>JAESFG010000013.1_pt1 | contig 486046 bp, 468 predicted proteins | sample 9269371 | NCBI WGS metagenome assembly JAESFG01 (sample SAMN14506227, study PRJNA617093) | algae metagenome | isolation source: Aetokthonos hydrillicola CCALA 1050 (B3-Florida) and co-occurring... | place: USA: South Carolina | collected 2013-01-01
GTCACCAATGTCGAGGACACCTACTACCTGATCGGCACGGCCGCCGGCCCGCATCCCTATCCGGAACTGGTGCGCGAGTTCCAATCGGTGATCGGCCGCGAGGCAAAGGAGCAGATACTGGCCGTCGAGGGCCGCCTGCCCGACATGATCGTGGCGGCGGTGGGCGGCGGCTCCAATGCCATCGGCCTGTTCCACCCTTTCCTCGATGACCGCGACGTCCGCATCGTCGGGGTCGAGGCGGGAGGCAAGGGGCTCGACGGCGAGGAGCATTGTGCCTCGCTGACCGCCGGCTCGCCGGGCGTTCTACACGGCAACCGCACCTACCTGCTGCAGGACGGCGACGGACAGATCAAGGAAGGCCACTCGATATCGGCTGGCCTCGACTATCCCGGCATCGGGCCGGAGCATTCCTGGCTGAAGGAAACCGGACGGGCCGAATACGTGCCCATCATGGACGACGAGGCGCTCGACGCCTTCCAGACGCTGACCCGCACCGAAGGCATCATCCCGGCGCTGGAGCCGGCGCATGCGCTGGCCGAGGTGATCAAGCGCGCGCCGAAGATGCGCAAGGACGAGATCATCATCATGAATCTATGCGGCCGCGGCGACAAGGACATCTTCACCGTCGGCAAGATTCTCGGCATGGATATGTGAGGTCGTGCCCACTCGACCATGAGGCCCGCGCATCGTTCGTGAAAAAGGTAGCATAGTTGACCACCACCCGCATCGACCGCCGATTTGCAAAGCTGAAGGCCGAGGGGCGTCCGGCGCTCGTCACCTATTTCATGGCCGGCGATCCGGACTACGCCACCTCGCTGAGGATCATGAACGGGTTGCCGGCCGCGGGCGCCGACGTCATCGAACTCGGCATGCCCTTCTCCGACCCGATGGCCGACGGCCCGGCCATCCAGGCGGCCGGCCTGCGGGCGCTCAAGGCCGGCCAGACGCTGCGAAAGACGCTCGACATGGCGGCCGAGTTCCGCCGCGGCGACGCCGAAACGCCGATCGTGCTCATGGGCTACTACAACCCGATCTACATCTTCGGCGTCGAGCGGTTCCTCGCCGAGGCGGTCGCGGCCGGCATCGACGGGCTGATCGTGGTCGACCTGCCGCCCGAGATGGACGAGGAACTCTGCATCCCCGCGCTGCGCGCCGGCGTCAACTTCATCCGCCTCGCCACGCCGACCACCGACGACAGGCGGCTTCCCAAGGTGCTCGAGAACACGTCGGGCTTCGTCTACTACGTGTCGATGACCGGCATCACGGGTGCGGCCCTCACCGACACCGACCGCGTCGCGGCCGCTGTGCGCCGCATCAAGGCGCACACCGAGCTTCCGGTCTGCGTCGGCTTCGGTGTCAAGACCGCGGAGCATGCGCGGCTGATCGGCGCGGCCGCCGATGGTGTTGTCGTCGGCACCGCGATCGTTAGCGCCATCGCCGGCAGCGGCGATCCTGTGGCAGCGGCGACCTCGCTGGTGCGCGAGCTTGCGGGCGGGGTGCGCGCCGCCCGCCTTGCTGCCGCCCAATAGCCGCACCATCTTCCAGAAACCGCGGGAGACGGCGTCATGAACTGGATCACCAATTTCGTCAGGCCGAAGATCAATTCGATGCTCGGCCGGCGCGAAATGCCGGAAAATCTCTGGATCAAGGATCCGGAGACAGGTGAGATGGTTTTCCACAAGGACCTCGAGGAGAACCAGTATGTGGTGCCGTCCTCCGGCCACCACATGCGGATTTCCGCGCGCGAGCGGCTGCGCTTCTTCTTCGACGACGGCGTCTACGAGACGATCGAGAATCCCAAGGTCGCTGCCGATCCGCTGCGCTTCCGCGACGAGAAGCGCTATAGCGACCGCCTCAAGGAGTACCGCGTCAAGACCGGCATGGACGACGCGATTCTTTCCGGCGCCGGCACCATCGAGGGCCTGCCGATCATCGCCACCGTGCAGGATTTTTCCTTCATGGGCGGCTCGCTTGGCATGGCGGCCGGCGAGGCGATCGTGAAGGCGCTCGAAGCTGCCACGGAGCGCAGGCGGCCGCTGGTGCTGTTCGCGGCATCCGGCGGCGCCCGCATGCAGGAGGGCATCCTGTCGCTGATGCAGCTGCCGCGCACCACCGTCGCGGTCGACAGGCAGAAGGAAGCCGGCCTGCCATACATCGTGGTGCTGACCAACCCCACCACCGGCGGCGTCACCGCCTCCTATGCGATGCTGGGCGACATCCACATCGCAGAGCCCGGCGCCGTCATCGGCTTCGCCGGCCAGCGCGTCATCGAGCAGACCATCCGCGAAAAGCTGCCCGAAGGTTTCCAGCGCTCGGAATATCTGATGCAGCACGGCATGGTCGACATGGTGGTGTCGCGGCTGGAGATGAAGAAGACCATTTCGCGGCTGCTGCGCATCCTGCTCAAGGCGCCGGCGCCGGAGGAGCGCAAGCCCGACAACGTTCCGGCCTTGCCTGCGCCCGCCAGCGCGGCCGCCTGAGAAAACGCTGCCATGCCTTCACCCGTGCCGGCCCGCCGGACAGGAACCGACATGCCCGTACTTTCAGCCGACCGTGAAATCGAGCGCCTGATGGCGCTTCACCCGAAAGGCTGGGATCTCTCGCTCGACCGCATCACCCGCCTGCTCGAGCGGCTGGGCAATCCGCATCTCAAGCTGCCGCCCGTAATCCACATCGCCGGCACCAACGGCAAGGGCTCGGCCGCCGCGTTTTCGCGGGCACTGCTCGAAGCGGCCGGCCACCGCGTCCACGTCCACACCTCCCCGCATCTGGTCAACTGGCACGAGCGCTACAGGCTGGCGGCGCCCGGCGGCGGCAGGCTGGTCGCCGACGACGTGCTCGCCGAGGCCATCGCCCGCGTCGCCGATGCGAATGCCGGCCAGGCGATCACCGTCTTCGAGATCCTCACCGCCGTCACCTTCATCCTGTTCTCGGAGCATCCGGCCGACGCGGCGGTCATCGAGGTCGGGCTCGGCGGCCGGTTCGATGCCACCAACGTCATTGGCGATCCCGCGGTCAGCATCATCATGCCGATCTCGCTCGACCACGAGGCCTATCTCGGCGACCGCGTCGAACTGATCGCGGCGGAGAAGGCCGGCATCATCAAGCGCGGCCGCCCGGTCGTGGTCGGTGCGCAGGAATACGACGCGGCGCGCCAGGTGCTGGTCGATACCGCCGAGCGGCTCGACTGTCCGCTTTCCGTCTACGGACAGGACTTCCTGGCCCATGAGGAGAACGGCCGGCTGGTCTACCAGGACGAGACCGGCCTCATGGACCTGCCGCTGCCAAGGCTTTCCGGCCGCCACCAGTTCGCCAATGCCGCGGCGGCGATTGCCGGCGCACGTGCGGCGGGTTTTTCCATCGGCGACCGCGATGCCGAGCGGGCGATGGCGAGCGTCGACTGGCCGGGCCGCATGCAGCGGCTGCCGCAGGGGCGACTTTCGGACCTCGCACCCCCCGGCGCCGAGGTCTGGATCGACGGCGGCCACAATCCCGGCGCCGGCCTGGTCGTCGCCGAGGCGCTGGCCGAGCAGGAAGAGCGCACGCCGCGCCCGCTGTTCCTGATCGCCGGCATGCTCAATACGAAGGACCAGGCAGGCTACTTCCATGCCTTCCACGGCATGGTGCGCCATGTCTTCACGGTTCCGGTCGCCTCCAGCGACGCCGGCGTGCCCAACGACCAGCTTGCCGCGCGCGCCATGGATGTCGGCCTGTCCGCCGAGCCGATCAGTTCGGTCGCCAGCGCACTGATGCTGCTGCGCGACACCTGGGACGACCGCGAGGTGGCGCCGCGCATCCTGATCGGCGGTTCGCTCTACCTGGTCGGCGACGTGCTGCGCGAAAACGGCACGCCGCCGGCCTGAGCCCACGTGCGGCCCACGGCAGCCGGCGTTTCATGTAGTGGCACACGCGAAATCATCCGTTTCGGGCGCCATGTCGATCTCATTGGCGCAGCCAGCCCGCCCGGCTCGCCGGCCTGCCGGTCGCGCGCGTCACCCATGATCACCATTGTCGCCGGCAGCCTTTCGCACCTGGCGATCAAGCTTTCATCATGATCGGTGCATTCCTGGCTCCGGCGCCGAGGCCGCGGCCATCCGGAAGCTGATCGAAAAGGGTGGTGAAACGATGCGCTTCAAACTGCCGGCAGCCTTGGTGTCAGGCAGCTGCCGACAGCGCCTTCATGACGCCTTCGGACAGATGCTCGGCATCGGCGGCACGCTCGAAGGCCAGGCTTTTGCCCACATAGTTCATGGGCGAAAAGCGTGGGTGGAGTCGCCGCAGCAGCGCCATGTGGCGGCTGGCAACGTCAAGTTCTCCTAGCTGGGCGTGGCATGCGGCGAGTCGTGTGCGTGCGCCCGGCTCCAGCACAGGCAGGCGTGACAGCGATGCCGCAGCCGCGCGGTACTGGCCGATGGCATAGAACGCGAGTGCGCGGTCGTAGTGATACCAGTCGGGGTGAATGGGGTTCAGCCGCACGGCGCCGTCGAGCCATTGCAGCGCTTCCGCCGGCCGTCCACGCAGCGTGAGCAGAAAAGCCATCTGCGCCAGCGTCTCCGCATCGCAGGGATTGAGCTCGTGCGCGCGATACACCGAAGATTCGGCCCCATGGTGGTCGCGGCAGTAGAGCCGCACCTGCCCCAGGGTGCGATGGCAGCGCGGTTCGTTGGGCGCCAGCAGCAGGCCGCGGGCGGCAAGCTCGGCTGCCTCCTTCAGCACCAGCGGCGGTGCCGCGCCAAATCCCGCAAGTGCCAGCTTGGCCAGCGCGAGGTAGGAATAGGCCAGGCCGAACCGCGGATCATGCACCACCGCGGTGGCAAACAGGGTTCGTGCCTGCTCGCGGTCGCCCGGCGCACCGGAGCGCAACAGGGCGGCGCCGCGCAACGCCGACAGGTAGGCTTCGATATTTTCGGCTGGTCTGCTCGTGGCGAGCCCCTCGCAGCCCGCGAGCACCTCCGGTGCAATACGTCCGACAACCTCGGTGACGATGCTCCGCTGCGCGTCGAACAGGCCCTCGGCCTCCACCGCATAGCGGTCGCCCCATACCGGCTCTGAACTCTGGCCTTCGATGAGGTTGACAAAGATCAGCATGCGCGGCCCGTCATGGCGCACGACGCCTTCCAGCAAGTGGCTCGCGCCGAGCCGCTCGGCGACCGCACCGAAATCCGCGCAGGTGTCGGAACCGAACGCAAAGCTGGAGTTCTGCGAAAGCACCGTGCAGGCGTCGCAGCGCGCGATCCCGTTCAGGACATCCTCGACCAGACCGTCCGTCAGGTGTTCGTCGCCGGCTTCGCCATCATGCGTGAAGCGGAGCACGCCGAGGACAAGTCTCGAATCTCTCAGGATCGGCTTGTTGCAGGCCGCGCGCGGTTCGTGGTCGACGGTCGCCGTGTTGGTCAAATCGTGGTCCCCGGCATATCCCGCTCAGAGCCATGGTACGTCAGAATGGCACAGTCTTCCGCCAGCTTCGCATGACAGTGTCTGCGTACCGTTTCACGCCGGACCAAACTTTTCGAGAAATTTGAACGGCCGCTGCGAATTGCCCTTGGACGACCGCGTCTTCAGGCCGTCTAGGGCGCCTTTCGGCTTGACCGCGTGAAAAGGCGGCGTACTTCTCCGTACCGGTGACAGAGGACCGCATGGCGAGGACACCCTCAGCTTCCGACAGGACACAGCTTGCTTCGGACCATACGCGCCTGGCGCTGATCCGGGCTGCGTTGAAACTGTTCGGCTCGCAGGGCTTCGACGCCACCTCGACGCGCGAGATTGCCGCGCTGGCCAGTGCCAACGTTGCCAGCATCACCTATCATTTCGGCAGCAAGGAAGGGCTGCGGGCGGCCTGCGCCGACCATATCGTGCAGACGCTGCGCGCGATCGGCGCGCCGCTGATGGCCGAATCCTTCTCGCCGGAGGGGATGACGCCCGAACAGGCGGCGGCCCACCTGACCCGAGCCTTCGACACCATGGTGAGCTTTATCCTCGCCACCCCTGAGGCCGAGGAGATGACGCTGTTCATCCTGCGTGAGATGGCACGGCCGACGACTGCGCTCGACGCCATCTACGAAGGCATGTTCAAGCCGTCGCACGAGCGCATGTGCCACCTCTGGAAAAGGGCGACCGGCGGTGACGCTGATTCCGAAACGACGAGGCTCACGATCTTCACCCTGATAGGCCAGGTCGTCTACTTCAAGGTCGGCCGCGCGGCGGTGCTGAGGCGGATGGGCTGGGACGCCATCAATGAGGATCGCGCCTCGCTGATCTCCGACATCGTCCGCGCTAACGTCAACGCCATCATCGCCAGCCGCCGCAAGGCGTGAGCGACGGCCGGGCGGGCAAATTGCACCCGCCCGGCACGAAGTCGAAACCGCTACTCGGCCGCCTGGAGATTCACGCCGCTTTCGGCCATCTCCGTGAGCTTGCGGTCGGTCGCCTGCTCTTCCTTCAGGTTCTTCTGCAGTTCCGCGGCGCAGTCGCTGCGCCCGAGCTGCTTGGCCCAGGCAACGAGCGTGCCATAGCGCGTCATCTCATAGTGTTCGACGGCTTGGGCCGCTGCGATGAGGCCGGCGTCCAGCACCTGCTTGTCGGCGATGTCGCCTGCCAGATCGTCGGCTTCCTCAAGGATGCCTTCGATCGCCGGGCAGTGGACTTCCTTGGCCGCGACGCCATGCATCTCGAAGACCTTCTCGAGGCGCTCGATGTGCCCCCGCGTTTCCTGCAGGTGCTTCTCGAAGCCCGCCTTGAGGGCTGGGTTGGTCGCTTTCCTGATCATCTTGGGCAGCGACTGCTCGATCTGCCTTTCGGCATAATAGATGTCACGCAGCGTGTGCACGAACAGATCGTCCAGAGTCTCGATGTCCTTTGAAAAGAATCCCATGGCGGTTTCGCCTTTCTCGTTTTTGCTGGTGGCAGGGTTGGTTATGGCCGAAGCCAAGGCCGGAACACGGTCCGGCTCCGTGTGGGTAACGCGACCCCTGCGCGGCGGTTCCGGCTGGGCGGAAATTTCGCGCCAGTGGCGACTTGGAAACAATCCTGTCGCCGCGCGCCATCGGGGCGAAACATGTGTGCTCTAGGAGTCACAGTGTCGAACATACGCTATTTCGCCGGCTCGTTGCCGCGCATCACGCATGTTTCGGCCTTCGTTCGGCCTCGGGCGGGCCGGAGCTTAACAAGGCGTTCACGGAGTTTTCATCCGTTTTCGCTATGTCAGATGCACGTTCGGAAGGGACATCCGAAGGGCCAGGGACGACGGAAATGAAAGTCTTCGCACACATCGCCCACTACGCAGTCGCGATCCGGGAGTTCATCGCGCCCAGCTATCGGCCCGAGCGTCACTACATGCGCGGCCCCGGCCCCGCCTATGCCCGCCGCCACGCGACGCATCCGCTCGAGACCCGAATCACCCTTCACTGAGCGGATTCCCCGCAGCTCGGTTCGACGGGGTCGCGGCCCACCTCGCCGCATCGCGTTGATGCGCATATCCGCCAGCCTCCGGGCGTGATCGCCGGAGGTTGCGAGCAGCAGGCTCGCACGCATCCACGCAGGCCAGATTGCAACTTGGGCTTACAGAGCTTCCGGGGGGGCCGGCGGCCCCGCTTGCCCGGAAGAAAAAATCGCAGGAAGATTTTTCTCGGTACCTTGTCGATCCGGCTCGGCCTGGCGCGACATTCGTCCGGATCGCGAAAGGACGCGGCCGCAAGCTCACGGAGACGTTCCCATGCAGTACATGTTGCTCATCCATCTCGACGACGCGCCGTTCATCGCCGCCACCGACCAGCAGCGTCACCAGATGACGGCGCCCTATGCCGCATACAACGAGGCGCTGATCAAGGCCGGCGCGATGGTCTCGGGCGAGCGCCTGCGGCCGGCCTCGATGTCGACGGTCGTGCGCGTGCGCGGCGAGAAGACCGAGGTGCTCGACGGGCCGTTCGCCGACACCAAGGAGCAGCTCGGCGGCTTCTACATCGTCGATGCGCCCGACCTCGACGGCGCCATCGCCTGGGCCGCGCGCTGCCCTGGCGCCAGCCATGGCACGGTCGAAGTGCGGCCGGTCTGGCCGATGGGCGGCTGACCGGACCGATGGAGCGCGGCGGCGGCGCGCACCGCGTGGCCGAGGCCGCCGCGCGCTCCAGCTACGGCAAGCTTATCGCCTATCTCAGCGCCCGCACGCGCGACGTGGCGGGCGCCGAGGATGCGCTGGCAGACGCCTTCGCCGCCGCGCTCGACCAGTGGCCGCGAACAGGAGTGCCGGCGCGGCCGGAGGCATGGCTGCTCGCGGTGGCGCGGCGGCGTCACATCGACGCGGCGCGGCGGCGGCGCACCGGCGACAATGCCCGCGACCGCCTGGTGCTGATGGCCGAGGAACTGGAGGCGGAGGCGAACGCAATGGACTTGCCCGACGAACGCCTGCGGCTGATGTTTGCCTGCGCGCACCCGGCGATCGACCGCGGCATCCGCGCGCCGCTGATCCTGCAGACGATTCTGGGCTTCGACGCGGCCGCGATCGCCTCCGCCTTCCTGGTTTCGCCGACCACGATGGCGCAGCGGCTGGTGCGCGCCAAGAGCCGCATCGGCCAGGCCGGCATTCCGTTTCGCGTGCCGGAGAAGGAGGAACTGGCCGAACGCCTCGACGCGGTGCTGGAGGCGATCTACGCCGCCTTCGCGGAGGGCTGGACCGACCCCGCCGGTACCGCCACCCGGCGGCGCAACCTCGCGGCAGAGGGCATCTGGCTCGGCCGGCTGGTGGCTTCGCTGCTGCCGGACGAGCCGGAGGCGCTCGGCCTGCTTGCGCTCATGCTGTTCGCGGAGGCCCGCCGCCCGGCCAGGCGCAACGTGGCCGGCGACTACGTGCCGCTTGCCGAACAGGATTTTTCGCTCTGGGACCCTGCGCTGATCGACGAGGCCGAGGCGTTGCTGCGGCGGGCCAACCGGATGCCGGGCATCGGCCGCTACCAGCTGGAGGCCGCCGTCCAGTCCGCGCATGCGGCCCGGCGCCTCACCGGGCGCACCGACTGGCCGGCGATCCGCGGCCTCTACGACGCGCTGCTGGCGATCTCCGGCTCGCCGGTGGTGGCGATCAACCGGGCCGCGGCGATCGCCGAGACCGACGGCGCGGAACGCGGGCTGGAAGAACTCGACGCCGTTGCCGGCGACAGGCGCCTCGCCGACTACCAGCCCTACTGGGCGGCACGGGCGGGTCTGCTGGCGCGGCTCGGCCGCCGCGAGGAAGCCTTCGCGGCCTACGACCGCGCGATCGGACTGGAACGCGACCTGGCCGTGCGCCGCTTTCTGCAACTGCGGCAGGCCGCACTCCCACAACCCGGCTAGCCCTGCGGCGACACCCTCGCTGGACCCGTGCCACCTCGCGCACCCCGGGAACATGCCCTCGGCCGCCACACAGAGCGGCCGAAGCGCCGGCAAAGCGCGCGGATGTTCGCCCCGTCTACCGAGCCCAGCATGAAAGACTCCACCCTCTCGTCCTTCCGGGTCGCGGAACCGCATCCGACAGCCTCCTTGAGCAGCTGTCGACCTGTCCACCATGTCCCCGGGTCTGAACGGTGGGGAGGGAGAAATGCTAAGTTCGCCGACCTCCTCCCCCTTGATTGATGGGAGGTGGCCCGAAGGGCCCGAAGAGTGAAGTTGAACCACATCAACAGCGACGTTCTTCAGAACGCCACGCGGTCGCCGCCCTTGAGCTGCAGGATCTCGCGTGCTTCCTCGGGCGTGGCGATGCCCATGCCGAGTTCCTCGACGATGTGGCGGATTTTCCTCACCTGCTCGGCGTTGGACGAGGCCAGCTTGCCGCGACCGATGTAGAGCGAGTCCTCCAGGCCGACGCGGACATTGCCGCCGAACAGCGCCGTCATGGTAAGCATCGGCATCTGCATCTTGCCGATGCCGAAGGCCGAGAGGCGGTAGTCGTTGCCGAACAGCCGATCGGCCGTCTGCTTGAAGAACATCAGCGTCTCGAAGTCGGCGCCCATGCCGCCCGAAATGCCGAACACGCCCTGGACGAAGAAGGGAGGCTTCACCAGACCCCGGTCGACGAAAAGCTTCAGATTGTAGAGATGGCCGATGTCGTAGCACTCGAACTCGAAGCGCGTGCCGTAGGCCTGGCCGATCTCCACCATGATGCGCTCGATCATGTCGAACGTGTTCGGGTAGATCATCTTCCAGGTGCTCTCGACATAGGGTTTTTCCCAGTCGTGCTTCCATTCCGTGCGCTTGGCGGCGAGCTGGGCGACGGAAAAGTTCATCGAGCCCATGTTGAGGCTGGTCACCTCCGGCTGAGCCCGATGGGCCGGCGCGACGCGCTCGTCCAGCGTCATGCCGAGGCCGCCGCCGGTGGTCAGGTTGAGTACCGCGTTGGTCGACTGCTTGATGCGCGGCAGGAACTGCATGAACAGGTCCGGGTTCTGCGTCGGCTTGCCGGTCTTGGGGTCGCGGGCGTGGAGGTGGATGATCGCGGCGCCCGCCTCCGCCGCCTCGATCGCCGAAGCGGCGATCTCGTCCGGGGTGATCGGCAGATGCGGCGACATCGACGGCGTGTGGATGCCGCCGGTCACGGCGCAGGTGATGATGACTTTGCGGCTCACTTGTCTTCCCCGGTCTGCGATGCAACGTCCTGTTTCAGCGCCATCAGCCGCATCAGCGCGTTGTCGCGCCAGCGCATTCGGGCCTGGAGTTCGCTTTTTGGCGATTCGGCGCGGCGCCAGGCCTCGATGCGGTCGATCGCGTCCGCCTGCCAGTCATTGGCGACGCCCAGACTGCGGCCAAGCGCGGTGTAGAGCCGCCCGTATTTCGTCGCGTAGTCCAGAAAGCCGTCGGGCGCGTTGAGGTCCATGGTCTCGAACGGGCCCATCATCGACCAGCGCAGGCCGAGGCTGTGCTTCATCACCTTGTCGAGGCCTTCCGGCGAGATCACGCCGGCGGCGACCAGCGCCATAGCTTCCGTGACCACAGCCGCCTGCAGCCGGTTCATGACGAAACCGTCGATCTCCTTCTCGATGATCACCGGCACCTGGCGGATCGAGGTCAGCAGATCGCAGACCGACTGCGTGAATTCCGGCGTATTCCACGGCGCCGGCGCCACCTCAACCACCGGCATCAGGTGCGGCGGATTGGCCGGGTGCGCGACGATGCAGCGATGCCGTCCCGGCACGTCCTTCAGGAACACGCTGCCGGTGATGGCGCTGGTCGAGCTGCCGAGCGGGATTTGCGCATCGGCGATGGCGTCCATGCGGCGGAAGAGCTCAGCCTTGATGTCGGCCTTCTCGGGCGCGCTTTCCTGCGCGTAGTCGGCGCCGGCCAACGCTTCCTCGAGCGTCGGCGCCAGCGTCAGCAGGCCGGCGGCGGCTTCCGCGTCCGCGACCAGCCCGAGCGCCTCCATGTCGGCAAGCGCGCGCGCCGCCGAGCCGATCGCCTTCTCGGCCTGGACGGGCGAGTTGTCCCAAAGTGCTGCCTGCCAGCCGGCGCGCGCGAAGGCGGCGGCCCAGCCGCGGCCGATCAGTCCGGTTCCGATGATCGCGACTTTCATTCTTCCCACTCGATATTGCCGTCGACGCCGATGAGCTGGCCGCTGACCCTTGCCCCGCCCGGCGAGGCGAGGAACTCGATCATCGCGGAGATATCCTCCGGTTCGACCATGGTGCGCATGGAGATGTAGCGCAGGCAGGCGGCCATGTGATCCTCGAAGGGGATGCCCAGCGCATCGGCCTTGGCGCGGAGGACGCGTTCGATGCGCTCGCCGCGGATCGGGCCGGGGAGGATGGCATTGACGCGGATGCCGAACGGCCCGAGTTCGCGCGCGAGGTTGGTGGTCATCGTGGTGACCGCGCCCTTGGTGGTGGTGTAGGGGAGCCGCAGCGGCAGGCCAACCTTCACGCTGCCCGAGGAGATGTTGACGATCAGGCCGCTCTTCTGCGCCTTCATCATCGGAATGGCGCGGCGGGCGAACAGGAAATGGCTGGTCAGATTCGCCTTCAGCGAGGCGTTCCACTGTTCCAGGGTGATGTCCTCGGCCGGGCTGGTCGGGCCTGCGATGCCGACATTGTTGACCAGCACGTCCAGCCCACCGAACTTTTCGCGGAATGCGGCATAGACCCCATCCACCGCCGCCTCGTCGCCGGCGTCGGCCTCGACCGCGACCAGGCCGGGGCATTCGGCCCCAAGCGCGCGGATTCCGGCTCCGTCGATGTCGCAGGCCGCGACGAGGGCGCCCGCGGCATGAAACCGCTTCGCGATCACCCGGCCGGCTCCGCCGCCCGCCGCCGAGATCAGAACGCGCAATCCCTCGAAGTCCCGCGACCCCATCCGCAATCCTCCTGGCAAAGGCTGGCTTTCTGCTATAGCAATAATGAGCAGCAGGAACCGGTTGTCAATCTGCTATTTCAGAAATAGCCGCCGCAGGAGCGGCCTGCGCCCTGCCCCATATGGAGAGGTATCCGGAACAGGCTAGCGGTCGGGCGTTTCCCATTCGGCCGGCGGCACATGGCGGCGGCGCAGTCGGAGCGCGAGGCCGACCGCGACGCCAGCGCCGATGGCCACCGTCAGGTCGACCAGCAGGGTCAGCGCGAACGTCATCACCAGCAGCACCGTGTCCTCGACGCGCCCCGACAGGTGATGCCCGAGCTTGTGCGGCTCGCTCATGTTCCAGGCGGTCACCATCAGCACGGCCGCCAGCGCCGGCAGCGCCAGATAGGAAGCGAGCGGCGCGGCCAAGAGCATGAAGATGAGGATGAACACCGCATGCGCGATGCCGGCCACCGGCGTCTTGCCGCCGGCGCGGATGTTGGTGGCGGTGCGCGCAATGGCGCCCGTGGCCGGCAGTCCGCCGAACAGCGCCGAGCCGCAATTGGCAAAGCCCTGCGCCACGATCTCGGCGTTGGGCCGGTGGCGGCCGCCCGACATGCGGTCGGCGACCAGCGCCGACAAAAGCGATTCCACCCCCGCCAGGAAGGCGATGATCAGCGCGGAGGGAACCAATTCCACCATTCGCGAAAAGCTGATCTGCGGCAGATGCGGTACCGGCAGCGTGGAGGGTATGCCGCCGAAACGCGTGCCGATCGTTTCGACGTCGAGGCCCAGCAGAGGAACCGCGGCGGAGGTCAGCGCCACCGCCACGACCAGGCCGGGCAGGCGCGGCGCGGCGCGGCGGGCGACGACGATCAGCACCGTGGTGACCAGCGCGACGCCCAGGGCGGCTGGGTTGAACGTGTCGCGGACGGCCCACAGCGCCCCGATCTTGTCGATGAAGTCGGCCGGCTCGTGCGCCAGCGTCAGGCCGAAGAAATCCTTCAGCTGGGAAGCGGCGATGATCGACGCGATGCCTATGGTGAAGCCGTTGATGACGGCTTCGGGGATGTAGGCGATCAGGCTGCCGGCGCGCAGGAATCCGGCAATCAGCAGGATGACGCCCGCCATGAGCGTGGCGATGACGAGGCCGTCATAGCCGTGCGCGGCAACGACACCGAAAACGACAACGATGAAGGCGCCGGTCGGCCCGCCGATCTGCACGCGCGAGCCGCCGAGCGCCGAAATCAGGGTACCGGCAACCACCACGGTGACGAGCCCGTCACCCGGCTTCGCGCCCGATGCGATCGCGATCGCCATGGCAAGCGGCAACGCCACCATCGCCACCGTCAGACCGGCGATGAGATCGGCGGCAAACAGGCGGCCGCTATAGTCCTTGAGCGTGGTTATGATCTTCGGTTGGAACACCGGGACCGGAACCGAGGCCGTCGGCTCTGCTTGCATCTGCGCCACCCCTTGCCGCACCGCGACTCAGATCGGCGCAACTCATCAAAGATTTCACGACCGCGGGAAGACGCTGTCAATGATCTGGATCAAGAGGATGCAGTCTTGTGCCAATCGCGCGCAAGATCGCCCGGCGCACAGCGATCCCCGTCACCGATGTGATGGGCGGCGCCGCTCCTTATCTTGTCCTGCGGCGGCAGCTATTCTTCAAAGGCCCCTTACCTGCCTGCCGGCATCCGCTTCCCCTTGAAACGGGGAGAGGGGCGCGGCTACGGCGCTGCGCCAATCTTTGACAGTGGCTCCGGCGCCCGCACCCAGCTCAGGTCAATTCATCCACCGCTGATCGCGGTCAGCACATAGACCTCGGCGCGGTCGGCCAGCGGCGTATCCAGCCTGACCCGCTCCCCCTCCACGAACACGTTGATATGTCTGCGGATGGCCGGTGTCGTGTCGCAGAGCCGGTCCCGCATCCCGGGCCACAAGGTATCGAGATTTTCCATCATCTCTTCGACGCTCGCCGCCCGCATCTCGACCTGCCGCCGCGAGCCGGGAAAGAGATCCACCAGCACGCCCGGCAGCTTCACGATCACCGTGGGCCGGTTGTCGCCTTTCGGGTCGGCTTCGGGATTGGGCGAGAGCATCGTCGGCTCAGTCTTCAAGCACGAGTGTCTCGACCGACGAGATGGTCGGCAGATGTTGCGCGATCGCCTGCCAGGTCTCGCCCTCGTCTGCGCTGCCGAACAGGGTGCCGGAACTCGCGCCGAAATAGACGCCCGCCGGCTCCAGCCGGTCGGTTGCCATCGCCTGGCGCAGGACGCCGAAGTACGCGTGCTCCTGCGGCAGGCCGTTGCGCATGTCCTGCCAGGTCCTGCCGCCATCGCGCGTGCGCCACACGGCCGCCTTGCCCTCCGGCACGAAGCGTCCCGCCGAATCGCCGTTGAGCGGCAGCAGGAACAGCGTTTCCGGATCGCGCGGATGCGCCGCCGCCGGAAAGCCGAAGCTCGACGGCAGGCCGTCCTCGATCGACTGCCACGCCTTTCCGCCGTCGTCGCTGCGATACATGCCGCAATGGTTCTGCTGGTAGAGCCGGCCGCCGCCCGGCGCCATCACAAGGCAATGCACGCACTGGCCGTACTCGGGATATTTCTGGTCGTCGGGCATGTAGTCGGCGCGGGTGCCGCGGTTGCGCGGCTCCCAGTTTTTGCCCCCATCGGCGCTGTGAAACACGCCGGCAGACGAGATGCCGACCCAGATGCTGTCGTGATCCTGAGGGTCGATCACCAGCGAATGCAGGATCAGTCCGGCGCCCCCCGCCTGCCAGTGCGGACGCGTCGGGTGCTCCTGCAGGCCGGAGACGTGCGAAAAACTCTCGCCGCGGTCGTCGCTGCGGAACAGGCCGGCGGGCTGCACGCCGGCGTAGAGGCTGCCATTGCTGACGGCCACGCTCCACACCGACTTCACCGGCTCTCTGCCAGCCTCATAAGCGATGCCGGCGCTCGAATGCGTCCACGTCTTGCCGAGGTCGGTCGACTTCCAGACCGCCGGGCCGAACCATTCGTTGCCGCCGCCGGCATAAATCATGCCCGTCGCCGGGTCGGCGACCACATGGTTGATTGGCCAGGTGTTGCAAAACGGTCCGCGCAACGACCAATCCTTGCGCCCGGCATCGCTCTCGGCAATGAACACGCCCTTCTTTGTCCCGAGCAGGACCAGCACCTTCTCGCCCATGGAGCGCACCTCCCGATATCCATCGCCCCAAGGACGATGGTGCCGCAGCCCGCCCGACATCGCCAGCCAAAAATTACGGTGCAGGGAGAGCGGTGCCCTTGCTACCCCTTCGTCGCCGTTGCCTGCGCGGAAATCTCGTCGAGCGTGCGGCCCGGCGTGATCGCCTGCGGATCGAGCAGGCAGTGCAGGATCGCCGGCTTGCCCGAGGCAAGCGCCCGCTCGAACGCAGGCGCGAACTCCTCCGTCGTCTCGACGCGCTCGCCATAGCCGCCGAAGGCCCGCGCGTAGGCGCTGAAATCCGGGTTGGTCAGCGTCGTCGCCGATATGCGGTGCGGATAATGCGTCTCCTGGTGCATGCGGATCGTACCGTACATGCCGTTGTCGACCACCACCACGATCAGCGGGATTTGGTACTGCACGGCGGTCGCGAACTCCTGGCCGTTCATCATGAAGCAGCCGTCGCCGGCGAAGGCCACCACGACGCTGCCCGGGCGCTGGCGCTTGGCCATCACCGCGGCCGGCACGCCGTAGCCCATGGAGCCCGAGGTCGGCCCGAGTTGCGTCGCAAACCTGCGAAAGCGGTAGTGCCGATGAATCCAGCTGGCGTAGTTGCCAGCGCCGTTGCAGATGATTGAGTCGGCCGGCAGCCGGTCGCGCAGCCAGCACATTGCCTCGCCATACTGAAAGCGCCCGGGCAGCACCTTCGGCGTTTCGGTCCAGGCGAGATAGTCGGCATGCGCGGCGGCCGCTTCGGCGCCGTTGCGGCGCGCCTGCGGGGCGCGCTGCGCGAAGCCATGCGCGAAGGCCGCGGGGGTCGCCTGGATCCCCAGCGCCGGCTGGTAGACGCGGCCCAGTTCCGCCGCGTCGGGGTGGACATGCACCAGCGTCTGGCGCGGCGTCGGAATGTCGAGCAGCGTGTAGGACTGCGACGGCATTTCCGACAGGCGCCCGCCGATCAAGAGCACGAGGTCGGCGTCGCGGATGCGGGCGGCGAGCTTCGGATTGGGCCCGATGCCGAGGTCGCCGGCGTAGTTTGGATGGTCGGCGGGGAAGAGATGCGTGCGCCGAAACGAGGTCGCGACCGGCAGAGCGCGTGCCTCGGCCACCGCTTGCATCGCCGCGCAGGCGGCCGCCGTCCAGCGCGAACCGCCGAGGATGGCGATCGGGTTCCTCGCCTCAGCCAGCATCGCCTCCAGCCGGTCGAGGTCGTCCGCGCCCGGAAAAATGTCGACCGGCTCGACCCGTGGCGCGTCGGCGACCTCGGCGGTCTCGACCAGCATGTCTTCGGGCAGCGCGATCACCACCGGCCCGGGACGTCCCTGCATGGCGACGCGGAAGGCGCGCGCCACGATCTCGGGCAGGCGTGCGGCGCTGTCGGCTTCCACGGCCCATTTCGCCATCGTGCCGAACACGGCGGCGTAGTCGAGCTCCTGGAAGGCCTCGCGGCCGCGCATGCCGCGCTCGATCTGGCCGACGAACAGGATCATCGGGGTGGAGTCCTGCATGGCGATGTGGACGCCATGGCTGGCGTTCGTCGCGCCCGGCCCCCGCGTCACGAAGCAGATGCCAGGCCGCCCGGTCAGCTTGCCGTAGGCTTCCGCCATCATCGCCGCGCCGCCCTCGTTGCGGCAGACCAGCACGTCGATCGCGGCGTCGTGGAGCGCGTCGAGCACGGCCAGGTAGCTTTCGCCGGGCACGCAGGTCAGCCGCTCCACGCCCTGCGCGATCAACTGGTCGACGAGGATCTGCCCGCCCGTGCGCGGCCCGCTCTTGGTCATGGTCGTTTCCCGAGTTTTTATGCTGTTGGCAGCGGCTTAGAGCATTTTGCGGCGAAGCGAAATCGCCGCGCGCCGCGGCCGAAGGCCTCCCGCCGCGGCACTACTTGCCTGCGATTGCCGGGCCGAGCGTGATCAGCGCCACCGCCAGGATCGCCAGCGCCACGCCCGCGCCCTGGATAGCGCCCAGCCGCTCGCCGAAATAGGCGAGCGCCACCACGTTGACGGCAACCAGCTGGATCACCGCCGACAGGCTGAAGGCTGTCGCCATGCCGAACTCGCGGATCAGCCGCAGCATGATCAGGTTGCCGACTGTGTAGAGCGCCAGCGTCAGCACCAGCTTGCCGACGCCGGGCTGCAGAGCCCAGGATTTGGCACTCGTTGCGGCGAGCAGGAAGATGACCGTCGAAACGGCAAGCTGGATCAGACCGCTCAGGCTCAAGTCAGGCTCCGACGGGAATGCGCTCTGGGCAAAAACAACGAGGGCGCGGCTTTCACCACGCCCGATCCTGCCGGCGACTGTATACGCCGGCAGTACGCCGGTAAATCGTTATGCAGCCTTGCGGCGGCCGCGCTTGGCCGGAACCGGCGGCACTTCCTTGGCCTTGCGGCCGAGGCCCATGGACTTTGCCAGCGCCGAGCGGGTCGCAGCATAGTTCGGCGCAACCATCGGATAGTCGGCGGGCAGGCCCCACTTGGCGCGGTATTCGTCCGGCGAGAGCCCGTAATGGACGCCGAGGTGACGCTTCAAGGACTTAAACTTCTTACCGTCCTCGAGGCAGACGATGTATTCAGGCGTCACCGATTTCTTGATTGGCACCGCCGGCTTCAGCGGCTCAGGCGCCTCGACCTTCTCGCCGCCCGTCACGCCCTTCAAAGAGGCGAATACCTGGCCGATCAGCGCCGGGAGTTCCGCTGCCGGGACCGGGTTGTTCGAGACATAGGCCGCGACCACGTCTGCGGTCAGCGCGATGATGTCGTCGGATGAATTATCTTCGCTCACTTCCATCTCCAGAATCGTATTTTAGCGATCGCTTGGTTATCCCCCTTCGGGCGGCTTTGCAATATCGAATACTGAATAAAGGCGATATGACTAATATTTCCAGCCGGGATGCCGTTGTCCGGAAATCATCGCCGCCCGGCGACCACCAACATATACCAGCCTGCACAGGACTGCTATAACAGTTGCATTCGTCGCCGATTGCCCCGTGCGCGCGCATCAAGATATGCGGATTGCCGCTACTCCAACAGCTCCGGCAGCCTCGGAAAAGCAACTTTTCGTTGAAAGCGAATTCAAGTGTCGAGCGGAGTAATGGTGTGGTTGTCTCAGCAGCCCTTGACCCGGAAAACGGGGTGGGCCCAGACTTCGCAAAGGCACCGATGAAGGGCGATCCGGGTGCTCTAATCACGGCCGATGACGGAATGTAATATTGCAAGGAAAAAGCCCGGCGCATTCACGCGCCGGGCTTTTTTTGATCAAATATTTCCAATCAGTCTTTGGCAGTCAGGTTGGTTCCCAAGGTATCGCGCACGAAGATTGTGCCGATTATGAGCGACATCGCGGCAATCACGATCGGGTACCACAAGCCATAGTAGATATCGCCCGCCGCTGCGCTCATGGCGAACACGGTCGCCGGCAGCAGGCCGCCGAACCAGCCGTTGCCGATATGGTAGGGCAGCGACATGCCGGTGTAGCGGATGCGGGTCGGGAACATTTCCACCAGGATCGCCGCGATCGGTCCATAGACCATGGTCACGTAGATGATCAGGACGAAGAGGATGGCGATCACCATTGGCCAGTTCACGGCGGCCGGATCGGCCACCATGGAGAAGGCGCCCGAACCGGGAATGGTGAACACGCTGACGTCGGTGGCGCCCGCCGCCTCCTCGGCGGTGATGAGCTTGTCGGCGATCGCTTGGGCGACCGGAACTGTGGCCTTGTCGCCACCGCGGATCGCCGCCGCGTCGAGCTTCAGTTCCGGATTGGCCGCCACGAAGGCATCCAGCTTCTGGTCCGCGACCTTGGAGGCCGCCCGCACCAGCGGATAGCCGGCATCCTTCAGCGCGACGTTGACGGCTTTGCCGAAGGCAGCCGTCTTGGCCGCGGCGTCGGCGCCGGCCGCCACGGCGTCGAACGACTCGATCGTCGTTTCGCCGATCTTAACGGTGGCCGGCGTTCCCGCAGGCGCCGTCTGCACGACGTCGTAGGGCACCGAATTCCTGGTCAGGAAGGATGTGGCGATATCGCACGAGGTGGTGAACTTCGCCGTGCCGGTCGGGTTGAACTGGAAGCGGCAGTCGCCGGGGGCCGCGGTCACCGTCGCCCGGACATTCTGCTGGGCGGTGGCGAGCGCCGGGTTGGCCGCCCAGGTCAGCGCCTTGAACAGCGGGAAGTAGGTGAAGATCGCCAGGGCCAGCCCCGCCATGATGATCGGCTTGCGGCCGATCTTGTCGGACAGCCAACCGAACACCACGAAGAACATCGTGCCAAGGGCCAGCGCGATGGCGATCATGATGTTGACCGACACGGCGTCGACCTTGAGCACATTCTGCAGGAAGAACAGCGCGTAGAACTGGCCCGAATACCACACCACGGCCTGGCCGGCGGTGAGGCCGAACAGCGCCAGCAGCGCGATGCGGGCGTTCTTCCAGGTGCCGAAGGCTTCCGTCAGCGGCGCCTTCGAGCCCTTTCCCTCGGCCTTCATGCGCTGGAACGTCGGCGACTCGTTGAGCGACAGCCGTATCCAGACCGAGACGCCCAGCAGGACGACCGACACCAGGAACGGAATGCGCCAGCCCCATGCCGCGAAGGTTTCCTTCGACATCGAGCCCTGCACGATCAGGATGATGATCAGCGAGAGGAACAGCCCGAGTGTCGCGGTGGTCTGGATCCACGAGGTGTAGAAGCCGCGACGGTTGTCCGGGGCGTGCTCCGCCACATAGGTCGCCGCGCCGCCGTACTCGCCGCCCAGCGCCAGGCCCTGCAGCATGCGCAGGGCGATCAGGATGATCGGCGCGGCGATGCCCCAGGTCGCCGATCCCGGCAGCAGGCCGACGATGAAGGTCGACAGGCCCATGATCAGGATCGTTATCAGGAAGGTGTACTTGCGGCCGACGAGGTCACCAAGGCGGCCGAAGACGAGCGCGCCGAACGGGCGAACCAGGAACCCCGCCGCGAAGGCAAGCAAGGCGAAGATGTTGCGCGTCGCTTCCGGATACTGGCTGAAGAAGGTGGCGCCGATGAAGGCTGCCAGTGAACCGTAGAGATAGAAGTCGTACCACTCGAAAACCGTGCCGAGGGAGGAAGCGAAGATGACCTTCTTCTCGTCCCTCGTCATGCCGCGCGCCTGCGCGCCCGCAGTTGATGCCATTGCCATTTGGATTCCTCCACAACATCCCAAGGCGGCCGGCGCGCCATTCTGTTCCCCGCGCCGACTGTCCTCGCTGTGTGCATCTAAAACAAATTGGCGGCGATAGACATCGCTGCTTTGGGCTTATTACCTTAGTATGAGAGCCCCGATTTTCGTTTCCCTCGACTGTACTTCCCGGACCTCTCTCAGGCTGCCTCGTCGTGCTCCTGATGCAGGTATCCTTTCTCGATCAGCCACCTCTCGAGAATTATCTGTACCATCGATGACACCGAGCGGCGGTCGTCCTTGGCGGCGCGAACCAGCGCGTCCTTGAGGTCGCGTTCGATGCGGAATCCGAGCGGATTGGTCTTTGACATTCCCTTGTCCTTTCGGCCCGCCGTTTCGCCTCGCTGAAATCGGAGGCTGTCGATGCACCGTCGGTGCGGGCGGGACTTGTATTGCCTGATTTTGCTTGGTCGGGCGGCCACGCGGACCGCCTGTTGCGAGACTGCGGAGCGGGTGGGGCAATCGGCCCCAGCCGGCCGCGATCCACCCCGCCAGGGGTGGATCAGGCGAATTCCGGCGGTGCGCGCGAGCGGACTGCCTTGCACGGCGGCGAAGCAATCGCGGCCGTCGGTGCGAGCAAGCCTGCCGCGGACAGGTCGGGGCAGGGGGCGCTCGGCGCATCCGCCGGCGCGGTGGCGACCGGATCGGCCTCGTCGTAGGCCAGGAAGTCGCTGCCTATGTCTTCCGAGGCCAGATCCTGGACCGATTCCAGTGCGCCGGGTCTGGACCGTTCAGCCGGCTCGCTCAGCCGGCGCTCGTCGGCAAGCGTGACCGGACTCTGCGCCCTCGCACCGAAGAGTTCGCGCGCGCCGGCCGGAAATTCCGCCAGCGCGAAAGCCGCAAGCAACACCAGCAGCATGCGCCGCAGGAAACCCGCGTCAATCATGCCGCCCGTTGGCCTGTCAGCAATCATCTGGCTTTGCGCCGTCATCCCTGCATCGCGAAGCGCGACCATGCAGGACATTTAGTCGCTATGTGTAGCGAAAATCAATACGCGGCCCGTCGGCGGCAGCGTCCCGCAAGCCACGCCGGGGAGCTGCGCCCGGCGTTGGCGGCGTGCTTGCCGGCCAGTGCGGGCGCTGATAAAGCCCGCGCCCATGACGACGCCCATCTCCCACATCCGCAACTTTTCCATCGTGGCGCATATCGACCACGGCAAGTCGACGCTCGCCGACCGGCTGATCCAGCTCACCGGGGCGATGGACGAGCGCGAGATGGCCGGCAAGGAGCAGGTGCTCGACAACATGGACATCGAGCGCGAGCGCGGCATCACCATCAAGGCGCAGACCGTGCGCCTGAACTACCGCGCCAACAACGGCGAAGACTATGTGTTGAACCTGATCGATACGCCCGGCCATGTCGACTTCGCCTACGAGGTGTCGCGCTCGCTCGCCGCCTGCGAGGGCTCGCTGCTGGTCGTCGACGCCAGCCAGGGTGTCGAGGCGCAGACGCTCGCCAATGTCTACCAGGCAATCGACAACAACCACGAGATCGTGGTTGTGCTGAACAAGGTCGACCTGCCGGCCGCCGAGCCCGAGCGCATCCGCGAGCAGGTCGAGGAGGTGATCGGCATCGACGCCAGCCAGGCCGTGCTGATCTCGGCCAAGACCGGGCTCGGCGTGCCGGACGTGTTGGAGGCGATCGTGCACCAGCTTCCCCCTCCGCGCGAGGGCGACGCGCAAAAGCCGCTGAAGGCGATGCTGGTCGACAGCTGGTACGACGCCTATCTCGGCGTCATCGTTTTGGTGCGCGTCATCGACGGCATCCTCAAGCGGGGCCAGACCATCCGCATGATGGGCACGAACGCGAGGTATCCGGTCGAGCGCACCGGCTTCTTCACGCCGAAGATGGTGCAGGCCGACGAGATCGGCCCCGGCGAGTTCGGCTTCATCACGGCCTCGATCAAGGAAGTGGCCGACACCCGCGTCGGCGACACCATAACCGAGGACCGCCGCCCGACCGCCCAGGCCCTGCCCGGCTTCAAGCCGGCGCAGCCGGTGGTGTTCTGCGGCCTGTTCCCGGTCGACGCGGCCGACTTCGAGGATCTCCGCGCCGCGGTCGGCAAGCTGCGCCTCAATGACGCCAGCTTCTCCTACGAGATGGAGACGTCGGCCGCGCTCGGCTTCGGCTTCCGCTGCGGCTTTTTGGGCCTGCTGCACCTCGAGATCATCCAGGAGCGGCTGGAGCGCGAGTTCGACCTCGACCTCATCGCCACCGCGCCGTCGGTCGTCTACCGCATGAACCTCACCGACGGCACGGTGAAGGAGCTGCACAACCCCGCCGACATGCCGGACCTGGTCAAGATCGCCTCGATCGAGGAGCCGTGGATCCGCGCCACCATCCTCACCCCCGACGACTATCTCGGCGGCATCCTGAAGCTCTGCCAGGACCGGCGCGGCATCCAGGCCGACCTCTCCTACGTGGGCAAACGCGCCATGCTGGTCTACGACCTGCCGCTCAACGAGGTCGTCTTCGACTTCTACGACCGGCTGAAGTCGATCTCCAAGGGCTACGCCTCGTTCGACTACCACCTCACCGACTACCGCGAGGGCGACCTGGTGAAGATGTCGATCCTGGTCAACGACGAGCCGGTCGACGCGCTGTCCATGCTGGTCCACCGCACGGCGGCGGAGAAGCGCGGCCGCGCCATGTGCGAGAAGCTGAAGGAGCTGATCCCGCAGCACATGTTCAAGATCCCGATCCAGGCGGCGATCGGCGGCCGCATCATCGCGCGCGAGACCATCTCCGCGCTGCGCAAGGACGTCACCGCGAAATGCTACGGCGGCGACGTCACGCGCAAGCGCAAGCTGCTCGACAAGCAGAAGGAGGGCAAGAAGCGCATGCGCCAGTTCGGCAAGGTGGACATCCCGCAGGAAGCCTTCATCCAGGCGCTCAAGATGGGCGACAACTGAGCGGCGCGCTTCGCGGGCCAACCTTTCCACCGCTTGCGAACAGCGCCGAATCGAACAAGGATCGGCGCCGGGGGAACGGGCTGGGGCGATTTCGATCGAAATCCCGCCCATGAGGTTGGCGCGGCGGCTTGCCGGCCCCGAGGGGAAGCGATGGTGGATGTTTACTTCACCCTGTCGACGGGGCGCTGCGGGACGAAGTTCCTCTCAAGATTGTGCAGCGACAACCTCAAGGACACGGTCTGCCGTCACGAGCCGTATTTCGATCGCGGCAATCCATCGATGTTCGGGCGATCCATCTACGACTTCGCCACAGGACGGACCGACCGCCTGCAGAAGGTCTTCAACACCAAGCGCGACTGGATCGAGCGCTGCGGGGCGCAAGCCTACATCGAGACGAGCCATGCATTCCTGAAATCCTTCTACCGGCCGGCGCTGGAAGTCTGGCCGGACCTTCGCTTCATCCACGTCGTGCGAAATCCGCTGAGTACCGCGCGCAGCGAGGCCAACCGGCAGCTCGTGGCGGAGCGCTGGCATGTTCCTTTCCGCAACTACCGGGACGACGACGGCAACAGCCGCTTTGCCTGGTCGCTGTCGGGCCTCGAGGAGATCTTCCACGCCTTCGACCTGTCGAAGCTCAGCCTGTTTCAGCGATACGTCGTGGAATGGGTGGAAATCCAGAATCGCGCGATGTGGGTGCTCGACGCCGCCGGGGCGCACGACCGATGCTTCGTGCTGCACGCGCCGGAGGACCTCAACGAGCCCGAGCGGATCAGGGCACTGTTCGATCATTTCGGCATGAAGACCAGGAAGGCCGGGGTCATTTTCCCGAACAGCTTTCGCAGGGAAATGAGCCGGAACCGCAACCTGCACTACAAGACGGTGGTGACCGACAGGGACGCCGGTGAACTCCGCGAGGTGATCGACGCCATGCCGTCGCGGTATCTGGAAATCTTCAGCCGCGCCCCCTTCGCGTCCTTTCCCTGGGTGGGGATGCTCCGGAAAAGCCGCTGAGGCGCCTCGGCTCGCCTGCCGGGCCGCCGGGCGCGATCGGGAGGCGCCCCCCGGCATCCCTGCAAAGGCGGTGGAGGGGGCGCCTGCTCAGCCTTCGGCATCGGCAAGATGCAGATGCCGATGCTGACCATGACGGCGCTGCTCGGCGGCAATGTCCGCGTCGGCCTGGAGGATTCCCTCTACATCGGCCGCGGCAAGCTCGCCTCGTCCAACGCCGAGCAGGTCCGGAAGATCCGCCACATCATCGAGGAACTCGGCATGGATATCGCCACGCCGGAGGAGGCGCGCGAGATCCTGTCCCTCAAGGGCGGCGACCGCGTGGCTTCTAGAAACGCGCCTTTGCTGCGGTGCTATTCCATAGGCTTGTGAAACTATGGGCGGCCTTCCAGCGCATGATTTTTTTGCCAACCGTCTCGCAACTCGTTTCGAGCGGATCTCGATACATGTCAAATTCATCGTCCACGATTACGGCGAGAGCGAAGCACACCTCCTTCCTCTCACCTCGCTCGGCACTGACGGTCTTAACCGTAAGGCTTAATATGAAAGCCTCCATAGATCTTCCGTTCCAGTTTGCAGATCCGTAGTCCGCGCTCTCCGAGCTGATATCGGTCGGCTCCCAATTTTTGGCCGCCAAGCCCGCGTTCCATCTGGCGAACTCGGGAAATATGGAACTTGCCTTCGTCGCGAACGGAACCGATGTGCTGTCCCGAACCGTCGGCGGAACTCCAAGCACCAATAGCCGCATCCCCTCTTCGATAGTCGTCTGAAGCGCCCTGACACGCACGCCATTTTGCGAGCGCAGTACCGCCTCCTTCTGTGCCTGCTGGGCGTCGTCCCGGCTCTTGCTTTCAGCCTCCCGGCGTTTCCGCTCCTCGCTCGCCTCGCGCTCCGCACGACTTTTCGCTTCAGTTTGACGCTGACGTTCGTCCGCTAGCTGGCGTTGCTGAGAAATTTCCTCCTCCGTGAACCACAGGGGCAAGAATTCGAAGCCTCTCTCATCTCGCCGTAGGGCGGCCGCAATCTTTTTTAGGTCTGTCTGCGAGGCGTAGAGGGCCGAACAAGAAAGGCGCTGTAGCGCACGAAACGACTCGTCCGCCCCAGAAAACCGCAGATTTCTTGCCGGGCGGCCTTCGCTGACTGTGAACTGGCTCACCTGCTTGAGTAGTTCAGCATGATACCCTTCGGTTGGTGTTGCGACCACGCACAAGTCAGCTGCGCCCTCACTCATCATGATTGCGCCAAAGCCTTTGACGGCATCCGCATCGACATCCCGAGAAATTTCGGCGCGTCTCTCGGCTTCGACCTGCTGCAGCTTTTGGATGCCCTGGTTAGTGATGGGCGCAAATTCACGGAAGTCGCTGGTCTGCAAGCCGCTCAGCACTTCAGTTAATATGGGGGACCTGGATGCGAGCAGTGAATCTCGCCTGAACAGCAGGACGTCGTTTTCAAACAGACGACCAGGTGCGCACTCTTGGAGTGCATAATCCACGACGCCAAGTGGGACCAGAAGACCATCTAATGCCCTTTTGGCCGATGGCGAAAAATCGTTTGGCTCCGCACATAACCTCGCTCGACCTTCGCCGAACACGAAGGCGCCACTTAGATTCTTCGCCAGATAAGGGGCGCTTGGAGAGGCATTGTAAACCGCCACGAGTTCTTCGCCTGGCCCGGAAACGAGGAATGCATTGGCAGGCGTTTGGGAAACTCCTTCGCCGGGCGTGGTTTGCTTCTTCTCATCCGCAGTCGCGATTCGCTCGACCGCGCCAGACAGGCCCCAATGCTCCAGGCCCTTCTCCAGATTCTGCGCTGCGGCCGACAATACTTCGAAATCCTCCGTCTTTAATGCCTCATCCGCGCGAGCCAGAACGTCCGCCAACTCACCGACTGCCTCGTGCATCAGGTTAGCCGCAATCCATTGGCGCGATGCTTCCTTGAGACGGGAGAGCCTCTCGGCAAGCTCCCTAGTATCTCGATCCCGCTTTGCTGACGCCTGCGCGAGCCGCTCCGCAGCGAAGGCATCAAAGCCAGCCACCATGTGCAGGGCGTCCGCCAGGCGCGTGGTCTCCCGAGCTATCGCGTCAGCGTCCTCGGTTGTCTCCGCAGCCTTGAGGCCGCTGGCGATCTGAGCCAACTCCACGAGGTTGGGGACATTCGGGTTCTGTCGAAGAAAATCTTCCGCGTCTGACAAGAGGACATTGGCCTTGGTCTTGGCCTCAGCGAGCCTGCTTCGTTCATACTCGACATACTCATCGCGGGTCCCGAACCCGGCACCTCTGGCCTTCTCGAATTCGGCCTTGCTCGAAAAGCCAGAGATCCGATATTTTTCATAGTCGTATCGCATCGAGAAACCGGCCCGCTGCGCCTCGGTGAATTCTAAGTATGTTTCGAACCCGCCGGTCTGCGCCTGGTGCAGGCTGCCCGCGTCCGGGAAACCTCGTGCATTTGCGAACTGTCGCTCCTCCGGCGTGCGAAAGCCGTCAATAACGGTTCGCTCTATGGCTGACAGAACGCTCTCGTCCAAAGTCTCGGACTGAATGCTGCCATACTGCTTCTCGTACTCTGCAAACGCGGCGCTTGTGGCCGGGCCAATATCGCCGTCGACTTGCTGCGAATAAAAACCCAACGATGACAGCGCACTTTGCAGTCGGCTTACAGTCCTGCGCAGATTGGGCTGGGCAGGCAGGTCGATCGGGTCGATATCGCTCTCGGAGTTCCAAACCAGCGATACAAAGCGCCCGGTATCTGTCAAAAACGCGTCTTGCGGCACCAGTTTGATTGCCTTCATTGCACTGGCGTTCTGTTTCGCCTTGGCCCCATCGAGGTGACCCGCGATCACCGCGTAGCGCCCATTTGCGCTTTGGAGTACGAGCGTCGGCCCCAGTCTCGGGACGATCAACTGAGCCAGCGAAATCGCCTCTTCCGCGCTCTCTCTGCTCGCAACAACAAGCCACACAACTTTCGAGGTTTTCGGCCTGGAGGCATGCCTTTGGGCGGAACGAACAGCTTCTCCGGTCAAAGCGCGAAATATGTCGCCGATGGTCTGAGCCGAAGCTGAAGGCGCGACCAGTATCAGCGCCATGAATAGACAGCTCATCGATATCAAACGCATCACGGAAATCTATCGCACCCAACACACCCTCACTATGAAGAGAGCCAATAGATCGAGGAGTCAATTTTTTTCGTCGCGCCAGCAATTTCCTCGTCGCATCAGCGACAGCGCGGGAGGCTCTATATATTAGGGACTTATGTTATTTAGCACATCAATGATTCTGAGCGGCGCGTTGTTTATGCCGCCGATGTCTTTGGTAGGTGGCTGTGCTGTCACCTCCACATGCCGCGCATGCGGCTCTTGAGGTCGACGCGCACGTCCGGCTGCGGGATAGCGCCGGGCGCGGCGGCGGGCGCCGCCGGCCACATCCGGCGCTCGAAGCGGTCGAGGATCTTTTCCGGGATGAACTGGCTGCGCTGGGCGTAGACATGGCGGTCGCCCCGCGCGGCCTGGCCGTGCGTGTAGAAGCGCTGCGGCATCACGAGGTGAAGTGAGTCCTTCGCGCGCGTCATCGCCACGTAGAGCAGCCGCCGCTCTTCCTCCAGCTCCTCCTTTTCGCCGACCGCCATGTCGATCGGGATGCAGCCGTCGACGGCGTTGAGCACAAACACCTTGGTCCACTCCTGCCCCTTGGCCGAGTGGATGGTGGAGAGGATCAGAAAATCCTCGTCGAGATGCGGCGGGCCGGGGCGGTCGCTGGTCGCCTCGGGCGGATCGAGGGTCAGGTCGGTCAGAAAACGCTCGCGCGACGGATAGCCGGCGGCGATCTGTTCGAGCTGCGCCAGGTCGGCGCGGCGGACCGAAAAATCCTCGTGCATGCGCTCCAGATGCGGCTCGTACCACAGGCGCACGCGCTCCAGGTCGGCCGGCCAGGTGGCGGATTTCGCGCGCAGGCCCGAGAACAGGTCGACGAAGGCCGGCCAGTCCGGCTCGGTGCGCTGCGGCACCCGGAAGGCGGCGAGCGCGAGCGTCGGGTCGAGCGAGGCGCCCATCGCCTCGATCACCTGGCCGGCGGTGGAAGGCCCGACGCCCGGCAGCATCTGCAGGACGCGAAAGCCGGCGACGCGGTCGCGCGGGTTTTCGGCCAGGCGCAGCACGGCCATCACGTCCTTGACGTGGGCGGCGTCGAGGAACTTCAGGCCGCCGAATTTCACGAACGGGATGTTGCGGCGGGTGAGTTCCACCTCGAGCGGACCGCTGTGGTGCGAGGCGCGGAACAGCACCGCCTGCGCCTTGAGCAGCACGCCCTGCTCGCGCGCGTCCAGAACCGCGTCGCAGACATAGTTCGCCTGCCCGGCCTCGTCGCGCACCGTCACCAGCAACGGTCGCTCGGCCGAGCGCCGCTCGGTCCAGAGATTCTTGGTGAAGCGCTCGGAGGCCTCGCCGATGACGCCATTGGCCGCCGCCAGGATGGCGTCGGTGGAGCGATAATTGCGGTCGAGCGTGACGATGCCGGCGGGCGTCGGGAACAGCGTCGGAAAGTCGAGGATGTTGCGCACCTCGGCGGCGCGGAAGGAATAGATCGACTGGGCGTCGTCGCCGACCACGGTCAGGCCGCGCCCGTCCGGCTTGAGCGCGGTCAGGATCGCGGCCTGCAGGCGGTTGGTGTCCTGGTACTCGTCGACGAGGATATGGTCGAAACGCGCGCCGAGCCGTCCGGCAAGTTCCGGCTCTGCCGCCATCCCGGCCCAGTAGAGCAGCAAATCGTCATAGTCGAGCACCTGCTGGGCCTGTTTTGCTTCGACATAGGCGGCAAACAGCTGCCTCAGCTCCGCCGCCCAGCCGGCGCACCAGGGAAACGCCTTGCCCAGCACCTGCTCCAGCGGTGCCTGGGCGTTGACGGCGCGCGAATAGATGGCGAGGCAGGTGCCCTTGGCCGGGAAGCGGCTTTCGGTCTTCGACAGGCCGAGTTCGTGGCGCACGAGGTTCATCAGGTCGGCCGAGTCCTCGCGGTCGTGAATCGTGAAGGCCGGGTCGAGGCCGATCTCGGGTGCATGGTCGCGCAGCAGGCGCGCGCCGACGGCGTGGAAGGTGCCGGCCCACTGCAGCGCGTCGGTGAGGATCGCGGCGCGCTCGCCCATCACCTCGCGCGCGATGCGCTCGACGCGGCGCGTCATCTCGGCGGCGGCGCGGCGCGAAAACGTCACCAGCAGGATGCGGCGCGGGTCGGCGCCGCTGACGACGAGATGCGCGACCCGATGCGCCAGCGTGCTGGTCTTGCCCGAGCCGGCGCCGGCGATGATGAGCAGCGGATCGGCCACGCCGCCGCCGCCGTGCTCGACGGCCGCGCGCTGGGCGTCGTTCAGCCGGGCGAGATAGGCGGGCGGGGTCGAATCACGGACGGCGACGTTCATGCCGGGCATGAAGCCCTGTTTCGGTTTCGTTCGCAATGTCGGCCTGCGCCACGCCCTGGCATCTTCTCGCCGGTGGTCTGCCGGCTTTCGCAGTGTGGCATGATCGGCTATGGGGCGCGAAACCACCGTGGACACGATGAAGACATCCAGGCAGCGGCCGGCGCTCTATCTCGGCATCGATACCGGCGGCACCTATACCGACGCCGTGCTGTGGTCGGAGGCGACGGGCGTCGTCGCCAAGGCGAAGGCGCTGACGACCCGCCACGACCTCGCGGTCGGCATTTCCGGTGCCGTCGACGCCGTGCTGGAGGGTGCGCAAATCGAGCCCGCCTCGGTGAAGCTGGTATCGATGTCGACCACGCTCGCCACCAACGCGCTGGTGGAGGGGCAGGGCGGCCGGGTCGCGCTGGTGATGATCGGCTTCGCCGGGAAGGATCTGGAGCGCGACGGGCTGAAGAGCGCGCTGGGCAACGATCCGGTGGTGTTCTGCGCCGGCGGCCACGACGTGCACGGCAATGCCCAGCCGCTCGACCTTGCGCCGCTGGAAAAGGCGCTGCGCGAACTCGGCGGCAGCGTCTCGGGTTTTGCCGTCTGCGCCTACTTCGCAACGCGCAATCCGGCGCACGAGGTCGCCGCCCGCCAGATGATCCGGGAAAAGACCGGCCTGCCGGTGACCGCCAGCCACGAGCTGACCTCGAAGCTGGGCGGCCCGCGGCGGGCCCTGACGACGCTGCTCAACGCCCGGCTGATCGCCATGATCGACCGGCTGATCGCCGCCACGGAAGGCTTTCTCGACAGGCGCGGCATCGACGCGCCGCTGATGGTGGTGCGCGGCGACGGCGCGCTGGTGTCGGCGGCCTTCGCCAGGACGCGGCCGATCGAGACGATCCTGTCCGGTCCGGCCGCGAGCCTGGTCGGGGCGCGCCACATGACCGGGCTGGACGACGCGGTCGTCTCCGACATCGGCGGCACGACCACCGACGTCGCCGTGCTCGAAAAGGGCCGGCCGCGGCTCGACCCGGAAGGCGCCACCGTCGGCGGGTTCCGCACCATGGTCGAGGCGGTGGCCATGCGCACCTTCGGGCTGGGCGGCGATTCCGAAGTTTCATTGGAGGAGGGCGGGCTGGAGCCGCGCCTGTCGCTCGGGCCGCGCCGGCTGGTGCCGCTGGCGCTCGCCGCCATGCAGCACGGCGAGGCGGTGACCTCGGCGCTGGAGCGACAGCGCCGCAACCCCAATCCCGGCCGCATGGACGGGCGCCTCGCCATGCGCACCGGCGTGCCCGAGCGGCTGGCGGCGGGGCTCACCGCACCCGAGGCGCGGCTCTATGCGCAGATCGGCGAGGTGCCGCTGCCGATCGACACGCTGCTCACCTCGACCGCGCAGAACGCGACCCTGAACCGGCTGGTGTCGCGCGGGCTGGTGCATGTCGCCGGCTTCACGCCGTCGGATGCCGCGCATGTGCTCGGCCGCCAGAAAAACTGGGACGCCGCCGCCGCGCGGCTCGGCGCAGAACTGTTCGCGCGCCGCCGCGACGGTCGAGGCCAGCCGATCGCCGCGAGCGCGGAGGCGATCTCCGCCCGCGTGCTCGACTCGGTGACGCGCCGCTCGGCCGAGGTGATCCTGGAGACCGCTTTTTCCGAAGACGGGCTGGAGGGGGCGGAGACCGTGGCGCACGCGCTGGTGCAGCGCGGCCTCGACGGCCACCACACGATTGCGCGCCTCACCGTCGCGCTCGACCGCCCGGTGGTCGGGCTCGGCGCCTCGGCGCCGCTGCACTACGCCGGGCTCGAGCCGCTGGTCGGCAACCGCTGCGTCGTGCCGGGCGACACCGATGTCGCCAATGCGCTCGGCGCCGTCGTCGGCCAGGTGCGGGTCAGCGCCGAGGCCGGCGTCAGCCAGCCGAAGGAAGGGCTGTTCCGGCTGGCTGTCGGCGAACTTGTCCGCGACTTTCTGGCCGAGGACGCGGCGCTCGATGCCGCCGAAGCGGAAGTGCGCCGGATCGCGGGAGAACGCGCGCTCGCCGCCGGCACGGACGCAGCCGACATCGCGGTGACGCGCGACCTGAAAACCGCCACCATCGAGGGCCAGCGCAGCTTCATAGAGGCGCGGGTGGTTGCCGTCGCCACCGGACGGCCGCGGATCGCGGTGTAGGGGCGCCCCCCACCCTCACACGATATGGAGCCGCACCGGCGCCTTTGGTCCGCGGGCGATCACCTTCTTGGCTTCGAGGTCGAGCTGGACGGCCTTCACCCACCAGCCGGCCTTGTCGCCGCCGGGAAACAGGTCTTCCGGCAGATGCGGCAGGACGCCGGCCTGCAGTTCCGCGACGGTGATGCCCGGCGCCGACGTGGGAAGCGTCTTCATCACGGCCTTCTTCATCGCCTCGTACTTGGCCGCGTCCGCATTGTAGGTCTTGCCGGGCTGCAAGACATTCTCGATGGCGATCTTGGCGGCTTTCTTCATAGGTTCTCTCCCCGATTTGCCGGACGGGCCGTCCGTCGACCCTGTCGGGATGACGTGAGGGCCGATCTCTCTCCGACACTCGCATACGAAAATCGATCTTCGATAACCTACTTTCGACCAATGGCGAATGGCCTTGGGGCGTCGCGGGGGCGTTTAACCATTGACGCGCCGCGCACGCGCGTGTTGTACGGACCCGGCTCCCAAGGCTCCGTGACTGCAAACGAAGGATTCCGCGTTGTCCGACACTGTTCAGATCGGCGGCTTGTCCGTCGCCCGCGTGCTGCACGATTTGGTCAACGAGGAGGCCATTCCGGGCACCGGCATCGACCCGGCCGTTTTCTGGTCCGGCTTTTCTGCGCTGGTCCACGAACTGGCGCCGAAGAACCGCGCGCTGCTGGCTGCGCGGGATGCGCTCCAGGACCGCATAGACCGCTGGCATCGCGACAACGGTGCCCCCGCGGACATGGACGCCTACAAGGCGTTCCTGGAGGAAATCGGCTACATCGTGCCGGAGGGCCCGGCCTTTTCGGTCGCTACCGAAAATGTCGATCCCGAGATCGCCGTGGTCGCCGGACCGCAGCTGGTCGTGCCGGTGATGAATGCGCGCTATGCGCTGAACGCCGCCAATGCACGCTGGGGCTCGCTCTATGACGCGCTCTACGGCACCGACGCCATTCCCGAGACGGACGGTGCCGAGAAGGGCAAGGGCTACAACCCGATACGCGGCGAGAAGGTGGTGGCGTGGGCGCATAGTTTCCTCGACCAGTCCGTGCCGCTCGCGGGCGGCAGCTGGAAGGGCGCGACCAGGCTCTCGGTTCGCGACGGCGGCCTGCACGTGACCAACGAGATCGGCGAGACCGGGCTGAAGGACCCCGCGCAGCTTGCCGGCCATCGTGGCGATCCGGCTTCCCCGACCGCGATCCTGCTCCGCAAGAACGGCCTGCATGCCGAAATTGTCATCGACCGTAACCATCCGATCGGAAAGACCGATCCGGCCGCCATTGCCGACGTTGTGCTGGAGTCGGCGCTGACGACCATCCAGGACTGCGAGGATTCGGTCGCGGCCGTCGACGCCGAGGACAAGACCGTCGTCTACCGCAACTGGCTCGGCCTGATGAAGGGCGATCTCGCCGAGGAGGTCACCAAGGGCGGCGAGACCTTTACGCGCCGGCTCAACCCGGACCGGGACTACACCGCGCCCGACGGTTCGACGCTGACCCTGCCCGGCCGCTCCCTGATGCTGGTGCGCAATGTCGGCCACCTGATGACCAACCCGGCGATCCGGCTGAGCGACGGGTCCGAGGTGCCGGAGGGCATCATGGATGCCGCCATCACCGCGCTGATCGCGCTCCACGACGTCGGCCCGAACGGGCGCCGGAAGAACTCCCGCGCCGGCTCGATGTATGTCGTCAAGCCGAAGATGCACGGGCCGGAGGAAGTGACCTTCGCGGTTGAAATCTTCGCCCGCGTCGAGGCGCTGCTCGGGATGAAGCCGAGCACCATCAAGATGGGCATCATGGACGAGGAGCGGCGCACGACCGTCAATCTGAAGGAGTGCATACGCGCGGCGAAGGAGCGGGTGGTGTTCATCAACACCGGCTTTTTGGACCGCACCGGCGACGAGATCCACACCTCGATGGAAGCCGGCCCGATGATCCGCAAGGGCGACATGAAGCAGGCGGCCTGGATTTCCGCCTACGAGGCGTGGAACGTCGATACCGGGCTGGAATGCGGGCTCGCCGGCCATGCCCAGATCGGCAAGGGCATGTGGGCGATGCCGGACCTGATGGCGGCCATGCTGGAACAGAAGATCGCTCATCCGAAGGCCGGCGCCAACACCGCCTGGGTGCCGTCGCCGACGGCCGCCACGCTGCACGCCACGCATTACCACAAGGTCGACGTGCACGCCGTGCAGGCGGCGCTGAAGAGCCGGCCCAAGGCGAGACTGGAGGACATTCTGTCCGTGCCCGTCGCCGTCCGCCCGAACTGGACGCCGGAAGACATCCAGAAGGAGCTCGGCAACAACGCGCAGGGCATCCTGGGATATGTCGTGCGCTGGATCGACCAGGGCGTCGGCTGCTCCAAGGTGCCGGACATCAACGATGTCGGCCTGATGGAGGACCGCGCCACGCTGCGCATCTCCTCGCAGCACATCGCCAACTGGCTGCACCACGGCGTCTGCAGCCAGAGCCAGGTGCTGGAGACGATGAAGCGCATGGCCGCTGTGGTCGACCGCCAGAACGCCGGCGATCCGCTCTACCAGCCGATGGCGCCGGGCTTCGAGGATTCGGTGGCCTTCCAGGCCGCCTGCGACCTGATCTTCAAGGGCCGCGCCCAGCCCAACGGCTACACCGAACCGATTCTTCACGCGCGCAGGCTTGAGCGCAAGGCGCTGGGATAGCGTCTTGTCTACCCCCGACGGCTTCTCCACTGCGTTTGCCGGCTTGGCTGGCAGAAGCGAAGAGATGGCGAGCGCTGCGCTCCTTCCCACCCCCCTCTGGCCTGCCGGCCATCTCCGCCGCAAGGGGGGAGATTCTCTCTCGCGCCTGCTTGCGCCAATCACCAGCGCCGAGGGGCGGGCGGCACCGCACGAACTGCCAATCTCCCCCCTTGCGGGGGAGATGGCCGGCAGGCCAGAGAGGGGTGGGAAGGAGCGCAGTGGGGCCGCGATCGCCGGCCGTTCCTCACGATGATCCTCCTCGCCATCGACACCGCCGCGAACCTGTGCGCCGCGAGCATCCATGACACGCCGACCGGCCGCGAACTCGGCCGCGCGGTGCGCGATATCGGCAAGGGTCATGCCGAACAGCTGATGCCGGTTGTGGAGGAGGCGCTGGCCGCCGCCGGCAAGCAGCTGGCCGACATCGAGAGGATCGTCGTGTCGACCGGCCCGGGCTCCTTCACCGGCATCCGTGTCGGCGTATCGGCCGCGCGCGGTTTTGCGCTGGCGCTGAAGATTCCGGCGGTCGGCGTCACTACGCTGGAGGCGCTGGCCGAGGCCGCTCGAAAAAAAGCCGGCGATCGGCCGGTGCTAGCGGTTCTCGACGCCGGGCGCGGCGAACACCACGCCGCCCTTTACGATGGATTGGGGAAGCTGCGCTATGGTCCTGCCATGACGACGCTTTCCGCCCTCGCAGACCTCGCGCGCGAACACCGCCCGCTGCTCGTCGGCAGCGCTGCGCGACACGTCGCGGACGCCGCCGGCGGCGGGTTCGATGTGGGCGCGGAGGAAGCGACCGCCGACATTTCGGTCTATGCCCGGCTGGGTGCGGCAAAGGACCCGGCGGACGGCCGGCCGAAGCCGACCTATCTGCGCGGCGCCGACGCCAAGCCGCAGGCCGGCTTCGTGCTGGCGCGGCGGGACGGCTAGGCGATGCGCATTCCCTTCATCGCGACCCGCCAGCGCGACTATATTCTCGAGCGGCTGGGCCCGGCGGACGGCCCCGCGATCGCCGAGCTCCACAAGGAGGATTTTGCGCGCCCGTGGTCCGGCGAGGAGTTTTCCGCCCTCCTCGGACAGGAAGCGGTGTTCGGCTTCGCCGCACGCCGGGTCGGGCGCGGTTCTGCCGCGCCGGCGGGCTTCGTGCTGGCCAGGCTCGCCGCCGGCGAGGGCGAGATCCTCACCGTGGCGGTGGCGCGCGCCGAGCGCCGACAAGGGCTGGGCTGGCAGCTGATGGACGCGGTGCTGCGCCGGCTGCACCACGAGCGCGCCGAGGCGCTGTTCCTGGAGGTCGACGAGACCAACCAGCCGGCGCTGGCCCTTTACCGGCGGCTGGGCTTCGAGGAGGTCGGCAAGCGCCCCGCCTACTATCGCTCCGTCGACGGCAGGAAAACCGGCGCGCTCATTCTGCGCCGCGACCTGCGCTGATTGCCGCAGCCGTGCTGGTCCCGCTCCGCATCGCGATGGCCCTGACGAGCGTCGTGGTCGTCACGCTGGCGCTGTTCCCGGTGCAGATGTTGGCGCAGTATTTCAACTGGCCGATCCGCCACCCGATCGCGCGCTGGTGGCACCGGACGATCCTGTGGGCGGTCGGCGTGCGGGTCCGCATGGTCGGCACGCCGAGCACGGGTCGGCCGCTGCTGTTTGCCTCCAACCATGTGTCCTGGACAGACGTGATGGCGATCGGCTCGCTGACCGACGTCACCTTCATCGCCAAGGCCGAGGTAAAATCGTGGCCGGCCATGGGTCAGATCGCAAAACTCCAGCGCACGATCTTCGTGGAGCGCGAACACAAGCGCTCGGCCGGCCGGCAGGCCGGCGCGGTGGCCGAGCGGCTGACGGACGGCGAGGCGATCGTGCTGTTCGCCGAGGGCACCACGTCGGACGGCACCTTTTTGCTGCCGTTCAAGAGCACGCTGGTCGGCGCGGCCGCCCTTGCCGCAGGCGGCGACGAAGGCACCGTGCTGGTCCAGCCGGTGGCGATTGCCTACACGCGCCTGCACGGCATGCCGATGGGCCGGCGCGAGCGCTCCATTACCGGCTGGATCGGCGACGAGGCGCTGGTTCCGCATGTGCTGGCGCTGCTGCGCGAACGCGCCTTCAATGCCGAGGTGCATTTCGGCGAGCCCATCGAGTTCCGCCGCGGCATGAACCGCAAGGAGGTGACGCGCGAGGCCGAGGCGCGGGTGCGCGCCATGCTGTCGGAGGCCATCGGACATCCGAAAACCGTGCGCTGAGCGAACACGTCTGTATTTTGTCATGCGATGGCGCTAAAAGGCGCCCAATGGAAGGTATCACCACGTTTGCAGAGCCCGGCAACCAGCCGGAGACGGGTGTCGCGCCGGCACCCAGCAAGAAGGTCTTCGTCAAGACCTACGGCTGCCAGATGAACGTCTATGATTCGCAGCGCATGACCGATGCGCTGGCGACCGGCGGCTATGCCGCGACCGAGACGGTCGAGGATGCCGACCTCATCCTGCTCAACACCTGCCACATCCGCGAAAAGGCGGCTGAGAAGGTCTATTCCGAGCTCGGCCGCATAAGGAAGATCAAGGCGGAGCGCGCCAGGGCCGGCCGAGAGACCGTGGTGGGTGTGGCGGGCTGTGTTGCCCAGGCCGAGGGCCAGGAGATCATCCGCCGCGCGCCGGTGGTCGACCTCGTCATCGGCCCGCAGACCTATCACCGGCTGCTGGATGCGGTGGTGCGCGTCCGCGCCGGCGACAAGGTCGTGGCGACCGACTTCCCGGCCGAGGACAAGTTCGACCATCTGCCGGCGGCAAGGCGCGCCGAGACCGCGAAGCGCGGCGTGACGGCATTCCTGACCGTGCAGGAAGGTTGCGACAAGTTCTGCACCTTCTGCGTGGTGCCCTATACGCGCGGCTCCGAGGTTTCGCGGCCGGTGGCGCAGGTCGTCGCCGAGGCCGAGCGGCTGGCGGACGCCGGCGTTCGCGAGGTGACGCTGCTTGGCCAGAACGTCAACGCCTGGCACGCCGAGGGGCCTGACGGGGACTGGGGGCTCGGCCGCCTCCTCTTCCGCCTGGCCGAAATCCCGGGGCTTGCGCGCCTGCGCTACACGACCAGCCATCCGCGTGACATGGACGACGAACTGATCGCCGCGCATCGCGACCTGCCGGCCCTGATGCCCTATCTGCACCTGCCGGTGCAGGCGGGCGGCGACCGCATACTGAAGGCGATGAACCGTCGCCATACGGCGGCGGATTATCTGCGGCTGGTCGAGAAAATCCGCGCGGCGCGGCCCGACATCGCGCTTTCCGGCGACTTCATCGTCGGCTTTCCGGGCGAGACGGACGCGGATTTCGAGGCGACGCTCAGCCTGGTGCGAACGGTCGGCTATGCGCAGGCGTTTTCATTCAAATATTCGCCGCGGCCCGGCACGCCGGGCGCCGAAATGGACGACCAGGTGGCCGAGCCGGTCAAGAACGAACGGCTGCAGCGCCTGCAGGACCTTCTGACGGAACAACAGCGGGCCTTCGCGGTTTCCCTGGTCGGCCGGACGATCGACCTCCTGATCGAGAAGCCGGGCCGCCAGGCCGGCCAGGTGGTCGGCCGCTCGCCCTGGCTGCAGCCGGTGATAGTTGATGAAACCGCCGGCGAAATCGGTGACATTGTGAGCGTGCGAATCACGCGGGCCGGGCCGAACAGCCTGTTTGCCGAAGCTTCGGAAGGCTGATGGCCACGACTGAGGAGAGACGTTTGAACGCCACTGCAGGTCTGAGCAGGCCGCCTTCGGGCGCTTCCGACATGGCGCACATCGTTCTCACCTTCGACAACAACAGGCTGGCCAGCGCGCTCTACGGCCAGTTCGACGAAAACCTGGCGCGGCTGGAGCAGAAACTCGGCGTCAACATCGCCTCGCGCGGCAACCAGCTGACGGTGCGTGGCGAGCAGACGGCGGCCGAGCAGGCGCGCCGCGCCCTCGACCATCTCTACGGCATCCTGCAGAAGGGCGCGAACATCGGCCAGTCCGACGTCGACGGCGCGGTGCGCATGGCGGTTGCCCCAGACGACCAGCTGACGCTGCCGACGCTGGAGCGCAAGGGCAAGATGGCGGCCGCGCAGATCGCTACGCGCAAGCGCACCATCTACGCCCGCTCGCTGAACCAGGACGCCTACATGCGCGCGCTGGAGCGCTCGGAAATGGTTTTCGGCGTCGGCCCGGCCGGTACCGGCAAGACCTACATCGCGGTTGCCCATGCAGCCATGCTGCTGGAGCGCGGGCTGGTGGAGCGCATCATCCTGTCGCGGCCGGCGGTCGAGGCTGGCGAGCGCCTGGGCTTCCTGCCCGGCGACATGAAGGAGAAGGTCGATCCCTACCTTCGCCCGCTCTACGACGCGCTCTACGACATGATGCCGGCCGACAAGGTCGAGCGCGCCATCGCCGCCGAGGTGATCGAGATCGCGCCGCTCGCCTTCATGCGCGGCCGCACGCTGGCGCACGCGGCGGTGATCCTCGACGAGGCGCAAAACACCACGCCGATGCAGATGAAGATGTTTTTGACCCGCCTCGGCGAGGGCGGGCGCATGATCGTCACCGGCGATCCGACGCAGATCGACCTGCCGCCCAACACCAAGTCCGGGCTGGTCGAGGCGCTCCGCATCCTCGACGGCGTGCCCGGCATCGTGACCGTGCGCTTCAACGAGAAGGACGTGGTGCGCCACCCGCTGGTGGCCGAGATCGTGCAGGCCTACGACCGAGACGGCGCCTCGAAGCAGCCCGCGCCACGCGGAGACTGAGGCGCCGCCATGCCAACCGGCCGGCGCAAGGCCGCCGCCAAGGTGGCGATCGACCTCATGGTGGAAGCCGGCGACTGGCCCGCAGAAGCCGAACTCGAGGCGCTGGTTCGCCCGGCGGTGGAGGCCGCGCTGGCCGAAGCCGGTGTGCAGGGCGAGAGCGAACTCAGCATCGTCTTCACCGACGACGCCCATATCCGGGCGCTGAACGCAGGCTGGCGCAAGAAGAACAAACCGACCAACGTGTTGTCCTTCCCGGCTTTTCCCACGAAGATTGGCGGGCCGTTGCCACCGATGCTGGGCGATATCGTGCTGGCGTCGGAAACGGTGGCGCACGAGGCCGGGGCGGAAGACAAGCCGCTCGCGCACCACATCGGCCACCTCGTCGTCCACGGCCTGCTGCATCTCCTCGGCCACGACCATGAGGCGGAAGACGAGGCGGAGGCGATGGAGGCGCTGGAGCGGGCGGCGCTGGCGAGGCTTGCCATTCCCGATCCCTACGCTTAACTAGGAAGTCCACTCTACCGGAAGACGATGAGCGATATCAATAACACGACCGACCGGAGCGATACCGGCCGGCAGCCGACGGCTTCGGAAGAGGCCGCCGAGGCTCGAAGTCCGGCAGCCGTCGAACCGACCACCCCAGCAGGGCCTACCTTCATCGAGCGCCTGATGGGTCTGTTCAGGCAGAGGAACGGCAATTCGCTGCGCGAGGATCTCGCTGACGCGCTGGCCGAGACGGCGAGCGACGCCGAGGCGTTCTCGCCCGGCGAGCGGGCGATGCTCAACAACATACTTCGGCTGCGCGAGGTGCGCGTCGAGGACGTGATGGTGCCGCGCGCCGACATCCAGGCCGTCGACATCAATACCTCGCTCGCCGACCTCCTGCTGCTGTTCGAAGAGTCCGGCCATTCGCGCATGCCCGTCTTTTCCGAGACGCTCGACGATCCGCGCGGCATGGTCCACATCCGCGACGTGCTCGCGCACATAACCAAACAGGCCCGAACCAAGAAGCCGCGCCCGCCGCGCAAGGCCGCGGCGGCCGGCGGCACTGCGGCCCCTGCGGTCCCGACGCCTGCCGTCTCGCTCGACCTCGGCCTGGTCGACCTCGCCAAGAGCATCGGCGAACTCGGCCTCATGCGCACCGTACTGTTCGTGCCGCCTTCGATGCTTGCCTCCGACCTGATGACGCGCATGCAGGCCGCCCGCACCCAGATGGCGCTGGTGATCGACGAATATGGCGGCACCGACGGCCTCGCCTCGCTGGAAGACATCGTCGAGATGGTGGTCGGCGACATCGAGGACGAGCATGACGACGACGAACCGCTGATCACCCAGGCGGGCGACGGCGTATTCATCGTCGACGGCAAGGCCGACATCGACGAGGTTGCCGCCAGGATCGGTGAGGACTTCAAGCCGGGCGAGCATGGCGACAGCGTCGACACGATCGGCGGCATGATCTTCAACACGCTGGGCCGCGTGCCCACGCGGGGCGAAGTGGTGCAGGCCATTCCCGGCTTCGAGTTCCATGTTCTCGACGCCGATCCGCGCCGCGTGAAGCGCGTGCGTATCGTCGAGAACCAGAAGGCCCGCCGCCGCCAGCCCCCGCGCACCGAACAGCCGGGCTGAAAAGCACTCGCTTTAAGATTGTGGGAATTATCAACCAGTGGTAGATTGCACGCCTCCTTGGTGGTGGCTTGCATGGAACCCAGCGACTTCTACGATTCCCGATTTGAGCAGATTTTCCTTTTCGCGACGATCATGGTGGGGACGGTCGTAGCTGGCGCAACGATTGTGGGGTCGATAGCTTTCTTCAAAACCGACAAGGGCGCTGCCAAAACCTTTAGCCTTCTCATCCAACGAGCGGGCGCACTTCAGATGATCACCGTGATGACTATAGTCGTTGGCGCTTGTCTGCTTGCGTTCGCGGGCAAAATCAGTGCCGAGGGCATAACCTCGATCTTAAGCGGAATTGCCGGGTACGTGTTAGGCGGGTCTTCGAAGATTGGCCAGGGTCGCGCGGAAAGCTCCGAAGCATAGGTGGCGTAGACTCCTGCTCTCGATTTGGAGCCCCCGGCGCCACCTGCTAAACCCGTCGTGAAGTGATTCTCGCGACGTGGACGGGGCATGGAGCGTCTGGCGGGCCGCATTATCCTGCTGTGGGGCTGGCGCCGGTTGCTCGTTGCCTTCGCGGCGGGGCTGTTCGCGGTCCTGTTCCAGGCGCCTTACGATTTCATCGCGGCGGGCTTCGCCTCCTTCCCTATCCTGGTCTGGCTGCTCGACGGCGCTTCGGCGCCGGCCAACGCCGGTCTGCTGCGGCGCCTTCTGCCGGCCTTCGGCGTCGGCTGGTGGTTCGGCTTCGGCTATTTCCTCGCCGGCCTCTGGTGGATCGGCGGGGCGCTGCTGGTCGAGGCTGACAGCTTTGCCTGGGCACTGCCCTTCGCCGTGCTCGGCATTCCGCTGTTGCTCGCATTCTTCTACGCAGTGGCGGCAGCCCTTGCCCGTGCCTTCTGGAGCAACGGCGTCGGCCGCATTTTCGCGCTCGCCGGCGCCTTCGGCGTAATGGAATGGCTGCGCGGCTTCATTTTCACCGGCTTTCCCTGGAACGCCGTCGGCTATGGGGCGATGCCGGTGCCGCTCCTGATGCAGAGCGCTTGGGTGGTGGGGCTCGCCGGCATGAACGCGCTGGCCGTACTGGTCTTTGCGATGCCCGCGCTGCTTGCCGGCGGGAACGGGCGCCGGCTCGGTTTTTCCGTCGCCATCGTCCTTATCGTCCTGCATGCCGGCTTCGGCTATATCCGGCTGGCGCTCTTGCCGCAGCCGGCCGCCGGCCGCAGCCTCTCGGTGCGCATCGTCCAGCCCAACGTCGATCTCAGCGAAAAGTGGGATGAGGCGGTACGCGACCGCATCTTCGCCTCCATGCTCGACTTCAGCCGCAAGCCGCCGGCCGAAGGAGCAAAACCGCCGGCACTGATCCTGTGGCCCGAAACTTCGGTGCCCTTCCTGTTCACCGACAGGCCGGACGGGCTGGCCGCGATCGGAGAGCTGCTCGGCGACGGGCAGACGCTGGTTGCGGGTGCGGTGCGTGCCGAGGGAGGCGCCGGCGGCGCAGCCGAGCCGCGCTACTACAACTCGGTCGTTGTCATCAACGACAAGGGCGAAATCGTCGACGCCGTCGACAAGGTCCACCTCGTCCCGTTCGGCGAGTACCTGCCCTTCGCCGACCTGCTTGCCCGCGTAGGCGTCGGCCGCTTCGTGGCCGGGCCGACCATGTTTTCGGCCGGTAGCGAGCGCCACGCGATCGCGCTGCCCGGCAACTTCCGCGGATTGCCCTTCGTATGCTACGAGATCATCTTTCCGGGGCTGGTGGCTTCAGGCGCCGACGGCGCCGACCTGTTGATCAACGTCACCAACGATGCCTGGTTCGGTGACACGCCAGGCCCCTACCAGCACTTCCGACAGGCGCAGCTGCGCACGGTGGAGACCGGCCTGCCGCTAATCCGCGCGGCGAACACCGGGATTTCGGGCGTCGTCGACCGATTCGGCCGCGTCCGCGACGCGCTCGCCATGAATGTCGCCGGCGTCGTCGACTACGACGTTCCGATCGTAACGCCGCCGCTGAAACTCGGGCTGGGTCCCGAGCGCAATGGACTGGTTGTGGTTGCAATTCTCGCCCTTCTCGGCGTCGGGGCATCCTATAGGCGTCCAATTCGGACGCGAAGCCGATAGCATATTAGGGAAACCTGTTGTACCCGCTGTCAATTGGGTCCAAACGGATCTATTGTGACAACAGTGTCGGACGGATTTGAGGGAAGCCGGCACGAGCCTGGGGACAACGTCGGATACTATGATCGATAACAAGAAGAAGCCGAATCCCATCGACGTTCACGTCGGTGCTAGGATCAGGCTGCGCCGCAACATGCTTGGAATGAGCCAGGAGCGGCTGGGAGAGAGCCTCGGCATCACCTTCCAGCAGATCCAGAAATACGAGAAGGGCACGAACCGCGTCGGCGCCAGCCGACTGCAGGCGATCGCCCGCATCCTTTCCGTCCCGGTGGCCTTCTTCTTCGAAGACGCTCCCGGACGTGAGGGCGCCCCGGGGATGGCGGAGGAGGCAACCGACTATGTCGCGGATATCCCCAACACCGCCGAGGGCATGCAGCTCAACCGGGCCTTCGTGAGGATTTCGGACCCCAAGGTGCGCCGCCGGATTCTCGATCTGGTCAAGGTGCTCTCCGCGGAACGCGAGGACTGAGCGTCCCGCGGCCGGCTTCGGGTCGGGGCCTTCAGCGAAAACTCACCAAAAAAGGCATATATTGCCCTGTTTCAGGGGGTTGAACGCATTGGACGTGCTTGACGCGGCGTTCATGTGATCGCTAACACGTGGCGCGCATGGGCTGGCGCTTCGCCGGCCATTTTTCTTCGAAGGGGACCCCTGGTGCAGCGGCAGAACTACCTTTTCACCTCGGAATCGGTTTCCGAGGGCCATCCCGACAAGGTCTGTGATCGCATTTCCGACGAGATCGTCGACCTGGTCTATCGCGAGGCCAAGAAATCGGGGATGGACGCATGGGACGTTCGCGTCGCCTGCGAGACGCTGGCCACCACCAACCGCGTCGTCATCGCGGGCGAAGTCCGGGTGCCGAAATCGCTGCTGAAGCAGGACAAGAACGGCAACGTGCTGGAGGATGACAAGGAGTTTCCGATCATCAATCCCGCCAAGTTCAAGTCCGTCGCGCGAAAGGCCATTCGCGCCATCGGCTACGAGCAGGACGGCTTCCACTGGAAGAAGGCGAGGATTGACGTGCTGCTGCACGGCCAGTCGGCCGACATCGCCCGGGGCGTCGACAACGCGGCCGACAAGCAGGGCGAGGAGGGCGCCGGCGACCAGGGCATCATGTTCGGCTACGCCTGCACCGAGACGCCGGACCTGATGCCGGCGCCGATCTACTACAGCCACAAGATTCTCGAACTGCTCGCCGCGGCCCGCCATGCCGGCAAGGGAGATGCGGCCAAGCTCGGCCCAGATGCCAAGAGCCAGGTCACCGTGCGCTATGAGAACGGCAAGGCCGCCGAGGTCACGCAGATCGTGCTGTCGACCCAGCATCTGGATGAAAGCTGGGATTCCAAGAAGGTGCGCAAGGTGGTCGAGCCTTACATCCGCGAGGCGCTCGGCGACCTGAAGATTGCCGATGACTGCAACTGGTACATCAACCCGACCGGCAAGTTCGTCATCGGCGGCCCGGACGGGGATGCCGGCCTGACCGGCCGCAAGATCATCGTCGACACTTATGGCGGCGCGGCGCCCCACGGCGGCGGTGCCTTTTCCGGCAAGGACACCACCAAGGTCGATCGCTCCGCCGCCTATGCGGCGCGCTACCTTGCCAAGAACGTGGTGGCCGCGAAGCTCGCGGATCGCTGCACCATCCAGCTTTCCTATGCCATCGGCGTGGCGCAGCCGCTGTCGATCTATGTCGACCTGCACGGCACCGGCAAGGTCGACGAAGCGAAGCTCGAAGGCGCGCTCCGCAAGGTCATGGACCTGTCGCCGAGCGGCATCCGCAAGCATCTCGATCTCAACAAGCCGATCTATGCGCGGACCTCGTCCTACGGCCATTTCGGCCGCAAGCCGGGACGCGACGGGTCGTTCTCCTGGGAGCGGACCGACCTGGTCAAGGCGCTGAAGGCGGCCGTCGCCGCCTAAAGCAGGTCTGCCTAGAGCGGGAGCCGTTTCGGGAACAAGCACATGCCTGATCACGAATCTGCGGAGCGTTGCCTGAATATTGTTTCACGCACCGTACCGTAAGCGGCGCATGCACCCCGCCATGTCCGACGAAGCCGGCCATCCAAAGCGCTCGTCAGAAGCGTTCTTCGGACGCCGGCGCGGCAAGACCATTCGCCCGCTGCAGGCCGACGCGCTCGACCAGGGCCTGCGCCGCTACGGACTCGACCTGTCGGCGCAGGCCCCTGCCGACCTGACGGAACTGTTCCCGGTGCGGGTTTCGCAGGTGCGCCTCGAGATCGGCTTCGGCGCCGGCGAGCATCTTCGGGCCGCCGCGACGGCCGAGCCGGACAGCGGCTTCATCGGCGTCGAACCTTTCGTCAACGGCATGGCCAAGATGATGGCAGCGCTTGCGGTGACGCCGCTGCCCAACCTGCGCGTCTATCCGGAGGACGCCACACAACTGCTGGACTGGCTGCCGGCCGCGTCCCTTTCCTGCATCGACCTCTTCTATCCCGACCCGTGGACCAAGCGCCGGCACTGGAAGCGCCGCTTCGTCAACGAAGCGAACCTCGACCGCTTCGCCCGGGTGCTGAAGCCGGGCGGTGCGTTCCGCTTCGCCTCCGACATCGCCGGCTATGTCCGCTGGACTCGCGAGCGTGTCGAGGCGCACCCGCAGTTCGTCGCCGACCTCGGCGGCCGCGACCCGGCGGAACCCTATGCCGGCTGGCCGGGCACCCGCTACGAGGCCAAGGCCAAGCGGGAGGGACGCCCACCCGCCTACTGGAGCTTCCGCCGTCTATAGTCTGCGGTTCGCATGCGGTTGGTCGGTGAGCGGTTGGCGCAACGCCATCACCGGCCATCGGATGAGCGAGCGAACCGGCGGGCCCGCGATCCGTCTTGCAATGACACCCGGTTGGGACTATATGGCCGATAAATTCTTGGTCGGTATGACGAAGAGTGGGTCCAGCCGGTCCCGCTCTTTTTTGTTACCCGACGCACGGCGGAGCACGGATGACGGAACCGGCAGGCGAAACGGCGCGCGAGGACAGGATCGTCCGCGAGACCGGAATTGATGCGCGCGTGGCGGCGATCATCGAGCCGGTCGTCGAAGGCCTCGGCTTTCGCTTGGTGCGCGTGCGCCTTTCCGGCCAGAACGGGCTGACGCTACAGATCATGGCCGAGCGCAACGACGGCACCATGACCGTCGAGGATTGCGAGGCGCTGAGCCGGGCGGTGTCGCCGGCGCTTGACGTCGACGACCCGATCGACAAGGCCTATCATCTCGAAGTGTCCTCGCCGGGCATCGATCGGCCGCTGGTGCGCAAGTCGGATTTTTCGACCTGGACGGGCCATCTGGTGAAGCTGGATACCTCGATCCTGGTCGGCGGCCGCAAGCGTTTTCGCGGGCGGATAGCTGCGGCGGACGCGAACGGCGTGACCATCGAGCGCGACCAGCCCGCCTATGGCGAGGAGCCCAGCGTCGTTGTGCCCTACGAGGCGATCGACGAGGCCCGCCTGCTGCTGACCGACGATCTGATCCGCGACGCGCTGTCGAAGGACAACAAGGCGCGCAAGGAAGCCAGGAAGCGGCGCGGCGAACCCGATCCGGCCGAGGCCGAAACCGAAACCGAAGAATAGACGGCAGCCGCGACGAGGGCGGCGCCGAGGTTCAGGGAGACCAACATGGCAGTCAGTGCAAACAGGCTGGAGCTTCTGCAGATCGCCGATGCGGTCGCGCGCGAAAAGTCGATCGACAAGTCGATCGTCATCGCGGCGATGGCAGACGCCATCCAGAAGGCGGCGCGCTCGCGCTACGGCCAGGAGACGAATATCCGCGCCGACATCAATCCGCAGACTGGCGAGATGAAGCTCCAGCGGCTGATGGAAGTCATCGAGACGGTCGATGACTCGGGCCGCCAGATCGCGCTCAGGGATGCCCGCGTGCGCAATCCCGACGCCCAGGTCGGCGACTTCATTGCCGAGCAGCTGCCGCCGATGGATTTCGGCCGCATCGCCGCCCAGTCGGCCAAGCAGGTCATCGTGCAGAAGGTGCGCGAGGCCGAGCGCGACCGCCAGTACGAGGAATACAAGGACCGTATCGGCGAGATCGTCAACGGCACGGTGAAGCGCGTCGAGTACGGCAACGTCATCGTCGACCTCGGCCGCGGCGAGGCCATCATCCGCCGCGACGAACTGATCCCGCGCGAGAACTTCAAGTATGGCGACCGCGTGCGCGCCTATGTCTATGACGTGCGCCGCGAGCAGCGCGGCCCGCAGATCTTCCTGTCGCGCACGCATCCGCAGTTCATGGCGAAGCTGTTCACCATGGAAGTGCCGGAAATCTACGACGGCATCATCGAGATCAAGTCGGTCGCCCGCGACCCGGGCAGCCGCGCCAAGATCGCCGTCGTGTCGCGCGACAGCTCGATCGATCCGGTCGGCGCGTGCGTCGGCATGCGCGGCTCCCGCGTCCAGGCGGTGGTGGCCGAACTGCAGGGCGAGAAGATCGACATCATCCCGTGGTCGCCTTCGGCCGCCTCCTTCATCGTCAACGCGCTGCAGCCGGCCGAAGTCGCCAAGGTCGTGCTCGACGAGGATGCCGAGCGCATCGAGGTGGTGGTGCCGGACGATCAGCTGTCGCTTGCCATCGGCCGCCGCGGCCAGAACGTTCGCCTCGCCTCGCAGCTGACCGGCTGGGACATCGACATCCTGACCGAGCAGGAAGAGAGCGAGCGTCGCCAGAAGGAATTCGTCGAGCGCTCCAACCTGTTCATGGAAGCCCTCAACGTCGACGAGATGGTCGGCCAGGTGCTCGCCTCGGAAGGTTTCTCGAGCGTCGAGGAGGTTGCTTATGTCGATGCCGACGAGATCGCATCGATAGACGGTTTCGACGAGGATACCGCCAGCGAAATCCAGTCGCGTGCGCGCGACTATCTTGCCCGCATCGAGGCCGAGCACGACGAGCAGCGCATCAAGCTCGGCGTGGCCGACGAACTGCGCGACCTGCCGGGCGTGACCACCGCCATGATGGTGACGCTGGGCGAGGACGGCGTGAAGACGGTCGAGGACTTCGCCGGCTACGCGGTCGACGACCTCGTCGGCTGGAAGGAGCGCAAGGACGGCGAGACCAAGTCGTTCCCGGGCGTTCTCGGTTCGCACGGCGTGTCGCGCGCCGACGCCGAGCAGATGGTGCTGGCTGCTCGCCTCAAGGCCGGCTGGATTACCGAGGAAGACCTGGCAGCGGACGTCGAGGAAGACGCCGAAGCCGGTGCGTGACGTGAGGTCCGGAGACGTCCTTGGACGATATGAACGACCGCACATGCATCGTGACGCGCACGCGCGGCGGGCCGGGTGACCTCATCCGTTTCGTCGCCGGCCCGGACTCGGCCGTCGTTCCAGATCTGAAGAGGGCGCTCCCCGGGCGCGGCTGCTGGGTCACGGCCGACCGCGCGCATGTCGACCGCGCAGTGGCGAAGAACCTGTTCGCCCATGCGCTGAAATGCGAAGTCACGGTCGCTCCCGATCTCGGCGCGCTGGTCGATGCGTTGCTGGCGAAAGCTGCGCTGGGCGCGCTGGGACTGGCGCGGAAAGCCGGCAGCGTCGTGCTCGGGGCCGCCAAGGTTGAGACTGCGGTTCGCTCCGGCAAGGCCGACCTGGTGCTTCATGCGCTGGAGGCTTCCGAGGACGGACTGCGCAAGATCACGCAGGCGCGGCGCGCGACAGTACATCTCGGCGGGCCGGTGATTCCCGCCTACAAACTTTTCGCCCAGGCCGAAATGGATTTGGCATTGGGCGGTACAAATGTGATACATGCAGCCGTTCTTGCGCAGGACGCGGGAAGAGCGGTGCTGAAGCGCATGGTTGCGCTCGAGCGGTACCGGGGGACAGCCCCGGACGACCGGCTTACAGTTCAGGCAATCGCCGCAGAGGATACGGAATGAGTGATACGAAGTCGGGCGACGAAAAGACGTTGAGCGTCAATACGAAGAAGACCTTGACGCTGAAGCGCCCGGGCATCGAGCAGGGCGTTGTTCGCCAGAACTTCTCGCACGGCCGCACCAAGCAGGTCGTGGTGGAGACGAAGAAGCGCAAGTTCTCGCTGGGCGACAAGCCAGAGCCGGCGGCACCGGTGCAGCCGGTGTTCAAGCCGCGCCCGGCGGCTCCCGTCGCCGCGCCCGTTGTGCAGGAGCAGCCGAAGCCCGCGGCGCAGCCCGAGCGTTCGGGCATGGTGCTGAACGAACTGTCGACCGAGGAGCTGGAGGCCCGCCGCCGCGCGCTGGAAACCTCCAAGGTACGCGAGACCGAGGAACGCAGGCGCGCGCAGGATGACGCACGACGCCGCGCCGAGGAAGACGAGCGCCGCCAGCGCGAGCGCGCCGAGTCAGCACGTCGCCAGGCGGAGGAGGAAGCACGGCTGCAGGCCGAGGCCGAGGCGCGCCGTCGCGCCGAGGAAGAGGCGCGCCGTCGCGCGCCCGCCGCGGCCGATGCCGTGGCCGACGAGGAGCCCGAGGCACGGGGCGCCCTTGCGGCACGCGGCAAGGGCGCGCCGGTTCGCCGCATCATTACGCCCGAGGTCGCCAAGCCCACGCGCACCAAGGCCGACGAGGATCGTCGCCGCGGCAAGCTGACGCTGACCAGCGCGCTGTCCTCGGAGGACGGCGACGCGCGCGCCCGCTCGCTGTCGGCGATGCGCCGCAGGCAGGAAAAGTTCAAGCGCGCGATGCACAACGAGCCGCGCGAAAAGGTGATGCGCGAAGTGATCCTGCCCGAGACCATCACCATCCAGGAACTCGCCCAGCGCATGTCCGAGCGCGCGGTCGACGTCGTCAAGTACTTCATGAAGCAGGGTCAGATCCTGAAGCCCGGCGACGTGATCGACGCCGATACTGCGGAACTGGTGGCGGTCGAGTTCGGCCACACCGTGCGGCGCGTTGCCGAGTCCGACATCGAGGAAGGCCTGTTCAACATTCCGGACCGGCCGGATGATCTCGTGTCGCGCCCGCCCGTGGTCACCATCATGGGCCATGTCGACCACGGCAAGACGTCGCTGCTCGATGCCATCCGCAATGCTAACGTGGTTTCGGGCGAGGCCGGCGGCATCACCCAGCACATCGGCGCCTACCAGGTCGAGAAGAATGGTCACAAGATCACCTTCATCGACACGCCGGGCCACGCGGCCTTCACCGCGATGCGCGCCCGTGGCGCGCAGTCGACCGACATCGCCGTGCTGGTGGTGGCGGCCGACGACAGCGTGATGCCGCAGACGGTGGAGTCCATCAGCCACGCCAAGGCGGCAGCCGTGCCGATCATCGTGGCGATCAACAAGATCGACAAGCCGTCGGCCAACCCGCAGCGGGTGCGCACGCAGCTCCTGCAGCATGAGGTGGTGGTCGAGGAAATGGGCGGCGAGACGCTCGACGTCGAGGTTTCGGCGACCAAGGGAACCAATCTCGACAAGCTGCTCGAGGCGATCCTGCTGCAGGCCGAAGTGCTCGACCTGAAGGCAAATCCCGACCGCACCGCCGAGGGCGTCGTCATCGAAGCCAAGCTCGACAAGGGTCGCGGCCCCGTCGCAACCATGCTGGTGCAGACCGGTACGCTGATGCCGGGTGACATCCTGGTGGCCGGCAATGTCTGGGGCCGGGTGCGCGCGCTGGTCAACGACCGCGGCGAGCAGCTTGCCGAGGCGCCGCCTTCGATGCCGATCGAGGTGCTGGGCATACAGGGAACGCCGGCCGCCGGCGACCGCTTCGCGGTGGTCAACGACGAAAGCCGTGCCCGCGAGATCACCGAGTATCGCCAGCGGCTCGCCCGCGACAAGGCGGTGGCGAAGCACGCCGGACAGCGTGGTTCGCTGGAGCAGATGATGTCGCAGCTGCAGACGACCGGCGTGAAGGAGTTTCCGCTGGTCATCAAGGGCGACGTGCAGGGCTCGGTCGAGGCGATCGTCACAGCGCTGGACAAGCTCGGCACCGACGAGGTGCGTGCCCGCATCGTGCATGCCGGCGCCGGCGCCATCACGGAAAGCGACGTGTCGCTGGCCGAGACGTCGAACGCGGCGATCATCGGCTTCAACGTGCGTGCCAACGCACAGGCCCGTGACGCGGCGGAGCGCGCCGGCATCGAGATCCGCTACTACAACATCATCTACAACCTCGTGGATGACGTGAAGGCGGCGATGTCGGGCCTGCTGTCGCCGGAGCGCCGCGAGACCTTCATCGGCAATGCCGAGATCCTGGAGGTGTTCAACATCACCAAGGTCGGCAAGGTGGCGGGCTGCCGCGTCACCGAGGGCAAGGTGGAGCGCGGTGCGGGCGTGCGCCTGATCCGCGACAACGTGGTCATCCACGAAGGCACGCTGAAGACGCTGAAGCGGTTCAAGGACGAAGTTCCGGAGGTGCCGGTCGGCCAGGAGTGCGGCATGGCCTTCCAGAACTACGAGAACATCCAGGTCGGCGACATCATCGAGTGCTTCCGCGTCGAGATGGTGACGCGGACGCTGTAATCCCGCCAACCGCGCAAGCGCGGCGAGAACGTCGCCGCGCTCGATTTTGCAGGCGCTGTCCGGTCCCATCCCGGACAGCGTGAAGCTTTTTGGAACTAGACCATGTCTCGCCAGAACAATTCCGGTCCATCCCAGCGCCAGCTTCGCGTCGGCGAGCAGGTGCGCCACGCGCTTTCGCAGATCCTGCAGCGCGGCGAGGTCCGCGACGACCTCGTCGAGACGACGGTGATCTCCGTCTCCGAGGTGCGCATGTCGCCCGACCTGAAACTCGCCACCGCCTTCGTGTCGCCGCTCGGCGCGCGCGATGACGACGCGGTGCTCGAAGCGCTGAACCGCAATGCGCGCTTCATCCGGGGAAAACTGTCGCCGGCGCTCAGGCAGATGAAATACATGCCGGAAGTGCGCTTCCGGCTCGACACCAGCTACGACAACATGGCGAAGATCGACGAGTTGCTGCGCTCGCCCGAAGTGGCGCGCGATCTCGACGATGATCGCAAGGAAGAAGATCAGTAGATGTCACGTCCCCGCAAGAAGAAGGGCCGGGCGATCTCCGGCTGGGTGGTGCTCGACAAGCCGGTCGGCATGGGCTCCACCGAGGCCGTCGCCAAGGTGAAGTGGCTGTTCCAGGCGGAAAAGGCCGGCCACGCCGGCACCCTCGACCCGTTGGCGTCGGGCATGCTGCCGATCGCGCTCGGCGAGGCGACGAAGACGGTTCCCTATGTTCAGGACGGCGCGAAGATTTATCGATTTGCGGTTGCCTGGGGGGAAGAGCGCTCCACCGATGACCTCGAGGGGCCGGTGACCAAAAGCTCGCCGGCGCGGCCGACCGAGGCCGACGTCCGCGCGATCATGCCGAAATACACCGGCGTGATCATGCAGACGCCGCCGCAGTTTTCGGCGATCAAGATCGGCGGCGAGCGCGCCTACGACCTGGCGCGCGAGGGTGAGGCTGTAGAGATCCCGCCACGCGAGGTCGAGGTGGGCCGGCTGGACCTGGTCTCCTTTTCGCCTGAGCGGGCGGTATTCGAGATCGAGTGCGGCAAGGGCACCTATGTGCGCAGCATGGCGCGCGACATGGGCCGCGACCTTGGCTGCTTCGGTCATGTGGCTGATCTGCGGCGTGCGGCGGTCGACCCGTTCACCGACGAGGATTTTGTCACCATCGCCGAGCTCGAGGAAGCGCGGCGCGCGGGCGCTGCGCCGGAAGCCGAGATGCCGGAAAACTTCGAGGCGATCGACGCGCTGCTGGTCGACACCAGCGCAGCACTCGAATGCCTGCCGCATGTCGCGCTCGGCGAGGACGCCGCCGCCCGCATCCGGCTCGGCAATCCGGTGATCGTGCGCGGCCGCGACGCGCCGGTCGAGGCCGAAGAGGCCTACGCCACGGCGCGCGGCAAGTTGGTGGCGATCGGCGCGATCGAGGCCGGCATGTTCAAGCCGCGGCGCGTCTTCGGTTCCTGACGGCCGCCGCCGGAGCAGTCCGCGGCCCGTCGTCGTGGGCACCCGCGTCGCGGCAGATAAAAGCCGCTGGTGTTTGCCGGCTTTTTACACTATATGCGCCGCAACATCGCGCAGCTTGCGCGATGGGCACTGGCCCCCGCTGGACGACATCCCGGCCGTGGGCGTCCCGATTTCCTCCAGTTGAAAGGAAAAGCACGATGTCGATTACTGCAGAGCGCAAGCAGGCGCTGATGACGGAATTCGCGACAGCCAAGGGCGACACCGGGTCGCCGGAAGTCCAGGTCGCGATCCTCTCCGAGCGCATCAAGAACCTGACCGAGCACTTCAAGGACCACAAGAAGGACAACCATTCCCGCCGTGGCCTGCTCGCACTGGTTTCGCAGCGTCGCCGGCTGCTCGACTACCTGAAGCGGAAGGACGAAAACCGCTATCAGGTGATCATCGAGAAGCTCGGCCTGCGCCGCTAGACTGAACGACCGGCGGAGCTTCCGACAACGAGGCTCCGCCGGTCGCATATTTGGACTAAGGATGCCGCAACGGCATCCGACCGGGCCGACGCTCAAGGGGAGCGCCGGAACCGCCCATGGACAGGTCATGGGGCAGGATTGCAGGAGGCCCGGCGCGCCTGAGCGCCGACGAAAGCCGGACCTCCCGCTGTCTTGCCCATGGCTCGTCCGAAATGCAGCCAGGGAAGGGGGCGCGTGCCGCAGAAGGCGGCGCGCCCTTTCCCGCATATGTAAGGACAAGGCATGTTCAATCATCACAAAGTACAGATCGAATGGGGCGGCCGCCCCCTCACCCTCGAGACAGGCAAGATCGCCCGCCAGGCCGACGGCGCCGTGCTTGCCACCTATGGCGAAACCGTGGTTCTCGCCACGGTCGTCTCGATGAAGGAGCCCAAGCCGGGCTTCGACTTCTTCCCGCTGACCGTCAACTACCAGGAAAAGACTTATGCCGCCGGCAAGATCCCGGGTGGCTACTTCAAGCGCGAGGGCCGTCCGAGCGAGAAGGAAACGCTGGTTTCCCGCCTGATCGACCGCCCGATCCGCCCGCTCTTCGCCGATGGCTACAAGAACGACACCCAGGTGATCGTCACCGTCATGCAGCATGACCTGGAGAATGATCCGGACGTGCTGTCCATGGTCGCGGCCTCGGCGGCGCTGACGCTTTCCGGCGTGCCGTTCATGGGCCCGGTCGGCGGCGCCCGCGTCGGCTACATCAACGGCGAGTACAAGCTCAACCCGCATATCGACGAGATGCCCGAGTCCAAGCTGGACCTCGTCGTTGCCGGCACCGCGGACGCGGTGCTGATGGTCGAATCCGAAGCCAAGGAGTTGGACGAAGAGACCATGCTCGGCGCGGTGATGTTCGGCCACCGCGGCTTCCAGCCGGTGATCGATGCGATCATCAGGCTGGCCGAAGTCGCCGCCAAGGACCCGCGCGACTTCCAGCCGGACGACCTTTCCGGCCTGGAGAAGGAAATGCTGGGCATCGTCGGCGACGAGCTAAGCAGCGCCTACAAGATTGTCGACAAGCAGGAGCGCTATGCCGCCGTGGACGCGGTGAAGGCCAAGGTGAAGGCCGCCTTTGCCCCGGTCGGCGATGAGCCGGCAAAATACGCCGCCGACAAGGTCGCCTCCGTGTTCAAGGAGCTGCAGGCCAAGATCGTCCGCTGGAACATTCTGGACACCGGCAGCCGCATCGACGGCCGCGACCTGAAGACGGTGCGCCCGATCGTTTCGGAAGTCGGCATCCTGCCGCGCACGCACGGCTCGGCGCTGTTCACCCGCGGCGAAACGCAGGCGATCGTGGTCGCAACGCTCGGCACCGGCGAGGACGAGCAGTATGTCGACGCGCTGACCGGAATGTACAAGGAGACCTTCCTGCTCCACTACAACTTCCCGCCCTTCTCGGTCGGCGAGACCGGCCGCATGGGCTCGCCCGGCCGCCGCGAGATCGGCCACGGCAAGCTGGCCTGGCGCGCCATCCATCCGATGCTGCCCGCCCCGGAGGCTTTCCCCTACACGCTGCGCGTCGTTTCCGAGATCACCGAGTCCAACGGCTCGTCTTCGATGGCGACGGTTTGCGGCACCTCGCTGGCGCTCATGGATGCGGGCGTGCCGCTCGCCAAGCCGGTCGCCGGCATCGCCATGGGCCTGATCAAGGAAGGCGAGCGCTTCGCGGTGCTCTCCGACATCCTCGGAGACGAGGATCACCTCGGCGACATGGATTTCAAGGTCGCGGGCACGTCGGCCGGCATCACCTCGCTGCAGATGGACATCAAGATCGACGGCATCACCGAGGAGATCATGAAGGTGGCGCTGGGGCAGGCCAAAGACGGCCGCCTGCACATCCTCGGCGAGATGGGCAAGGCGCTCTCCGGCGCCCGCGCCCAGCTCGGCGAGTTCGCGCCGCGCATCGAAGTCATGCACATCCCGACCGACAAGATCCGCGACGTGATCGGCTCCGGCGGCAAGGTGATCCGCGAGATCGTCGAGAAGACCGGCGCCAAGATCAACATCGAGGACGACGGCACGGTGAAGATCGCTTCCTCCAACGCCAAGGAGATCGAAGCGGCGAAGAAGTGGATCCACACCATCGTGGCCGAGCCGGAAGTGGGCGAGATCTACGAGGGCACGGTCGTCAAGACCGCCGACTTCGGCGCCTTCGTCAACTTCTTCGGCCCGCGCGACGGTCTGGTCCACATCTCGCAGCTGGCGGATGCCCGCGTGCAGAAGACCACCGACGTGGTCAAGGAAGGCGACAAGGTCTTCGTCAAGCTGATGGGCTTCGACGAGCGCGGCAAGGTCCGCCTGTCCATGAAGGTCGTCGACCAGAAGACCGGCAAGGAATTTGCCCGGGAAAAGAAGCGCGAGGAGAGCGAGGAAACCGCCGCCTGAGCGCCGGCCTCTCCATAGCGATCGAAACGGGCGTGCCGCGAGGCCGCCCGTTTCCGTTCGTGGACATGGTCGATCCGCGACCGAGGTGAAGGCATGAGCGGGACTGCCGCCGGGACGCTTTTCCACCCATTCGAGAACGGCACGCTGGCACTGCCCGACGCCGTCAAACGAATAGTGTTCATGGGCGCCAGGCCGGGCTTCCGCCTGCCGGACGGCTTCGCGGCGAGGCCTGTCTGCGTCCAGGGATTCCGGCCAGACTATCTGGATCTGCGCGAGGCAGGATTTGCGGTCACGCCGGAGCCCGAGGGCGAAGGCTACGAGCATGGGCTGGTGCTTGCCTCGCGCCACCGTGCCGAAAACGAGATGCGGCTTGCCGAGGCGATCCAGCGTGTCCAGCCCGGCGGGCTGGTGGTGATGGCGGGCAGCAAGGAGGAGGGCGTCGGCGCGCTGCGTGAGCGCCTCGCCAAGGGCAGCGCGACGGAACCTGCGGTCCCTCTGGGCGGGCATCTGTCGAAATATCACGGCATGGTGTTCTGGCTCGCCCGCACGCCGCAAGCCGATGCGTTCGCGGCGCAGGCGATCGAATGGCACCGCAGGCGGCCACTGGCCGCCGGCCGGTTCCGCACCGCGCCGAGCTCCTTCTCGCACGACCGCATCGATACCGGCTCGAAGCTGCTGGCCGACTGCCTTCCCGCCAGCCTCGACGGCGCCGTTGCCGATTTCTGCGCCGGCTGGGGCTTTCTGGCGGTGGAGGCGGCGGCGCGCGGGGCGCGGCGCGTCGACCTCTACGAGGCCGACTACGCCTCGCTGGAGGCGGCGCGCGACAACATGGCGAGGCTGGCGCCCGCCACGCCCGCGCGCTCCTTCTGGCACGACCTGGTCGGCGAGCCCGTAGCCGAGCGCTACGATGCCATCGTCATGAACCCGCCCTTCCACCAGAGCCGGGCAGCGGAGCCCAGCCTTGGCGCCGCGCTGATCGCGGCGGCTGCGAAGGCGACGAGAAAGGGCGGCCGGCTCTTTCTGGTCGCCAACCGCCAGCTTCCCTACGAGGGGCCGCTCGCCAACGGCTTTTCGCGAGTCGAAAAACTGCTCGAAGAGGCCGGCTTCAAGGTTTTCTGCGCCGTGCGCTAGCGGCGCAACCGGGCCTCAGTGAAGGGCGGCCGATGCCGGGGTCGCCCGGGCGTCGAATTCCATCAGCGGCGCCGGGCGGCCGAACAGGTATCCCTGCACGGTTTCGCAGCCCGCTGCGCGCAGCATGGTTGCCTGGTTCTCGGTCTCGACGCCCTCGGCGATGATGTCCACGCCGAGCGCCCGCGACAGGCCGACGATGGTGGAAACCACCGCGCCGGAGCTGGTGTCGGTCTCCAGCCGGCTGATGAAGGAGCGGTCGATCTTCAGCTTGTGGAAGGTGAAGTCGATCAGGTAGGCGAGATTTGAATAGCCGGTGCCGAAATCGTCGACGGCGACCGAAATGCCCATCTCGGTCAGCTCTCGAAGAATGGAAGCTGCCCGCTCGCGGTCCATCGTCATGGCCGTTTCGGTGATTTCGAGCTCGAGCCGGTGCGGTTTTATGCCGGTGCTAGAGATCGCTTGGCGGACCACGCCGACGAAGTCGCGTGTCATGAACTGCACCGGCGAGATGTTCACTGCCACGAAGCAGTCGTCCGGGAGCGACCGCGCATCCGCGCACGCCTTGTTCAGCACCCACTCGCCGATCGGCGCGATCATGCCGGTCTCCTCTGCGATCGAGATGAACTCGGCCGGCGGGATCATGCCGCGGGTCGGGTGCCGCCAGCGGATAAGCGCCTCGTAGCCGACGATGCGGCCGCTGCGCAGATCGAGTTGCGGCTGGTAGTGCAGTCTGAAATGCCCCTGCTCGAAGGCGGTGTGCAGCTCGGATTCGATCCAGTGGCGATGGTCGGCGACGCGGCCCATGTCGGGCTGGAAGACGCGCCAGTTGCCGACGCCGGCGGCGCGCGCGTTCTGCAGCGCCAGGTTTGCGCGGCGCAAAAGTTTGATCGGGTCAGTGCCGTCCTGCGGCATGGCCGCCACGCCGATCGAGATGTTCACGGACTGCTGGTGGGTCGAAAGCTGGTACGGCGCCATCAACTGCTCGATCAACTCCCCCGCGACCGCCTCGATGGAATCAAGATCGGCATGGTCCGGATAGAGCACCGCGAACTGGCCTGCGCCGATACGACCGATCTCGACGTTCGCCGGCAGGCTGGCGGCGAGCCGTCCGGCGATCACGCGAATCAGATTGTCGCCCTGGCTATAGCCGATCGAGTCGTTGATCTGCTTGAAGCGGTCGATGTCGATGTCGAGGAGGAACACCGGTTTGCCGTCGCGCAGGGTTTGCGTCGCCGCAGCGGCGATGCGTCCGATCATCGCCGTGCGGGCGAACAGGCCGGTCAGCTTGTCGAAATGGGTCTCGGAGAACACGTAATCAGTGGACTCGTCCACGCCCGCGTAGAAGGAGAGCGCAGACAGCGCCGCAGCCATGGCGCAGAGCGCGGCGACGATGGCGGCCACCGCCGGAGCGGAGAGGCCCGCGAGCCCGTCACCAAAGCCGTAGCGCAGCCCCCAGAGGCCCAGAAGAAAGCTGCCGCTTCCCGATGCGGCTATTGTTATGAGCCGAAACGCCGCGCTGCGGTTCGGATTGTTGACTGCGGGCATTACATAGTCCCCTGGCTAAGGGCGGTCTAGCCGGCGACACTCTTAAATTCGGTTCGTCTAATGCATGCAATTTTACGGATGCGCGTCATTCGCGGCCGGTGTCGCTGCCCTTGAGTTCGTCCAGCGTCGGCATGGAGACGATGTGATAGCCGGAATCGACGAAGTGGATCTCCCCGGTCACCCCCGACGACAGATCCGAAAGCAGGTAGAGGGCCGACCCTCCGATTTCGTCGATCGTGACCGTTCGGCGCAGCGGCGAATTGCGCTGCTGGAAGGCGAACATGTGCCTCGCGTCGGAAATGCCGGCGCCGGCAAGCGTGCGTACCGGCCCGGCCGAAATCGCGTTGACGCGGATGCCGCGCGGCCCGTAGTCGCTGGCGAGATAGCGCACCGAGGCCTCGAGGCCGGCCTTCGCCACGCCCATCACGTTGTAGTTCGGCATGATGCGGGTCGAGCCGGCATAGGTGAGCGTCAGCATCGTGCCGCCGGTCGGCATCAGCGCCGCGGCCTTGCGGGCGACCTCGGTGAACGAGTAGCAGGAGATCACCATGGTGCGGACGAAGTTCTCGCGCGTGGTGTCGGCGTACAGGCCGCGCAGCTCGTTCTTGTCGGAAAAGCCGATGGCGTGGACGATGAAGTCGACCTGGCCCCAGGCGTTCTCGAGCTCGGCGAACACGCCGTCGATCGAGGCGCTGTCCTCGACGTCGCAGGGCAGCACGAGCTGCGCCTGCACCTTCTCGGCCAGCGGCTTGACGCGGCGGCCGAACGCTTCGCCCTGGTAGGTGAAGGCCATCTCGGCGCCGGCGGCGCGCAGCTTCTGCGCGATTCCCCAGGCGATCGAATGATCGTTGGCGACCCCCATGACCAGGCCGCGCTTGCCGTTCATAAGGTCTTCCATGCGTGCCTCAGGCGGCGTAGCGCTGGAAGACCAGCGTGGCGTTGGTGCCGCCGAAGCCGAACGAGTTGGACAGCACGGTGTCGATCGTGGCGTCGTCGATGCGCTCGCGCACGATCGGCATGCCCTCGAATTCCGGGTCGAGCGTCTCGATATGGGCGCTCTTGCCGATGAAGCGGCCCTGCATCATCAGGATCGAGTAGATGGACTCCTGCACGCCGGCCGCGCCCAGCGAATGGCCGGTCAGCGACTTGGTCGAGGTGATGTAAGGCATCGTCTCCCCGAAAACCTCGCGGATGGCGCCCATCTCCTTGGAATCGCCGACCGGGGTCGAGGTACCGTGCGTGTTGATGTAGTCGACCTTGCCCTCGACGGTAGCGAGCGCTTGGCGCATGCAGCGCACCGCGCCTTCGCCAGAGGGGGCGACCATGTCGTAGCCGTCCGAAGTGGCACCGTAGCCGATGATCTCGGCATAGATTTTCGCGCCGCGCGCCCTGGCGTGCTCCAGCTCCTCGACCACCAGCACTCCGGCGCCGCCGGCAATCACGAAGCCGTCGCGGTCGACGTCATAGGCGCGCGAGGCAACGTCGGGCCGGTTGTTGAACTTGGAAGACATGGCGCCCATGGCGTCGAACAGGTTGGACATCGTCCAGTCGAGATCCTCGTGGCCGCCGGCGAAGATCATGTCCTGCTTGCCCCACTGGATCAGCTCGTAGGCATTGCCGATGCAGTGCGCCGAGGTCGAGCAGGCCGATGAGATCGAATAGTTGACACCGTGGATCTTGAACCAGGTTGCGAGCGTGGCCGAAGCGGTGGACGACATCGCCTTCGGCACCGCGAAGGGCCCGATGCGCTTCGGGCTGTTGTTCTTCTCGGTGATCTCGGCGGCGTCGACGATGATCCGCGTCGACGGGCCGCCGGAGCCCATGATGATGCCGGTTCGCTCGTTGGTGATGTCGCCTTCCTCGAGGCCGGCGTCGGCGATCGCCTGCTGCATGGCGACGTGGTTCCAAGCGCCGCCCTTGTGCAGGAAGCGCATCGCACGGCGATCGACCAGCGGCGTCGGGTCGAGGTTGGGCTTGCCCCAGACCTGGCAACGAAAACCGTGTTCGGCGAAATCCGGCGAGAAGCTGATGCCCGACTTGGCGTCGCGCAGCGAGGCAGTCACCTCGTCGGCGTTGTCGCCGATCGATGATACGATGCCGAGTCCCGACACCACGACACGTCGCATGGCGACCTCCCTCGTATGGCGCGGATTCAGGCCGCGGCTTGCTTCGCAAGGCCGACGCGAAGGTCGGTCGCCTTGTAGATGGGCTCGCCGTCGGCCTTTAGCCAGCCGTCGGCGATGCCAAGAACGAGCCGGCCGCGCATCACGCGCTTGAAATCCACGCCGTATTCCACCTTCTTGACGGTCGGCGTGACCATGCCCTTGAACTTCACCTCGCCGGTGGAAAGCGCCATTCCGCGGCCCGGCTCGCCGAGCCAGCCGAGGTAGAAGCCGGTCATCTGCCACATGGCGTCGAGGCCGAGACAGCCGGGCATCACCGGATTGCCGATGAAATGGCAGGCGAAGAACCAGAGGTCCGGCTTGACGTCGAACTCGGCGCGCAAATAGCCCTTGTCGAACTCGCCGCCGGTCTCCGAGATGTCGGTGATTCGGTCGAACATCAGCATGGGCGGGTAGGGGAGCTGGGCGTTGCCGGGACCGAACAGCTCGCCGCGGGCGCAGGCGAGCAGATCCTCGTAGTCGTAGCTCGATTTCCGCTCCGCCATTCCGGATCGTCCCCCAGATCATGCCCTGTCGCCGTGGAGCGGCCACCGGACCCATACACAGACCGTTTCAACGCGGAAACGGCCGTCAGCGATTATCGCGCCGGTAGCCTGCGGTCAATGCGCGCTATTGATCGCTTGAGCCCGACGGAATATATCTGCTTTGATGTACGGTTCGCATGCGCGCTGCGCGGACCGTGGCTTGGGTGTTTGCGTGGGCAGCGGACCGATGGGATCGAAATTGCACAGCCGCGCGGCCGACATTGAAAAGCGGGTACGCGAAGCGGGGCTTCGCCCCACCCGTCAACGCGTCGCTCTGGCCGAACTTCTCTTCGCCAAGGGCGACCGCCACCTTTCCGCCGAGGAACTGCACGAGGAAGCGCTGGCCGCCGGCGTGCCGGTATCGCTCGCGACCGTCTACAACGCGCTCCACCAGTTCACTGGCGCCGGCCTGCTCCGCATCCTGGCGGTCGAAGGCGCGCGCACCTATTTCGACACCAACACCTCCGATCACTACCACTACTTCGTCGAGGGCGAAAACAAGGTGTTCGACATCGAAAGCAGCGCGGTGAAGGTGATGAACCTGCCCGAGCCGCCCGAGGGCATGGAAATCGCCAACGTCGACATCGTCGTGCGGCTGCGCCCCCGGCGCTCGGCCTGATCGGGATCGGCGGCCACTGCGCAGTCTCGACATCCTGCTCAAGCTGGAATGGGTTGCGGTGGCCTTGACGGCTGTACTGGCCTACCGCTGGCTGGACGGCGGCTGGGGGCTGTTCGCGCTGCTGGTGCTGGCGCCCGACCTGTCGATGCTCGCCTACCTTGCCGGCCCGCGCGTCGGGGCGTTCGGCTACAACATCTTTCACACGCTGCTCGGCCCGGCCCTGCTGGCCGCGCCGGGTGTCGCCATCGCAAGTCCGCTGGCGTTGCAGGTGGCGGCCGTCTGGCTGTTCCACATAGCCTTCGACCGCATGCTGGGCTATGGACTCAAGCTGCCAACGGCGTTTCGCGACACCCATCTCGGCCGCGTCGGCAAGGATTCTTGATCCGAAAACGCCGTGAGGCGCGGCCCACAAGGCCGCGGGTGTGGAAAGGAATCAGTCGGCGATGGTCTCGCCCGGATAGGCGCCCCAGACGAGCGACTGGCTGAGCCAGCCGTCGTGGCCGGCGATGTTCATCTCGCACCAGCTTCCGTTGCAGGTCTTGATGCGCCCGATCACGCCCGGCTCGACCAGGATCACAGCCTTGGCGTCGTTTTCGGGTTCGGCGAGCACGCGGATCTCGGCTTGCTTGCCCTTCTGCCAGGGCGCGACGATGCCGGTGCGCTTGCCCGACAGCAGCGCCTGGTTGATCCAGCCTTCCGTGCCGTCGGCGTCGCGCACGCGCCGCCAGGTATCGTACTCCTGGATGACCTCCATCGGCAGGCCCGGCTTCAGATAGAGCCAGTCGACCGGATAGTTCACGCCCGGACCTATGCGGGCGTTGACGCGGCCCGACTTGAGGCTGACGAAGCGCGGCAGCGGCAGGCCGGACGCGCCGCGTCCGGCCGCCTCGTTCTGGCCCGCCGGGGCGTCCACGAGTTGCGCCGCGCCTGCCGGAAGTGCGATCGCGAGCGCCGCAATGATTGCCATTCCCGTCGCGCGAAACGAACCGTAAGCCGACACTTTCGTTCCTCAAGAGCTCTGCGGGCGACCCCTGGGGGCGGCCGCCGGATGGGGATTTGTTTGTCTTCCCGGGAGCCCCTTGCTAGACAGGAGGGCCCGGAGGGACCTGCCTTTCAAGTCTCGCCTGTCTTGGTTAAAGAGGTCTCAACAGGACCCGGATTCGAGGAAACTATGGCCGGCAGGAAGAAGCCTCTCGTCGTGATCACGCGCAAATTGCCGGATCAGGTCGAGACGCGCATGCGCGAGCTCTTCGATGCCAGGCTGAACGTCGACGACCGCGCGATGACCCAGCCGGAGCTGGTGGCCGCGGTGAAGGAAGCCGACGTGCTCGTCCCGACCGTGACCGACCGCATCGACGAGGCGCTGATCGCGCAGGCGGGCGAGAACCTCAAGCTGATCGCCAACTACGGCAACGGCGTCGACAACATCGACGTGGCTGCGGCGGCGCGCCGCGGCGTCACCGTCACCAATACGCCGAACGTGCTGACCGAGGACACCGCCGACATGACGCTGGCGCTGATCCTGGCGGTGCCGCGCCGGCTGGCGGAGGGAGCCGGCGTCCTTGTCGGCGACACCAAATGGCCGGGCTGGTCGCCGACCTGGATGCTGGGCCGCCGCATCTGGGGCAAGCGGCTCGGCATCGTCGGCATGGGCCGCATCGGCACGGCGGTGGCGCGGCGCGCCAAGGCATTCGGCCTGTCGATCCACTACCACAACCGAAAACGCGTCGCCGCGAGCGTCGAGGACAGCCTGGAGGCGACCTACTGGGAAAGTCTCGACCAGATGCTCGCCCGGATGGACATCATCTCGGTCAACTGTCCCTCGACGCCGGCCACCTTCCATCTGCTGTCGGCGCGGCGGCTGGCGCTGATGCAGCCGACCGCCTACCTGGTCAACACGGCGCGCGGCGACATCATCGACGAGACTGCGCTGGTGAAGCTCATCCAGGAGGGCAAGATCGCCGGCGCAGGCCTCGACGTGTTCGAGCACGAGCCCGCCGTCAATCCGAAGCTCCTGAAGCTAGCCGCCAAGAACAAGGTCGTATTGCTGCCGCATATGGGGTCGGCCACCATCGAGGGCCGCATCGACATGGGCGAGAAGGTCATCATCAACATCCGCACCTTCTTCGACGGCCATCGTCCGCCGGACCGTGTCCTGCCGACCCGGCTGTAAGATCAGGCCGGTTCCGCCGCCCCGGGCCGGCGCAGCCAACGCGCCATCAGCCAGCAGAGCAGCGCCCACGCCGCGCCCGCGCACCAGCCGGCAAGAACGTCGGAGGGCCAGTGGACGCCGAGGTAGACGCGGCTCAGGCCGACCAGTGCCGTCGCCAGTGCCGCGACCGACATCACGTAAACCTTCATGCCGGGAGGCTGCCCGGTGGCAAGCAGCGCGCCGAGCGTCAGGTAGGTCACCGACGACATCATCGCGTGGCCGCTCGGAAAGCTGGTCGTGTAGACGTCGGCGAGATGCGGCACGAGTTCCGGGCGCGGACGATCCACGCCGAATTTCAGCAGGCTGCTCAGCGCCTGCCCGCCCGAAACAGCGGCGAGGACGTAGAGCGCGGTCCCCGTGCGGCCGGAAATCAGCAGGTAGAAGAAGACGCTGGCCGTCAGCATGATCAGCACGCTGGCGCTGCCGAGCGCGGTGACGTCGCGCACCGCCTCCTCGAGCCAGTACGGCCCTATAGGGTTCTGCGGGTCGGCGGTCTCGCGGAAGGCGAGCAGGATCCGGGTGTCGAAGGCGTGCGGCGTGGCGTCCCTCGCCACCTCCATGAGTTCGACGAAGCCCCACAGGCAGCCGGCGATCAGCACGCCGGCCAGCAGCACCGAGAACTCGACTTTCGCCCACAAACTGCCAGCCGAAATGCGCATCGCGGCTCCTGGTTCGCGGCGACACATCGCCAAGTTTTACGCTCTTTTCAAGGTCTGATCGGGGCCATGCGCGGAGCCGTTACCGCCCGCCGTGGCGCGGAGGTGCCCTGCCTGGTCCGCCAAGTTGCGACGCTCGGCGGTCGGTAAATGTCGGAGCCACGCCGCCTTGCGCCACCGGCGGGTTTGCCGCGGCATCGGGAAGCGTATTATCCAGGCGAAAGCGGCTAGCCCGAGGCTTCCCGCAGGATCGGTGTTTCGGGATGCACGTCGGGATCACCTTCGACCTTCGCGACGACTACCTCCGCCAGGGCTACGGAGAGGAGGAGACGGCCGAGTTCGACGGGATCGATACGATAGTGGCGATCGAGGCGGCGCTATCCGCGCTCGGGCATGAAACCGACCGCATCGGCAACGCGCAAGCCCTCGTCGTCCGGCTCGCCCGCGGCGACCGCTGGGACATGGTCTTCAACATCGCCGAGGGACTGTCTGGATTCGGCCGTCACGCGCTGGTGCCCGCGCTGCTGGAGTCCTATGGCATGGCCTACACGTTTTCCGATCCGCTCGCCCTTTCGGTGATGCTGCACAAGGCCGTTGCGAAGCGCATCGTGCGCGATCACGGTGTCCGCACCCCCGATTTCGAGCTCGTCGAGACACCGGACGACGTCGACCGCGTCGAGCTGGCGTTTCCGCTGTTCGTCAAGCCGGTGGCGGAAGGCACCAGCAAGGGCATCTCGGGCGCATCCAAGGTGGCGACCAGGGACGAGCTGGCTTCCGTCTGCGTGCGGCTCCTGCGGCAGTTCCGGCAGCCGGCGCTGGTCGAAACCTTTTGTCCCGGACGCGAGTTCACCGTCGGCATTCTAGGGACAGGAACGCAGGCCCGTGTCCTGGGGGTGATGGAGATCATAGTCAGGGCCGGGGCGCGGGACGCGATCTACTCCTACGAGAACAAGAAGTTCTTCGATGAGCGGATGAGCGTGGAACTGGCTCGCGACGAGGCGGCCGCCGCGGCCGCGCAAGCGGCGCTTGCGGCGTGGAGCGTCCTGGGCGGCCGCGATGCCGGCCGCATCGATTTGCGATGCGATTCCAACGGTGACGTCAACTTCCTCGAGGCCAATCCGCTCGCCGGCCTGAGCCCGGAGCACTCCGACCTGCCATTGATCGGCCGGCTCAAGGGAATGGCCTATGCCGAGCTCATCGCATGCATCATGACGTCGGCGACGGAGAGATTCGAGCCCAGGGCGCGAGAATCAGTCTGATCGTTTACCCAACTGGAGGTGGCGCGGCTTCGATGATTTATGCCGCTTTCTGATCGCTTCATATTGGGGTATCATACAAAGTCAGAGGATTGGTTGATGGAGCGCAGGCTTGTCACGATTCTAGCGGCCGACGCCGTAGGCTACAGCCGGCTGGTCGCGAAGGACGAAGACGCCGCGCTCGCGCTCTTCAAGGAATGCGCCACGGCGATCGAAGAGCGGATCCGTACCCACAACGGCCGCGTCTTCGGCAGCGCCGGAGACAGCGTGATTGCGGAGTTTCCTAGCCCCGTCGAGGCGTTGCGCTGCGCGCTCGAGATCCAGGACCAGATGGCCGAACTGGGCGGAAGGTTGGCGAACGACCGGCGCATGCAATTTCGTGTCGGCCTCAATCTGGGCGACGTCGTCGTTGAACAGGGCAACCTGCTCGGCGAAGCGGTGAACGTGGCGGCCCGGCTCGAGGGGCTGTCCGAGCCGGGCGGCATCTGTGTTTCCGGAACGCTGTACGAGCAGGTGCGGCATTTGCCGAACCTCGAGTTCCATGACCTCGGCGCCCGCAAGCTCAAGAACATCCCGGTGCCGGTGCATGTCTATTCCGTCGAGGGGGCGGGAGTTCGCACTCGCCAGCGGCGTGTTCCCATTTGGGTCTGGCCGGCGGCCGCCGCCCTGCTGGCCGCCGCGTCCTCGCCCTTCTGGTGGAGCCACGCGGCCAGGATGGGCGGCCTGGAAGAGGAGCCGGCCCCGGCAAGGCCTGTCGTCGCGGCCAACGCCGTTTCGGAGCCGTCCATTGCGATCCTTCCGCTCGGCAATCTCAGCGGCGACCCGCAGCAGGACTATCTCAGCGATGGTCTCACCAACGACATCACCAGCGACCTGTCGAAATTCGCCGGGCTGTTCGTCATCGCCAACAATTCGGCCGCGACCTACAAGGGCAAGCCGACCAAGGTTCAGGTGATCGGCGCGGAACTGGGCGTCCGCTACCTGCTGGAAGGCACGGTGCAGAAGACGCCCGAGCGCCTGCGCATCAACGCCCAGCTCATAGACACGGAATCCGGCATGCACATCTGGGCGGAGCGCTACGATCGTTCGCTGGGCGATATCTTTGCCGTCCAGGAGGACATCACGAAACAGATCGTGACCGCGCTGGCGGTGAACGTCAGCTCGGCCGAGGAGCTCAGATCCCACAAGAAAAGCACGAACAACCTCGACGCCTACGACTACTACCTGCGCGGCAAGAAGGTGTGGGCCGACCCTGGCAAGGTCACCGTCGAAGGCAACGAGGAGGCGCGGGCCTATTTCGAGAAGGCGATCGCACTCGATCCGAACTACTCGGCGGCTTACGCCGAGCTGTCCTACTACTATATCCGTGCTCACCAGAATGACTGGCCGACGGATGTCGCCGATTCCATGCAGAAAGCCGAGGAACTCGCCGAAAAGGCCATCTCGCTCGACGATAACTTCAGCAGCCACTGGTATCTGGCGATGGTCGCCTGGAACAAGGGGGAGTTCGAAAAGAGCTTCCACGAATACGAGACCGCTCGCCAGATCAATCCCAACGATCCGGACCTGGCGGCGGACATGGCCGAGGCGCTCGTCTACGCGGGCGAACCGGAGCGCGCCATAGCGCTGGTCAAGGACGCCATCGAGCGCAACCCCAACCACGACTACTGGTACGAATGGAACGAGGCGCGCGCGCAGTACATGGCGGGGCACTACCGGGACGCCATCGAGACAGTCGGGAGGATGACCTCTCCGCCTGTCGATGTGCGCCTGATAACAGCTGCCAGCTATGCCCAGCTGGGAGAGCTCGATGCCGCACGGTCGGAAATGGCGGAGTTCACCAAGAGCGACCCCGACTGGTCGGTAGAGAAATCGGCAGGATACTACTACAAGTATGACAGCGACCGTCAGCATTGGCTTGACGGCCTGCGCAAGGCTGGACTGAAGGAGAGGTAGTTTCGAAAGGCGAGGCCGCCTTCCCGGTGCGAAATTCGACGGGGCGGGGCAGCGCATTGTTTGGAGGGAAATGCAATGACGCTAACGCCGCGAGACAACTGCCGGCTCGGACGCCAGCAGGAAATCACCAGAGCCGGGAATGAATTGGCCAAGCAGTTTTACATGCAGGCGATCGATGACGATCCGAAATACATGCCTGCTTATGCGGAATTGTCCTACGTATTCGTCAGGGAATACCAATGTGCCTGGGGCGACAGCCGTCCCGAATCGCTCGCCGAGGCAAGAGAACTCGCGGACAAGGCGATCGAACTCGCCACCGATCCCGACAGCGTCTGGTTCAACGATTTTCGCGCGCGGTGGTATAACGCGATGGTGTACTGGAACGAGGGCGATTTCGTCCGAAGCTTCGATGAGTTCGCCGCCGCTCGAAAGCAGATCACCGATCCCGCCAGGATCGTAAAGGACACGGCAGATCTGGACGCCGACATGGCCGAGGCGCTGGTCTATTATGGAGAACCGCACCGCGCCGTCGCGTTGATCGAGGATGCCATGCAGCGCAATCACGGGTTCAAGGACTGGTACCTGTGGAACTATGCGCGGGCCTTGCACATGGCCCGCCGCTACAAGGATTCGCTGGCCGCCATCGACCGGATGAAGAATCCACCGAATGACGTGCGCCTGATCGTGGCGGCAAGCCAGGTGCGGCTTGGCGACCAGTCTGCCGGCGAAGGGACCATGGAGGATTTCAGCCTGCTCGAGCCGGATTGGTCGGTCGCCAAGTCGGCGGCGTACGAATACGGCAGCGAATCCGACCGCAAGCATTGGACCGAAGGGCTGCAAATGGCGGGGCTGAAGGCGGAGTAACCGACTGTCCGGGTCGGACGACATCCGGCGAATGGCGTCCACGAGAGGATTCGAACCTCCGACCCCAGGATTCATCCCACTTCGGCTTTCGCCGCCGCCTTTCGGCGTTCGTGGTCTGGACTGTCCCTTCGCCATGGACCCTGAGGTCGACAGGCGCTGCCCATCCAGTCTCTACACCTTCCTCCGAGGAGGCTTGGCTCGGGATCGGCATGCCGCGAGCGCGGCGAAGCGTTCCCCGACTTTGAGCAGATCCACTGCGCCGTTTCCGTGCGCAGCGCCCAATTCAACAGGAATCCTGTGCTCTATCCTACTGAGCTACGTGGACACTAATTCGCGCGCACTCAATACCCCGCCCCCACGCGGCGATCAACCGGCATGTTTGTAGGACCCTGCTTCTGTGCCGCCCCGGACGTGCTAACATTTCCGTTCGCCGCGAGCCGGGGGACGACCCGTGACCACAAATGCCTTTTCCATGCCCGTCTGGCAGCCGCCGGCACGGCCGAGCGTGCCGGACAGCCCGCTCGACCAGAACGAGGAGGCCGACCTCGCCATCGTCGGCGGCGGCATTCTGGGGCTGTCTACGGCGCTCGGCGCCGCCCGCATGGGCGCCTCGGTCCGGCTTCTGGAGGCCGGACGCATCGGCCGCTGCGCCTCCGGGCTCAACGGCGGCCAGGTGATCCCCGGGCTGAAATACGATCCCGACTGGCTGGTCGAGCGGTTTGGACGGGCGCGCGGAACAGTGGAGTTCGCCGCCTCGACCGCTGATGCGGTGTTCGACCTCATCCGCGCCGAGCGCCTCGACGTGCCGCATGTGCGCAACGGCTGGATCCAGGCCGCGCACACGGCGACCGCGATGCGCGCCGCCGAGGAGCGCGACCGGCAATGGGCGCGCAACGGCGCCGAAACCATGCTGCTTGACGCCGGTGCCATCGCGGCGCTGACCGGCGCGCGCGGCTATCTCGGCGGCTGGCTCGACCGCCGCGCCGGCGTCATCAATCCGCTGGCCTACACGCTGGAACTCGCCCGCATCGCCGGCGAGGCCGGGGCGCGGCTGGCGCAGGACCAGCGAGTCACCGCGCTTGCGCGCAGCGACGGCCGCTGGCAGGTGACGACCGCCGACGGTGCCCGCGTCAGCGCGAAAAACGTGGTGGTGGCGACCAACGCCTATTCGGATGCGCTGGTGCCGGGGCTGGCGCGCAGCCTGGTGACCCTGCATTCATTCCAGATCGCCACGGCGCCGCTCGACAGCGAACTTTCGGAGCAGATCCTGCCGCAGGGCCAGGCGGTCTCGGATTCGCGCCGCATCGTCATCTATTACCGGCGCAGCCTCGACGGCCGCTTCGTGCTCGGCGGACGCGGGCGCATGTCCATTCCGCGCAGTCCGCGCGACTGGCGCCATCTCCAACGCGCGATGCGGCGGCTCTATCCGCAGCTAGGCGATGTGGCGGTGGAAATGCGCTGGTTTGGCCGCGTGGCAATGACGCCCGACCATCTGCCGCATATTCACGAGCCGGAGAAGGGGCTGCTGGCTGCGGTGGGCTGCCAGGGTCGCGGCCTCGGCCTGATGACGGCGATGGGCGCGCGGCTCGCGCACTACGCGCTAGCCGGCGACGAAAGGGTGCTGCCCTTTCCGATCACACCGCTCAGGCCGATCCCGCTGCACGAGTTTCGACAGATCGGGGTGGCGGCTACGATTGCGTGGTACAGGATGCTGGACGCGCTGGAGCGTTGAGAAAACGCGCCGGCTCAGGAATGCGCCACTGTCTCGACGGCCACCTCGATCGGCCGGATCGAACGGTTCTGCTCCACCATCGCGGAAACGCCGATCGCGGCCATCGCCACGAGGGTTACCACCAAAGCCGACAAAGTAAGAGCCTGACGCATGGCGTCGCCATTCCGGTTGTTGTTCGAGATTGCCTAGGAGAACCACGAGAATCGCGGAAAGTTCCCAGGGCGCCGCCTCGTCACCTCAATACAAGGCCGAATGATGGCAGACGGCAGTGTATTTTCCGTTCCGAGAGACGTTCGGATTGCGCGCAACCGCCCGCGTGCCTGCGCGTCGCTCGCGGCTTCATTCGGGGAGGCAAGTTTTCTTCGCCTGGGACCGGCGAAATCCTTGCCCTCTGACAGCGGCTCGGCCAATGTGGTTGACTAGGAAACTTTTTCTGGTTAGTTTCCTGGTAGACCAAGGAGATTTTTATGCTCAGGCAAGCGCCCGTCTCGAAGCTTGAAAGCCATCTCGGCTATTGGCTGCGGGCCGTCTCCAACGGGGTCTCGCAGGCCTTCGCCCGCAAGGTGGAGGCTGAGGGCGTGACGGTTGCGGAATGGGTCGTGCTGCGCATGCTGTACGATGTCGACGACCTGTCGCCAACGCTGCTTGCCGGGCGCATGGGGATGACCAAGGGCGCCATTTCCAAGCTCGCCGACCGCCTGGCCGACAAGGGCCTTCTGGAGCGCAGGGTCAACGCCGAGGACAGGCGGGCGCAAACGCTGGTGCTGAATGCCAAGGGACGGGCGATCGTGCCCAGGCTGGCGGCCCTCGCCGACGAGAACGATGCCGCCTTCTTCGGCCCAATGGCATCGCGCGACCGCGAAGCGCTGGAGCGCATCCTGCGCACGATCGTCGAGCGACGCGGGCTTTTGGCCGCGCCGGTCGATTGAGAACGGCAGAAACACCAAATGACCAGAAATCGAAAGGAGAGCGCGATGGACGCGCAGCAGAAGGCCGCTGCCCAGAAATGCCTGGCAGGCGCCCACGACAACACGATGAGTTTTCCGCAGAGCGTCGGTGCCCTGATTGAAGCCGGATTCGAAGGCTACCTCGTCGACTACCGCGCCAACACGAGGACCCACTATCTGCCGAACGGCGCGACGCTGGTGCTCGACAGCCCGGTGCACGATGGCGCGGTAGCCGAAGCGTTTGATGCAGACGGGGTTGCCGCGGCGGTCAGGTGGGCGCAGCGCAATCCGCCCGACTATTCCTACGCCGGCTTCAATGCGAAAGTGACCGGCCATGGCTGCGCGGGCTACATCGTCTCGTTCGCGGGTCGCCGGGTCGTGTATTTCGGCCGCACCGCCGAACTCCACGTCGAGCATTTTCCACAATAGCTGAGTAAAAGCCCGCGCCGGCGCTCAAAGCGTCGCGCTGGAAAAATGCTCGACCAGATTGTCGATCAGCGTGCGCAGCTTTGCCGGAACGTTCCTGCCGGGCGGGCGCACGACGTAGACGCCGAAATCCGGAGCCAGGCAGTCGTTCAAGATGGCCAGCAGCGATCCGTTCTCCAGCGCGTCGCCGAGGACATAGGACGGCACGTAGGCGATGCCCAGCCCAGCAACCGCCCACGCAACCAGCGTTTCGCCATTGTCGGAACGCAGCCTGCCCGTCGGACGCACCACGACCTGTCGCTTGCCCGAATAAAGCGTCCAGTCGAGCGAGACGCTGCCGGTGTAGATGAGACAGTCATGCGCGCCGAGGTCGGCCGGGCTGGTGGGGCGGCCGCGGCGTTCGAGATAGGCCGGGCTTGCGACGACCACCGTGCGCACCGCCGCGATGCGTCGCGCGACCAGCCGCGAATCCCTGAGTTCGCCGATGCGGACGGCAACGTCGAAGCGCTCGCCGATGAGGTCCACGACGCGGTCGCTGAGCGAGACTTCGAGCTCGAGCTTCGGATGGCGCTCGGCCATCTGCGCCAACAACGGCGCAATGTGGCGCATGCCGAAGGCGAGTGGGGCCGAGATGCGCAGCCGGCCGACCATCTCGCCGCCCTCTCTCGCAACGGCCTCCCGCGCCTCGGACAGGCTGCCGAGCATGGCCTCCGCACGCGCCTTGAATTCCAGCCCGGCCTCGGTCGGCGTGACGCCGTGCGTGGTGCGGCTGAGCAGCCTGGCGCCGAGGTCCTCCTCCATCGCCGCGATCCGTCGGCTGACCACCGATTTCGAGACGCCGAGGACCGCGGCGGCGCGGTTGAATCCGCCCTGGTCCAGCACCTCGACGAAATAGCGCATGTCCTCGAAGTCGATCATGGATGTGTTCCGATTCAAGCAACACTGTGATGCCAGGCGCAGCAATACCGTTCCCCGAATAGAAACACTAGCTTTCCGGAGACGACAAATTCCAATCCCGGAGAGATTCATCATGTCCAAAGTTCTCGTACTCAAGACCAGCGTGCTCGGCGAAGCCTCGGCCTCAAACCAACTCGTCGACGGGGCGGTTGAGCGGCTTCTGGCCCAGGCGCCTTACGCCCGCGTGCTGACCCGCGACCTGTCGGCGGACCCGGTTCCGCATCTGACCGTCGACTCTGCCAGCGCGCTGCGTGGAGGCGTTCCTGCCAATGACAATGAGAAGGCCGCGCAGGCCCTTTCGGACGGGCTGATTGACGAACTCAAGGCCGCCGACACCCTTGTGATCGGGGCGCCTATGTACAACTTCGGCATCACGTCGACGCTGAAGAGCTGGTTCGATCACGTGCTGCGTGCCGGCGTCACCTTCCGGTACGGCGCGAACGGTCCCGAGGGCCTGCTGAAGGGCAAGCGCGCTATCGTCGTACTGACCCGTGGCGGCTTCTATAGCGAAGGCCCGGCGCAGCCGATGGACTCGCAGGAACCGCATCTGCGCACCCTGCTCGGCTTCATCGGCATCACCGACGTCACCTTTGTTCGTGCCGAGAGGCTGGCCTTCGGGCCCGAGCACCGGGAGCAGTCGATCCGCGATGCAACCGCCCAGATCGTCGATGCGATCGCGCAGCCGGTCGCCGAGGCCGCCTAAGCCCGTCTCCGGCCGCGCGGCAAAGAACTGCGCACACGGATTGACTGACACGGCGCCGCTCCATCGAGCGGCGCCGTCAACATGTCCGCGGGGGCTCAGCCCCGCAGCACGCCGCCGGTCTGCTTCTTCACGTTGTCCGCGATTCGGCCGGCCAACGCGGCAAAATCCTCGTCGGTGAGCGTGCGCTCCTGCGGCTGGATCGACACCTCGATCGCCACCGACTTCTTGCCTTCGCCGAGCGAAGCGCCTTCGAACACGTCGAAGACCGAGACCCCGGTGATGAGCTTCCTGTCGGCCGAGAGTGCGGCGCGCGTCAGCGTGCCGGCCTCCACCGCCCTGTCGACCACGAAGGCGAAGTCGCGCTTCACCGCCTGGAAGCTCGACAGGTCGAGCCGCGGCTTGGTGCGGGTCGGCTTGGCCTTCGGCTCCGGAATGGCGTCGACGAAGACCTCGAAGCCGCAAAGGGGGCCGGAGACATCGAGGCCCTCCAGCGTTTTGGGATGGAACTCGCCGAACGTGCCGAGCACCACCTTCGGCCCGAGCTTGATCGTGCCGGAGCGGCCCGGATGGTACCAGCCGGGGGCGCCGGCCTCGACCTGCAACTTGTCGACCGGCGCGCCGCAGGCTTCCAGCACGGCCAGTGCGTCCGCCTTGGCGTCGAACACGCCGACCGGTGTCGCCGCGCCGGCCCAGTGCCGACCCGAACCATCGAGCTTCGCCGTGCCGCGGCGCACGCCGGCGGCGACGCGGCGCTGCTTTTCCGGAGCATCGCCTTCATAGGTGCCGGACACCTCGAACAGCGCGACATCGCCGAAACCGCGGTCGGCATTGCGCTGGGCGGCGGCGATCAGGCCGGGCAGCAGCGAAGGCCGCATGTCCGACATTTCGGCCGCGATCGGGTTGGCGAGCTTCAGCTGCGGCTGGCCGCCGCCGAAAAGTTCGGCATGTTTTTCCGGGATGAACGACCAGGTGACGGCCTCCATCATGCCGCGCACGGCGAGCGCCCGCTTGGCGGCACGCGTGCGTACCTGCAGGGGCGTCAGGATTTTGCCGTTGACGGCATCATGCGAGGCGAGCGGCTGCGGCTCGATCTTGTCCACGCCGGTGATGCGCATCACCTCCTCGACGACGTCGGCCTTGCCCTCGACGTCCGGCCGCCAGGACGGCACCGCGACGTCGATCACCTCGCCCGAGCCGGAGGGGCCAAAACCCAACCGCGCAAGGATGTCGAGGCTGTCGGCGGCCGGCACGTCGAGCCCGGTCAGCCGCTTCACCTCCGAGACGGGGAAGCGCACGACCGGCGCATCGTAGCCGGCATAGCCGACGATCTCGGTCTCGGCCGGCGCGCCGCCGCAGAAATCCAGCACCATCCGGGTCGCGAGTTCCAGCCCCGGCGCCATGAATTCCGGGTCGACGCCGCGCTCGAAGCGATAGCGCGCATCGGTGATGATCCCTAGCGTGCGGCCGGTGCGGGCGATGTTGAGCGGCTCCCACAGCGCCGACTCGATCAGCACGTCGACCGTGTTCTGGTCGCAGCCCGAATGCTCGCCGCCCATGATGCCGGCAATCGATTCCACGCCGTTGTCGTCGGCGATCACGCACATCTCCGGCGTCAGCGTGTATTCGCGGCCGTCGAGCGCCAGCACCTTCTCGCCGTCCCTCGCGCGGCGCACGACGAGGTTGCCGACCACCTTGGCGGCGTCGAAGACGTGCAGCGGCCGGCCCCGGTCGAAGGTGAGGTAGTTGGTGATGTCGACCAGCGCGTTGATCGGCCTGAGCCCGATCGCGATCAGCCGCTGCTGCAGCCATTTCGGCGCTGGCCCGTTCCTGACGCCGCGGACAAGTCGCAGCGCGAAACCGCGGCATAGCGACGGCGTGTCGCCGAACTCCAGCCGCACCTTCACCGGCGTCTCGCCTTGGCCGGGAACGGGCTGCACCGGCGGTGTCGTCAGCTGGCCAAGCCCGGAAGCGGCAAGGTCGCGAGCGATGCCATGGACGCCGGTGGCGTCCGGGCGATTCGGCGTCAGGTTGATCTCGATCACCGGGTCGTCGAGATGCGCATAGCTGGCAAAGGACGCGCCGACCGGTGCGTCGGCCGGCAGGTCGATGATGCCCGTGTGCTCGTCGGAAAGCTGCAGCTCGCGCTCCGAGCACATCATGCCGAAGCTTTCGACACCGCGGATCTTGCCGACGCCCAGCGTCACGTCGATGCCGGGCACATAGGTGCCGGGCGCAGCGAATGCGCCAATCAGGCCGGCGCGCGCGTTCGGCGCACCGCAGACGACCTGCAGCGGCTTGCCGTCGCCGGTGTCGACCGTCAGTACCTGCAGCTTGTCGGCGTCCGGATGCCTGGCGGCGGTCAGCACGCGCGCGATCACGAAGGGTTTCAGGCTAGCCTTGTCGTCGACGGATTCGACCTCGAGGCCGATAGCGGTCAGCCGCTCGACGATCTGTTCGAGCGAGGCATCGGTGTCGAGGTGGTCCTTCAGCCATGACAGGGTGAGTTTCATGACAAAGCTCCGTCGGGTCTGGGCACGCTTGTTCCGACGATGCGCGGCAGGCCGTCCGGCATATGCAGGAACGGCAGCTGCGAGCGCACGTGCGCATGGAGCGTGGGCTTGTAGTTGCGCGGCGCATCCATGGCACCGATGAGGAAATAGACATGCTCGCCGATGCGCGAATCGACATAGGCGATCGGCGAGCCGCAATTGGAGCAGAACGTGCGCGCGACCGGGCCGTTCTCGTAGCTCTTCAAGCTGTCGCCGGCGATTGTCACCGACCCTGTTGGGAAGCCGACAAACGCCGAAACCGGCGCACCGGTCGCTCGCCGGCAGTCGGCGCAGTGGCAGTAGCTGACATGGTCGGGCTCGGCCGCCGCCTGGAAGCGCACGGCGCCGCAGCGGCACCCGCCGGTATGGGGATTTGCATCAGACATGGCGTTTCCCGGTTCGACTGGTCCGATCATTCCGCCGCGACCGAGGGCTCGACGGCTCCTCGCGCCTTGCGCCCCTGCAGCATCCCGTCAATCGATAGGTCCTCGTCGACGTCCGGCCAATGAACTCCGTCGAGCATCAGCCGAACATTGTTACGCTGCGCCGGCGTCGCCTTGAGCAGCCGCGGATACCACCAGAGGGGCGTCGAGACTTGGCGTCCGTCCGCAAGCCGGACGTGAAGGTCGTGGAGATCGCACCACGCTTCGATGGGGCGATCCTTTTCCGGGTAGTCAGGCGAAGAAGTCATTCCAAGCCTCCAGAAACTGCTCTCGGTGTTCTTCGACGATCTGCATGATACGCCGCATGTCTGGGTCGCTGAACCCGCCGCGCTTCGCAACTTGAAGGTCACGAAGCCAGATCTTAGCCCTCATTCCGTCGGCGTCGACATGAACGTGTGGAGGCTCGTTCCAATCGCCGGAGAAGAAGTGAAAGCGAAATCCAGCTTCGATCAGCAACGTCGGCATTGTCTCAGCTGCTCAGCCCTCCGAACAGCGTCGGCATGTCGAGCGGCCGGAAACCGTAGTGCGACAGCCAGCGCACGTCGGCGTCGAAGAAGGCGCGCAGGTCCGGCATCCCGTACTTCAGCATGGCGATGCGGTCGATGCCCATGCCCCAGGCGAAGCCCTGGTACTCGTCGGGATCGAGCCCACCGAAGCGCAGCACGTTGGGATGCACCATGCCGCAGCCCAGAATCTCCATCCAGTCGGAACCCTCGCCGAAGCGGACTTCGCCAGGCCGCGACCGGTCGCACTGGATGTCGACCTCCAGGCTCGGCTCGGTGAACGGGAAGAACGACGGCCGGAACCGCATCTTCACCTGGCGAACCTCGAAGAACGCCTTGCAGAATTCTTCAAGCACCCACTTCATGTTGGCGACATTGGCGCTTTTGTCGATCACCAGCCCCTCGACCTGATGGAACATCGGCGAGTGCGTGGCGTCGGAATCCTGGCGGTAGGTCTTTCCGGGAATGACGATGCGGATCGGCGGCTTTTGCGCCTCCATGGTGCGGATTTGTACCGGCGAGGTGTGCGTGCGCAGTAGCTTGCGGTCGCCGTTCGCATCGGGCTTGAAGAAGAACGTATCGTGCATTTCCCGCGCGGGGTGCCCGACGGGGAAGTTGAGCGCGGTGAAATTGTAGTGGTCGGTCTCGATGTCCGGCCCCTCGGCGATGGCGAAGCCGAGGTCGCCGAAGATCGCGGCGATCTCGTCGATCACCTGGCTGATCGGATGGATGCGGCCGCGCTCGGCCGGCGACTGCCGCACCGGCAGCGTCACGTCGACCTTCTCGGCCGCAAGTCGCGCCTCGATGGCGATGTCGCGCAACTCGCTCTTGCGTGCCGCCAGTGCCTCGGTGACCCGGTTCTTCAGCCCGTTGATGGCCGGGCCTTTCACCTGCCGCTCCTCGGGCGTCATGCCGCCCAGCGTCTTCAAGAGTTCGGACACCGAGCCCTTCTTGCCGAGGGCAGCGACGCGCACGGCCTCGATCGCCGGCTCGTCGCCGGCGGCGGCGATGTCGGCCAGAATGGAGCCTTCGAGTGCCTCGACATTTCCTGAAACTGCGTTCACGGCGATTTCTTTCAGTCCGCGCGATCGGCGATCGCCTTAGGTTCTAGAACAGAAAAACCCGCGCCAGCCCAGCCGGCGCGGGTTTCCCAAACCAGAATTTCGAATGCTTGGGAAGCGCGTCGGCTCTAGGCGACTGCGCTTTCAAAAGCGTTCGGCGTGGTGTCCTTCAGGTATTCCAGCGACGCCTTGGCCTTGCCGACGAGCGCGGCGAAAGCCTGCGGCTCGTGGATGGCGAGATCCGACAGCACCTTGCGATCCATCTCGATGCCGGCCTTGGCCAGGCCGTCGATGAAGCGGGCATAGGTGATGCCGTGCTCGCGCACCGCGGCGTTGATGCGCTGGATCCACAGCGCACGGAAATTGCGCTTGCGGTTCTTGCGGTCGCGATAGGCGTACTGGAGCGACTTCTCCACCGCCTGCTTGGCGATGCGGATGGTGTTCTTGCGGCGGCCGTAAAAGCCCTTGGCGGCCTTCAGGACCTTCTTGTGCTTGGCGTGGGCGGTTACGCCCCGTTTGACGCGGGCCATGTCATGATCTCCTAATTAGGTGCGTTCGGGCGAGGCTCAGAGACCGCCGCCATTGGGGAGGAAGTTCTTGATGACCTTCTTGCCGTCAGCTTCGGCCAGAACCATCGTGCCGCGGGCATCGCGGATGAACTTGTTCGAACGCTTGATCATGCCGTGGCGCTTGCCGGCGGCCTGCGCCAGCACCTTGCCGGTGGCGGTGATCTTGAACCGCTTCTTGGCGGCCGATTTGGTCTTCATCTTGGGCATTTTGCTTCTCCTTGCCGGGGCATCGAGGCCCCTTGTTGTCGTTTCCAGGCCGACCAGAGCCCGGAAAGCATAAGAAACCGCCACGGCATGCCCTGCCGGGCGGTTTTTTTTGGAACGCGGCCCTATACGCGGAATCCTTTCGCCGCGCAACACCCCGATTTACCGCCGCGGCACGCAACACGGCACCAATTGTGCCACCTTGCGCGGCGGACGGTTGGCGAGGCCGAGCGCGAAAAAAGCCTGGCGCGCGTCAGCGCGGCGCCAGGATCATCATCATCTGGCGGCCTTCGAGCTTCGGCTCCGCCTCGACCTTGGCGATCGGGCCGACTTCCTCGCGCACCTTGTTCAGGAGCTGCATGCCGAGCTCGAGATGCGCCATCTCGCGGCCACGGAAGCGCAGCGTCAGCTTGACCTTGTCGCCCTCCTCGAAGAACCGGCGAACGGAGCGCATCTTGACCTCGTAGTCGTGGTCATCGATGTTCGGGCGCATCTTGATCTCCTTGATCTCGATGACCTTCTGGTTCTTGCGCGCCTCTGCCGCCTTCTTCTGGTTGGCGTATTTCAGCTTGCCGAGGTCGAGGATCTTGGCGACCGGCGGATCGGAATTTGGGGAGATTTCGACGAGGTCCAGCCCGGCCTCTTCGGCCAGCAGCAGGGCTTCGTTGATGGGAGTGGGTCCGCGATTGAGGCCCTCTGCGTCGATGAGCTGTACCCGGGGAACCCGGATGTCGCGGTTCGCGCGCGGCCCGTCCTTGGTCGGTGCCGCGGATTTGAATGGTCTGCGAATGGCTATGGTCTCCTGGACTGTTGACGTGCAAATACACGCGCCGCGCCCTATGTCGGCGCGCCGCAAGACAAGTCAATAGCACAGGCGGCGCAACAAATCACGCGCTCGCCGCGCCCCGCGCGCCATGAAATACAGAAACGCGCGGTCTTTTCGGCGCGCCGGCGCCATGCGACAAGGCGCGCCGGCCGGGAGAACGGGGCGATGAGCGAGGAACCGCAGTTTCTGGAGGTCGGCGGCCTGCCGATCGCGGTCCGCCGCCTGCCTGGCCGCTCGCCCGGCTTCGTCTGGCTGGGCGGCTACCGCTCCGACATGAAGGGCACCAAGGCCGAGGCGCTGGCCGGCTGGGCCGCGCGCGACGGCCGCGCCTGCCTGCGCCACGACTATTCCGGCCACGGCGAGTCGGGGGGCGCGTTCGCCGACGGCACCATCTCGGCCTGGCTGGCGCAGAGCCTTGCCGTATTCCGCGAATTTTCCGACGGCCCGCAGGTGCTGGTCGGCTCGTCCATGGGCGCCTGGATCGCCTTGCGCATGGTCGCCGAACTGGCGAAGACCGGCGAAGCCGCCCGCGTCGGCGGGCTGGTGCTGATTGCGCCGGCGCCCGACTTCACCTCCGACCTGGTGGAACCGCGCCTGACCAAGGCGATGCGGAAAAAACTCGATGCGCAGGGCTTCATCGAGGAGCCCTCCGCCTATGTCGACCAACCCAACATCTACACGCGCGCTTTGATCGAGGACGGCCGCGCAAACCGGGTGCTAGTCGGGCCGATCGATACCGGCTGCCCAGTCCACGTGCTGCAGGGCATGGCCGATCCGGACGTGCCGTATCAGCATGCGCTCAAGCTGGTCGGCCTGCTGCCCAAGGACGACGTGACGCTGTCGCTCATCCCCGACGGCGACCACCGGCTGTCGCGCCCGCAGGATCTGGCCATGCTGGACCGCGCGCTGCAGGCGATGCTGGCGCGGATCGGCTGAGCCTCATGCGTGTTTCCATTCCGAGTTCGGCGTTCGTCGCCGCGGTGGTCGGCTTCGGCGGAACACTGGCGCTGATCATCGCCGCCGCCGATGCGGTCGGCGCGAGCCAGGGCGAGACGGCAAGCTGGGTGACGGCGATCTGCCTGGCTATGGCGGCCGAGACCGCCTGGCTGTCGTGGCGCACGAAAATGCCGGTCGTGACCGCGTGGTCGACGCCAGGGGCGGCGCTCGTGGCTGCAAGTTCGGGCTTCAGCATGAACCAGGCCGTCGGCGCCTTCATCGTCACCGCGCTGCTGCTGGTCGCGACCGGCCTGTTCAAGCCGCTTACCCGGCTGATCTCGAAAATCCCGGCATCGGTCGCCTCGGCGATGCTGGCCGGCATCGTCGTCACCTTCGTCATCAACGCGGCCAAGACAGTGACGGTCGATCCGTGGCTGGTGTTGCCGCTTGTCGCTGCCTTCTTCGTCGTGCGCCTCTACAATCCGGCACTGTCGGTGCTGGCCGTGCTGGTCGGCGGCGGCGCGCTTGCGCTCGCGCTCGGCCGCATCGGCACCCTGCCTGCGCCCGAGCTTTCGACGCTGACGCTGATCGCCCCCGAGTTCAGCCCGTCGGTGATCGTCGGCCTGGCGATCCCGCTCTACCTGGTCACCATGGCCTCGCAGAACCTGTCGGGGCTGGCGGTGCTGCGCGCGGCGGGCTACGAACCGCCGGCCGGCGAATTGATCGCGGTCACCGGCTTCGTGTCGCTGCTGACGGCGCCGTTCGGCGCTCTCACCACCAACCTCGCGGCGATTTCGGCGGCGATCTGCACCGGGCCGGACGTGCATCCCGATCCGGCCGAGCGCTGGAAGACCGGGCCGTTCTATTCGCTCGCCTACCTGGTGTTCGCCACTTTCGGCGCTTCGCTGGTGGCGATCTTCACGGTGCTGCCGCAGAGCCTGATCGTGCTGGTGGCCGGGCTCGGCCTGATGGCCGCGCTCGGCAACGCGCTGTCGATCGCCTTGCGCGACGAGCGCGACCGCATCGCGGTGGTGACCACCTTTGCGGTGACCGCTTCCGGGCTGATCGTGGCTGGTGTCGGGTCCGCCTTCTGGGGGCTGCTTGCCGGCCTCGCCGTCCTGGCGCTCGAGAAGCTCAAAAAAGCCTAGCCTTCTCAAGCCTTTGTCCGGTTTTGGAGGCGACCGTCTTGAAGCCGGTGGCAAGCACTACCATTTCGAATCGGAGCAGCCCGATCCTGGGCTGCCCCAACCAAGGAATGGGAGACAATGAACCCGACTGCATTGATCCGCCCGGCCTGGACGCCGGCAACCATCGCGCTGATGGTGATCGGCTTCATGGTGTTTTGGCCGCTCGGCCTCGCCATGCTCGCCTACATCATCTGGGGCGAAAGGCTCGACGGCTTCAAGCGCGACGTCAATCGTGCCACCGATGGCTTCTTCGGCGGCTGCCGCAAGGCTTCGGCCTGGAAGCGTGCGCCGGCGACCGGCAATGTCGCCTTCGACGACTGGCGCGACGCGGAACTGACCCGGCTCGCCGAGGAGCGCCGCAAGCTGGACGAGATGCGCGAGGAGTTCGACGCCTATGTGCGTGAGCTTCGCCGCGCCAAGGACCAGGACGAGTTCGACCGCTTCATGGCCGACCGCAAGCGCGCCAAGGCCAGCGGCGGCGACAACACCGCCACCCGCGACGGCAAGCCCGGCCTTCTCGACGACGTCTGAGACGGTCTCGCCGGCTGAAATGCCGCTAGATGACGACGCGGCGCCGCCTTTGAGCGGCGCCGCTTTTGTTTGGACCGTCGGAACGTCCCCCTGTTTCGTCGGCGTAAAAAATCTCCGTCCGCCGAAAGCAGTCCCCGCCGACTCTCGAATCGCGTATTTTTCAAAGATGCCCTTCGGTTTCCTCAAGCGCACGACCGTCAAGCCGGCGCCGGCTACGCCTCAGCTGCGCGAGCATGACGTCGCAGGCCGCACCTTGCCGCTGCGCATCGTGGAGAGCGAGCGCGCCAGGCGGCTGACGCTGCGCATCGATCCGGACGGGCGCGGTCTGCGCATAACCACGCCGCCGGGGCTGCGCCGCGGCGAGGTCGAGCGCTTCCTGGCAAGGCACCAGGCCTGGCTGGAGGAGCGCATCGCCAAGGTGCCGGACCGGCCGCAGGTTCGCCCAGGCATCAAGATACCGCTGCGCGGCGTGCCGCACCTGATCGTGCATGAGCCCGGCAGCCGCGGCACGGTCGATGTCGGGGCGGTCGACGGCCAGCCGGTGCTGATCGTCCACGGCGACCGCCGGCACCTGGCGCGGCGGCTAGCCGATTTCCTGAAGCGCGAGGCGCGGCGCGACATCGAGCCGCTGGTCGCCAAGCACACCGTCGCGGTCGGCCGCAAGGCGAAGGCGATCCGCTACCGCGATACGTCCAGCCGCTGGGGTTCATGCACCGCCGACGGCGCGCTGTCCTTCTCCTGGCGGATCATGATGGCGCCGGCGCCGGTGATCGACTACCTCGTGGCGCACGAGGTCGCGCACCTCAAGGAGATGAACCACGGCCCGGATTTCTGGACGCTATGCGAAAAGCTCTGCCCGGAAACAAATCGCTGCAAGGCCTGGCTGAAGAAGAACGGCCCCGCCTTGCAGGCGATCGTGTTCGAATAGCGGCGAGACTAACCGAGCGAGGCGAGGTAGCGCTTCGTCGCCTTGGCGAGCCGCAGAATGCCTTCCTCGATGATTTCCGGCGGCGTGCGCGTGAAATTTACGCGCATTGCGTTGCGCAGCTCGCCGGCATTGTCGAAGACGCTGCTCGGCACGAAGGCCACCTTTTCCTCCAGGGCAAAGGCGTAGAGATCGTTGGTGTCGATGCGCGGGTCCTTCGCCCGCATCCACACGAACATGCCGCCTGGCGGCACCTCCCACTCGAACCAGTCCGAAAGGTGGCGCGAGGCGGTCTTGCACAGCATGTCGCGGCGTTCGCGATAGCGCTCCACCATGCCGGGTACATGGTCCTTCTCGACGTCGTGCTCCAGGAGTTCCAGCGCCACCGCCTGGGTCAGCATTGAGCTGCTGAGGTCGGATGACTGCTTGGCGAGTGTCAGGTTCTGGATCATGCCGGGTTCCGCGATCGTCCAGCCGACGCGCAGGCCGGGCACGATGCTCTTCGACAGCGTGCCGAGGTAGATGACGGGACCGCCATACGGGCCGTTGGGCGCCATCGCCCCGTGAAGTGCAAGAATGCTGGGGCCGGCGTCGCCGTCATATTGCAGCGGCAGATAAGGGTCGTCCTCGACGAGCCACGTGCCGGAAGCCATCACGCGCTCCAGCAGCGCCTGGCGCGCGGCGGTCGGCACCAGCGCTCCGGTCGGGTTGGAGTAATTCGGCACTGCATACACAAACTTTGCGCGCGCGAGCCGTTTGCTGAAGGCCGGTTCGGCCAGGCTCCAGTCGAGCGGCGCGTAGCTCGGCTGGCGCGGCCGCCAGGCGTCGAGCGCGCCGACATAGGTCGGATGCTGGGCGACGATCAGGTCGCCCTTGTCGAGCAGCGCCTTGCCGATCAGGTCCAGCCCCTGCATGGCGCCGACGGTGAGCAGCACGTTGGCGGCAGTGAAGCTGCGCCCGGCCGCCTTGGAGATGCGTGCCGCGATATGCTCGCGCAGTGCCGGAAAACCCTCGATCGGGCCGTATTCGAGCGCGGCCGATCCCCAGCGCTGCAGCGCCTTCCGCGACGCATCCTCGATAGCCGCCTTCGGATAGAATTCGGAAGCCGGCAGCCCGCCGGCGAGGCTGACGACGTCCTTTCGGCCGCCGATTGCCATGAACTGCTGGGTGATGCTGTTGCTGTTGCCGAGCCAGTTCGCATAGGCCGGCCGCCGGACGCTGCGATCGAGGTCGACATGGCGTTGCATGGAACAAGCTCCGTCTGATGGCAGGACGGGAGTAGGCCGCCGCGCGGCCCGGCGCAAGCGGCGAAAATTGATATTGACTTCATATTCACTTTGCCGTCTCCTGTCAACGAACGGGGTCTGGGGTCCGGTTTTCGGGCAGGTTGGCGCGTCTGCGCCGGCTGCCGGGGGCAGGTCTCCTGTGAAACCCTGCGATCGAGTGGGAACGGGCATGAGTGATGCAAGGCGGCCTCGCCGGCCATGGCGAGGCGTTCGCGGCCGTGGGTCGTCGGGGTGGTCGAAGTGAGCGCCGGGCGGCTGTCCGGGCGCGTGGCGATCGTCACCGGCGCCGGTCGCGGCCTTGGCCGTGCCTATGCCCTTGCGCTCGCGGAAAATGGGGCGGCGGTCCTGGTCAATGATCTCGGCGGCGACCTTCACGGCATCGGTCGTGACTTGTCGCCGGCGGCCGAGGTGGTTGGTGAGATCAAGGCAAAGGGCGGGCTCGCAGCCGTGTCCGGGCACGACGTCGCCGATTGGGACGATGCCGAGGCGATGATCCGCCAGGCGGTCGACACGTTCGGCGATCTGCATGTGCTGGTCAACAATGCCGGCATCCTGCGCGACAAGCTTTTTGCCAACATGAGCGAGGAAGAGTGGGACGCCGTGATCCGCGTCCACCTCAAAGGTCATGCCGCGCCCGCCCGCCATGCAATGGTGTACTGGCGCAATGCGGCCAAGGCAGGCAAGTCTGTCGCTGCCTCAATCGTGAACACCACTTCGCTTGCAGGCCTGGTCGGCAGCTTCGGCCAGGCCAATTACGCGTCGGCGAAACTCGCGGTGGTGGGCCTCGCCCGCACATTGGCCCTGGAAGGCGCCAAGTATGGCGTGCGCGCCAATGCCGTCTCACCGTCGGCCCGCACGCGCATCGAAACGTCGCTGAAGAAGCCCGCGGAAGACGTGTTCGACGTCTTCGATCCGGACAATGTATCGCCGCTGATCTGTTGGCTGGCGCTGGCCGACTGCCCGGCGACCGGTCAGGTGTTCCAGGCCTATGGCAATCGCGTCGAGGTGATCCAGCCGAGCACGATCGGCGTCGACGTGCGCACCAGCGGGCGCTGGAAGCTCGATGAACTGGACAGTGCGCTCCGGCACCGCATGCCGGCGCTTCCGAAGCTTGGCGATTTCGTGGAGGGGCTCGCCGTATGAATGCCGTTGCACCACAGCCGTTCGACCTGGCCTCTGCGCCGATCGGGCTTTCTCGCGACTCCGAGGAGTTCCGCACCAGCACGCACCGCTTCGCCCAGTTCGCGAAGTCGGTGGACGACACCAATCCGAAGCACCTCGCCGGGGCCGTCGGCTCTCCGGTCTTCGCGCACATTCCGGTCATGCAGAGCATGGTCGAGGTGCTGCAGCAGGCGACCGGCGAATTCATCCTGCACGGCGAGCACGACTTCGTCTTCCACGCGCCGATGCTGCCCGGCCAGCGCTGGTTCTCGGAATCGAAGCTGGTGGGCGCCAAGGGCACCCGTGCCGGCGTCGTATTCGTCATCCGCTCGGATACGAAGACACATGACGGCAAACCTGTGTCGACACAATACAGCACCTGCCTCGCTCCTGGCATCACCGCTTCCGGGTCCGTCGGCGAGATGGTGCCGGCGCGACCGGCTGCGGTCACGGGCGATGGCGTGACGTCACGCTATCCGCTCGCCGCAGACCAGACCCTTCGCTACGCCGACGCCGCGCGGGACTATTCGCCCTACACGATCGATCCGGCCGCCGCAGCAAAGGTCGGCTTTTCGGCTCCGCTGGTCCACGGCATGCTGACGCTGGCGCTCGCCGCACGCGCCGTCGTCGACGGCCCCGCCGGCGGCGACATGGCGCGGTTGAAGCGCCTCGGCGGCCGCTTCGCCAACCCGGTGCTGCTCACCCCCGGACAGGCGGTCGCGGTCAGCGTCAAACGCGGCCCCGGCGGCAGCGTCTCCTTTGAGGCGGCGGATTCCGCCGGCAGCGTCGTGATCAGCAACGGATATGCCGAGGTGGTGGCATGAGCACGCTTCTCCAGGCCCCCCGACAGGAACTCGGCACGGAAAGGATCCCGCCGCGCGGCGCCGACTGGGTCCAGCATCTGAACGTCGGTCCCGACTGGACGGCGGTGACGGCGAAGAACGTCATCGAGATCGTCTACAAGGGCTGCACCGAGGACCCCTATCGTCCCGCCATCATCATCGAGGGCGGCCTGACGATGACGCGGCGGGAATTCCTCGACCGCTGCCAACGCTTCGCCGGCTACCTGAAGGACAAGGTCAAGCCGGGCGACAACGTCGTCATCATGCTGGACAACCGGCTCGAGTTCATGATCGCGCTGTTCGGCATCATCGCCAACCGCTGCACCATGGTGTCGATCGCGCCCACCGCGATGCAGTATGACGCCGGCCACATCGTCAAGGACGCGCAGCCGGTGGCGGCCATCTGCGGCGTGCCGCAGCTGCCGATCATCGAGGCGGTGAAGGGCAACTCGCCGAAGCTCGCGACAGTCGTGGTCGTCGACGGCGCGGAGCCGGACGGCCTCAGGAAATACGAGGACGCCGCCGAGCCGCTCGATTTTTCCAAGGTAGAGTGCGAGCGCGAGGACATCATCACCGTCTACTACACGTCCGGCACGACGGGCGCGCCAAAAGGCTGCCTGCTGCACCACGGCTGGTGGCTGCGGGTCATCGACATCGACCTGCGCCTGTTCCGGCGCGGCTGGCAGGACCGGCAGCTCTGCTGCCTGCCCTTCTACTACGCCGACCCGGCGATCCAGCTGCTCACCTCGCTCGCCTCGCGCGGCACGCTGGTTGCGATGCGCCGCTTCTCGGTGTCGCGGTTCTGGGAGGTGGTGACCGAGTACGACGCCACCGAGATTCTCTCGATCGCCTCGGTGCCGGCGCTGCTCATGAAGGGCACGCCCGGCCCGGCCGAGCGCGACCATCGCATCCGGCTGGCGATCCATGCCGGCCTGCCGAAGGAGCTCCACAAGGAGATGCTGGAGCGCTACGGCTTCCATTGGCACAACCAGTACGGCAGCACCGAGGGCGGCGTGATGAGCCGCGTGCCGCACTGCGTGGCGGACGAACTGGTCGGCACCGGCACGATGGGCGTCGAACCGCCCGGCGTGACCATCCGCATCGTCGACGACAACGACAACGACCAGCCAATAGGCACGGCGGGCGAGGCGCTCATCGGCGGGCCCGATTTGTACGCCGGCTACCTGAACCGGCCGGAAGTGACCGCCGAGGCCAACAAGGGCGGCTGGTACCATTCCGGCGACGTCGTGCGCCGCGACGAGCGCGGCCTGCTCTACTTCGTCGGCCGCAAGAAGGAGATCATCCGCCGCAACGGCGAAAATATCTCGGCCGCGGAGCTGGAGGGCGTGATGCGCTCGCATCCGGCGGTCATCGACGCGGCCGTGGTGGCGGTGCCGGACACGTTGCGCGGCGAGGAGGTCAAGGTCTACGTGCAGGTGAAGGACGGCGAGAGCTTCCCGCCCGAGGCGATTATCGAGTTCTGCAAGCAGAACCTCGCTGCCTTCAAGATCCCGCGCTTCATCGAGTACCAGATCGGCGACTTCGAGCGTACGCCGTCCATGCGCGTGCACAAGCAGTCGCTGCTCAAGGCCAAGCCCGACCTGCGCGTCGGCTCCTGGGACCGCGAGACCGGAAAGGTGGTTGAGTAACATGCCTGCCCAGTCCGACACCGCTCCGAAGGCCTGCGATCTGCTCATCGTCCACGGGTATGTGCTGACCATGGACGCGGAGCGCCGTGTGTTCGCTGACGGCGCCATCGCCATGGCGGGCAGGCGCATCGTCGCGGTCGGGCGCACCGCCGACGTCGAGGCCGCGTGGAAGGCGGACCGCCGCATCGACGCTGCCGGCGGCATCGTCCATCCGGGCTTCATCGACGGACACATCCATGCCGGACTGCACCTCAGCCGCGGCTCCATCACCGACAATCCGAACCCGCCCAAGGATGAGGGCGGCGCCGGCCCCGGCGTGTTCACGCGCTGGATCAACGCAATCGACGAGGAGGACGAGTACGACAGCGCGCTCTGCGCCTCTGCCGAGCTTGCCCGCAACGGTTTCACCGGCTTCGTCGATGCCTCGACCAGCTTCTCGCCCGACGCGATCGTGGCAGCCACGGATGCCGTCGGCATCCGCACCTCGGTTTCCGACTGCATGCTGTGGGACATCGTCGGCGGGGAGCCGATGGCGGCCGACATTCCGGCCGCGCCTTGCGATCCGGCGCGGGCGCGCCGCGAACTGGGCGGCCAGCTCTTTCGCAACAGCGATGCCGATGCGCTGGCGCGCGGGCACGTCGCCGTCTACGGCGTCGGCAGTGCCACCGTCGAGCTGATGCAGGAAGCCAAGGCACTGGCCGACCGCAGCGGCACCGTATTTCATCAGCACCAGAGCCTGATGAAGGCCGATTCCGACTACGATCGCGGCCGCTTCGGCAAGTCGCCGCTGGTCCATATGGCTGAGGTCGGCATTCTCGGGCCGAACGCCGTGTTCACGCACATGAACGTGCTCGACGACGCCGAGGTCGAAGCGGTGCGCGCCAGCGGCATGGCGCTGGTCTGGCACCCCGGCAACTTCATGTACTACGCGATCTCGCTGACCAGCCGCAGCGCCTTCCCTGGCCTGCACAAGGCCGGCACCGGCATCGCCTTCGGCACCGACATTGCCAAGGCCTGGCCGTTCGGCGACCTCGGCTTCATCGCCTACCTGGTGAGCCGCGAGTGGGGCGAATACCTCACCGCCGAGGCGATCCTCGAAATGTTCACGCTGGGCGGGGCCCGCGCGATGGGCATGGAGAAGGAGCTCGGTTCGATCGAAGTCGGCAAGCGCGCCGACATCGTGATCCGCAGCGTCGACTTCCCCGACGCCTGGCCGAACGTGGACGTTCCGCGCCAGCTTGCCCTGGTTTCGCGAACGAAGGGCGTCGACACGGTCATCTGCAACGGCGAAACGATCGTGCGCCACGGCCGGCTGGTTCGGCTCGACGAATCCGGGATTGCTAGCCGCGCCCGCCGCTCGGCCGAGAAGGTGGCAGCGCGCGCCGGGATCCGGCCGCGCAGCCCGTGGCCGGTAACGCGGTAATGATCGAACAACTGAGACCAAAGCAGGCCTCATGACGCTCGTCCGCTTCTCCAACGTCTCGAAAGCCTATGGCTCGGTCAGGGCCGTGGACGACGTTTCGCTGGAAGTTTCCTCGGGCGAGTTCACGACCATCCTCGGCCCGAGCGGCTCCGGAAAGACCACGATGCTGTCGCTGATCGCCGGCATCACCGCGCCGACCGGCGGGCGCATCCAGCTCGGCGAGCGCGACATCACTCACGTGCCGGCCGCGCAGCGCAACATCGGCCTGGTATTCCAGAGCTATGCGCTGTTCCCGCACATGACGATCTTCGACAACGTCGCCTTCCCGCTCAGGGTGCGCAAGGTCGACAGCGCCGGCGTCGCCGAAAGGGTCGCAGACGCGCTGCGCCTCGTTCGACTGAGTGAATACGGCCGGCGCAAGCCGCACCAGCTCTCCGGCGGCCAGCAGCAGCGCGTCGCACTTGCCCGCGCCATCGTGTTCAAGCCGGACATCCTGCTGCTCGACGAGCCGCTGGCCGCGCTCGACCGCAAGCTGCGCGAGGAGGTGCGCTCGGAAATCCGCGAGCTGCAGCGCAGCCTCGGCATCACCACGATCATGGTGACGCACGACCAGGAAGAGGCGCTGTCGATGTCGGACCGCGTCGTGCTGCTCTCGGGCGGCCGGGTCGAACAGATCGGCTCGCCCGACGAAATCTATCATCGTCCGCGCACGCGTTTCGCCGCCGGCTTCCTCGGCACGGCGAATTTTCTGGAAGGCCACCTCAACGGCACCGGCGATATCGTCGATCCGCGCGGCTTACGCTTTCCCTGCCACAAGCCGCGCGGCTGGGAGAGCGGCGAGGTCTGCGGCGTGCTGCGGCCCGAAGACATCCGCACCGACGCGGTGGAAGGCTTCATCAACGGCACGGTGCGCGACGTGGTCTTCCTCGGCGAGATCGTGCGCTACGGGATCGAACTCGACGACGGCCGGCGCGTGCACGCCAACATTTCCGGTGCGCGCGGCAGGCACGGCGAAGGTTCGAAAGTATGGCTCTCGTGGGATCCGACCCGTGTCTGGCTTCTGCCGGAGCGCGGCTCGCCCGCGGGAGTGCATTAGGAAACCGCCGTGGCAGAGCGGCGCAAGCTAGTGAGTTACCTCTGCCGGCAACGTGAAACAGGGTGACGACATGAAAAAGTTGTTGGGGAACATATCCTATGTCTGCCTGGCCGCGGCGTTCGCATTCTCGACGCCGGTGATCGCCCAGGAAAAAGTCCTGAACATCATGAACTCGGGCGGCGAATACGGCGATTCGCTCGACAAGTGCGTGAACGAGCCGCTGCTGAAGAGCGACGGCATCAAGGTGGTGACCGAGACGCCAGGCGGCTTTGCCAAGCTTCAGGCGCAGGCCAAGTCCGGCGTGATCACCAACGTGGTGACCGACGGCGCCACCGGCGACATGTACCGCGGCGACGCCGAAGGCATCATCGAGCCGATCGACTGGGCCCGCCTCAATCCCGAGCCGATGTTCGACGAAGCCAAGAACAAGAACGGCTTTGGCGCGAGCTACTATTCCACGATCATGGCATGGCGCTCCGATGCCAAGGCCCCCGCGAACTTCGTCGAGTTCTTCGACACGGAGAAGTTTCCGGGCAAGCGGGCGCTGCCCGACTATCCGGAATTCGTGCTGGCCTTCGCCGCGCTCGGCGACGGCATGACCGTGGAGGAGATCTCCAAGGGCGTCGACCTCGACCGCGCCTTCAAGACATTGGAGCGCATCAAGGGCGACATCATCTGGTGGCAGTCCGGCGCCCAGCCGGCGCAGCTGCTGAAGGACAACGAGGCGCAGTACGCCATCGCCTGGTCGGGCCGCGTGCTTGGACAGGAGGGCGTGACCGCCACCTACAACCAGGGCATGCTCGACATCTCCTGGTGGATCGTCGCCAAGGGCATCTCCGACGAACAGCGCGACATGCTCTACAAGTGGCTGAGGGTGCAGACCAATGCCGAGGTGCAGAAGTGCCTGCTGACCTTCCTGCCATATCCCGGCCCGAGCCCGGAACTTGAGAAGATCGTCACCCCGGAAGTGCTGAAGACCTTCCCGACCTCGGTCGAGAACAAGGCCGTCCAGTGGCTGATGCCGGGCCAGTGGTGGTTCGACAACGCCAAGGAAGTCGAGAAGCGCTGGAACGAGTTCAAGCTCCTCCAGTAATCGCGGCTCCGGGAGCGCATTGATGCCCGACGCTTCCTTTGCGTTCGACGGCGCGGCAGCCAGGGCTGCCGTGCCGTCCACGGCGTGGTGGCGTCGGGTCCGCTGGGACTTCGTGATCCTGCTGGCGCCGATGGCGCTGGCGACGGCGGTAATCTTCGACATACCGCTGCTGAACACGGCGCTGTGGAGCATCACCAATCCCGACAGCGGCGAACTGACCGGCCAGTATTTCAAGGAGTTCGCCGACTCCAACGCCTACATGAAGGTGATCTGGCGCACGCTGATCATGGCGCTCGAGGTCACGGTCGCGACCATTCTGCTCGGCTATCCGCTCGCCTACTGGGCTACGAAGCTCTCCCCCCGCTCGCGCATGATCGTGCTCGGCTTGGTGGTGATGACCTTCTGGGTGTCGATCCTCGTGCGCACCTACGCGTGGATCGTCATCCTCGGCAATGCGGGCCTCGTGAACCGAACACTGCAGGGCCTCGGGATCACCTCGCGCCCCGTCGAAATCCTCTACAACGAGATCGGCATCATCATCGGCATGACCAACGTGCTGCTGCCCTTCCTCGTGCTGCCACTGTTCGCCGCGATGATCCGCGTCGACCAGCGCCTGCTGCAGGTCGCCGAGACGCTCGGCGCAAGCCGCCTGCGCATCTTCTGGCAGGTGTTCTTCCCGCTGACCGTTCCGACCCTGGCCGCCTCCGCCATCCTGGTCTTCATCCTCAGCCTGGGCTTCTACATCACGCCGGCCGTTCTCGGCGGCGGCCGCGTGCCGCTGATCGCCAACATGATGGACTTGCTCATCAACCGCTTCGCGCGCTGGGAAGTCGCCGCCGTGGTGTCGGTGGTGTTGATGGTGGTGACGCTGTCGCTCTATGCGGTCTACCAGTGGCTGCGGGAGCGCTACCAGTGACCCGCCCCGGCCGGCTCGCCGACATCTGGCTGGCGGCATTCGCGCTGGCGGTGCTGACTTTTCTCCTCCTGCCGGTGCTGATCGTGGCGCCGATGTCCTTCTCCGAGGCGAAGTCGCTCGAATTTCCGCCGCCCGGCTTTTCGCTGCGCTGGTACCAGAACCTGCTCGGCAACCCGATCTGGGTCGAGGCCGGCAAGAACTCGCTGATGCTTGCGGCGCTGTCGAGCACCGTGGCGCTGGTTTGCGGCACGCTCGCTGCCTATGTGTTGGTGCGCGGCAGCTTCGCCGGACGCCGCGCGCTCGAGGCGAACTTCATGGCGCCGATGATCGTGCCGTCCATCATCGTCGCGGTGTCGCTCTACATCTTCTACGCCCGCACCGGCCTGCTCGGCACCTTTCACGGGCTGGTTCTCGGCCACACCATTCTGGCCACGCCCTATGTGGTGCTAATCATGCAGGCCGCGATCCGCGGCTTCGACATCCGCATCGAGCAGGTTGCCGCGACGCTCGGTGCCTCGCAATGGCAGATCCTGACGCGGGTCGTGCTGCCCAACCTCGCCCCCAGCGCCGCGGCGGCCTGGATCTTTTCCTTCGTCATGAGCTTCGACGAGGTTGTGGTCACGCTGTTCGTGTCGGGCACCTACATGACCATCCCCAAGCGCATGTTCAACGAGCTGATGCTGCAGGTGAACCCGACGGTCACTGCCGTGGCGACCCTTCTGATCGGCTTCAACCTGTTGGCGCTCGGCACTCTGGTGCTGTTTTCGCGCCGCGGTTTTCTCGCCCGGGAACTCGGATGAGTGGAGAGGTCCTGGAGGAGTGGGATTTCCTGGTCGAGGCCGGCAAGGTGCGCGAGTTCGCCCGCGCCGTGCGCGACCCAGCCTGGCAGGACGCGGACCCGGCGCCGCCGCCGACCTTCCCGATCGTGATTTCATCCGATTTCATCGAGCGGCTGGTGACGACGTATCTGGACATCGACCGCTCGCGCACGGTTCACGGCGAGGAGCGCTACGAGTATTTCCGGCCGATCCGCGTCGGCGACGTGCTGCACTGCACGGGGAGGATCATCTCGGACGAGGTCAAGACCGGGCGCCGCGGCGGCCGCATGCGGGTCATCACCACCGTGGTCGACTTCGTGTCGCGCGATGGCGGTGAACCTGTCTGCCGCCAGACGATGGTATCGATCGAGAAGGAGGCCGCGTGAGCCTGCCCGCACCGGAGCCGATCGAGTTCCCGCCGCTGACGCGCACCGACTTCGTGCGCTATGCCGGCGCTTCCGGCGACTTCAACCCGCTGCATCATGACCATGCCTATGCCACGAATGCCGGGCTGAAGGACGTCATGGGCCACGGCATGCTGTCGGCCGGCCTGCTCGGATCGGCGATGACCACCTGGTTCGGGCCGGGCAGCGTGCGCGACTTCGCCGTGCGCTTCCGTGCGCCGGTGTGGCCAGGCGACGTGCTGACGGCATCCTGTGCCGTCCGCGACGGCAAGGAGGGCGGAACCGCCGAACTCAAGCTGGTGCTGGCGCGCGGCCCCGATGATGTCGTGGTGTCCGGCACGGCGACCGTGACCCTGAAATCCGCCGCCTGAACGGCCGAATGGGAGGCAAGATGACCGTAGTGCGCGACATGCGGCCGGATGACCACGCAGCGTTCATCGAGATGTGGGCCGATTTCGTCTCGTTGGCGCCCGGCGAACCGGGCAACCATGGCATGGGCGAGCTCAACTGGCAGCGCCTGATCGATCCGTCGCATCCGCTGAAGGGCATCGTGGCGGTCGACGACGCCGACGCACCGGTCGGCTTCACGCTCTACCTCGCCTTCCCGTTCACCTGGGCGCGCGGCGACGTCTGCTACCTGCAGGACATCTACACGCGCGCCGAGGCGCGGGGCAAAGGCGTCGCGCAGGCGATGATCGCCGAACTCGAGGCACGAGGCCGCGCCGCCGGCTGGTTCAAGATCTTCTGGATGACGCAGGCCGACAACTTCATCGCGCAGCGCGTCTACGACAAGGTCGCCGAGCGCAAGGACTATCTTCGCTACGACCTCAACGTCTGCGAACCTTGAGGCGCCGTCCCTCCCCTCGAGGAGGAGGGACTGGCCGCCGCAATTCCACCGCGCATGGAACGTGCATTCCCAAAGCACCGCGGCTAGAAGGTTGCGATGGCAACCTCGCGTGCGCCCGATTTCAGGCAGAGCTACCGGCTGCGCCTCAACACGCTTATCCGGCTGCGCTGGCTGGCGATCGTCGGCCAGAGCGCGGCCGTCGTCATCGTCGCCTACTGGCTGCGCTTCCCGCTGCCGGTCGGCGTCTGCTTCGCGCTGATCGCGGGCGCGGCCTGGCTCAACCTCCTGCTCGCCTTCCGCTATCCGGCGACCCACCGCCTGAATGCGCTGCCGGCGCTGGGCATCCTCACCTTCGACGCGCTGCAGCTAGCCGCTCTGCTTTACATGACCGGCGGGCTGACCAATCCGTTCTCCGTGCTGATGACCGTGCCGGTGGTGATTTCGGCAACCTCGCTGCCGCCCCGCCTGACCCTCGTCATCGGCGCGGTGGTCATGGTGGCGGCGACGCTGCTTGTCTTCTTCCACCTGCCGCTGCCCTGGTATTTGGGCACCGTTCTGTCGATCCCCTTCGTCTATGTCGCCGGCATGTGGATGGCGGTGATAGCGAGCATCAGCTTCACCGCCGTCTACGCCTGGCGCGTCGCCGAGGAGGCGCGCCTGCTCGCCAATGCGCTCGCCGCCACCGAACTGGTGCTGCAGCGCGAGCAGCATCTCTCCGCGCTCGACGGGCTGGCCGCCGCCGCCGCGCATGAACTCGGCACGCCGCTCGCCACCATCACCGTCGTTGCCAAGGAGATGGAGCGGGCGCTCGGCTCCGACCCGAAGTTCCACGAGGACGTCACCCTGCTGCGCTCCCAGAGCGAGCGCTGCCGCGAAATCCTGAAGCGCCTCACGAGCCTGTCCTCCGACAGCGAGGAGCATCTGGCGCGCCTGCCGCTCACCTCGCTGGTGGAGGAGGTGGTCGCCCCCCATCGCGATTTCGGCATCGCGATCCGCATCGAGCCCGGCCCGACCCATGGCGCCGAGCCGGTCGGACGGCGCAATCCTGGCGTCATCTACGGGCTCGGAAACCTGGTCGAGAACGCCATCGACTTTGCCCGCAAGGAGATCACGGTCGGCTGGCGGTGGACCGAGACGGATGTGGCCATCACCATCATCGACGACGGCCAGGGTTTTCAGCCGGAGGTGATCGACCGGATCGGCGAACCCTATATCTCGACCCGCCACGGTGCGGAGCCCGGCGGCGGGCTGGGGCTCGGGCTGTTCATCGCCAAGACGCTGCTTGAGCGCTCGGGCGCGACGCTGGTCTTCCGCAACGCCAACGACCGCGACCGGGGCGCCATGGTCGAGGTGCACTGGCCGCGCGAGGTGTTTCTCCGATCCGGGCCGACCGAAGCGACGGTGTTCGACGCCGAGCGGGCCTAGACTGGGCGGCGGCCCAATCTGGTATTCGCCACCGGGGCGGATATATGTCAGACAGCGAAAAACAAAGGGAAACGCCACGATGACGTCTGACCCGGCAAATGAATCGGCACCACCGGCGGGCGACATGACGCTCCTGATCGTCGACGACGACAAGCCGTTCCTGACCCGGCTCGCACGGGCAATGGAAGGGCGTGGCTTCATCGTCGACACCGCCGACAGCGTGGAGGAGGCGGTTGGCAAGGCGCGCCGCAATCCGCCCGCCTATGCCGTGGTCGACATGCGGCTCGGCGACGGCAACGGGCTGGACGTGGTGGCAGCCATCCGCGAACGCCGCGACGACGCCCGCACGGTCATCCTCACCGGCTACGGCAACATCGCCACCGCGGTCACTGCGGTAAAGCTGGGCGCCGTCGACTACCTGTCGAAGCCCGCCGACGCCGACGACATCCTCGCTGCGCTGACCCGCACCACCGGCGAGCGCGCCGCTCCGCCCGAAAACCCGATGTCCGCCGACCGGGTGCGCTGGGAGCATATCCAGCGCGTCTACGAGATGTGCGACCGCAACGTGTCGGAAACCGCCCGCCGGCTCAACATGCACCGCCGCACGCTGCAGCGCATCCTGGCCAAGCGCGCGCCGCGGTAAGAATGAAAGCGAATAGTGAGTAGCGAATAGCGAGTAGTGGAGCTTGCCCTATTCGCTACTCACTATTCGCTACTCACTCGCTTACTTCGCTTTCCCCCTCGATCGCCGGCAGGTCAAAGCCTGCGAGTTCCGCCGCGAGCAGGCGTGCGGCACCGGCCCGTGCCAGCCGCAGCACCATCGCCTTGCGGGTCGCGGCGGGGAGACGGTGTTCGGGCGCCTCGCGCAGCATCTCGGCACCGTAGCCGTCCGACAGGATGAACCCGCATTCGGCCGGAAAAATCTCCGCCGGAACGCCGGGATGCGTGGCGAAGAACAGCCGGTCGCAAAAAGTCCGGTACTCCGGCCACTTGCGGTCGACGCGAAGATCCTCGATCGACGACTTGATCTCGACGATCCATAGCTCCCCGCCCCGGGTCAGCGCGACGAGGTCGGCGCGCCGGCCGGATGCCAGCGAGATTTCCGGCATCACATGCGCCCCCATCTCGGAGAGCAGGCGCTGCACGCCGCGCCGCACCAGCATCGCCCGTTCCGACTGGCGCCGGTCGACGAGCGGGTTCTGCAGAATCGGGGCGATGATGGGCATTGCCGGACAATGCCATCTTTCGGAGCCGGGTTGAACCGCCGCATGGCAGGAGACGGACCGGCCGCTCCATTCAAAAATGTTGCCGAAATGCCATAGGTGTGGCGCGAAGGACGCCATACCAACGCCCGCATGCCTCAACCCGCTTGGCACGAAATCTCTCCGGACATTATGAATGAGGCGATTGCGGATACGGCTCGAATCGAGCCCGGCTCATTTGTTACTGTGAAGAGCGTCGTGCGGATGCGGAAGAGAATCCTGGCCAGCCTGGCTGTGCTCACGCTGTCGGCGGCGTTATCGGGGTGTATCTCCGGGGGCCCGATCAAGATCTTTTCTTCGGACTATACGGCTCGCACCGACTCCGGCTACCGCATTCCGGCCGTGCCGGTTTCGCAACTGCCGCGCAAGTACCAGCGCCAGATCGTCCGTTACGAGACCAAGGAAAAGCCGGGCACGATCATCGTCGATACCGGCGCGAAGTTCCTCTATTTCGTGCTGCCGGACGACGAGGCGGTGCGCTACGGCATCGGCGTCGGCCGTGAAGGCTTCGAGTGGAAGGGCACGGCCCATATCGCGATGAAGCGCGAATGGCCGGTGTGGACGCCGCCCAAGGAGATGATCGGCCGGCAGCCGGAACTGGCGAAGTACAAGGACGGCATGCCGCCCGGCATCACCAACGCGCTCGGCGCGCGGGCGATGTACCTGTTCAACAAGAGCGGCGATTCGGGCTACCGGCTGCACGGCACGCCTGAGTGGAAGACGATCGGCAAGGCCATGTCGTCCGGCTGCATACGGTTGATCAACCAGGACATCATCGACCTCTACGAACGCGCCGACGTTGGCGCCAAGGTCATCGTGCTTTAGCGGACCGTCTCGGCAACAGACTGTCCTGAATGTGGAAAACCAGGCCGGGGGGCCTGGTTTTCTGCTTTTCGGGGATGGTTTTTTTGGGGGGCTGTTCAGGCGACCTGTTCGACCTGCTGCACCTCGGGCACGAAGTGCCGCAGCAGGTTCTGGATGCCGTGCTTCAGCGTGGCCGTAGAAGACGGGCAGCCCGAGCACGCGCCTTTCATGTTGAGGAAGACAGTGCCGTTTTCGAAGCCGCGGAAGGTGATGTCGCCGCCGTCCTGGGCCACAGCCGGACGCACGCGGGTGTCCAGCAGTTCCTTGATGGTCGACACGATCTCGGAATCGGCGCTGTCGTAGAACTCGCTCTCGTCGTCCCCATCGGTCGACGCGCCCGCGTCCGCCATCACCGGCGCGCCGGACATGAAGTGCTCCATGATCGTGCCGAGGATCGCGGGCTTCAGATGCTGCCACTCGGGGTCGGACTTGGTCACGGTGATGAAGTCGAAGCCGAAGAACACGCCGGTCACGCCCGGAATGTCGAACAGGCGGCCGGCCAGCGGCGAGGCGGCGCGCGCCGCCGTTGAGTCGCGGAAATCTGCGGTGCCCGCGGAAAGCACCACCTTGCCCGGCAAAAACTTCAGCGTCGCGGGATTGGGGGTCGATTCGGTCTGGATGAACATGGCCGCGCTCCGCGTTCTCTGTTTGGAATTATTCTAAAATAGGGCCGTTTGTCCGGCGCTTCAAGCGAAAGCCGCGGCATTTGCATCGGCGTTGCGAAATGCGTTCTACGCGATCGCCTCGATATCCTCGTCGGAGAGGTTCTGCGGCACCACGGTGACCGGCACCGGGAACGCCGCCCCCTTGCCGGCGATCGAGGCGACCAGCGGGCCGGGGCCCTCCTTGGAGGCGCCGGCGGCGAGCACCAGGATGGCGATGTCCTGGTCCTCCTCGATGAGCTTGTGGATCTCTTCGGTCGGCTTGCCTTCGCGCACCACCAGCTCCGGCTCGATGCCGAGCGCCTCGCGCACCTTGACGGCGTGATGATCGAGGGCGGAGGAGGCGTTTGCCGCCGCCTCCTCCCGCATGATCTTCTCGACGCCGAGCCAGTGCTGGAAATCGCCTGGCTCGATCACGAACAGCAGCACCAGTGCGCCGCCGGTGCTCTTGGCGCGCCGCGCGGCGTAGGCCACGGCGCGCTCGCATTCGGGCGTCTCATCGATGATGGCCAGGAACTTGCGGCGATGCCCGGCTTCCCGGCTGAGGCGTTTGGAGACCATAGGTCAGACCTCCTCGATTAGACGGGCAATCTGCCACCGGGCCGTCCGCCCGGCAAGCAAGGCGGGGGCCGGTGGCGATCAGCCGAGCAGCCCGACGATGTGACGGATGTCGGACATGATCGGCTCGGCGATGGCCGAAGCCCGCTCGCCCCCGTCTTTCAGCACGGCATCGACATAGGCCGAATCGGCCGAGATGCGCCGCATCTCGCCGGCGATCGGCGCGAGCTTTTCCACAGCGAGATCGGCCAGCGCCGGCTTGAACTCGGAGAACGGCCGGCCGCCGAAATCGCTGAGCACCGCCTCGCGCGAGGTTTCGGCGAGCGCCGCGTAGATGACCACGAGGTTCTCCGCGTCCGGCCTGTCCTTCAGGCCGTCGACCTCCGACGGCAACGGCGCCGGATCGGTCTTGGCCTTGCGGATCTTCTTGGCGATGGTGTCGGCGTCGTCGGTGAGGTTGATGCGCGACAGGTCGGAGGGGTCCGACTTCGACATCTTCTTCTGGCCGTCGCGCAGGCTCATGACGCGCGGTGCCGGCCCCTCGATGAGCGGCTCGGTGAGTGGGAAGAAGCCCTGCACGGTTTCGTCGCCGACCTGCATCGGCACGCCAAGCCCCAGCTCCGCGATGCGCACGGAAAAGTCGTTGTTGAATTTCTGCGCTATGTCGCGGGTGAGTTCCAGATGCTGCTTTTGGTCGTCGCCGACCGGCACATGCGTGGCGCGGTAGGCGAGGATGTCGGCGGCCATCAGCGTCGGATAGGCAAAAAGGCCGACGGAAGCGGCCTCGCGGTCCTTGCCGGCCTTCTCCTTGAACTGGGTCATGCGGTTAAGCCAGCCCATGCGGGCGACGCAGTTGAAGATCCAGGCGAGCTCGGCGTGCTGCACGACGCGGCTCTGGTTGAAGACGATGTGCTTCTTCGGGTCGATGCCAGCGGCGAGGAAGGCGGCGGTCACCTCGCGCGTCGCGCGGATCAGCTCGGCCGGCTCCTGCCAGGTGGTGATCGCGTGCAGGTCGACGACGCAGTAGATGCAGTCGCTGGTTTCCTGCAGCTGCACGAAGCGGCGGATGGCGCCGAGATAATTGCCGAGATGGAGGTTGCCCGTCGGCTGGACGCCGGAAAAGACGAGCGGCTTGAAGCTGGTCATGGCTAGGTTCCGTGGCTTGTGGAGGGCCGTTTCGCGCGCGGCGAAAGTCGGTTTTGACGCGCGCGCTTATGGCCGAAGCCGCGGCGCGGATCAAGGGTGAAGTGGAATACCGGCATCCAACGTATATTGCACCGTATAACGTTACGCGTTATACGGTGTGATGATCGTTTCGTTTGCAGATCGCGAAACCGAGAAAATCTGGCTAGGCTTCAGTAGCAGGCATTTCGCCGTCGAGATCGCAAACAGAGCATTGGCCAAGCTCCGTCTGATCGACAGTGCCGAACGGCTCGACGATCTGAGAATTCCGCCGGGAAACCGACTTGAGCCACTTAAAGGCGATAGACGCGGACAGCATTCTATCCGAGTTAACGATCAATGGCGGATTTGCTTCCGATGGAACGAAGGCTCTGCACACGATGTCGAAATCACAGACTACCACTGACGAAATGCTCCACAATCCGCATGCGGGCGAAATCCTGTTGGCGGAGTTTCTCAAGCCGATGGGCATAAGTCAGAACGCACTGGCGCGGGCTATCGGCGTGCCGCCACGGCGTATAAACGAGGTCGTCCTCGGCAAGCGCGCCGTGACGGCTGATACCGATCTCAGACTCGCGCGCTACTTCGGCATGTCCGAGGGATTTTTCCTCAGACTCCAGACCTCGTTCGAGTTGATGGAGCGCAAGCGGGAAATCGGCGCTGAACTTAAACATATAGTGCCGCGCGCCGCGTGAGTTGCGCTTAATCTTCAAGACTCGGCGCCTTTTCCCCGCCCTTCCGCTTCAGGTTGCGGCGGATCATGCCGATGTCGGCCCCGCCGATGCCGAAGGCGACGACGAAGTAGATGACCATCGCGCCGACGACCAGGATGGCGAGCGCGCGCGCCTGGACGAGTACCGGCGAGGCGGCGGCCAGATCGGCGGCGAACCAGCCGACGCCGAAATAGAGCGCGGCCGCCATGACCGCGGCGGCGACCAGCAGGCGCGGTATGCGCGTTAGCAGCGCGCGGTCGCTGCCCCAATGGCCGCGCCGCACTAGCACGCCGAGCAGCAGCGCGGCGTTGATCCAGCCAGCGGCGGCAGAGGCCACCGCGATGCCGGGCGCGCCCATCGACGGAAACAGGCTGAGCGCGATGGCGACGTTGACCAGCACGGAGACGGCGGCGAAATACATCGGCGTGCGGGTGTCTTCGCGGGCGAAATAGCCGGGCGTGAACGCCTTGATCAGCACGAAGGCCGGCAGGCCGAGGCCGAAGATCGAAAGAATGGCGGAGACCACGGGCGTGCCGTTGGTGGCGGCGAAGGCGCCGCGTTCGTAGAGTACGCGCACGATCGGCTCGGACATCACCAAGAGCGCGGCGGCGGCCGGCAGCGTCATGAACAGCGTGAACTCGACCGAGCGGTTCTGCAGGTTTTCCGCCTCACGCAGATTGCCGGCCTTGAGCGCGCGCGCCAGTTCGGGCAAAAGCACGATTGCCACCGCGATGCCGACGACGCCGAGCGGCAGTTGATAGATACGGTCGGCATAGGCGAGCGAGGAGACCGCGCTCGGCTGGCCGGATGCGATCGCCGTGCCGACCAGCTGGTTGATCTGGGTGATGCCGCCGGTGATGGCCGCCGGGAACGCCAGGACCAGAAGGCGCCGCACGTTCGGCGTGAAGCGCGGGCGGCGGAAGCCGACGCGCATGCCGGCGTGGCGCACGGCAAACCAGACGATGCCGAGCTGCACCAGCCCGGCGGCAAGCACGCCCCAGGCCAGCGCATAGCCGACGTCGTGCGGCTCGAGGCCTTCGTGCCAGGCGTAGCCGAGCACGCCGATCAGGATGACGTTGAGGAATACCGGTGCGATCGCCGCTGCGAAATAGCGGCGCAGCGAATTGAGCATGCCGCTCATCATCGCCGCTAGCGACATGCACATCAGGTAGGGGAACATGATGACGGCAAGCCGCGTGGTCAGCTCGAACTTTTCCGGATGCTCGGTAAAGCCAGGCGCGATCACCGTGGCGACAAGCAGCGGCATCGCCAGTTCCATCAGGATGGTCAGCGCGATAAGCACCGTGAACAGCACGCCGAACACTTCCTCGGAAAAGCGCCTGGCGCCGTCCATGCCGTTCGCCTCGATCTCCTTGGCGAAGAGCGGCACGAAGGCGGCGTTGAACGCGCCCTCGGCGAACAGCCGGCGAAAGGTGTTGGGGAACTGGAAGGCGGCGTTGAAGGCATCCGCCACCGGGCCGGTGCCCAGCGCCGCCGCCATCAGCATCTCGCGGCCGAAACCGAGCGCCCGGCTCATCAGCGTGCCGGACGCGACCGTCGCGAATTTCTTGACGAGACTCATGCCCGGTGCAATCGCCTGCGAGTTACCGCTCCCGGGCGCGACATGCCGCGGCGCCAGGGACTCATTCCGCGGCGGCCGCCAGCCGGGCGCGGGCATGCCGGGGTGCGGCCTCGCCCTGCATGGTATCGACCAGCCTGCGCGTGATCGTCTCCATGCGGGCCGGGCTGTCGACCTTCTGGCCGGTCAGGTCGGTGACATAGAAGGTGTCGATCACCTTCTCGCCGAAGGTGGTGATGTGGGCCGACGCGATGTCGAGCGACAGGTCCGACAGCGCCCCGGTAATCTCCGACAGCAGGCCCGGGCGGTCGAGGCCACTGACCTCGATGACCGAGAAGCGGTTCGACAGCGCATTGCGCACGTCGGCGTGCGGCTCGATCGTGAAGGCGCGCGACGCGCGCTTCGGCTTGCTGCGGCGCGCGATTATTTCCGGCAGCCAGGCCTTGCCGGACAGCACGTCCTCGATGAGATGACCGACCCGCTCGGCACGGCGGCGCTCGTCCTCGTCGTGCTCGAATTCGCGGTTGATGAGGATGGTATCCAGCGCGCGGCCGTCGACGGTGGTGAAAATCTGCGCATCGACGATGTTGGCGCCCGCCGCAGCACATGCGCCGGCGATGATCGACAGCAGGCGCGGATGGTCCTGCGCCAGGATGGTGATCTCGGTCACCGCCTCGAAGGTGCGCGGCCTCACCATGGTCGCCAGCGGGCGCTTGGCCGCGTCCGCCTCGCGAATGAAGTCGGCGTGGCGTAGCTGGTCGGGAAGGGCAACCGCCAGCATGTAGTTGTCGTAGTGCAGCGCAACGTAGCGCTTGCGCGCCTTATCCGGCCAGCCGGCAAGCGCCTCGGCCAGGCGCTCGCGGGCTTCCTTCGCCCGCTGCGCGCGCGACACTTCGGAAAAACCGCCGGTCAGGAGCAGTTCCGTCTCGTAGTAGAGCGTGCGCAGAAGCTGGCCCTTCCAGCCGTTCCAGACGCCCGGCCCGACGCCGCGGATGTCGCAGATGGTCAGCACCAAAAGTAGCTTCAGGCGCTGGGCTGATTGCACGACGGCGGCGAAATCGTCGATGGTCTTGCGGTCGTTGAGGTCGCGCGTCTGCGCGGTCATCGACATCAGGAGGTGGTTTTCCACCAGCCATGCGACGGTCTCGGTATCCTCCGCCGACAGGCCGAGATGCGGACACAGGCGCCGCGCGATCCTGGCGCCGGCGATCGAGTGATCCTCCAGCCGGCCCTTGGCGATGTCGTGCAGCAGGACGGCGACGTAGAGCACTTCGCGGCGCTTGCGCAGGCTTGGCATCAGCTCGTGCGCCAGCGGGTGCGCCTTGCCGGCATTGCCCTGCTCGATCTCCGACAGCACGCCGATGCAGCGCAGCAGGTGCTCGTCCACCGTGTAGTGGTGGTACATCGAGAACTGCATCATCGCGACGATCTTGCCGAATTCGGGGATCAGCCTGCCGAGCAGGCCGGCCTCGTTCATGCGGCGCAGGTTGAGTTCCGGGCTACGATCCGAGGTCAAGATGTCGAGGAAGAGGCGGTTTGCCTCCTCGTCGCGGCGCAGATTGCGGTCGACCAGCTTCAGTGAGCGGGTCAGCAGCTTCAGCGCGTCGGGGTGGTATTCCAGCCCGTGCCGGTCGGCGAACCAGAACAGCCGGATCAAGTTGACCGGGTCGCGCTCGAACACCTGCGGGTCGGCGACGTTGATGCGCTGGTTGTCGACGACGAAATCGCTGGTGCCGGCGAGTTTGCGCCGTCGGCGCGAGAAGCTCGGGAAGAAGCGGTTGAAGCCGGGCGCGTTCTTGGCCTGCTCTTCCTCCAGCGCCGCGCAGAAGATGCGGGTCAGGTCGCCGACGGTCTTGGCGATCAGGAAGTAGTGCTTCATGAAGCGCTCGACCGCCGACAGTCCGGGATGGCTGGTATAGCCGAGCCGCGAGGCGATCTCGCGCTGGATGTCGAAATGCAGCCGCTCTTCCGCCTTGTGGGTGAGGAAGTGCATGTGACAGCGCACTGCCCAGAGGAAATCCTCGGCCTTGAGGAACTGGCGCAGCTCCGATCTGGAGAACACGCCCTTCTCGACCAGATCCTCGCCGCTGCGGACGCGGTAGAAATACTTGCCGATCCAGAACAGCGTGTGCAGGTCGCGCAGGCCGCCCTTGCCGTCCTTCACATTGGGCTCGACGACGTAGCGGCTCTCGCCGGCCTTGCGATGGCGCTCGTCGCGTTCGGCGAGCTTCGCCTGGACGTATTCGGCGCCGCTGCCGGCAACCACTTCCTCGTCGAAGCGTCGCACCAGTTCGTCGAAGAGCGCGTGCTCGCCCCAGATCCAGCGCGCCTCCAGAATGGCGGTGCGGATGGTGATGTCGCCGCGCGAGAGGCGCACGCATTCGTTGATGTTGCGCGTGGCGTGGCCGACCTTCAGGCCGAGATCCCACAGCATGTAGAGGATGTATTCCACCACCTGCTCGCCCCAGGGCGTCTGCTTGTAGGGCAGCACGAACAGGAGATCGATGTCGGAGCCCGGCGCCAGGGTGCCGCGGCCGTAGCCGCCGACCGCAACGATCGCCATGCGCTCGCCGGAGGACGGGTTCTTCGAACGGTAGACGTGGGTTGCGGCGAAGTCGTAGGTGACGCGGATGATCTCATCCATCAGGTGGGAGATGCGCGCCGCGCAGGCGGTGCCGCCGCCGTCCGCCTTGAGCATCCCTTCGGCCGTGGCGCGGCCCTTTGTCAGGGCGGTCTTCAGTACCTTCAGAGCGCGAGCGCGGGTTTCGGACGAGGAACCGTCCCCGTGCGTGCCGGCGGTCAGCGCGGTGAGGTCGCGGCGCAGGCGATCCGCGTCCACGATTTCGTCCAGCCGGAGCGGGATTTTTGCCATCAGCGGCATGTCTTCTCAATCACGCGGCGTCTATAACGCGATTTGCCGTGGAAGTGTATGGCCCTGCCTCAATCGGCTTTCGGCGCACGGAGCCGGGCACGCAGTTCCTTGCGCTCGCGGTCGCTCCCGATCAGCCCGCCTACCAACTCGAATGCTGAATATCCCAGCCCGGTTGCTTTTCTGTTGAACCGGAAGTCGCGCACCGCATCGGCGAAGCGGCCCTTGGTCAGCGCCTTGAGCAGATGCCGAGCGACAGTAGAGCGAACGATCCCTGCGTAGGACCGGCGCAGCGCCGGATGCTTTTCCATCAACAAGGCATAGGCCTCAATGTAGCCTTCAGGATGCCCGGAAATGGAGTCGTCGGAAGTGTATTTCAGCCAGTCGACATCCTGGCTGAACAGAGCGCCGCCGCGTCGTGCCAGCCGCAACAGCACCTCACGGTCCTGCAGGCGCGGAATGTCGATGTCGAACGCGCCGGCCGACAGGAGCGTTTCGCGACGCACGGTGATGGCCGAGCCGGCGATGTAGATCACCTGCATCACCAGCGCCTTTTCCAGCGTGGCCGCGTCGACATAGGCTTCGCGGTTGACGCTGCGGCTGCGCCGGTCGCCTCGGATCGTCTCGAACGAGCTGATCACCAGGTCGAGGTCCGGCTCCCGGCCAAAGCGCTCGACCGTCCAGGCCAGCCGGTGCGGCAGGTAGATGTCGTCCGAATCGAGGAAGGCGAGCAGCGGCGAGCGCGCCGCATCGATGCCGGCGTTGCGCGCGGCATTCGCGCCCTGCCGGAACGGTTGCACGATGAGCCGCAGGCGCGGGTCGTCGACAGCGCGTACGGCCTCGGCGGTGCCGTCAGTGGAGCCGTCATCCACGACGATGTGTTCGAAATCGCCAAGCGCCTGGGCGCGCACGCTCGCGATCGCGCGAAGCACCGCGTCGCGGCGATTGTAGCTCGGCGTGACGACGCTGATCTGCGGGGCGTCGCTCAACTGTGCTCGACGCCCTCGGGGATGCGTTCCAGTTGGTCGGACACCAGTCCGGACGCGAGGCTGAACTGGCCGACGAAGACCAGTGCATAGAAGCCCAGCGCCGCGACGACCGCTCCCGGCACCTGCCAGGCCGGCATGCCGGTGTCGCGCCAGCTGTTCAACACGCGGCGCACGGCGCGCCAGCTCAGGGTGAACCAGTGGCTGAACGCATGCCAGACGCGCGCCGAGCGGCTGGAAGAGCGGCGCAGTGAAAACTTGCGGTCGGCGTCGCGGCCGGTCACCAGCGCGCGCCACAGGAAGAACTGCGCCCCGCGCGGCGCGGCGTGCTTGGTGTAGGCCGGCACGCGGGTCATCTCGATGCCCTCGCGCTTCATCTCGTCGACAAGCAGCGTGCAGGAGACCTTGAAGCCGTTGTTGTCGGGGAAGGGATGGCTGCGGATCCAGTCGCCGCGGAAGGCGCAGTTGTTGGCGTTGAGCGATCGGCGCTTGGCCATGCGCTGGTCGTTGTTGCGCAGCGGGAAGAACCAGATCAGCGCAAAGGTGCGCGAGGCGAAATCGTGATGGTCGAGGAAGGTATGGCCGTTGACGACCGTCGTCTTCGGATCGTCGAACGGCTTCAGCATGGCGTCCAGCCAGCCGGTCTCGGCCAGCGCATCCGAATCGAGCAGGATGACGATCTCGCCGTGCGACATGGCGATGCCGGTATTCTTCAGCTGGTAATAGCGGCCCTCCGGCACGCTGACGAACTCGAAGTCGGCAAGCTCGGTCAGCTTTCCGGCGTTCGCGCCGACCAGGTTGGCGAGTATCTTTGTCTCCTCGTGCTCGCCAGCCTGCACGAAGATGATCTGCGGCCGCTGTCCGGGATGGCGCTTCACGAAGCCGGCGATCTGGGCATGGAGGCCCGCGATCACTTCGCGCACTTCCTCGGTGCTGATCAGCGTGGCGTTTTCCATCTCCATGACGATGGTGAATGGCGTCATGATTCATCCTCTGGCGTCGCGAACAATATAGGGCCGGGGCCTGGCCCGCGCGAGCCCTTAGCAGAAAACGCGTCGGAGTCGAACCGTCCCGCCGGTCGAACTGGTTTCCCGGCGACGCTTTGCATATCCTGCGCTGTCATGGACAGGGATGGGGGCGAATGGCCGGCATCGGGGTGATAGCGGGGCGCCTGGCGCGAAGCACGCTGGTCCACATGGGCGTCGCGTTCCTGGCGATGGGCGGCTGGGCCGCCTTTGCGAACAGGGGGCATCCGATGCCCAGCCCGCTGTTGGCTGGCATCGTGCAGGGATCGCTGTCGGCCGCCATCACGCTGGTGCTGAAGCGCATGATCGAGGCGATCGCGCGCCGCCTAGCCGGCACCGCCTCCCTCGTGCTGCCGCCGCTGATCGCCGTCACCCTGTCGCTGGCGATTCTCGGAACGATCCACGCGCTGGCCGGCACGCCCGAGATCGCCGCGACGATCGCGCTGCCCATGAGCGTGACGGCGCTGTACTCGATGATCTATTCTCTAGCGCTGTGGCGAGAGAAGCGACCGGCATGAACGAGGGCGAGAATCGACGGCCGCTGGCCAGCCGCAACACCGGCTGGGCCGCCGCGCTGACGCGCTGGCTGGCGCGCACCTCCGTTTCGCCCAACCAGATCTCGATGGCGAGCATGGCGGCAGCACTCGTCGCCGGCGCCGCCTTCTGGTTGGCGGGCAACGCCGCCGACCCGGTCGCCCGCGCGGCGCTGCTGATCGTGGCGGCGGGTTGTTGCCAGCTGCGGCTGCTCTGCAACCTGCTCGACGGGATGGTGGCGATCGAGGCCGGCAAGGGCGCACCCGACGGCGCGTTCTGGAACGAGTTTCCGGACCGGGTGTCGGACCTGCTGATTCTTGCCGGGCTCGGCTACGGCATCGGCCACCCGGCGCTCGGCTGGGCCGCGGCGGCCTTGGCGATCCTCACCGCCTATGTGCGCGAGCTCGGCCGCGGCTGCGGGCTCGCGGCCGACTTTTCCGGTCCGATGGCAAAGCCGCAGCGCATGGCGCTGGTCACGGCCGCGGCGCTGCTGTCGGTGTTCGAGCCGCTGTGGAGCGGGAAGAACGAGGTGCTATGGGCGGCGCTCTGGCTGGTCGCGATCGGCAGCGGCGTGACGGTGGTCAGGAGGTCGTGGCGCATCGTCACGGCACTTCGGGCGAGAGGCTGAACCGCCTCACGCGTCCTCCCTGCCCGCCGGCAGGCAAACATGCCGCATCGGTTAGAAAGCTGCGGAGCTAGCCATAGCTGACCGACGCGTGCTCAGCCAAAGTCGAGGCCATGATGCCGGTCGAGATCACGCCGCCCGGACCGGCACCCGTCCCCAAGAGCGAGCCTGCCGCGTCGGCGTAGCCCGTGAGAAAGCCGTTGGTCCAGGCACTGTTGGTGGCAGGATCGCGCGTGCTGACGGCGACGCTCGATATTGCGATGGCCGCCGGGGTGGCTTCACGATCGGCGAGCGCAGCCTTGTGTATGGCATTGATGCGGTCGGTGGCCTTGGCCTGGTCTCGCTCGCGGAACGCGTCGAACAGGTCGATCAGGCGGGTGCGGTCCGAAGCACTGATCAAACCGGCGGACAGATAGGCCTCGATCACGCCGACCAGGATTCCATGAAGCCCGCCGCCATGCGGCTCTCCCAGCTTGGCCAACTGGGCCATGCCATCCATGTGCAGCTTGCCGAAGTCCGTCGCCGCCTGGCGTGCAGCAGCATCCGTGCCCCAGGACATTGCTGCGCCCGTCGAAAGCGGAAAAGGCAGGCCCTTCTGGCTCTGATTGGCTCCTGAGCTGGTCAATCTATCCTCCCGGTGAATTGGCCGCGAACCATATCAACCAAAGTTCCCCTGCGGCAATTCTGTGTCGGCTGATATGCTTCGTCGCGGCCAGCAAAAGAGAACCCACAATAGCCGCAAGCATCAGGACGGAACTTCCCGACGTTGCCGCCGCTCGGGCGTCTTTCAACAACCATGCTCCGCGGCGCATGGTCCCGGCTACCCGCTTGCCATCCCCTTCAGTCGGTAGAGCGCCTCAAGCGCTTCGCGCGGCGTCAACTCGTCGGGGTGGAGTGCGGCGAGCGCCTCGCGCAGGCTGTCACTTGCCGCGGGCTTTGCCGGCGGCGGCGCCTTTCGCGCAGCGGCGGAGAATAGCGGCAGGTCGTCGACCAGCCGGTTCGCCTTGCCGGAAGTCTCGCCGGCTTCCAGCATCTGCAGCACGTCCTTGGCGCGCGAGACTACCGCTTCCGGCAGGCCGGCCAGCCGGGCAACTTGCACCCCGTAGGACCGGTCCGCCGCGCCCATTCCGACCTCGTGCAAAAAGACGACTTCGCCTTCCCACTCCTTCACGCGCATCGTCGCGTTGCGCAGTCGCGACAGCCGCTCTGCGAGCGAGGTCAGCTCGTGGAAATGCGTGGCGAACAGCGCCCGGCAGCGATTGTGCTCGTGCAGGTATTCGACCGCCGCCCAGGCGATCGACAGGCCGTCGAAGGTCGCGGTGCCACGGCCGATCTCGTCGAGGATGACCAGCGAGCGCTCGCCCGCCTGGTTGAGGATCGCGGCCGTCTCGACCATCTCGACCATGAAGGTGGAGCGGCCGCGCGCCAGATCGTCGGAAGCGCCGACGCGCGAAAAAAGCCGGTCGACGACTCCGATGTGGGCGTTGGCCGCCGGCACGTAGGCGCCGGTCTGCGCCAGGATTGCGATCAGCGCGTTCTGGCGCAAAAAGGTGGACTTGCCGCCCATGTTCGGGCCGGTGAGCAGCCAGATGGCGCCGTTCCGTCCGCCCGGCGCGGGTGACAGGTCGCAGTCGTTGGCCACGAAGGGCTGGCCGTCGGCGCGGCGCAGCGCCTGCTCGACGACGGGATGGCGGCCGCCGGAAATCTCGAAGGCGAGGCTCTGGTCGACGATCGGCCGGCACCACGCCTCGCTTTCGGCAAGCTGCGCAAGGGCCGCCGACACATCGAGCACGGCCAGCGCATCCGCCCCGGCGCGGATTTCTTCGGCATGGCCGACCGCCTCGGCGGTGAGCGCGTCGAACACGCCGAGCTCGATCTGCAGGGCGCGGTCGGCGGCGTTGGCGATCTTCGTCTCCAGCTCGGCGAGTTCGGTGGTGGTGAAGCGCATGGCGCTGGCCATGGTCTGGCGGTGGATGAAGCGCGCCTTGGCGGCGTCCGTGCCGTTCATCGCCTGCTGGTGGTTGGCGGTGACCTCGATGTAGTAGCCGAGCACGTTGTTGTGCCGGATTTTAAGCGAACGGATGCCGGTTTCCTCGATGAGGTCGCGCTCCATCGCTGCGATCACGCGGCGCGACTCGTCGCGCAGCGCCCGCATCTCGTCGAGTTCGCCGTCGTAGCCGGCGCGGACAAAACCGCCGTCGCGCTTCAGCAGCGGCAGTTCCTCGCCCAGCGCCCGGCCGAGATGTTCGCCGAATCCCGCAGGCAGGCCTTTCAGTGCGCCCAGCGCGGCCACCAGCTCTTCGGGCAGCGCCAGCGGGGCAAGCAGGTCGGCGACCAGCGCCGCGGCGGAAAGGCCTGCCTCGAGCGTGCCGAGGTCGCGCGGGCCGCCGCGGCCGACCGCCAGCCGGGACAGGGCGCGCGGCATGTCCGGCACGCTGTTCAATGCTGTGCGCAGACCTTCGCGAACGTCCGGTTCGGCGAGCAGGAAACCGACCGAATCCAGCCGGGCATTGATCGCCACGGGGTCGGTAAGCGGCGCCATCAGCCGGTCGCACAAGAGGCGTGCGCCGGCGCCGGTCAGTGTGCGGTCGATCGCCTTCAGCAGCGAGCCGTCGCGCTGGCCTGACAGCGTGCGCAGCAGCTCCAGGTTGGCACGCGTGGCCGGGTCGATGAACAGCGTCGAGCCGCTGGCCTCGCGCTCCGGCCGCGCCAGCGGCGGACGCTCGCCGATCTGCGTCTTTTCCACATAGGCGACGATGCCGGAGATGGCGGACAGCTCGGCGCGGGAGAAGGTGCCGAAGCTGTCGGGCGTGGCGACACCGTAGAAGCGGGAGATGCGCGCCGTTGCGCTGGCCGAATCGAACAGCGCGGCCGGCTGCGGGCTGCAGACGCGGCCGAGCGGCGAGAACACGCCGCGCAGTTCCTCGTCGTAGAAGACGGGGTCGGCGAGGATGAGCTCGCGCGGGTCGACGCGCGCGATGTCGGCGGCGAGCCGTTCGGCGCTGGTCTCGCAGACGCGGAAGGCTCCTGTCGACATGTCGATCCAGGCCAGCGCGAAGTCGCCGGCGCCGCCACCCTTCACGCGGCCCAGCGCCATCAGAAAGTTCGACTCCGTCGGTGCGAGCAGCTTGTCCTCGGTGATGGTGCCGGGCGTCACCAGCCGCACGACATCGCGGCGCACCACCGACTTGCCGCCGCGCTTCTTCGCCTCGGCCGGGTCCTCGACCTGCTCGCAGACGGCGACGCGGAAGCCGAGCGCAATCAGCTTCTGCAGGTAGTCGTCGGCGGCATGGATCGGCACGCCGCACATGGGAATGTCCGCGCCCTGGTGCTTTCCGCGTTTCGTCAGGACGATGCCGAGCGCGCGACTCGCCTTCTCCGCGTCGTCGAAGAACAGTTCGTAGAAATCGCCCATGCGGTAGAACAGCAGCGAATCGGGGTTCGCCGCCTTGATCTCGATATACTGCTCCATCATGGGCGTGGCGGCCGGCTGGGCGGACGGCGCTTCCGGGCGGTATGGGCTGTGTTCGTTCAAGATCGTTCCGGCGTGACTAGAGGCTGATCGCGGCTGTACCCGCCACCGCGAGGGCCGCACCGGCCCAGGAGAGCCGCCGCGGCGCAATCCCGGACCTGATCCACACCATGGGCAGGATCAGGACCGGCGTCATCGAGGACAGTGTCGTAACGATGCCGACATTGCCAGTGGCGAGTGCGGCCATCAACAACGACATGCCGAGCCCGGTCCCGAAGAAGGCGGAGGCCAGTGCAATCGTCATGTCGCTGCCGCGAAACCGATAGGGTTTCTGAAGCAGGGCGACCGGCACGAAGGCGAGTGTGACGAAAAAGATCGCCGCCACGCCGGAGCGCACTGCCATTGCGGCAAACGGCTCGACGCCCGCCGCCATCGCCGGCCGCGCGAAAAGGCTGCCCAGCGCTTGCCCGAGCGCGGTGACGATCCCGAGCGTAATGCCGATCCACGGCCGCGCCGGCTCCGCCGCCTCCGCCACGCCGGCGGCGGGAACTTCGCCGGCCGCCACCGGTTTGCGCCGCCGCACACCGATGGCGAGCACGATGCCCGCCAGCACCAGCGCCACGCCAAAGCCCTGCTGCGGGCTGATCGTCTCGCCGAGGAACGCGTAGCCGAGCAGCAGCGAGAAGGGCGAGGCCAGCGCGAATAGCAGCGCGGTGGTGCGCGGACCCGCTGTGTAGATCGCGGCGAAATATGTGGTGCTGGCGATGATGATGCCGAACAGGCCGGAAACCGATAGCAGCAGCGCCTCGTATGCTCCGACGCTGCGCCAGCCGCCGACGGCGAGCGCCGCCGCGCCGGTCATCGCAAAGGCGGCCAGCATCTGCCAGCGGGCGAGGCGGATGACGTCGACGCGCCCCTTCAGCTCGCTGATCAGCATCCCCGAAAGGGCAATGCAGACGGCGGCCGCGACCGCCAGGGCTTCGGAGACGAACACGGGAATCAGGCTTTGAGCTGGATCATGTGGTGCATGCGGCCTCGACGTTAGCAGAAATCAGTCCAGGTGGTTGCCAGCGTGGCCATTGGCCCCACAAACGAAAAATTCGCCCTTCGTCCTTGCATGCCTGCGGGGCCGAACTGTAGCCTTGTTGGCGACGCTCCACAAAGAAGAGCGCCGTACCGGGAGGAATGCGTTTGAACATCAGGGTAGGCAAGGGCAAACCGGAAAACTCCGGGCCCTCCGTCAGCGCGCAGGAAGCGCTCGACTTTCACGCCATGGGACGGCCGGGCAAGCTGGAGATCAATGCCACCAAGCCGATGGCGACGCAGCGGGACCTCTCGCTTGCCTATTCGCCCGGCGTCGCCGTGCCGGTGAAGGCGATCGCCGAGGACCCGAGCAGGGCCTTCGACTACACCACGCGCGGCAACATGGTGGCGGTGATTTCCAACGGAACCGCCATTCTCGGCCTCGGCAATCTGGGCGCGCTCGCCTCCAAGCCGGTGATGGAAGGCAAGGCGGTGCTGTTCAAGCGCTTCGCCGACGTCGATTCCATCGACCTCGAGGTCGACACGGAGGACGCCGACGCCTTCGTCAACTGCGTGCGCTATCTCGGCCCGTCCTTCGGCGGCATCAACCTGGAGGACATCAAGGCGCCGGAGTGCTTCATCATCGAGCAGCGCCTGCGCGAACTGATGGACATCCCGGTCTTCCACGACGACCAGCACGGCACCGCCATCATCGCCACCGCCGGCCTCATCAACGCGCTGGAGATAACCGGCCGCGACATGAAGACCACGAAGCTGGTCTGCAATGGCGCGGGCGCGGCCGGCATCGCCTGCATCGAACTCATCAAGGCGATGGGCTTTGCGCCGGAAAACGTCCTCCTGTGCGACACCAAGGGCGTGGTCTACCAGGGCCGGCAGGACGGCATGAACCAGTGGAAGTCGGCGCATGCGGCAAAAACCGAGGCGCGCACGCTGGCCGAGGCGCTGGACGGGGCCGACGTCATCTTCGGCCTTTCGGCCAAGGGCGCCCTGACCACTGCAATGATCCAGTCTATGGCCAAGAACCCGATCATCTTCGCCATGGCCAACCCGGATCCGGAGATCACGCCGGAGGAAGTCGCGGAGATCCGCACGGACGCGATCATGGCGACCGGCCGGTCGGACTATCCGAACCAGGTCAACAACGTGCTGGGCTTCCCCTATATTTTCCGCGGCGCGCTCGATGTGCGCGCCACCACGATCAACGACACCATGAAGATCGCGGCGGCCAAGGCGCTGGCCGCACTCGCCCGCGAGGACGTGCCGGACGACGTCGCCGCCGCCTACCAGGGCAACCGGCCGAAGTTCGGCCCGAACTACATCATTCCGGTGCCGTTCGACCCGCGGCTGATCTCGGCCGTTCCCGTGGCGGTGGCAAAGGCGGCGATGGAATCGGGCGTCGCGCGGCGGCCGATCCTCGACCTCGACAAATACGCGCAAGAACTTTCCGCCCGCCGCGACCCGATCGCCTCCACCCTTCAGCGCATCTACGACCGCGTGCGGCGCCAGCCCAAGCGCGTCGTCTTCGCCGAGGGCGAGGAGGACCAGGTGATGCGCGCCGCGGTTTCCTACGTGAACCAGCGCCTCGGCACCGCGATCCTCGTCGGCCGCGACGACGTTATCAGGGAAAACGCGAAAAATGCCGGCATCGACATCAACCGGCCGGGCATCCAGATCATCAACGCGCGCCTGTCGCGCCGCAATGGGGTGTACGCGGACCACCTCTACGAGCGCATGCAGCGGCGCGGCTTCCTGCTGCGCGACTGCCAGCGGCTGATCAACAACGACCGCAACCATTTCGCGGCGTGCATGCTGGCGCTGGGCGATGCCGACGCGGTGGTCACCGGCGTCACGCGCAACTACTCCACCGTGCTGGACGACGTGCGTCGCGTCATCGACGCGCGGCCGGGCCACCGCGTCATAGGCGTGTCGATCGCGCTGTCGCGTGGCCGCACGGTGATTGTCGCCGACACCGCCGTGCACGACATGCCGAACGCCGAGCAGATCGCCGACATTGCCGAGGAGGCCGCGGGCTTCGCGCGGCGCATGGGCTACGAACCGCGCGTGGCGATGCTCGCCTATTCCACTTTCGGCCATCCGCCGGGCGAGCGCTCCGAGCGCGTGCAGGAGGCGGTCAAGATTCTCGACAAACGGCGTGTCGACTTCGAGTACGACGGCGAGATGGCGGCCGACGTGGCGCTGAATTTCCGGCTGATGCAGCAGCAGTACCCGTTCTGCCGCCTGTCCGGGCCGGCCAACGTGCTGGTGATGCCGGCGTTCCACTCGGCCTCGATCTCGACCAAGATGCTGCAGGAACTCGGCGGCTCGACGGTGATCGGCCCGCTGCTGGTCGGCCTCAACAAGCCGGTGCAGATCGTCTCGCTCAACGCCAAGGATTCCGACATCGTCAACATGGCGGCCATCGCGGCTTATTCGGCGGGGGGATAGGTCTTCCGCGCTCCCCGTCCTGCGGCGTCCCTGGCAGCCGCGCTCCTGCTGACACTCGCACTCGGTGCGCTCGCCGGGTGCGTCAGCGCGGCGCCGGAACGCGCGACGCAAGCCGCGGCATCGAAACCCGCGCAAAAGCGGGCAATCGAATGCCGGGGCGAGGCCTGGTATTGTTTTGCCGAGCCGGGCGACTGACCCCGGCGGCCCTCAAGCGATCGTCGTGAGCAACCCGCCTTCGACGCGCAGCGCCGCGCCGTTGGTGGCGGCCGACAGCGGGCTGGCGAGATAGGCGACGAGGCCGGCGATTTCCTGCGGCTCGATCATGCGCTGCAGCAGCGAGGCGGCTCGGTGCTTTGCAAAGAACTCCGCCTCCATGGCCGCCGGCGAGGCATTCTTGTCGCTGGCGACGCTGCGCAGAAAATCGACGACGCCTTCCGAGCGCGTGGGGCCTGGCAGCACGGAATTGACGGTCACGGCGGTACCGCGCGTGCGTTCGGCGAGGCCGCGCGCAATGGTAAGCTGTGCGGTCTTGGTCATGGCGTAGTGGATCATGTCCTTCGGGATCGACAGCGCCGATTCGCTCGACACGAAGACGATGCGGCCCCATCCTCTCGCCAGCATGCGCGGAAAATACGCGCGCGCCAGCCGCGCGCCGCTCAGTACGTTGACGTCGAAGAAGCGGCGCCAGTCCTCGTCCGAGATGTCCTCGAATTCCTTGCTTTCGTAGATGCCTAGGTTGTTGACCAAAATGTCGACCTCACCGGCGGCCTCCGCCAGGCGCGCCGCGCCTTGCGCCGTGGTCACGTCGGCCGCAACGCCGCGCACGTCGCCTCCACCGGAGGACACGATCGAGGCCACCGCCTGCGCCACCTTTTCCGATCCGCGCCCGGTCACGATCACGCTCGCACCTTCGACGGCGAGGCGCCGCGCGATTTCCAGGCCGATGCCGGCGGTCGAGCCGGTGACGACGGCAGTCTTTCCGGCAAGTTGAAGATCCATGTCGCTAGCGCCCTATCAGGACGCCAGCCTTGGCCGCCGCCACCGTGAATACGGCGCGAGCTTCCTCGGTGGAGCGGTGCCCGTCAAGCACCTTCAGGCAGGTTTCGACGGCCTCGGTATGGCTGGCGTCCCTCCGACCCGGCCACTCGACGCTCATCAGGAGCCGGCTCGCCTGGAGGGTGCTCGGCACCGCCACCGGGCCATGGCCGACATCGACCGTCACGGGTGCCCGGAACGGCTTAGCATCGGCTGCGGGGATCGGCTTCGCCGCTCGACGAACCGTCACTGGATCATCCTCCCGCCGGTCGTGCGACCAGCACACGGGCGTGCTGCGCAAACGCGACGAACAGTTCCCGCAATTCGGCCGGAGAGGCTTCCCCGCGCTTGGCGACCTCAACGCATTCGCGAACACGCCGGTAGAAATCGCCGCGCCGCGCCTGCGGCCAGTCGAGCAGGATTTCGTCGACATCGCGAATGCTCGCCACCTCGCGCTGGGTACCCTCACCGGTCTTGACGCATACGCTCGGAGAAAAACTGCCGTTAGGCATCACGACGCCTCCATTGGGGGTAGCCGACAACGCGACCGCCCGGAGCGTGGTTCCGTTCGCCCGGCGAGAAGAGCGCGGACAGGCGCTATTCCGCCGCAATGGGTTAACGGTATCGCTGAAGGGAACGCGACGTGGGCGGGAAGACATTTGCGCCCTGCCGCTCATGCGCTAGTGTCGCCCCTGAAAAGGCCAAGGGCCATCGGGAAGAGGGATAGCCGCATGAACAGGAAATGGATCGTCGCCGCGGTCGCCGCCGGCATTTCCGCGACTTCGGGTGTCGGCGCGTTAGCGCAGGGGCTTGACGCGCTGCAGGGCGCCTGGACGCTCGGCGGGGTCGACTGCGGCGACACGTTCGTCAAGAACGGCAGCACCTGGCAGTTCAAGGACCGCAATTCGTCGCTGAACACCGGCCTGATCATTGAGGGCAAGAAGATGCTCGGTCCTGGAGCCACCTGCACCATCGGCCGCGTCGCCGACAAGGGCGATCATCTGGTGGTATCGCTAGGTTGTGAGGACGCGATCATGTTCAACACCGTTTCGGTGTCGATCAAGATCGTCGACGACACGCATTTCGAGCGGTTCGACCCTGATTTTCCGGAATCGTTCGGCACCTATTCCAAGTGCCAGTAGAGAGGAGCCTCCCTCCCCCTCGAGGGGAGGGTCGGTGCGCACAGCGGACCGGGGTGGAGTTGCTCGAACTCAGACGCGGCGCAAGTAACGTGGAGCGCGGCCTTTCCAGACCCCACCCGGCCAACGGGCTTTGGCGATTGACCACCCCCCCAGGGGGAGGGATGCGTCAACGTTCCCGGTCAGCGGTTGTGGCGGAGAATGAACTCGTCGTCCAGGTCGACCACGACGCATTTCAGCACCGGACACGACCGGACGTCCGCCGACGGCACGTAGGCGAATTCGGTCGTCTCCCCCGTGTTGCACTGGCGCCAGTCCCGGACATAGCGGTTGTAGAGTTGCAGGCTCGGGTTGCGCGGCGAACGGAACCGCAGGATCACGGCGCGCTCCCTGGCGATTGCGGCCTGGATGGCGTCGCAGCTCATGCTGGTTGAGGTGTAGCGGGAAATCGCCAGCGCCTCGGCCGGCAGAAGGGCGATGAGCATTGCTGCAGCGATACGTCTCATGTGAACTCCCACGGCACGTCCGACAGTAATCAACGCGCTTCGCTTCGGTTCCACGCTGGTCTTCCGGCCCACCCTGCCGGACCGCGGGCAGCGCGATTATAAGCCGATTTCCACCGCGAACTAAGCGTTTTTCTCCGGAGCCCGCAGCCGTGGGCGGGAAGAGGGCCGATCGGAACGTCCGAGACACAAGACGCCTTGGGGGAGGTGGCGCTCAGGCCGCACCGAAGAAGCCGCGGGATAGATGACCCAACAACTGCCGGCGAGCGGCCCTGCCGCCGAAGCGCACTAATGGACAGCGCCGACCAGGGTCGTCTGGCCCTCGCGGATCGCCACCCATCGACCGGTATTGTCCGCTGCCTGGCGCTTGAGGAAGCGATAGCCGGTGGCATCCCACAGCCTGACGGTGTCGGTGAGGTTGTCCAGGATGAAATCGCCCTGGTCCGTGCGGACGGTGAGCACGGCATGCCCTTCTCCGTCCGGCTTGCGTACGACCGTGATCAGCAGGTCGGACAGCGAGAGCCCGAGCGCATTCAGCTGGCGGCGCTTCTCGAGCACGTAGTCCTCGCAGTCGCCATAGCCGTCGGGGTAGGTCCAGACCTCATCCTTGCCGTAGAGGTCGATATCGTTCATCGGGCTGACCGACTTGTTCACCTCGACATTGACGTTGACGATCTCTTTCCACAGCGCAGCGTCCATCGATGCGGGCCGCAGATCGCGTGGGCGAATGGTGCATTCGGAGGGGTGGACCTTGCAGAATTCGTAGTGGCCGATCGGCTGCGAGGTCAGTCCGCCGGTCACCATATAATCCGAAGCCTGCGCCGAGACGGTGGAGGTCAGCGCCATTCCCAAGCACGCAATGATGCCGTCGCGCACAAACGCACGCGTCCTAGCGGAGGAAGCCATGACCCCGGCCCTGATGCACTTATTGTTAATTAACGAAAGGTTAAGTGCGACAGGCGGGCACTGTCAATTAAAGAGGCTGCCTCGGTTCCGCCATGGTTACTCACTTCGCCGTGACAGCGGCGAATATGCAACAGGTCGACTGGGTGCAGGGCGCGGCGAAGCGGTAGCTGTGCCGGACTGGCACAGCTACGTTACTGCAAACGCTTGCGCGGCTTTATGATTCGGCCGAACGGACCAGGCGCGGCTTTGCCGGGGCGCGGCGATGACGGCCGTAGCTGCTGATGAAGTCGACGATGCGCGGGAGGATTTCCGCACGGAAACGTGACCCGTTGAACACGCCGTAGTGTCCCACGGCCGGCTGCATGTAGTGGGCGCGCATATCCGCCGGGATGTTGACGCACAAAACGTGCGCGGCCTCGGTTTGGCCGAGGCCGGATATGTCGTCGTTCTCGCCTTCCACCGTGAGCAGCGCAACATTGCGTATGGCAGCGGTGTCCACGGGCTGGCCGCGGTGACGCATCGCGCCCTTCGGCAGGGCATGGCGGACGAAAACGGTGTCGACGGTCTGCAGGTAGAACTCGGCCGTCAGGTCCATGACGGCGAGATATTCGTCGTAGAACTCGCGATGCTTCACGGCGTTGTCTCCGTCATGCTTCACGAGGTGCATGAAGAAGTCCTTGTGGGCGATGATGTGCCGGTCGAGGTTCATGCTCATGAACCCCGAAAGCTGCAGGAAGCCCGGATAGACGTCGCGCGTGAAGCCGGGCGCGGGCCACGGCACCTGCATGATCACGTTGTCGCGGAACCAGTCGATGCCCTTCTGCTCGGCCAGCAGGTTGACGGCGGTGGGGTTGCGTCGCGTGTCGATCGGGCCCCCCATCAGCGTCATCGTGGCCGGTGCAAAGCGGTCGCCCCGCGCCTCCATGATGGCGGCGGCGGCAAGCACCGGCACCGACGGCTGGCAGACGGCCATGACATGGGTGTCCGGGCCAAGCACGTGCAGCATGTCGATGACGTAGTCGATGTAGTCGTCGAGGTCGAAGCGGCCCTCGCTTATCGGCACCATGCGCGCATCGGCCCAGTCGGTGATGTGCACTTCCGCGTAGGGCAGCAGCGCGTCGACGGTGCCGCGCAGCAGCGTCGCGTAATGGCCCGACATCGGCGCCACGATCAAAAGCTTCGGGTCGGGGCGGCGACCGGCAGGCAGGGCGCGCTCGAAATGAACGAGGTTGCAGAAGGGGCGCGACCACACGGTGCGCTCGACAACCGGCACCGGCTTCCAGTCGACGGTCGTCTTGTCGATGCCGAAGGCCGGCTTTCCGTAGCGCCGGGTCGTGCGCTCGAAGAGTTCGGCCATGCCGGCGATCGAACGTCCCCAGGAGGTGTGCGACCAAGGATTGAGCGGATTGTTGTAGAACAGCTTGACCGCGTCTGCGTAGGCGCGGGCCGGCTGCAGCGCGGCGTGATTGAATTCGTATGCCTGGTAGAACATCGATCACCCCGCTGCGGCGGCGTTCGCTAGACTTGCGCCCGCCTTGCCGGCTGCTCCCGCCCAAGGCTAGCAGGGTTCTGCTGCGGCGCAATATACGTTTCTGCTTTCGCGAGCATCATCCTTTCGTCTAAATTGTTGAAAAATCGTTTTGTTCCGCGCAGCCGGCTACCGTTGCGGCAGCGCAACGGTAGGGGGTTGGTTACTCGACCCCCTCGACCAGCAACAACTCACCGTCGGCGTATTTCTGGCGAATCGCACGGGCCGCCGTGTATTCGGGCGAGTGGTAGCAATCGTGCGCGGCCTGCAGGGACGGGAATTCGATGACCACGTTGCGGCCGCGGCCCGGGCCTTCGCAGGCCTCGTAGGTGCCGCCGCGAGCCAGAAACCTGGCGCCGTGCTTCTCGAAGGCCGGACGGGCGGCCGCCACGTAGAGCTTGTAGTTTTCGGGGTCACGCACGTCGACATGTGCGATCCAGTATCCCTTGGGCATGGTTATCCTCCTGTCAGGCCGATGCCATCTCGGCCAGTATCGCTTGGGCCGAGGCACGCGGATCGGCGGCCTGCACAACCGGCCGCGCGACGACCAGATGGCTCGCTCCGGCACGAATCGCGGCGGCGGGCGTCATCACCCGCTTCTGGTCTCCGGTATCGGCGCCTGCGGGCCTGATTCCCGGCGTCACCACAGCAAGGCCGGGTCCCACGATGGCGCGCACGGCCGCCGCCTCCTCGGCCGAGCAGACCACGCCGCCCATGCCGGCCGCGAGCGCCTGCTCGGCGCGGCGCAGCACCAGCGTGTGCGGATCGTATTCGTAGCCCGCATCGATCATGTCCTGCTCGTCCATCGAGGTCAGCACCGTGACTCCGAGCAGGCAGAGGCCGGACCCCTGCGCGGCCGACACCGCCGCCTTCATCGCCTTGGGGTAGGCATGCAGCGTCAGCATCGATACGCCCATTATCGCGATGTTCTCGACGCCCTTGGCAACCGTGTTGTCGATGTCGAGCAGCTTCATGTCCAGGAACACATCGGTGCCGCCCGACGCCAGTTCGCGGGCAAAATCCAGGCCGCCGGCGAAGGCCAGCTGGTAGCCGATCTTGTAGAAGGAGACGACGCCGTCCAGCGCCCGCACGACCTTTTCCGCCTCCGCGACGGTCGGCACGTCGAGCCCGACGATCAGGCGCGGCGCGCTCACGCGTCGAGCCTCGATGAAAGCAGCGCTGCGTGGTCGATCAGGGTCGAGCAGACTCTGGTCATGCCGTTGCGCAGCCTCTCGTCGCGGAAATCGCCATGGTCGTCGAAGGCTTCGCCGGCGCGCGGCACCGAAACCTGCGGCGAGATCACCTCCGCGCCGATATGCGAAAGCACCGCGCGCAAGTGGCCGGCGGAGCGGATGCCGGCGAAATGGCCGTCGGACGACGAGCAGATCGCCATGACCTTGCCGGAATATGGCTTGATCGGCCGGCCGCCGTCGCGATGGACACGGCTCACCCAGTCGATGGCATTCTTCAGCAGCGGCGGGATCGAGCCGTTGTACTCCGGCGTGCAGATCATGATGCCGTCGTGGGCAACGAACAGGCGGGCGAGCTTCACTGCATTGTCCGGCACGCCCTTCTCGCGCTCGAGATCCTGATCCATGATCGGCAACGGATAGTCGCCGAGCGAGATGCGGGTGACGTCGGCGCCCTGCACCGAAAGCTCCTTCATCGCCGCGTCGGCGGTGCGGCCGCTATAGGCGCCGATGCGGATCGAGCCGGCGAAGAGCAGGATTTTCGGCACGATGGCGCGGCGCATTGCAGTCATGTTGCCGGCTCAGTTGCGGGCCGGGCGCCGGTAGACCCAGAGCCGCGTCGGCGGGATGTTGCGCAGGATGAAGTCGTAGCGCTCCACGGTATAGTCGCCGAGCCCGGGCGGAACCGGCGACTTCGGTCCGTAGGTGAGCTGCATAATCGGCCGACCGGCGGGAATGCGGGCAAGCAGGTCCTCGACGTAGGCGACCCGGCGCGCCACCGGGAAGTTGAGCAGCGGCACGCCCGAGACCACGCTGTCGAAGGTGAGCCCGCGATGCTCCCCGAGCGTTGCATCCATGTCGAAGGCATCGCCCTCGATCACTGTCACGCCGGGAAAATTGTGGCGCAGGTGGCGCACGAACTCCGGCGAATATTCCACCGCGAAGAGCCGCTCCGGGCTGACGCCGCGGGCGAGGATCGCACGGGTCACCACACCGGTGCCGGGCCCGACTTCCAGCACCGGCAGCGTGGATGCCGGATCGGCGACGGAGGCCATGCGCTTTGCCGCAACCGTGCTGGTGGGAACGATCGAACCGACCCGCCGCGGGCGGTGGATCCAGCCCTTGAAGAAGCGGACCTCGTCGTCGAACTTCTCGGCGAACGCCTTGCCTAGCTGAGATGCGCGCATCGTGTCTCCGAGCCGTCGGCCGGCCGCCCAGCCCTCACATATCAACCCTGCGGCAGGTGGCAAGCGCAACTTCAACCCGCCCACAGGGACGGGTGCGTCGCGGCCGGACCCGGGCCTGCGCAGGCAGGGAGCGGATCATCGCTCGCCGAACGACTCGAAAAAGTCCTTCATGCGCGAGAAGAAGCCGCTCGACTGCGGTGAGTTCTCGGTCGAGGACAGCTTTTCGAACTCCTCCAGCAGCTCGCGCTGGCGCTTGGTCAGGTTCTGCGGCGTTTCTACGGAGGTCTGGATGTAGAGGTCGCCTACGGTCGACTGGCGCAGCACCGGCATGCCTTTGCCCTTCAGGCGGAACTGGCGGCCGTTCTGCGTGCCTTCCGGCACCTTGATGCGGGTCTGCGAGCCGTCGAAAGTCGTCACCTCGAACGTGCCGCCGAGTGCCGCCGTCGTCATCGATATCGGCACCTTGCAGTAGAGATCGGCGCCGTCGCGCTGGAAGAATTCGTGCGGCTTGACCGACAGGAAGATGTAGAGGTCGCCCTTCGGTCCGCCGCGCAGTCCGGCCTCGCCCTCGTTGGCGAGCCGGATGCGGGTGCCGTCCTCGATGCCGGCCGGAATGTTGACCGACAGCGAGCGCTCCTCGGTCACCCGGCCCTGGCCCGCGCACTTCGGGCACGGATCCTTGATGGCCTGCCCGCGGCCATGGCAGGTCGGGCAGGTTCGCTCGATCGAGAAGAAGCCCTGCGCGGCGCGCACCCGGCCAGAGCCGGAACACATGGAACAGGTGACGGGCTGTGTGCCCGGCTTGGCGCCGGAGCCTGAGCAGTCGGTGCAGGTGATGGACGACGGCACGTGGATCTGCGCCGTCTTGCCCGCATACGCCTCTTCGAGCGTGATCTCCATGTTGTAGCGGAGGTCCGCCCCACGCTCGCGGCCACCGCCGCCGCCACGGCGCTGGCGCCCGCCCATCATCTCGCCGAAGATGTCCTCGAAGATGTCGGCGAAACCGCCCGCCGCGAAACCGTGCGCGGCGCCGTTCATGCCGCCTTGCTCGAACGCCGCGTGGCCGAAGCGGTCGTAGGCGGCACGCTTCTGCGGGTCCTTCAGCGTTTCGTAGGCCTCGTTGATTTCCTTGAACTTGTGCTCGCAGGCGGCGTCGCCGGGATTCCGGTCGGGATGGAACTGCATGGCCAGCTTGCGGAAGGCGGCCTTCAACTCCTTGTCGTCCGCGCCCTTCTTGACGCCCAGCGTTTCGTAGAAATCAGCTTTCATCACGTCTCGCCATCCGGAGTATGCGGTTTCGAGATGCCTGTCCCGGCCTCACCCCACTGCCGTGATTCCGCCCGATTTAGTGAGCCTCGCGAGAGGCTACCAGAGCATACCGCTCCATCGGCGTATTTTTTCAGGGGAAGGTTGCAAAAAAGCCCGGCTCGCCGCCGGGCTTTTCGCGTTAGCCGACCTGTTCTGTCAGGCGGACTTCTTCTTGTCCTCGTCGACTTCCTCGAAGTCGGCGTCGACCACGTCGCCATCCTTCGCGGTCTCGCCGGCCTGGGCCTTGGCGGCTTCGGCCTGGCTCGCCTCGTACATGGCTTGGCCGAGCTTCATCGAAACCTCGGCCAGCGTCTGCGTCTTGGCGGCGATCGCCTCGGCGTCGTCGCCCTCTGCCGCGGTCTTAAGCGCGGCGATGGCGTCGGCGATCGCGGTGCGGTCGGCCTCCGAAACCTTCTCGCCGTATTCCTTCAGCGACTTCTCCGAGGAGTGGACGAGCGCCTCGGCCTGGTTGCGGGCCTCCACCAGCGCACGCCGCTTCTTGTCGGCTTCGGCGTTGGCCTCGGCGTCCTTCACCATCTTCTCGATGTCGGCGTCGGACAGGCCGCCCGACGCCTGGATGCGGATCTGGTGCTCCTTGCCGGTGCCCTTGTCCTTGGCCGAGACGTTGACGATGCCGTTGGCGTCGATGTCGAAGGTGACCTCGATCTGCGGCACGCCGCGCGGGGCCGGCGGAATGCCGACCAGGTCGAACTGGCCCAGCGCCTTGTTGTCGGCGGCCATCTCGCGCTCGCCCTGGAAGACCCGGATCGTCACCGCGTTCTGGTTGTCCTCGGCGGTGGAGAAGACCTGGCTCTTCTTGGTCGGGATCGTGGTGTTGCGCTCGATCAGCCGGGTGAACACGCCGCCGAGCGTCTCGATGCCCAGCGACAGCGGGGTCACGTCGAGCAGCAGCACGTCCTTGACGTCGCCCTGCAGAACGCCGGCCTGGATCGCAGCGCCGATCGCCACCACCTCGTCGGGGTTGACGCCCTTGTGCGGCTCCTTGCCGAAGAACTGCTTCACCACTTCCTGGACCTTCGGCATGCGGGTCATGCCGCCGACCAGGACAACCTCGTCGATCTCGGCCGCCTTCAGGCCGGCATCCTTCAGGGCCGCCTTGAGGGGCTCGACGGTGCGCTGGATGAGGTCGTCGACCAGGCTCTCGAACTTCGCCCGGGTGAGCTTCATCGTCAGGTGCTTCGGACCGGTCTGGTCTGCCGTGATGAACGGCAGGTTGATCTCCGTCTGCGCCGAAGACGACAGCTCGATCTTGGCCTTTTCCGCAGCCTCCTTGAGGCGCTGAAGGGCGAGCTTGTCGTTCTTCAGGTCGATGCCCTGCTCCTTCTTGAACTCCGCCGCCAGGTACTCGACCAGGCGCATGTCGAAGTCCTCGCCGCCGAGGAAGGTGTCGCCATTGGTCGACTTCACCTCGAAGACGCCGTCGCCGATCTCGAGCACGGAAATGTCGAAGGTGCCGCCGCCGAGGTCATAGACCGCGATCGTCTTGCCTTCCTTCTTGTCGAGGCCGTAGGCGAGTGCCGCCGCGGTCGGCTCGTTGATGATGCGCAGCACTTCGAGGCCGGCGATCTTGCCGGCGTCCTTGGTGGCCTGGCGCTGGGCGTCGTTGAAATAGGCGGGAACGGTGATGACGGCCTTTTCGACCTTCTCGCCGAGATAGGCTTCCGCCGTCTCCTTCATCTTCTGCAGGATCATCGCCGAGATCTGGCTGGGCGACTGCTTCTTGCTGCCGGCTTCGACCCAGGCGTCGCCGTTGTCGCCCTTGACGATCTTGTAGGGGACGAGCTTCTTGTCCTTCTCGGTCACCGGATCGTCGTAGCGGCGGCCGATGAGGCGCTTCACCGCGAAGATGGTGTTTTCAGGATTGGTCACCGCCTGCCGCTTGGCCGGCTGGCCGACGAGCCGCTCGCCGTCGCCGGCGAAGGCGACGATGGAGGGGGTGGTGCGAGCGCCCTCCGAATTCTCGATAACCCGTGCATCCTTGCCGTCCATGACGGCGACGCAGGAATTGGTCGTTCCAAGGTCGATACCGATTACTTTGGCCATGTTTTCTTCTCTCCGCTAAGCAGGTTTTCAGGACCCAAAGAGGCGTTCCAGCGAAAACCCCTGTTCAAGGAAATCTCACCTTTCGGCGCGGCCTCAACGACCGTTCCCTTCGGTGCTGCGGCGTATATAAGAACAGGCTTTTGCGGGTGCAAGCGGGGCAAAGGGGAAGCCAACCGGCAAAAAGAAGGCGGTGCAATATTGGGTGTGGACTTGCGCCGCCGGCGAGCCTTTCGCAATCTCGTTGCTGCGCGATCGGCGGAGATGGTGGATTGGTAAAGCCGGCAGACAGGACAATGCGGCTGACCGAACAGCATGTCGGCCTCACCAAGCGCGAGATTTCCGATCCGGGCTTCGTGCCGCTGCCCGGCTATCGGGCGGCGACCGAGGAGGACTACGCCGCTTTGATCGCCGAGTTCATCGCGGTTGCGCCGCCCGACGGGTTCTGGGTGTTCGCCTACGGGTCGCTGCTCTGGAACCCCGCCTTCGACTATGTCGACCATCGCCTCGGCACGGCGCGCGGCTGGCATCGCTCCTTCTGCCTCGGCTGGGACCGCCGTTGGCGCGGCAACCCGGAGGCGCCGGGCCTGATGTTGGCGCTCGACCGCGGCGGCCAGTGCGACGGCGCGCTCTACCGGCTGCCGCCGGACGCGCTTCAGGCAAACCTCGACCGGCTGGTCCGTCGCGAGATGAGCATGGTGCCGTCGGCCTTCCCGGCGCGCTGGATCAACGTGCGCACGCGTGGCGGTGAGACGATCCGTGCCCTCACCTTCGCCATGAACCGCAAGAGCGGGCGCTATGTCGGCGGCCTGCCGCCCGAGGAACTGGCCGACGTGCTTGCCCGCGCCTGCGGCTTCCGCGGCTCAATGGCCGAATATCTGTATTCGACCGTCCGCCACCTCGAGGAACTTGGGATCCGCGACCGCCACCTCTGGCACCTGCAGGAACTGGTCGCCGAGCGCATCGAGCAGGCAAACGGGATTTCTTTGGACGCCGACAACCTGGCCGCGGCTGGGGCCTGACCTTTCGCGCATCCCGCCGGCGCGCCGGCGGGATGGCAGGCCAGGTCGGCCGGGGGCAAAGCGCCAAGTCTGAAGGCATGGGTTGCCGCCGTTGTTCCGGCCCTTGGCGGTTCCGGCTCGGACAGTCACCGCCTGCGCAGCGCGGAGGCCGTGCCCGCCCTGCCTTATCAAACCGAAACTTTTTGTTGCGGCGCACCATAAGGCACGTTGCGATTGAACCTGTCTAGGGTCTTCATACAATCGCTGGCGATTCCTAGGCAATTTGCAGGACCCAAAACACGTCGGACAAGTCTTGTGACGTTTTTGCACTTGCAGATCGCATGCTGCCATGCACAAAATCTTACAGATTTGAGGGGTGTAATATGACGGGGAACATCTTTTTCGGCGCTGCCGAATACAGTGTTCGCGAAGGCGAACCATTCGCTACCGTGATCTTCAAGCGAACCGGCGATCTCTCGGGGGCGGTAACTATCGAATATGAGACCGAGCCGGGTTCGGCGACAGCCGGCTTAGATTACACGCCACGTTCCGGAACCTTAGTGATGCCGGCTGGCGCCAACAGCGTGAGCCTCACCATCCCGATCCTCAACGATACATTGTCGGAGGCGACGGAACGCTTCGGGGTATCCCTGATCAGCGTCGACAGCGGCACGGTCCTTTTTCCCCGAACGACGAACGTATCCATTCTCGACGACGAGAATCCAGTCGTGGCCACTGCCGAGCCGCCGCTCGCATCCCACTATGCCGTCTCCACCACGACGGCGGTCGGCGGCCTCGTCCAGCCCTTGGCGGTCGCCTGGCTCGAAGACGGCGCTGGCACGGCGTTCGTGGCGGAAAAGCAGGGGGTCATCAAATACATCGACGCCGTCACCGGCGCTCAGTCGGTCGTGCTCGACATCAGCGGCATGGTCAATTCGAGCGGCGATCGCGGCCTGCTCAATGTCGTCCTCCATCCGGATTTCGAGGACAACCACTACCTCTACGCATTCTATGTGGTGGATCCGCCCCAAACCGCGGGCGGTACCGGTGCCGCGGGGCCGGACGGCAATGGAAATCGCTTCTCCTACGTAGTGCGATACGAGGTCGACATGTCGGGGGCATCACCGACCATCGACCCGGACAGCGGCGTCATCCTGCTCGGCGGCGCCGCCGACTCGCTTTCGGACGTCTCCGGCAACGGCGCGCTCAACTTCACTGTCCCGGCAAACAGCCTCTATCCGGCGTCGGACATCGATCCCGCGACCGGGCTTTACAAGCAGGATTTCCTGAAGGTCGATTCACAGTCCCACGCCGGCGGCGGCATGGCCTTCGGCCTGGACGGCGCACTCTATGTGGGGGTCGGAGACGGCGCCTCGTTCAGCTATGCCGACCCTCGCACGCCGGCGGTCCAGGATATCGGCAGCCTCTCCGGCAAGATCCTGCGTATCGATCCGATCACTGGAGAAGGCCTGCCGGATAATCCCTTCGCGGAAGCGGGCAATCTCGACGCCAACGAAGCCAAGGTTTGGCAACTGGGGTTGAGAAACCCCTTTGCGCTGACCATCTCCGAAGACGGACGGCTGTTCATCAGCGAGACCGGCTGGAATTCGTGGGAAGAGATCAACACCGGCGGTGCCGGCGCCAACTTCGGCTGGCCATATTTCGAAGGCGGTGACGGCGGCACGCTGCTGCGCTCGCCGCAATATCAGACCATGCCCGGAGCCTCCGCCTTCTACGACGCGGTGACCGCAGGGACCATCGCGGTGACACCGGCCTATCGCGCATTCTCGCACTTCAAGAACGATCCCGGCTATCAGGTCGGCGCGATCGTCGGTGCCAGCCACGTCTACACCGGCGACAAGTATCCGGCCGTCTTCAACAACGACTACTTCTTCACCAACGTCACCAACGGCCAGGTCTTTTCCGTCGACATCGACGATCGCAACCAGACCCAGTACGTCACCGATATCGGCAATTACGGCCCGGTCAACTTCAGCCAGGGACCGGACGGCTACCTGTACATGGCCGACCTCGTGAACGGCCGCCTGCTGCGGCTGAACATCGATGACGTGCCGAACCAATCGCCGGTCGCGGTCGACGACACCTGGACGGTGACCGTCGGCAGCTATGCCAAGATCGCCGGCTCGTACCTCACCGCCAACGACACCGACGGCAACGGCGACGCGATCACCATCACCGGCGTCAGCAGCGCCGGCCGCGCCGCCGGCCTGCTCGCCGACGGCACCGTTACCTTCAAGGCGCTGGCTGCGGGCGCCGCCCAGTTCGACTACGCGGCCACGGACGGCTATGGCGGGGTCGACAGCGGTACGGTAGCCGTGACGGCGATCGTCACCACAGACGCCGCCGACAAGATCCTGGTGAAGACGATGTCGTCTTTCATCGACGGCAAGGGCGGCGACGACACCCTCACCGGCGGCGCCGGCCACGATGTGCTGAATGGCGGCGACGGCAACGACAAGATCGACGGCAAGACAGGGCCGGACATCATGTCGGGCGGCAACGGCGACGACACCTTCTATGTGGGCACCTCGGGCGACGTGGTCGTGGAATGGGTCAACGGTGGCCTCGGCGGCAACGACACCGTGATCAGCAGCGTCGACCAGACGCTGGCGGCCAATGTCGAGAACCTCGTGCTGACGCGCCTAGCCGTGAAGGCCATCGGCAACAAGCTCGCCAACAGCCTCACCGGCACCGAACTCGCCAACCAACTCGACGGTGCGGCAGGCAACGACAAGCTCAACGGTGGCGCCGGCAACGACACGCTCACCGGCGGCGCAGGCAAGGACGTCTTCCTGTTCGACCTGACTTCGGGCAATGACAGGATCACCGACTTCGAGGACGGCAACGACCGCCTCGACTTCCGCGCAACCGGACTGCACTTCTCCGACCTGCTGATCGGAAAGGTCGGCCTCGACGCAATCGTCGACTATGGAGTCAACGAGATCGTGATTTCCGGGCTGGCCGACAAGATCGGTGAGACCGACTTCCTGTTCTGACCTACACCGTCTCCCAGCCGGCGCCCTTGGCGCCGGCGCGGAAGATCGCGTCGATCAGCTTCTGGTTTTTCACCGAGTCTTCCAGCGAAAAGACCTTGTCCGGCCCGCCCTGGGCTGCGCGGGCGAAGGCCTCCGCCTGCAGCCTGTACTGCTGCGTGCCGGGGAAGCGGAAGATGGTCGCTTCGGTGTGTTTCTGATTGTGCAACTCGATCTTGTGGTGCTCGTAGAGGCCGGCGTTGAAGGGCGAGCGCACCTCGATGAAGCCGTCCTCGCCGTGGAAAACCATCAGTTGGCGCGCCGCCATCTGCGTCGACAGATAGAAAGAAAGCTCGAAATCGCCGAAATCCGCACGAATCGAGGAATAGATGTCGGTGCCGAACTTCTTGTCGAACTCGACATTGGCCTGCACGCGCACCGGCTCCTTGCCGGTGACGAAGCGGGTCGACACGGTCGGATAAACGCCGATGTCGGGCAGGGCGCCGCCGCCGAGGTCGAGGCGGTTGCGCATGTTGTCGGGGTCGATGTTGTAATAGGTAAAGGCGCCCTGCACGTGCCGCAGCCGCCCGATGGCGCCGTCCTGGACGAGTTCGCGCACCTTCAGCCATTGCGGGTGGTAGGTCACCATGAAGGCTTCCGACACGATGACGCCGTTGCGGTCGCGGGCAGCGATCACCGCGTCGATCTCCTCGGCCTTCAGCGCCAGCGGCTTTTCCACCAGCACATGTTTCTTGGCGTCCGCGGCCTTGATCGCCCATTCGACGTGCTGCGAGGTCGGCAGGGGAATGTAGATCGCGTCGACCGCGTCGGAAGCAAGCAGTTCCTCGTAGGAGCCGAAGGCGTGTTTGGCGCCGACGCACTCGGCTAGCGCCTTCGCCTTGGCGAGGTCGCGGCTGGCAATGGCTGCAACGAGGCCGTTATCGGCCTCGACGAAGCCCGGGATCACGAGATCGCGGCCGATCTTGGCGGTGGATAGAACTCCCCAACGGAACATCTTGGCTTCCCTCCCTGGCGATCGCGGCGGACCGGGGCTGAACCTTTGCCCGAAAAGCCGCCGCCTGCCAAGGCAAGCGCGCTCAGCGCCGCGCGGCCAGGAAATCCATGTCGAAGTCGACGACGTTGGAGTATATCGGCGTGCCGACATCCATGCCGTAGCGCGACCGCAGCACCTTGCCGGTGACGCGGAAGCGCAGCCCGCTGTTTCCCGAGCCTTGGAGCGCCACAACGAACTTCTCCGTCGAGCTTTTGCCGCGCGCGGTCAGCCGGCCGGTGATCTCCGCCGTCGTGTCGCCGGTGCGGCGCACGCTGGTGGAGCGGAAAACGATCTGCTTCTCGTTGGCGGTGTCGAAGACGGCGTCCGACTTCAGAAAACTGTCGACGCGGCCTTGGCCAGTGGTGACGCTGTCGGGAAAGATCGTGATGTCGACCTGCGAACGGGCGATGTCGGACGGGTCGAGGCGCACGCTGCCTGAGAAGCGGGCGAACTGGCCCTTGAGGCCGCTGCCGCCGACGCCGCCGATGGAAAAGCGCAGGCTGGAGCCGGCCGGCGCGATCGCGTAGCGCCCGGCGGCATCAGAAAGATTGATCGCCGCCGCCGCCGGCACGACAGCAAGCAGCATCAGGCAGAAGCCGAGCCTGGAGAGAATTCGAGCGGACATTGTTTTCGCCTCCTGGCGCCCCGACTGGGGTAGGTTCAACGCGGTAAACGCTCCCCGGATCGGGAATCGTCCTTCGGGACCACCGGCCGCAGCATACCTGCCAGCACGCCATCGCGCAGGACGAACTGGTGGCGTAGTGCCGCGAACGCATGGCCGGTGGCCAGCGCGATTGCCGTCCAGGCCAGCAGGCGGTGGACTTCGCCCCAAAAAACCTCGCCGGTTTCCGACACCGGCAGCGGCAGATGCGGCACGACCACGAGGTAGAAAGCGTAGGTCGGGATCGCCAGCACCGATACCGAAACCAGCGCCCAGCCCGTCAGAGGCAGCGCCAACATCAATGCATAAAGCGCCCCATGCGCAAGACGCGCCGCGCGCCGCTCCCATCCGGGCATCGCGGCCGGAAGGTCCGGCCTGGGGTTAGTGAGCCGCCACGCCAGCCGGACGACGGCCAGGGCGAGGATCAGCAGCCCGAAGGATTTATGCCACTGGATCAGGCCGAAGGCGGCGCGCTGGTCGGCGGTGCGCACCATGTAGAGGCCGAGCCCGGCCTGGCCGATGAACAGCACCGCGATCGTCCAGTGGAGGAGGATGGCGACGAGGCCGTAGCCTGATTTCCTGTTGCGCAGCATTTTCGAGCGGTTCATCGCCTCGGCCAATCTCACGCCCCTTACGGGCGAGGGCCGCATTCGGATTATAGCGCGTGCCTGTGGACATCCCATCCGGACGCGAACGGTCGTGTCGCCATCGCCGCCGAAGCGCTCAAAGAGCGGCCGCGCCTCAGATCATCTCCAGTGGCCGTTTTCGCGACGGCGGCGGGAAGACAGTGTCGAGTTCGGCAAGGTCGGCATCCGTGAGCGTCAGGTCGGCCGCCGCACGGTTCTCGCGGACATGCTCCAGCGCGGTCGCCTTCGGGATGGCGATGACATGGCCGTGCCGCATGGTCCAGGCAAGCGCCACCTGCGCGGCCGTCGCGCCATGACGGGCAGCGACCCCCGCCAGCCGACGATTGCGTGCCAGTTCGCCCTGGCCGACGGGCGAATAGGCCATCAGCGGCACTCCGTCCCGTTGCTGGCGCGGCACCAGGTCGTATTCGATACCGCGCGATTGCAGATTGTAGAGCACCTGGTTGGCCTGGACATGGTTTCCGGCCCTCAGCGCGGCGAGTTCGTCGAGATCCTCGGCGTCGAAATTGCTGACGCCCCAGCCGCCGATCTTGCCGTCCGCCTTCAGCCGCTGGAACGCCTCGACGGTGTCGGCCAGCGGAAACCGCCCGCGCCAGTGCAGCAGATAAAGGTCGATCTGGCCGACGCCGAGCCGTTCCAGGCTCGCCTCGCAGGCGGAAACAGTGCCGCCGCGCGAAGCGTTCTGCGGCATCACCTTGCTGACCAGGAAGACCCCGTTCCGGCGACCGGCCATTGCCTCGCGCACGACCTCTTCCGAGCCGCCGCTGCCATACATCTCGGCGGTGTCGATCAGCGTCATGTCGAGGTCGAGGCCGAGCTTCAGCGCCGCGACTTCGTCGGCCTTGCGGCGGCGATCCTCGCCCATCCGCCAGGTGCCGAGACCGAGGACGGGCACGTCCCTGCCGTCAGGGAGGCGGGTCGTGCGGATCGGTATCGGCATGCGAATTCTCCGTGCAGTCACGGATTAGCATAGGGCTTGTCCGGCCGGCTGGCAGCCCCTGTCGGAAGGTCCCACTGACGCTTACGTGCCTTTGCGGCACGGGACCATGCGGCAAACTCAGCGCTCAGGCGCGGAAAGCCGCATCCGAAGATCGTAGCGGCGGTAGCGGCGCCGCCGGCTCAGCCGGCAGGACGATGGTGCCGACGGTCTCCCCCTGGACAAAATGCAGATCGGCACCGTGGCGGCGAGCGAGCGCTTTCATCGCGACGTTGTCCGGATGCGTCGTCACCAGCAGGCGCGTGTAGCCCATGGCCCGGGCGTGCGCGATCAGGCGCTCGAACAGTCGGCCGCCGATGCCGCGGTTCTGCCATGGCCGCTCGACGCTGAATGCAATCTCGCCGGTCGGCTGCTGGGGATCGGCCCGCTCGTGGATCTCCGCCGCTCCGAGTACCTGGTCGCCTTCGACATAGGCGACGACGGTCGTTCCATCGTGAAAGCATCGATCCGCGTAGGTTGAGACGCGCGCGTCGCTGATCGCGCCGTTGAAACGGTCGTTGCGGCTGAGCGAGTCGAGCCGCAGCAGATGGGCGCGAAAGCGCTCCAGGTCGGAGGGGCGCAACTGGCGGATATGTCCTGTCGGCTGTGTGGCCGGGTTCATGCTCATAGCGGCCTTGTCCCGCGCGATCCTCCCGACCATGCTCATATTGTGCATCGCAGCATGGAGATCAAGGGCGGGCGCAGACGCGGATCGCGCTTACGAGCACCACCGCCAACGGCCGCGGTTGCGTCGCGACGACAGCTTGTCCCACCAGCCTGAGTATCGTAATATTTACTGAAATATATCGCAAATCGGAACGAGACATGCTTCGTCGACTCTTGCTTGCCGTATTCGTGATTGCCGCCTGCGCATCGGCCTCCGCGCAGGAAAAAGGCACTGAGTTGCGGATCGAGTTTGCCGATCCGTCGACGCCCGCGATCGTGCTCGACCAGGCTGCGTTGGCCCGGCTTCCCGCCGTGAAACAGGACGTCGCCTTCATGACCTCGAAGGGCGAGGAGCGCTACCACTACCGCGGTGCGCTGCTGTGGGGTGTCTTTGCCGACTGGGCGGGCGGCCTGAAAGGCCATCACGAAGAACTGGCCCACACCTTCATGGTGACCGGGTCGGACGGATATGCGATCGCATTCTCGTTCGGCGAGATCGCGCCGGACTTCGGCAACCGCGCCATCATGCTTGCCACCGAGGTCGATGGAAAGCCGCTGCCGGACGGCCAGGCCTTTCGCCTCGTCGTGCCCGGGGACAAGCGCGGCGCCCGCAGCGTCAAGGATGTCGTTCGGATCGACGTGCGCTAGAGCTAGCAGCCGGTTCCGACCTCGAAGTCGCCCGGCTGCGGCGGGGCGATCGGCTTGAAAAGCGTGCGATCCGGCTTGATGTCGAGCAGCGGCGTGCCGTCGACGCAGTCCATGCCCCGTACGAGCAGCGTGTCGCCTTCCCTCCCGACGAGGATGGCAATCGCGGTCCCGATCGGATTCGGCCGCACGGGCGAGCGCAGCGAAAAAGTGCCGCGCGCGTCGCCATTGTTGGCCGGGCTCTGCAGGACAAGATCCCGGCGCGACAGATGCAGCCAGTAGAGGATTTCGAGCCGCGCGAAGTCCTGCACGCCTTCCAGGGCAGGCGCCCAGGGCGGAAAGACGTGGATGCGGCAGACCGGCCCGTCGGTCCGCCCCTGGCGGGGCGTCAGCAGCCGCGAAGACCACGGCGTTTCGATGCTGCCGATGAATACGAGACCGGCGTCGGTCGCGGCGGGCGGATCGACAGCGACCTCGCCGCCCCGGATCTCGTTCTCGCGGACCACGCTAGTCGACGGCGACCATGACGTCGGAAGCCTTGATGACCGCATAGGCCTGCTTGCCGGCTTCGAGCTTCAGGTCTTCCACCGCCGCATTGGTGATCGATGCCGTCACCACCGCGCCGCCGATGTCGATGCGGACACGGGCGGTGGTGGCGCCCTTGGTCACCTCTACGATCTTGCCCTTGAGGAGGTTGCGCGCGCTGATCTTCATGGTTGGCCTCTCTTTCGCCGATGTCTACCGCCTTTTGTGCGGCGGGAACTCGCCATATACAGGCGAACATAGCCGCGATGCAATCCGCCAGCCACGGGTGAGGCAAGCCCGACCGCACGGGATTGCATGACTTGGGCTTCCGACCGTCGGAGGCGGCCGTCCGCCAACTGAAGGCCTTTGTCCGAAACGGCCCTCCGCCGCGTGGCTATTCCGGGTTTCGTGACTTGGCCTTGCGGCCGGATTGGCATATGGATCGCCGCGTCGGCCCTGCGCCATGCGGGACGCGACGTATCCAGCGAGCAGCATTGCGACAGAGCCGCCAAGTAAGTACCGCACTCACCGACATGCTGTCGGCGCTGCTGCTGTGCCTTACGGCGGCGCTCGCATTGGTCAACGGGCCGCTGAGTCCGGGCGCTTCTCCGGGCCAATCGTCAGCCGGCCACGCTCGCGAGGCAAGTGAACGCGACCGGGCGCCTGCTCCTGTCGAGAGCAAGCGAACCACGTTTGCCATGGAGGCGCAGGCCGCCGCCGGCTTTGCCGCCCAGGATGACGGGAAGGCCAAGGCGACATTGCCGCCGACGACCTTCCGTTTGCCACGGCCATCGCTCGAAAGCCGCTACCTCACGGCACCTTCCATTGGCATCCGTGCTCCCGGCGGACGGGACTACAGCGCCCGCGCCCCACCCGCACTGTCCTGATTTCCTGAGATCGAGGCGCTCCCGTCCGGGGGCGCATGTCAATAACGGCATTTTCGCACGGATGAAAACCATCCGGCGATTGCGACCATAGGATCAGTTACATGCGGACTCCCCGCTGGTTGGTCATCACCTATGCCATCATCATTCTCGCCGGCATCATTGTCGCGCTTCCAAATCTCTTCACGCCCCAGCAACTGGCAGCGATGCCGGCGTGGCTGCCAAAACAGCAGGTCACCCTCGGCCTCGACCTGCGCGGCGGCTCCCATCTCGTGCTCGAGGTCGATTCCGCGGCGGTCAAGAAGGATCGCCTGCATGCCTTGCTCGAAAACGCGCGCGATGCGCTGCGCAAAGAGCGGATCGCCACGAAATCCGTGCGCATGGTCGGCGACTCCGTCGTCGTCATCGTTCGCGACGACACCCAGCAGCAGCAGGCGGTAGAAATCCTGCAGGGGCTGTCGCAGCCGATCGGCGGGCTGGCCTTCGGCGCGGCGCGGGCCGACATAGACGTTGCGGCCGCCGACGGCCAGATCAAGCTGACGCTGACCGAGGCCGGCCTGCAGAGTCGGCTCGATTCGGCCCTTCAGCAGAGCCTGGAGATCGTGCGCCAGCGCGTCGACCAGGTCGGCGTCGCCGAGCCCACCATCCAGCGCGTCGGCGCCGATCGCCTGCTGGTGCAACTGCCCGGCCTGCAGGACCCGACCCGGCTGCGCGAACTGCTCGGCAGTACCGCCAAGATGACCTTCCACATGGTGGCCAATGTCGGCGCCAACGATCCGCTGCCGCCCGGTGTGTCGCGGCTGAAGGACGCCAAGACGGACGCCACCTATGCGGTCGAGGACCGCGTAGCCCTTGACGGCGAACGCCTAACCGACGCGCGTGCGAGCTTCGACCAGCGCAGCCAGGAGCCGACGGTCAACTTCAAGTTCGACAGCGTCGGCGCCCGCCAGTTCGCCGAGATCACCAGCGCCAATGTCGGCCGGCCGTTCGCCATCGTGCTGGACGGTAAGGTGCTGTCGGCGCCGGTGATCCGCGAGCCGATCGTCGGCGGCTCCGGCCAGATCAGCGGCAATTTCAACGTCCAGGACACCGTCGTGCTCTCGGCGCTGCTGCGCGCGGGCGCATTGCCGGCGCCGCTGACGGTCATCGAAGAGCGCACCGTCGGCCCGGACCTCGGCGGCGACGTCATCAAGATGGGCGTCTACACCGGCATCGCCGGGTTCCTGCTGGTCGTGGCGCTGATGGTGCTGCTCTACGGCGCATGGGGCATGATCGCCAACTTCGCGCTGCTGCTCCACCTGATCCTGACCATCAGCGCGCTGACGCTGATCGGCGGAACGCTGACGCTGCCCGGCATCGCCGGCATCATCCTCGGCATCGGCTTCGGGGTCGACGCGAACATCCTGATCAACGAGCGCATCCGCGAAGAGACGCGGCGAGGGCTGGGTGCTTTCGCGGCACTGGATCAGGGCTTCAAGCGCGCCTACTCGACGATCGTCGACGCCAATGTGACGTCGCTGATCGCCACCAGCCTTTTGTTCATGTTCGGCTCGGGGCCGGTGCGCGGCTTCGCGCTGACCATGGCGATCGGCACGGTGCTGTCGATGTTCACCGCCGTCGCGGTGGTGCGCGTGCTGATGACCGAGGTGGTGCGCCGGCGCAAGCTGAAGACCATCCGCGTCGAGCCGCTGATCCACTTCTTCCCGGAGAAGACCTCGTTCCAGTTCATGCGCGGACGCTATCTCGGCATAGGCGCATCGGCGATCCTGTCGCTGGCCTCGATCGGCCTGTTCATCAAGCCGGGCCTGAATTACGGCATCGACTTCATGGGCGGCATCCAGATCGAGATCGCCACCACGCACACTGCCGACCTCGGGGCAATTCGCACCACGCTCGACGGTCTCGAACTGGGCGAGGTCGCGCTGCAGAACATCGGCGACGCCGATCACGTGCTGATCCGCGTGCAGCGCCAGGACGGCGGCGAGCAGGCGCAGACCGCGGCCGTCACGGCGGTCAAGGCCGCCGTGCAGAAACTCGACCCGGGGGTGGAGTTCCAGCGCGTCGAGGTGGTCGGCCCGAAGGTCAGCGGCGAGCTTGCGCAATCGGGCGTGCTCGCCGTCGTGCTCGCGGCGATAGCCATGCTGGTCTACATCTGGTGGCGCTTCGAGTGGAACTTCGCCATCGGAGCGGTGGCCACTCTGGTTCTCGACACGACGAAGACCATCGGCTTCTTCGCCTTGTTCCAGCTCGACTTCAACCTGACGGCGATCGCGGCGCTGCTCACGATCATCGGCTATTCGGTCAACGACAAGGTCGTGGTCTACGACCGGATGCGCGAGAATCTGCGGCTCTACAAGAAGATGCCATTGCGCGAGCTGATCGACATGAGCATCAACCAGGTCTTCGCGCGTTGTATCTACACCTCGCTGGCGATCCTGCTGTCGATGGCGCCGATGGCCATCTGGGGCGGCAGCGCGGTGGCGAATTTCGCCATCCCGATGGTGTTCGGCGTTGTTGTTGCGACGACCTCGTCGATCTTCATCGCCGCCCCGATCCTGCTTCTGCTGGGCGACTGGTGGAAGCGCCGCCACGCCGAGAACGAGGGCGAGACGACCGCCGTGACACCCGCCAAGGCGGCTTGACGAAAATCTCCGGGGCCGCCTATTGGGGCGGCCCTATAACCCTTGTTGGACTGGGTCATGTTCGAAAGGCGGACTGTCTTTGTGGTCGGCGCAGGCGCCAGTTGCGAACTGGGGTTCCCATCGGGCGGCGACCTGAAGAACCAGATCGGCGCAAAGGTCGACATCCGCTTTCACGACAACATGAATCTGTCTCGCGGGGACAAAAACATCGTAGGGGCAATAAAAGCGATTCTAAAAGACCAAGGCGAGCGAAACGGCAACCCCTACTAACAGGCTGGCTGGTCCATCTCCGCGGGTATGCCGCAGGCACTGTCGATCGACAACTACCTTCATGCTCACTACAGCGATGAGCGCATCGTGCTCATGGGAAAGCTGGGCATCGCGTCCAGCATCCTCGAGGCAGAGAGCCGGAGCGCGATCGCGCCGGGGCGAGACCATCCGGACGCGATCGATTTCCGATCGATCAAAGATAGCTGGCATAACACGTTCTTTAAAATGCTGGCAGAAGGCCGCGCCAAATCCGACGTGGAGGGCATCTTCCAGAATGTCGGGGTGATCACCTTCAACTATGATCGGTGTATCGAACACTACATAATGCACGCCCTGCGCAACTACTATCGTCTCGAACTTGAGGAAGCGGCGCGCATCGCGAACTCGCTTGAGGTTATACACCCCTACGGGCAGGTTGGGAGGCTGCCCTGGCAGCCACGCGGCGAAGTCGCCTTCGGCGCCGCGCCGACACAGTGGAACTTGCCCAGTACGGCGCTTCAGGTGCGGACCTTTACTGAGCGCGTTGAAGACAAAGACCTGATTTCACGGATGCACGCGATGCTCGCCGCGGCTGAAGTTGTCGTCTACCTAGGGTTCTCTTACGGGCATATGAATATGCAGCTGATGTCCATTGGTCACGCGGCAAGCCAACGTTGCATCTTTGGCACCAGCAAGGGAATGTCGGGAGCCAATGCAGAGATCGTAAGGAGTGAAGTTTCGGAATCGATGGGCCCCGACCCACATGTGGTTCGGAGCGTTGATCTTGCCGATCTCACGTGCAACGAATTTCTTAATGACTACTGGCGGCCGATCATGCGAGGCAAGGGTATTCGCGGGCGCCCATAGTGGCCGCAGCGCGAGAGAATTCCACGACAAGAGCACTATATCTTTGGACTAGGGTTTCGGAGCCTTGTCGCCGGCGGCGGAGGGCCCTGGCGTCCCGGCATCCGCCGCCGGAGCGTCGGGTGCCGAACCTTCCACGCCTTGAGCCGGCCCGGCGCCGCCTGTGGGCGAAATTTTGTTGCCGGCCTCGGGCGCGGCCTGCGCATCCATCGGTGTTTCAGCTGCAGCTTCGCTTTCCGCGATGGGAGCCGGTGCGGCTTCGCCCACCCGCGCAGCGTGAGCAGCCGCAAAGCTGTCGCTGGCGTCTACCTTCAGCGCGAGTTCGACGATGCCGCGTGCGATCTCCCGCTCGCCCATGATGACGGCGTTGGCCCCGAGCCCGGTCAGGTGCTCGACCTCGGTGTCGGAATGGGCACGGGCGATGATGTGGATCTCCGGGTTGGCGGCACGGGCCCGCTGCGCGATCTGGCCGCCCTCGAATGCGTTCGGGATCGCGAGGATCAGCCGCGTCGCCTCCTTCGGATTGGTCGAGGCAAACACCTCTCCCCTCGCGGCGTGGCCGGAAATGGCCTCGATCCCCGCAGCGCGGAGTGAAGCAATCGTCTTGTCGTTGTCCTCGACCACCAGGAAGGGTTCACCGGCATCTTGCAGCGCCTTGCCGACGAGGCTTCCGACACGCCCGTAGCCCACGAGGATCGTATGCCCGGTCAGCTTGGTCGCAGGCGGTGGACCATCGTCGTCGGCCGTTGCCACTTCGGCTGTCGCAGGGGCGACCCCGGCGCCCTCGTCGGGTGCCTCCCTGCCGACCCGGTTTTCCAGCCACGGCTTCAGCCGGTCGACCACGGCAAAAATCACCGGGTTGAGCAGGATCGACAGGATAGCGCCGGCAAGGATGAGGTCGCGGCCTTCCTCCGGCAGCAGCTTCAGGCCGACGCCCAGTTCCGCGAGGATGAACGAGAACTCGCCGATCTGCGCCAGGCTGGCAGAGATCATCAGCGCGGTGCCGATCGGATAGCGGAAGGCGATCACGATGACGAAGGCCGCCAGCGACTTGCCGATGACGATGATGAACAGCGTGGCGAGCACCGGCCATGGATTGTTGACCAGGCTGAACGGGTCAAACAGCATGCCGACCGACACGAAGAACAGCACCGAGAAGGCGTCGCGCAGCGGCAGTGACTCTTCGGCGGCACGGTGGCTGAGCTCGGATTCGGCCATCATCATGCCGGCGAAGAACGCGCCGAGCGCCAGCGACACGCCGAACAGGTGCGCCGCGCCGAAGGCGACGCCGAGCGCGATCGCCAGCACGGCTAGGCGGAACAGCTCGCGCGAACCGGTGTGGGCGACGTAGTGCAGCACCCACGGGATCACCCGGCGGCCGACCACCAGCATCAGCACTACGAAGGCGGCGACCTTGGCGAGCGTGAGGCCAAGCACGCCCCAGACGCCGAAGTCGAAGCGCATGCCGAGCAGCATCGCGGCACCCGCGCCGCCGGTGTCCTCGCCGCCGAGCAGCCCCGCCAGCGCCGGCAGCAGCACCAGCGCCAGCACCATCGCGAGGTCTTCGACGATCAGCCAGCCGACCGCGATGCGGCCGCGCTCGGTCTCGATGACTCGCCGTTCCTGCAAGGCCCGCAGCAGCACCACGGTACTCGCGACCGACAGGGCAAGGCCGAAGACCAGGCCGGCGCCATGCGACCAGCCGAGCAGCCAGGCCAGCCCCCAGCCGAGCAATGTGGCGAAGGCGATCTGCACGATGGCGCCCGGCACCGCGATGGCGCGCACCGAAAGCAGGTCCTTGAGCGAAAAACGCAGGCCGACGCCGAACATCAGCAGAATCACGCCGATCTCGGCGAGTTCGGGCGCCAGTTTGGAATCCGCTACGAAGCCGGGCGTGTTCGGCCCGACCAGCACGCCGGCGACGAGATAGCCGACCAGCGGCGGGATTCGAAAGCGGTTGGCGAGCGCCCCGAAGATGAACGCCAGGCCCAGGCCAGCAACGATGGTGGCGATGAGCGGCGTTTCATGAGGCATCGGGCGGGCGCGCTTTCCTTTGGCGTTGAGGGACCGCAGCCAGATACGACCGCAATTGCAATATGTTGGCGCTGTCGCCAATGCGCAAGCCGCGGCGAGCATTCTAGCGCGGCTGAATGCTCGCCGGTATTCCGGATAAAGGTTTTCGGATCCCATCGGATACGCAAGCTCGCGACCCTGCCGCTGAGGCGCTAGGCCGGGCCAGCCGGCCGATCAGCCGTCAAGCATGGCGCGGACCTTGGTTGCGAGTTCCTCGATGCTGAACGGCTTGGTGAGCAGGCTCGTGCCCGGATCGAGAATGCCGTTGTGGACGATCGCATTGCGGGTATAGCCGGTCGTGTAGAGGACCTTGAGTTCCGGCCGTTTCCGGCGGGCGATGTCCGCCAGTTCGCGCCCCGACATCTCCGGCATCACCACGTCGGTGAAGAGCAGCGACACGTTTCGCCCTTCATCGAGCAGGCGCAGTGCCTCGCGCGGACCGTTGGCCTCGATCACGCCGTAGCCGAGTTCGCGCAAGGCCTCCACGGACACCGCGCGCACGCGCTCCTCGTCTTCCACGACCATCACGATTTCTGTTGGCAATCCCCTATGCAGCGCGGCCGGCGCGTGTGCCTTGATGCTCTCGGCCGCGTCGCCGTAGTGGCGGGGAAGATATATCTTCACCGTCGTGCCGACGCCGGGTTCGGAATAGATTTTCACGTGGCCGCCCGACTGACGGACAAAGCCGTAGACCTGGCTGAGGCCTAGGCCAGTTCCCCGCCCGACACCTTTGGTGGTGAAGAACGGATCGAAGGCCTTGGCGATCACGTCCGGCGTCATGCCGGCGCCGGTATCGGCGACCGCGATCAGCACATATTGCCCGGCGGGTATTGCGAATTCCTTAGCGAAGGCGTCGTCAACGAAGGCGTTGGATGTCTCGATGGTCAGCCGACCCCCTTGGGGCATTGCGTCGCGGGCATTGACCGACAGGTTGAGGATGGCGTTCTCGAGCTGCCCCGGGTCGGCCCTGACCTGCCACAGCCCAGCCGCCAGCACCGTTTCGATGAAAATCGGTTCGCCGAGCGTCCGCGAAAGCAGTTCCGTCATGCCCGAAACCATCCGGTTCGGATTGACGGGTTCCGGCGCAAGCGGTTGCTGGCGCGAAAAGGCCAGCAGGCGTTGGGTGAGGGCCGCCGCACGTTGCGCGCCGTCGATGGCGCCTTCGACGAAGCGCTCGACATCGGTCTCGCCCTTGGCCAGCTTGCGCTGCACGAGGTTCAGGCCGCCGATGATCACCGCCAGCATGTTGTTGAAATCGTGGGCGATGCCGCCCGTGAGCTGCCCGACCGCTTCCATCTTCTGGACCTGTCGCAGTTGCTCCTCCGCCTTCGATCGCTCGAACACCTCGTCGAGCACGCGCTGCTCCAGCGTGGCGTTGAGGGTTTGCAGAGCAGCCTCGGCGCGCCGCCGCTCCGCCACCTCCCGGGCTGTCGCCTGGAAAAGCCGCGCATTGTCGAGCGCGGTCGCAGCCTGTCCGGCAATGCCCAGCAGCAGTTCCTCATGCTCTTCCTCGAAGCGGCCGGGTGCCGCGTGCCCGAAGAACAGGCCGCCGATCACCTCGCCCGAGCGTGAGGCGACCGGCACCGCGAGATAGCTGCGCACCGGCAGGTGGCCGGGCGGCATGCCGTGATGGGGGGCGCTGTGCCCATAGCGCGGATCGGCCAGGATGTCGTCGGAGCGGACGACGCCTTCGCCCTTGAACGTGGGCTGGAACACGGCGGTCGCGCGCGGCATCGGGAATTTTTCGAATGATTCCCTCGGCACGCCGGACAGGGCGTAAAGCATGTAGCTCTCGCCCTTCTCGTTGAGCACATTGTAGAAGAAGGCGCCGAACTGTGCGCCGGTCAGTTCGGTGCAGGCGTCGGTGACGATCTGCACGATGCGGTCGACTTCGATCTCGGCAGCGAGTGCGGCGCCCGAGCGGTTCAGGACGGCCAGCTTTCGAGACTCGTTTCGAATGGCGTCTTCCGAGCGCCGAGCCTCGGTGATGTCGACATTGACGCCGATCATGCCGATGAACTCGCCGCGCGGCCCCATGCGCGGGCGCGCGTCGGTCGTCACGGTTCGGATTGCTCCGTCTGCGCGGCGCATGGTCGTCTCGATGTGGAAGGCGCTCTGCTCGGCCATGCCGCGCCGGAAGGGCTCCAGCGCCTCGCCGGTCGAGATGATCGTTCGCGACCAGTCGAACGTGCTGACCTCGTCGGGCGCCACGCCCCAGAACTCGCGCTGTGCGCGGTTGAGGTAAATGCACTTTCCGCGCTGGTCGCCCATCCACAACATGACCGGCGCGTTCTCGGCCACCAGCCGGAAGCGCTCCTCGCTCTCGCGCAGGGCCAGTTCGTTCAGCTTCAGCTCGGTGACATCGTGTCCCTGGATGAAGACGCCGCTTATATCGCCGTTTTCCGCAGCTATCGGCTGGTAGACGAAGTCGAGATAGTGAACCTCGGCCCCATGCGAAGCGGACTGGCGCAGGTCGAGGCGGGTGCCGCGGCCGACATGCGGCCGGCCGCTGCTGTACACTTCGTCGAGAAGCGCTGTGAAACCTTGGCCGACGACTTCCGGGAGTGCCTCCGCAACGGTCTTGTCGAGCACATCGCGGCCGCCGACAAGCTGACGGTAGGCCTCGTTCGCCATGGTGAAGCGATGCTCCGGTCCGGAGACGACGGCTATGAAGCCGGGGGATTGCTCGAAGAGCCTGCGCAGACCCTCCCGCTCCGCCCTCAGTTCCCGCTCGGCGCGAACCTTGCCGGTGACTTCGACGACGATCGCCATCACCGCCACCGGGTTCCCCCGGTCGTCCACCAGCGGCGAGTAGTCGAGGTTCATCCATACGGGTTCCGGCTTCCCGTGCCTCCACAGTTCCAGTTCCAGTTCCCGGTAGGCCAGGGTACCGCCGGCGAGGCACACCTTCATGATGTTGTCGTTGAAATCGGCGACCTCGGGCCAGCCCTCCCGCACCTTCGAGCCGAACAGGTTCGGGTGGCGTCCGCCGGCAAAGAACGAATACCCGTCGTTGTAAATCATGATGCCGTCCTCGCCCCAGAGGGTGACGATCGGCACAGGCGAACGCAGGACGAAGGATATGGCTGCCTTGAGGTGCCCCGGCCAAGCCTCGATCGGGCCCAGAGGGGTACTGTTCCAATTGAAATCTGCGATGATTCCGGCGGCTTCGCCCCCGCCAGCCAGAAACGGAAACCTAGAAGCCTCGAAGCCTGCCAAGACGCCCCCCGGATGCTTGCGCCCCCAGCTCGCTGGAACGCGACAGCCGGGCAAAGGTTCCTCCAGGTACCGGCTTGCTCAGCCCTCGTGCTTTTCCAGGAATGCCTCGGCCGAGAGGGTGCGGAAATCCGTGAGCGCGCCACGAAGCCGGGCGTGATCCCAATCCCACCAGGCAAGCACCTGGAAGCGGTCGGCGATCGCGTGTGGAAAGCGGTCGCGGATTGGCTTTGCCGGGACGCCGCCGACGATCGTGTACGGCGAAACGTCCTTCGACACCACCGCGCCCGCGCCGACGATGGCGCCGTCGCCGATCGTGACGCCGGGCAGGACGGTGGTGCCGTGGCCGAGCCAGGTGTCGTTGCCGATGGTCACCGCGTGCGCGCGCCGCCAGGCGAAGAAGGAGTTTTCCTGGTCGGCGTCCTCCCAGTAATCGGAGGCGCGGTAGGTGAAGTGGTGCAGCGTCGCCCGCCAGCTCGGATGGTTGGGCGCATTGATGCGCGTGCAGGCGGCAATGTTGGCGAACTTGCCGATGGCCGCGCACCAGACCGAGCCGTCCCACATGATGTAGGAATAGTCGCCGATCGTGGTCTCGCTGACGCGACAGCCGCGGTCGATCTCGGTGTAGCGGCCAAGCGTCGTCGCGACGACTTCCGCGGTCGGATGGATCAGCGGCTGCTCGGAAAGCCTGGTGCTCATGCGGCGGCGCGGTCGGCGGCGAACAGGGTCACGTCGACGATGCGGTCGGCCACCGCCTGGCGTACGTCGGCGTCGTGGAAGATGCCGAGCAGGGCAACGCCCGCCGTCTTCTTGGCCGCGATCAGGCCGATCACCACCTCGCGATTGGCTGCATCGAGCGAGGCGGTGGGCTCGTCCAGCAGCAGGATCGGGTGCTGGGTGATGAAGCCGCGTGCGATGTTCACCCGCTGCTGCTCGCCGCCGGAAAAGGTTGCCGGCGGCAGGCTCCAAAGCTTTTCGGGGAGATTGAGGCGGGACAGCAGCGCGCTTGCCTCGCTTCGTGCCTCGTCGTGGTCGATGCCGCGCGCAACCAACGGCTCCGCAACCACATCCAACGCAGGCACGCGGGGGACGGTGCGTAAGAATTGGCTTACGTACCCGATGGTGTCGCGCCGCACCGACAGCACCGTGCGCGGCGAGGCGGTGGCGAGGTCGACCAGCTGGCCGCGATGCTCGACAATGATCTGTCCAGCATCGACGCCGTAATTGCCGTAGAGCATTTTCAGGATCGAGCTTTTGCCGGCGCCCGAGGGCCCACCGAGCACGGCGCATTCGCCGGCCCGCAAGGCGAAGGACACGCCGCTGACGACCGGCAGCCGGACGCCGCCGCGCAGGTGCATGGTGAAGCTTTTTTCCACTTCGGAGACGACGAGGGGCGTTGCCATCAAATGCGCTCCGGGCCTGCCGAGGGGGGTGCGAAGAAACGCGGCGCAGGGGACATGGCAAAGCTCATCGCTCAAACCTGCAGGATCGAGGAGACGAGGAGTTGCGTATAAGGCTCGCGCGGGTCGTCCAGCACGCGGTCGGTCAGCCCGGCCTCGATCACGTAGCCGTCCTTCATCACGATCATGCGCTGGGAAAGCAGCCGCGCCACCGCGAGGTCGTGGGTGACGATGATCGCCGACAGGCCGAGGTCCGAAACCAGTCCGCGTAGAAGGTCGAGCAGGCGCGCCTGGACAGACACGTCCAGGCCGCCGGTCGGCTCGTCCATGAACACCAGCCGCGGCGACGTGACCAGGTTGCGCGCGATCTGAAGGCGCTGGCGCATGCCGCCTGAAAAGGCGCGGGGCTCGTCGTCGATGCGGTCGGCGGCAATCTCGACGCGGCCGAGCCAGTCGGTCGCCGCCGCGCGGATATGGCCGTAGTGGCGGTCGCCGATCGCCATCAGCCGCTCGCCGACATTGGCGCCGGCGGACACCGTCATGCGCAGCCCGTCCGCGGGATTCTGGTGGACGAAACCCCAGTCGGTGCGCATCAGGAAGCGGCGCTCGGCCTCGCTCATCCGGTAGAGGTCACGCCAGGCGCCGTCGCGCATGCGGTAGCTGGCGGTGCCCGACGACGGCAGCAGCCGCGTCGAAAGGCAGTTGAGCAGCGTCGACTTGCCGGAGCCGGATTCGCCGACCACCGCCAGCACCTCGCCAGGCCAGAGCTCGAAGCTGACATCCGCGCAGCCGATGCGCGAGCCGTAGAATTTCGAAAGGGCGGAGACGCGCAGGAGTGGCTCGTCGGTCATGATGAGATCTCCAATCGGAGCCGTTCTCGCGAGACACCCCCCTCTGTCCTGCCGGATGTCCGGCAGGACAGAGGGGGGTGCGAAGGAACTGAGCACCTCATTGTTCGTGCTCCGAGGCCGTGGTCGCCGGAGTTTCACCCCTACCCGTGCCTTCGGCGCGACGTTCCCACAGGGGGGAAGTGGGCGAGCGGTCGCCGGCCTCGCCGAGTTCCCCCACATGCCCCGCGGCCCGCCGCGTCTCGCAATGGTCGGTGTCTGAGCAGACGAACATGCGACCGCCGCAGTCGTCGAGGATCACCTCGTCGAGATAGACATTCTCGGCGCCACACAGCGCGCAGGGCCTGTCGAAGCGCTGCACCTCGAACGGATAGTCGTCGAAGTCGAGGCTCGCCACCTTCGTGTAAGGGGGGATGGCGTAGATGCGCATCTCGCGGCCCGCGCCGAACAGCTGCAGCGCCGGCGACATGTCCATCTTCGGGTTGTCGAACTTCGGCGTCGGCGACGGGTCCATCACGTAGCGGCCCTCGACCTTCACCGGATAGGCGTAGGTGGTGGCGATGCGGCCGTGGCGAGCGATGTCCTCGTAGAGTTTTACGTGCATCAGCCCGTATTCTTCCAGCGCGTGCATCTTGCGCGTTTCGGTCTCGCGCGGCTCGAGGAAGCGCAGCGGCTCGGGGATCGGCACCTGGTAGACCAGCGTCTGGCCCTCGTGCAGGGGATGTTCGGGGATGCGGTGGCGGGTCTGGATGATCGTCGCCTCCGCGGTCGAGGTGGTCACGGCGACGTCGGCGACCTTCTTGAAGAAGGCGCGGATGGAGACGGCGTTGGTGGTGTCGTCGGCGCCCTGGTCGATGACCTTGAGCACATCGTCCGGCCCGATGATCGACGCCGTCACCTGCACGCCGCCGGTGCCCCAGCCATAGGGCATCGGCATTTCGCGGCTGGCGAACGGCACCTGGTAGCCCGGAATGGCGATGCCCTTCAGGATGGCGCGGCGGATCATCCGCTTCGTCTGCTCGTCGAGATAGGCGAAGTTGTAGGTGGCTATGCCTGAACCAGTGCTCATGCCGCCTCGTTGCGCAAAACTACACAAGATAGATTGATGGAAGCCGATGGAGCGGCTATGCTCACCCGATTCAAACGGGGACGTTCATGTCGCCGAAGAAGAACCGAACACCGCGCGAGATCGCGTCGATGCTCCGCCAGGACGGATGGACCGTGAAACGCAAAGGGCCGGGAGATCACGTGCAGTACGTCCACCCGGAAAAGCCTGGAAAAGTGACGTTGGACATCGGCGCGGACCCGATCCCGATAGGCACGCTCCGGTCGATCTACAGGCAGGCCGGTTGGGCGTGGTGAATCCGTGCGAAAACGATAGGAACGCGCATGAATGATTTCACCTACGCCCTGATTCATCAGGAGGACGGGATTTTTGGAATTTCGTTCCCGGATTTCCCCGGCTGCATCGCCACCGGCCATAGCGAGGATGAGGTGATCCGCAAGGGAACTGAAGCGCTCGTCTTCCACGTCGCAGGCATGGTCGAGGACGGCGATTCCGTGCCGCTTGCCCGCGGATTGTCCGAACTGCGCGCCGATCCCGCGTTCAGGGAGGATTCGCAAGCGGCGATCCTCGCGCTCATCCCGGTCGACTTGCCGGGGCGCGCGGTGCGGCTCAACATCTCGATGGACGAGACCCTCGTCGAGGCGGTCGACCGTGCCGCCAAGGCGGCAGGCCAGTCGCGATCGGCCTTCCTGGCCGAAGCCGCTCGTCGGCGACTGAGGGATGCCGCCTAGCCGCTTCACTCGGCAGCCTCCCGCGTCTGGTCCTCGCCCGCGTCCTTGCGTGCGTCGTGTTCGGCGCGCATGCGCCGCACAAGCTCGAGCTCGGCCTGGAAGTCGACATAATGCGGCAGCTTCAGGTGCTCCACGAAGCCGGTCGCTTGGACGTTGTCGGCATGGGAGATGACGAACTCCTCGTCCTGCGCCGGCGCCACGCGATCCTCGCCGAACTCGGCCGCGCGCAGCGCACGGTCGCATAGCGCCACCGCCATCGCCTTGCGCTCAGACTGGCCGAACACCAGGCCGTAGCCGCGCGTGAACTGGGGCGGCGCCTTGGCCGAGCCCTTGAACTGGTTGACCATCTGACACTCGGTGACGCGGATGCGGCCGAGCGGCACAGGGAACGGCAGTTCCGGCACGTCGAGTTCCAGCTCGACCTCGCCGATGCGCACCTCGCCGACGAAGGGGTGCGTGCGTCCGTAGCCGCGCTGCGTCGAATAGGCGAGCGCCAGCAGAAAGCCTTCGTCGCCGCGCGCCAGCGCCTGCAGCCTGGTGTCGCGGCTGAGCGGATACTCCATCGGCTCGCGGGTGATGTCGCCCGGAGCGGCGCCGTGCTCGCCGGAGCCGTCCGCCTCGATCAGCCCTTCCGCCGCCAGGATTTCTGATACGCGCTGCATCTGCTCGGGCGCGGTCTCGCGCTGTGCCGGTTCGGCCACCGCCTCGCCGCGCGCCACCGCCGGGTCGAGCAGGCGGTGCGTATAGTCGAAGGTCGGGCCGAGCACCTGGCCGCCGGGCAGGTCCTTGTAGGTGGCCGACACCCGCCGCTCGGCGAGCATCGAGCCCGTCTCCAGCGGTCGCGTATAGCCGAAGCGCGGCAGCGTGGTGCGGTAGGCGCGAACCAGGAAGATCGCCTCGATCATGTCGCCGCGCGCCTGCACGATGGCAAGTGCTGCAAGCTCGCGGTCGTAGAGCGAACCCTCCGCCATCACGCGGTCGACGCCGAGCGCCAGCTGCTCGATGACCTGGTCGAGCCGCAGCGCCGGCACCGAGCGGTCGCCGCGGCGGCGGTCGGCGAGCAGCCGGTGCGCGTTGGCGATCGCCGCTTCGCCGCCCTTGACCGCGACGTACATGGTCAGCCCTCCAGCAAGGCGACGCGCGTGGTGCGCGGCAGGCAGGCGACGCCCTCGGGTGCGGCGAAGACGAGGTCCACGCCGCGGGGAAAGCGCTGACTGTTCTGACGCCACTGCTCGACGAAATGTCGCGGCAGGGCGGCGGGCGCCAGCATCGCCGCCTTCTCGATGCCGGGACCCTCCAGCCGCAGGCTGCGGCCGGTCGACAGGCTCGCCACCTGCAGCACGATGGTGGCGGACCGGTCGGGATAGTCCTGCGTGCCTTGCGCAAAGGCGTCGAAGGCCACCATGTCGGCCGGGCTCGCGACCACCGCGAAATGCGCTTCCAGCGGCGTGCGGGCGAGCGGCGCGGCGCAATGGAAGGCGAGCCAGGCGCGCACGGCGGCGACGGCCTGCAGCGGCTGGTCGAGCCACAGCGGCGTATCGCTGTCGCATAATGTCAGCGCAACCGCTGCCGCCGCTGGCGACAGCGGCGCCGGCGGCGCCACGCGCTCGCCGAACGGGCGCACCGTGCCCGGCCTCGCCATGGCCTCCATCACGGCGCGGAACACTGCCTGCGCGTCGAAGACCGGTTGGCGGAAGCCGCCGTCGATCGGGGATGTTTCGGCCTGCATCAATCCTCCCCGCGCACCATGGTGAAGAAGTCGACCCTGGTAGCCGCTGTTTCCGCGCGCCGCTGCGCATCGGCGCTGGCGCGCTCCGCCCGCAGAGGCGCCAGGATCTGTGCCTCGATCTCGGCGCGCCGCTGAGGTGCCTGCCACAGCGCGTCGGCGATCGCCGAAAGCCGCGCCTTCTGATGATCGGTGCCGAGCGCGTAGGCATGGCCGACGCGGCCATCCAGCCGCACGGTGGCGCGCGTCACCGTCGCCTCGCCGATGTTGAAGGGATCGCCCCCGCCGCCGGTTCGGCCGCGCACCGTCACAAGCCCGGTCTCCGGCCCGCGCACCGACTGAGCGGTTTCGGGCAGCCCGGCCTGCTGCCAAAGTTCCGCCAGACGGGGCGCGGGCGCGGCCGCCAGCGTCGCCATCGCCGCCTTGCGGGCCGACTGTTCCACAGCCGCGGAACTTCGTGTCTGCATATCTGCGACCAGTGGTTTCAATTTGTCTATTGATATAGACAACTGTACATATTATGCATGAATTTATGTCGGCGTCCATGACGCCCCTATGACAGGCGCGGAATGGTGAGGAGCAACCGGCAGCCGGTGGAGCGTCGCAGCGGCGTCGCGCTATGGCGCCAGATCGCCGACCAGATCCGCATGGGAATCGCGTCCGGGGCGCTCGGAGCCGACGGCCGCCTGCCGCCCGAGATGGCGCTGGCCGAGCGCTTCGGCGTCAACCGCCACACCCTGCGCGCCGCCGTCTCGGCGCTGGTGCAGGAAGGCGCGTTGCGGGCCGAGCAGGGGCGCGGCACGTTTGTTCAGCCGCGGCGACGGATCTCCTATCCCATCGCTGCGCGTACGCGCTTTTCGACCGGGCTGAGGGGCCAGGTGGGACGGCATGGCAGCCGACTTCTGGCGCATGCGCTGGAGCCCGCCGGGCCGGTAGCCGCATCGCATCTCGGCCTGGCGCCGGCTGCAACCGTCGCGCGGCTCGAAACGGTGAGCGAAGCAGACGGGTGGCCGGTCTCGCGCGCCACCAGTTTCTTCGACGCGGCGCGTTTTCCCGGTTTCGCGGAAGCCTATGCGGAGACGTTGTCGGTCACGGCCGCGCTTTCTCGCTACGGCATCGACGACTACCTGCGCCGTTCCACGATCGTTTCGGCGCGTCATGCCGACGGCGATGAACTCGCCGACCTACGGCTGGCGCCCGGAGCCATCGTGCTGTTGGCCGAGGCGGTCAATGTCGACCTCGACGGAAGGCCGATCCAGTATTCGCGCACGCGCTTTGCCGCCGACCGCGTCGAACTGACGGTGATCGAGGGGAAGTAAGTTTGCCGGCTCCAATACGAAGCCCACGCTCTACCCGCCCGATCCTATGTTCAGCCGGTCACCTCGTCGCAGTATTGCGTGAAGACTTTCACGTTCTCCATGTAGCGGGTCGCCCTCACTCCTCGGCCGTTATATGCCTTGATTGCCGCCCAGAGGTCGCCGTTTGTGATGTCGAGCTTCGCGTCGAGTTCCTTCGTCACGCGCCGGAGGCATTCGTCGAAGGAGTACCAAAGCTTGTCGCGGAAGAACGCCTCGTCCTCGATCACATGCTGCAGGTCGTACTGGAAGATCCCGTAGCCCTTGTACACCCACTGCTTGTCGCCGTAATTCTGCAGGCGTCGGGTCTTGTTGGCCTCTTCGATCAACATGTTCGTGAACTGGGCGCCGTATTTTTCCCTGAAGGCGGCGGTATTTACCGGAAACGCCGATCGATCCGTTCCTGGATAATCTCCGCTTGCGTCGAAAACGCACCGCTCAACGATCTGCTGGGCACTCATGGTGGCCGTCCAAGCTAGCCATTTGTACGCGGTCTCCTGGCACGCGATCGCGCAAAGGTGCTTGACCCCGTACGCCTTTCCGCTCACGGCGACGGCAAGCTTGCCACCGAACTTCTCCACCATCCACTTCGCGCACCTTCTCGCCGCGTTTGCCGAGATCGGAAGGCTCACCGGTTCCGCGTTTATCGCCGACAGCGGAGCTGTCAGCGGCCTCGCCAGATTCTCGGTAGGCTCGCCGTCCACGACGACGAAAGCGTTCCTGACGCGAGTAGTCGTCTCGTCGGAAAAGGCTTGCTCATCGTAAGCCTTGAGTGAAGCCAGGATATCGATGGTTCGCTGTCGCGAGTCCCAGAAATTGATGTTTTCCGCGGGGCCGACCGCATTGGTAGGGTTCAGGCATCCGACGCTCGACAGATAGGGCTTTGGAGGATGCGCCGGATGGATGAGGATGCCGGTGCGTCGGTTCGTTCCCAGTAGGAGCACGGCCGGCATTGGCGGGTCGCCCGCGACGGTGGTGCTTTTCGAGAAGCCGATGCTCCGGTAACGACCGAACTGGGTCCACACCGGATAGCGACCCGCCTCGATGCGCTTGCCATTGTTGGGCACCGAGTCGTCCCCGGGCCCAGGGCTCTCGGCCATGAACCCGTCCAGCCCCGTCGGCTGCCCGTCGATGTAGACGCTATAGCTGCCGTAGGTGCGGCGCTTGTCACCATTCTTGTGCATGCCCAATCTGTCGACGTGAAGTTCCCAACCTGTCTTCGTGATTGGCATGCTCTCCTCCTGTCCGGCTCGTATCGGCCGCGTTTTAGTTGGCGACGTTCGGTGTCTTGAAGGTTCCCCTTGCCTTCGCGCGGTCCGCCTTTTCCGGATCGAACTCCCAATGCCACGGCTCCCCGCTGACCGTCCGGACGAACCCGAATGACGTCGCGTGGGTCTTGAGCCAGTCGTAGGTCGGATTGCCGGAACCGCCTGCAACCGCGATGTCGAACGCAATGCCGTTCTGGTGATTTGAGAATCCGGGCTTGGCCGCCTTGTTGAAGCCCGGCAGACGCCTGCTGTACCCGTCCCAAAGATACTTCTGCTCGGGATAGGAGCGGAATCCGCTGTTGAGGGCGACGCTGACCCCGGCGTCCGACGCTGCCTTGATCATGCGCGAATAGAACTCGATCGTCTTCATGGCGATCCGTTTGATTTCAAGCTTGTTGTCGACGATCTCAACCAGGTCGATCTGTCCCAGTAGTTGCCGCGGGACCACGCGGCGTTAGGTCCGTAGCGGCCGGCTCCCTGTTCCGGCAGGATCACCCCCAGGGTTTCGTTGATGAATTGACCACGGAGATTGCGCGTCGAGGTCCAGCCATGTTCGGATGCGCCGTCTCGCGAAATCGCCAAGGCGAACATTGTCCTGCTGCTGCTACCGGTCGGCAGGGCTTTTACCGCGGTTATCCTGACTTCCGTCCCGAGGGGAATCTTCTTGAAGTCCCCAACGCTTACACCGGGGGGAAGGGGTTCATTGTTCGAGTATTTCATGTACTCGATGAGGTTGTCGGGATTCCGGAGTCGCGCATCAGAATCGGCGACAGAAAATACACTGTCCAAAAAGCTTTCCGACAAGCTCATCTCGTTATCCCCAGGAAATGACCAAATCCCAGTTACCGCGGCTGGCCATGCGGCAAACACATATGCCCACCGGCGCTGGGCTCTCCAACGCAAGACATCGAAATTCAGCAATTCATGATGACCGAGTTTCCTAAAAATTGGAGACGCCAGCCGCAAAGAATCTTTACTCTTATGGGTGCCGCAAGCAAGGCAGGCATACCCTGAGAACGGAAAAATTTTTTCTACATACATCCAAGTAAAAGAGTATTTTAGATTGATCGTATATTGCAGCGCAAACAAAATGCCGGAACTTTGTGCCAGTGCCTGAGAGCCGGCGCAGGTGTCAGCGGTGAGCGTTCATCCGTCGATTGCATCGGCGAATGGTGTTGTCACTTGCGCGCAAGCGGCCGAACATCTCTAGTTATGATTGCAGCGGGACGGCAGTTCCGCCGTCCGATCGCGGCTGGCAGAAGACAGGCATGGACGCATGAGCGAGATACTTGAAGCAGTCGTCATCGGCGCGGGTTCGGCGGGACTTGGGGCCAGCTACTTCTTGCGTCAGAAGGGCGTGTCGCACGCAGTGATCGAGCGCGGCCGGATCGGCGAGACGTGGCGCACGCAGCGGTGGGATTCGTTCCTGCTGAATTCGTCGAACCGTCGATCCAAGTTGCCTGGCGACACCTATGATGGCTCCGATCCCTGGGGAGCCTCCACGCAGCATGAACTCATCGGCTACATGGAAGAATATGCCCGTCGCAATTCGCTGCCGGTCACGACCGGCAACCCGGTGCGCCGGCTTGTGCAGGCTGACGGCTCCTACCTGCTGGAGACCGAACGCGGCCCGCTGCGCGCCCGCAACGTGGTTGTGGCGACGGGCAATCTGAACCGCCCGATACGTCCGGCATGGTACGCCGAACTGCCCCAGGCGATCCGCCAGATCGATTGCGTGGAGTACCGCAATCCGGCCGGTCTCGGCGGAGGCGCCATTCTGGTGGTCGGCAGCGGACAGTCGGGAGGACAGATCGCCGAGGAGCTTGGTCAGGCCGGACGCTCCGTGTTCCTCGCGACCAGCCGTACCGGCCGGCTGGTCAGAAACTATCGCCGCGGCGACACCTTCGAATGGCTCGCCATCTCGGGCTTTCTCGACGTGCCGCGGAAAGACATTCTGCGAGCGTCGGGCAAGCCGCCGCCGCGCGCGCTTCATGGCGCCACCCATACAATCAGTCTGCAGTCGCTCAGTGCTCAGGGCGTCGTTTTGCTCGGCCGTTTCCAGGGAATCGACGGCCGACACCTGGTGTTCGTGACGAGGTCGCTGAAAACATGCGGTTCGCCGACGAGGCCTCTACCAACGTGAAGCGGTTCATCGACGGATATATCGAGCGCAGCGGACTCGACTGCTCGGCTGCGGAGGACGATCCGGCCGAGACGGTCCAGGCATCGCTCGCCAATCCGCCGATCCGTTCGATCGATTGGTCGGCGCACAATCTGCGTTCGATCATCTGGTGCACGGGCTTCGTGGGCGATTTCCGTTGGATCGAAATTTCCGGCGTTCTCGACGAAGCGGGACAGCCGCTGCACGATGAAGGCCTGAGTGCTCTGCCGGGCCTCTACTTCGCCGGCCTCGACTTCGCCTCGACGCGCAAGTCAGGGATAATTCCGGGCGTCGCCGAGGACTGTGCGCGGCTGATGGAGCATCTTGTCGCGCGGGCCGCGGCTTGAACGTCCGTTGGACTGCCGCGAGGGTTGGCAATTCCAGTCGCCCGTTCCACACTCCTTCGCGCAACTTGCATGCCCTTGTATTCCGGTCGTCGCGGGTATATACCCACACAATGCCGAGCGACGCTTGCCACTGCATTCTACTGCGCAAGGCGGCGCGTAGGGTTTCTGCGTATTATGACGAGGCGCTCGCGCCCTTTGGCGTGAATATCGCGCAGTTCAGTCTGCTCCGGAACATAAGGCGCATGGCGCCGGTTTCGCTGACCGATCTCGGCGAGCGGGTCGAACTGGATCGCTCCACTGTTGGTCGCAACGTCAAGGTACTGGAGAGAATGGGCCTCGTGGGGGTCGGGCCGGGCAAAGACCAGCGCGAGGCGATGCTGGTGGTTACCGAAGCCGGCGAGAAGGTGTTGCGAACAGCCGCGTCGGCTTGGGACCGCGTTCAGGGCGAGATCGAGGCCCGGGTTGGTCCGGGCCAGATGGAACAGCTTCGGGCGCTGCTCGCGGCGCTATAGGCTTTCCGCCGCCCGAACCGGGTATATACCGATAAATGCTGCTCCGGACTATCGACGGCAGCCAGGACGAAGGAAGAACGAGATGCTTTCCGCAAGCGTTGCCCGATGGATGGCGAGGCGAGACCTTCACTATGGCTGGGTGGTGGCTGCCACCACGTTCCTGACCATGCTGGCGACTGCGGGGGCCATGGGCTCGGCCGGGGTAATGATCCAGCCGCTGCACCGGGAGTTCGGCTGGGATATCGCCGACATCTCCTCGGCAATGGCGGTGCGGCTGGTGCTGTTCGGACTGTTCGGACCATTTGCGGCAGCATTCATGAACCATTTCGGAGTCCGCCCGGTCGTGGTGACCGCGCTTGGGCTGATCATGGGCGGCGTCGTCGCCTCGTTCTTCATGACCGAAGTCTGGCAACTCGTGCTCCTGTGGGGCGTCGTCGTCGGCATCGGCACCGGCATGACGGCGCTGGTGCTGGGCGCCACCGTCGCCACCCGGTGGTTTTCGAAGCGCCGCGGCCTCGTCGTCGGCGTGATGACCGCGAGTAACGCGACCGGCCAGCTTGTCTTCCTGCCGCTTCTCGCGGCGCTCACCGAAGCCTATGGCTGGCGCAGCGCACTGACGCTCGCAGTGACGGTCATTGCGCTCGCCATGCTGCTGGTGCTCGCCTTGATGCGCGACTATCCGGCCGATGTCGGCCTGCCGCCCTACGGGGAGGTCGCGGTGTCGAGGCCGCCGAGGCAGGATCACCACTTCCTGGCTACGCTGGCATCGCCGATCGTGACGCTCGCAAACGTCTCCCGGAACCCCGTGTTCTGGGTGCTGTTCGGTTCCTTCTTCGTTTGCGGGCTGTCCACCAACGGACTTATCCAGACCCATTGGATTTCGATCTGCGGAGACTTCGGCATGCCCTCGGTCACGGCCGCCAGCACGTTGGCCGTGATCGGCGTCTTCGATTTCATCGGCACGATCGTCGCCGGCTGGCTGTCCGATCGCTATGACAATCGCTACCTGCTCTTCTGGTTCTACGGCCTGCGCGGACTGTCGCTCATCTACCTGTCGTTTTCCGGTTTCTCCGTGGCCGAACTTTCAGTATTCGCCGTCTTCTACGGCCTCGACTGGGTCGCCACCGTGCCGCCGACGGTGAAGCTCGCGGCCGAGAAATTCGGTCGCGAGACGGCGGCGCTCGTCTTCGGCTGGATATTTGCCGGACACCAGCTCGGGGCTGCCACGGCGGCCTTCGGGGCCGGCTACGTCAAGAGCGACTTCGACACATACATGCCGGCCCTGCAGATCGCCGGGCTGATGTGTCTCATGGCGGCGGTGTCGCTCTTGATGTTGAAGCGGCCGGGATCGGCGACGCTCGTCCCCCAGGCGGGGTAGGCCACACCATGCCGACGAGCAACTGCAAGGTCTCAGGTGAGGGCAAGATGGCGGCGCACATCATCCGCGCTCGCCGCCACCAGCGCGCCGGGCGGCCCGGCCATCGGCTTTTCGGGCCAGAAGACGGTGGCCATGCCGGCGGCGACGCCGGCCGAGGCGCCGGTCCAGGAATCCTCGACCACGAAGCTGTCGGCCGGGTCGACGCCGGTCAGGTAGGCCGCGCGCAGGAACGGCTCCGGGTCCGGCTTGCCGGCGAGCACATCGTTGCGGCTTACCGTCTTCATGCCGGCGTCCGCCAGCCCGACCGCGCGCAGATTGGCGTCCACCACCAGCCGGTCGGAGTTGGAGACCACCGCCTGCGCGATGCCGCGGGCGCCGACATCGCGAAAAATCTCGATCGCGCCGGGTCGCGGCTTCAGGCCGGCGGCATGGTCGAGATAGTAGACATACTTGCGCCGGATCCAGGCGTCGAACGGCAGCGTGATGCCGAATTCCTCGCGCAGCATCAGGTAGACGGGGTAGGCGGCAGCACCCAGCACCCGCTCGTGCAGGTCCGGCGGCGGCGGCACGCCGACGCTTTCCAGCGCAGCGACCAGCGCGCGCTCGTGCAGCGGTTCGCTGTCGACGAGTGTTCCGTCCATGTCCCAGTAGACTGCCTTGGCGCGCGCCATCGACCACTCCCTCGGACAGTCTCAATATCGGGTTTGACGCGCGAGATAAATGCGGTTGGCTGTCACCCGAAAGTCAGTCGGGCAATCATCCTTTCAGCCTGACATTTGCTCGTGAACCGGTCTTGACGCTTAGCCGCCGAACGGCGACAAATTCCATGTTGCCGCCATGAACTCGTGCTTGTGAAATGCAATGTTGCCGCTAGAGTTGTGCGGCGAAAAGCACCTGATGGGGCAGGAAAGCGTTTGGCGACGAAGGCGGCAGACAGGCAGGTGCGAAACGAACCGGCGGCCGCGCCTTCGCGCCTCGACGACGCCGCCCGCGCCGGCTGGCTTTATTACGTTGCCGGCAACACCCAGGACCAGATTGCGGCCAAGCTCGGGATCTCGCGCCAGACGGCGCAGCGGCTGGTGTCGCTCGCGGTTTCCGATGGACTGATAAAGGTGCGGCTCGATCATCCGATCGCAAAATGTCTCGATCTCGGCGAGCGGCTGAAGAAGCGTTTCGGGCTGGACCTGACGGAGGTCGTGCCGAGCGACCCCGGTTCGACCTCGACGACCATCGGCATCCCGGAGGCGGCCGCGGCGGAGATCGAGCGGCGGTTGCGTTCGCCCGAGCCGATCGTGATGGCGGTGGGCACGGGACGCACGCTCAAGGCGGCGATCGAGCAGCTGCCGCCGATGGATTGCCCGCACCACAAGGTCGTGTCGCTGACGGGCAATATCGGGCCAGACGGCTCGGCCGCCTATTACAACGTGGTCTTCACCCTGACCGACCGCATCAAGTCGCGCAGCTTCCCGATGCCGCTGCCGGTCATCGCCTCCTCGCCGGAGGAACGCGAGATGTTGCACAGCCAGACGATGATAAGGGCGACGCTGGCGCTGGCGGCCGAGGCGGACATCACCTTTGTCGGCATCGGCGACCTCAGCAACGCTGCCCCGCTCTATGTCGACGGCTTCATCACCGAGGCCGAACTGAAGGCGCTGCAGAAGGCGGGCGCGGTGGCCGAGATCGTCGGCTGGGCCTATGACCGCACCGGCCGGCTGGTCGAGGGCATCACCAACGAGCGCGTCGCCAGCGCGCCGATCCCGTCGCGCGAGCGTTCTCTGGTGGTGGCGCTGGCCATGGGCGAGCGCAAGCTTCCGGGCATACTGGCCGCGACCACGCGCCGGCTGGTCAACGGACTGATCACGGACGAGCGCACCGCCGAGGCGCTGCTCGCCGCGAGCTGATTTCGCGCGACTGTGCTCACCGACGGCGGTGCGGAAAGCCATTGCCGTCGATAAAACCCATGTCTCGCTTCAGGTGATCGGAGAGCTCCCTGACATCGAGAAGGCCGGCCGCATGCCGGTCCTTGGCCTTGGCCTGCCGGCCTCTCATGAGGCTGAAGAGCCTGCCCACGCCCATAAGCAGGCTTGTGTCGAAAAACGTTGTCATGGCACTGTACTCGCTATGATCTTGCTTGCAATCTGGGCCAAAACGGGCGTCAATTCGAATTGAATCTGCCGCGCGAAGCATAAAGCAGACTTATGATTCCACCCGCCCCGCTACCGCCTCTGGCGGCCCTGCGCGCCTTCGAGTCGGTGGCCCGGCACGGCAGTTTCACGCGCGCCGCCGCGGAGCTCGGAATGACGCAGGCTGCGGTGAGCTACCAGATCAAGCTGCTCGAGGAGCGTGTCGGCACGCCCCTGTTCGTGCGCAAGCCGCGCCAAGTCGTGCTTACCCAGAGCGGCCGGCTGCTGGCGCCGGCGGTCACCGAGGCCTTCGAACTGATCCGCGCCGCCTACGAACAGGCACGCGGCGGCGACCAGGGCATGCTGTCGATCACCACCACGCCGACCTTCGCATCGCACTGGCTCGCCGCCCGCATCGGCTCGTTCCAGCTCGCACATCCGCGGCTCGCGGTGCGGCTTCAGACCACGTCCATCCTCGAGGAGTTCAACTCAGGCGAGATCGATGTCGCAATCCGATCGGGGCGGGGCGACTGGCCGGGACTGGCGGCGCACTGGCTGCTGGCGTCCGATTTCACGCCGATGCTGAGCCCGGGCCTCGCCGAAACCATCGGTGGCGTCCACCACCCTGCCGACCTGCTCAGGCTGCCGATCGTGGCACCCGACGACCCGTGGTGGGGGATCTGGCTGGCTGCGGCCGGCGTCCCTGCCGAGTCCCTGCGCGGGCTCCCGCGCACGTTGCTGGGTTCGCAGGCCTACGAGGCGGTAGCTGCAATCGCCGGCCAGGGGGTCGCGATGCTGACGCCCTCGTTCTACGCCCAGGAAATTGCCGATGGGAGGCTGCTGCAGCCCTTCGATCTCGTGTGCAGCGACGACCATCCCTATTGGCTAGTTTACCCGCAGGGCCGGCGCGCCTCCCCGAAGATCGTCGCCTTCCGCGACTGGCTGCTTGCCGCGATTGCAGCCTGAGCGTCGGCCGACCTATTTTCCGAGACGAGCACGAAGCGCGGCCTTGTCGATCGTCCCCTGCAGGCTCGAAATCAATGTGTATGAGTCCGCATTGATCGCGTTGATCAGCGGGATCGACTTGTCGCGATAGACGGCGTTGGCTTCGTCAGTGTTGCCGCTCTCCAGCAATTCATGCACGTCGAGTGCCACCGCGGACAGGGCCTCGACCTTGGCATAGATGTCCGCAAATCGGGTCAGCTCGTCTTCCGACGCGCTCTTGCTACGCTGCACTGCCTTTCTTGCCTGGATTAGATCCGACCCTAGATCCCCCACGCGTTCGCGCAGCTTGAGGTTCTCGATCCGCTTCGCGCCCATCAGCGGGACTGACGGGTCATAGCGCGACCAGCCACCATAGGCTGCCAGGAGCGCAACGGTCTCCAGATACATGACCGTCTCGCCGAGCCTTTCCAGTTTGTATGTCTGGCCGATCATGTTCTGCTGCCGGGCGATGACCTGGATCGTGTCGTCGGGCTCAGCCGCCGGTGCACTGGTTGGGAGTGCAACCGTGAGCGCTGGCAGAACAAGCACGAGCGCCTGAGCGGTCCGGCGATCGAATTGAGAGAATAAGCGCATCTGCCACCCCCCGATGTTCAAACCATGATCCTTCGGCACAAAGCATGACCGGTCACGAACAGACATCTGCCAGATGAGCGGCTATTTGAGGCAAGATTGACCCCACGGGCGGACATTGACAAGCCCGAGCCTCGTCGCGGGCGCGCCAATCTGGCCCTTGCAAGCACGCGCCCCTCCGCTTGTGCTTACGAGGGCATTACCCGGCTTGGGTTGTCGCGTCAGAAGCAGCGGCCGCAGCTTGATGTCCGCTTGGATGACCGACGTCTCCGCTGCACTGCAACATCGAATGCGTATTGACACTTGACAAGCATGCCGAATAATTGCCCAATCCAAGGACAAATGCTCATCTTGGTCATGGGAGGAAATTGCATGAGACTTAAGTCATTCATTCTCGGAATCTGTTCCGTCAGCGCCTTCGCCTTCGCCGCGCATGCCGAAACCATCACGATCGCCACCGTCAACAACAGCGACATGATCCGCATGCAGAAGCTGACCGACGATTTTACGTCGAAGAACCCGGACATCCAGGTGAACTGGGTGACGCTTGAGGAAAACGTGCTGCGCGAGCGGGTCACCACCGACATCGCCACCAAGGGCGGTCAGTACGACGTCATGACCATCGGCACCTACGAGGCGCCGATCTGGGCCAAGCAGAACTGGCTGCTGCCGCTCGACAAGCTCGGCGCCGACTACGACGCGGCCGACCTCATCCCGGCGATCGCCGGCGGCCTTACCGTCGATGGCAAGCTTTATGCCGCGCCGTTCTACGGCGAGAGTTCCTTCATCATGTACCGCAAGGACCTGATGGAGAAGGCCGGGCTCACCATGCCCGACGCGCCGACCTGGGAATTCATCGCCGACGCCGCCCGCAAGATGACGGACCGCGCCAACGGCATCAACGGCATCTGCCTGCGCGGCAAGGCCGGCTGGGGCGAGAACATGGCTTTCCTGACCGCGACCGCGAACTCTTTCGGCGCGCGCTGGTTCGACGAGCAGTGGAAGCCGCAGTTCGACCAGCCGGAGTGGAAGAACACGCTGCAGTTCTACGTCGACCTGATGAAGGACGCCGGCCCGCAGGGCGCCTCCTCGAACGGCTTCAACGAGAACCTGGCGTTGTTCAGCCAGGGCAAATGCGGCATGTGGATCGATGCTACCGTTGCGGCGTCGTTCGTAACCGGCAAGGACTCCACCGTTGCCGACAAAGTCGGATACGCCTTGGCGCCGGACAACGGCCTCGGCAAGCGCGGCAACTGGCTGTGGGCCTGGTCGCTCGCGGTTCCGGCCGGCACGCAGAAGGCCGACGCGGCGCAGAAGTTCGTCTCATGGGCGACCAGCAAGGACTATCTGAACCTGGTCGCCTCGAAGGAAGGCTGGGCCAACGTGCCTCCCGGCACGCGCACCTCGCTCTACAACAACCCCGAGTACCAGAAGGCCGCGCCCTTCGCGAAGATGACGCTGGACTCCATCAACGCTGCCGATCCGACGCACCCGACCGTCAAGCCGGTGCCCTATACCGGCGTGCAGTTCGTGGCCATCCCCGAGTTCCAGGGGCTTGGCACGACGGTGGGCCAGCTCTTCTCGGCAGCGCTTGCCGGCCAGATGTCGGTCGACGACGCCCTCAAGCAGGCCCAGGAGGCCGCGACGGCGGCCATGACCGAGGGCGGATACATCCAGTAAGGCGCCTCCCAGTGCCTTGGCCGCCCGGAGCGATCCGGGCGGCCCTTTTCAAGGCCTGCGATCACCGTTGACAATCCCCGCGCGGCGCCCCCGCCGAGCACGACCATGCCCGGCAGTGCCGCGCCCGGGCACCAGGAAACGCATCTGCCAAGTCGGGCAGATCGGCGGCGGGCAATGTCGGGGAGGACAGCATGGCTACCAAGCAGACAGGCCACCTTGCGCGCTTCATGATGGCGCCGTCGGTCATCCTGCTCTTCGTCTGGATGATCGTGCCGCTGGCGATGACGCTGTGGTTCTCCTTCCAGCAGTACAACCCGCTCAACCCGATCCGCGACGGCTTCGTCGGCTTCGCCAACTACGCGCTGTTCTTCAGCAATCCCGCCTTCGCCGCCGCCATCATCAACACGCTGCTGCTCGTGGCGTCCGTGCTCATCATTACCCTCGTGGGCGGGATACTGCTTGCCCTGCTGCTCGACCAGCCGATGTGGGGCCAGGGCATCGTGCGCATCCTGGTCATCTCGCCCTTCTTCGTCATGCCGCCGGTCGCCGCGCTGGTGTGGAAGAACATGATCATGCATCCGGGCTACGGTGTGTTCGCCGACCTCGCCCGCTTCTTCGGCGCCGAGCCGGTGGACTGGTTCGCGCAGCTGCCGCTGTTTTCGATCATCATCATCGTCGCCTGGCAGTGGCTGCCCTTCGCGACGCTTATCCTGCTCACCTCGCTGCAGTCGCTTGACGGCGAGCAGAAGGAAGCGGCCGAGATGGATGGAGCCGGCTTCCTGAGCCGCTTCATCTATCTGACGCTGCCGCACCTCTCGCGCGCCATCACCGTGGTGGTGCTGATCCAGACCATCTTCCTGCTTGCGGTCTACGCCGAGATCCTGGTCACCACCAACGGCGGGCCGGGCTACGCTTCAACGAACCTGCCGTTCCTCGTCTACCAGAAGGCGCTGCTCGAGTTCAAAATCGGCCAGGCCTCCGCCGGTGGCATCATCGCCGTCATCCTCGCCAACATCGTTGCCTTCTTCGCCATGCGCGCGGTCGGCAAGAACCTGGACAAGTAGGGGAATCCAATGGCCCGCGCTGTCACCACCAGGCACAAGACGATCGCCACCGCGGTGGCATGGATCGTCGCGCTGCTGATCTTCTTCCCGATCCTCTACACGATCATCACCTCGTTCAAGACCGAGCAGGAGGCAATCCAGGGTTTTAGCCTGATCCCGTCCGGGACGCTGGAGAGCTATCGCGAGGTGGAGGCCCAGCGCGGCTATTTCCACTTCTTCCTGAACTCGGTGATCCTGTCGGTCGGCTCCACAGTGCTCGCGCTGGTCGTCGCGATCCCCGCCGCATGGTCGATGGCGTTCTCGCCGACCAAGCGTACCAAGGACATCCTGATGTGGATGCTGTCCACCAAGATGATGCCGGCGGTGGCGGTGCTGTTCCCGATCTACCTGATCTTCCGCGATGCCGGCCTGCTCGACTCGCGCATCGGCCTGACCGTCATGCTGATGCTGATCAACCTGCCGATCGTCATCTGGATGCTCTACACCTACTTTCGCGAGATTCCCGGCGAGATTCTCGAAGCGGCGCGCATGGACGGCGCCTCGCTATGGAACGAGATCATCTATGTTCTGACGCCGATGGCCGTGCCGGGCATCGCCTCCACGATGCTGCTCAACATCATCCTGGCATGGAACGAGGCGTTCTGGACGATCCGCCTGACCACGACCGAGGCGGCGCCGCTGACGGCATTCATCAGCTCCTTCTCCAGCCCGCAGGGCCTGTTCTGGGCCAAGCTATCGGCCGCGTCGACGTTGGCCATCGCGCCGATCCTGATCATGGGCTGGTTTTCGCAGCGCCAGCTGGTGCGCGGCCTGACCTTCGGCGCGGTCAAGTAGTCGCCGCAACACGAACAAGAATTCCTGGGAGGACACCATGGGCAACATCACGCTGAGGCAGGTGCACAAGTCCTTCGGGGCGACGACGATCATCCCGAAGATCGACCTCGACATCGCCGACGGCGAGTTCGTGGTCTTCGTCGGCCCCTCGGGCTGCGGCAAGTCCACGCTGCTCAGGCTGATCGCCGGGCTGGAGGACGTCTCCTCTGGCAGCATCGCCATCGACGGCAAGGACGTAACCGCCGAAGCGCCGGCCAAGCGCGGCCTGGCGATGGTGTTCCAGTCCTATGCGCTCTATCCGCACATGACCGTCTACAAGAACATCGCCTTCCCGCTGAAGATGGCCGGCCAGGAGGCCTCGGTCATCGACAAGAAGGTGAAGGATGCGGCCAAGGTGCTGAACCTCACCAACTATCTTGAGCGCCGGCCGGGCCAGCTTTCCGGCGGTCAGCGCCAGCGCGTCGCCATCGGCCGCGCAATCGTGCGCCAGCCCAAGGCCTTTCTGTTCGACGAGCCGCTGTCCAACCTCGACGCCGCACTGCGCGGCACCATGCGCCTCGAGATCAGCGAACTGCACCACCAGCTGAAGACCACGATGATCTACGTCACCCACGACCAGGTCGAGGCGATGACCATGGCCGACAAGATCGTGGTGCTGAACGCCGGCAATATCGAACAGGTCGGCTCGCCGCTGGAACTCTACCGCAGCCCCAGGAACCTGTTCGTCGCCGGCTTCATCGGTTCGCCGAAGATGAACCTGATCAACGGCGCCGTGGCCGCCAGGCACGGCGCCACCACCATCGGTGTGCGGCCCGAGCACCTGGCGTTGTCGACCAGCCAGGGAGAGTGGAAGGCGACGGTCAACGTGGCCGAACACCTCGGCGCCGACACCTTCCTGCACGTCAACAGCGAGAATGCCGGCCCGCTGACGGTGCGCGCCGACGGCGAGACGCCGGTCGACTATGGTCAGACGATCTACCTGACGCCCGACCCGAGCAAGGTCCACCGCTTCGGTCCGGACGGGAGAGCGATGTGAACGGAAGGCTCGCCGGCAAATCCGCGTTGATCACCGGTGCCGCGCGCGGTATCGGCAGGGCCTTTGCCGAAGCCTACGCTCGTGAGGGCGCGACGGTGGCAATCGGCGACATCAACCTTGCCGCGGCGGAAAGAAGCGCCGCCGAGATCGGCCCGGCGGTTTATGCCGTTCAGCTCGACGTGACCAGGCAGGACTCGATCGACGCGGCGATAGCTGCCGTGGAGAAGAGGGCCGGCGGTCTCGACATCCTGATCAACAATGCGGCCCTCTTCGACCTCGCGCCGATCGTCGAGATTTCGCGCGCCAGCTATGACCGCCTCTTCGCGGTGAATTTCGCCGGCACGCTCTTCGTGCTGCAGGCAGCGGCGAAGTCGATGATTGCGCGTGGCAAGGGCGGCAAGATCATCAACATGGCGAGCCAGGCGGGCCGTCGCGGCGAACCGCTCGTCGCCGTCTACTGTGCCACCAAGGCGGCGGTGATCAGCCTGACGCAGTCGGCCGGGCTCGATCTCATCAAGCACCGCATCAACGTCAACGCGATCGCGCCGGGCGTTGTCGACGGCGAACACTGGGACGGCGTCGATGCGCTCTTCGCCAAGTACGAGAACCTCGAGCCGGGCAAGAAGAAGAAGCTGGTCGGCGCGGCGGTGCCTTACGGGCGCATGGGCACCGCGCAGGATCTCGTCGGCATGGCGATCTTCCTGGCCAGCGCCGAGGCCAACTATATCGTCGCCCAGACCTACAACGTCGATGGCGGCAATTGGATGAGCTGAGGGCGACGACAGCGCCCCTCTCCCTGGACGGGGAGAAGGAGACAGGGGCGGAGTGGCCCTTCCGCCCAGGGAAAATGGTAGCGTCATGACCACGAAACTCTCCTCCGCCAACCTCTCAAAACTTCCCGCCGGCGTCGGCCGGCCGGCGTACGACCGCGCCGCGCTCACCCCCGGCATCCTGCATTTCGGCGTCGGCAATTTTCACCGCGCCCACCAGGCGGTCTATCTCGACGACCTGTTCAATGCCGGGCTCGACCATGACTGGGCGCTGGTCGGCGCCGGCGTCTTCGAGGGAGAAAACCGCGGCAGGGACATCCTGAAAGCACAGGACTGGCTGACGACCGTTGTCGAGCAGGACGAGGGCCACATGGTCGCCCGCGTCACCGCCGCGATGAGCGATTTCCTGGTGCCCGGCGAGACCGGCGCGATCGTCGCGGCACTTGCCGACCCGAAGATCCGCATCGTCTCGATGACGATCACCGAGGGTGGCTATTTCATCGATCCGGCCTCCCAGAAATTCAATCCGAAGCATCCGGCCATCGTCGCCGACGCCGCCGCGCCCGACAGCCCTAAGACGGTGTTCGGGCTGATCCTTGCGGGGCTGCGGCGCCGCCGCGCCGCCGGCATTGCGCCGTTCACTGTGATGTCGTGCGACAACATCCCCCACAACGGCCACGTCACCGCCGACGCCCTCGTCGGCCTGGCGCGCCTCTCCGACCCGGCGCTGGCCGACTGGGTGGAGAAGAACGTCGCGTTTCCGAACGGCATGGTCGACCGCATCACGCCGGCAACCACCGACCGCGAGCGCGCGCTGTGCGCCGAAAAATTCGGCGTCGAGGATGGCTGGCCGGTGTTCTGCGAGCCGTTCCGGCAGTGGGTGCTGGAGGACAATTTCCCGACCGGCCGGCCGGCTCTGGAGAAGGTCGGCGTGCAGTTCGTCAGCGACGTCTCGCCGTTCGAGTTGATGAAGATCCGCATCCTCAATGGCGGCCACGCGACGATCGCCTATCCCGGCGGACTGCTGGACATCCATTTCGTCCATGAGGCCATGCAGGATCCGCTGATCCGGGCGTTCCTCTCCAAGCTGGAACGCGAAGAAATCATCCCGACGGTGCCGCCCGTGCCGGGCGTGGTGCTGGAAGAGTATTTTGAGCTGATCGACCGCCGCTTCTCCAACCCGAAGATCGGCGACACGATTCGCAGGCTCTGCCTCGACGGCTCGAACCGGCAGCCGAAATTCATCATCCCCACCATCGCGGCGCGGCTGGCTGCCGGTGCGGGTGTCGCCGGTCTGGCGCTGGAATCGGCGCTCTGGTGCCGCTACTGTTTCGGCACCACCGACTCCGGCGCGGTGACCGAACCCAACGACCCGAACTGGGACCGGCTGCAGGCCACCGCCCGCAAGGCCAAGGACGATCCGGGTGCGTGGCTGGCGATGGCCGACATCTACGGCGATGTCGGTCGTTCAAGAGTGTTTGCCGACGAATTTTCGCGCAGCCTGAGCGCGCTGTGGTCGAACGGCACGCGCGAGACGCTGACGCGCTATGTCGCCGGAATCGACTAGCACCCCGCCGGTCGAGGCCGGCACCGCCTGGACCGAAGTCGCACCCGGCCGCGACCGCCTGGTGATCTTCGACTGCGACGGCGTGCTGGTCGACAGCGAGACCATCTCGGTTGCGGTGCTGCTCGAAATGATCGTGGCGGCCGGCGGCCGGCTGAGCGAAGCCGACATCTACCGACGCTTCCTCGGCCGCAGCATGGCGAGCGTGCGCCAGTCGCTGCGCTCCGATTTTGGCGTCGACCCGGGTCCGGAGGCATTTGCGCGCATGGGCGCGCGCCTCTACGAGCGCTTTCGCGCCGAGCTTCGACCTATGCCGGGGATGGCCGACGTGCTTGCCCGCCTCAGCTGCGCCCGCTGCGTCGCCTCCTCTGCCGAGCCGGAGCGTATCCGCGTGGCGCTGCAGGCCACCGGCCTGCTGGAATTGCTCGAACCGCACATATACAGTGCGACCATGGTTTCCCGAGGCAAGCCGGCCCCCGACCTTTTTCTCTATGCCGCCGAGCAGATGGGCGTGGCGCCGGCCGACTGCGTGGTGATCGAGGACAGCCCCGCCGGGATCGAGGCGGCGCGCGGCGCGGGCATGCGCGTCTTTGCCTTCACCGGCGGCTCGCATGTGCCGCTCGCGGGTGGGGCGGCCGCACTTGCCACCATGCGCCCCGACGCGATCTTCGACGACATGCGCCGCCTTCCGGCGATGCTGGCCCACGCGAACGGCCGATCGGTAGCCTGAGCATGGCATCGCTGGTCTGCGCAGTCGATGTCGGGACCGGCAGCGCCCGGGCCGGCATACTCGATCGCACCGGAGCGCTGCTTGGCCGCGCCGAGCGCCCGATAGCCATGAACCGGCCGAAACACGACCACGCCGAGCATGACTCCGAAGACATCTGGCGCGCGGTCTGTGCTGCCGTGCGCGGCGCGATGGCGAAGGCGGGCGCGAAGCCGGAAGACGTCGCCGGCCTCGCCTTCGACGCGACCTGCTCGCTGGTGGTACGCGCTGCCGACGGTGCGCAAGTCACCGTTTCGACTGGCGGCGAGGCAAGGTGGGACACGATCGTGTGGCTCGACCATCGGGCGCTCGCCGAGGCGGACGAATGCACCGCCACCGGCCACCACATGCTGGACTTCATCGGCGGGGTGATGTCGCCGGAGATGGAGACGCCGAAGCTGATGTGGCTGAAGCGTCATTTGCCGGCTAGCTGGCAGGCAGCCGGCCATTTCTTCGACCTCGCCGATTTCCTCAGCTGGAAGGCGACCGGCTCCACCGCGCGGTCGCAATGCACGCTGACCTGCAAATGGGCCTATCTCGCGCATGAGAAGCCGGCCTGGCAGCAGGATTTCCTCCAACAGGTGGGCATCGGCGACATGCTGGCGCGCGGCAACCTGCCGGTCGAGGCGACGCCGGTCGGCGATCTCGTCGGCACGCTGGCGCCGCGGGCCGCCGCCGAACTCGGGCTGACCACCGCCTGTCGCGTCGGGGCCGGCCTGATCGACGCCTATGCGGGCATGCTGGGCGTGCTAGGCGGCCTTGCCGGCGAGCCGAACGAACTTGACCGGCACATGGCGCTGATTGCCGGCACGTCGAGCTGCGTGATGGCGATCTCGCCGGAGCCGCGATCCTTTGCCGGCGTCTGGGGACCGTATTTCGGCGCGGCGGTGCCCGGCCTGTGGGTCAGCGAAGGCGGCCAGTCGGCCACCGGAGCGCTGCTCGATCATCTGATCCGCTGGCATGGCGCCGGCGGCGAACCGGACGCCGCCACGCACGGGCGCATCGCCGAACGCGTCGACGTGATGCGCCGCGAGAAGGGTATCGATCTTGCCGGGCGGTTGCACGTGCTGCCCGATTTTCACGGCAACCGCTCGCCGCTGGCCGACCCCCACGCCGTCGGCGTGGTCAGCGGGCTGACGCTCGACGCCTCCTTCGACAGCCTGTGCGGGCTCTACTGGCGCACCTGCGTCGGCATCGCGCTCGGGGTCCGCCACATCCTCGATGCGCTCAACGAGAAGGGCTATGGCATCGACACGCTGCACGTCACCGGCGGGCACACCAAGAACCCGCTGCTGATGGAACTCTATGCCGACGTCACCGGCTGCACGGTGACCGAACCGGTGCAGGACGAGGCGGTGCTGCTCGGCACCGGCGTGGTGGCCGCGACGGCCGCCGGACTGTTTCCCGACCTCGCCGCGGCCGGCATCGCCATGCGCCGGCCGGGCAACCGCCGCGCCGCCAATCGTGTGCACCGCGCCCGCTTCGACCGCGATTATCGCGTGTTCCTGGAAATGCACCGCCAGCGCCGCGAACTCGACGCGCTTGGGGCTTAGGACGCGGCGCCTTTCCTCGCCCCCACGAAGTGGGGGAGAGGTGCCGCACGAAGCGCGGCGGAGGGGGGTTTTGCCCGCACTTCTCACGCCGCGATGTACACGTCCTCTCCGTCTCGGTCATTCGGCCCCTCGGCAAGCTCGGGGCCTGCGACCTCGCCACCTCTCCCCCTGAAGGGGGCGAGGAAAGGCGCCAAGCTTGTGGCGGCCCTGCCTGTCGGCAAGCGTGGCCCAACCCTCCAAGCTTGCCTTTCGGCGCGGCATGCGGCAAACACGCCGTCGGCCGATGGATGAACCGGGCTTCCCATCGCAAAAATCGTGCCCGGGCGAAACGGCCGTCAGGCCCCAGTGCGAGCTGTTCCATGTCGGCGATCGACGCGGTGTCCTCCGCATCGGCGAGCGTCTGGCGCGACGAGATTCGCGCGACGCTGACGCTTGCCTGGCCGATGATCCTCACCAATCTCGGCCAGACGGCGATGAACGCCACCGACGTGCTGATGATGGGCAGGCTCGGTGCCCATGCGCTCGCGGCCGGCACGCTCGGCTCCAACCTCTATTTCGCGCCGATGATCTTTGGGCTCGGCCTGATGCTCGCCACCTCGCCGATGATGGCGACGGAACTGGGCCGCAAGGCACATTCGGTGCGCGACGTGCGCCGCACCGTGCGGCAGGGGCTGTGGATCGCGATCGCTATATCGATCCCGATCTTCCTGCTGCTGTGGCAGTCCGAGGCGATCCTGTTGCTGATGGGCCAGGAGCCCGATCTGGCGCACACCGCCGGCATCTATGTCCGCTGGCTGCAATGGAGCATGCTGCCCTTCTACGGCTACATCGTGCTGCGCTCCTTCATCTCGGCGCTGGAGCGGCCCGGCTGGGCGCTGGTGATCGTCTTTGCGGCGGTCACGTTCAATGCCTTCGCCAACTGGGTGCTGATCTACGGCCACCTCGGCTTTCCGGCCATGGGCATCGCTGGCTCCGGGCTGGCGACGACCATCTCCAGTACGCTGATGTTCCTCGGCATGGCACTGGTGGTGATGCTGCATCCGAAATTCCGCCGCTACCACGTGCTCGGCCGCTTCTGGCGGCCCGACTGGCCGCGGTTCTGGGCGCTGCTCAAGCTGGGGTTGCCGATCGCCGGGCTGCTGGCCTTCGAGGTCTGCGTGTTCAACGCGGCGGCGATGCTGATCGGACTGATCGGCGCCGATGCGCTCGCCGCCTACGCCATCGCGATCCAGCTCTGTGCGATCAGCTTCATGGTGCCGCTGGGTCTTGGCCAGGCGGCGACGGTTCGCGTCGGCCGCGCCTATGGCGCCGGCGACAGCGGGGCGGTCAGCCGCGCCGGCTGGACGGCGATGGCGCTCGGCACGGCATTCATGGCGATGACCGGCCTGCTGATGGTGCTGGCGCCGCGGCTGCTGATTGGCGCCTTCCTCGACCTCGGCGATCCGAACAACGCGTCGGTCGTTACCATTGCCACATCGTTCCTGCTTTTTGCGGCGCTGTTCCAGGTGATGGATGGGGCGCAGACGGTCGGCGCCGGCATGCTGCGCGGCCTGCACGACACCAAATGGCCGATGGTCTACGCGGCGGTCGGCTATTGGGGGATCGGCCTGCCGCTTGGCGTGCTGCTCGCCTTTCCCCTGGGGTTCGGCGGCGACGGCATCTGGGTCGGGCTGGCGCTCGGCCTCACAGTGGTGGCCCTGCTGCTGATCGCGCGCTGGCTGCGGCGCGATCGTTTTCCGCCCGCCCAGGCCCGCGCGATCCCGCTGCATTAGGAACGGCTGGCCCCTCGTTCACCCGCGGCGCACGAAGGGCGAGAAAACCAGCAGGCTGAGAATCTCGAACAGCATCTGCGCGCCGGCCTGCGCGGTATTGGTGGTGGCGTCGTATTGCGGCGCCACCTCAACCACGTCGCCGCCGACGATGTTGAGGCCCTTGAATCCCCGCAGCAGTTCCAGCGCCTCGCGCGTGGTCAGCCCGCCGACCTCGGGCGTGCCGGTGCCGGGTGCGAAGGCCGGGTCGAGGCTGTCGATGTCGAAGCTGATGTAGGTCGGCTCGTCCCCCACCACCTGGCGCGCCTTCTCGATGATCGCCGGGATGCCCATGGCGGTGATCTGCTCCGCGTGGATCACCGACATTCCTGATTCGTAGGAGAACTCCCACAGATATTCCGACGAGCCGCGGATGCCTATCTGAATGGTGCGGGTCGGGTCGAGCACTCCGTCCAGCACCGCGTTGCGAAACGGGCCGCCATGGTGGAACTTGGTCTGGTCGAAGCCGCCGCTGGTGTCGCAATGGGCATCGATGTGGATCAAGCCGACCGGCGCCTTTCGGCCGACGGCCTTCAGGATCGGATGTGTGATCGAATGATCGCCGCCGACCGAAAGTGGCACCACGCCGGCGTCGACGATCTGGCCGATGCGGCGCTCGATGTCGTCGTGGCTCTGCTCCAGGCGAAAACGGCTGGCGAAAGGGACGTCGCCGATGTCGGCCACGCGCAGTTCATAGACAGGCGCGCAATCCAGAAAATGATTGTATGGGCCGATGCGTTCGATTGTGCGCAGCGCTCGGGGGCCGAAGCGGGCACCATTGCGGTTGGTTACGCCCAGGTCCATCGGCACGCCGACCATGGCGACCTGCAGGTCGCCGAAATCCGGGTTTGCGGCATCGACCGCGAGGTGTGGAGCGGCGCAGAATGTCGGCATGCCGGCATAGGGCGCGACGCGGGTGCCGCCCTTGAAGATATGGTCGGCGACGCGGCGGAACTTCGGATCATAGATGTCGCCGCCGCCGCTTTCGCCATAGCGGGCACGCAGGGCGTCGAGCTTGTTGCGGTCGAATGGCATGTCCGTCTCTCCGGTCTCGCGGCGCCTATTCCGACAGAGCAAGGCCGGCTGTCAATTCACGCCATGTCGCGAGTGAATGAATGCCCTGCGAAGGTCGGGTGCAGCCTCTGCAATCCAGACATGCAACATCATGCGGGCGTGCTAGATTGATACGACACCCCGGGGTCGGATCATGAAGAGCATCGTCGCAGGCGCCCTCGACATCGCCTATCTCGAAACCGGCCCGGCCGACGGTTCACCGGTCATCCTCTTGCATGGCTTTCCGTACGACGTCCATTCCTACGACGAGGTGGCGGAACTTCTTGCCGACGCGGGGCGGCGCTGCATCGTGCCATACCTGCGCGGCTACGGGCCGACGCGGTTCCTTGCGCCCGAAACGCTTCGGTCTGGGCAGCAGGCCGCGCTGGCGGTGGACTTGCTGGCGCTGATGGACCGGCTGGCGATCCCGCAGGCCGTTCTGGCCGGCTACGACTGGGGCGGGCGCGCCGCCTGCATCGTGGCCGCGCTCTGGCCGCAGCGTGCGCGCGGGCTGGTGAGCTGCGGCAGCGGCTACAACATCCAGAACATCCCGGCATCGGGCATTCCCGCCGCCCCGTCAGACGAGTATCGCTACTGGTACCAGTACTATTTCCACACCGAGCGCGGGCGCGCCGGGCTGGCCGCCAACCGTCGCGAATTTTGCCGGCTGCTTTGGCGGCTGTGGTCGCCCACCTGGACCTTCGACGATGCGACCTATGCCGTGACAGCGACCTCCTTCGCCAATCCCGATTTCGTCGACGTGGTGATCCATTCCTACCGGCATCGCTACGATGCCGCGCCCGGTGATCCGGCCTACCAGTCGCTCGAGGCGCGGCTTGCTGCGCAGCCCGCGATCACCGTGCCGACAATCGTGCTTCACGGCGCCGACGACGGCGTCGATCCTCTACGGCCGGCCGACCGCGACGCACGCCATTTCACCGGTCCGCATGAGCGGCGCGTGCTGGCCGGAATTGGCCACGACGTGCCGCGGGAGGCGTCGCGCGCCTTTGCCGACGGGGTTCTGGCGATCGGCTAAGCCGCATTCACAGCTGGTCGGCAGGCTTGCCAAAACCGCCCGTTGCGGGGAGGCTGCGGCCTCGACCGACGGAGCCCGAACGTGAGCGAACGACCCCAGCCGACGACCAGAAACGACTATCGCGTCTTCAGGCCGATCCCCACCCGTTGGATGGACAACGACATCTACGGCCACATGAATAATGTCGTGCATTATTCGCTCTTCGATACGGCGGTGAACGGCTGGCTCATCGAGAAAAAACTGCTCGACCCGCATCGCCACACCGAAGTGTCGCTCGTGGTGGAGACCGGCTGCCGCTATTTCGGCGAGATGGCCTTTCCGGATCTGGTGACGGCCGGCCTTGCGGTTGCAAAAATCGGAAACTCGTCGGTGCGCTATCGCATCGGCCTGTTCAAGAACGACGATGAGGCCGCGTCGGCGGAGGGCTTTTTCGTGCACGTCTATGTCGATCGCGCCTCGCGCCGTCCGGTGCCATTGCCGGCAAGGTTGCGGGAGGCGTTCGAGGCGATCTCGGCCTGACCGAGGTAAGACCTGCGCTGGTGGACCGACGGAGCCCGCTCGCCCGGCGCAAGCGTCGCGGAAAAATTGGTGCTATAGGGCTAGCCGAGGGCCATGCCCGGAAGAGTAGCGGTGAAAAGGCCCGAGAATGACCAAGACCGATATTGCGCGGCGCGTCTACAATCACACCTGGAAGCTCGATCCGATCGTGCGCAGCCTGCTCGATACGGATTTCTACAAGCTTCTGATGCTGCAGATGATCTGGGGCGTCTATCCGAAGGTCGACGTCACTTTCTCGCTCATCAACCGTACGACGTCGGTGCGCCTTGCCGACGAGATCGACGAGCAGCAGTTGCGCGAACAACTGGACCACGCCCGCACGCTGCGCTTCTCCAAGAAGGAGATGATATGGCTGGCCGGCAACACCTTCTATGGCCGCAAGCAGATTTTCCAGCCCGAGTTTCTTGCCTGGCTCGAGAATTTCCGGCTGCCCGAATACGAGTTGTCGAAGCGCGACGGCCAGTACGAGCTGAATTTCCACGGGCCGTGGATGTACACGACGCTGTGGGAGATCCCGGCGCTTTCGATCATCAACGAGCTGCGATCCCGAGCGGCTATGAAATCGTTCGGGCCGTTCGGCCTCGACGTGCTTTACGCCCGCGCGAAAGCGAAGATGTGGGCGAAGACCGAGCGGCTGAAGCAGCTTCCCGGCCTGAAAATCTCGGATTTCGGCACGCGCCGCCGCCACGGCTTCCTGTGGCAGCGCTGGTGTGTGGAGGCGCTGAAGGAAGGCATCGGCGACGCCTTCACCGGCACCTCCAACGTCAAGCTGGCGATGGACACCGACCTCGAGGCGCTGGGCACCAACGCCCACGAGCTGCCGATGGTGATCGCCGCCATGACCGACAGCGACGAGGATCTGCGCGCCTCGCCCTACACCGTCCTGCAGGACTGGCAGCGCTACTATGGCGGCAATCTGCTGATCGTGCTGCCCGACACCTTCGGCACCGCGGCGTTCTTGCGCGATGCGCCGGACTGGATCGCCGGGTGGACCGGCTTTCGGCCGGACAGCGCACCGCCGATCGAGGGCGGCGAGAAGATACTTGCCTGGTGGCGTGAGAAGGGCGTCGACCCGCGCCAGAAACTGCTCATCTTCTCGGACGGCCTCGACGTCGACACCATCATCGAGACCTACAAGCATTTCGAGGGCCGGGTTCGCATGTCGTTCGGCTGGGGCACCAATCTCACCAACGACTTCGAGGACTGTGCGCCGGTCCCGACCGAGCAGCTCAACGCGATTTCGCTCGTCTGCAAGGTAACCGAGGCGAACGGCCGGCCGGCGGTGAAACTGTCGGACAATCCGGAAAAGGCGACCGGCGACCGCGAGGAGATCGCCCGCTACATCCGCGTTTTCGGCAACAAGGAGCGCGTGCGCCACGCGGTGAAGGTGTAGGGCGGAGGGGGCGACGACTCGCCAAGGCCCCGCTCGCGGGGGCACATTGTCGAAAGGATGAAGGAACGCCGCCTTTGCTCGGGAGGACCTGCGCGGACCACTGCCGCGGCCCTCGCCGCCGCATCTTCGCTTGTCCCTTCATCCGCCTTCGCCCATGCCTCGGAGCGTGGCCATGTGCTGCTCCTCCCGACGGGACACTACCTCATCGGCGGGGCGCTCGCCGTGGCGGCGAGCTTTCTGGTTCTTGGCTTCGTCTCGGTCGAGAGCGTGCGACGCCTCTTTGCCGGCCGCGTGCCGCTGCCGATCGCGTTGCCCGACCTGCGCCTGCCGCTCAGCCTCGTCTCGTTCGCGCTCTTCATTGTCCTGGTCGGCGCCGGCTTCTTCGGCAGCCGCGACCCGCTCTCCAATCCGCTGCCGCTGGTCGTCTGGACCCTGCTGTGGGTCGGCCTCACGCTGGTGCAGGGCGTTTTCGGAAACGTGTGGGCCGCGATCAACCCCTGGTACGCGCCGTGGCGCATCGTCGTGGCGTTCGCTGGCGGCGATCCGGACCTGCCCCCGCTGCGCCTCCCGCGTTGGATCGGATACTGTCCGGCGGTGCTTGGCCTTGCGGGCTTCACCTGGTTCGAACTGATCGACCTCGCCCCCGACGATCCGGCCCGTCTTGCCACCGTCGTGCTCGCCTACTGGCTGGTCGCCTTCGCGGGAATGGTGCTGTTCGGCCACCGGGAATGGGCCGAACGCTGCGAGTTTCTGTCCGTGTTCTTCGCGATGGTCTCGCGTTTTGCGATCCTTGACGTCGCGGACGACCGCCGGCTGCGGCTCTGCCTACCCGGTGCCCGGTTGCAAGACGTCCGGGCGCTGCCGCTCTCCGGCACGGCCTTCATCCTGCTGGCGCTGGCCGGCGTATCCTTCGACGGCCTGTCGCGCACCTTCTTCTGGCTCGCGCTGAACGGCATCAATCCGCTGGAGTTTCCCGGCCGCAGCGCCATGACCGGCATCAACACCACCGGGCTTGCCGGCGCGTTCTTGTTGCTGTCGTTCGCATTCCTGTTTTCGGTCTGGCTTGGCAAAAGGCTTTCGCGAGACGCCACGCCGCTTGCGCAGGTGGCCGGGCTGCTGGTGTGGTCGCTGGTGCCTATCGCGCTGGCCTACCATTTCTCGCACTACCTGACCGTCCTGCTGGTCAACGGCCAGTACGCTCTGGTGGCACTCTCCGACCCTTTCTCGTTGGGCTGGGACCTCTTCGGCACGGCGCATGCCAGCGTCGAGGCCGGCGTCGTGTTGGGACCCCAGGCCGCCTGGACGCTGTGGAACCTTCAGGCCGGCGCGATCATCCTTGCCCATGCACTGGCCGTTCTTGTCGCCCACGCGCTCGCCGGGCGGCTTACGCCCCAGCCGGGAAGAACGCTGGTCGGTCAGCTCCCGCTCGCCGTCCTGATGGTCGGCTACACGGTGCTCGGACTCTGGCTTCTGTCCACGCCGACAGGCGCGTGAAGCCGGCAAAAGTGCCCGTCCGCGGGCTCTATTGCCACGCCTGACCTTTGATGTTTTAGTTTGCGCACAAGCAGTTTTTCCGGGCCGCGCAGGCGTTCGGGGAGAGCAAAAAAACTGCCCGCGACGGGCGGAAAACAAGGGGAACAGAGATGGCCGACGACATGAAATTCCCGGGCCGCAAGGCCGGCAGACTGGACCGCCGTACCGTGCTGAAGGGCATGGCCGCGACCTCGGCCTTCGCCGCCGGGCCGGGCTTCGTGCGCTATGCGCAGGCGCAGAGTTCCGAGCCGATCAAAATCGGCTTCCAGGCGCATCGCACCGGCATCGGCGCCGCCTACGGCCGCTGGTACGAGAAAACCACGACGGCCGCCGCCAAGGCCATCAACGACGCCGGCGGCATCAACGGGAGGCCGCTCGAAATCATCACCGAGGATGACGGTACCGATCCCAAGCGCGGCGCCGAGGTGGTTGCCAAGTTCGCCAGCCAGCACAAGACCGACGTCGTCTACGGCACGCTGTTCAGCCACGTCGTCATCGGCTCGGCGCCGACGGCGGGCGAGCTCAAGATCCCGTATTATGTGGTCAGCGAAGGTCACCACGTCGCCTCCACCAAGCTCAACCGCTGGTGCTTCCAGCCCGGCATCACCGATGTGAAGAGCCAGATTCAGGCGATGGCGCCGTGGATTGCTGCCAATGTCGGCAAGAAGGTCACCATGATCTTCCCCGACTTCGCCTTCGGCTACGACCATCGCGACTACCTGCCGCCGGCGCTGAAGGCGCAGGGCGCCGAGGTGATCGGCCAGATCGCCATTCCGCCGACGGAAAGCTCCTTCACGCGCTATTTCCCGCAGATCCCGGCCGAAACCGAGGTGCTCTACCACGTCATGGTCGGCCCGGCGGTGCTCACCTTCGTCAAGGAACTGGGCGAGTTCTACGGCTCCAACAAGCCGCAGCTCTTCGGTTTCATGGACTCGCTCGAGGCGGTCGATGTCAACAGCCCGGGCCTCGAGTTCCTCGATGGCACCCATTTCTGGGAAGGCTCGCCGCGCTACGCCCAGGCGAACGATTCGGATGCCCAGAAAGCCTATCGCGCGGCCGTCGGCATCGACGACAACGGCGCGGCGGTGGGCGATGCGGCCGACGTGTCGACGGCCTCGCACATGTTCGGCTGCTGGGAGACGCTCTACGTCATCAAGCAGGCGATGGAAGCGGCCGACTACAAGGGGCCGGACGACCGCGCCAAGCTCGTCGAAGCGACCGAGGCGCTGACCGAATTCATGGAAGGACCGGAGCATCCGCAGGGCGACAAGACCTTCAACGGCAAGATCCACCAGGCTTTCGGCCATCAGAACATCTCGAAGGTGGAAGGCGGCAAGCTCGTCGTGGTTCATCGCACCTCGATCGAGGACGGCCTCTACGAGCCGGAGGGCGACTACACGACGATGCCGCTCTGAGGCAGGCCACGATTGCTTCGGCGTACTGACGCGGTATATACTGCGTCAGTACGTACGGAGCCTTATGTCATGGCCAAGGAAGCCGTCTTCACGATGAAGCTCGAGCCCGAGCTGCGCGATGCCTTCATGGCGGCGGCAAAGCATAGTGATCGCCCGGCTTCGCAGATCGTGCGCGAATTCATGCGCGACTTCATCCACCAGGACCGGGACTATGTCGAGTTCCTGCGGCGCAAGGTGGAAGCGGCGCGCAAGGACATCGAGGCGGGGCGTACCTACACACACGAAGAGGTCAAAGCCCATATGGATGAGGTGATCGCGGATCTTGAGCGCAAGAACCGCGAGGCCGCTGAGTGAATCTCCTTTGGACGGCCAAGGCTAGACGCGAACTCGCCGGGATCGTCTCTTACATCTGGCGGGAAGACCCCGCCGCAGCAAGGCGAATGCGAAGCCGCATCGAAGCCACGGCGGCTTATCTTGGATCACAGCCATTCATGGGTCGTCCCGGCGCCGTAGCTGGAACACGCGAGGCCATCCCGCATCCAAGCTATCGCATCGTCTACCAGATAGTCGACGAGACCGTTTTTATCCTCTCCGTCGTCCACACCGCTCGCCAGTGGCCGCCGCTTGCCGACGAGGGGGAGGCCTGAATGGGGTTCGGGCCGCATCTCCTACTGGCGACGCTCGAAGGCCTGGTGACTAGCGCCGTGCTGGCGCTCACCGCACTCGGGCTTTCGCTCGTCTTCGGAGTCATGCGCATCGTCAACGTGGCCCACGGCGAGTTCTTCATGCTCGGCGCCGTGGTCGCCTGGTTCGTGTCGAGCACCTTTGCCGGCCATCCGGCGCTCGGCTTCGTGGCCGCGCTGGCGATCAGTCCGCTGGTGGTCGGTGCGGTGGCGCTGGTTGCCGAACGGCTGGTACTGCGGCGGCTGGAATACAATCCCGAAGCGACGATCGTCGCCACCATCGGCCTGCTCTACATCATCCAGCAGGCGGCCCTGACTCTGTTCGGGCCCCAGGCGCGCCAGGTGACGCCGCCCTTCAACTTTCGCATCCAGTTTCCCTGGTTCGGCTACTCAGGCTATAAGCTCGCCGTCATCGCCGCCTCGATTCTGCTCCTGCTGGCCGTCTGGTTCGTGCTGACGCGCACCCGTATCGGGCTGGTAATGCGCGCGACCCAGTACGACCGCGAGACCGCGCAAGCCTTCGGCATACCGGTGGAACGCGTCTATGCCGGCGTATTCGCGCTCGGCGCCATGCTGGCGGCGGTCGCGGCGGTGCTGATCGTGCCGATCCAGCAGGCGCATTACCTGATGGGGCTCGACCCGCTTCTCCTGTCCTTCATCGTGGTGATCATCGGCGGGCTGGGCTCGCTGCGCGGCACCATGGTCGCGGCCGTGCTGATCGGGCTCTCCGACGGCATCATCTCGGCCTTCTTCCAGCCGACCCTTGCCAAGATGATCGCCACGCTCGCGGTGGCGCTCGTGCTCGTCTTCCGGCCCACGGGCCTGTTCGGCACGGTGGCGCGGTGATCGCGCGGCAGGCGCGCGGCCGCGTAATTGCCCTGCACGCCGGCGTCATCGCGCTGCTGTTCGTTTTGAATTTCGCACTGCCGGAGTATCACCACGGCGTGCTGGCCCGTGTCATGGTGCTGACCGTCTTCGCCATGGGCTACAACCTGCTGTTCGGCTACACTGGCCTGCTCAGCCTCGGCCACGCGATGTTTTTCTCCGCGGGGCTCTATGGCGCCGGCCTGCCGGTCTATCATTTCGGCTGGGGCATGCCGGCGGCCTTCGCCAACGGCATCGTTTGCGGCGCGCTGCTCTCGGCGGTGATCGGCGCCTTGGCGCTGCGCACCACCGGCGTCGCCTTCATGATCGTCACCATGATGTTCGCGCAGGTCCTTTTTCTCTCGATCCTCTACTTCAACGCCTGGACGGGCGGCGACCAGGGGCTGGTGCTCGAGCAGTCGCTGCGGCGCATCGCGCTCGGCGGCGCAAGCATCGACCTCACCGACCCGACCACGCGCTATATGGTGGCGCTTGCGCTGTTCGCGCTGACCGTTGCCGGCATGGTGGCGCTGGTGCGGGCACCTTATGGCCGCGTGCTGGTGGCGATCCGCGAAAACGAGGAGCGCACCAGGATGCTTGGCTACGACGTGTTTTCGAGCAAGCTCGCCGCCGTCATCGTCTCGGGAACGATCAGCGCCGCGGCGGGGGCGGCTTATGGCCTGCTGTTCGGCTATGTCGGCTCGACCTTTGCCTCGGTCCAGTACTCGATTCTGCCGCTGCTTTGGGTGCTGCTTGGCGGCGCCGCAACCGTGCTCGGGCCGTTCCTCGGCACGCTGTTCATGTACTACGTGGTCGACATCACGAGCGGCTTCACCACCGCGTGGCTGCTCATCGTCGGCGTGGCGCTGATCCTGCTGGTTCTGTTCTTTCCGAAGGGTGTGCTCGGGACCGTGCGCGATCGCGCCGCGCGGTGGTTGCCATGATGCCGCTGCTCACCACCAGGGGGCTGAGCCGCAGCTTCGGCGGGCTGAAGGCGGTGGACAGTGTCGACTTCGCGGTGATGCCGGGAGAGATCCGCGCCATCATCGGCCCGAACGGCGCCGGCAAGACCACCTTCGTCAGCCTGCTCTGCGGCCGCATCGAGCCGTCGGCCGGCATGATCCTGTTCGACGGCGGCGACATCACCGGCATGCCGGCGTGGCGGCGGGTGCGCCAGGGCATCGCCTACACGTTCCAGATCACCAGCGTTTACGCGAACCTCACCGCCTACGACAACGTGGCGCTGCCGGTGCAGCGCACGCTGGAGGGGCGCCACACCGCGGGCAGGCTGCACGCGGCGGTGATGGAGGCGCTGCGGCGGACGGGGCTGGAGGACCGCGCCGAGACGCCGGCGGGGGCCCTGGCCTACGGTCACCAGCGGCTGCTCGAGGTCGCCATGGGCCTGGCGCTGAAGCCGCGCCTGCTGATTCTCGACGAGCCGACGCAAGGGCTCTCCGACGCCGAGATCGCCGGCTTCATCGACCTGGTGCGCGAGATCGCCACGAGTGCAACGGTGCTCATCATCGAGCACAACATGCCGGTGGTGATGGAATTGGCCGATCGCATCACCGTGTTCGAAGCGGGAAGAATCTTGGCCGAAGGGGCGCCGGAAGACATCCGCCGCAACGCCGCCGTCCAGCACGCCTATCTCGGGACGCCCGCCGATGGCTGACGAGGTGCTGAAAGTCGGCGGGCTCGACTGCTTCTACGGCGCCGTTCAGGTGCTGTTCGGCCTGTCGCTGGAACTGCGCCGGGGCGAAGTGCTGTGCCTGCTCGGCCGCAACGGTGCCGGCAAGACCACCACGCTGAAGGCCATCATGGGTCTGGTGCCGGCCCGCAGCGGCTCGATCATGCTCGGCGGGACGGACCTCGCCAGCCTGCCCGCCTGGGAGGTGCCGAAGACCGGGATCGCCTATGTGCCACAGGGCCGGCGGCTGTTTGCCGAACTCACGGTCGCGGAAAACATCGAGATCGGCCTGATGGCGCGCGGCAAGGGGGCGGCGACGCGGGAAACCGTGCTCGCCCTGTTTCCGGTGCTTCGCCAGCGCCTGCGGCAGCGCTCCGGCACTCTGTCCGGCGGCGAGCAGCAGCAGCTCGCGATGGCGCGGGCGCTCTGCCTGGAGCCGGACGTGCTTCTGCTGGACGAGCCGACCGAGGGCCTGATGCCGTCGATGATCGCGGCCATCCGCGAAACGGTGGCCACGCTGCGCGAGCGAGGTGTCTCGACCATACTGGTGGAGCAACGTGTCGAGGCGGTGCTGCCGGTGGCCGACCGCGTCGCGTTCATCGAAAACGGCCACAATCGCGAAACCGTGCCCGTCGAAAGGCTTCGCGGGGATGCCGCCCTTGTCAACCGCTACGTCGGGCTTGGGTAGATGTCAGTCTCCGCGGCGGGATCATTTCAACGGAAGAACACGAAGCCGGTGACCAGGAACACGGGGATCAGCACCGCGCCGCTCCACAGCATGTAGCCAAAAAAGCTTGGCATGCGGATCTGCCGCTCGCGGGCGATGGCATAGACCATGAAGTTCGGCGCGTTGCCGATATAGGTGTTGGCACCCATGAACACCGCACCCGCCGAGATCGCCGCGAGCACCGGCGCTTGGGTGGTCATCAGCTCCCGCGGGTCGCCGCCGGCGAGCTCGAAGAAGACGAGGTAGGTGGGCGCATTGTCGAGTAAGGAGGACAGCGCGCCGGTCAGCCAGAAATAGGCGAGCGGAACCGGCTGTCCGTCGGCGTCGGTTACCAGCCCTACCAAGGGCGCCATCGCGCCCTCGGGTCCGGCGTGCAGGATGGCGATGACCGGCACGATGCAGATGAAGATCGCGGCGAACAGCTTTGCGACTTCCCGGATCGGCCCCCAGGAGAAACCGTTGGCGCGGCGGTATTCCTTGCGCGTCAGCCAAAGCGACGCCAGCGCCAGCGCGAGGATAAAACCGTCGCGCAAGAGGTTCTGCCACTCGATCGACACGCCGGCGACGGTGAAGGCGACGCCCGGTTTCCAGGCCGCGGAAATGAGGATCGCGGCGATCACGCCGGCGAGCAGCGGAATGTTGGCCAGGCCGCGGATGCGGACCTTCGAGTCGGGCGTCGGGTCCTTTATCTTGGGGGCGCCGGCCTCGCGGATATGCACAGCGACATCAAGGGCGAGAAAGCTCGCAAGCACGACGCCGCCGACGAACAGGGTTTCCCGCCACAGATTGGCGGTGGTCCAGAAGAAGTCGACGCCGCGCAGGAAACCGACGAACAGCGGCGGGTCGCCAAGCGGCGTCAGCGAGCCGCCGATGTTCGACACCAGGAAGATGAAGAAGACGATGACATGCGCGTTGAACGGCCGGTTGTCGTTGGCGCGGATGATCGGCCGGATCATGATCATCGAGGCGCCGGTGGTGCCGACGACCGAGGCAAGCAGCGCGCCGATGGCCAAAAGCAGAGCGTTCGTAGCCGGCGTGCCGTGGATGTTGCCGGCGACGAGTAGGCCGCCCGAGATGGTGAACAGCGCAAACAGAAGGATGATGAAGGAGGTGTATTCCAGCAGCAGCGTGTGAAGCACGGCCGCCGTCGCGGCGTGCAGGCCGAAGGCGACCGCGAGCGGAACCACCACGAGCGCGGCCCAGAAGGCGGCGAACTTTCCGTAGTGATGTTCCCACAGATGCGGGTAGAGCAGGGGGCCGGTGGCGATGGACAGCAGCAGCCCGGCGAAGGGGAGTGCCCACAGCAGCGACATCTGCGCGCCCGGCAAGCCATCGGCCGCAAGAGCGGGCGCCGGCAACAGGCATGCGAGTACGGAAACCGCGGCCAGGATCGGGACTTTGCGCATGACGCCTTGGCAGGCCGGTGCGGTGCGTCGGGTCAGGCGAGCTTGACGCCGGCATTGCGCATGGCGGCCAACATCGTCTCCACCGAGCCGTTGAGGTCGATCCCGCGGCAGGCATCGAGACGGACCGTGGTGTCGAACCCATGCGCGGCTGCGTCGAGCGCCGAATACGCAACGCAAAAATCGGTCGCCAGCCCGACGAGCACGACGGTGTCGATACCGCGCTCGTGAAGGTAGCCGGCGAGCCCGGTCGGGGTGGTGCGATCGTTCTCGAAGAAGGCGGAATAGCTATCGATCGCCGGATCCGTGCCCTTGCGTACCACGAGCTCGGCTTCAGTGCGCCGCAGCCCCGCATGGAACTCGGCGCCGCCGCTGCCCTGGATGCAGTGATCCGGCCAAAGGGTCTGCGGCCCGTAGTACATCTGGATCTGTTCGAAGGGCTTTTTTCCGGGGTGGCTGGACGCGAAGCTGGAATGCCCGGCCGGATGCCAGTCCTGGGTCAGGACCACATGCTTGAAGTCGTCGATCATGGCGTTGACCAGCGGGACGATATCGTCGCCACCGGCGACGGCCAGGCTTCCGCCGGGACAGAAATCGTTCTGCAGGTCGACCACCACCAGCGCCGTCTCGGCCATGCTTCCACCCCGTCCGTTTGCATTGGTTAACTCATCCGGAATGCGTCCGGGCGTCAACAGTCGATCTCGATCGGTAAAGACCACTGGCGATGCGGGGGCGGGGCATCAAACCGCTCAAATCCGCGCTTTCCGTGACCCTGAGCGACGGATCCGCTTTATGCCGCGGTTAACCACCCCGTCTGCTGCGGGCCCGAAACCTTTCGGTAAGACTGTTTCTTAAGCCGATCGAAAGAGCTTCCGCGTAAGTTGCGACCATCCGATCAACACCGAAGAAAGTTGACGGAAGTGCTGTTGAAACGTGGAGTAAGGAGCTCTCAAATGACCAAGATTTTCGCTCGCTTCGCCAAGGACGAGTCCGGCGCAACCGCCATTGAGTATGGCCTCATCGCCGCCCTCATCGCCCTGGCCATCATGGTCGGCGCTGGCAACCTCGGCAACTCGCTGAACAACCAGTTCGACTATATCGCCGGTCAGCTCGACGCCACCCAGGAATAAGTCTGGGCGCTGACGTCACTTTCTTCCGGAAGGCCGCCCGAGGGGGCGGCCTTCTGGCTTTAAGGGTACCGCACGGCGGCCTTACGCTATCTTAATCGCCGCGCGCTAGGAATACGCATCGTCAATTGCGGAGGCACGAAGCCCAAATGCTCGTTGCGGCGATCCTGGTGGTCTTTCCGTTCTGCATGGTGTTCTCCGCGGTCTCCGACACCCTGTCGATGACGATCGCCAACCGTGTTCCTCTGATCCTGCTTGGCACCTTCGCGATCGTGGCTCCGCTCACCGGAATGGAATGGACGGTGTTCGGCTGGCACCTGATCGCAGGCGTGATGGTGCTGGCGGTCACCTTCGCCATGTTCGCCATCGGCGCGATGGGCGGCGGCGACGCCAAGCTGCTTGCAGCCACCGCTGTCTGGATGGGGTTTGGAACACTCCTGGTCCAATACCTGGTCGCATCCGCCTTCATCGGCGGCCTGCTGACGCTGTTGATCCTGAGCTACCGGGCCTCGCCGCTTTCCAGCATGACGAGCCAGAACCTCTTCCTGCGCAACTTCGTGCATGAATCGAAGGGCATCCCCTACGGCATTGCCCTCGGCATCGCGGGGCTCGTCGTCTATCCGATGACGCCACTCATGATCTGGGCAATCGACCGCCTGACCAGCGGCTGACCATTTCGCCGATCGCGCGCCGGCGTGGGTAAAGGCGGCGTATTGCCGCCTTTTTCGTCAGGCGTTAACCACATCGCTTTTGAATAAACTTTGCATTAATCACGATCGTAAGCATTGCATTAACCGTAATTTGACGATTGCCACGGCAATGTCCGGATCGGCTTGGTGGAATACCAGGGACGAGGTTCGGACGAATGGCTGCATCCCGATTGATAATTCTGGGCGTAGCGGTGGCCGCGGCGGGCGGCGCCGGCTACATTGCCAAGAACATGGCCACGCCGCCGCCGAGAGTGGCCGCCGAGCGCCCCAGCAAACCGTCGATCGAACTCACAGACGTGCTCGTCCTGACCGGCGACGTGCCGATGGGCAGCCCGCTCACTGGCCAGATCGGCTGGCAGCCCTGGCCGTCGAGCGCCACCGGCGAGAACTTCATCGTCAGGACAAGCGAGGGCGACGCGCTGGAGAAGCTTCAGAACTCGCTCGCCCGAGTGCCGCTCTACAAGGGCGAGCCGCTGCGCCGTTCGAAGCTGGTCGGCGAAGGGCAGAGTTTCATGTCATCCATTCTCCCGTCCGGCTACCGCGCCGTGGCGACGCAGATTGCCGCCGACACTTCGGCGGGCGGCTTCATCCTTCCCAACGACTATGTCGACGTGATCATGACGCGCCGCTCGGATACGGCCACGACCACCGGCGGCTTCGTCACCGAAACCATCCTCAAGAACATCCGGGTGCTGGCGATCGACCAGACCATCCAGGAGGACGAGGAAGGCCGCAAGGTGAAGGTTGGCGAGACGGCGACGCTTGAGCTGACCCCGCAGCAGTCGGAGATCATCACCGTCGCCCAGCAGATGGCGGACCGCCTCACACTCGCCCTGCGTTCGGTCGCCGACGCGCAGGAAAAGGCCGATGGCGAGGCGGATTATCTCGTTTCAGGAAACGGGCGGCGGGGAACCGTTCGGTTGATCAAGCTCGGTGAAGTAACCGAGGTGGGGGCACGTAAATGAGCGCATTGGCTATGGCCCGGGGCAGGGCCGGGATGGTGGGCACGCGGCCCGCGCGCGTGGCCGGGCTGGTGACGGCGGCCTGCGCCCTTGCGCTGGCGGCCGCGGCGCCAGGCATGGCACAGGAGCGGCAGTACCAGGACACGACCGTCGTGAAATCGCGCGGCGGTAACCAGCGCGTCCAACTCGGCCTCAACAAGTCGGTGGTCGTCGATCTGCCGACAGACGCCTACGATATCATCGTCGCCAACCCCCAGGTGGCGGACGCGGTGACCCGTACCTCGCGCCGCATCTACCTGTTCGGCAAGGGCGTCGGCGAAACCAACATCTTCGTCTTCGGTCCGAATGGCGAGCAGATCGCCAGCCTCGACCTGTCGGTCGAGCGCGATGTCGCCGGGCTCGAAACCTACCTGGAGAAGTTCATCCCGGGCTCGGACATCAATGTCGAACTGCTGAACGACAACGTCGTGCTTACCGGCACGGTCGAGACGCCGATCGATTCCAGCCGCGCAGCGCAGTTGGCCGAGATCTTCGTTCACGGCGGCGAGGCGACGACGGGCCAGTATTCGCAGACCGTTTCGGCGCCCACCGACGGCGGCGGCGTCGCCATCGACAACCCGGACTCGGAACGCCGGACCAGCCAGATCGTCAATCTTTTGACCATCATCGGCGAGGACCAGGTCACGCTCAAGGTGACCGTTGCGGAAGTCAACCGCAACGTCATGAAGCAGCTCGGCGTCAACCTTATCGCCAGCGACACCAGCAACGGCATCAGCTACGGCGCCATCGTCGACTCCATCTACGGCCTCGGCAAGCCGCTGGCCAGCTCTGGCCTCACCATCGGCAGCTCCGTGATCGACGGCTACCTCAACGCCATGGAGCAGCAGGGCGTCATGCGTACCCTCGCCGAGCCGACCCTGACCGCGGTGTCGGGCGAAAAGGCGGCGTTCAAGGTCGGCGGCGAGTTCAACCTGGTCGCCAACCAGAACACCAAGCAGGGCGACAAGTCCAAGGGCGAGTCTGACACGATCCTCTACACGATCGACAAGGTCGAGTACGGCATCGGGCTCGAGTTCCAGCCGGTCGTGCTGTCCGCCGGCCGCATCAGCCTGAAAATCCGAACCTCCGTCTCGGAGCCGACGACCGAAGGATCGGTCGGCCTTTCGACCGGCCTGAACTATCCCGGCGCGAACCTGCTGTCGATCCGCCGCCGCCTGGCCGACACCACGGTCGAACTGCCCTCCGGTGGCTCCATGATGATCGCCGGCCTCGTGCGTGACGACCTGCGCCAGGCCATCACCGGCCTGCCCGGGCTCTCCAAGGTGCCGGTGCTCGGCGCGCTCTTCCGCAGCCGCGATTTCGTTCGCAACGAGACGGAACTGGTGATCCTGGTGACGCCGTATCTCTCGCGGCCCGTGGCGCGCACCGCGCTTGCCCGGCCCGACGACAATTTCACCCCCGCCAGCGACGGCGCGGGAATGTTCCTCGGCCGCATCAACCGCGTCTATGGAACCATGCAGACCGACAAGCCCGCGGGCCGGTACCACGGCGTCGTCGGCTTCATCTACAAGTGATCGGGGAAGCCGCCATGTGCATCAGAGTCTCTCCCGCGGCCCGGGCCGCCGCTCGCCTTGGAATCCTGCGCCCGGTGATCGGCGTCGCCGCGTTGGCGCTCCTTTCGGGGTGCGGTCAGCTTCATACGGATAGCGTGGTGGTGGGAGGTATCCCGGACGACTACCGCACCAACCATCCTATCGTGATCTCGGAGCAGGAACGTCACGTCGACGTGCCGGTGGCGACGGGCGACCGCAACATGACGCACGACCAGCGCGTGCTGATCCAGGGACTGCTGTCGACCTACGACATCGCGGCCGCGCAGCCGGTGAGCATCCTGGTGCCTATCGGCGCCGCCAACGACGCGTCAGCCTCAAGGCTCGCGCGGCAGTTCGCCACCTACGCGAAGTCGCAGGGCGTGCCTGGCAACCGCATCCAGGTGATGCCGTACCAGGTCGACGCCCCCAACCAGTCGGCGCCAGTGCGGATCAGCTTCTCTGCGATCACCGCGCACACCGACAAGTGCGGGCGTTGGCCGGACGATCTGACCAACAATGCCGACAACAAGCATTACGCCAATTTCGGCTGCTCATATCAGAACAACCTCGCTGCCCAAATCTCGAATCCGAATGATCTGATCGGGCCGAGAAAGTGGGACCCGATGGACGCCGAAAAGAATGGCGAAGTCATTCGCCAGTATCGCGAGCGGGGCATCTGGCCTGAGTTCCTGGTGACATCGGAAGTTGACTACAACCTTCGCTGATGGGGCAGCCGTCATGAACAACCTTGCTTACGATGCCGCGCATGCCGGCCCGGACACGGGCCAGCAGGAACTTGCGGCGATGCATGCGCTGCGTCCGATTCCGCGCATATCGATCCAGGCCTTCTGCGAGACCGATGGCGTCGCCAATCCGATCGAACGCGCCGGCCAGGACCGCCGCATGGCCAAGGCACACCTGAAGGTCCATATGGGTGGCGTCGACACCGCGGTCGAATTCTACCAGAGCGCGCCGACGCCCAACCTCATCATGCTCGAATCGCGCGAGGAGCCGGCCCCCTTGTTGGGCGCGTTGCGCAGGCTGGCAGAGGTTTGCGATCCGACCACGAAGGTCGTGGTGATTGGCCACTACAACGACGTCGGCCTCTATCGCGAGCTGGTCCGGTCGGGCGTTTCCGAATACATGGTCGCGCCCGTCTCGATGGTCGACGTGGTGAGCGTGATTGCCGGGATTTTCGTCGATCCGGAGGCCGAGCCGATCGGCCGGTCGATCGCCTTCGTCGGCGCCAAGGGCGGCGTCGGTTCCTCGACGCTCGCCCACAATGTGGCCTGGTCGATGTCGACCCTGTTCAAGTCGGAGGTGGTGGTGGCCGACCTCGATCTGGCCTTCGGAACCGCCAACATCAATTTCGACCAGGACCCCGCGCAGGGCATCGCCGAGGCCGTGTTCGCACCCGAACGCATCGACGAGGTCTATCTCGACCGCCTGCTGGCGCAGTGCGCGGAAAACCTGTCGCTGCTCGCTGCGCCCTCGACGCTCGACCGCATCTACGATTTTGAGCCGGAGGCCTTCGCCCAGATCATCGACACGGCGCAGCGCAGCGCCCCGCTGCTTGTGCTCGACCTTCCGCATATGTGGAGCGGCTGGGCCAAGAACACGCTGGTGCGTGCCGACGAGGTGGTGATCACCGCCGCGCCAGAACTCGCCAACCTGCGCAACACCAAGAACATGGTCGACATGCTGAAGAAGCTGCGGCCGAACGATCCGCCGCCGAAGCTCATTCTCAACCAGGTCGGCACGCCCAAGCGCCCCGAGATCACCACCAACGACTTCTCCGAGCCGCTCGGCCTGACGCCGATGGCCGTCATTCCGTTCGAACCGCAGCTTTTCGGCAATGCCGCTAACAACGGCCGGATGCTGGGCGAGATGGAAGCCAAGAGCCCGGTCGTGGCGATGATCGGCGAGATCGCGCACGTGCTGACCGGCCGCAGCGAGTTGAAGTCCAAGCGCAAGCCTGGCCTGGGCAGCATCATCGACCGGCTGAAGCTGAAGAAGAAATAGTCGTAGGGCGGGGCGCGGTCGACAATGTTTGGCAAGAGAGGCAACGATAGCGCGGGCAGGGGGCCGACGGACGTCCGCCCGAGCCCGGCGCCCGAGGCGTCCGCGAAGGTCGTCGAAGTCGCACCCCCGGCCGCGATTCCGTCGGGGTCGCGTGCCGCCGAGCGCACGGCAGCGACCGCGACGCCGTCGCGGCGCACGGTGGATGCGCCGTCGCTACAGTCGGAGCCGCCGCGCCGTACCGGCCGCGAGCGAAGCGAAACTTACTACGACACCAAGAGCCAGGTCTTCTCGGTCCTGATCGACACGATCGACCTTTCGCAGCTCGCCAAGCTCGACCCCGAGAGCGCACGCGAGGAAATCCGCGACATCGTCAACGACATCATTGCGATCAAGAACTTCGCGATGTCGATCGCCGAGCAGGAGGAACTGCTCGAGGACATCTGTAACGACGTGCTGGGCTATGGTCCCCTCGAGCCGCTGCTCGCCCGCGACGACATCGCCGACATCATGGTCAACGGCTCGCGTAACGTCTACATCGAGGTGAACGGCAAGGTCGAGCAGACCAACATCCGTTTCCGCGACAACCAGCAGCTTCTCAACATCTGCCAGCGCATCGTCAGCCAGGTCGGCCGCCGCGTCGATGAAAGCTCGCCGATCTGCGACGCGCGCCTGCCCGACGGCTCCCGCGTCAACGTGATCGCGCCGCCTCTCGCCATCGACGGCACCGCGCTCACCATCCGCAAGTTCAAGAAGGACAAGCTGACGCTCGACCAGCTGGTGCGCTTCGGCGCCATCTCGCCGCAGGGCGCAGAGGTCCTCAAGATCATCGGCCGGGTCCGCTGCAACGTGGTGATCTCCGGCGGTACCGGCTCCGGCAAGACCACGCTGCTCAACTGTCTGACCAACTATGTCGACCGCGAGGAGCGCGTCATCACCTGCGAGGACTCGGCCGAACTGCAGCTGCAGCAGCCGCATGTCGTGCGTCTCGAAACGCGCCCGCCGAACCTCGAGGGCGAGGGCGAGGTGACGATGCGCGACCTGGTCAGGAACTGCCTGCGCATGCGTCCCGAGCGTATCATCGTCGGCGAGGTGCGCGGCCCGGAGGTGTTCGATTTGCTGCAGGCGATGAACACCGGCCACGACGGTTCGATGGGCACCATCCACTCCAACAGTCCGCGCGAGTGCCTGAACCGTATCGAGTCGATGATCGCCATGGGCGGCTACTCGCTGCCGCAGAAGACGGTGCGCGACATCATCGTCGGTTCGGTCGACGTCATCATCCAGGCCGCCCGTCTTCGCGACGGCTCGCGCCGCATCACCCACATCACCGAGGTGATCGGCATGGAAGGCGACGTAATCATTACGCAGGATCTGGTGCTCTATAACATCAAGGGCGAGGACGCGTCCGGGCGCCTGGTCGGCGAGCACGTTTCCACCGGCATCGGCCGGCCGCATTTCTGGGACCGGGCGCGGTATTTCGGCGAAGAGCAACGCCTCGCCAACGCCCTGGAGGCGATGGAGAGGCGCGCCGAATAGCACCGGGCGTGAGACGAGGAACCAATGTTCGGTATCGATGGCACGATTATCGCGTTCGTGGTGCTCGCCGGCTTCAGCGCCGGAGCCATCGCCTATTCGTTCCTGTACAACAATATTGCCAACGAGCGGAACGTCGAGAAGCGTCTCGACCTGGTCAAGCAGGCCGAGACCGACAGCCTGGCGATCAAGGCCTCCCGCGACCGCCTGACCGAAGCCAGCAAGCGTCGCAAATCCCTGCACGACGCGCTGAAGGAACTTGACGAGAAGCAGAAGACCGACGACCGCAGCTTCCGCAAGCCGCCGCTGAAGCAGCAGCTGAGGCAGGCCGGCATCCCGATCACAGTCGAGCGCTTCTACGTCTACTCGGCGATCTGCGCGGTCGCGCTGACGGTGCTCCTGTTCATCCTTCGCGCCCCATTGCTCCTCTTGCCGGGAGCGCTGATTGTCGGCGGGCTCGGCCTGCCCCGCTGGGCGGTCTCGATCAAGCGCTCGATGCGCGTGAAGGCTTTCCTCAACGAGTTTCCGAACGCGCTGGACGTGATCGTGCGCGCGGTGAAATCCGGCTTGCCGCTCAATGACGGCATCCGCCTGATCGCCAACGAATCGCCCGAGCCGGTGCGCACCGAGTTCCGGCGCATCGTCGAATCGCAGCAGCTTGGCCTGTCGATACCGGAGGCGACGCTGCGCATGCGCGAGACGATGCCATGTCCCGAAGCCGGCTTCTTCGGCATCGTCATCCAGATCCAGAGCCAGGCCGGCGGCAATCTCTCCGAGGCCCTTGGCAACCTCTCTCGCGTACTGCGCGACCGCAAGAAGATGAAGGCCAAGGTGCAGGCCCTGTCGATGGAAGCCAAAGCCTCGGCCGTCATCATCGGCGCCCTTCCGTTCGTGGTCGCGTTCCTCGTCTACCTGTCCTCGCCCAACTACATCATGCCCTTGTTCACCACGAGCACGGGCCACCTGATCCTCGGCATCTCGGGGGTGTGGATGTCGATCGGCATCTTCGTGATGCGCAACATGATGAACTTCGAAGTCTAGGGTTGGATCCATGACCGACACAGTCGTCAAGTCGCTGACGGATCCTGTCTTCCTGATCGCTCTTCTCGTCGGCGTCGCCGTCTTCGCAACCATATTCACGATGCTGCCGGCGCTCGGCGGCAACCAGATGAAGGCGCGCATGAAGACGGTGGCCATCGAGCGCGACGAACTGCGCGCCCGCCAGCGCGCGCGCCTTGCCGCGGAGGCCGATCGCCGCCGCAAGGGCGGCGCCCTGCGCGAGGAGCAGTCGACCGGCATGCGCAACATCGTCGATCGGCTCGACCTGCGCCGCGCCCTGGTCGACGAAGGCACGCTCGCCAAGCTGCGCAACGCCGGCTTTCGTGGCCAGAACCCGTTGACGAAGTTCCTGTTTTTCCGCCTGATCCTGCCGTTCGTCGGCTTCGCACTCGCAGCCGTCTATATCTTCTTCATGAACGGTCTGCCGGAGCAGCCCGGTTTCGTGAAGCTCTTCGTTTGCATCGTGGCCGCCTATGCCGGCTTCTACGCGCCCATCCTTTATGTCTCCAACCGCGCTACGAAGCGGAAGCAGTCCATCCAGATGGCCTGGCCCGATGCGCTCGACCTTTTGCTGATCTGCGTGGAATCGGGCATGTCGGTGGAAGCCGCGCTGCGCAAGGTGTCGGAGGAGATCGGCGCTCAGTCGGTGGCGCTCGCAGAGGAGTTTGTGCTCACCAACGCCGAGCTGTCCTACCTTCAGGATCGCAAGGTTGCCTACGAGAACCTCTCCAGCCGCACCGGCCTGGAATCGGTGAAGTCCGTTTCGCAGGCGCTGATCCAGGCCGAGCGCTACGGCACGCCGGTGGCGCAGGCCCTGCGCGTGCTCGCCAGCGAGAGCCGAGATATGCGCATGAACGCCGCCGAGAAGAAGGCCGCGGCGCTGCCTCCGAAGCTGACGGTGCCGATGATCCTGTTCTTCCTGCCGGTGCTGTTCGCGGTCATTCTCGGCCCGGCCGGCATCCAGGTCAGCGAGCGCGGCATCTTCCAGAATCACAAGAAGTAGGCCGCGGCTGACTTCCGCGGCACCGCCCCACGATTGCCCGCGCGGCCGTTTTCATCGGGGGAGTGCGCCGAACTTGCCGGCGCGAGCATCCCATTGGTGCACGCAGGTGTGTCGGCGGATCGTACGATCGCGCTGATCCGGAGATGAAAGTCCGGCGGCCAGCGAGCGGGTGCGACGACCTAGTTGGTCGACACCTTCTTGTCCTCGTCCTTGAGCTGGCTCCACGAATTCTGCTGCGCCAGCATCTTGCGCAGGTAGGCGACATTGGCCTTGGCCTGGTCCGCCGAGAGTTCATGCGTGGCGATCTGTTCGGCCTCGTCGAAGCGCCCCTGCAAGCCGACGACCAGAGCCAGGTTCTGGCGCACTCGGCTGTCGGCCGATGGTGACTGCGCGGCCTGGCGCATATAGGTTTCGGCCGTCGGCAGGTCGCCTTCCAGCACGTATGACATGCCGAGGTTGGACAGTACAGTCGGCTCGCCCGGCTTGAGGTCGAGCGCATTGCGGTATTTGGCGCGCGCCTCCGACTGCTTGCCAAGCTGGTCGAGGATCGCGCCTTCGGCCGAAGCCAGCTTCCAGTCCGGATATTCTGGCGTCTGCGCCCGGCGCACCGCGTCGAGCGCGGGCTCCAACTGCCCGGCCGCCGCCAGCGCCTTTCCGTAGGCGGCCAGCACGTCGCGGTCCTTCGGGAAGCTGATGACCAGCTTGCGCATGACCGCGAGGGCCTGGTCGGTGCTGCCGTTCATCTGCAGCACATTCGCGTAGCGCAGGGCGACACCCTTGTCGGCGGTGTTGCGCGTGTAGGCGTCGCCCAGAGATTCGGCCGCGCCGCGAAGCTCAGCGGCGGACATCGATTCGACCGGCTTGCTGGAGACCTTGCTGACCGAACCTGTGGTCATCTTGCTGTTGGCGCAACCTGCGGCGCCGGCAAGCAACAGCGCGGCCAGCGCGACACCGATCCGCCTGCCCATCGTGTCGCGCGCGCAAGTGGTCAGCATCGGCCCCGGCCTCCAACAGACTGCTCGAAAATGCGGCCGCACAGGCCCGAATTCCCTCGCGCAGAAATATTCCGTTAACCCTAACGGAGCGTTAACGCTGGCTGCTTCCAAGATAGGCCGCGGCTGCCGCGCGGTCGCGTTGCCGGCACTCCCGCCCGAGCTTGCGCAGCCTCGGAGCGGGTGCGATACTTGGCTCGGGCCGGGGCTTTGTGAATAAGTGGCAGACGATGCTTTTTCGCGTCGGGACATTTCCTTTGGTCTCGGCGAATATGCCAGGCGCTCGCTGAGAGCAAACCTCTCCAGGCGCTTCCTTCCGCTCCCTGCCCGCTTGTTCTGGCTGATGCTCTGGTGGTTCTTGTTGAACCGGCGCTTCATGCGCGGCTATCTTCCCGAAATCTCGACCGTGTATGGATTTCGATTGGACGGCCGCATCACCGATTCCAACTTGAACAAGGTCGTTTTCTACCGGGCTCTCTTCGAGCCGTCCCTTTCGGACATGATCGTGAGGTGCGTGAAGCCCGGCAGCATCTGCATCGATCTGGGCGCGAATACGGGCTACTTCACCCTCCTGATGGCCGGATGCGTGGGAACGGACGGCAAGGTCATTGCGGTGGAGGCCTCGCCTGGAAACATACGCCGGCTGCGCGCCAACCTGGCCGCCAACCAGCTTGACGGGCGGGTCGAGGTGCGCGACGTGGCCTGCGGCGACCGCCAAGGCAGTTCGACGTTCTATGTGAACAGGGTCAACGACATGCACTGCCGGCTCGAACTGCCGCACTGGCGCGAGCCGGGCTATTGGCTGGCCGTGCAGCGGTGGAGCGCGATCGAAGTGGCGGTCGAAACGCTGGCAACGATTGCCGGCGAACGGTGCGCCGACGTCTCCTTCATCAAGATCGACATCGAGGGAATGGAGCACCGCATCGCACGGTCTGTCGTCGACCTTTTCACCCATCCCGAACTCGTCGTCGCCGTCGAGGCGACGCAGCCGAATGTCCGTGAAACCCTGCAGCCATTCGAGGAAGACGGGTTTTTCGCCTACGACCTGCAGAATGACTACAGCTGGGTCGTCAGCAACGACTACAAGCCTGCGCGGCAGGCAAGTTTCGCCGAGCTTTATGCCCGCCGGCACGTGGTCGATGTGGTCCTGTCGCGCTGTCCGATCGATCTCGGGGCCGGCGCGCACGGCGGTTCGGAACCGTCTCACTGAGTGGGCGGCCAGGCGGTCGGGCCGCTGCTTCTCCCACGACGCCAACTTCCTTGCCTGCCGTGACACACCGCCGGCGTGCGGTTAAGAGGTGCGCCGACGAATCTTTTTGGGAGCTATCCATGCCCGTCGAATTGCTGGACCGGAAAAGCCGCGAGTCCCGTCCGATCCATCTCATCGAGCAGGGCGCGGTTGCCTCGGCCGGCCTGGACCCCGTCGCGCTCTCCTGGGCAGCGGCCAACGATTTTTCCGGCAAGGCCGGCAGGGCGCTCCTGGTGCCCTCGGCGGACGGTGCGATGGCGGCCTGCCTGTTCGGGCTCGGCAAGGGCAGGGAAGCGCGTAACCCGCTCGCCCTCGGCGCGCTGGCGAGAATCCTGCCGGAAGGCGACTGGCATTTCGCCACGCCGCCAGCCGATCCGACGCTCGGCACGCTGGCCGTCGCGCTCGGCGGCTACCGCTTCACCCGCTACGGCAAGAAGCCGGGCAAGGCGATCCGCCTCGCTTTGCCGAAAGGCACGGACGGGGAAGCGGTGCGGCGCAGCGCCAATGCGATCAACATGGTGCGCGACCTCGTCAACACCGGCGCCGGCGACATGAGCCCCTCGGCGCTGGAGGACGCGGCGAAGGCGGTCGCCCGGGCGTACAAGGCGAAGGTCTCCGTCATCCGCGGCGACGATCTCCTGGCGAAGAATTTTCCGATGATCCACGCCGTCGGCCGCGCCGCCGCGGAAGCGCCTCGGCTGATCGACTTTTCCTGGGGTCGCAGGGGCGCGCCGAAGGTGACCCTGGTCGGCAAGGGCGTGTGCTTCGACACCGGCGGTCTCGACATCAAGGCGGCGGCCGGCATGCTGACGATGAAAAAGGACATGGGCGGCGCCGCTAACGTGCTTGGCCTTGCCGCCCTGCTGATGGGCGCCGGGCTCGACATCCGCCTGCGCGTGCTGATCCCGGCCGTCGAGAACTCGATCTCCGGGAACGCGTTCCGGCCGGGCGACGTGCTGCAGAGCCGCAAGGGCCTGACGGTCGAAGTCGGCAACACCGACGCCGAGGGCCGGCTGATCCTCGCCGACGCGCTTGCGCTGGCCGACGCCGACGAGCCGGACCTGCTGATCGACATGGCGACGCTGACGGGTGCTGCCCGCGTCGCGCTCGGGCCGGACCTGCCGCCGTTCTACACCGACGACGACGCCCTTGCCGGCGACCTCGCCGCCGCCGCCGCCGCCGTGCACGATCCGCTCTGGCGCATGCCCCTCTGGCGCCCCTATGACAGCCGGATCGACTCCAAGGTGGCCGACATCAACAATTCGGGCCAGGATTCCATGGCCGGCTCGATCACGGCGGCACTTTTCCTGCGCCGCTTCGTCGAGAAGGCCAAGGCGTGGGTGCATTTCGACATTTTTGCGTGGAACCAGGCCGACCGGCCCTACGGGATCACCGGCGGCGAGGCGCAGGCGATCCGCGCCATCGAAAAGATGCTCACCGACCGCTACGCAAAGCCGTAACGCATCCGAAACGGTTTGCCGCCTAGAATGACCGGATGGCGGTATCCATGCGTCCGAGCCAGGCTTTGCGGCTCTGGCAGCAGGTGGCACTGGGCGAGGTGCGCGCAGGCGCGCCCGACCTCTCCATGCGCCAGCTTGCGATCCTGATGACGATCTACCTCGATCCCCCGCCGCACACGGTGCGCGGGCTGGCGGCTGCGCTCTCGGTCAGCAAGCCGGTGATCACCCGCGCACTGGACACGATGGGCGCGCTGAAACTGGTGACGCGCCACCGCGACGAAGCCGACCGCCGCAACGTGCTGATCCGCCGCACGGTGGAAGGCGCGCTCTATGTCGAGCGGTTCGGCGATGCTATCATCGCCGCAGGACAGGATCTTCCGAATTGACGCTGCACGACAAACGCCTCAACGCCTTTCGCGCCGACCTCGCCGACGCACGGCTCAAGGGAGCCGTCGATGCCCCGCGCTACATCGAAGGCAGTCCCGCCGTGGTGGCCGTTTCGGTCGCGGACATGCGGGCCGGGCCGAGCAGAACTTCGGGGCTGAACACGCAACTGCAGTTCGGCGACACGGTGCGGGTCTTCGACAGCGCCGATGGCTTCGCCTGGGTGCAGGCCGAGCGCGACGGCTATGTCGGCTATGTGGACGCCGCCGCACTTGCGGCGCCCGGCGCAGCCGCGACCCATCTGGTCACGGCGCCGCGGACGTTTCTCTACCCCGAGCCCGACCTCAGGAAGCCGGCCGTGGGCGCGCTGTCGCTCGGCGCGGCCGTTGCCGTCACCGGTATGGCGGAGACGCGCGGGCTGCGTTACGCAGTGCTCGCGGATGGCCGGGCCGTCGTCGAAAAACACCTGGTACCGGTCAAAAACCTCGGTGGCGATTATGTGGCGATCGCGGAAAGCCTGATTGGCACGCCTTATCTCTGGGGCGGCACGACCGGATTCGGCGTCGACTGCTCCGGCGTCGTGCAGCTGTCGATGCGCATGACCGGCAGGAACGTGCTGCGCGATTCCGACATGCAGGCCGATACGCTGGGTGCGCCGATATCGCCCGAGACGGGCCTGCGCCGCGGCGACCTCGTGTTCTGGAAAGGGCATGTGGCGATCATGACCGGCCCGGAAACGATGGTGCACGCCAACGGCCACACCATGCTGGTCTCGCGTGAGGGGTTCGCCGATGCTGTCGCGCGCATCGGCTACCTCTACGGCCAGCCGACCGGCTTCCGGCGGCCTTAGAACGGTAGCTTCATTCCGGGCGGAATCGGCAGGCCGGCGGTCAGTTCGCGCGTCTTCTCCTGTATCGCCTGCTCGATCTTGGCGCGGGCGTCGTTGTGGGCGGCTAGGATCAGATCCTCGAGGATCTCGACCTCGTTCTCCTTGAACAGCGACGGATCGATCTTCAGCGCCTTCATCTCGAACTTGCCGAGCAGCGTCACCTGCACCATGCCGCCGCCGGCCTGACCAGTGGCCTCGATCGTCGCCATCTCCTCCTGCATGGCCTGGAACTTGGCCTGCATCTCCTTTGCCTTGCCCATCAGGCCGAGAAGGTCTTTCATCGCAGTTCCTTTCTATGGCGCTTCGTCGTCTTCGGCAGTCGCCCCGGCGGCATCCGGCGGCAGGTCGATGTCGGCCGCCGCCGTCTCGGCGGTTTCGGGAATGCGAACGTCGATGATGCGCGCGCCCGGAAAGCGCGCCAGGATGGCGGCGACGGCGGGATCGTTGCGGGCGTCGCTGAAGACGCTCTCGCGCCGGCTCTCCTCGGCCTCGGCGAGCGTCTGCCCGCCCGCCTCGCGCGATACCGAAATGACCCAGCGACGGCCGGTCCAGGCCTGCAACCGTGATGAAAGGTCGCCGAGCAGAGTCTTCGGCGCATCCTCGGTCAGCGCCACCTCCAGCTTGCCCGGCTCCATGCGCACCAGCCGCACGCAGCGCTTGAATGCTACCTTGAAGGCCATGTCGCGGTTCGCGTCGGCGAGCGCCGCGATGTCCGCCAGGTTCGCCACCACGGCCGGCTCGAATTCGGGTTGCGGCGCGGGCGCCTGCTGCGGCTGGCTCTCCGCCACAGGCGCTTCGACCAGTCGCATCGCCGGCGCGGCCGGACCCGACGGAGACGGCTGCCGAGCCTGAGCCATCGCGGCGGGCGCGCCATTGCCACCGGGCGCCGGCCTCGCGACGGCAGCGCGCGACGGACCGGACGAAGGCACCTCGCCGCCGTCGAGCGCCTTCAGCGCCTCATCCAGCGTCGGCAGGTCGGCCGCGTGCGCGATGCGGATCAGCACCATCTCGGCAGCACTCACCGGCCGGTTCGATGCCTGCACCTCGGGGATGCCCTTGGTCAGCATCTGCCAGGTGCGCGACAGAACCCGCACCGAAAGAGTTTTCGAGAATTCGAGCCCGCGCCGGCGCTCCTCTTCCGAGAGGGCGGCGTCGCCGGCGGCGGTCGGCACGAAGCGCAGTCGCGTCACCAAATGGTTGAACTCGGCGAGATCGACCAGGATGGCGGTGGGGTCGGCGCCGGTGTCGTACTGCGCCCTGAGTTCGGTCAGCGCCGCGGCGACATCGCCCTTCATCAGGTGCTCGAACAGGTCGACGACGCGGGTGCGGTCGGCGAGCCCGAGCATGGCGCGCACGGCCTCGCCGGCGACCGTGCCCTCGCCATGCGCGATCGCCTGGTCGAGGATCGACAGCGAGTCGCGCACCGAGCCTTCGGCGGCGCGCGCGATCATCGCAAGCGCCGTGTCCTCGACCGCAATGTCTTCCTTCCGGGCGATGCCGCGGAGGTGCTCGACCAGCACGCCTGCCTCCACGCGCCGTAGGTCGAAGCGCTGGCAGCGCGACAGCACCGTGATCGGCACCTTGCGGATCTCGGTGGTGGCGAAGATGAATTTCACATGCGGAGGCGGCTCTTCCAGCGTCTTGAGCAGGCCGTTGAAAGCCTGCGTGGAGAGCATGTGGACCTCGTCTATGATGTAGACCTTGTAGCGCGCCGAGACGGGCGCATAGCGCACCTGCTCGATGATCTCGCGGACGTCGTCAATGCCGGTATGGGACGCCGCGTCCATCTCGACGACGTCGACATGGCGGCCTTCCATGATCGCCTGGCAGTGCACGCCGGGAATTGCGAGGTCGACCGACGGGGCGTCCACGCTGTCGGTCCTGTAGTTCAGCGCGCGGGCGAGGATGCGGGCGGTGGTGGTCTTGCCCACGCCGCGGACGCCGGTCAGCATCCAGGCCTGGGCGATGCGGCCGGTGGAAAACGCGTTGGTGAGGGTACGCACCATCGGCTCCTGGCCGATGAGCTGCGAAAAGTCGGCAGGCCGGTATTTTCGCGCGAGCACGCGATAGGCGCCGCTCTTGCCCGTTCCGCTGCCGGTCGCCTCGCTCATTCGCCTTCCGTTGCCGCGGGCCGCAAGTCGGCGGCCGGTTCCAAGATGGCCATCGCCCGCGCCGCAGCCGGCGCATGGGCCGAAACGGAAGACCTTGGGCTTCGGGCTTGAGGCGGGAGGCTGGAACAATGACCCGTTCCGGGCTCGTTAGGGCTGCTTCCTTCCGGACCTGACCCGGTTGGCGAGTGGATCGTCCACCACCAACCTCCCGATTTTCATATCGGCAATTCGGCCGCCAAATGCAAGAGCGGCGACAAATCCTTTGCCGAATGCATTCCCGGCGAATGAATCGCTTGCAGGGGCACTTTCCCCACTCTAGCCTCGCGAAAAAGACGAGGAAACGCCGATGCTGCCGGGCCTCAAGGCCGGTTTTTCGCTCGACCCCAAGCTGGAGGCCGACAGCGAGCCGCTGATCTGGCTCGGCCTGTGCGAACTTCGCGTCATGAACGACAGCCGCTGGCCCTGGCTGGTCCTGGTGCCGCAGCGGCCCGGCATCGAGGAACTGCACGACCTGACCCCGCTCGACCAGGCGATGATGACCTTCGAGACGAATCTGGTGGCGCAGGCCCTGAAGCGCTGCACCGGCTGCGCCAAGATCAATTCCGGCGCATTGGGCAACATCGTGCGCCAGCTTCACGTCCATGTCGTCGCCCGCTTCGAGAACGACACGGGCTGGCCGGGCCCGGTCTGGGGCCATGGCGTGCGCTTGCCCTACAAGCGCACCGACCTCCACCGATTTTCCGAGAAGGTGCGGGCTGCGCTGTAGGGCGGCCGGCTGCCTAGACGGCTTCACCCCACCGCCGAGTTGCGCTATCTCCACGACCGCGCAAGCCGTGTCCCGCCCTGTCGGAACTTTCCGAGGTTCTCATGCCGTTCAGCCTTTTTGATGCGCCCGTGCGCGAGCCGAGCCAGTTCGTCGGCTTTGCCGGCAACGTCGTCGACCGCCAGTCGGAGAACCGCGCCGACGATTCCACCGCGGCGGCCCTTGCCGATCCGGGGGCGCGCATCCTGCTGATGAAAGCCGGAAAGCTCTACCTGAAGGCCGGCGAGCCGATGTCGGCTGAGTTCGAGCGTACCGAAGCCGAGGCGCTGGAGGCGAAGCTCGGCGAGGCTGTGCTGCTGGGCTGGACGGCCGGAGCCCCATGGCTCGCCGCACCCGCCGGCGTCGACCCGGAAGCGCTGCCGGACACGGTCAAGGCGATCGACTACCGCTCGGTGCACGCCCAGCAGCTGATCGACGCGGAGGGGCTGGGCGCACTGGCCCAGGGAGCGGCCCTGCTTGCCTGGCACGCCAGCCACGGCTTCTGCGGGCGCTGCGGCGGCAGGACGGAGATGCGCGCCGGCGGCTACAAGCGTGTCTGCACACAGTGCCAGACCGAGCATTTTCCGCGCACCGACCCGGTCGCCATCATGCTGACCGTGACGCGCGACCGCTGCATTCTCGGTCGCGGCGCGCATTTCGCGCCGAGCATGTATTCGGCGCTCGCCGGCTTCATCGAGCCCGGCGAGACGATCGAGGCGGCGGTGCGCCGCGAGACACTGGAAGAGTCCGGCATACGACTCGGCCGCGTCGCCTATCACGCCAGCCAGCCGTGGCCGTTCCCCTATTCGCTGATGATCGGCTGTTACGGCGAGGCGCTGGACGAGGACATCCGCTTCGACGCCCGCGAGTTGCAGGACTGCCGCTGGTTCCCGCGCGACGAGGTGCTGGACATGCTGGCCGGCCGGCATGCGGGCGGACTCAACGTGCCGCCACGGCTGGCGATCGCACACCAACTCATCCGCAACTGGGCGGAATCGGCTTGAGCAGCCACGAGCAAGGAGCTTTCGATGATACGTCACACCGTCGCCTTCCGGCTGAAGCATGCGCCCGGCAGCGCCGAGGAGCGCGATTTCCTCGACACGGCAAAGATCCTGGCGGCGATCCCGGGCGTCGAGCGCTTCGAGAGGCTCAACCAGATCAGCCCGAAGAACAAGTTCCGCTTCGGCTTCTCGATGGAGTTCGCCGACCAGGCCGCCTATGACGGCTACAACGTACACCCCGACCATATCGCCTTCGTGCGCGAGCGCTGGGTGCCGGAAGTCGACGCTTTCCTGGAGATCGACTACACGCCGCTGGGGTGAGCTTCGGCTTGCCACACACCATTATTTTTGCGTGGTAAAAATCTTCGCTCCGCGTTTTCAGTCCGCGACCTTCCACTCCTCGCGCGAGTCGCTGCGCGGATAGACGCCCAATATGCGCACCTCGCGGGAGAAGAAGCGCAGTTCGTCCAGCGCCAGTTTCACGTTGGGGTCCTCGGGGTGCCCCTCGATGTCGGCGTAAAACAGCGTCGCGGTGAAGGCGCCGAGCTGATAACTCTCCAGCTTGGTCATGTTGACGCCGTTGGTGGCAAAGCCGCCCATCGCCTTGTAGAGCGCGGCCGGCACGTTGCGGACGCGGAAGATGAACGTCGTCATCATGCGTGCATCGGCCGAGGGGCGCTCCGCCCACTGCTTGCTCCTGGTCAGCACCACGAAGCGGGTCACATTGGAGTCGGTGTCCTCGACGTTCTCCTCGATGATGTCGAGCCCGTAGAGGTCGGCGGCCAGCCGCGGCGCCAGCGCCGCCATGCTGCGGTCCTTCTCCTCGGACACCAGCTTGGCGGCACCCGCCGTGTCGCCGGCGACGACCGGCTTCCAGCCGTTCTTGCGGATATATTTGCGGCACTGCCCGAGCGCATGGATGTGGCTGTGGACGGTGCTGATCTCGTCGCGCTTCACGCCCGGCAGCACCATCAGCTGGAAATGAATCGGCAGAAAATATTCGCCGATGATGTGCAGCTTCGATTCCGGCAGCAGGTGGTGGATGTCGGCGACGCGGCCGGCGATCGTGTTCTCGATAGGGATCATCGCCAGATCCGCCTTGCCCGTCTCCACCGCGTTGAAGGCGTCCTCGAAGGTCGGGCAGGGCAGCGGCTCCATCGACGGATACATGTTGCGGCAGGCGGTGTCCGAATTGGCACCGGGCTCGCCCTGGAATGAGATGCGGTTGGTGGGATGGGCCATGATGGTTCCGTTGAGGTAGATAGAATCTGCCGCGCGCGTTCGAGGTCGTGCGGGGTGTCGACGCCGAGCGGCACCGCGCCGACGATCTCGGCGTCGATGCGCATGCCGGCTTCCAGCGCGCGCAGCTGCTCCAGCCGTTCGCGCAGCTCGAGCGGCGAGGGTGGCAGGGCGACGAAGCGCTCTAGTGCCGCCCGCCGGTAGGCGTAGAGCCCGATATGGTGGTAGTGCGGACCTTCGCCCCAGGGCGCGGTGGCGCGGGTGAAATAGAGCGCCCGCAGCCTTGTCGCGCCGCGCGGCGAGCCGACCAGCTTCACCACATTGGGATTGGTCCGCTCCTCCTCCCGCACGATCTCGACGGCGAGCGTCGCGATGTCGACCGCCGGCTCCTCCAGCGGCAAGAGCGAAGCGCGGATGGTGTCCGGCTCGATCGTCGGCAGATCACCTTGCACGTTGACGACGAACTCCGCTTCGCCGCGCGGATCGATCGCCTTCAGCGCCTCGAAGATGCGGTCGGAGCCGGAGCGGTGGTCCGGGCTCGTCATCGCCGCCTCGTAGCCGGCCTTGCGCACGGCCTCGGCGACGTCCGCAGTGTCGGTCGCCACCACCACGCGGCCGAGCCCGCTCGCGGCGGCTCGTTCGGCTACGTGCACGATCATCGGACGGCCGGCGATGTCGGCGAGCGGCTTGCCCGGCAGGCGCTGCGAGGCCATGCGGGCCGGGATCAGGATGACGATGTTCATCGGGTCTGGAAAGGTGGGGACGTGTTGGTCGAGGCTGGCAAAACGGTGGCAAAAGGTCTCACGGGACGCGCCCTTATATGTGTTGCAAGGCGCAAGCAAAAGACCTAGTTTCCGGCCGTTTCGACCGGCTTCCCGCCGGTTATTTACCTCGTGTGCGACGGAACGGCGGCGCCACCAACGGGAGCTGAGGCGGATGGATTCATTCGAATACAACAAGCTGATCGGCGCTTTCCTCGGGACGGTGTTCGTAGTCCTGTCGCTCGGTATTGTTTCGGACGCCATCTTCGCCCAGCCGATGCCGGACAAGCCCGGCTTCGCCATCCAGGCTGCCGAGGGGGACGAACATGGCGGCGGCGCCACCGAGGCTGCCGCGCCTGCCGAGTCGGTGATCCCGCTTCTGGCCAGCGCCAATGTCGAGCAGGGCATGGCCGTCTTCAAGAAGTGCCAGGCCTGCCATACCGGCGAAAGCGGCGGCGCCAACAAGGTCGGCCCCAACCTGTGGGGTGTCGTCGACCGGCCGGTGGCGAGCCACGAGGGCTTCTCCTATTCGGCCGCGATGAAGGATTTTTCGCAGGGCGGCAGCGTCCACTGGACCTATGAGAACCTCGATCATTTCCTTACTTCGCCGAAGGGCCTGGTCAAGGGAACGGCCATGGGCTTCGCCGGCGTAAAGAAGACGCAGGAGCGCGCCGACCTCATCGCCTACCTGCATACGCTGTCCGACAGCCCGGTACCGTTCCCGGAGGCTTCGGCCACCCCGGCGGCGACGGACGCGTCCGCGCCGGCCCCGGCGGAGGCGGCGCCCGCGCCGGCACAATGACGGAAATGTAATGTCGATATTCACGAAAAAGCCGGGTTTTGCCCGGCTTTTTTGTTAGGTTTTGGGGCGTGCAACGGCATGGGCCGGCGGGGGCTTGACCCCTCGCCGGCTTCCGCGCAAGCCCATCAGGAATTTTCGCCCCCGAGAGGAGCAAGATGAACGTGCTTTCGTCCCGACCGATCCGTCTTGCCCTCGCGGCTTCGCTCGCGCTTCTGGGCGGTCAGGCCGCGCTCGCGCAGGATGCGTGGCACACCACCTCCTCGCTGATCGGAAAATCGAAATACGGCGACGATTTCCAGCGTTACGACTACGTCAATCCGGACGCGCCGAAGGGCGGCACGCTCAACGCCACGGTGGTCGGCACCTTCGACAGCTTCAACCCCTACATCGTGCGCGGCTCGCCGGCGGCGGGCTTTACCTATTTCGGCGGCGGGCTGCTCTACGACACGCTGATGGAGCAGGCGACCGACGAGCCGAGCACCAGCCACCCGCTGGTCGCCGAGGCCTACAAATATCCGGCCGATTTTTCCTCGGCGACCTACCGCCTGAACCCCGCCGCCCGCTGGCATGACGGCCAGCCGATCACCGCCGACGACGTGGTCTGGTCGTTCAACGCGCTGAAGGCCAACAGCCAGCAATATAACCGCTACTACGCCAACGTAACCGAGGCGGTCGCGGTTTCGCCGACCGAGGTTGAGTTCCGCTTCGACCAGAAAGGCAATCGCGAACTGCCGCAGATCATCGGCGATCTCGTCGTGCTGCCAAAGCACTGGTGGGAAGGCACGGACGCCAGCGGCAAGAAGCGCGACATCAGCCAGCCCTCGATGGAGCCGCCGCTGGGATCGGGCGCCTACAAGGTCAAGAGCTTTAAGCCTGGATCGGAGATCATCTGGGAGCGGGTGCCAGACTATTGGGGAGCCAAACTGCCGGTCAAGGTCGGCCGCGAGAATTTCGACGTCCGCCGCTATACCTATTTCCAGGACGACAACGCCGCCTGGCAGGCCTTCACCAAGGGCGGCTTCAACGATTTCCGTCCCGAGAACCGCTCGCAGCGCTGGGCGACCGGCTACAACTTCCCGGCGTTCGAAGCCGGCGACGTGATCAAGGCCGAGTTCGACACCAAGTCGGGCGAGCCGATGCAGGGCTTCGTCCTCAACATGCGCAGGCCGCAATTCCAGGACCGGCGGGTGCGCGAGGCGCTGACCTACGCCTTCGATTTCGAAAGCATGAATCGCAACCTGTTCTACGGTTTCTACACGCGCACCGATAGCTATTTCGAAGGTGGTGAACTGGCGTCCACCGGGCTGCCGCAGGGCAAGGAACTGGAGATCCTCGAGCAGTATCGCGAGAAGCTTCCGCCCGAACTCTTCACCACCGCGTTCAAGCTGCCGGTCTACGATACGCCGCAGGCGACGCGCGAGAATCTGCGCAAGGCCTTCGATCTTCTGAAGCAGGCGGGCTGGGAAAACCGCGGCGGCAAGCTGGTCAACGCCAACACCGGCGAGCCCTTCCGCATCGAGTTCCTCGGCGACGATCCGACCGACGAGCGCATCACCGGGCCGTTCATGGACAATCTGCGCCGGTTGGGCATCGACGCCACTCTGCGCATCGTCGACCAGACGCAATACGTCAACCGCATCAACAACTTCGACTACGATATCGTCACCCAGGTGCTGGCGCAGTCGCAGTCGCCCGGCAACGAGCAGCGCGACTTTTGGAGTTCGCGCGCCGCCGACGCGCCGGGCTCGCGCAACTATTCCGGCATCAAGGACCCGGTGGTCGACGCCCTCGTCGACCGCGTGGTGTTCGCCACCGACCGCGACGATCTCGTCGCCGCCACACACGCGCTCGACCGGGTGCTGCTGTGGAACTACTACCTCGTGCCGCAGTGGCATCTGCCCGAGGTCTGGGTCGCCTACTGGAACAAGTTCGGCAAGCCCGACAAGCAGCCGGAATACATCGGCGTCGACCTCGATTCCTGGTGGATCGACCCCGCGAAGGATGCCGCGCTTGCCGCCAAGTATCGGAGCGTCAATTGAGCCGCCGCGACGATAGCCCGAAGGCTTCACCCCCTCACCCGGCCTCCGCTTCGCTCGGCCACCCTCTCCCCGGCGGGGAGAGGAGGTTCGCCGATGATGCGGCCATTGCTCCGCTGGCGGGTGATGTCGGCGCTCGGCGGTTGACGACCTCCTCTCCCCGACGGGGAGAGGGTGGCCGAGCGAAGCGGAGGCCGGGTGAGGGGGGATGCGCGCCGGCCTTTACCCGTCGGGGTTTCTTGCTCGGCGCCGCTGCCGTTGCGCTGGCTCCCGTGATCCGCCCCGCACGTGCCTTCGCGGCCAACCCCACCGGCACGCCGCTGCATGGGCTGTCGGCCTTCGGCGACCTGAAATACCCGGCGGATTTCAAGAACTTCGAATATGCGAATCTCGATGCGCCGACGGGCGGCTTGTTCAATTTTTCTCCGCCGAACTGGCTCTACAACCAGAGCGTGCTCACCTTCAACACGTTGAACACCTATGTGCTGCGCGGCGACGCACCGCCGCGCATGGAGATGTGCTTCGACGCACTGATGGCGCCGGCGCTGGACGAGCCCGACGCCATCTACGGCCTTGTCGCCGAGACCGTGACCGTCTCGGAAGACCGCAACACCTTCACCTTCGCGCTGCGGCCGCAGGCGCGCTTCCATGACGGCTCGCCGCTGACGGCCGAGGACGTCGCCTACAGCTTCAACCTGCTGAAGGAGAAGGGGCATCCGGAGTTCTCGATCCCGCTCGGCGAGATGAAGGAGGCGGTGTCCGACGGCCCACACACTTTCAGGCTGGTGTTCGACGGCAAGCAGTCGCCGCGACTCATCCTCACGGCCGCCATTTTTCCCGTGTTTTCGCGCACCGACATTGAGGCGAACGGCTTCGAGCGCTCCGGCCTTGTGCCGCTGCTCGGCTGCGGACCGTACAAGGTCGGCAAGGTCGCGGCCGGCCAGGCGATCGAATATGACCGCGTCGCGGATTATTGGGGCGCCGACCTGCCGGTGAACCGCGGCCTCAACCATTTCGACCGCCTGCGCATCGAATTCTACGGCGAGCGGCAGGCCGCCTTCGAGGCGTTCAAGAAGGGCGAGATCACCTACCGGCAGGAGTTCACCTCGCGCGTATGGGCGACGGCCTACGATTTCCCCGCCTTCAAGGACGGCCGGGTAGTGAAGCGCGAGTTTCCGAGCGAGAAGCGGCCGTCCATGCAGGCCTGGGCGCTGAACCAGCGCCGGCCGCAACTGCGCGACGTGCGGGTGCGCGAGGCGATCGGCCTCTGCTTCGACTTCGAATGGACACGCCGCAACCTGTTCTACGACGCCTACGAGCGTTCGCAGTCCACCTTCGAGCGCTCGGATTTCCGCGCCGAAGGACTGCCTTCGGAAGCGGAATTGAAGGTTATGGAGCCGCTGCGCGCGCTGCTGCCGGAGGCGGCCTTCGGCGAGGCGGTGATCCAGCCGGTCTCCAACGGGTCGGGCCGCGACCGTGCCCTGCTCTCCAAGGCGTCCCGCCTGCTCGGCGAGGCCGGCTGGAAACGCCAGGGACCGATGTTCGTCAACGAGGCCGGCGAGACGCTGAAGCTGGAGATCCTGGTCGAGGACGACACCTTCGTGCGCATCGTCACGCCGTTCGCGGAGAACATGCGCGCGGTCGGCATCGACGCCTCGATCCGCATGGTGGACGCCACGCAGTACGAGGCCCGCCAGCGCATCTTCGACTTCGACATGGTGTCGCTCGCCATGTCCTTCAGCGCGACGCCGACCCGCGACAGCCTGGTGAACATCTTCCACTCGACCTCGGCGACCCAGCAGGGTTCGCGCAACCTGCCCGGCACGGCGGACGCCGGCATCGACGCTCTCGTCGACCTCGTCGGCCAGGCCGAGGACCGCGAAACGCTGACCACGGTGATGCTCGTGCTCGACCGGGTCTTGCGCGCGCGCCGCGACTGGACTCCAAATTGGTTCGCGGCGAATCACCGGGCGGCGTTCTGGGACATGTTCGGCTACAGGGAGCCGAAGCCCGACTATGGGTTTCCAGTCGAGTCGCTGTGGTGGCTCGACAAGGAGAAGGCGGCAGCGATTGGCAAGGCCTGAGGCTTTCGGCATCCCGGGCAGCGAGGCGGCCTGCTGATGGCTGCCTATATCCTGCGCCGCATCCTTTTGATGATCCCGACGCTGTTCGGGATCATGGCGATTTCGTTCATCGTCGTGCAGTTCGCACCCGGCGGGCCGGTCGAGCAGGTGATCGCCAAGCTGTCCGGGCAGGGCAGCGGGTCGAGCGAGCGCATCAGCGGCGGCGGCGGCGACGCGGGCAACTTCTCCGAACAGAGCAGCGAAACCTCGCGTTACCGCGGCGCCCAGGGCCTAGACCCCGAATTCATCGCCCAGCTAGAAAAGCAGTTCGGCTTCGACAAGCCGCCGCTCCAGCGCTTCGGCCTGATGCTGTGGAACTATCTGCGCTTCGACTTCGGCAACAGCTATTTCCGCGACATCTCCGTCATCGACCTGATCATCGAGAAGATGCCGGTGTCGATCTCGCTAGGGCTGTGGATCACGCTGCTATCCTACGCCATTTCCATCCCGCTCGGCATCCGAAAGGCGGTCAAGGACGGCTCTGCCTTCGACGTCTGGACCAGCGCGGTGGTGATCGTCGGCTACGCCATCCCCGGGTTCCTGTTCGCCATCCTCCTGATGGTGCTGTTTGCGGGCGGCTCCTTCTTCGACTGGTTTCCGCTGCGGGGCATCGTCTCGGAGAACTGGCGCGAACTGTCGTGGCCGGCGCTCATCGTCGACTATTTCTGGCACATGACCCTGCCGCTGGTGGCGATGGTGCTGTCGGCCTTCGCCACCACGACGCTGCTGACGAAGAACTCCTTCCTCGACGAGATCCGCAAGCAGTACGTCATCACCGCGCGCGCCAAGGGGCTGACCGAGCGCCAGGTGCTCTATGGCCACGTGTTCCGCAACGCGATGCTGATCGTGATCGCGGGCTTCCCGGGCGCCTTCATCTCGGCGTTCTTCACGGGCTCGCTGCTGATCGAGAACATCTTTTCGCTCGACGGTCTCGGCCTGCTCGGCTTCCGCTCGGTTCTCGACCGCGACTATCCGGTCGTGTTCGCCACCCTCTACATCTTCTCGCTCATCGGCCTGTTCGTCGGCCTGCTCTCCGACCTCATCTACACCTGGATCGATCCCCGGATCGACTTCGAGAAGAGGGACGTCTGATGACGGGGATCGCCGCCCGCAGCGAGGCCGGGGCCGCGACCAAGCCGGCGCGGCGACCATGGCTGTCGCCGCTCAACCAGCGCCGCTGGCAGAATTTCTGCGCCAACCGCCGCGGCTACTGGTCGCTGTGGGTCTTCCTCGCACTGTTCGTGGTGACGCTGTTCGCCGAGGTGGTCGCCAACGACCGGCCGATCGTCGCCATGTACAAGGGCGAGCTGCTGTTCCCGATTGTCGTCGACTACCCGGAAGAAAAGTTCGGCGGCTTCCTCGCCGTGACGGACTACCGCGACCCGGTGATCCAGGACGAGATCAACGCCAATGGCTGGATGGTGTGGCCGCCGATCCGCTACTCCTACCGCACCGTCAACAACGAGATTCCGGAGGCAGCACCGGCCAAGCCGTCGTGGATGTACACCAAGGAAGTGCGCTGCCAGCGCTATCCGATGGGCGTCGACGACCCCAACTGCATCGTCGGCAACTGGAACTGGCTGGGTACCGACGACCAGGCCCGCGACGTGCTCGCCCGCATCATCTACGGCTTCCGTATCTCGGTGCTGTTCGGCCTGATCCTGACCCTTGGCTCCGCCGTGCTCGGCGTCGCCGGCGGCGCGGTGCAGGGCTATTACGGCGGCTGGACCGACCTCATCCTGCAGCGGTTGATCGAAATCTGGTCGTCGATCCCGGTGCTTTATCTGCTGCTGATCGTGGCGGCCGTACTGCCGCCCGGCTTCTTCATCCTGCTCGGACTGATGCTCCTGTTCTCCTGGACGGCCTTCGTCGGGGTGGTACGCGCCGAGTTCCTGCGCGCGCGCAACTTCGAATATGTGAACGCGGCCCGCGCGCTCGGCGTCCCCAACCGCACCATCATGTTCCGGCACCTGCTGCCCAACGCCATGGTGGCGACGCTGACCTTCCTGCCCTTCATCCTCAACGGTTCGATCACCACGCTGACCTCGCTCGACTTCCTCGGCTTCGGCCTGCCGCCCGGTTCGGCTTCTCTCGGCGAACTGCTGCGCCAGGGCCAGCGCAACCTGAATGCGCCCTGGCTCGGCTTTTCCGGCTTCGTGGTGATTTCGCTGATGCTTTCGCTGCTGATCTTCGTCGGCGAGGCCACCCGCGACGCCTTCGACCCGCGGAAGACGTTCCGGTAGCGTACGTGAGTGTTTTAGTGCGTGGATTCGGCTTAGATATTCTAGTGAATGCCTTCCAGGACTGGTGGCAATGAACAAGGTTGTTCGCGAACACTACCCGGCGTCGAAGCTCCCGGATGATCTAAGACGGGGTATTTCCCCAGATGCATCTGTGAAGGTGACCATCGAGGAAGAAGTCTCCAGACCAGCGTCCGGAGAGACGCTGGCGCAACAACTGCTGAACGTGAGGAAGGGCCTCACGCGCCAGGTGACGATCGAAGAGGCGGCCGCGCGGATCCGAGAGCTTCGGGATGAGTGGGACGACCGATGATCGCCGTCGATCGTCTGTACCTCGACACGAACGTTTTCATCGCGATGGCAGAGGGAACCGAGGACGTTTCCAGGAAGCTGTATGCGATCGCCGGAGCGCAGTTGCCTGGTGACCGCTTTCTTTTCACCAGCGAACTAAGCTTGGCCGAACTGCTGGTCCATCCGATTCGGCAGCGGAACGATGCGCTTGCTCAGCTCTACGAAAACTGGATCACGGACGGCGGCTGGCTTAGCGTCGGCCCCGTGGACCGAGAGGTGCTCGAGCACGCCGCTCACGTGCGTGCGCAGTACGCCTCAACAAAGCTCCCGGATGCCATCCATCTATCGACTGCAATAGGCTTTGGGTGCAGTCACTTTCTTACTGCCGACAATCGCCTTCCAGAAGCACTTGAACTATGGCGCACGAAATGGGGCGTCACGAAAGGTCCGGCGCGGCTGAATCTACTTCGACTGGAAATGTCGATCCTGGAGGAGATCGTTCAGGTACGGGAGGCGCCGGAATGACCGAGCCCCTCCTCTCCGTCCGCGATCTGTCCGTCGCCTTCACCCAGGGCGGTCGCCAGACGCTGGCCGTCGACCACGTCTCCTTCGATATCGGCAAGGGCGAGACGGTTGCGCTGGTCGGCGAATCCGGCTCGGGCAAGTCGGTGACCGCGCTGTCGGTGCTGAAGCTGCTGCCCTATCCGCCGGCCAGCCATCCGTCGGGAAACATCCTGTTCGACGGCGAAGACCTGCTCGGCAAGAACGACGAGGCGCTGCGTCAGGTGCGCGGCAACAAGATCACCATGATCTTCCAGGAGCCGATGACCTCGCTCAATCCGCTGCACACGATCCTGCAGCAGATCACGGAGATCCTGCGCATCCACCAGGGCATGGGCGAGCCGGCGGCCAGGAAGCGGACGCTAGAGCTGCTGAACGAGGTCGGCATTCGCGAGCCCGAAAAGCGGCTCGACGCCTATCCGCACCAACTTTCCGGCGGCCAGCGCCAGCGGGTGATGATTGCCATGGCGCTCGCCAACGAGCCGCAGCTGCTCATCGCCGACGAGCCGACCACCGCACTCGACGTCACCGTGCAGGCGCAGATTCTTGAACTGCTGGCCGGGCTGAAGAAAAAGAACGGCATGTCGATGCTGTTCATCACCCACGACCTCGGCATCGTGCGCAAGATCGCCGACCGCGTCTGCGTTATGACCCACGGCAAGATCGTCGAGAGTGGCCCGACGGAAGAGATCTTCGCTCGCCCGCAGCACGAATACACGAGGCACCTGATCGCCGCCGAGCCGAAGGGCGAGCCGCCGCGTTCCAACCCGGATGCGCGTACCGTGATGTCGGGCGATCAGATCCGTGTCTGGTTTCCGATCAAGCAGGGTTTCTTCCGCAAGGTCGTTGGCCACGTGAAGGCGGTCGACGGCATCGACGTGACGGTGCGGGCCGGTCAGACGCTCGGCGTGGTCGGCGAGTCCGGTTCCGGCAAGACGACGCTCGGCCTGGCGCTCTGCCGGATGATTTCCTCGCAGGGCCAGATCCGCTTCGACGGGCGCGGCATCGACCAGCTTTCCTATCAGGCGATGCGTCCGCTGCGGCGCGAACTGCAGATCGTCTTCCAGGATCCCTACGGTTCGCTCAGCCCGCGCATGTCGGTGTCCGAAATCATCGAAGAGGGGCTGGCGATCCACGAGCCGCGCCTCTCGCCGGACGAGCGCGACGCCCGCGTCGTCGACGTGCTGCGCGAGGTCGGGCTCGATCCCGAAACCCGCTTCCGCTACCCGCACGAATTCTCCGGCGGCCAGCGCCAGCGAATTGCGATCGCCCGCGCGATCGTGCTGAAGCCGAAATTCGTCATGCTGGACGAGCCGACCTCGGCGCTCGACATGAGCGTGCAGGCGCAGGTCGTCGACCTGCTGCGCGCCTTGCAGAAGAAGCACGACCTCGCCTATCTTTTCATCAGCCACGACCTCAAGGTGGTGCGCGCGCTCGCCAACGACGTCATCGTCATGCGCAACGGCAAGATCGTCGAGGCCGGTCCCTCCTCGCAGATCTTCCGCGCGCCCGAGACCGACTATACAAAGGCGTTGATGTCGGCCGCCTTCCACATTGAGACGGCGCCGGCGGGGGTCGTAAGCCAGTAGGCAGCGCAAGGGAATTTCTGCGAATGGACAAGGGCCGCATCCTGCTGGCGATCACCGGCTTCAATCCGCAGCGCTGGCACGAGCTGTTCGCGGCCGAGCGCGACGTGGTGCTCGCCCCCGATGGCCCCGCCGACCCGAGCATCACCTACGCAGTCGTGTGGCGGCACAGGCCGAACGTCCTTTCGCGCCTGCCCAACTTGCGCGCCATCTTCTCTGTCGGCGCCGGCGTGGATCACATTCTGACCGACCCCGGCCTGCCCGCTGTTCCGATCATCCGGGTGGTCGACCCCAATCTGACCCAGCACATGACCGAATACGTCCTCTGGCGCGTGTTCGACCATCACCGGCAGGGGCAGGCCTATCGCGCCCAGCAGGCAAAGAAGATCTGGCGCGACCTGCCGCAACGCCTGTCGTCGGACATCGCGGTCGGCATCATGGGGCTCGGCGAGCTCGGTCGCTCCGCGGCAAGGGCGCTGATCGCATCGGGCTTCACCGTGAACGGCTGGAGCCGTACCGGGACCAAGCTCGACGGCGTAACCTCGTTCCAGGGCGAGGCCGGCCTGGTGCCGTTCCTCAACGCCACCGATATCCTCGTCGTGCTCCTGCCGCTCACGCCGGCAACCACAGGCATCATCGACTACAAGCTCTTGCGCTCGCTGCGCCGGCGCAACGGGCTGGGCGGCGCCGTGCTGATCAATGCCGGTCGCGGCAGGCTGCAAAAGGACGACGACATCCAGCGCGCGCTCGAGGACGGCACGCTGAAGGAGGCGAGCCTCGACGTCTTCGAAGTCGAGCCGCTGCCGAAGACCAGCCCGCTATGGTCCAATCCCAAGGTCTTCCTGACGCCGCATTCGGCCGCGACCTCCGACCCGAACCACCTCGTCGGGCCGATGATGGCGCAGATGGACGCCATCGAGCGCGGCGAGAAGCCGGTCAATCTCGTCGACCGCGAAGCGGGCTACTGAGCCGGTTCTCACGCGCGCGGAAAAACCCTAGATCAGGGCGATGTCGAAGCGAATCGCCGGACCCGAGATCGAGAGGCTCATCCAACTGCTGGCCAAGGTGCCGGGGCTCGGGCCGCGCTCGGCCCGGCGCGCGGCGCTGCACCTCATCAAGAAGAAGGAGCAGCTGATGCAGCCGCTGTCCGACGCGATGGCGGAGGCGGTCGAGACCGTGCGCGTCTGCTCGACCTGCGGCAACATCGATACCGCCGACCCTTGCGGCATCTGCACCGACGCCCGCCGCGACAGCGCCACCATCATCGTGGTCGAGGATGTCTCCGACCTGTGGGCGCTGGAGCGCGCCGGCGCCATGAGCGCCCGCTACCATGTGCTCGGCGGCACGCTGTCGCCGCTCGATGGCATCGGCCCGGACCAGCTTACGATCCGACAGCTGGTGGCACGCATCGCGGAGGGCGGGGTGCGCGAGGTGGTGATCGCGGTCAACGCCACCGTCGAGGGCCAGACGACGGCGCATTATCTGATCGACCAGCTCACAGGCTTCGACGTGAAGGTGACGCGGCTGGCACACGGCGTGCCCGTGGGCGGCGAACTCGACTACCTCGACGAAGGCACGCTCGCCGCCGCGCTGAAGTCGCGCACGGCGTTTTGACGGGGCGGGCGATGCGCGCGAGGCTTCTTGCGGTTGCTTCCAACATCGCCGGCAGGCTGGCGTTAATTCGCACCCCCCTCTGGCCTGCCGGCCATCTCCCCCTCGAGGGGGGAGATTTTCCCTCGCGATGGCCTTCGCCAATCATCCACGTTGCAGGACTGGCGCGGACAATGAAGCTGCCAATCTCCCCCCTCGAGGGGGAGATGGCCGGCAGGCCAGAGGGGGGTGCGCAGGCACGCGGCTTCATCGTCCGGCTGTTTGCAATTATAACCCTGATGTCCCTGCTCCTCGCCGCCCCCGCCTCCGCGGCAAAAATCGACGACCAGTTCCGGACCTGGCTGGAAAGCGACCTCTGGCCTGACGCCAAGGCGGCAGGCATCTCGAAAAAGACCTTCGACGCTTCATTCTCGGGCGTCACGCCGAACCTGAAGCTGCCGGACCTAGTTCTGCCGGGCCAGAAGCCGAAGACCCCGAAGAAGCAGCACCAGGCCGAGTTCGGCTCGCCGGGCGCCTACTTTGCCGAGAAGACGATCGGAGCAGTGGTAAGCGGCGGACGCAGCCGAGCCAAGCAATATGCGAAAACATTGGCGGCGGTGGAAAAACGCTATGGCGTGCCGGCCGGCATCGTGCTTGCCATCTGGGGCCGGGAATCCGGCTTCGGCGCGGCGAAGATGCCGTACAACGCCTTTGAGGTGCTGGGTACCAAGGCCTTTCTCGCGACCCGGAAGGAGATGTTTCGCACCGAACTGCTCGCGGCGCTGACGATGGTCCAGCGCGGGCTGGCGAGCCCCGCCCAGATGAAGTCCTCCTGGGCAGGCGCGCTCGGACAGCCACAGTTTTTGCCAACCTCGTTCCTGAAGCATGCGGTCGATTTTGACGGCGACGGCCGGGCGGACATCTGGAACTCGGTCCCGGACACGCTGGCCTCGATCGCCAGCTATTTGGTCGACTACGGCTGGGTGAAGGGCCGCGACTGGGGTTTCGAGGTCACGGTGCCGGGCGATGTTTCCTGTTCGCTGGAGGGACCGGACCTCGGCAAGAAGATCGGCGCCTGGACCGGCCTCGGCGTCGCGCGCGTCAACGGCAAGCCGTTCCCGCCCATCGAAACGAAAGCCGTGGGCTTTTTGCTGATGCCGGCCGGCCGCTCGGGGCCTGCCTTCATCGTCACGCCGAATTTTTACGTGCTCAAGGAGTACAACGAGAGCGACCTCTATGCGCTCTTCATCGGCCACGCGGCGGACCGCATAGGCGGGGCGGGGGCCAACTTTGCCGGCCAGTGGGGCAAGGTCGGCGGGCTCTACCGCTCCGACATTGCGGCCATGCAGCGCGGGCTCGAGAAGCTCGGCTACGACGTCGGCACGGCCGACGGCCTGCCCGGCTTCCGCACCCGCCGATCGATCGGCGACTGGCAGGCGAAGCAGGGCCGGGCTGCAAGCTGTTTTCCGGACCAGGAAATTGTCGAGGCGCTGCGTTAGCTGCCGCTATGCGGCCCGGGACAGTCCGCGCTGCACGCCGGCGAGAATCTCGAACGAGCGCTTGCGCGCGGCGTGGTCGAAGACCTGCGCCGTCACCATCAGTTCGTCGGCGCCGGTCCTGCGCGCGAAGGCTTCGACGCCGGCCTTGACTGTATTCGGTGAGCCGACGACCGCCTGGGACAACGCCTGGCCTAGCATGGCGCGCGCCATCGGATCGAGGCCCTTCTCGTAATTCTCTACTGGCGCTGGCAGCTTGCCTGGGCGTCCGCTGCGCAGGTTCACGAAAGCCTGCTGCAGCGAGGAAAACAGCAGCCTCGCCTCCGCATCTGTCTCCGCCGCGATGACGTTGAGGCCGAGCATCACGCGCGGCTTGTCGAGCCGGTCGGACGGCTGAAAGCGCTCGCGATAGAGCTGGATGGCAGTTTCCATCTCCGCCGGTGCGAAGTGCGAGGCAAAGGCATAGGGCAGGCCGAGGATGGCGGCGAGCTGCGCGCCGTAGAGGCTGGAGCCGAGAATCCAGAACTCGACGTCCTCGCCGGCGCCGGGCACGGCTTGTACGCGCTGGCCGGGCTCGGCGGGGTTGAAGTAGCCCATCAGCTCGACGACGTCCTGCGGAAAGCCGTCGGCGCCGGCCTCTAGGTTTCGGCGCAGTGCCCGGGCAGTCAGCATGTCGGTGCCGGGCGCGCGGCCAAGGCCGAGGTCGACGCGGCCGGGGTGCAGCGCCGCCAGCGTGCCGAACTGCTCGGCGATAACCAACGGCGCGTGGTTGGGCAGCATGATGCCCCCGGCGCCGACCCGAATGGTGCTGGTCGCGGCGGCGACGTGGGCGATCACCACCGAGGTCGCGGCACTGGCGATGCCCGGCATGTTGTGGTGTTCGGCCAGCCAGTAGCGGCGGTAGCCGAGCCTTTCGGCGTGGCGCGCGAGGTCGATGGTGTTGCGAAGCGACTGGCCGGGCGTCGAGCCTTCCGGAACCGGCGACAGGTCAAGGACGGAAAGCTGGGTCATGGCGGCTCCTGGGCGGCTGTTCGCCTGCCGCATATAGGGGCCGCTCGGCGTGGCTGCAAACCCGCGCCGGCGCGGGATCAGCTCTCGGAGCCGTTGTCCGGCACCTGCGACGCGGACAGGAAATTGCCGACGTTGTTGAGCTCATCGAAGTGGTCGCAGAAGACCTTGACTATGACGAGAAGCGGGACGGCTATCAGCGCGCCGACGAAGCCCCAGAGCCAGGACCAGAAGGCAACCGCGATGAAGATCGCCACGGCGTTGATCTCCAGGCGTCTGCCCACCACCAGCGGCGTGACCAGCTGGCCTTCGATGACGTTGCACAGGATGACGAAGCCCGGGGCGAGCAGCGCGTAGGACACGCTGTCGAAGGAAACCAGCGCGATCGCTGCGACCGCCAGCACGGTGATGAGCGCACCGACATAGGGGAGGAAGTTGAGCAGCGCCGCCGCCGCTCCCCACACGAACGGCGTCGGCATGCCCAGCCCCCACATGCCGGCGGCGATGAAGATGCCGAGCCCGGCATTGATCACCGCCACGGTGAGCAGGTAGCGCGAAATCTCCTTCTCGACGTCGAAGACCACGCGCAGCGCGCGCTTCTTTTCGCTGAGGGTGGTGAAGGATTGGACGATCTTCTCGTAGAATAGTGTACCCGAGGCGAGCAGGAACAGCGACAGCACGAAGGTGATGGCGACCGTCGTGCCGCCCGACAAAAGGTTGCCGGCGGCCTGCGAGACGATCCCCGGCTGGGAAACCACGACCCGCTGCACGCCGGGCTCCTCGCTGACATGCGCCACCTGTTCGACCTGCTCGGAGATTTTCAGCATGCGGTCGAAGGGGTGCCGCAGCTCCTGCAGCTTTTCGGAAAGCTGCGTGCCGATCGTCGACGCATTGTTGGCGAGGCCCATGACGGGGCCGCTCAGCATGTAGCCGGCGCCGCCGATGAACAGCACCGAAAACAGCACAAGAAGCGTGGCGGATACGGAATCGGGCACGCCGCGCTTGCGCAGGAAACGCACGATCGGCGTCAGCATCAGCGCGAGCAGGAAGGCGAGGATCACCGGCATGAAGAAATCACGCCCAAAATAGAGCCCGTAAATCGCCGAAAAGATAAAGATGCCCATCAGCAGCCGACGGATGACGACCAGGTCGCGATGCCGCCGGGGTGCGGCCGCCACGGGCGGCGCCTCCTTGATATCCATCGCCATGCGGATTCCCTCAAAGAACGACGCCGTGCGGCGTCGCGATCCGTTGGAACGCCGGTCAGTCGAAAAAGGTTCCCGCTCAGGCCCCGGCGGCGCGCGCCGGGGGGGCAGCACCGATCTCGCGACGGACAAGCGGCGCGACCCTCGTGCCGAACAGCTCGATCGACCGCATCACCTTGGCGTGCGGCATCGGGCCGATCGCCATGTGGAGCAGCAGGCGGTCGTGGCCGAAGGCCCGGTGGCCGGCGACGATTTTTTCGGCAACGGCTTCCGGATCGCCGACCACAAGCGGGCCGTCCGGGCCGATAGCCAGGTCGAACTGTTCTCTGGTGGTCGGGCCGTAGCCGCGCTCGCGCCCGATGCTGTCCATCATGGCTGCCCTCGGGCCGAAATAGTCGTCCGCGGCCTGGCGGTTCATGTCTCCGACGAAGCCGTGGACGTTCAGGCTGGTGTGCAGTTTCGCAGGATCGTGGCCGGCGCGGCGGGCCGCATCGCGGTAGGTCTCGAGCAGCGGCCCGAAGCGGGCGCTCTGCCCGCCGACGATGGCGAGCGCCATCGGCAGGCCCATCGCTCCCGCCCGTGCCGCAGACTGCGGCGTGCCGCCGACGGCGATCCAGATCGGCAGCGGCTGCTGAAACGGGCGCGGGTAGACGCCGCCGTCGGTGATAGGCGGTCGCAGGCGCCCGGACCATGTCACACGCCCCTGCGCGGCGACTTTCAGCAATAGGTCGAGCTTCTCGACGAAGAGTTCGTCGTAGTCGTGCAGGTCGTAGCCGAACAACGGGAAGGACTCCGTGAACGATCCGCGGCCAACCATGATTTCTGCGCGGCCCGAGGAGAGGAGGTCGAGCGTGGAGAACTGCTCAAAGACGCGCACTGGGTCGTCGGAGGACAGCACGCTGACAGCACTGGTGAGGCGAATGCGCGTGGTACGAGCGGCAGCGGCTGCCAGGATGACGGCCGGCGCTGACGCCGCGAAGTCGGGGCGATGGTGCTCGCCTATGCCGAAGACATCGAGGCCGACCTGGTCGGCAAGCTGGACCTCCTCGACAAGGTTGCGCAGGCGCTCATGCGGGCCGACGCTGCCGCTGCCGGCCTGTCCGCCGACATTGGCGAAGGTATAGAGGCCGAGTTCCACCGTGTCGTCCTGCCTGCACCTTGGCTCGCGCGCCGAGAATCGCACCCTATCAATCTAAAGCACTTGATAACTGGAATGGAAACGCCCGACCAATGCGGCGCTGGCGCAACGCCCGCGCTGAATTCATGGCACCATTGCATGTTTGGCGCTTGAAGTTGCGGCCGACTTGCGTATGTAAGCATCGCAACTAACTCCAGGGAAAGAGACTTGCCTATCTACCGGGAAAAGACCTTCGCCGAGCGGCGCGACGCGGCGAACGATGCAAAGAGAGCGCTTCTCGAAAGATTTAAAGCCAGGCCCGCTCCGGACGATCCGGAGGTGCTGGCGCGTCAGGCCGAGCGCAAGGCGATCCTGGAGGCTCGCGAAAAGCGCGAGGCGGAAAAGGCGCGTCTGCGCGAGGAACGTCGGGTTCGCGAGGAAGCCGAACGAGTCGAGCGTGAGCGGCTTGCCGAAGAGGCGCGCATAAGGGCCGAGGAAGAGGCGAGGGTCGAAGAGACCCGGCGCCAGGCCGAGGAAAACGAGCGCATTGCTCGCGTGCTGGCCGACGAGGCCGAACGCAAGGCCAAGCGTGACGCCCGCTACGCCGCCCGCAAGCAGCGTGTCGGCCGCCAGCCGCCCAAGATGGGCTGAGCGAGCAAAGCCTGAGAAAGACAAAAGGCCGCTCCCGAGCGGCCTTTTCAGTTTTCTGGAGGCCGGGAAAAATCAGTCGCCGTCTTCGACGACACGCAGCCGCAGCTGCCCTGTACGCGAATCGGCGGCGCGCGGCACCGGCTGCTGCTCGGCCTGCGCCTCCTCGACTTCGCTGCCCATGAATTCCAGCGCCTCGATCTTCTGGCCGCGCTTGGTCACCTTGTCGGTGGAGGTTACGATCTGCTCAATGTCCCGCTGCGTCTGCAAAAAGTGCTGCTGCAGCTTGCGGACGCGCTCGTCCAGCCGGGAAACGTCCTGCATGAGGCGGATCACCTCGTCCTGGATCAGATGGGCCTGCTCGCGCATGCGCGCGTCCTTGAGGATGGCCTGGATCACCTGCACCGACAGCATCAGTAGCGACGGCGAGACGATGACGATGCGGGCGCGGTGGGCGCGCTGCACCACCGCCTCGAAGTTCTCGTGGATGTCGGCGAAGATCGATTCGGAGGGTACGAAGAGGAACGCGGTGTCCTGGGTCTCGCCGTTGAGCAGGTATTTTTCGGCGATCGCGCGGATGTGCACTTCCATGTCGCGCCTGAAGCTCTGCATGGCGACTTTCGACGTGCCTTCGCCTTCGCCCGCGCTGCGAATCGCGTTCCACGATTCCAGCGGGAATTTCGCGTCGATGACCAGCGAGGGTGCGCCGTTCGGCATGCGCACCAGACAGTCGGGCCGGTTGCCGTTCGAAAGCGTGGCCTGGAATTCGTAGGAGCCGGAGGGCAGGCCGTCGGCAACGATCGCCTCCATGCGCGACTGCCCGAAGGCGCCGCGGGTCTGCTTGTTTGACAGGATCGACTGCAACTGAGCCACCTGGCCGGTGAGCGACTGGATGTTGCCCTGAGCCGCGTCGATCACCGCCAGCCGCTCCTGCAGCTTGGCGAGGCTCTCATGCGTGGAGCGTGTCTGTTCGGTCATCGTCTGGCCGATGCGACCGGTCATGGCGTCCAGCCGTTGCGACAGCGATTGCGTGAGCTCCGCCTGACGGGCGCCGAATATGTCGGCGACCGAGCCGAGCCGGCCCTGCATCTCGGACTGCGCCTGCATCAGCCCGGCGAGCCGCGCCTCCAGTTCGCGGGCCCGATCGGCGGCTTCGGCTGCGTGCTCCGCCCGCGCCCGCGCGGCTCGACTTAGCGAAATGGCAAACAGGATGACGAGCAGCGCAACCAGTGCTGCCGCGCCGGCGAGCGCCCCACCGAGGGTGATCGTGGTGCCGCCGAGCCGCAGGATCGGGACGGCGAGTTGCAAGGAAAGATCATCCATGCGCGGACCATAGACGATTCGGCTCGATTGGCGAGATCAAAACGGGAACAATTCCAGGCGTCCACTGGCGTGGTTGACGAAAATCCGGCGAAACCTTAGGTGGAGCGCATGTCGATCAAGCCTCTCATCATCCTGCCCGATCCGATCCTGCGCCAGGTGTCCAAGGCTGTGGAGCATGTGGACGGCGGGTTGCGGCGCCTCGCCCGCGACATGCTCGACACCATGTACGACGCGCCGGGCATCGGCCTTGCTGCGATCCAGATCGGCGAACCGGTGCGCATGCTTGTCATCGATCTCTCAAAGGAAGGTGAGGACAAGGCGCCGCAGGTCTTCATCAATCCGGAGGTGATCGAGCGCTCGGACGAGCGTTCGGTCTATGAGGAGGGGTGCCTGTCGATCCCGGACTATTATGCCGAGGTCGAGCGTCCGGCGAAGGTGCGCGTGCGCTTTCTCGACGATCATGGCGTCGCTCACGAGACCGAGGCCGAAGGGCTGCTGGCGACCTGCCTTCAGCATGAGATCGACCACCTCAACGGCGTGCTGTTCATCGACCACATCTCGAAGCTGAAGCGCGACATGGTGGTAAAGAAGTTCAAGAAGCTCGCCAAGGACAAGCAGCCGAGCCGCATGGTGGGCTGAGGTTGCCTGCAGGCGTCAGCTTTGATATCATTGATATCAAGCGAAGGAGGCGCCGTGATGGGCGATATGCTGATCCGGGGAATTCCCGCAGCCTTGAAGGATAGAATACAAAAGGCTGCGAGCCAGGAAGGCAAAAGCCTTTCCGACAAGGCCATCGACCTGCTTCGGAAGGGCGTCGCCGCCGAAGCGCCCACTGCGGACGCACCAAAGCAGTCGGCCTGGGAAGCTATCCGCTCGGTCTTCGAGGCGGAAGGCGCTGTCACTGATGAGTTCTACGAAGTCATGCAGGAGATCGAAGCCGAGCGGAAACGCGGCTTCGGCAGGCCCGTCGATTTTGGCGACGAGCCCGACGCCGACAAATGATCGTGCTCGACACCAATGTCGTCTCCGAGGCTTACAAACCGAAACCGGACGCGAACGTCGTAGAATGGCTTTCCAGGCAGGACGACCTGCAACTCTATATATCCGCTCCAACCATCATGGAGCAGTCATACGGCGCGGAACTCCTGTTAAGGCGGACCGGGTCCACTCGATACAAGCGCGCGCTCAGGCGACTGCGGGACAAGTATAGTGGCCGTATGCTGAACTTTGTCGGGGAAGCACCGGAGCTTGCCGGCATACTTCTGGCGCGGCGCGAAGCTCGCGGCCGCCCGGTCAGCATCGGCGATGCCATGATCGCCGCCATCTGCCTGGTGAACGGCGCGACGCTGGCGACCCGCAACGTTCGCGACTTCGCCGGACTTGACCTCAAGCTGATAAATCCGTTTGAAGCATCGGCCTGAGCCGGGCGCATTCGCCTTACGCTGGCAGGGACAAGGTACCGCGACCGATGCTTCGCGTCGTCTTCATGGGAACGCCGGAGTTTTCGGTGCCGACGCTGGCCGCGATCGCTGCCGCCGGACACCATCTCGCCGCGGTCTACACACAGCCGCCTCGGCCTTCCGGTCGGCGCGGGCTGGAGCCGACGCCCTCGCCGGTCCAGCGCGAAGCCGAGCGCATGGGTCTGCCGGTGCGCTGCCCGTTGTCGCTGAAGGATGCCGCCGCTCAGGCCGAATTTGCCGAGCTCGACGCCGACGTCGCGGTGGTGGTCGCTTACGGGCTGCTGCTGCCGAAGCCGATTCTCGATGCGCCGCGCCTTGGCTGCCTCAACGGTCATGCCTCGCTGCTGCCGCGCTGGCGCGGCGCGGCGCCCATTCACCGCGCGGTGATGGCGGGGGACTGCGAAACCGGCATGATGGTGATGCGCATGGACGAAGGCCTCGACACAGGCCCGGTGGCGCTGACCAAGAGGCTGGCGATCGGCGCCGACGAGACCACCGGCGACCTGCATGACCGGCTTATGGCGGCCGGCGCGGACCTGATGGTCGAGGCGCTGGCACGGCTCGAGCGCAGCGAGCTGCATTTTGTCCCGCAGGCGGCCGAGGGCGTCACCTATGCGCGCAAGATTGACAAGGCCGAGACGCGCATCGACTGGGGCCTGCCGGCCGCGGAGGTTCACAACCGCATTCGCGGGCTGTCGCCGTTCCCCGGCGCCTGGTGCGAGTTTTCAGCGGGCGGCAAGGTCGAGCGGCTCAAGCTGCTGCGTTCGACGCTTGGCGAGGGCGCGGGCGCGCCGGGCACGGTTCTTGACGATCGCTTTGCGATTGCCTGCGGCGGCGGCGCGGTGCGGCTGACCGAAGTGCAGCGCGCCGGCGCCAAGGCAGTCGACGCGGCGGAATTCCTGCGCGGCGCCAAGCTGGGCAAGGGGGCGCGGCTCTCATGACGCTCGCTCGTGACCTGCCGCGTGCCGCTTTCGACGGCCCGGTCGAGGCAAGCTTCGTCAAGCGCATTCGCGCAGACGGCGACGCCTGACCAATGCCGCGCTACCGCCTGCTCATCGAATATGACGGCACCTTCTATGCCGGCTGGCAGCGCCAGAGCGGCCAGCACTCGGTGCAGGCCGGCATCGAGCAGGCGATCCTAGCCTTCTGCGGCGAGCGCGTCTCGGTCGGCGGCGCCGGCCGCACCGATGCGGGCGTGCATGCCTGCGGGCAGGTGGCGCATGTCGACCTCGACCGCGACTGGCCCGAAAAAACCGTTCGCGATGCGCTGAACGCCCATCTCCAGCAGGCGAACGAGGCGATTTCCATCGTCGATGCCACGTTGGCGCAGGATGGCTTCGACGCCCGCTTCTCCGCCACGGCACGGCACTATCTCTATCGCATCCTCAATCGCCGCGCGCCGCCGGCGCTGGAACGGAACCGCGTCTGGTGGGTGCCGAAGCCGCTCGACGCCGAGGCCATGCACGACGCCGCGCAGGCGCTCGTCGGGCGGCACGACTTCACGACGTTCCGCTCCGCCCACTGCCAGGCGAAGAGCCCGCTGCGCACCCTGGAGCGGCTGGACGTTACGCGCGACGGCGACCTGATCGAGGTGCGCGCCTCGGCGCGCTCGTTCCTGCACAATCAGGTCCGCTCCATGGTCGGCACGTTGAAGCGGGTTGGCGAGGGCGCCTGGACACGGGCCGATGTCGCCGCCGCGCTCGAGGCGCGCGACCGTGCCGCATGTGCCGGACTTGCGCCGCCGTCAGGCCTCTACCTCATGCGGGTCGATTATCAGCCCGACGGAATTTCGACGCCGACCAGCGCCTGAAGCAGCGCCATGACGATCAGCGAGGCGATGAACATTCCGGCGAATACGCCGGTTCCCACCGCCGGCCCCTTGCCGATCGCCGCGTTGGTGACGCGCCATGTCAGCACCATCGTGACCACGAAAAGCACGAGCGCCAGCACGCTGACGAAATCGCCAGCCTGCGGCACGAAAATCGCCAGCAGCGAGGGCGGCAGCATGATCCACACCATCGGTACGGTCGCCCAGTTCGTCGCCACCACATAGTGGACGAAGCGATCGCGTATCCCGACAGTGGAGGACGCCACCGCCAGCGCGAGCAGGGGCAGAACCCAGGAACCTAAGTCCACCACTGCCAGCCGCAGAACGTAGCCGAGCTTGGCTCCGGTGGATGAATCCGCCCCCAGTGTATCCGTGGCGACCGGCACCCAGTTCATCGCCAGCGCCGGCAGGGCGAGTACGATGGCGTAGAAGGAATTCCAGAAGCCGTCGGCGGAAAGGTCGAGCAGGCGCAGGCCATCCGCCTTGCCCATCATCAGCCGCCATGCGCCGAGCAGCGAGGACTGGACCGCTTCCGGCGCCATCGTCAGGCCCGATCGAACCAGTCGGCGATAAAGCGCTGGTAGATCTTCGTCAGCGTTTCCAGGTCGGCGAGGGCCACGCGCTCGTCGACCATGTGCATGGTCTTGCCGACCAGCCCGAACTCGACGACCGGGCAGTAATCCTTGATGAAGCGCGCGTCCGACGTGCCGCCGGAGGTCGACAGGCCCGGCCGGCGGCCGACCGTCGCTTCCACCGAGCGCGACAGCGTCTCGATCAGCCGGTCGTCGCGGGTCAGGAAAACGTGGCTCGGCCGGTCGCGCCAGACGAGCTCGTAGCTGATCGGGTCGGCGCGTCCCTTGCGCAGGCGGCGGCGCACCGCGGCCCGGTCCAGGCGGTTGTGCACCTCTGCCTGGATCGTCTCGGCCGACCACAAATCGCTGAAGCGGATGTTGAAAGCGGCGGTGGCCGTGGCCGGGATGACATTGGCGGCCGTATTGCCGACGTCGATTGAGGTCACTTCGAGGTTGGTGGGCTGGAATTCGCCAGCACCCTCGTCGAAGGCCGGGTCGAGTAGCGCGTCGAGCAGCGTCATGATCCCGCGCACGGGATTGTCGGCGAGGTGGGGATAGGCGACATGGCCCTGCCGGCCTTGGACCTTGACATAGCCGGAAATCGAGCCGCGGCGGCCTATCTTGATCGTGTCGCCCAGCACTTCCGGATTTGTCGGCTCGCCGACGATGGCGGCGTCCCAGCGTTCGCCCTTGCCCGCGGCCCATTCGAGCAGCTTGGACGTGCCGTTGATCGCCGGCCCTTCCTCGTCGCCGGTGATCAGCAGCGAAACCGTGCCCTTCGGCGCGCCGTGCTCCTCGACATGGCGGGCGAGCGCGGCGATGAAGCAGGCGATGCCGCCCTTCATGTCCACCGCGCCACGGCCAAACATCTCCCCGTGAGCCACCTCGGCGGCGAAGGGCGGGTGCGTCCACGACGCGGCGTCGCCCGGCGGCACCACGTCGGTATGGCCGGCGAACATGAGATGGGCGCCGTTTCCGGAGAGCCGGGCGTAGAGGTTTTCGACGTCCGGCGTGCCGGCCTCGGAAAACACCGGGCGCTCGACCAGGAAGCCGAGCGGGCGCAGCATGTCCTCGAGCGCCTGCAGCGCACCGCCCTCGGCGGGGGTGACGGAAACGCAGCGGATGAGTTTGGCGAGATTTTCAGCGGGGTCGACGGGCAGGCTCATATGCGAGCCAAATAGTCGAAACCCAAACACCTGTCACGCGCCAGCTTGCGGCGGGACGCCAGGAAGAGGACAAACTGCGGTGAAATCGACGCGGGCGGCGAGGCACCGCCCGCATGACCGAATGGCGGTCAGGCCGCCTTGCGGGCAGGCTCGCGCTTCAGCGTTTCGCCGTGGCGAACCTCGGTTCCGAGAACGGCAAGGCAGGCCTTCATGAAGGCGGCGAGGCCCGGCCAGCCCTTGGCCGATACCAGGTTGCCGTCGGTATGGGCGCCGTTCGGCGCGACATCGATGTACTTGCCGCCGGCCAGCGTGACCTCGGGTTCGCAGTACTGCAGGGCCGCGACTTCGCGGCCGCGCACCACGCCGTCCACCGCGATCAGGATCTGGACGCCGTGGCAGATCGTGAAGATCGGCTTGCCGGTCTCGTGGAAGTGGCGGACGATCGCCTGCACGCGCGGGTCGATGCGGATGTATTCCGGGCCGCGGCCGCCGGCGCAGTAGACGGCGTCATAGTCCGCCGGCTTCACCTCGGCAAAGGTCTTGTTGACGTAGTAGTCGTGGCCAAGCTTTTCCGTATAGGTCTGGTGACCCTCGAAGTCGTGCAGCGAAGTCTTCACCACGTCGCCGGCCTTCTTGTCCGGGCAGACCACATGGACGGTGTGGCCGACGGCGTGCATTGCCTGTTCGAACACGAAAATCTCGTATTCCTCGCTGAACTCTCCGACAAGCATAAGGATCTTCTTGCCCGCCATCGTCCTCTCCTCCTTGGTGATTTTTTCGGGTTCCGAAATAAGGGCGCATCCTAGACTCGGGCGGCGCGTCGGGAAAGTCCGAATTTCGCTCGCTGCGCGCAATTATTCGCGACGGGCAACCACGTCGATCAGCGTGATCTTCTGCCAAATCTTGCGCGACAGGTTGGAGCCGAGCGACTCGATGTCGTTGACGGCGTCGACTACCACCGCGTCGTTGACTGACTGCGCGAACAGCGCGGCGAGCTTGCCGGTCAGCGACAGCATTTCGGAACAGTAGTCTAGGTAGCGGCCGAGTTCGGCCGGGCTCAGCGTGCGCTTGGGCGAGTGCTGCGTCTCCTTGAAATCGCCATGCAGCGCGGCCGGATCCTTGGTGAGCTGGTGCATGTCGATGACATGGATCAGCGAGCGCAGCCCATGCAGTTCCTTGAAGATGCGCCGGCGCTTGATGCGCTCCTCGAGGCCCCACAGGAACAGCAGGCCGACGACGAACAGGATCACCACGTTGAGCGAGGCCTCCACGCCCTGCATGAAATCGAAGGCGCCGGTGGCGATGCGGTCGAACTGGATGATGCTGCTGGCCGACGCGAGCACCAGCAGGCCGAAGGCGAGGACCAGCGCGATCAGGATGCGCGGCCACCAGATCGGCCTGCTATTGAATTCGGCGGCCATGGCGATGTCGCCGGCCAGCGAGACGAGTTCGCTGGCGACCTTGCTCAGCCCGGAGTCCGGAAAGCGCTCGCTGACGCGCTGCGAAAGCCGCGCGGCCGTCTTGCTGATCTCGGCCGGATCGAGCGTCCGGTAGCGTTTCGGCTTCGCTTCGGCCATGGCTAGCCGGTCACTCTCTCCGGTCGGAGACGCGGCCGTAGGCGTTAGGGCCGGCTTGGCCGGGAACGAGGCAGAGCGCGACAAAGGCGACGAACTGGACAATTGGTATGAACAGCGTGATCGTGAACAGGCCTGACCGGCCGAGGTCGTGGAAGCGCTTCGTAGTCAACGCGATGCACGGCCAGAAAAAGAGAACCGCCAACAGGCCGGTGACGGCCCACCAGTGCTCGAACTCGGGGCTGAGGCGAACGAGTTCCTCGAAGCTGTTGTCCGTGAGGATGGCAGGGTCCAGTTGCATGGCCGCCACCATCGCCCTGTAGATCGGATAGACCTGGATCACGCCGATCAGCAGGTAGGCAAGGAAGAAGACGGCGCGGCCAATACGGCCCCTGATCTGCAGGAAGAGCCAGATATATCGCGACGTGTCGGGCACCTGACTTTTCCCTGCGTCAGTCGCGCAGCAGTTCGTTGATCGAGGTCTTCGAACGCGTCTGGTCGTCGACCCGCTTGACGATGACAGCGCAGTAGAGGCCAGGCCCCGGCTCGCCGTTCGGCAGCGGCTTGCCCGGCATGGTTCCGGAGACCACCACGGAATTGGCCGGCACCTCGCCATAGAAAATCTCGCCGGTGGCGCGATCGACGATGCGCGTCGACTTGCCGATGTAGACACCCATGCCAAGCACCGAGCCATGGCGTATGATGCAGCCTTCCACCACCTCGGAGCGCGCGCCGATGAAGCAGTCGTCCTCGATGATGGTCGGACCCGCCTGCATCGGCTCCAGCACGCCGCCGATGCCGACGCCGCCGGAAAGGTGCACGTTCTTGCCGATCTGCGCGCACGAGCCCACCGACGCCCAGGTGTCTACCATCGTCCCGGCGTCGACATAGGCGCCGAGGTTGACGAAGGAGGGCATCAGCACGACGCCCGGGGCAATATAGGCCGAGCGGCGGACGATCGCCGACGGCACGGCGCGAAAGCCCGCCTGCTCGAACGCCGCAGCATTCCAGCCGTCAAACTTGGACGCGACCTTGTCCCACCAGACGGCATCGCCCGGTCCGCCCTTGATGATCTGCATCGGCCGCAGCCGGAACGACAGCAGCACCGCCTTCTTGAGCCACTGGTTGACGTGCCAATTGCCGCCTTCGGCGCGGTTGGCGACGCGAACTGCGCCCTTGTCGAGCAGGTCGAGTGCTTCCTCGATCGCCTCGCGCACCTCGCCGCGCGTCTCGGTCGAGATCTGGTCGCGCGTCTCGAAGGCGCGGTCGATCGTCGCTTCGAGGCTCGCAAGATCGGGCTTCGACATGCCAGAATGCTCCGCTACACGTGCTGTTAAGGGCCGGCTCCGTAAGCTGGTCACGAAGTCGCGCGGACCCTATGTCATGCCCATGCGGGGGTCAATCGCGCGACCGCGCCACGAGACGGCGGTGAGGGACTAGCGGGGACCGACTGGGTTCATGGACGCCACTGAAGACGCCGGCTGGACGCCGCTGCCGCATTCCGACGAGGATCTCGAGCGCGCGCGCTCCGTTCCCGACACGCCGCAGACGCGCGCTCCCACCTACCGCCTGGCCTGGAGCGACTCCGATTTCCTCACCCGGCGCGAACTGCGCGCGGTGCGACTGCAACTAGAGCTGCTCAAGGCCGAGATGACGCTTGCCGAGCGGGGAATACGCTCCACCGTGGTGATGTTCGGCGGGGCGCGCCTGCCTGAACCCGGCGGCCCTGCCTGGGCGGCCAAGAACGAGGAGCAGCGGCGCAACCTCGAACTCAACAGCAAATATTACGACGAGGCGCGCAAGTTTGCGCGCCTCTGCTCCCAGCATTCGGCGGCTTCATATTATCGCGAGTTCGTGGTTGTCACCGGTGGCGGCCCCGGTGTCATGGAGGCCGGGAACCGCGGCGCCGACGATGTCGGCGCGCCTTCGATCGGCCTCAACATCGTGCTGCCGCACGAACAGGCGCCGAACATCTACGTTACTCCGGAACTGTGCTTCAATTTCCACTACTTCGCCATCCGAAAGATGCATTTCGTCATGCGGGCGAAGGCGGTTGCGGTATTCCCCGGCGGCTTCGGGACTTTGGATGAATTCTTCGAGACGCTGACGCTGATCCAGACCGGCCGGATGGAGCGCGTTCCGGTCATCCTGTTCGGCCGAAGCTTCTGGGACCGGGCATTCGATCTCGACTTCCTCGCCGCCCAGGGAACCATTTCGCCAGGCGACCAGGACATCATCGACCATGTAGAAACGGCCGACGAAGCCTGGGGCATCATCAGCCGTTTCTACTCGCTCCCGACCTAGGCCGGGAATGTCCTCCGGAAGGGCAGCTACAGGACCGCGCAGCTGCGCGACTGCCGGCTGAACGTCACGTAGACGCGTTCGCCATTCCGCTTGCGGCCCTGTACCTCGATGGTCCGGCGGTCGACGTCCGCGAGACGCACGCGGCGCAGGCCCATGCGCTCTGCCTTGTCCAGGGCGCGCCCGGGCGAACATCCCGGGCGGGAGTTCGGAATGCCGTCGTTGCGCCAATCGGAGGCGTAACCGTCACGCCTCCAGTCATCGTCGTCGTCTACACGAACGGACGGGCCGTTGCGGTCGAGGCGCAGTTCGAGATCCTGGGCGCTTGCGATCATTGGCGCGGTGGTCATGACGGGCATTGCCACAGCGATCGAAAGCAGGGTGCGGGTGAGAAGGTTTTGCATCGTCGTGGTCTCCTGTTCTGGCCCCAGAACGCCGGCACGACGTTTTGGTTCACGAAATCGACACGTCAAACAGGCTCAAATTCGCTTGCTGAACATGGAACCGCGCGTGGCTTCGACCGTTCGCGCGCGGCGACGAAACTCGATCGAAAGTGCAGAAAATCCGGGCTCGGGCGCGGCCGGGAACGGCAACAGGAGCTAGACGATCGCCTCCAGGAACCCGGCAAGATCGTCTGTCACATAGTCGACATGGTCCTCCTGGTCCACGTCGCGCTCCCAGATCTCCGAAAAGGTCGGCTCGAAGTTTCGCGGCACGATCAGCACCGTGGTCATGCCGAGCGCCTTCGGCACGATCAGGTTGCGCGCCAGGTCCTCGAACATGACGGCCTGCGGACCTGCGATTCCATGCAGCGCGATGAAGCGGTCATAGGTTGCCTGTGCCGGCTTCGGCGTCAGGCCGGCCGCCACGATGTCGAAGATGTCATCGAAATGATCGAGGATGCCGAGCTGGCGGGCGGCGCGCTCCGCATGCCGGCGGTCGCCGTTGGTGAAGATGAACTTGCGGCCTGGCAGGCGGCGGATGGCGATGCCCAGCAGCGGGTCCGGCACCAGCCACGAATAATCGATGTCGTGCACCTTGTTGAGAAAATCGTCGGGATCGATCTCGTGGCGGTGCATGAGGCCGCTGAGCGTCGTGCCGTATTCCCTGAACAGTTCCTTCTGCACCACGCGGGCCTCGTCGCGCGGCAGTTGCAGAAGGTCAGACACATACGCGGTCATCTTCACGTCGATCTGGGAGAACAGGTTCGAGTGGTGCGGGTAGAGCGTGTTGTCGAGGTCGAAGACCCAGTCAGTGACGTGGGCGAAGCGGTTGGGATCGGGAAGGTTTGTCATGTCGTCCTTTTGGCACGGACGGGTCGAAGGCGGCAACGTCGCAACGGCTTGCGGCTGACGCTGCGGAAATTCAGCAACTGCTAAAATCTTACGCAAGGGCTCAACCCGACCTTCAAGGCTGGATGCGAGGTTCCGGCCGCACCGGAGCCCCGATGAAGAAAATCCTGATCAAAGCGACCCTCACCGCCGTGGCGTCGGTCGTAGCGTCCCTCGCCGTAGCGGCCACGGTCGTTCCCGCGCTCGGCGGCGTGGTCGACGGCAATGCCTGGCTGATGTGCGTCATCTGCCCGCTGGTCATCGCTGGCCCGGCGAGCGCGATGGCTTTCCGCCAGGCCGAGCGCCTGCGCAGCGCCCATGCCCAGCTTGCGCGCGCCCATGCCGAACTCGCGGCCGCCCACCGGCGCCTCGCCGACAAGGCGAGCCGTGACGACATGACGGGAATGCTGAATCGGGAGAGCTTCTTTGCCGCGCTGGAAGGTTCGCGCGGCAACGAGAGCCGCGGCGCGCTTCTGATCGTCGACGCCGACCATTTCAAGTCCATCAATGACCGTTACGGCCACCTCGCGGGCGATGAGGCGCTGCTCGAAATCGCGGCTGCGATCCAGCGAGCGGTGCGCAAGGTCGATTGCCTCGGCCGCATCGGCGGCGAGGAGTTCGGAGCTTTCCTGGCGGGCGCCTCCGATGACGAGGCCGCCCGTGTCGCCGAGCGTATCCGCAGCGAGGTCGAGCAGATTCGGTTCCGGCCTGTAAATGCGGGCACCGTCCCGCTTACCGTCAGCATCGGCGGCACGGCCTGCGCCAGCGACGCCGCGCTTCCCGACCTGCTGCGCGCCGCCGATCGCCAACTCTACGAAGCCAAGTCGCGGGGACGCAATCTGGTGCGGTTGGTGCCCGGCCTGCGCGCCGCTGCCTGAACCCTTCGCCAGCCGGCTTCCGGGGCTGGCTCATTGTGCTTGCGAGGTCCGGAGCGTAGAGGCTGCCGCGACGATTCTCGCGTGACGCACTCCCCGACATGGAATCCTGGATACCGATAACGATCGCCGCCGCTTTCCTGCAGAACCTGCGGTCGGCGGTGCAAAAACACCTGAAGTCGGTGATGGGGACGACCGGGGCGACCTTCGTGCGCTTCGGTTTCGGCCTTCCGTTCGCGCTCGCGTTCGTCGCCATGCTCCATTTGGGGGTAGGCTATGCGTTTCCGCCGTTCAATCGGGTCTTCCTTGCCTGGGCCGTCGTCGGTGGTCTGACGCAGATCGCGGCGACCTTCCTGCTCATACATCTTTTCTCGTTCCGCAACTTTGCCGTCGGCACCGCCTATTCGCGCACCGAACCGGCGCAGGCGGCGCTGTTCGGGCTGATCTTTCTTGGCGAGGCGGCGACGCCCGGCGCAATCGTCGCGATCGCCATCAGCGTCTTCGGCGTGATGCTGATCTCGGTCGCACATACGACCTTCGGCTTGCGCGCGCTGTTTACCTCGATGCTCAGCCGCAACGCCTTGATCGGACTGGCCTCGGGAACCCTTTTCGGGATCTCCGCTGTCGCCTATCGGGGTGCCTCGCTGGCGCTGGGCGGTCCCAATTTCATGATGCAGGCGGCGGTGACACTGGCCACGGTGATCGTGCTGCAGACCGTGCTGATGCTATTATGGATGCTGTTGCGCGAGCCGGACGAACTGCCGCGCATCGCAAGGGCCTGGAAGTGGTCGCTTCTCACCGGCGCAGCCGGCGCCTCCGCCTCGTTCGGCTGGTTCATGGCGGTGACGCTGCAGCAGGCCGCGGTGGTGAAATCGCTCGGCCAGATCGAGATGCTGTTCACCTTCGCCTCGACGGTTTTCTTCTTCAAGGAGAAAATCACCCGGCTGGAAGTCGTCGGTTGCATTTTGATCGTCGGCGGCATCCTGGTACTTCTCGTGGCTCGCTAGGCGCGGCAGTCCGCGTCCCAGAACGGGATTGACGCCTGTACCAGGGCGGCCCGGTTAACGCTGACCCGAAAAATCCGTTAACCAACGCGGTTCAAAATTGGACAGAACCGGGCGCGCGGCCATGGCCCTTAAACCATTATACCGGAACGTGCTTTTCTATTAGCAAAGACGGAAATACGGTGGGGACATCCAAGCCCGCTCCGGGAATCTCAAACCGTCGTCACGGACTCTCCCCGATGTCGTACTTTCAGCGTTGCCTTCAACTTCCCCGCAGAAAATTCCTCGGCGCCATGCTGGCGCTGCCCGCACTCATGACCCTCCGCAAGCCGCAGGCACAGGCCGCATCAGAAAAGGCCTTCGTCCAGATTGGCGGCTGGATCCTGAAGCGGAGCGACCTGAAATGATCTTCGAGGGCATCGACAAGTTTCGCGAGTCCGGCTTCGTTCCGAAAGTCATCGTGATCGGGTCCGGCCCCGCCGGCACCACCATCGCGCGCAAGCTCGCCGCCGCCGGCAACAAGGTGGCGATACTGGAAGCGGGATCGATCGATTTCACCGACGAGTCGCAAGATTTCTATCGCGGCCAGACGGTCGGCGATCCCTACTTCGACCTCGACATCACCCGCTTGCGCTATCTCGGCGGTTCCTCCAACCACTGGGCCGGCTGGTGCCGCGTGCTCGATGCGATGGATTTCGAGCCAAAGGCATGGGTGCCCGACACCGGCTGGCCAATCCGCCGGACCGATCTCGAGCCCTATTTCGACCAGGTGCGCGAGATCCTCGAACTCGTGCCCTTTCGTCCGGATCAGGCAATCACAGATGACATCCGCTGGGTTCAGCTCATCAAGAGCCCGGCCGTCCGCTTTGGCGAAAAGTTTCGCGACGAGATCGAGAAGAGCGACATGATCGCGCTCGTGCTCAACACCTACGTCACCCATCTGATGGGCGATGGCCAGAAAGTCACTTCGGTGCAGCTGTGGTCGGACGGCAGCGACCGTGGCGAACTGACGGCCGAATACTACATTCCCTGCGTCGGTGGCCTCGAGAATTCACGTCTGCTGCTGTGGTCGAATGTCAAGTCGTCCGGCGGCGTCGTTCCGCAGGCCGACGCGCTGGGAAAATACTGGATGGAACACATCCACTACCAGGGCGGCAACGCCGTGCTCGCCAACATGGACGAGTTCAAGACCGACAAGGACCACGAGGCATTCTTCTCACCCACGCTGAAGGCGATGCAGGAGCGCGAGATCATGAATTTCGGCATCCGCCTCGTCGAGACGCCCTATCCCGGCCTCAAGGGCATCATCGCAGATATCGCTTGTTATGCGCCGGAATCGGCCGAGTGGGTAGCCTACCAGCTCGATCTCAACATGCGCTGCGCGGCTCAGCTGCACATGGCCTGGGAACAGGCGCCGTTGGCCACCAACTTCATCACCCTGTCCGCCACCGACACTGACGAGGCCGGCGTGCCGCGCCTCGAACTGCATTGGACGAAGAGCCCGATCGAGCGTCGCACGCTGCTAGAGGGCCTGCGCCTTTTCGGCGAGACCCTGGCGGAAAAGGATCTCGGCCGCGTCCGCATCGCAGACTGGGTCGTCAACGGCGAGGAGTATCCGGACGGCCAGGAACTTGCCGGCCATCACCACATGGGCGGTACGCGCATGAGCGATGATCCGGCCAAGGGCGTCGTCGACCGTGACTGCAAGGTCCACGGCATGAGCAACCTCTACATCGGCGGCTCGTCGGTGTTCGCCACTTCCGGGCAGGCCAACCCGACGACAACCATCGTCGCACTCGCCTGCCGGCTGGGCGATCACCTGGCGCACACGCTTTCGAGTTAGTCTTCTCCTAGCGGGCCGTGCGGGGCGCGGCCGCCAACTCCCCACAGACACCCACCGCAGCGTGGCCGGAAAACCTCCCGGCCGCGTTTTCGCGTTCATGTCCAGTGGTCGGTGAAGATTTACCGCCAGTCACCGCGACGCCTTCGGCTTGACGCCGCTCCAAAAATCAATCAAGTGATTGATGGATGAACGAGCGCCCCACACAGCATTATGTCGCCGCGGCCGACCGACGCGCGGAGATTATCGCGGCCGCGCGCGCGCTCATCGCGGAGTCCGGCTTCGAGGGGCTGCGCACGCGCGACATCGCCGAGCGGGTCGGCATCAACATCGCGACGCTGCATTACCATGTGCCGACCAAGGCCGCGCTGGTGGAACTGCTGGCGCAGTCCCTGCGCGACGATTTCATGGCGCGACACGCCGCCCGTGCCGTCGACCACGCCGACGCGCGCGAACAGCTTCGGCGCGAATTCGCGGAATTCGAGGAAGTGCGCCGGGAAATGCCGCAGATCCACCTCGTCTATTCGGAACTTATGGTGCGCTCGCGGCGCGACGAAACAGTAGCGGCGATCATGCAGCCGATGATCGACCACTGGCATGGCCGCATCGCCAAGATTCTCGGCGACGGGGTGGCGGACGGCTCGTTCCGGCCGAACCTCGAGCCGACAACGGCTGCGACCATGGTGATCGGTGCGCTGACCTGGCGCTACCGCACCGGCTGCGCGCCCGACGCCCCAGTCGGCGCTGTAACGGCCGAACTCATGCGATCCGTTGAGCGGCAAAAGCCCGCCAGCCCGGGAGACAAGCCATGACCGCGCATTCGCATCAAGCCGAGGCGTCGCGGCCGGACCGCTGGGTGGCCATGTTCGTGCTCCTGATCGCGAGCTTCATGAACATGATCGACGTGACCATCGTCAACGTCGCGACGCCACGGCTGCAGAACTCCTTCCACGCCACCAGCAGCCAGATCGAATGGGTGGTTGCGGCCTACATCCTCGTGTTCGCGCTCGGCCTTTTGCCGTTCGGCCGCCTCGGCGACATCTACGGGCGGCGGCGCATCTTTCTGATCGGCGTGGCGGTCTTCACCCTCGGGTCGCTGCTCTGCGGCCTTGCGCCGTCGATGGGTGGGCTGATTGCGGCGCGCGTCGTGCAGGGCTTTGGCGGTGCCATGATGATTCCGCAGACGCTGGCGATCGCGCAGGTGGTGTTTCCGCCGCACGAGCGCGCCGCGGCGTTTTCGCTGTTCGGCCTGGTCGCCGGGCTCGCCGCGGTTACAGGGCCGGTGGCCGGCGGCCTGTTGATCGACGCCGATTTCTACGGGCTCGACTGGCGGCCGATTTTCCTGATCAACATCCCGATCGGCGCGCTGGCGATCCTGGGCGCCCTGCGCTTCATCCCGCGCATACCCGGCGCGCCACAGCTGAGGCTCGACTGGGGCGGCGTGGCACTGGCCAGCCTGACGATCCTGCTCCTGATCTTTCCCCTCATCGAAGGTCGCGAAGCGGGCTGGCCGGCCTGGGTGTTCGCGATGCTGGTGGCGGCCATTCCTGCGGCGGTGCTGTTCGTTCTCTGGGAACGCCGGCAGGAGGCGCGCGGCCTGCCCGAATTGCTGCCGGTGCGCCTGATGACGAACCGCAATTTTCTGATCGGCACGGCCATGGCGACGATGCTGTTCTCGGGCGTGCCTGGCTTTTTCCTCGTGCTGGCGATCTATTTGCAATCGGGCAATGGGCTGGAGCCATTGCAGTCCGGCCTCACCACGGTGCCGTTCTCCGTCGGCGTGCTGGTCGCCTCGGCGGTGTCGGGCCGGCTCGGCATGCGTTGGCCGCGTCGCCGCATCACCGTCGGCGCGCTGATGCTGGCCACGACCATGATCTGGCTGCGCTTCGTCGTCGAGGGCGTGGTGCCGCCGCTCGACCGCTGGCAATTCCTGCCGCCTTTGTTCCTCGGCGGGCTGGGGCTCGGCATCGCCATCGGCCCGATGTTCCAGACCGTGCTGGCCAACGTACCGCCGCGCGACGCCGGTTCGGGCTCCGGCGCGCTGCAGTCGCTGCAGCAGATCGGCGGCGCGCTGGGCGTGGCGCTCATGGGACAGATCTTCTTCTCGCGGCTCGCCGAGGGATTGCAGGCCGGGGGCGACAAGCTGCCGGTATTCGCCCACGCGCTGACCGGAGCGTTGCTCTACAACACCGCCGCGTTCCTGGTGATCGCAGGCATCGTGCGCCTGCTGCCCCGGCCGGTCGCCGCCGCGCGGCACCCCACGCCTGCCTCCGCCGCCGAAGTTTAAGGCAGGCCCGTCTGCGCGACCGCAAGTCCGGCGCAATTGCCGCAATCGGGCCGGCACGGCGGCGAAACCACCATTTTGCAGACATTCGGCAGCCGAACTGGCTGCCTATCGAAATCCCGGGGCGGCAAAACCGGGAGGACCATCTTGAACATCGTTCTTGTCAATCCGCCGCACACGGCGATCGGCAGCCGCATACCCGATGATCATCTGCCGCCGCTTGGCCTGCTGTCGGTCGGCGGCCCGCTGATCGACGCCGGCCACGGCGTCAGGCTGGTCGACGCCGAGTTCGGGCCGATGCCGCTGGATGAGGTGGTGCAGGAGGCGTTGCGCGACGGGCCGGACTGCGTGCTGATAGGCCACTCCGGCTCGACGTCCGCACACCCCACCGCACTGGTCATCGCAACGCTGGTGAAGCGCGCGCGGCCGCATACGCTCGTCATCTATGGCGGCGTGTTTCCCACCTACCACTGGCGCGACATCCTGCAGGCGACCGGCGTGTTCGACGTGGTTGTGCGCGGCGAGGGCGAGGCGACGATCGTGGCGCTGGTCGCGGCGCTGGAGGCCAAGACGCCACTGTGCGGGGTTGCCGGCATCGCCTATCGCGACCCCAACGGCCGACCGACTGCCACCGCGCCGGCCAGCACGATCGCCCGGCTCGACGATTTTCGCGTCGGCTGGGAGCTCATCGACCTAGCCCGATACAGCTACTGGGGCGGCAAGCGCGCCGTGGTGATGCAGTTCTCGCGCGGCTGCCCGCATCTGTGCAATTATTGCGGCCAGCGCGGCTTCTGGACCCGCTGGCGTCATCGCGACCCGGTGCTGTTCGCCAAGGAGATCGCCTGGCTGCACCGCACCCACGGCATTCAGCTTGTCAATCTCGCCGACGAGAACCCGACCTCGTCGAAGAAGGCGTGGCGCGCATTCCTGGATGCGATGATCGCCGAAAACGTGCCGGTCCTGATTGTCGGCTCGACCCGCGCCGACGACATCGTGCGGGACGCCGACACGCTCCACCTCTACCGCAAGGCGGGCGTCATCCGCTGGCTGCTCGGCATGGAGAACACCGACGAGGCAACGCTGGCGCTGATCAGGAAGGGCGGGAGCACGGCCTCAGATCGCGAGGCGATCCGGCTGTTGCGCCGGCACGGCATCCTGTCGATGGCGACCTGGGTGGTCGGATTCGAGGAGGAGCGTTTTCGCGACCTGTGGCGCGGTTTTCGCCAGTTGATCGCCTACGATCCGGACCAGATCCAGGCGCTCTATGTCACGCCGCACCGCTGGACGCCGTTTTTCCGCATCGCGAAGGACAGGCGGGTCATCCAGACCGACACGCGGCGCTGGGACTACAAGCACCAGGTGCTGCGCACCGGCCGGCTGAAGCCGTGGATGCTGTTCTTCGCCGTGAAGCTGATCGAGGCCGCGGTGCAGGCGCGGCCGAAGGCGATCGCGCGCGTGCTGCTGCACCCCGATCCCGAACAGCGCCACTCGATGCGCTGGTACACGCAGATGGGCCGGCGCGTCTGGCTGCACGAAATCTGGCAGTTTCTTGTGCACGACCGCCGCATCAAGGACGGGCCGACGTTGCGGGAATTCTGGGGCGAGCCGCAGGACGCCGAAGAAGAATCGATGACGGTCGGGAGGGGCGCAAAAGCTCCCGATCTGCTATATTCAATTGACGCCGGATCACGGTCGTCGAACGTAGCTGAGGAACCACCTGCATGAGACCGGTCCATCCAGGACGGATCCTGAAGCGGGAACTGACGGACCGCGAACTTTCGGCGAACCGCGTCGCCATTCAATTGCGCCTGCCTTCAGGGCGCATCACGGACATCCTCAATGGCAAGCGCGGCATCGCAGCCGACACGGCGCTGCGGCTCGGCCGCTTCTTCGGCAACAGCCCGCGTTTCTGGCTGAACATGCAGACTGCATGCGAACTGCCAGTTGCCGAGCAACAGACCGGTGCCCAGATTGCCGAAGAGGTGACGCCGCTGACGGACGCGGCGTGAGAGCCGCGACAAGCAACTCGCGATCCGACTGCCTCACACCGTCGACGGGTCGAGCGGCGAAAAATCCTTCCAGCGGGCAACGAGCGCGGCGATGTCCGCCTGCGCCAACGCAGTCGCCAGCGCGTCGAACGACGGCAGCACGAAATAGGCGCGCTGGAATTTGTCGATCTCGTAGCCGGTGCGCATAACCGTCTCGATCTCGAACGGCACATGGTGCGCGCCCGTATCTTCCACCGCGAACTGCAGTTCCGTGTAGGACGACATCAGCCCTGCGCCGAACGCCTTGGCCGGTTCGGCGGACTCGCGGATCAGGCCGTATTCGGCCGTGTACCAGTAAAGCCGCGTCATCATCTCGCCGCCGCCGAGATCGAAGGCCTCGGCCGCCTTCGAGCCGTAGAGCTGCATGAAGTCGGCGAAGGCGGGTTGGGAGAGGATCGGCACGTGGCCGAAGAAGTCGTGAAACATGTCGGGCTCGACGATGTAGTCGAGTTCGTCCATGCGGCGCAGCCAGTTGGTCACTGGGAAGCGGCGGTTGGCGAGATGGTCGAAGAACGGGCCTGCCGGGATGAGCCCCGGAACCGCGAGGATCTCCCAGCCGGTCAGCGCGCGCAGGCGGGCGCTGACATCGTCGAAGTCGGGAACGCGGTCCGCCAGTCCGAGCGCGGCCACGCCGTCCAGGTATGAGCGGTGCGCCAGCCGGGCGGTCAGCTCCGACTGCCGCTCGCACAGCAGCCGCCAAACCTCGTGCTCGGAAACGCTGTAGTCATAGCCCTGCTCGACAGAAAAATCGCCGCGGCAGCGCGAATAGTCGCCGCGCAGCCCCTGTTCGGCGCATTCGCGCGCGTAATCCCTGACGCTGATTTCCATGGCCGTTCCTCCGCCGCGTGAAGCCTAGTGAAAGTCTACGCTTGTGACGAAGTATTTGTTCCCTCATTTTGCCGATTTGGGCGAAGTATGAGGGGAATCACCTCATGGATACGAAATCAGGAGCGAAGATGCCTCAGTTCGACGAGTTCGAGGTCAGGATGCTGGATGCGTTGCAGAGAGACGGCCGCAAGCCTGTCTCGGAACTGGCGCAGGAGATAGGCCTGTCGACCACGCCCTGCGCGCGGCGCTTCGACGGACTGCGCGAAGCCGGCGTGATCGAAGGCTTTCAGGCCGTCATCGACCGGCGCGCGGCCGGCCTGATGGTGGAGGTGTTCGTGCAGGTGCGCCTGACCAGCCACAGCGACGGCTCGCCGGAAGCCTTCATCGCCGCCGTGGAGCGGATGGAGGAGGTCTGCGCCTGCTGGACGCTGACGGGCGACCACGACTTCCTCATGCAGGTGATGGTGCCGACGGTGGATGACCTCAACCTGTTCGTCATGCACCGGTTGATGCGGCTGAAGGGCGTGCGCGACGTGCGCACCCAGCTGGTGCTGCAGAACATCAAGCGGCCAGGGCGCGTGCCGCTCGCTCATCTGCGGCGCTGAGCGCGTCGGCGCCGCGCTTTTCATATTCGGCCGCCAACGCGTCGAGCGCGGCGCGCCCGTCGCCCGAGAACGACGGCCCGTGCATCAGCGCCAGCGTTTTGGGCGCCAGCCTGGCGAGGTCGCGCAGGGTCGAACCCATCGCCGGGCTGAGGCTCGAATACCGGAAGAGATCCTCGCCGACGATCGCCGGGCCGACGATGTCGTCGCTGGTGAGCGCCGGACTGTCGCCCAGCTGCGTGAACAGGTCGCCGCAAAGCAGCGTGCCGGTCGATTCCTCGTAGAGCACGCCGGCATCCCAGCCGTGCGGCGTGTGCGGCGTATCGATGTAGCGGACGCGCTTGCCGCCGCCGAGGTCGATGACCTCGCCGTTCCCGAGCGCGCGCGGCGCACGGTCGGCCATGTCGTTGAGCGACACCAGGCAGCCGGTGTGGCCATGCACCCCCTGCGCCTCCGGCGCGATGGCCAGCCATTCGTTCATGGCGCCGCATTCGTCGGCCTCGTAGTGGCCGAATGCGATCCAGCGCAGCTTTTCGGGCGGGATGATACGGGCCAGAGCGTCGCGGTTGAGCGCGAACATCTTGCGCAGGCCTGTGTGGAACATGAGCGGCTCGTCGGCCAGGACGAGAAACTGGTTGAAGGTGAAGCCGGCCGGCGGGGCGATGTCCGGCACGAAAGTCGAGAGCCGAAAAATGCCGTCGGCGATCTCGCTGATGCGGGTTTCCATGGATACCTCCGTGGGGTTACGGGCCGATCGCCCCTTGCGTTCAACGGGCGATGGACATCCAACCAATTTGGACATACATTGCTGTGTAGTGAAATCTCGAACCGTCGTCAATATGGATGCACATAGCTGTGCAATGAAAATTACATGACCCGCACCTACACGTTGAAGAAGCGCGCCGATCAGCAGGCGGAGACCCGCCAGCGCATCGTCGAGGCGGCCGTCGAGCTGCACGGAACCATCGGCCCGGCACAGACGACGGTCAGCATGGTGGCCGAGCGGGCGGGCGTGCAACGCCACACCTTCTATGCGCATTTTCCCGACGAACGCAGCCTGCTGCTCGCCTGTTCCGGGCTCGCCGCCGAACGCGACGGGCCACCGGATGCCGCCCCCTGGCGCACCATCGGCGATCGGGACAAGCGCCTGCGCACCGGACTGACGGCGATCTACACATGGTATGCGCGCAACGCCGGGCTTTTGGCGAACGTGCTGCGCGACGCCGAACACCAGCCGCTGGTGCGGGAGGTGATCGAATTGCGCCAGGGCGCGCAGTTCGCGGCCTACTTTGACGTTCTAGGCGCCGGCCTCGATGAAACACAGCGCGCGCTGCTGCGGGTGGCGCTGAGCTTCTTCACCTGGCGCACGCTGGCGCAGGAAAGCGGGCTCGATCCCGACGCCGCGGCCGCCGCGATGACGCGGGCGATCGGCTGTGGTGGTTGCTGACCGAAGACCTACGCGACTTCCTGGCAGGCCGGGGCCTAGTCTGATCGCCGCCTTCCGCAAGCAGCCCCGCGACTCGCGAGGATCGCCCTCGTTTGCATAGAACAAGAACCGAAAGCCCTTGTGCCGGAAGAGGATGGCCATTCGTCTCTCTACGGCACGATCAGCGTGCCGGCGCCGTGCTGGGTAAACAGTTCGAGCAGCACGGCGTGCGGGGTCTTGCCGTTGAGGATGACGACGCCTTCGACGCCGCGTTCGATCGCCTCGATGCAGGTTTCCACCTTGGGGATCATGCCGCCGGAGATGGTGCCGTCAGCGATCAGCGCCTTCGCCTGCGACACCGTCAGCTCGTCGATCAGCTTCTTGTCCTTGTCGAGTACGCCGGGCACGTCGGTGAGGAAGAGCAGGCGCGAGGCGCCCAGCGCTCCCGCGATCGCGCCGGCAAAAGTGTCGGCATTGATGTTGTAGGTGTAGCCGTCGCGGCCGGGCGCGACCGGCGCCAGCACCGGGATCATTTCCGAGCGCGCGAGCAGGTCGAGCAGCGTGCGGTCGACCTCCACCGGCTCGCCGACGAAGCCGAGATCCAGCACCTTCTCGATATTGGAATCGGGATCGACGACGGTCTTCTTGGCCTTTTCGGCGAACACCATGTTGCCGTCCTTGCCGCAGAGCCCGATCGCCCATTCGCCCTCGGCGTTGATGAGCGCCACGATCTCCTTGTTGATCGAGCCCGCGAGCACCATCTCGACGATCTCGACCGTCTTCTGGTCGGTGACGCGCAGGCCGCCCTCGAACCGGCTTTCGATGCCCATCTTGGTCAGCATGGCGCCGATCTGCGGGCCGCCGCCATGCACGACGATGGGATTAACGCCCGACTGTTTGAGCAGCGCGATATCGCGCGCAAAGGCCTTGCCGAGGGCGATGTCGCCCATGGCGTGGCCGCCGTATTTCACCACGACGGTCTTGTTCTCGTAGCGCTGCATGTAGGGCAGCGCGGCGGAAAGCAGGCGCGCCTGCTCGGCCGCGGTGGAGAGTGTGTCCGTCGACATGAAAGCCTCGCTGGATGGGTCGGGCGGCGTCATAGCCGGAAATGGTTCAAGGGGCAAACCGTCCGCGGCTCACGCGGCGCGGCTCGGGCGGCGCTTGACATGGGTCAATGCTTGCGTTGCCCCGCGGCCCCACCATTTGAATGGAGGAGTGCGTCCCGGGGCGTGGGGGCGCGACGGGAGGAAGCAAATGCCTGACGACACGAAGGCCTCGCAACCGGCGCAGGCCCGACCCGCGGCGATGCCCGACGTCGTGGCTCTGACAGCCGCCGACATCCGCGAATGCCTGATGGAGGGGATCGGCGATTTCGCCAGGGCGCCGCGCTTCGGCCTGTTCTTCGGCGCGATCTTCGCCCTGATAGGCATTGTCATCGTGCTGGCACTGACGCGCTGGCACATGCCGTGGATGATCTATCCGTTCGCCATCGGCTTTCCGCTGATCGGTCCGTTCGCCGCCGCGGGGCTCTACGAAGTCAGCCGGCGGCTGGCTATCGGCGCGCCGCTCAGCTGGCAGGCTGTGCTCTCGGTCGTTTGGGCCCAGCGTGGCCGCGAGGTGTCGTGGATGGCCTTCGCCATGCTGTTCGTCTTCTGGGTGTGGATGTACCAGATCAGGCTGCTGATCGCGCTCGTGCTCGGCCGGATGTCATTCTCCTCTCTGGAAAAATTCTTCACGATCGTGCTGACCACGCCGCAGGGCTGGCTGTTCCTCGCAATCGGCCACGCGGTCGGCGCCGCACTCGCGCTGATCCTGTTCTCGATCACCGTCATCTCCATCCCGCTGCTGATGGACCGGGAGTACGATTTCGTCACCGCCATGATCACCAGCGTGAAGACGGTGGTGGCCAGCCCCGTGGTGATGTTGGGCTGGGGCGTGATCGTGACGCTCGCCGTGATCGCGGCCTGCGTACCCTTCTTCCTCGGCCTGCTGGTCGTGCTGCCCGTGCTCGGCCATACGACCTGGCACATCTACAGGCGCGCAGTGCCAGCGCCCGCCTGAACAGCGGACGCGTGGACGCTGCGCAAGAGCCGTTGCAAATCGACGCCAAACCCCTAATTTGGCGCGCATGGCTTCGCAGGACGTCACAAGGCTGATTGTCCGCGTCTCGATGAAGGATCGAGCGGCCTTCGATCTGCTCTACCGCCAGACCAGTGCGAAACTTTTCGGCGTATGCCTGCGTGTCTTGCGTGACAGGGCCGAGGCCGAAGAGGCGCTGCAGGAGGTCTTCCTCAAGATCTGGACCAAGGCCGACCGTTTCGCGGTCTCCGAACTCAGCCCGATCTCGTGGCTGGTGGCGATCGCACGCAACCATTCGATCGACCGGGTGAGGGCGCGCCGACTGCCCGCCGCCGACCTCGACGCGGCGGCCGATATCGCCGACCCGTCGCCGGGGCCGGAAGCCATGGCGGTGGCGGGCGCGGAAAACGCCCGCATCCGCGAGTGCATGGACGAACTCGACCAGGACCGCGCGGCGGCGATCCGGGGTGCGTATCTCAAGGGAGAAAGCTACGCCGAACTGGCGGAGCGCCATGGCGTTCCGCTCAACACCATGCGGACCTGGCTGCGCCGCAGCCTTTTGAAGCTCAGGGAATGCCTCGAAAGATGAGCCTGGCGGAAGACAACGGACCGGAACGCGGAGGCGACGACCTGCTCGCCGCCGAATACGTTCTGGGCGTGCTGCCGCAAGTGGAGCGGCAGGCGGCGACCGGCCGCATCGAGGCCGAGCCGGCATTCGCACGCGCCGTCGAGGCATGGGAGGGCTGGCTAGCGCCGCTCGGCGATGCCTACCAGGAAGTCGAACCTCCCGCCTCCGTGAAGGCCGCGATCGACAGACGCCTGTTTTCCGCGCCCGCGCCGCGATCCGCCATTCGGGGCGGCATGTGGTCGAGCCTCGTCTTCTGGCGTGGGCTGGCGGTGGCTGCTCTCGCCGCTTTGCTCATTGCGATTGCCGTACCCTATCTGGCCGCCCCGCCCTCGGTACCCGAGCCGCGGCTCGTCGCGTCACTCGCCGCCGACGGCAGCGATGTGCGCTATCTCGCCGTCTACGACGCGGACACGGGCGAGGTCGGGCTGTCGCATGTTTCCGGCGAACGCGCCCCGGACCGCGATTTCGAGCTTTGGGTGATCCAGGGCGCCGACCAGCCCGTATCGCTGGGCGTGATCCCGGTGGGCGGTACCGTGAAGCTTCCGGTCTCGCAGCAGAACCGCGCCCGACTGGCGAGCGGGTCGACGCTGGCGGTGAGCCTCGAGCCGAGGGGCGGCTCGCCGAGCAACCTGCCGACAGGCCCCGTGGTCGCTGCAGGTGGGTTCCACAGCATCTTCTAGTTTATTTTTGTGATTCTCGTCGACCGGCTCGAATGGGCCGCCGATGCGTTTTTGAATGTTCCGATGAAAAAAATAATACTGGATGCGAAACTCGGAAGAGATCGGCCCCGTAACTCCCTGCAACTCGTCAGGATCGGCGAGTTGGATAAAAGGGAGCTATCTAGACATGCGTAATCTCGTAACCACCTTGCTCGCTGGCGCGGCTGTCTTGTCGGCCGGGCTCGCGCTCGCGAATCCGATGGTCGGCGGCGCGGCCATGTATGCCGACAAGAACATCGTCGAAAACGCCGTGAATTCCCAGGACCACACCACGCTGGTCGCCGCGGTCAAGGCTGCCGGCCTTGTGGATACCCTGCAGGGCCCCGGTCCCTTCACGGTGTTCGCGCCGACGGACGAGGCCTTCGCCGCATTGCCGGCCGGCACCGTCGAGATGCTGCTGAAGCCCCAGAACAAGGACCAACTGGTCAAGATCCTCACCTGTCACGTGGTTGCGGCGGACGCGATGTCCAGCACCATCGGCCAGATGATCAAGGACGACGGCGGCGAGCACGCGGTCAAGACCGTCGGCGGCTGCACGCTCGAAGCCAAGATGGACGGCGACAAGTTGACTCTGACCGACGAGAACGGCGGCGTTGCAACCGTGACCATTGCCGACGTCGATCAGTCTAACGGTGTCATCCACGTGATCGACAAGGTGCTGCTGCCCAAGATGTAGGGCTGGCGACCGGCCGCACCGCCTGCTCCTCGAAGGCGGCGCGGCCGAACCAGGCTCCGCGCCGACGGCCCCGCCGTCGGCGCGGGCCTTCTCGCTACTTGGCGGACACGCATTGCGGGCCGGCGACGTGGCAATCGGATCTTGCAAGCGCCCGCTGCTCAGACTTGCCGGTTGCAGGAGCAGGCGTTAAAAAAATGCCGAGTGAAGTATGCCAGTTGGCGGTCTCGTGCGGTCGGGAACGAACGACGGCCACGCCTGTGCAAGTGAGGCTTCGGGAGAGTTGGTCACGTGGCTATCCGAATTCCCAGGCCGGCAATCGTCTTGAATTCTGACGACTGGAACATCGCCAATTTCACGATGAGCGTGAGTATCGAAGTGCCGGAGGATACGGATCCCGGCAAAGCCTTCGACGATGCGGCCAAGGAATGCGCCAACCTGAAGAAATGGACGAACGGCTCCTACCTGACACTGATCATCAATTGTCACGGGTATGAGGACAAGATTCCCGGAACCAACAAGAAGGGATTGGGGTTCGGTCTCGCCCTTGGCACGGGCATCACGCGCAACAATGTCGCCATCTTCTCCAAATTCGCGCCGACTGTCGATGAGATCATAATCGTTGCCTGCGGCGCGGCCGCCATCTCGGTCCCGAATGGCGACGGCGATGGTAACCTTTTGTGCTGCGCCATCGCGCAGCACGCGCGGGCGATCGTCAAGGCCTCGCAGCAGACACAGATCGGCCGGCCCTGGCGGATGGACCCTTTCTACATCGACGATTGGGAGGGGACGGTCCTGACCTACGCGTCCAACGGCAGCGTGATCAAGGTCGAGAATTTCTGACCGATTTCATGCGATTGCGGTGCGGATCGCGTCGCGCAATTCCTCCATGCCAACGCCTTTCTCCGACGAGGTGGCGAGCACATCGGGAAAGGCCGCGGGCCGGCGCCGGATCGCCTCATGCGTCTCGGCAAGCAGTTTTGGCACACCGGCCGCCTTGATCTTGTCCGTCTTGGTCAGCACCACCTGGTAGGAGACTGCAGCGCGGTCGAGCAGGTCCAGCACCTCGCCGTCATTGGCCTTGATGCCGTGGCGCGCGTCGATCAGCACATAGACGCGTTTCAGCGTCACACGGCCGCGCAGATAGTCGAAGATCAGCCGCGTCCATTCGTCGACCTTGTCTTTTGGCGCGCTGGCGTAGCCATAGCCGGGCATGTCGACCAGTGCCAGCGGCGGCAGGTCGCCCGCCGCGCCCGAGTATCCGTCCGGCACGAAAAAGTTGAGCTCCTGCGTGCGGCCGGGCGTGTTCGAGGTGCGCGCCAGTCCCTTCTGGCCGACCAGCGCGTTGATGAGCGACGATTTTCCGACGTTGGAGCGACCGGCGAAGGCTATCTCGGGCGGCCCGAGCGGCGGCAGCACCGCCATCGAGGGCACGCCACGAATGAATATCCACGGACCTGCAAACGGGTCGCGCAAAGCATCCTTCATTGCGCGGTCTCCAGCCGGGTAAGGTCGGTGCCCCGGATGGCGTCGAGGTTGCGCGAGATCTTTTCCTCCGGCCAGTCCCACCACGATAAGGCGAGCAGCCGCGCCACCGTGGCGCTGTCGAACCGCTCGCGCACGACGCGGGCCGGATTGCCGGCAACGATGGCGTAGGGGGGAACGTGCTGGGACAGGACGGACCGGGTCGCGACGATCGCGCCGTGGCCGATGCGCACGCCCGGCATGACGACGGCATCCATGCCGAGCCATACATCGCTGCCCACCACCGTGTCGCCGCGATATTCGCGAGTCCAGCTGTCCGCCTGGAACCCCTCTTCCCAGCCATGGCCGAATATGTTGAAGGGATAGGTCGAAAAGCCGGACATCGCGTGGTTGGCGCCGTTCATGATGAACCGGACGCCGGTAGCGATGGCGCAGAAGCGGCCAATGATCAGGCGGTCGCCGACGAAGGGGTAATGATAGAGCACGCAGCGCTCGACGAACTTGTCGGGTCCCTCGGGGTCGTCATAGTAGGTGTATTCGCCGACCTCGATGTTCTCCGAACTCACCAGCGGCTTCAAGAACCCGATGCGAGGGTGCATCGGCATCGGGTGCTTGATGTTCGGGTTCGGCCCGGCCATGGCGCTGTCCTCCGGCTGCTGCACAGACGCGCGATAGCCGCATGGGACGCCGCCCGCAAGGAAATACGACCCCTGCCCGGCCTTTAATCCCGCGCACGACCTTGCGCCTTGCTTGTCGCACCGGTGTTTCTAGACTGGGCTCGACTCGTGTTTCCTCCCTTTGCGCAAGGCCCTCATGGACCCAGCCAATTCCGACCTGGAGCCCTCCCGCCGCGGCGAAATCCTGGCGCTTGCGCTACTCGCGCCGGTCGTCGGCGTGGCGGCTGGCCTGTTCGGGGCGGCGTTTCGCCTGGCGCTGGCCGAGGCGGACCGGTTTCGTAACTGGACGATCCACGCGCTCGAAGGGAACGGTCTCGCCGGCCTATTTGCCGTGGCGGCTGGCTGCGCGCTAGCTGCTGCGGCGGCGGCCTGGCTGGTGCGCCATCTTTCCCCTTATGCGTCGGGCAGCGGCATTCCCCATGTCGAGGCCGTGCTGGAAGGAAAACTGCAGCCGGTGCCATTCCGGCTGATCCCGGTCAAATTCTTCGGCGGCGTTTTGGCGATAGGCTCCGGACTGGCGTTGGGCCGCGAAGGGCCGTCGGTCCAGATGGGTGCCAGCCTGGCGGATCTGGTCGGCGTGCTGTTTCGCCGCGACTGGACAGACCGTCGCATCCTGATCGCCGCCGGCGCGGGAGCGGGCCTCGCGACCGCGTTCAACTCGCCGATCGCCGGCGCGGTCTTCGTGCTGGAGGAACTGGTGCGGAAGTTCGAGCCGCGCACCGCCATGGTTGCGCTCGGCACCTCGGCGACGGCGATTCTGGTTGCCCGCCTCGTCATCGGCGACATGCCGGATTTCCAGGTCAGGGACCTGGCCTACCCGTCGGTGGCGGCGCTACCGCTGCACCTGCTGCTCGGGCTGTTAGCCGGGCTGCTCGCGGTCTTCTACAACCGCGTCCTCATCGCCACGATGGACATGGCGGAAAGGTTCGGCCGGGTGCCGGTCGAACTGCGCGCGGCCGCGATCGGCGCGGCTCTTGGCGCGATAGGCTGGTTCGTGCCCGACCTGATCGGCGGCGGCGATCCGCCGACCCAGCGCGCGCTGGCCGGCACGGAGGCGCTGGCGCTGCTGCCCGGGCTGTTCGTCCTGCGGCTGGCGCTGGGCTCGGTCTCGTACGCGGCGGGCACGCCGGGCGGCCTGTTCGCGCCGATGCTGGTGCTGGGCGCGCAGCTTGGCCTCTCTTTCGGGCTGGTCGGCGAGGCGGCGTTCCCCGGGATGGGGCTGCAGCCGGTCGGCTTCGCGCTGGTGGGGATGGCGGCCTTCTTCACCGGCGTGGTGCGGGCCCCGCTGACCGGCATCGTGCTGGTCACCGAGATGACGGGCAACGTCACGATGCTGCTGCCGATCCTCGCCGCCTGCTTCGCGGCGATGATCGCGCCAGCGCTGCTCGGCAATGCGCCGATCTACGAGTCGCTGCGCGATCGCATCACGCGCTAAGCCGGGCGACTGCCCGGGGCCGTCATGGCGCAACTATTCGGCCGGCGACGGCTTCTTCTTGAAAAGGCCGGCCAGATTGTCCCACAGCTCGATCTTGGCGCCCTGGCGTTTCATGATCACACCCTGCTGCAGGATCGACAGCGTGTTGTTCCACGCCCAGTAGATCACCAGCCCGGCCGGGAACGCCGCCAGCATGAAGGTGAATATCAGCGGCATCCAGTTGAAGATCATCGCCTGGGTCGGATCGGGCGGCGTCGGGTTCATGCGCATCTGCAGGAACATCGTGATGCCCATTATGATCGGCCAGACGCCGATCATCAGCGCCGCCGGCACCGCGAAGGGCAGCAGGCCAAACAGGTTGAAGATCGAGGTCGGATCGGGTGCGGCCAGATCCTGGATCCAGCCGAAGAACGGCGCATGCCGCATCTCGATGGTGACGTAGAGCACCTTGTAGAGGGCGAAGAAGACCGGGATCTGGATCAGCACCGGCCAGCAGCCGGCCAGCGGATTGATTTTCTCGGTCTTGTAGAGTTCCATCATCGCCTGCTGCTGCTTCATCTTGTCGTCCGCGTATTTTTCGCGGATCTCGAGCATCTTCGGCTGCACCTTCTTCATGTTCGCCATCGACTTGTACGACTTGTTGGCGAGCGGGAAGAAAATGGCCTTGACGATGACGGTGGTGGCGAGGATGGCGAGGCCGAAATTTCCGAGCATCCGGTAGAGCGTGTCGATCAGCCAGAACATCGGCTTGGTGATGAAATAGAACCAGCCCCAGTCGATCAGCAGTTCGAACTGGCGGATCTGGCGATCCTTCTCGTAGGCGTTGATGCGGTGCACTTCCTTCGCGCCGGCGAACACCAGCGTCTCGGCCGTGATCGACTGGCCGGGTGCGACCGAGCGCGCTTCGTCGAGGAAGGATGCCTGATAGCGCGGACGGCCGTCGTCGAAGAACGAGAAGGCCGGCTGGAACGACGTGCCGCCGCGCGGCACCACGGTGACCGCCCAGTATTTGTCGGTGATGCCCAGCCAGCCGTCGGTCGACTTTCCCGGCTTCACCTCGCGCTTTTCCTCGATCTTGGAGTACTTGAGTTCCTGAAGGCCTTCCTCGCCGGTGACGCCGATGAGGCCCTCGTGCAGCACGTAGGTGGTGGCGTGCAGAGGCTTGTCGAAACGCATCACGCGCCCGTAGGGCGACAGCGACAGCGGCGCGGTGCCGGTGTTCTGGACGGTGTCGGTCAGCGTGAACATGTAGTCGTCGTCAACCGCGAACTGGCGCTTGAAGGTGAGGCCGGTGTTGTTCGTGTAGGTCAGGACAACCGGCGTGGTGGGCGTCAGCGTGGCGTTGCCGTCCACCGCCCAGATCGTGGACGGCCCGGGCATCTCGCCGGCAGTTACGTCTGCGCCGACGAAACCGACCTCCGCGAAATAGCCGTTCGGCAGCGACTGCGGGTTGAGCAGCTCGATCATCGGCGAATTGGGATCGACCGTTTCGCGATATTGCTTCAGCCGCAAATCGTCGAGTCGGGCGCCGGTGAGGTTGATCGAGCCGGTAAGGCTGGGCGTGTCGATCGCCACCCGCTTGCTGGCAGCCAGCGCCTGCGCGCGGTTGGTCTCGGCAGCGCTGCCGCCCGGCACGCCGGGCACCGCCGGAGCGGGAACGCTGGGATCGACCGGTTGCGCCGGATTGGCGGGGTCGGCGGCAGTTGCCGCAGGATTTTGCGCCGCGGTTCGTTCCGCCTCGACACGGGCGGCCTCGCGCTGCGCCTCGATGCGCGGGTTCATGTAGAAGACTTGCCACAGCGTCAGGATCACCACCGACAGCGCGATGGTGATCAGGAAATTGCGGTTGTTTTCCATCATGGTCTTGGCGCCTTCTGGCGGATGCGACGGGTCAGCTCGGCCTTCAGCCGGTCGAAAGGCGCCGCCAGGACGTCGCCGCGACCGACGATGACATAGTCATGGCCGGGCGCCATGTCACCTGCGGCGTGCGTGCGCACGGCTTCCCTGAGCCGTCGCCGGATGCGGTTTCGCACCACGGCATTGCCCGTCTTCTTCGTCACGGTGAATCCGACGCGGGTCTCCGAGGTCCCTTCGCGGGCCAGCACTTCGAGCAGGAACAGCGGCCCACGACGCTTCTCTCCCCGCCTGGCGGCAAGGAAATCGGCACGCGTCTTCATCCGGCCGACGCGCGGCCTCTGCTCGGTGCCGTTCTCCGGCAAGGCGCCGGCCTTTTCGTTCAGGCGGAGAGCCGCTTGCGGCCGCGGTTGCGGCGGGCGGCGACGACGCCGCGTCCACCCTTGGTGGCCATGCGCGCGCGGAAGCCATGCCGCCGCTTGCGGACGAGTTTGGAAGGCTGATAGGTACGCTTCATTTGTTTTAACGCCGCGGTGTGCGGCCCTTCTTGGTTCTGTCGCGATGAACAGGAGCTTGCCGGGTCGATCTTGGCACAATGACAATTGCGCCGGACCGAAAGCCCGAGCGTGAGCGGGCTTATAGAAACTCGATTTTCACAAGTCAATCCGCGGCGATCGTTCCATGTGGCAACGGACGGCGCACGAAAATTGGCAAGCGGCGGACTTTGACCTAGTTTGATGCCGAAAGCGTGATGTGGCCGCGAGTCGAGGCGGCTGCCTGGACGAACGAATGAGCGAGACCCGGTCCGAGCCCGACGTGGCGCCCGCCCCCCCCGAACCGGTGGTCGGGGTGCCGCTCGGCCGCGGTCTCTCGGCGAAGCTGCTGCTGCTCACGGCGCTGTTCGTGCTTCTCGTCGAAATCCTGATTTTCGTCCCGTCGGTGGCGAATTTCCGCGTTCGCTGGCTGGAGGAGCGCCTGGCGACGGCCGCCGCCGTGTCCGTCGTGCTGGTCGACGACGAGCCGTCCAGCCTGCCACGCGACGTGCAGGACGAGGTGCTGAAGGCGATCGGCGCGAAGGCTATCGCCGTGCGCGAGGAGGGCGTTTCGCGCCTGCTGGTGATCGCCGAGATGCCGCCGGCCGTGGACGAGCATGTCGACCTCGGCGAGACCGGGCTGCTCACCTCCATGATCGGCGCGCTGGACACGCTGTTCCTCGGCGGCAAGCGCATGCTGCGCGTGTTCGGCAAGGTCGGCGAAAGCGCCAACGAGTTCGAACTGATCATGCCGGACAAGCATCTGCGCGCCGCCATGCTGTCCTACTCACGCAGCATGGCGCTGGTGTCGCTGCTGATCTCGGTGACCACGGCGATGCTGGTCTACATGGTGATCGACCGGGTGATGATCCGGCCGATCCGCGCGATGACGCGCTCCATGCTCGTGTTTTCGCGCGCGCCCGACGACGTCTCCGGCATCATCGTGCCGGAGGAACGCGCCGACGAGATCGGCGTCGCCGAGCGCGAACTCGCTGCCATGCAGCAGCGCCTCAACAAGACGCTCGGCGAGCAGAAGCATCTTGCCGACCTCGGCCTCGCCGTCTCCAAGATCAACCACGACATGCGCAACATCCTGGCCTCCGCGCAGTTGATGTCGGACAGGCTGCGGCTGGTGAAGGATCCCGGCGTGCAGGCCTTCGCGCCCAAGCTGCTGCGCGCGCTCGACCGCGCCGTCGCCTACACCCAGGCGGTGCTCGACTACGGCCGTGCGCAGGAGCCGCCGCCGCAGCGGCGCAAGCTGCGGCTGCGCCAGCTGGTAGACGAGGTGCACGAGTTGCTCGGCACGGAGCCGGGCGGCATCGAGTTCGTCAACGCGGTCGATCACAGCTTCGAGATGGACGCCGACCCCGAGCAGCTCTTCCGCGTGCTCACCAACCTCTGCCGCAATGCGATCCAGGCCATGTCCGGCCACACTGACGAGGCGGTCGTGCGCCGCCTGACCGTGTCGGCCGAGCGCAACGGTAGCGTCAGCCGCATCCTCGTCGCCGACACTGGCCCCGGCCTGCCGCGCAAGGCGCGCGAGAACCTGTTCGCCGCCTTTCGCGGCTCGGCACGATCGGGTGGCACCGGGCTCGGGCTGGCGATCGCCCAGGAGCTTGCACGCGCCCATGGCGGCGGGCTGGAACTGATCGAGAGCAAGGGCGGCAGCACCGTCTTCGCCGTCAACATTCCGGACGAGCCGGTCCGGCTGGACAACGTGCGCGGGGCGCTGCGCCGCCCGGCCTAGCTCCCTTTCCCGCAGGAGACACCGGCCATGAAGGCGATCATGGAGTCGTGGCAGTTCTGGGCGGTTCTGTCCGCCTGCTTTGCGGCGCTGACCGCGATCTTCGCCAAGGTCGGCGTCGAGAACGTCGGGTCCGATTTCGCGACCTTCGTGCGCACGGTCGTCATCCTGGTTGCGCTGGCCGCCATCCTCACCGCCACCGGCGGCTGGCAGGGGCTTGGCACGGTTTCGTCGCGGTCGGCGATTTTCCTGGCGTTGTCGGGGCTCGCCACCGGTGCGTCATGGATCTGCTATTTCCGCGCGCTGAAGGTCGGCGACGCCGCGCGCGTCGCCCCGATCGACAAGCTCAGCGTCGTCCTGGTCGCCGTTTTCGCGGCCGCATTCCTTGGCGAAAGGCTGGCGCTGGCCAACTGGCTGGGCGTGATGCTGATCGCCGCCGGCGCGGTTTTGGTCGCCTGGAAGATGTAGCTTCAGGCCATCCCGGCCACCACATCGCGCAGGGTCTCGCCGAAGCGGCGCACCTCGGCGAGTGTGTTGTAGTGCACCAGAGAGGCACGGATGGCGCCGCGGTCCATGCTGAGGTTGAGCCGCTTCATCAGCCGCGGCGCGTACATGTGGCCGTCGCGGATGCCGATGCCGCGCTCGGACATCTCCTCGACGATCTTCTGTGGCGAGAGTTCGCCGATGTTGAAGCAGAAGGTCGGCACGCGCTCGCTGATGCGCGCCGCGTCGGCGATGCCGTAGATGGTGGCGCCGGATGACTTCAGTTCGGCCAGCATCGCCAGCGCCAGCATGATCTCGTAGTCGCGGATCGCGCCCATGCCGGCCACGATGTTTTCGCGGCGCGAGCGATTGCTGGCCTCTGAAAATTTGCGGCCGACGGATTCCAGATACTGAACCGCCGCGTCCATGCCGGCGACGTTCTCGTACACGAACGTTCCAGCCTCCACCTTGTAGGGCGGCTCGTCCGGGATGAAATCCTCGCGGAAGGTCGGCAGCCGCTTCAGCGTGTCGTAGCGGCCCCACAGAAACCCCATATGCGGCGAGAAATTCTTGTAGCCCGAGCAGACCAGGTAGTCGCAGTCCCACGCCTGCACGTCGATCAGCCCGTGGGGGCCGTAATGCACGCTGTCGAGGAACACCTCGGCGCCCGCCGCGTGGGCGATCCGCGCCGCCGACGCGACGTCGACGATCGAGCCGATCGAGTGCGCGGTCACGGTGCAGGCGACCAGCCGCGTCCGGTCCGAAACCAGCGGTGCGAGATCGTCGACATGGAGGTTGCCGTCCTCGCGCATGCGCCACCACTTGAACTTCGCCCCAAGCGGTTCCAGCGCCAGCCAGGTCGCGATGTTGGCGTCGTGGTCCATGTCGGTGACGACGATCTCGTCGCGATCGCTGCCCACCTCGCCGGCGATCATCTGGCCGATACCGAGGCTGATCAGCCTGATGAAGGAGGTGGCATTCATGCCGAAGCAGATTTCCTCCGACCTGTAGGCGTTGATGAGCAGCGCGACGCTCTCGCGCGCTTGCGTGATCGCCTTGTCGACGGCGACGCTGCGGCCGTAGCGGCCGCCCCGCTGGACGTTGTGCGCGACGAGATGGTTGGTGACGGCGTCGAGCACGCTCTGCGGGATCTGCGCGCCCGCGGCGTTGTCCATGAAGACGAAATCGCCGGCCCGCTGCAGCGCCGGGAACATCTTTCGAATCGTCTCGACCGGGAAGCCGTCGGCGGCGACGGCGGATTGATGCTTGGTCATTTTAGTGGTCTCTAAATTAGCACTGTCTCTGGTTGACCGTGGTCCTACCGCGCTGCCGACGCCTTTGCCCGCTTCTCGACGTAGCCGACCAGCCGCACCATCGGCCAAAGGAAGGCGAGGTAAACGAGTGCGGCGCCGATCAGCGGCGACGGGTTGGCGTAGAGCGCCTGCGCGTCGTTGGCTTCCTTCAGTAGTTCCGGCAAGGCGACTGCCGACGCCAGCGACGTATCCTTGAACATCGACACGCAGTTGCTGGTGGTGGGCGGAATGACCAGGCGAAGCGCCTGTGGCAGGATCACCTTGCGCAGTGTCATTACGAATGACAGGCCGAGCGCCTTCGCCGCCTCGAACTGGCCGGCCGGAATGCTCTCAATGCCGGAGCGGAACACTTCCGCCGAATAGGCCGACATGATGAAGGCGAACGCCATGGTGGCCGACACCCACGACGACAGCCGGATCCCGACGAAGGGCAGGGCGTAGTAGATCAGGATCAGCACCACCAGCACAGGCATGGCGCGAAAGATGTCGATATAGCCGATCACCAGATATTGGAACGGCTTTGGCGCGTAGAGTCGCACCAGGCTGATCATCAGCCCGACGGGGACGCCGATGCCGATGGCGAGCACGCCGAGCAGCAGGGTGTTGAGCAGGCCGCGCATCAGCGCCGGCAGCGCCGACAGCATGACCTGGCCGTTGAAGAAGGTGTCGAGCAAAGTCATCGGCGTCTCCCGCCCGAGCCGGATTTTGGTGAGGAAGGCGGGTCCGGAATGATCCGTTGCTCGATCAGCGTCGCGGACCGTCCTTCACGCCTTCGAATGCATGTCTGGTGCGGAAACAGACGTGCCGGCGGAGCGCCGGCACGTTTTCGTTCCGTTATGCCGTTCGGCTCAGGCCTTCGGCAGCGGCGCCTCGGTCACGGTCGAGGAGTCGGCCGGCGCGTCGGTACCGAACCACTTCTTGTGGATCGCCTGCATCGTGCCGTCCTTCTTCATGGAGGTCAGCGCGTCGTTGAGCTTGCCGAGCATCGGCGAGTCCTTGGTCATCATGAGACCGTACTGCTCGCCGGTCTTGATGCGCTCAACGACACCCAGCCCCTGCATCTTGGTGAAGGCGTATTCCATGCCAGGGACGTCGCTGACCACGCCGTCGACGCGGCCGGCCGCGAGGTCGAGCAGCACTTCCTGCTGGGTGTTGTAGCCCTTGACCTCGCTGAAGCCCTGCGCGGCCTGGTTTTCCTTGGCCCACTTCTCGCCGGTCGAGCCGGAGAGCACGCCCACGACCTTGCCCTTCAAATCCGCCAGGCCTTTCACCGCACCGTCGGTCTTGGCGGCCACACCCATGTCCGAGTCGTAGTAGGGCTGGGTGAAGGACTGCGAGCCGAGGCGCTCCTTGGTGATGGTGATGGAGGAGATCGCCACGTCGATACGGCCGGAACTCGTCGCCGCGAACAGCGGCTGGAAGTCGTAGCCCTCGATGTTGACCGTCAGGCCGGCGCGCTTGGCCGCTTCGGTGACGATGTCGACCTCGAAGCCCTCGAAGTTGCCGCTCTCGGCCTTGTACTCGAAGGGCGGGTTGTTGGGGTAGGAGCCGACGTTCAGCACGTCGGCCGCGAAGGCCGTTGCCGGGCCGGCGGCGAGGCCGATCGCGGCGGCCAGCATGAAGAGATTGCGACGGGTAAGGCTCATTTTTCGTTCCCCTGGTTGTCGTGGACGGTTCCCTTGCCGCTTCATCTTCGCGTGAAGCGTCAATTCATCATAGCGGCCATGCGCTCCAGCGCAGCCGAAATCTGCGCACTGTCGCGGCACACGCACATGCGCATGAAGGCGCCGGAAGAGCTGCCGAACAGATGGCCCGGCGCGAGCCCCACGCGTGCCTGCTCGAGGATATTGGCGCAGGCGCGCCGCGCATCCGCCTCGCCTTCGAGGGCGAAGAAGGCATACATGCCGCCGCGCGGCTTCTTCGGCAGGATGATGCCCGGCATCTTCTCCAGCCGGTCGTAGGCAAGGTCGAGCCCGGTCCGGATGCGCTCGCGGATCTCGTGCACCAGCGGCTCGCCGTGCACGATAGCGGCCGCGGCGCCGGCCTGGATCGGGCCGGAGGTGCCGCTGTTGATGTATTGCGTCATGGCGCCGAGCTGGTCGGCGACGCCTGAGGGGTGCGTCAGCCACCCGACGCGCCAGCCGGTCATCGCCCAGGCTTTCGAAAAGCTGTTGACCGACAGCACGCGGTCGCCGTCCTCGGCGACCTGCAGGATGGAGGGCGCGACCTCGCCGTCGAAATAGAGCCGCGCATAGACCTCGTCGGAAATGATCCAGATGCCCGTGCGGCGGCTGAACTCCAGCAGCGCCTCCATCTCGGCGCGGGTCGCGGTCCAGCCGGTCGGGTTGGACGGCGTCGACAGGAAGATTGCCCGCGTGCGCGCATCGCAGGTAGCGAACAGCCGGTCGAGGTCCAGCTTCCAGTCGTCCGTGAAGTCCAGCGAAAACGGCCGCGGTTCGCCGCCGATCAGGTGAATGGCGTTGTGGATGTTGGGCCACTGCGGCGCGACGTAGACGACGTTGGTGCCGACGTCGACCAGCAGCTCCAACGCCATGTAGAGCGCCTGCATGCCGCTCGGCGTCACGGTGGTGCGCGCGGTGGGGAAGGGCTGCCCGTGCAGGCGCTCCTGGTAGGCCGACAGCGCCTCGATCAGCGGGCCATGGCCGCGCATGTTGGGAATGTAGAAGGTCAGGCCGTCGTCGAACGCGGCCTTGGCGGCGTCGCGGATGAAGGCCGGCGTCACCACGTCGCCCTCGCCGTACCAGAGCGCGATCACGTCGCCGAGCTGGCTGGCGCGCAGCGCGAGGCTGGCGATCGTTTCGGTATGGAGATCGCGGATCTGGGCGCGGATGCCGTCGAATGCGTAACGCGCCTTGGCTTGCGAGGCGGACTGGGGCGGCATGAACGACAACGCTTGCACCCTTTGAGAACCAGGCCTGCCGCCCGTCCGGGCAACGCGCCATTCCGTCGAGACCGCGACCCGCGGCCGACGGTGAATGCTTAAACCAAGTGCTGCCGTTTTCAAGGAAAAAGTTTTAAGCTTAAAAAATTAAGGCCTGGGACGTTTCCTCGCGCCGGTGGGCTTTGCCGGCTTCTCCGAGGCTACGACCGCAGAGGCCGCTATCCGTCCCGCCGACATGGCAGCTTCGACGCCGGCGCCCAGAAACATCGTGTCGCTGGCAAGGATGAAGAAGCTTGCGCCCCGCGCCGCCCATCGGCCGACATCCTCCGGCCGGGCGCAGAAGATGCCTGCCACCTTGCCCTTCGCCAGCGTCGCCGCGATGATTTTCTCGATCGCAGCCGCCAGCTTTTCCGCGCCCGACGGCCCGATCGCGTCGATCGACACGGAAAGATCACCGGGGCCGACGAACACGATGTCGACGCCGTCGGTCGCGGCTATCGCGTCGGCATTTTCGAGGCCGAGCGCCGTCTCCACCTGCACGGCGAGCGCGATCTCGTCGTTGGCGCGGGCGAGATAGTCGAAGATGCGGTAGCCGTAGCCGGCGGCGCGCCCGGGACCGACGCCGCGCTCGCCGAGCGGCGGGTAGCGCGCGGCCTTCACCGCCATCGCCGCCTGCGCCGCGGTCGATACGCGCGGCACCAGCACGCCCTGCGCGCCGCTGTCGAGTGCCGCCGCGATCGCCTCAGGGGCATGGCCGGGCACCCGCACCATCGCCGGAACCTGGTGCGCGTCCGCTGCCCGCACCAGGTTTTCGATGCAGTCGCGGGCGATCTGGGCGTGCTCCCAGTCGATGCAGAGGAAATCCGGCCCCGAACGCGCGACCACCTCGATCGCGACCGGATGCGGGATGGCGGCGAAGCTGCCGACCAGCCGGGTCTTTTTTGCTGCCGTCTCGCGAAAGCTGGTCATGCGCATCTTCCCCCGCGCCGTTTCGGCGCCGGAGGAGCCATAGCGGCAAACGCCGCCGCCGCGAAGGCGAAGCTATTTCAGGCTTGAAATATTTCCGCCGCGTCGTAGCGTGCCGGCTCCTCGCGGAGGCCATCGATGATCAAGACACATCCCCTCAAAGGCCCGAACCGGCTGAAGCTCGGCGTCTTCTCCGCCAATGCCGACGGCGGGCTGGCGATCACCGACGTGCCGGAACGCTGGCTGGCCGGCTGGCAGGACAATCTCACCGCTGCGCAGATCGCCGACCGCGCTGGGCTGGAGTTCGTGCTGCCGATCGCCCGCTGGAAGGGTTTTGGCGGCAAGAACCGCGTGCGCGAATGGTCGTTCGAGACTTTTACTTGGGCGGCGGGGTTGGCGTCGGCGACCGAGCGGATCGGCCTGTTCATGACCGTGCACGTGCCGCTGGTGCATCCGCTCTATGCCGCCAAGGCGCTCGCCACCGTCGACCACATCAGCCAGGGGCGCGCTGGCCTCAACATCGTCTGCGGCTGGAACCCGAAGGAATTCGGCATGTTCGGAACGCCGCTGGTGGAGAAGGGCTACGACCAGGCCGCCGAATGGCTGGACATCGTCGAAAAACTCTATGCGTCGGACGAGCCGTTCGACCATGACGGCACCTATTACCACCTGAAGGACGCCGTCTCGCGCCCGGCCAGCCTGCAGACACCGCGCCCGGTCACGATGAACGCCGCTTTCGGCGCTCCGGGCCGCGATTTCGCCGCCGGCAAATGCGATTTTCTGTTCACCACCTTTTCCGAGATGGCCGATGCCGGAATGCACGTCGCCGATATTTCGAAACGCGCCGCTGCCAGGGGCCGCGAGGTCGGCGTCTACACGGTCGCCCACGTCGTCTGCCGCCCGACCGTGGAGGCGGCGCAAGCCTACTACGACCGCTACGCGGTAGCGCTCGCCGACCACGACGCGGTTGATGCGCACATGGCCGGCAAGAAGGAGTTCTCGCGCTCGCATGACGCCCACGCCTACGACCGCTATCGCCAGCGTTTTGCCGGCGGTGCCGGCACCTTTCCGCTCATCGGCACGCCGGAGATGATCGCCGCCGAGATGGTCGCAATTGCCGACCACGGCTATGCCGGCATCGCGCTGTCTTTCGTGAACTACACGCAGGAACTGCCGTATTTCTGTGACACCGTCCTGCCGCTGCTGGCGAAGGCGGGGTATCGGCAGGGGTAGGCGCCGCCGCCCAACATCCCTTCTCCAACAAGGCGCTACGGGAAGGTGTCGACCCTACTTCGCCGGGCTGGCCAGCGGCTTCGTCGCATCGACCACGTAGGTCGCGATCGCCTTTGCCGGCACAGTGCCGATGCTCTTCACGTCGTGCGGCACGCCGGCGGCGATATGGTAGGAATCGCCGGCTTTCAACGTCTGGTCCGGCCGGCCTTCGACGGACATCACCACCTCGCCCTCGAGGATGTAGCCGGTCTCGATGCCCGGATGTGTGTGACGCCCGGAAGAGGCGCCGGGCGCGATCTCGGCAATGCCCAACACCGTCTTGTAGCCGTCGGGAAAATCCAGCGCCTGCAGCGGCGTTCGCTTGATGCCGGCCGGCACCTCCTGCGCTATCGCGGCCCATGCGAGCAGGGCCGACGCCAGCGCCGCGCAGCCAATCTTCAGCATTGCCCTTGCTCCTCGGTCGTCCGCCTCTCCTCAAGGCAGCCTAGCGAAAGGAAACCGCGATGCAAGGCGCTGCCTGCAAGTGGGCCTTAGCTCAATCCGGGATGACCGCCATCGCCTGGATTTCGACTTTCGCGCGGTCTTCCACAAGCGCCACGACCTGCAAGGCGGCCATGGCGGGAAAATGCCTGCCGATCACTTCGCGGTAGGCCTCGCCGATACCCTTGAGGTTGGAAACGTATTCGGCCTTGTCGACAAAATACCAGGTCATCGAGGTGATGTGTTCCGGGCCGGCGCCCGCCTCGGCGAGGATGGCGACGATGTTCTTCAGCGTCTGCCGCACCTGGCCGACGAAATCGTCGGTCTCGAACTGACACTGCCCGTTCCAGCCGATCTGGCCGCCGACGAACACGACGTTGCCGCGCGCGGCGACACCGTTGGCGTAGCCGACCGGGCGAGCCCAGCCTTCCGGCTGCAGGATGGTGTGCAAGGGTCTTCTCCAATCTTGCGCGGCTGCCATGCTTCCGCGGCTGGCGGCCGCTAGAGTTCCGTGCGCACTTTCCAGAGTTCGGGAAACAGTTCAACCTCCAGCATGCGGCGCAGATAGGATACGCCGGCGGTGCCGCCGGTGCCGCGCTTCAGCCCGATGATGCGTTCCACCGTGGTGACGTGGTTGAAACGCCAGCGGCGGAAATAATCCTCGAAATCTACCAGTTTCTCGGCCAGGTCGTAGAGCGGCCAGTAGCGTTCCGGGTCCGTGTAGACGGCCTTCCAGGCGGCCAGCACCTTGTCGTTCTCGGTGCGCGTCTCACGCCAATCGGCGCGGGTCGCGTCCACGCCGATATCGAAGCCGTTGCGCGAAAGCAGCAGCAAGGCCTCGTCGTAGAGGCTGGGCGCAGCCAGGATCGCCTCCAGCTGCGCGGTGATTTCCGGACGATGCGCATGCGGCTTTAGCATGGCGAGGTTGCGGTTGCCGGCCAGGAATTCGATCGCGCGGTACTGCCACGACTGGAAGCCGGAGGACTGGCCGAGGGAGTCGCGAAAATGGGTGTATTCGCTCGGCGTCATCGTGCGCAGAACGTCCCAGGCGCCGGTGAGCTGCTCGAATATGCGCGCGACCCGGCTCAGCATCTTGAAGGCCGGCTGCAGATTGTCGGTGCGGATCGCGCCCATCGCCGAGCTGACCTCGTGGATGGCAAGTTTCATCCACAGTTCGGAGGTCTGGTGTTGGATGATGAAGAGCAGTTCGTCGTGCGCCTCGGAGAGGGGCTCCTGCGCATCGAGCACGCGCTCGAGATGCAAATAGTCGCCGTAGGACATGCGCCCGGAAAACGACATCTGGGCGCCCTCGGCGGCGGGATCGTATGGCTTGGCGGTCATGTGACGAGCGCCTTGCGCTTGAACTGAGGGTTGTCCCAGAGCCGGTGGACCATGATCTCTTCGAGGATGGACGCCGCGCCCAAAACCTCCTTCTCGCCGATGTAGAGCGGCGTGAAGCCGAAGCGGATGGCGTCCGGCGCACGGAAATCGCCGATCACGCCGCGCGCGATCAGCGCCTGCATGATCGCGTAGCCTTCCGGGTGGCGGAACGACACCTGGCTGCCGCGGCGCGTGCCGTCGCGGGTGGTGGCGAGCACGAGGTCCGGGCAGCGCGCCTCCACCTCGGTTATGAACAGGTCGCAAAGCGTGATCGAGGCGGCGCGAACGTCGTGCATGGAGACGCCGTCCCAGGCGTCGAGTGCGGCGTCCAGCGCTGTAAGCGCCATGACCGGCGGGGTGCCGACGCGCATGCGCTCGATGCCGTGACCCGGGCGGTAGTCCAGATCGAAGGCGAAGGGCGCCTCGTGCCCGAGCCAGCCGGACAGCGCCGGCCGAACCGTGTCGGCCAGCCGCGGCGCAACATAGATGAAGGCGGGCGCGCCGGGGCCGCCGTTGAGATATTTGTAGGTGCAGCCGACGGCGAAATCGGCATCCGCGCCGGCAAGGTCGACAGGCAGGGCGCCGGCCGAGTGCGCCAGATCCCAGACGGTGACGACGCCCGCGGCATGCGCTTTTGCCGTCAGCGCCTTCATGTCGTGCAAGCGGCCGGTCCGATAATCGACTTCGGTCAGCATCAGCACGGCGACGCTGCCGTCGATGGCGTCCTCCACCTCCTCCGGCTCGACCACTCTCAGCGAGAGGCCGCGGCCGAGCGAGGCGAGAAGTCCCTGTGCCATGTAGAGGTCGGAGGGGAAATTGCCGCTGTCGGAAAGAACGACCTTGCGGCCGGGGTTGAGATCCAGCGCCGAGGCCAGCGCCTGGTAGACCTTGATCGACAGCGTGTCGCCCATGACGACGGTGCCCTCGGCCGCGCCGACCAGCCGGCCGATCCGGTCGCCTATGCGGCGGGGCTGGATCATCCAGCCCGCGACGTTCCAGCCGCGGATGAGATGGTTGCCCCATTGCTTCGTCATCATCTCGGCCACGCGTTTTTCGGCCGCGATCGGCAGGGGCCCAAGCGAATTGCCGTCGAGGTAGATGACGCCTTCCGGGATATGGAACAGCGCGCGGGTGCGGGCGAAATCGGTCGCGGCGGCCGCCATCATCTGTGCCCTTCCCAGTTGCTGCGGAACGACTTCAGCATCCCGGCAAGCTGGCGCGCGTCTCCCTCGCTGACGCCTTCCAGCAGTTCGCCGACCCAGCTTTCGTGAGCCTTCGCCATGGTCCGGAATCGCTCGACACCGGCTTCGGTGAGGCTGACCATCGAGGTGCGGCGGTCGCCGTTGCGGCGTGCACGGGTAACCAGCCCCTCGGACACCAGCCATTCGACGATGCCGGTGACGTTACCGTTGGAGACCAGCAAAAAACTCGACAGGTCGCTCATAAGCATGCCTTCCGGCCGCCGGTATAGCGCCGCCATGACGTCGAAGCGGGGCAGGGTGGTGCCGAACTCCTTCTTCAGCCGGTCGCGCAGCTCCGCTTCGATCGTGCGCGAGGCGCGCAGCAGGCGGATCCACAGCCGCAGGCGATCCTTGCCGTCCCTGGCGACGCCCGGCGCCTCGACGGGTGCGCTCACCATCCCATACCTCCGAGAATGCGTCCTGGCATTATGCGCGCGGCCGGTCGGTATTTCAAGCTTGAAGCTTCAAGATTGAAATATAACCATCGCCGACCGGGCAGGGCGCGCCTGTCCTCGGCGGCGGCGGACGGCGGCAAGCCGCCCGCGCTTTTGGCGAAAACCTACTTCGCCGGATCCTTCGGGCTCCAAAGCACCGTCTCGGCATCCTTCTCATAGGCCATGCCGTTCGGATAGCTGATCGCCTCGAACTGCAGGCCCCACGGCGCCTGGAAGTAGAGGATGGTCTGGCCGGCAGCCGGACCCTCGTTGACCGGAAGCGGCCCGAGCCGGGTCGCCACGCCCTTGCCCTCGAGATAGGCCTTGGCGGCGGCGACGTCGTCGACATAGAAGGCAATGTGATAGCCGCCGATGTCGCTGTTCTTCGGGGCGAAAGTCTTCTGGTCGGGAGCGGTGTACTTGAACAGTTCGATGTTTGAGCCGAAGCCACAGCGCACCAGCGTGATCTCCTCGATCACCGCCTTCGGGTCGACGCCGAGCAGGTCCTGCATGAAGGTGCCCTTGTCGTCGGCGAAGGGACCGAAAGACATCGCCTTCTTGCAGCCGATCACCTCGGTGAAGAAGTGGACCGCCTGCTTCATGTCCGGCACGGTGACGCCGGTGTGGTCGTGCCCGCGTATTCCGGGGATGGAATCCGCGGCGGCGATGCCCGCGCTGGCAAGCAAGGTGGCTGCGACTGCTGAAATCCTGGCAAGGCTGTTCATCTCGGTGCTCCCATTGGTGGGCTGGCTTTCATGATCCCGGCGCCCACGGTCCCGGGTTCTGCTTGTCCAGTATCGGCGTTGGCGCCATCACGTCCGCGCCTCCGCTGGTGCGCGATCCAGCCAGCCGGGATCGATCTCGGGCAGCGGGATGGCGGCGATCAGTTCGCGCGTATAGGCCGCCTTCGGCGCGGCGAAGATGGCGTCCGTCGGTCCCGCTTCGACGATCTCGCCGTTGCGCATGACGATGACCTGCCGGCAGAGGCGCCGGATGACGGAAAGGTCGTGGCTGATGAAGGCGACGGTCAGCCCCATGTCGCCCGCCAGCCGTTCCAGCAGCGTAAGGATCTGCGCCTGGGTGGAGACGTCGAGCCCGGACACGATCTCGTCGGCGAGCACAAATCTCGGCGACAGTGCGAGAGCGCGGGCGATGCCCACCCGCTGGCGCTGCCCGCCCGAAATTTCGTGTCGGTAACGCGAGGCAAAGCTTTCCGGCAGGCCGACGCGCTTCAGCGCGTCCGACACGCGGGCGGCAAGGTTGTCGCCCATGCCGTTCTGACGAAGTGGCGCGGCGATGATCGCGCCGATGGTGCGGCGCGGGTTGAGCGACGACATCGGGTCCTGGAAGATCATCTGCAGGTCGCGCCGCAGCGGCTTCAGTTCGGCATCGGAAAGGTGTGCTATGTCGCGTCCCTCGAAGTGCACCGTGCCGGCGGCCGGTTCGATCAGACGAACCAGCGTGCGGCCGAGCGTCGATTTTCCGGAGCCGGACTCACCGACGATGCCGGTGACCGAATGGCGCGGCAGGTCGAGGTCCAGCCTTTTGAGGATCTCCACCATAGGCGCGCGGCCGAACAGCGGCTTGCGCGTCATGTCCGGCAGCGCGACCTTCAGGCCGCGCACGGAAAACAGCGGCTCAGCCATGCGCCGGCCTCCAGGCGCGGTCCGCCGCAGCGACCTCCTCGGCCAGGCCGGCCAGCACCGCGTCGTCGACCGGCAGCAGAGAGGCCAGCGGATCGGTGTAACGCGGCGTCGCCTTCATCAGCGCCACGGTATAGGGATGACGCGGCGCAGCGAACAGGCTCGGCGTATCGCCTTCCTCGACGACTTTGCCGGCGTAGAGAACCGTCACGCTCTGGCTGATCTTGGCGACCACGCCGAGATCGTGGGTCACGAACAGGATCGCCGTGCCGCGTTCGCGCTGCATGTCGGCGATCAGCCGCAGGATCTGCTTCTGGACGGTAACGTCGAGGGCGGTTGTCGGCTCGTCGGCGACGATCAGCCGGGGCTCCGCGGCGAAGGCGGCGGCGATCAGCACGCGCTGGCGCATGCCGCCGGAAAGCTCGTGCGGATAGGCGCGCACGACGCGCTCGCGGTCGCGGATCTGGACCTCGTCCAGCAGATGCCGGATACGCGCCTCGGCGCGCGCCTTCTCCCATCCCAGGATCTTGACCAGGCGGTCGGTCATCTGCGGGCCGATCCGGCGCGAAGGGTTGAGCGCGGTCAGCGGGTCCTGAGGGATGAGCGCCGTCTTTGCACCGATCAGGCTACGCCGGGCTCTCGGCGACATCGCGCCGAGGTCGGCGCCCTCGAGGCGTATACCGCCCTCGACGATGCGCACGCTGGGCGGCAGCACGCCGAGGATGGCCTTGCCGATCATGCTCTTGCCGGCGCCGCTCTCGCCGACCAGCGCGCGCACCTCGCCGGGCTGCACGGCGAGCGAGACGGAGCGCAACACCCGCTGCCCACCGCCGAGTACGGCACTGAGGTTGCGGATTTCGAGGGCGAGGGTCATGGGCGCACGACCTCCGTGCACACGTCGCCAATCCCCCTCACCCGGCCTCCGCTTCGCTCGGCCACCCTCTCCCCGCCGGGGAGAGGAGGTTTGCCTCCGTCGCAGCCAAGCGGCGTTGGCGACTGGCGACGGTGCTCGACGACTTCCTCTCCCCAGCGGGGAGAGGGTGGCCGAGCGAAGCGGAGGCCGGGTGAGGGGGCAATGGTCGGGGGAAAACGCCGAGTCATCGCAGCACCGGATCGAAGCGCGCCTTCAGTCCCTCGCCGAACTGGCTGAAGGAGAGCACGGTGAGGAACAGGGTGATCAGCGGGAAAACCAGCACCCACCACGCCTGGTGGATTGAGAGCCGACCCTCCGCGATGATGCCGCCCCAGGTCGGGTCGTCGGTTGAGATCGACAAATTGACGAAGGACAGGATCGCCTCGACGATCACCGCGATGCCCATCTCCAGCGATAGCAGCGCCACGATCGAAGGCAGCACGTTGGGCAGCACCTCGCGCAGCATGATGCCGATGCGGCCGAAGCCGGCGATGCGCGCATTCTCGACATAGTCCATGCGCGCCTGGCTCATCGCCTCGGCCCGCACCACGCGGCAGAAACGGGTCCAGTCGATGACTGCGATGGCGATGATGACCGACGTCAGCCCGGTTCCCAGTACGGCCACCAGCAGGATGGCAAACAGCACCGGCGGGAATGCCATCCACACGTCGACGATCCGCGAGACGATGCGGTCCGGCCAGCCGCCGAAATAGCCGGCAATCAATCCAAGCGCCGAACCGACCAGGCAGGCGGCTGTCGCCGCAGCGAAAGCAACCACGAAGGCTATTCGCGCGCCGTAGATCAGCCGCGAGAGCAGGTCGCGGCCGAGGCTGTCGGTGCCAAGCCAGAAGCCGGGCTCCGAGCCCTGCATCCAGAAAGGCGGCAGCCGCTCGAACAACAGATCCTGCGCCAGCGGGTCCTGGGGTGCGACCAGCGGCGCTAAGATCGCGGCGAGCAACGCAATGAGCAGCCAGCCGCCGGCGAGCCACAGGCGCGCGTTGAAGCCGCGCGAGATTGCGCGCGCCTCAGCCATGCCGCAGCCTCGGATTGAGCAGCGCATAGGTCATGTCGACGGCGAGGTTGATGAGCACGAAAAGCAGCGCGAACACCAGCACGATGCCCTGGATCAGCGGCAGGTCGCGGTTGATGACGGCGTCGATCGCCATGTTGCCGAGGCCCTCGTAGGAGAACAGCCGCTCCACGATGACGGTGCCCCCGATCAGGAAGGTGAACTGCACGCCGATCAGCGTCAGCGTCGGCAGCGCGGCGTTCTTCAGCGCCTCGCGCAGGATGACCTGCGTCTCCGAAAATCCCTTGACTCGGGCGAGCACGACATAGTCGAGGTTCAGCAGTTCCTTCAGCGACTGCTTGAGCAACTGCGCGATGATGGCCGCGAGCGGCAAGGCGAGCGCCAGCGCCGGCATGAACATGTGGCCGAGCAGGTCGCGCGTCAGGTCGAAGCGCAGCCGCAGGATGCTTTCGAACAGATAGAACTGCGTGACGAAGGGCAGTTCCAGCCGCGGCGACACGCGTCCCGAAATCTCGAACACCGGCCACACCACACCGAACATCAGGATCAGCACCAGCCCCCACAGGAAGTCGGGGATCGAGAGCGCCGCGCCGTTGGCGACGTCGATACCCGCCTCGACCGCGGTGCCGCGCTCGCGTGCCCCGAGAATTGCGAGCGGCAGCCCGATCAGCAGCGCCAAAAGCAGTGCGAAGATCGAAAGCTCCAGCGTCGCCGGCAGTCGCCCGAGCACCAGGCTGAGCACGTTTTGCCTGAGCGAGATCGAAGTGCCGAAATCGCCGTGCAGCACGCCGGAAAGCCAGATGAAGAACTGTTCGAAGACCGACTTGTCGAGCCCGTAAAGCGCGCGCAGCCGGTCGATGTCGGCCTGGCTGGCGCCGGGCGGCAGCATCATCGAGATCGGGTCGCCCGGTGCCACGCGGATGACGACGAACACCACCACCGCCACGCCGAACAGCGTGATCAGCATGGTTGCAAGCCGGACGAGGAAGCGCTGGAGGATCATTGATCAAATCGAGGAGGAAGCGATCCCTCGCACCCCCCTCTGTCCTGCCGGACATCTCCCCCGCAAGGGGGGAGATCGGCAGTTTCGCGACCCCGACCTCTCCTTCGCCGTGGAATGTTGGCGAAAGCGGCCCCGACGGACAATCTCCCCCCTTGCGGGGGAGATGTCCGGCAGGACAGAGGGGGGTGGGACGGAGCGCCCAAGTGGAAGGTGGAGACCGAAGCCTCCGCCTCAGCTGGCCGGCGTCATCAGCGCCGGCAGCAGCGCGCCCGACTTGTGCGGCACGACGTTGACGCCCTTGGCGTGTACGATCGGCTGCGCATACTGGATGAGCGGCAGGACGTAGGCGTTGTCGGCGATCAGTTTGTCGACCGCCTTCCAGCCGGCGATGCGCTTGGCCTCGTCGGCCTCGCCCCACAGCGGGTTGATCGCGTCGATCACGTCCTGGCCGTCCCACACCGAGTGCGGGCTCGGGCCATACATGGCAAACCCGGTCGAAGTCGTCGGGTCGCCGATCGCATTGCCCCAGTTGTAGAAGGCAGCGGGCGCCAGCTGGTCGGCGGCGCGCAGTTCGTAGTGCTTGGCGATCTCGTAGACCTCGATATTGGCCTCGATGCCGACCTTGCGCCACATGCCGACGATCGCCTGGATCATCTCGTAATCCTTGGGCTTGAAGCCCTTGGTGGTCTGGATGGTGAACTTGACCGGGTTGTCGGTCGAATAGCCGGACGCCTTCAGCAGCTCGATCGCCTTTTCCGGATTATACTCGACCTTGATCGAGGCATCGAAGGCCTCGTATTCCGGTGTCTCCAGCGTGTCGATCGGCAGGCCGTAGCCGCGCAGCAGCCGGTCGACCAGCAGCTTCTTGTCGACGGCGAGAACGGCCGCCTTGCGAACGTTGGCGTCTTTCATGACGTCGATGTCGTTGAAGAAGATCATGCCGATATCGGACACCGTCTCGTTCGAGCCTGCCAGCCCGTCCTTGGCGATCAGGCGGTCATATTCCTCGTAGGGAATTTCGAGCGTCACCTGCGAGGAGCCGGACTCGATCTCGGCCACGCGGCTCGCAGCGTCGGTCACGAACTTGATGGTCACGTTCTCGAACGCCGGCTTGCCGCCCCAGTAGTTCGGGTTGGCCTTCAGGCGCACGAAGGCGTTGCGCTCGAACTTGTCGACGATATAGGGACCCGTGCCGATCGGGGCGGCCTCGAATCCCTCGGCGCCGACCTTCTCGAAATACGCCTTGGGCAGGATGTAGCCTGTCAGGAACGACATCCACTTGAACAGCACCGGGTCGTAGCCGGCGGCGTCCGCGGTAATCTTGTTGCCGTCGATCTTGAAGTTGGAGAGGTTCTTCCAGACGAACTGGATCGGGTTGCCGGTCTCTTCCTTGCCGGCGCGCTCCAGCGACCACACCACGTCCTCGGCGGTGAAGGGCGATCCGTCGTGCCAGGTGACGCCCTCGCGCACCGTCATGTGGACCTGCTTCTTGTCCTCGCTCCAGCCCCATTCGGTCAGCAGGCCGGGCGTGAACGAAAGGTCCGGCTTCTGCGGGATGAACTGGTCGAACACCGACTGGTAGATGCCCTGGATGGTCGGGTTCACCGCCGACGGACCGGTGGTCGGGTCCCAGGACGGCAGGTTCACGTTGTAGGCGATGACGAGTTCGTCCGCCTGTGCCAGCGCCGAAACGGGCAGGCCAAGTGCGGCGAGGCTTGCCGTGGCGGCGCCGTAGCCGAGCAGTTCGCGTCTGTTGATTGTCATAATCGTTCCCCTGTTGGACTGTCGCTTCTTCGATAGGTCCGCCGGCGGTCCGGCGGCGTCTGCTGGCGGGTCCGCGACCTGCGGGTCCACCCCCGATGATTGTTCTAGCCGCCCGCGAGCTGCTGCGCGAGCATGAAGCCAGACCCCGCACCCGTGCCGGCGCCCGGCCAGGTCGCCGCGCCGATCATATGCAGATTTTGCACCGGCGTATTCCACCTCGCAAAGCCGCGTGCCGGCCGAAACAGAAAATTCTGCGACAGATGATGGCTGCCGCATATCTGGTCGCCGCCGACCAGGTTGGGGTTCTCCCGTTCCAGGTCGATCGGCGAGAACACCGCCCGCGCGATTATTTTGGTGCGCAAGCCCGGCGCGAACGCCTCGAGGCGGTCCAGCACGCGCTCGGCATAGCGCTCCTTGACCGCGTCCCAGTCAGCGGGCGCAATCTCGCCGGCGGCGTCGCCGACAATCGTCGCCGGCAGAGCCCGCACCTGCACCCACAGCACATGCTTGCCAACGGGCGCCCGCGACGGGTCGATCGCGGTCGGTTGGCCGACGACGAGAACCGGCTCGTCCGGCAGGAGCCCGGCGATCGCCTGCTGGTAGGTGCGCGCCATCTGCTCCAGCGAAGGCGCCAGATGCACATAGGCGAAGCGCTGCAACTCCGCGCCCGCCGTCCAGTCGGGCAGGCCGTCGAGCGCGAGGTGCAGCATCATCGTGCCCGGCGCATGCCGGAATCGTTTCATCGCCGCGTCGAAACCGGCATCGCCCGAACCCCCCGGCAGCAGCTTAGACATCAGCGCGCCGGGCGCGACGCCGGCGATCACCGCCTTCTTCGCCGAATGCGTCTCGCCCGATGCGAGGCGGATGCCCGTGGCGCGGCCGCCGGAACGCGTGATCTCGGCAACCTCGGCGCCAATCACCAGGCTACCGCCCGCGGCGTGAACCATCTTCTCCAGCGCCCGGATCATGGTGTCTGCGCCGCCCTTGCCGATCACCATGCCGAAACTCTGGTTTGCCATCGACTCCAGATAGGGAAACACTGCTCCGCCGGAAATGTCGGGCGCGAAATCGAGATGCATGCCCCACGCGGCGAGCGTCGCCTTCACCGGCTGCGTCTCGAAAGTCTCGTCGAGCCAGGCGCGCGGCGACGACAGCAGCAGCCGCACGGTGTCGAGCGCGCCTGCACTGCCCTTCTTGCGCCAAAGGTTCCACCCGGTGCCGGCGAGCGAGCGCCAGCCCATCGGGGAGCCGAGCAGGCGGAAGAGGTGCTCGGCCTCCGGGCCGAAACCCGCGACCAGCCGCCTCCAGGCTGCCGCGTCGGCAGCGGAAAAGGCGGCGATGCGGGCGGCTGTCTTTTCGATATCGGTCGAGACGCCGAGCCAGCGCCCGTCCGGGAACGCACTGGCGAAACAGTCGGCCACCGGGGCGAACTCCAGCCCGTGCGTTTTCAATTCATTTGCATGCTTCCGGTGGAAGGCCGAACCGGCGAACAGGCTGAGATTCATCGCCGCAAGGTCGTGGCGGAAGCCCGGCAGGGTAAATTCGCGGGTCTGGACGGCGCCGCCAATAGTGGCATTCCGCTCGAAAACGCCGACTTTCCAGCCCTTTGACGCCAGGTGCGCGGCGCAGGCCAGACTGTTGTGGCCCGCCCCGACAAGTATGGCGTCGAACTCGCTCACACCCCGACCCAATTCCTTTATGCTTAAAGGGATAATTGCAGATGCATAGGTTTTCGTCTAGTAGTGAGTTAAGGGCCGCAACGAGCCTTCCGATTGAGCGATAAGAGGGAACAGGAACCATGGACGCGTCAAAACTCCTCGGCGAACTCGCCGCCCAACTGGCTTCCGGCAGCATCGAGGTGGTCGACCTGACCGCGGTCCTCGGTCCGGAGACGCCGCTGATCAAACTGCCGCCGGACCTCGCGGTCGATACGCCGAAGGTCGAGATCCACGCGATTTCGCACTACGACAAGAACGGCCCGTGGTGGGCCTGGAACTGGCTGAAGCTCGGCGAGCATTCCGGCACGCATTTCGACGCGCCGATCCACTGGATTTCGGGCAAGGACTATGCCGACGGCGCCACCGACACCATCCCGGTGAAGAAGTTCGTCGGGCCGGTCAACGTCATCGATTGCTCGAAGGAGGCTGCGGCCGACGCCGACTTCCTGCTCACCGTCGACCACATCAAGGCGTGGGAGACCAAGCACGGCGCGATCAACCCCGGCGAGTGGGTGGTGATGCGCACCGACTGGGACCGTCGCAACGGCTCGGAGGCCGAGTTCCTGAACGCCAACGAGACCGGCCCGCACACCCCCGGACCCACCGCCGAGGCGATCATCTACCTGATCGAGAAGGACGTCGCCGGCTGGGGCTCGCAGACCATCGGCACCGATGCGGGCAAGGCCGGCGGCATGGAGCCGCCGTTTCCGGCTCACACGCTGATGCACAAGGCCAACAAGTACGGCCTCGCCAGCCTGTGCAACCTCGACCGGCTGCCGCCGAAGGGCGCGATCCTGATCGCGGCGCCGCTGAAGATTGAGCACGGCACCGGCAGCCCGTTGCGCGCGCTGGCGCTGGTGGCGCGGGGGTAGGAGCAAGGGGTCTCGAAGGGCGATGTCGGCGCTTGGCAAGGCGGTGATGGACGGCGGAGGTAGCAGGGTTTTGGAACACTGCGCTCCTGCGCACCCCCCTCTGTCCTGCCGGACATCTCCCCCGCAAGGGGGGAGATCGGCAGTTTCGGGGTTGGCGATCGCTCTTCGGCGTCCGCGTTTGGCGAAGGCCCCTATGACAGCCAATCTCCCCCCTTGCGGGGGAGATGTCCGGCAGGACAGAGGGGGGTGCGAAGGAGCGCTTCCGTCGCAATTCCACCTCTCGCTGTCGCCTGAGAAGGCACCGCTGCCATGACCGCCCCCGACCAAATCATCGTCGGAAGCGGCATCAATGCGCTGGTCTGCGCGGCGCTGGTCTCCGCCAAGGGCCAAAAGGTGCTGGTGCTGGAGCGCAACGACCGCATCGGCGGCTGCATCCGCACCGAGGAAATCACCGCGCCCGGCTTCGTCCACGACGTCATGGCCACCACCTTCGTGCTGTTCACCACCTCGCCGGGGTTTGCCGCGCTGGGCAAGGATCTCGCCCGGCACGGTCTGGAATTCTGCCACACCGACACGCCGACCGGCGTGCTCACTCCCGACGGCCGCCACGCGGTGCTGAAGATGGACCGCGCGGCCAACGTCGCCGCGTTCAATTCCTTGGCGGCCGGCGACGGCGACAGGCTCGGCGGCGACATCGGCGAGATTGGCCGCAACGCCCCGCTGCTCTTCGGCCTGCTCGGCGGCGCGCTGTGGTCGTGGCCGACGCTGAAGCTCATCGCGGGCGAGGCGTGGCGACGCGGGGCGCGTGGATTGGCCGGCTTCCTCGGCGAGGCGCTGCTTCCGGCGCGCGGCTGGCTTGAGTCTGGCTACCACTCCGAAACCAGCCGTGCGCTGTTGGCGCCCTGGGTGCTGCATGCCGGGCTGGGACCAGAGGATGCTTTTTCCGGGCAGATCGCCAAGGTGATCGCCTTCGCGCTGGAGGCCGCGGGTGCTCCGATCGTCAAGGGCGGCGGCAAGAACCTGCTCTCGGCATTCGAGGCGCTGATTCGCGAGCGCGGCGGCGAGATCCGCACCGGCGCCGATGTGGAACGCGTTCTCGTTTTGGGCGGGCGTGCGACGGGCGTGCGGCTCGCGGGCGGCGAGGAAATCGTCGCAGCTAAGGGCGTCATCTGCTCGGTCACGCCGACCCAACTCTATGGCCGGCTGCTGGACGGGCAAGCGCCGGCCGCGGCGACGGATGCCACCCGCTCCTATCGCTACGGCAAGGGCAATTTCCAGCTGCATTATGCCCTCGACCGGCCGCCGGTGTGGCGCGCCGAAGGCCTCGGCAAGGTTGCCCTGTTGCATCTGACGCCGGGCCTCGACGGTGTCTCGAAGGCCTGCAACGAGGCGGCGCGCGGCATGCTGCCGCAGACGCCGACCATCTGCGTTGGCCAGCCGAGCGTGCTCGACCCGTCGCGCTGCCCGCCCGGCAATGCGATCCTGTGGCTGCAGATGCCGGAGGCGCCACGCCACATCAAGGGCGACGCGGCCGGCAAGCTGGCGACACCGGCCGACGGGAAGTGGACGGAAGCGCTGCGCGAAAGCTTTGCCGACCGCGTCGAGGATGTTTTGGCCAGCCAAATCGACGGCTTCCGCGACACGGTCATCGCGCGAAAGGCATACTCGCCGGCTGACCTCGAGGCGATGAACATCAACCTCGTCGGCGGCGATCCCTATGGTGGCTCCTCAGCAATAGACCAGGCCTTCCTGTGGCGGCCGTTCAAACACAGCGTCAACCACGAGACGGCGGTGAAGGGCCTCTATCATATCGGCGCTTCGACTCATCCCGGGGCGGGGCTCGGTGGCGGCTCCGGCTTCCTGCTGGCGCAGAGGCTCTGATGGACCAGAAGGTGGCGGAGAAGCGGGACCGCATCTCGACGCTCGGCCAGATCGGGCTGCAACAGTTCGCGCCCTATTTAATGAACCGCATCATGGGCCGCTACAACGCCACGCTGCGCGAGGAATTCCGTCGCCAGGGCCGCACCATCCCGCAGGTGCGCACCCTGGCCGTGCTTTCCGTCAGCGACGGCGTCGCGGTGGGGGATCTCTCCGTCTACACTGTCATAGAGCAGTCGACGCTCAGCCGCACTTTGGACGCACTGGAGGCGCTTGGGCTGGTGCGGCGCGAACCGGGTGAGACGGACAGCCGCATCCGTAAGGTATACCTTACCGACGACGGTAGGGCCGAGTTTGCCCGCGCCTGGCCGGCGATGCACGACGCGTTCGAGCAGATGTTCGACGGCATCGACGACGCGGACTATTCCGCGCTTATCGCCACGTTGCAGAAGATGCTGAACAACATCCGCCGGCACGAGATTTGACGATGAACCGCGGATTGAGAGATGCGGAGCTCGACAGGAACGCTGCCGGTTGGCGAAACCCGCGCGGCAGCGTCCCCTCTCCCCGTTCACGGGGAGAGGAAGCCGGCAGGCAGGTGAGGGGCAGTGCTGGCATCCGCAGGCTTTCGCTGCCCCTCATCCGGCCCTTCGGGCCACCTTCTCCCCGTGAACGGGGAGAAGGAGACATGGAGTACCCCCATGGCTGAACGCTCCTTCGCCAAGGAAGTCGAAAAGCTCCGCCTCGGCGCCGGCGAGGAATTCGCGGGCGAAGGCATCCTTGCGATCACCAAGGCGCTGCTCGAAAACGGCGTCGGCTATGTCGGCGGCTACCAGGGGGCGCCGATCAGCCATCTGATGGACGTGCTGGCCGACGCCCAGGATATCCTCGGCGAACTCGGCGTGCATTTCGAAGCCTCCGCCTCGGAAGCGACCGCGACCGCCATGCTGGCGGCATCCGTGCACTACCCGATCCGCGGCGCGGTCACCTTCAAGTCGACCGTCGGTACCAATGTCGCCTCCGATGCGCTGGCGAACCTCGCCTCCGGCGGCGTCACCGGCGGCGCGCTGATCGTGGTCGGCGAGGACTACGGCGAAGGCTCCTCCATCATGCAGGAGCGCAGCCACGCCTTCGCCATGAAGAGCCAGGTCTGGCTGCTCGACCCGCGCCCCAACCTGCCGTCGATCGTGAAGGCGGTGGAGCACGGCTTCGAACTCTCGGAAGCCTCCAACACGCCGGTGATGCTGCTGGTGCGGATCCGCTGCTGCCATGTGCACGGCCACTTCGTCGCCAAGGACAACAGGCGGCCCGCGATGACGGTTGCCGACGCCCTCGACGCGCCGCGCCGCGACACCGGCCGCATCGTGCTGCCCCCCGCTTCCTTCCTGCACGAGACGGAGAAGGTGAAGAAGCGCTGGCCGGCCGCGGTGGACTACATCCGCCGGAACAGGATCAACGAATTCTTCGGCGCGGCCGATGGCAAGGTCGGCATCGTCTGCCAGGGCGGCATGTACAACGGCGTCATCCGCGCGCTGCAACGCATCGGATTGGCAGACACCTACGGCGACACCGAGGTGCCGATCTATGTGCTCAACGCGGTCTACCCGCTGATCGACGACGAGTTCCTCGGCTTCTGCGACGGCAAGGATTCCGTGCTGGTGGTCGAGGAGGGCCAGCCTAACTATATCGAGCAGGCTTTCGGCTCGATGCTGCACAAGGCCGGGCGTGATACCCGCGTGGTCGGCAAGGAGTATCTGCCGGTCGCCGGCGAATACACGGGAAAAGTGATGCTCGACGGCATCGGCGCCTTTCTGCGCGCAGAGGCGGCGCACCTGCTGCCGGCCGAGGTACGCGCCCCCAACCGCGCCGTGCTCAACGAGGTCCCCGACCTGACGCAGGTGGTGCCGGGGCGTCCGCCCGGCTTCTGCGTCGGCTGCCCCGAGCGGCCGATCTTCGCCGCCACCAAGCTTGTCGAGCAGGAGTTGGGAAAACACCACATCGCATCCGACATCGGCTGCCACCTGTTCTCGATCATGCCGCCGTTCGAACTTGGCGCAACGACGATGGGCTACGGCCTAGGGCCGGCCTCGGCTTCGGCGTTCAACTCGCCGGACGCCAAGCGGCGTTCGATCTCCTTCGTCGGCGACGGCGGCTTCTGGCACAACGGCCTGACCTCCTCGATCGGCAATGCGGTGTTCAACCGCAACGACGGCGTCATCGTCGTGGTCGACAATTTCTACTCCGCCGCCACCGGTGGGCAGGACATCCTGTCCTCGCGCGCGACCAACAAGTCGAAATCGACGAAGCACCCTATCACAGAGGCGGTGAAAGGCATGGGCGTGGAATGGGTGCGCCATATCGAACGCACCTACGACGTGCCGAAGATGCGCGCCACGCTGAAGGAAGCGCTGACGACCGACGCCAAGGGACCAAAAGTCATCGTCGCCTCGTCCGAATGCATGCTCAACCGGCAGCGCCGCGAAAAGCCGCTGGTCGACAGGGCGATCAAGGGCGGGACACGCGTCGTGAAGCCGAAGTTCGGCGTCGACGAGGACATCTGCACCGGCGACCATGCCTGCATGCGGCTGTCCGGCTGCCCGTCGCTGTCGGTGAAGTCGCTGGACGACCCGCTGCGCGACGACCCGGTCGCCCATATCGACCAGAATTGCGTCGGCTGCGGCAATTGCGGCGAGGTGGCGGACGCCGCTGTGCTCTGCCCGTCCTTCTACCGCGCCGACGTGGTGCACAATCCCGGTCGCTGGGACCGCTTCGTCGAAGGCGTGCGGCGCAAGGCGATCGGCTTCCTGCAGCGCCGGCGCGAAGCCGCGCGTCTGAGCTTCGCCGATGCCTGAACCGGGCCTCCATGCCCTCTCGGCGAGGCCCGTCGCGGCGGGTGCGGGCGAGGTCATCAAGCTTGCCATCCTTGCGGTCGGCGGGCAGGGCGGCGGGGTGCTGTCGGACTGGATCGTCGACGTGGCCGAGCGTAACGGCTATGTCGCGCAGTCGACCTCGGTCGCGGGCGTCGCTCAGCGCACCGGGGCCACGATCTACTATATCGAAATGGCGCCCGACACAGGCCGTCTGCCGATCTTCGCCCTGTCGCCGGCGCAGGGCGACGTCGACGTCCTGATCGCGGCCGAGTTGATGGAGGCCGGGCGCGCCATCATGCGCGGCTTCGTGACGCCGGAGCGCACGACGCTGATCGCCTCGTCGCACCGCATTGCCGCGGTGTCGGAAAAAATCCAGCCCGGCGATGGCCGTGCGTCGTCCGAAAAGGTGCGCGAGGCGGCGGAGGCGGCCTCCAAGCGCTTCGTCGCCTTCGACATGGAGAAGATCGCGGTCGATAACGGCACGATGATTTCCGCCAGCCTGCTCGGTGCGTTGGCCGGCTCCCACGCGCTTCCGTTTCCGCGCGAGAGTTTCGAAGCCGCGGTCGGTGCTTCAGGGCGCGGCGTGAATGCAAGCCTCGCCGCCTTCGGCAGCGCCTATGTGCGGGCTAGAAGCGGCTTTGAGTTCGCGCAGCCGCCGGTGCGGACTGACACTACCCAGCCCTACAAGGGCGAAGGGTCGGAGGCGGAAATTGCCGAAGGCGAAGTTCGCCGGCAAAACCCGGAGGCGATTGGTGCGACCGCGGCCCCCAAGGGTCCGCAGGCGCTCCTCGCCGGTTGGCAGGCACTTGGCGCGCGGGTGGCGGCATTGCCGGAACCAGTCCGCGACATGGCCGGGCGCGGGCTAAAGAAGGTCGTTGACTACCAGGACATCGCATACGGCACGGAATATCTCGACCGGCTGGACCGTGCCGTCGCCCTTGATGACGCCGACCGTGGCTTTGCGCTCTCTATCGCCGCGGCAAAACACCTCGCCAACGCCATGTGCTACGACGACATGATCCGCGTCGCCGACCTGAAGACGCGTTCGACGCGCGATGCGCGCGTTCGCCGCGAAGTTGGCCTGGGCGAAGGCTCGGTGCTTCAGGTGACCGAGTATTTTCATCCGCGCATCGAGGAATTCTGCGGCACTCTGCCCGCCGGGCTCGGCCGCTACATCGAGGCGCGGCCGAAACTCGCGGCGTGGCTCGACCGCCGCATCAACCGGGGGCGGCGCATCCGCACCGACAGCATGACCGGCTTTGCCATGCTGTGGACGATCGGCGGGCTGCGCCGCTGGCGGCGTGCCTTCCTGCGCCACGAGGTGGAAGTGGCCCACCTGGAACGCTGGTACCGGCTGGCGCTTGACTACGTCGCCAAGGACTATGCGCTGGCGAAAGAAATCCTGGAATGCCGGCGCTTGATCAAGGGCTACAGCGACACGCATGCGCGGGCGCAATCAAAATTCGACCGCGTGCTGTCCGGGCTGCCGCTCCTGGAAGGCCGCCCCGACGCGGCCGACTGGCTGCGTCGCCTGCGCGAGGCCGCGCTGAAGGACGAGAAGGGCGACATGCTCGACGGCGCCCTCAAGACCATCGCGTCGCTCTGATTTTTCCCATGCGGCGACAACGTCTGTAGACCATGATGCAGGTGAGAAAGAAATCCGCGGGGCGGGCGAAAAGGGCAGGACGCAGTGCGTGATTTCCAAAAACCGAACCGCTCGCTCGTCGTCTCGCGCGAGGCGATGGCCGCGACCTCGCATCCTTCGGCGACGCTGGCTGCGATGAACATCCTGGCCGCTGGCGGGAATGCGCTCGACGCCGCGATCGCCGCCTGCGCCGTGCAGTGCGTGGTCGAGCCGGGCTCGACCGGCATCGGCGGCGACTGTTTCGCGTTGCTCTCGAAAGGCGGCAGCGGCGAGGTCATCGCCTACAACGGCTCGGGGCGGGCGCCCGCGGCGGCGACCGCCGACTGGTTCGCCCAGAAGGGCATTTCGGAGATCGAGCGCCAGTCGCCGCATGCGGTGACGGTGCCGGGCGCGGTCGATGCCTGGCTGACGCTGCATGCGGACCACGGCCGGCTGCCCTTCGACCGGATCCTGGCGCCGGCGATCCGCTTTGCCGAGGAGGGCTACGCGATCTCGCCGCGCGTCGCGCGCGACTGGAACAAGGAGATCGAACTTCTGTCCGTCGATCCAAGCGCACGACGCATCCTGTTACCCGGCGGCCGACCGCCTCGCCTCGGCGAGGTGCATCGCCAGCCGGAACTTGGCGCGACGCTGCGCGGCATTGCCGAGAACGGCCGCGGCGGCTTCTATTCCGGCCCGGTGGCCGAGGACATGGTGTCCCACCTTCATAGCCTCGGCGGCCTGCACACGCTCGACGATTTCGCCACGGCGTGCGGCGAATATGTCGAGCCGGTCCGCACCGGCTTCCGCGGCTATGACGTGCACGAATGCCCGCCCAACGGACAGGGCATCATCGCGCTGATGATTCTCAACATCCTGTCCCGCTTCGGGCCGGCCAGCGGCGGCCCGGCATCGGCAGACCGGCTGCACCTCGAGATCGAGGCGACGCGGCTTGCCTATGCCGCGCGTGATGCGCTGCTCGCCGACCCCGCCAAGGCGTTCGTGCCGGTCGACGACATGCTTTCGGATGCGATGGCCGACCGGCTGGCCGGCATGATCGACCTCAAGCGCGCGATCCCCGACCTGCCGTCCTTTGCCGGTCCGCAGCACCGCGACACCGTGTACCTCTGCGTGGTCGACAAGGACCGCAACGCGGTGAGCTTCATCAACTCGGTCTACGACACCTTCGGCACGGGTTTCGTTGCGCCGCGCTCCGGCGTGGTGTTCCACAATCGCGGCGAATGCTTTTCGCTCGACCCGGCCCATCCCAACGTGATCGAGCCCGGCAAGCGGCCGCTGCACACCATCATCCCCGGCATGCTGACCAGGAACGGCAGGGTCGAGATGCCGTTCGGCGTGATGGGCGGGTTCTACCAGGCCATGGGACACGCAACGCTGGTTTCCAGCGTGATCGACTACGGCCTGGACGTGCAGGCTGCCATGGAGTTGCCGCGCGTGATGCCGACACCGACCGGCGAAGTCGAGGCGGAAAGCACACTGGACTCCGGAGTAGCGGCCGAACTCGAGGCGCGCGGCTTCCGCATCTTCTACAGCGGCCGGCCGATCGGCGGCGCGCAGGCGATCGCGATCGACTGGCAGAACGGCACCCTCCAGGGCGGCTCCGAACCCCGCAAGGACGGCTGCGCCATCGGTTTGTAGGCACAAGCCCTAATCTCGGCAGGACCGCCGGTGCAGAACATGCCGGCAAACATCCGCCTGCCCAAACCACGCATCCATGGACAAAAGAATGGCGCCGCGCAAGATTATCATCGACACAGACCCCGGCCAGGACGACGCCTTCGCCATCCTTTTCGCGCTGGGCTCGCCCGAAGACCTGGAAGTGGTGGCGGTCACCACGGTCGGCGGCAACGTTCCGCTGGCGCTGACCTCCTACAACGCCCTCCAGGTCGTGGAACTCGCAGGGCGGGCCGACGTGCCGGTCTATGCCGGTTGCCCGCGGCCGATGGTGAAGACGCTGAAGACGGCCGAATATGTCCACGGCCCGACCGGCCTTGACGGGGTGAACCTGCCGAAGCCCGTCACGCCGCTTCAGACCCAGCATGCGGTCAACTACCTGGTCGAGACGCTGATGGCGGCGCCGGAGGGCGATATCACGGTCTGCACGCTCGGCCCGATGACCAATCTCGGCATGGCGATGGTCATGGAGCCGAGGATCGTGCCGCGTATCCGCGAGGTCGTGCTGATGGGTGGGGGATACTTCGAGGGTGGCAACGCCACCCCGGCTGCGGAGTTCAACATATGGGTCGATCCGCACGCCGCAAGCGTCGTCTTCGAGAGCGGAGTGCCGGTGACGATGATCCCCATCGACTGCACCTACACGGCCTTGATGACGCCGGAATGGCTGCAGGATCTGCGCGCGACGGGGAAGCGCGCCGCGATAGAAGCGGCCAACATGGCCGATTTCTACCGCAAGTACGGCTCCCACAAATTCGCCACCGAGGCGCGGCCGATCCACGACGCCTGCGTCACCGGTTATCTGCTTGCGCCCGACCTGTTCGAGGCAAAGCAGTGCAACGTCACCATCGAACTGATGTCCCCGGAAACCATCGGCATGACCCTGGTCGACTGGTGGCACGTCACCGGCAAGCGCAAGAACTGCAAGGTGCTGCGCCGCGCCAATTCCGACGGATTCTTCACGCTGATGCTGGAGCGTTTCCGCAACCTGCCGTGAGAGTCGGCGAGGCCCCCGCCCAGCCCACGCCGACCGCGCCTCTATCTTTGCATCAGCCGGCGGCGAGGGCAGGCGAAGGCGACCTTGGCCCGACAAACGGCCGTAGCCGATCGGCAAATGCCTCTTCTTCTGCTTTGCCGGACAGCACGTCGACAAGCAACTCGGCGAACTCCAGCCTGTCGGCGGATAGCGCGTAGCCGTTGATCTCGAGCAGCATCATTCCCGCGTCGAAGGCGGTCCGCTTGTTGCCCTGCTCGAACGGTTGGTTGCGCGCGACGGCGAGTATGAGGCTGACCGCCAGGTCGAGGACATCCTCGGTTCTTTCGTAGTGGAAGATGTTTCGAGGAACTGCCAGCGCACTTTCGAGCAGTTCGGGTCTGAGCAAGGCGTGGTTTTCGCCGGTTTCGTAGACCTCGGCCCGATTGAACGCGATCAGGTCGTCCAACGACGGCCAGATCGGCTCATTTTGCAAGCGCGGCCCTTATCTTCGGGAAGCGCTTCATGATGTCTTCACGCAGTGCGGCCCGATCGACATCGGGCTGGGGGTGCGCGGCAAGGACTGGCTTTTTGGCGGAGCCAAGGCCGGTCTCCGAAGGCGATACTTTCGACGCCGCAGTCGAATGCGCCTTTGCGCCTGTCCCCTTCGACGATCTCGTCGTGTTTGCCTTCCTGCCAACCATGAGCGCATTGTACCGGAGGTTGTCAGCCGCGCCAACACCTTCCGTCAGGGCTCGCCCTACAGCACGTGCGCGAGAAACTCGCGAGTGCGCGGCGATTGCGGGTTGGCGATCATCTCGCGCGGGTCGCCGCGCTCGGCGACCACTCCGGCGTCCATGAAAATGAGCTGGTCGCCCACTTCGCGCGCGAAGCCGATCTCATGGGTCACCACCACCATGGTCATGCCGCTGCGGGCAAGGTCGCGCATGACGACCAGCACCTCGCCCACCAGTTCGGGATCGAGCGCGGAGGTCGGCTCGTCGAACAGCAGGACCTTCGGGTTCATGGCCAGGGCGCGCGCGATCGCGACGCGCTGCTGCTGTCCGCCGGACAGCTGGCGCGGATAGGAGTCCGCCTTTTCGGACAGGCCGACCCGCTCCAGCAGGCGCCGCGCGGTGTCGATCGCCTGCGCGCGCGGAATGCGCTTCACCACGATCGGCGCCTCGATAAGGTTCTCCAGCGCCGTCATGTGCGAGAACAGGTTGAACGACTGGAACACCATGCCGATGTCGGCGCGCCGCCGGCAGAGCAGGTTGTTCTTCACCTCGTAGAGCTTGCCGTCGCGCAGGTCGTAGCCGATGAACTCGCCATCGACCAGGAGGACGCCGCCATTGACCTCCTCGAGGTGGTTGATGCAGCGCAGGAAGGTGCTCTTGCCCGAGCCCGACGGTCCGATGATGCAGGCGACCGAGCCGGCCGGCACGTTGAGGTCTATGCCCTTCAGCACCTCGACATGGCCGAACGACTTGCGCACGCCGCGGGCGAATACCATCGAGTTGTCCGGCACCCCGAACAGGCGCTGGTTTTCCTGCTTCGAGTTCATGCCGAATCCGACCGGCCGAAGCGGGACGCGCGCTGCAGGATACGCACCATGCCGCCGCCGCGCTGCTGTTCGCTGCGCCCGTAATACTGCTCGATGAAGTGCTGGCCGATGGACAGAAGGGTCACGACGAACAGGTACCAGAACGCCACCACGATGAGCAGCGGGATGGTCTCGAAGGTGCGCGCATAGATGCTTTGCGCGGCATAGAGCAGGTCGCTGACGGCGATGAAGGTTACCAGCGATGTTGTCTTCAGCAGGTTGATGGTCTCGTTGCCGGTCGGGGGCACGATGAAGCGCATGGCCTGAGGCAAAGTGATGCGGCGCAGGATCTGGCGGTGCGTCATGCCGAGGCTGCCGGCAGCTTCGGTCTGGCCCGCCGGCACCGAATTGATGCCGGCCCTTATGATCTCCGCCATGTAGCCCGCCTCGTGCAGCGAGAGCGCGATCACCGCGGTGACGAACGGGGTCATGACGTCATTGGTCTTGACCGAAAATACGGTGCCGATGAAGGGCAGCGTGAGCGAGAACTCGCGCACCACCAGCGCAAGGTTGAACCAGAAGATGAGCTGGATCAGCGCCGGCGCGCCGCGGAAGAACCAGATGTAGAGGCTTGCGAAGGCGTTGAGGATGCGGCTGGGCGACAGCCGCATGATCGCCACCATGGTTCCGATGACGATCGAAAGCGCCATTATCGTCACCGTCAGCACCAGTGTCTGGCCGAGCCCGCGCATGATCGAGGGGTTGAACAGGTAGCCCCGGGCGATCGGCCAGCCGAAGGCCGGGTTCGTTGCCAGCGCCTTGATGACCAGGAACATGATGACCAGCACGACCGCCGTGCCGAACCAAAGCGCATAATTACGCCGTGGAACGACGACGAGCCTTTCAACCGGCACGACGCTGTCGGCCGCGCTCATCCCTGCCTCCTGCCGGATTGGCCAATCGGGAAACAAAGCGGCGGAGCGGCTTTTCGACCGCTCCGCCGGGAGTTGGAGCCGCTATTTGCGGATGTCGTCCGTGCTGTCGACGACGTAGGATTCCTCAATCATGGCGCTCGTCATGCCGTATTTTTCCATGATCTTCTTGTAGGTGCCGTCGGCGATCATCTCCTGCAGCGCGGCGCGCAGCATTTCGCCCGTCGCAGTGTCGCCCTTGGGGATCGCGATGCCCAGCGGCGCCACGTCGTAGAGGCCGGGTACCACGACGAGCTGTCCGCCGCTGGTCACCTCGAAATAGCCGGACGCGGTCGCATCATCGAGGCGCGCGTCGATGCGGTCCGACAGCACGGCCTGGATGATGTCCTTGCCTTCCGGGAAGTTGAACTTGGTGAGTTCCGGCAGGCCCTTGGCCTTGCACTCCTCGTTGAGCCGGTCGGCGATGAAGTCGGAGACCGCGCCGGCGATATGGCCGATGCGCTTCCCGCACAGGTTGTTCTCGCCCTGGAACTGCGGCGCCTTGTCCGGCGTGGTCGAGGCAACGATGCCGGATTTGATGAACATGACGAAATCGACGCTTTTCAGGCGTTCCTCGGTCGCCGCGAAGGTTTCCCAGGCCACCTTGAAGCGGCCGGCGGCGAGGCCGGGGATCATCGACGGAAAGGGAATGCGCGTCACCTCGAGCTCTGCTCCCATCCGCTTGGCGGCTTCCTGCGCCAACTCGATGTTGATGCCGACCTGCTTGCCCTCAGCGTCGATGAACTCGAACGGTGCATATTCAAGCGTGTTGGCGATGGTGAGCTTGCCGGTCTCTGCCACCTCCGGGGACTTCGGGATGTCCGCGGCTACCGCCGCCGTCGCGAAAGCCGCCGATGCAAGAAAGGCAAGCGCAAGACTGCGACGCCCGAAAATACGAAACTGGTCCATCATGTTCTCCTACCTGGTTCGGCGGAAGACCCCTCCGCGCGCAGCCGGCTCAAGCATCGGCCACCGCCAATGTTTTCCAGCACCGTGGCCCATGAGTCTATCGAAAATGTGCCCGCGGTTTGGGCAGTCGCGGCTTGCGTACCGCGTCGCCCGTTGCCACGATGCGCGAACGAGACGGTTTCACGCGCCTGCGAGGGAGAAAAACGATGGCAGCCACCGAACGCGGCGATTTTTCCGAGATCCCGGTCGTCGATGTCGGGCCGCTGTTCGGCGGCGGCGAGGCCGGCCTGCACGCCGTGGCCGAGGACCTTCGCGACCATCTCGAGAAGGTCGGCTTCGTCTATATCGCCGGCCACAATGTACCGCATGACAGCATCGAAGCCGTCCGCGAGGAGGGCAAGCGCTTCTTCGCGCTGCCCGACGAGGAAAAGCTGAAGCTGAAGATCGACAAGAATTTCCGCGGCTACTTGCCGTTCAACGCCTCGACCATCGTTACGTCGTCTGTGGCGAAGGTGAGCAAGCCGAACCAGAGCGAATCGCTGATGTTCATGCACGAAGTGAAGCCCGACGACCCCGCAGTGGCCGCCGGCGAGCCCTTGCAGGGGCCGAACCAGTGGCCGGACGAGGCGAAGGTGCCGGGCTTCCACGCCACGATCGACACCTATGTCGGCCAAATGAACCTCCTCGCGCGCAACATCATCGACGCCATCGCCGTGGCGCTCGGCATGCAGCCCGAGGCGATGCGTCCATTCTTCCGCCGGCCGACGACCTTCCTGCGCCTGCTCCACTATCCGACGCAGCGCGAGGAGGACGGCCTGTTCGGTTCGGCCCCGCACACCGATTACGGCTGCATCACGCTGCTCGCGCAGGATGACGTCGGCGGGCTCGAGGTCAAGAACAAGGCCGGCGACTGGGTGCCGGCGCCGCCGATGCGCGACACCTTCGTCATGAATGTCGGCGACATCCTTGCGCGCTGGTCGAACGACCGCTTCGTCTCGACGCCGCACCGGGTCATCAACCGCAGCGGCCGCGAGCGCTACTCACAACCCTTCTTCTTCGATCCCGCGATGGATTCGATGATCGAGGCGTTCCCGACCTGCGTGCCGGCCGGCAGCCAGCCGAAATACGCGCCGGTGCGCTACGGCGAATACCTGATGGAGCGCATCGACAAGAACTACCACTACCGCAAGGGCGCGGCGGCGTGACCGCCGGTACCGGCCGATGAAGGTGCTCGACGGGCGGCTCGCGCTGGTGACCGGGGCGGGCCGCGGCCTCGGCGCCGCCATCGCCCGGGGCCTCGCGGAGGCCGGCGCAACCGTGGTCGTGGCCGACATTGCGCCCGGCCTTGCGCTCGAAACCGCGGCGGCGATTTCGGCCGCGGGCTATCGTGCGCACCCGCTGCACCTCGACGTCGCCGATCGTCCCGGTCTGGCGGCGGCGGCCGAAACGGTCGCCCGCGAGTTCGGCCACGTCTCGATCCTAGTGAACAACGCTGGCGTGGCCGGCTACGAGCGCATCGGCGACCCCGGGTCCGCGGAGACCTGGGACCGAAACATCGGGGTCAACCTCACCGGCGTGTTCGACACCACGCGCGCCTTCCTTCCGGCGCTGAAGGAAACGCGCGGAACTGTCATCAACATCTCTTCGGTCGTGGCCTTCACCAGCGCTTTCGCGCATGTCGGCTATGTCGCATCCAAGGGAGGTGTCCGCTCCCTGACGCAGGCCATGTGCCGCGAACTGGCGCCTTTCGGGATCCGGGTGAACGCCGTTGCGCCCGGCTACATCGACACCGCGATGGGCCCCAAGGACGATCCGAAGACGCAGGAATGGCTGCGCTGGCACTGTCCGATGGGCCGGTTCGGCGAGCCGCACGAAGTCGCCGGGCCGGTCGTGTTCCTGGCATCGCCGGCTGCGGGTTTCGTCAACGGCGTGACGCTGCCGGTCGACGGCGGCTACCTCGTCATCTGAGGCGGAGCCAGCGATGATCGTCGGCTTCGACCATACGAGCTTCACCGTGCCGGACCTCGACGAGGCGGTGCGCTTCTGGTCGGCACTCGGCTTCGCGGGGGCTGACATCGTTCGCCGCGACGCGCTTTGGGTGGAAAAGGTCACCGGTGTGCCGGGCGCCCGCATCCGCGTGGCGCATCTTTTTGGCCACGGACACCACATGGAGTTCATCGAATATGCCGGCGGTTCGCGCGATCCCGCCGCAGCGCTGCCCGACCGGCCAGGCGTCGCCCATGTCTGCCTGAAGGTCGACGACATTTACGCGACGTTCGACACCATGCTCGCGGCCGGCGGGCGCCGGCTGGGCGAGATGACGGAAATCCGGCAGCCGGAGATGAAGCCTTGCCGCGCCGGCTACCTGCGCGACCCGAACGGCATCATCATCGAACTTCTGCAGACGCTCGAGGCGTGAGCGGGGGCGGGCGAGACGGCAGGCAATCACCAACCCCGAAAACTGCCACCTCACACTCTCGCCCTCCGGGCTCGCCACCTCTCCCCCACCTTCGTGGGGGCGAGGAACCCAGGTTTTGCGAGGTCGCGATGCGTACGACTGGCGATTCCTCTCCCCTGGGCAGGGGGGAAGGTGGTTTGCGAAGCAAACCGGTGAGGAGTGTTTTCTCTTGGACGGCTGTAGTCGCGCTCAGAGCACCCAGATGCCGTTGTCGAGATCCGGCGCGGTGTTCTGGAGGTTTTCGACGCTGTCGGTGAACCAGATGAGGAGATCGTCCTTGCCCTGGCCGCTGTCGATCTGGGCGAGCCAGAAATCGTAGCCGGCCTGGTCCGCCTCGCGGTGCAGCACGTTCTGGTAGAGCTTGTTGATGTATTCCTCGTTGGTCGGGTTCTCGCCGTAGATGTCGATGTATTCGTTGGCGGTCAGGAAGAAGCTGGCGATGAATTCCTTGTCCTCGGTGGTGGGCGGGCCTTCGCCGCGGTCGTCCAGCACGTCGGTCCAGAACAGCAGGCCCGCCTCGTCCGGCGTGCGGCCGTAGGCGGCGGCGTAGATGCGGTAGGCAAACGACAGGTTCTCGCTGTCGAGCCCGTAGAGCAGGGCGCCGTCGGTCACGTCGACGCGCTCGACGTCGACCAGGATGTCGATGCCGCTCTCGCCCGGCTTCTCGACATAGACCTTGCCGTCGCTGAGCAGGTGGACGGTAAGCTCCTCGCGCGTCAGGTCGAACACGATGGTGTCCGTTCCTTCGCCGCCGAGGACGACGTTGTCGCCCGACCCGGCATCGAAGGTGTCGTCGCCGCCGGCACCGTCCAGCGTGTCGTTGCCGTCGCCGCCGGAAATGGTGTTGGCGAGATCGTTGCCGACGATCGCGTTGGCAAGCCCGTTGCCGGTGCCGCTCACCGCATCGCCGACCAGCCGCAGCGCCTCGATGCCGTCGCCGATCGCATAGTCGACACTCGCCACCACGAGGTCATAGCCGCCTTCCGGGCCGGCCTCGGTGGTCTGGTCGCCGGTATCGTCGACGACATAGGCGTCGTTCGCGCCCGAGCCCTCATACGTGTTTGGCCCGTCGACCGGGACCACATCGAGAAAGGTCACGGCGACGCCGGCAGCCGGCAGCCCGCCCTCGCCATACTGGTCGCCGAGCGCGTCCTCCACGTCGGCCTGCACCGTCGAATAGGCCAGCACGGCGCTGATCGTCAGGGCCGCGTCCTCGAGCGTGGGAATGAGGACCGCGTCGAGGTCGAGCGCCGAAAGTGCCGCGCCGAGCGTGGACGTGCCGCCGGGGCCGGCGAAATCGGCGGCGGCCACGAGGTTGAAGAGGTCGACATAGGCCGCCTTGGCCGCGTCGAAGCGATCCTGCGTGCCGGCCGCGGCGTCGAGCGCGCCGCTCAACGTGTCGTAGATCGCGACCGCCTGTTGGGACAGGCCGACCAGGTCGGCCGCGCGCGACAGCGCCACCAGCAGCTTGGCGTTGCCGGCCGCAATGTCGGCCGCCTCCAGAAGCGCATCCGATGTGTGGATGGCATCGTTGCCGAACACCTCGCCGGCGACGGCGAGCAGCAGATCGCGCGCGGCATCCACGTTCACGAACAGGTCGGACGCGGTGTTGGGGTGTTCGAGGTTGTAGAGCAGTTCGTCGGCGAGCGCGATCTGCAGCGGCGCGGTGGTGCTGCCTTCCGAGCCGGCGAAGACGGTGTCGTTACCCGTCACCGGCACGGCCGAGTAGGTGACGCCGAAGGTCTTGATCTGTTCGCGCTGGTCGTCGGTGAGGCCCAGCAGCACCAGCGTCTTGCTGCCCGCGGTCGTGCTGGCCGGGATGCGGAAGGTGTAGTCGGCGGCCTGCGAGCTGTTCTGCTGCGGAACGTCGATGGTGACGTCGATGGCGTAGGCGACCGATTCCGAGACGGTGTAGTTCAGCGTCGTGTACGGACCTTCGAAAGCCTGTCCGCCGCCGACGCTGACCGTGACGATCGGTCCCGACGGGTTGCCGCCGCCCTCGTCGTCGTTCTGGATGGTGAAGGTCGCCTGCGCATTGCCGGCCACCGTGCTGGTGGCGAGGAGGTTGATCGTTTCGTTGGGTTCCACGTCCTCGTCGCCGAAGATCGTGATCGGGATGAGAACCTCGGTCTCGAGGGCCTGCATGACGATCGAGGTGTCGTCGATCGAAAAGTCGTTGCCTTCGCTGGCCGTGCCGCTGGCCCCGGCCGAAATATTGATGGTGTAGTCCTGCGCGAACGCTTTGGAGGCGGTGATCTTGACGTAGTGGGTGACATCGCCGTTGCCCTCGGGGACCGACACCGCCTCCATCGACAGCGTCGGGCTGTCCTCGTCGTCGTTCTGGATGGTGAACGTCGCCTGCGCATTTCCGGCCACCGTGCTGGTGGCAATGAGGTTGACGGTCTCGTTGGGTTCATGGTCCTCGTCACCGAAAACGGTGATCGGTATGAGCACCTCGGTCTCGAAGGCCTGCATGACGATCGAGGTGTCGTCGATGGAAAAGTCGTTGCCTACGCTGGCGGTGCCGCCGGCGCCGGCCGAAATTTGGATCGTGTAATCCTGCCCGACCGCTTCGGAGGCGGTGATCTTCACGTAGTGGGTGAGTTCAGAATCACCCTCGGCGACGGCAACCGTTTCCATCGACAGCGTCGGGCTGCTGTTTTCCTCGTCGTCGTTCAGGATGGTGAACGTCGCCCGGGCATTTCCGGCCAGAATGCTTGTGGCGGTGAGGTTGACGGTCTCGTTGGGTTCATAGTCGACGTCACCGGAAATGGTGATCGGTATGAGCACCTCGGTCTTGAGGGCCTTCATGACGATCGAGGTGGCGTCGATGGAGAAGTCGTTGCGGCTGGCCGTGCCGCCGGCGCCGGCCGAAATGTTGATGGTGTAGTCCTGCGCAACCGCTTTGGAGGCTGTGATCTTCACATAGTGGGTGACCTCGGAATCACCCTCCGCGACGGCAACCGTCTCCATCGACAGCGTCGGGGGGGGATCCTGGTCATCGTTCTGGATAGTGAACGTCGCTTGGGCATTTCCGGCCACCGTGCTGGTGGCGAGGAGTTTGATCGTTTCGTTCGGTTCCGTGTAGCCGTCACCGAAAACGGTGATCGGTATAAGCACCTCGGTCTCGAGGGCCTGCATGACGATCGACTTGTCGTCGATTGAAAAATCGTTGCCTTCGCTGGCGGTGCCGCCGGCGCCGGCCGAAATGTTGATCGTATAGTCGTGCGAGGCCGCGTTGGACGCGGTGATCTTCACATAGTGGGTGACCTCGCCGTTGCCCTCGAGGACCGACACCGTCTGCATCGACAGGGTCGGACGATCGTCTTCGTCGTCGATCGTGATGGTGATTCGGCCATTGTAGTTGGTGTTTACGGGCTCGTTGTTCATCTCCGTGACGACGTCGACATCGTAGTCGATGTAGAAGACCTCATCGCCTTCGTAGACGTTGTCGTTCACCGTCTCCAGAGTGTACTCGAATGCTCCCTCGCCTGCCGCGTCGACGTTTATCGGCACGTAATCGGTGTTGGCCTTGGCCGTGCCGGCAACCGTCACAGCGGTGCCGTCATAGGAAATCACCGCCTGCCTGGCCGTGTAGTCGTCGCCTTCCGCTATGGTGGCAGGAAAATTAAAGGTGGGCATGTTGCAAGAGCCTCCGCCAGTCTGCCGATTCCGGTTAAGGTCGGATGGCTTTCAACCGACATTCCCCAGTTTGCCAGCCCGTGCTGAGGCTATAGCCGAGATTCCCGCGAATCAACAGGGACTGGGCCCGCCTCTCGGGGCGCGCCTCCTTGGTGACGTTTGCCGCGTGTGCGCTCGGTTTGAACTGGACGCCGTCGAAAAGTGAACCGCTCCGCATCTTGGGATCGCCCGGGCCGGAACTTCCGGGATCGAGGCTCAGGGCGGGATGGCCGCCGATGAGCCTTGATGAGCGATATCGGCGGCTTGTTGCCGATCGCGCTGTGGCGTCTGAGGCGGCGCGACCGTTCAGAGAAGCCGCCACGGTCCTGAAGGGCGGCGACGCCTGCGAATGGCGATTCCTCTCCCCCGGGCAACGGGAGAGGTGGCGAGCCCGAAAGGCGAGACGGTGAGGGGGTGCTTGTCTAGATCCGTGAGGCGACAACCGCCTCCCAGGCAATCACAGCTGCTCCGGCCCACCGGCCGCGAAGTCGATCCAGCCCCACGCCGCAAACACCACAACCAATCCTCAGAGCACCCAGATGCCGTTGTCGAGATCCGGCGCGGTGTTCTGGAGGTTTTCGACGCTGTCGGTGAACCAGATCAGGAGATCGTCCTTGCCCTGGCCGCTGTCGATCTGGGCGAGCCAGAAATCGTAGCCGGCCTGGTCCGCTTCCCGGTGCAGCACGTTCTGGTAGAGCTTGTTGATGTATTCCTCGTTGGTCGGGTTCTCGCCGTAGATGTCGATGTATTCGTTGGCGGTCAGGAAGAAGCTGGCGATGAATTCCTTGTCCTCGGTGGTGGGCGGGCCTTCGCCGCGGTCGTCCAGCACGTCGGTCCAGAACAGCAGGCCCGCCTCGTCCGGCGTGCGGCCGTAGGCGGCGGCGTAGATGCGGTAGGCAAACGACAGGTTCTCGCTGTCGAGCCCGTAGAGCAGGGCGCCGTCGGTCACGTCGACGCGCTCGACGTCGACCAGGATGTCGATGCCGCTCTCGCCCGGCTTCTCGACATAGACCTTGCCGTCGCTGAGCAGGTGGACGGTAAGCTCCTCGCGCGTCAGGTCGAACACGATGGTGTCCGTTCCTTCGCCGCCGAGGACGACGTTGTCGCCCGACCCGGCATCGAAGGTGTCGTCGCCGCCGGCACCGTCCAGCGTGTCGTTGCCGTCGCCGCCGGAAATGGTGTTGGCGAGATCGTTGCCGACGATCGCGTTGGCAAGCCCGTTGCCGGTGCCGCTCACCGCATCGCCGACCAGCCGCAGCGCCTCGATGCCGTCGCCGATCGCATAGTCGACACTCGCCACCACGAGGTCATAGCCGCCTTCCGGGCCGGCCTCGGTGGTCTGGTCGCCGGTATCGTCGACGACATAGGCGTCGTTCGCGCCCGAGCCCTCATACGTGTTTGGCCCGTCGACCGGGACCACATCGAGAAAGGTCACGGCGACGCCGGCAGCCGGCAGCCCGCCCTCGCCATACTGGTCGCCGAGCGCGTCCTCCACGTCGGCCTGCACCGTCGAATAGGCCAGCACGGCGCTGATCGTCAGGGCCGCGTCCTCGAGCGTGGGAATGAGGACCGCGTCGAGGTCGAGCGCCGAAAGTGCCGCGCCGAGCGTGGACGTGCCGCCGGGGCCGGCGAAATCGGCGGCGGCCACGAGGTTGAAGAGGTCGACATAGGCCGCCTTGGCCGCGTCGAAGCGATCCTGCGTGCCGGCCGCGGCGTCGAGCGCGCCGCTCAACGTGTCGTAGATCGCGACCGCCTGTTGGGACAGGCCGACCAGGTCGGCCGCGCGCGACAGCGCCACCAGCAGCTTGGCGTTGCCGGCCGCAATGTCGGCCGCCTCCAGAAGCGCATCCGATGTGTGGATGGCATCGTTGCCGAACACCTCGCCGGCGACGGCGAGCAGCAGATCGCGCGCGGCATCCACGTTCACGAACAGGTCGGACGCGGTGTTGGGGTGTTCGAGGTTGTAGAGCAGTTCGTCGGCGAGCGCGATCTGCAGCGGCGCGGTGGTGCTGCCTTCCGAGCCGGCGAAGACGGTGTCGTTACCCGTCACCGGCACGGCCGAGTAGGTGACGCCGAAGGTCTTGATCTGTTCGCGCTGGTCGTCGGTGAGGCCCAGCAGCACCAGCGTCTTGCTGCCCGCGGTCGTGCTGGCCGGGATGCGGAAGGTGTAGTCGGCGGCCTGCGAGCTGTTCTGCTGCGGAACGTCGATGGTGACGTCGATGGCGTAGGCGACCGATTCCGAGACGGTGTAGTTCAGCGTCGTGTACGGACCTTCGAAAGCCTGTCCGCCGCCGACGCTGACCGTGACGATCGGTCCCGACGGGTTGCCGCCGCCCTCGTCGTCGTTCTGGATGGTGAAGGTCGCCTGCGCATTGCCGGCCACCGTGCTGGTGGCGAGGAGGTTGATCGTTTCGTTGGGTTCCACGTCCTCGTCGCCGAAGATCGTGATCGGGATGAGAACCTCGGTCTCGAGGGCCTGCATGACGATCGAGGTGTCGTCGATGGAAAAGTCGTTGCCTTCGCTGGCCGTGCCGCTGGCCGAGATGTTGATCGTGTAGTTGTGCGAGGCGGCGTTGGAGGCGGTGATCTTGACGTAGTGGGTGACATCGCCGTTGCCCTCGGGGACCGACACCGTCTCCATCGACAGCGTCGGGCGGTCCTCCTCGTCATCGATCGTGATTGTGATTCGGCCATTGACGTTGGTATTGACGGGGGCGCCGTTGAACTCCGCCACGACGTCGACATCGTAATCGACGTAAAAGACCTCGTCGCCCTCGTAGACGTTGTCGTTCACCGTCTCCAGCGTGTATTCGAAGGTTCCCTCGCCGGCCACGTCGAGGTTAATCGGCACGTAGTCGGTGTTGGCCTTGGCGGTGCCGTCAACGGAGACGGCGGTTCCGTCGTAGGAAATGACATCCTGGCTGGCGTTGTAGTCTTCGCCTTCCGCTATTGTGGCGGCAAAATTATACGTGGGCATGTTTCGGAAGCCTCCGCCAGTCTGCCAATTCCCGTTGGCAGCCTGCCAATTTCGGTTGAGGCCGGGAGGCTTTCAAAAAAATGTACTTTACGCAACCCCTAAAAAGCCTTCGCCTAGGACTGGCATTTCGGTCGAAGACCGCAATTTATGATTGAAAACCTTGGGCGCTACGTGGACGAACGGCGCTCTGGTTCAAGCGAAAGTCTCGGGCGGGACGATATGCCCGCGTGGGACACGCCTGTATAACCGCCGCTCCGGTATCCCTCGATTCCGCCCCTCTTCCCGGATCTCCACGCGATGCATTTCGTTCCTCCGGCCGTTCGCGGTCCCCTGTCAATGATGACAGCGACCTGCTCCTACGTGATCTGCGACACGTTCATGAAACTCGCGACGGAGGGGCTGCCGCCGTATGAGGTGCTCGCTCTGCGCGGCGTCGCGGCGCTGGTCTGGAGCGCCCCGCTGCTGCTCTCGCTCGGCATGGCACGCCAGGCGGCGCTGATGTTCGAGCGGCGGGTGCTGGTCCGCAACCTGATGGAACTGCTCGCGATCCTGGCCTATGTCGTGGCGTTGGCAAACATGCAGATCGCCGACGCCGTAGCGCTCGGCCAGATCACGCCGCTGCTTGTGCTGATCGGTGCGTCGTTCATCTTCGGCGAGCGCATCGGCGCCCTGCGCAGCGCCTTGATCGGGATCGGCTTCGCCGGCGCATTGATGGTGGCACAGCCAACCATGCAAGGCATTTCGGTTTTCGCGTTCCTTGCGCTCGCCAATGCCATATTTTCGGCGGCGCGCGATGTCGCCGGCCGCCGCGTCCAGCATCACGTTCCCGGAATGATCGTCGCCGTCTCTGCCGTCGTGGTCGTGCTGGTCGGGGCAGGCGTCATGCATCTTCTGTCGGAGGAATGGGTGCGCCCGAGCCTGCGCCACCTCTTGCTGCTCGCGGCGGCTGGGTTTTTCCTGGTCTTCGGCCACTTCTTCATTTTCATGGCCTACCGGATCGGCCCGACTCGTGCGGTGGCGCCGTTCTACTACTGCTTCACCGTATGGGCGATGATCTCCGGCCTGCTCGTCTTCGGCCAGTTCCCGAATGCGCTGGCGGTCGTGGGAATCCTGATGGTCGTGTCGAGCGGCCTGGCGATCGTTCTGCTCGACCAGCGACGGCGCCGGCCGACCGTGGTCGCCTGACGCATGCGGCGGCTTAAAGCCAGGGAAAATCCTCGCCGACCTGCGCCATCGCGTATTTGAGCTGGTAGTTGGTGATCGCCGCGATGTAGGCGTCGTAGCCTTCCGGGCTCTTCTTTTCGAGCCCGAGTTCGAATGCCTCGTACCATGCGACCATGAAGAAGAAATCGCGCCGCGCGATCCGCTTGTGCTCGCTGCCGCCGACATCGAAATAGGGGAAGCCGAACGGCGCCATCAGACGGTCCATCAGTGCCTCGATGCGGTCGGTCGGGCTCCACTCGCTGCTGGTCCGGCCGATCTTGCGTGCCTCGTCCGTGAAGTTCGAGACCAGGCCGTCGCATTCCGACAGCGCATAGGCGACGTGGTCGAGTTCGTGGCGCATCGTCTTTGCGCGGATGCCGGAGAAGGATGTGCTCCAGTGGCCTCCGCGCACCGTTCCGTCGGGCAGGATCTCGCCATGGTGGCAGTCGAGGAACTTCTCCGCTGCACTGGCGCCCTTCGCCTTGAACGCATCGTACATCGGCGCGAACGCCGACAGCGGATCGTAGCGGTTGCGCGGCTGCACCCAGATTCGCGCATCCACCTCCGCGCGCGTGAAGGTGAAGTCGAAGCGGCCACCCTCGCCGGGCACCACGTTTATCGTGAGGAAAAGCTGGAAGGCCGACGCGCCGCGCGCATCCGTCATGACCTTTTCCACCACCTGCAGGTTTTCGAAGGCGATGGCCGGCTTGTCGGGCGTGCCAGGTATCTTCAGGTCGCTGTAGCGATAAAAGATATTGGTGCTTTTGAGCTTGCCCGCCGGCGGCACTTCGGTGAAACCGGCGCGCAGATCCTTGAAGTAGGGTTCGGCCACTTTTGTCGCCCCCGTTTGGCTTGGAAATCGGCGTACGGGCAGGCAATTCCGTATGCGAACATACAACGGTCCGATGCACGCCGCCAGCGGGCTCGCTTGCGCAGGATGAAGCAGTCGTTGATCGGCCGAGGCCGCCGGGGGCGGCGGCCCGCCGCTAGTTGCCGCCCATGCTGGCGCGCATGAACGCACCCGCCTCCGCGAGCGCGCGCCGTCCTGCTTCCAGCCCGCCGTTCCACAGCGGGAAGGCGTGGATCATCGCCGGCCAGACCTCAAGCCTGACAGCCACCTCGGCAATGCCGGCCGCTTCGGCGAGCCGCGTCGCGTCCGACAGCAGCGTCTCGTCCGATCCCACCTGGATCAGCAGCGGTGGCATGCCGGCGAGATTGGCATAAAGCGGCGAAACCAACGGATTTCTCCGGTCGATGCCCGGAGGCGCGTAGGCGGCGGCGAGGTCCTCGAGATAGGCACGGTGGATTAGCGGATCGACCGCATCCCTGCTTGCCATGGTGGCGCCGGACATTGTCAGGTCCGTCCACGGCGACAGCAGCCAGCCGCAGGCGGGAAGCGCCTCGCCGGCCGCGAGCAGGCGCTGGAACAGGCATAGCGTCAGTCCGCCTCCGGCGCTGTCCCCGCCGACCACGATGTTCTTTGCCGCATAGCCTTGGTCCCGCAGGAAATGCCAGGCGGCGAGGGCGTCGTCCGCGGCGGCTGGAAACGGATGCTCCGGCGCCAGCCGGTACTGAACCGCGAAGGTGCGCATGCCGGCAGCCCGGCCCGCCTCCGTGACCAGCCGGCGGTGGCTTTTCAGCGACCCGGAACAGTATCCGCCGCCATGGAAATAGATCAGCACGCGGCCGGCATCGCTGTCCGGCGCGATGGACCACTCCGCCGAAAAATGCTCGAAACGCACCGGCTCCAGCCTGATGTCGGTAGCGACCGGCCAGGCCGAACCGACTTCCTCGATCCGTTGCCGGCGCTCCGCCCAGCCGATCGGCCGCGGCTTCGCGGCGAGCATGGCACGGATCGCATCGATTTCACGTCGCTCGACCAATTTCTGCCTCCGGCTGCCCCGCCGCATCCTGTGCCGGATTGGCGCGAGGGGCAACCCGCGCCGCTCAAGACCGGGTGGCAAAGGGCGCGGGCCGGCAAATCGTACAGGATCCCACCTGCGCCAACGCCTGCGGCTTAATGGTTTCTTCGTCGCTCGGGGCTAGCATCCCGAGGCGGGAAAAGGCATGAACAGCGGCGCCAACAGGCTTGGACGGGCGCCGGGATTGCATTAGTTTCGCCGCGCCCCGCCGGGGCTGGTCAATCTTGGTACAGGTTCGCCCCTTGCGGTTCGACAATCCGGCCGAAATGTTTCGCTTTCTTCTGCGCGGGCTGCTTCTGGCTGCCATCGCCGCGCTGCTTGCGGCTTGTTCGACCACGCAGGATTTCGCCGTCCCCGTTACCACGACGATCCCGCCGACCTCCGGCAAATACGCGGCAATCGTCGTCGATGCCGGTAACGGCCATACGCTCTACTCGGTCAACTCCGAACTGCCCCGCTATCCGGCGTCGCTCACCAAGATGATGACGCTCTACCTCCTGTTCGAACAGATGCAGCAGGGGCGTATCACCACCGCGACACAGATCCCCGTGTCGGCCTACGCGGCTAGGCGCCCCCCGACCAAGATCGGCTTCCGGCCTGGCGACACGATCGACGTCGATTCCGCGATCAAGGCGCTGGTGGTGAAGTCGGCCAACGACGTCGCCGTGGCGCTCGGCGAATTCATGGGCGGCAGCGAGGACCGGTTCGCCGCCATGATGACGGCGCGGGCACGCCAGCTCGGCATGACCGGAACGACGTTCCGCAACGCGTCTGGCCTGCCCGACCCGGACCAGCACACCACGGCGCGCGACATGGCGCTGCTCGGGATGGCGCTCCGGCAACGCTTCCCGCAATACTACGACTATTTCTCGGTCACCAGTTTCACCTATCGCGGCCGCCTGATCCGCGGCCACAACGACCTGATCGGCCGCGTTCAGGGCGTCGACGGCATCAAGACCGGCTATGTGCGCGATTCCGGCTTCAACATCGTCACCTCCGTCAACGAGGACGGACGCAAGCTTGTGGCGGTGGTGATGGGCGGCGAGAGCGCGCGCCTCCGCAACGCCGAGGTGGAGCAGCTGGTCCTGCGATACTTGCCGGAAGCCTCCCGAAACGCAGCGACGCTGCAGTCTTCACCGCCGCTGCATCGCTAGACTGTCGGCCGCGGCCCCCGGACTATTTGAGGTCGGCATCCCGACGATCGACCCGTGCATGCGCGGCGGGAGTCGCCGCCTTGGGGATAGTGTTTGCGCGGGACTCGAACCCCGTGGGAAGTTGCAGATTGACTTTCGGCGCCAACGGTTGGAAATTTTATCGAACGGTCAAAAAAGCCGATGGGTGTGCAGTGCCCGCCATGCGACAAGCCGCAAGGGCGCATTGTGGTTCCTCGAATTGCAGGTGACGGCCAGTCGTGAACGCGCTCACAAGGAAGCTGCCTGGTCGCGACCCCTCTCACCCCGTGCGCCCGGCACACGAGGAGGCAGCGCTTGCCCTGCGCGATGCCGCGGCGGCTCTGCGCGACCGGCATTGGGGTCGCACCATCAGCTACTCGCGAAAAGTGTTTATCCCGCTGACCACGATGTGCCGCAATACCTGCGGCTATTGTACGTTCGTGAAGCACCCGCATGAGCCCGGCGCCAATTACCTGACGCCGGACGAAGTGCTGGAGATCGCGGTGGGCGGCGAACGCCTCGGCTGCAAGGAGGCGCTGTTTTCGCTCGGCGAGCGGCCGGAGCGGCGCTATCCGCAGGCGCGCGCCGCGCTGGCGAGGCTCGGATACGAGACCACCGTCGACTATCTCGTCGCCGCCTGCCGGCTGGTGCTGGAGCGCACCTCGCTGATCCCGCATGTCAACGCCGGCACGCTCAGCGAGGACGAAGTCGCGCAATTGCGAGACGTCTCCGGCTCGATGGGCATGATGCTGGAGAATTCCAGCAAGCGGCTGATGAAGCCCGGCATGGCGCACCATGCCTGCCCGGACAAGGCGCCGCTGCTTCGGCTGCGCACCATCGAAGCGGCAGGAAAGCTTGGCGTGCCCTTCACCACCGGCATCCTGATCGGCATCGGCGAGACCTGGAAAGAGCGCGTCGCGAGTCTTGAGGCGATCAACAATATCCACCTTCGCCATGGCAACGTACAGGAGGTGATCGTCCAGAATTTTCGTGCCAAGCCGGGCACCGCGATGGCTGGATGCATTGAGCCCACGCATGCGGACATGCTTGACACGCTGGTCGCGGCCCGCCTGATCCTCGACCCGACCATCAGCCTGCAGGCGCCGCCCAATCTCGACGACCGCTTCGAGGCCTATATCGGCTGCGGCATCAACGACTGGGGTGGCATCTCGCCGCTGACCGTCGACCACATCAATCCGGAGCGCGCCTGGCCGGCGCTGGCGGAGCTGTCGAGGCGCACGGCCGCGGCAGGCTATCGGCTGGTCGAGCGGCTGACCGTCTATCCCTCCTACCTGAAGTCGGCCGACCTCGCGCTCGCCGGCCCGCTGTCGCGCCTCGCCGGCGCCGACGGCCTGGCGCGCGAACAGTTCGTGAGCTGAGCGATGGACGCGCGGTTGGACCCTCGGCGGATTGATGGGTTGGCGGACGCCTCCACGCCGTCATCCTCGGGCTTGTCCCGAGGATCTTCGGCGTCTGGGAAGTCCTTGACGTCGCCTGGCAATCCGGAATCTCCGGTCGTGTCGATGTTGGGCGTTAATGATCTCCTGACAACAGAGCCTCGGGACAAGCCCGAGGATGACGGTTTTGGAGGGTGTGTACCTACCCTCAGCCCGGCCGCCCCGCCTTCGTTCGTAGCGATCGGCGATCGTGTTGGCTGCTCCAAGGGCTCGAGCGACCGCCCCGACCTCGATACCGCGCTTCAGGCAGCCTCTCCGGCTATCCGGAAAATCCTCGAATCATCCCTCGAAGGCCGCGAAATCTCGCGCGACGAAGGCGAACTTCTGTTCCGCAGCAAAGGCGCCGATCTGACCGCGCTGCTCTCCACCGCCGACGCCAGGCGCCGCGAGCGCGTCGGCGACCGGGTGACTTTCGTCGCCGTGCGCAACATCAACTTCACCAACGTTTGCTACATGGCCTGCCAGTTCTGCAATTTCGGCGTCCGCAAGGATGCCGGCGGCGCGGAACTGCTGTCGCTGGACCAGGTCGCCGACCGCGCCGAGGAAGCGTGGAACCGCGGCGGCACGGAAGTCTGCATCCAGGGCGGGCTGCACCCCGACATTCCCGGCGATCATTATCTGAAGCTCCTCCAGGCGGTGAAAGCCCGCGTACCGGAGATCCATGTCCACGCCTTCTCGCCCTTCGAGATCTGGTACGGCGTCAGGAAGACGCGCATGCCGCTCCCCGACTATCTCGCCATGCTGAAGGATGCCGGCCTCGGCTCGATGCCCGGCACGGCGGCCGAAATCCTCGACACCGAGATCCGGCTGCAGCTGACCCGCAACAAGCTGTCGGCGCAGGAATGGGAGACGATCATCCGCGCCGCGCATGCGGCCGGCATCCGCACCACCTCGACCATCATGTACGGCCATATCGACGGGCCGGCGCACTGGGCCGCGCATATCGACCGCATCCGTTCGATCCAGAAGGACACCGGCGGCTTCACCGAATTCGTGCCGCTGGGCTTCATCCACGACAAGACGCGGCTGTTCCGCGATCATCCCGGCGCGCGGCCGGGGCCGAACCGGAGCGAAAACCTGAAGATGCATGCGGTGGCGCGCCTCATGCTCGCCGGCTTCATCGACAACATCCAGGTCTCGTGGGTGAAGCTGGGGCCCGAGATGGCGCAGACGATGCTCGCCTGCGGCGCCAACGACCTTGGCGGCACGCTGATGAACGAGAGCATATCGCGCGCCGCAGGAGCAAAGCACGGCCAGGAGATCACGCCGGCCGAGATGGTGCGCATCATCCGCGCCGCCGGACGCGTGCCGGTCCAGCGCAACACGCTCTACGAGGCGGTCGAGGACTTTTCGGACCACGATCCGGCCGAGATCGCGCCGATGGTCGCGCGCGCCGAGGGGGCCAGCCCGGTGGCCTTCCTGGATCGGCGCAACATGCCTGTTCCGGCCGAGTAGAGATGGCCGGCTGGAGGAAGGTCGTGCTGCTCGCCGGCGGCGTCGGCGGCGCCCGCATGGCCGAGGGGCTGGCGCGGGCTTTGCCGGCCGGGGCGCTGACCGTGATCGCCAATGTCGGCGACGACGAGCGTTTTTATGGCCTGCATGTCTCGCCCGACATCGACACGCTGATCTACACGCTCTCCGACCGCATCGACCGCAGGCAGGGCTGGGGCGTCAAGGACGACGAGGTGCGGGCGCTGGGCGTGCTCCGCGACCTTGGCGCGCCGGTGTGGATGAAGCTCGGGGACGCTGATTTCGGCCTGCACATCTGGCGCTCGTGGCGGCTCGGCCAGGGCGCGACGCTGACCGAGATCACGGAAGAGGCCGCGCGCCGCTTGGGCGCCTCCGCGCGCGTGCTGCCGGCGACCGACGACCTCTTGCAGACCAAGCTGCTGACCGACGAAGGCTGGATGGATTTCCAGCCCTGGTTCGTCGGCCGCCGCTGCGAGCCGCGCGTTCGCGAACTTCGCTACGAGGGCGCCGCCCAGGCAACCGCAAGCGCTGCCGCCCTGGCCGCGATCGCCGAGGCCGAGGCCATCATTTTCGCGCCGAGCAACCCGCTGCTGTCGATCGAGCCGATCCTGTCAATCGCGGCGATTCGCCAGGCCGTCGCCGCCTCGTCTCTGCCACGCGTCGGCGTGTCACCGTTGATCGGCGGCAAGGCGGTGAAGGGCCCGCTGGCGCGGCTGATGGCTGATCTTGGTCTTTCCAGCACCGCCCACGCCGTGACCCGGCGCTATGCCGGTCTGCTCGACGCGTTCGTGGTCGACACCGGCGACGACGAGGACGCCGCGGCGATCCGCGCTGATGGCCTTTCGGTTCTGGCCACCGACATCATGATGCGCGACCCGGCCGATGCCGCGCTGCTGGCGTCCGAGGTGATGCGCTTTGCCGCCGGCTTTGCCCCCGCCTCTCGAAGGCCGGCCCCGTGACCCTCGCGGTCGCCATCCTGATGAAGGACCCGGCAGACGCGAAGACGCGCCTGCGTCCCGCGCTCGGCGACGACGCGCGCGAAAGACTGGCGCTGCTGCTGTTCGAGAACACGCTCGCGTTCTTCGCGCGCGTGCACGCCGGCCGCCCGCTCGGCGTCGTCACGCCGTCGCCGCGCATCGCCGCGCACGCCTATGCCAAGGGCGCCGCTGTCATCGACGAACAGGGCAGCGTCGGGATCAACGCGGCCGCCTCCCGGGCGGCGGAGTGGGCAAAGGAGATCGGCGCCGCGTCGCTGCTGGTCGTTCACGCCGACATCCCGGCCCTGGCCGATGCCGAGTACGCGGCGATGGTCGAGGCTGGTGCGCACCATGCCGTGGTGATCTGCGAATCGGTCGACGGCGGCACCAACGCGCTGCTTGTCTCGCCGCCCGCGGCCATCCCGTTCCGCTTCGGAGAAAAATCAGCGGCGGCGCACGAGGCGGCCGCGCGCGAAAAAGGCCTGACGAGCGCGCGGCTATCGCTGCCGCTGCTGTCGCGCGACATCGACACGCCTGACGATCTTCTCCGCCCGCCGTCGCCGGCCGTCGGGCTGGAGATGTTCGCCGTCGCCGGCATCCCGGAAATTCTGGCCGGCAGCGACATCGCCGCGCTCGCCGCCGATGCTCTGAAGCAGTCCGGCCGCACCCTGCTTGCCGGCGACATTGTCGTGGTGGCGCAAAAAATCGTGTCGAAAAGCGAGGGGCGCATGTTTGCCCTGGCGGATTATTCGCCGTCGCCCGAGGCGGAAAAAATCGCCGCCGACATCGGCAAGGACCCGCGCAAGGTCGAGGCGATCCTTCGCGAGTCGACCGCGGTGGTGCGCACGCGGCGCCAGCCGCCGGACGGGCTGATCATCACCCGCCACCGCCAGGGCTGGATCTGCGCCAATGCCGGCATCGACGAATCCAACCTCGGCGCCGGTCGCGACGGCATGCTGCTGCTCCTGCCGGAGGATCCCGACGCCAGCGCCGCGCGCATCCGCGCCGGCCTCGAGCAGCGCTTTGGCGGGCCGGTCGGCGTGATCGTCACCGACACGTTCGGGCGGCCGTGGCGGCAGGGTCTCACCAACGTCGCCATCGGCGTCGCCGGCGTGCCGGCCGTGGTCGACTGGACGACGCGCACCGACGCCTACGGCCGCGGCCTCAAGGCGACGCTGCCGGCCTTCGCCGACGAGGTCGCGGCGGGGGCGGGCCTGCTGATGCAGAAGGATGCCAGCCTGCCGGTCGTCGTGGTGCACGGCCTCGTGTGGCAGGACGACCCGAAGGCCAGCGCCCGCGACGTGCTGCGGGCGCATTCGCAGGAGCTTTTCCTGTGACCGCCCGTCAGCCTGATGCGGCGGCCGGCGGCTCAGCCGAACTGATTGCGCAGCCTCGGCAAAACCTGCTCGGCATAGAGCTTGATGAAGCGCTTCTGGTCGGAGCCGGGCGCGTGGAAGACGAGGTGCCGAAAACCCAGCTCGACATAGGGCCGGATTTTCTCGACATGCTCGTCGGGATCGCTGGAGACGATCCAGCGCTTGGCCGCGCGCTCGATCGGCAGCGCGTCGGCGAGCTTTTCCATCTCCAGCGGATCCTCCACGGACATCTTTTCCTCGGGCGACAGCGACAGCGCGGCCCAGAAGCGCGTGTCCTGCAACGCCCGTTCGCGGTCGGTGTCGAAGGACACCTTCATCTCGATCGTTCGGTCGATCGAGTCGGGCGCACGGCTGGCGGCCGCAAGGCCGGCGTCGACATTGGGCAGCAGCGTCTCGCTGTAGAGGTCCCAGGCCTTGCCGCTGGTGCAGATGAAGCCGTCGGCGACGCGCCCCGCATACTTTGCGATCATCGGCCCGGCGCCGGCGACATAGATCATCACCGGCTGGTCCGGCCGGTCGTAGATGGTGGCGTTCTCGGTCTGGTAGAACTGCCCCTCATAGGTCAGCCGCTCCTCGCTGAGCAGGCGGCGCATCAGGTCGACCGCCTCGCGCAGCCGGGCGAAGCGCTCCTTCAGTTCCGGCCACTCCATGCGGGTCGCCGGCACCTCGTTGAGCGACTCGCCGGTGCCGACCCCGAGGATGATGCGGCCCGGAAACAGCGAACCCAGCGTGCCGAAGGCCTGCGCCACGATCGACGGGTGGTAGCGGAAGGTCGGCGTCAGCACGCTGGTGCCCATCAGCACCCGCGAGGTGCGCGCGCCGAGCGCGCCCATCCAGGCCATCGCGAACGGCGCGTGGCCGCCGGTGTGGCGCCAGGGCTGGAAATGGTCGCTGATGAACACGCTGTCGAAGCCGGCGGCCTCCGCGGCCACCGAATTGTCGAGCAGTTCGCTCGGGCTGAACTGCTCCGCCGATGCCTTGTAGCCAAGTCTGAGCACGCAATTGCCTCCGCATCTGGACCGGCCGCCCACCGGCCGGCCGGATTTCATCGAGACGAACCTATCGCATTTTGCCGGGCCGCAGCGCCAGCCCGCTCATTGCCGGCATCGCCGCCGCCCCTTGTGCGCCGGCGGATTTCCGGCATCTAATCGCAGGAACGAACCCAGAAGGGGAGCAAGAAATGGAATTCGGGATCACGTTCAAGGGCTTCGTCGAGGCGGAGCGGGCCCGCTACCTGGTGCGGGCGGCCGAATATGCCGGCTTCAGTTACTGCTGGTTCTACGATTCCCACATCCTGTGGCGCGACTGCTACGCGGCCATCGCCATGTGCATGGAGCACACAAGAAACATGCGCTTCGGCCCGCTGGTGACCAATCCGGACGTGCGCGACTGGTCGGTCGCGGCCTCGATCTTCGGGTCGCTGTCCAAGCAGAGCGGCGGCCGCTTCGATCTCGGCGTCGGCCGCGGCGATTCCTCCCGCCGTGTCATGGGCTTCAAGCCGGCGACGCTCGGCCGCGTCGCCGAGTTCATCCACAAGACCAAGGCGATGGTGCGCGGCGAGGAGGTTGTCTACGGCGAGTCGCCGGAACCGGTGAAATTCCCCTGGGCGGTCGGCCACGACATGCCGGCCTGGATCGCCGCCTATGGCCCACTGGCCCTGAAGACGGCCGGTGAGCACGCCGACGGCGTCGTGCTGCAGATTGCCGAGCCGGGCCTGTGCAAATGGTTCACCGACCAGAGCATCGCGGCCGGCAAGGCGGCAGGGCGCGACATGTCGAAGTTCCGCTCGATGGCGGCCGCGCCCGCCTATTTCGGCGACAAGAAGAAGGCGATCGAGGCGACCAGGTGGTTCCCCGCGATGGTGGGAAACCACGTCGCCGACATCGTGGAGAAATACGGCAAGGATTCCGGCATCATCCCGCCGGCCTTCACCAGCTACATCGAGAAGCGGCGCGGCTACGACTATTCCAAGCACGGCCAGAGCGATAATCCGTTCCTCGACTTCATCACGCCGGACGTCGTGGAGGCGTTCTGCGTGCTCGGCGAGCCGAAGGACCATATCGCCAAGCTGCGCGAACTGAAGGCGGCCGGCGTCACCCAGTTCAACATCTACCTCGACAGCGGCGAGGAAGAGGACATCATCGCCCGCTACGGCCGCGAGGTGATTCCGGCATTTTCCTGAAGAAGGATCCCTGGAGACCGCCGCAACACGTACGACCGACCTGCGCCCTGCTCAGTTTCCGCTGGCGCGTCGCACCTTCCGCGCGAGCCCTTGTCCCATGATTTCGCGTCGCGCCGCCTCCGGAAGCTCCGAGAGGGCAGGCAGGTTCAGCGTGTCCTCGAACGAAACGAAACCGAGTGCCGGGCTGAAATCGGAACCCCAATGCAGATCGGCTGGCGGCACCCACTCCAGCAGCGCGTCGACGAACGGCCGGGCGGCAACATGCGGGGCGACCGGGTCGATCGCGTAGAGCCCTGAAATCTTCACGCCGACATTGCCCGCGCCGGCAACGCGCAGGAGCGGTTCCAGGATCCGGGTGGCTTCCGCCTGGCCGACACGCTTTTCCTGTCGGCCGGGCAGCCCGAGGTGCGAGAACAGGAACTGGCAGCCCTGGGCAGCGGCAACCGTCGCATCGAGTTTCCGGATCGCCGCAGGCCTGGCGTTCAGCGATACGATGGCGCGCCGATCTGACAGCAGGCGCCAGGTTACCCGCGGCCATCCTGCGAGCGCCAAAGCGGCGGCCTCGTCGGGCAGGTAGACGGCGATGCCGATGTGGCCCGCATCGAGCAGACCCGCGACAATGTGGGCCGGGGGCGCAACTGCCGCGTCGAGATAGGCGACGCTGGCGATCCACGAATGTGTCGTGGCAAGTTCCCGCACGAAGGCGTTGTTCGTCGGGTCGATGCCCTCGGCCTCGTAGCAGACGACCAGACCTCCATCGATGCCGTATGCTGCCATCAGCGCCTCGTAGGCCTCGATGTCGGAGCGGGATCCGAGCGGGGACGTCCCGGGAAAACCATTGTACCCGTGGCTGAACAGGTGCAGGTGGCTGTCGAAGATCATGGCCGGCGCAACGCTTCCATGATGCGCTCGGCGAGTTCCAGCCCGGCCAGCGCCTCGCCGGGCGAGACGGGCGACTGCGATTTCCCTGCGCGGACGCCTGCGACGAAGCACTCCAGTTCCGTCCGCAGCGGATCGTCGTCGCGGGCCAGGTCGATCCGCCTGGGCGTCGGCCCGAACACGTCGATGTGGCTGCCGACCTCGAGTTCCGCACTGCCGTCGGTGCAGAAGATTTCCACACGGTCGGGCGGGCAATTCGGCCCCGGATGCACCCATGCGGTGGAAAGCAGCCATTCGACGCCCGATGCGCTCACGACATGCGCCGTGGTCAGCGATGCGGCCGTGCCGGGCGGACCGCGGCGCGCCGACACCGCGACGGGCTCACCGGGGTCGAACCAGAGCGCGAGGTCGATGTCGTGCACCAGCGTCATCAGCACCGGGTCGATGTCCGGATAGCGCTCGGCGTGGCTGCGATCGCGGTAGCGCCGCGAAGAGAACCGCAACTGGTGGCCGATGGCGCCGGCCGCCAGCACGTCGCGCAGTGCGCGATGGCCGGCGGAGAAGCGCAGGATATGGCCGGGCTGCAGGAATGCGCGGCTTTTCCCGGCCGCTTCGCAGAGGCGCGCCGCCGCCTTGGAATTATCCGCCACCGGCTTCTCGACCAGCACGGGAATGTTGCGCCGGAGGGCCTCGATGGCCAGCGCCTCATGCGCGTTTGCGGGCGTCGCCACGACGATGCCGTCCGGCCGAAACCGGTCGATCAGGGCAAGCGCATCGGCATCCGCATCGGCCAGCGCGAAATTGGCCGCCGCCGCTTCGCGAGCTTCCGGCCGCGGCTCGGCAAGCGCGCTCTCCACCCCCATCGCCGCCAGCGTCCTGAGGTGCTCGCGCCCGAAGACGCCTCCGCCGGCAACCAGAATCCTCACTGCGCGATGCCTTCGGGGCCGCTGCCGCAGACGATCGCGCAGATGTGGCGGCTGCCGGCAAAGATCGGGTGGCGGCTGAGCAGCGCGGCGACGGAGGCCGCGCCAGAAAGATCCGCCGCGATCGAATATTCGCGCCAGAGCCATTGCGCGGCCGCAAGCATGTCGTCGTCGGAGATAAGCACCACGTCCTCGATCTGCGCCCGCGCCAGCTCAAAGACGCGCTCGTCGGTGCGGCGGCAGCTCATTGTCGCTACCTTGCTGGTCACCTCGGCGAGCGTCTGGACCGAACCCGCGTCGAGGCTCGCCTTGATGGTGGGCGAACCGAACGGCTCGACGCCGACGATGCGGATGTCGGGGCGCAGCGCCTTGACCGCCGTCGACAGGCCGGCGACGAGCCCGCCGCCGCCGATCGCCACCACGATCGTGTCGGCATCGGCGATTTGCTCCACGATCTCGAGGCCGAGCGTGCCCTGGCCCGCCACCACCAGCGGGTCGGCGAAGGGATGGAAGTAGGGCGCTCCGGTCTCGCGCGACCAGGCAAGCGCGGCTTGGTTGGAAATTGACCACTCCGGCCCGACGATGCGCACGTCGGCGCCCCAGGTCCGCATCTTGCGCACCTTGTCCGGCGACACCGTCTCCGGCACGAAGACCACCGCCGGGACGCCGGCGACATGCGCCGTGCGGGCGACCGCCAGCCCATGATTGCCGCCGGACGCGGTCACGATGCCCTGGCTGGGCGGTCCCTCGGCGCCGCCGAGCAGGCGGTTCATGGCGCCGCGCGCCTTGAACGAGCCGGTCACCTGCAGCAGTTCCAGCTTGAAGCTGACCTTCGCGTCGACCGGCAGCGGTTCACGGTCGGCCCTGGCCTCCATCACCGGAGTGCGTCGGACATAGGGCGCGATGCGGCCGCGCGCGGCTTCGATGTCGGCGATCGTGATCATCTGCACTCCAAGCCGATCACGCTCGCCGGATCGCGTCGATCCGCGCCGAAAGCGCTTCGGTCGCCGTCGCGTCGAGCGCGCCGAAGCGCATGGTAGCGCGGAAACTGGCGCCGGGCGCGATCATCACCAGCTGGCCCTTCTGCGTCGCCGCCGCCAGCCCGTCGGGCGCGGCGGTGGCCGGCAGCACGAGGCCCAGCGCATCCTGGTCGCCGCTGCGCGTCAGCCAGCGCACAGCATAGGGCAGTTCGTCGGTCCGGTGGCTGACAAAGTCGGCGCTGCCGTCGGGATGGCGATGCAGCGCATGCGCCCAGCCGTCCGGCCCGGCGGCGGCGCGCATCGTCAGCACCAGTTCCGGCTCCACCGGCACGCCCGCCCCAAGCGTCCGGTGCGCCGAGGGGTTGGCGGCGACATCGCGGTGATAGGCGCGCACGGCCTCCGGGGCGTCGTCGCCGAGCGTCGGCTGGCGGAGAATGATGTCGGAAAAATCGTCGCGGACCGTGTCCAGCAAAGTCGCGCCGTCGGCGGGACGGAAATTGATGTGGCCGAGATAGAGGAAGGCCATCGGCTTGGTCGCGTGGTTCTCGACCGCGATCGTAGCGTCGATCTCGGCCGATCTTTCGCGCACCCGGATGCGCGGACGGGCGACGAAATCGTGGTGGAAGGCCTGCGTGTCGCGCGCGCTGCCAGTAAGTTCCACGTAGCGGCCGGCCCCGTCCGCGCCGAAGATTAGCTGCGCGCTGTCATAGGGCAGGTTCGGCAGCTCGCCGTGCAGCGGGTGGGTGTCCGTCGGGCCGGGATTGCCCATCGAGGTGCCGCCGCAATGGATGAAGAACGCGCCGTAGGTGCGCAGGTAATCGCGCGTCGGGCGCGGCTCCGGAAACATCGAGCGCATGGTGAGTTCGCGGCCGAGGAAATGCGCGTCCCAGATCTGCTGGCCCTGGAAGGGCAAGAGCGTCAGACGGCCGGCGCCATTGTCGATGCGCAGCGCCTCGACTCCGGTCGGATAGCGAAAGGCCGTGGCGACAAGCTCGCCGGAGCGCGCAATGAGCCGCTGGCGCTCGCCGAATGCGGCGCGGTGCAGCTCGATCTCGACCGGGGCCGCCATCAGGAGAGCCGGCGCTGCGAGCGCGCGATGCGATTCGGCTCGACGGTGTGGCCCATCCGGGCGAGCAGTGCCTGCGAGGCTTTTCGCGCCTCGGCGAAGATTGCCTTTTCGTCCAGGTCCAGGAACAAGCCTTCCTCCAGCACCACCTTGCCGTTGATGATGACGGTGTAGACCGACTTCGAGCGCGACGAATAGAACAGGTTGCGGATGATGTTGGTGCTGGGCACCATTTCGGGCCGGTCGAGCGTGTGGATGACGATGTCGGCCCGCTTGCCGGGCTCCAGCGATCCGATCTGCCTTTCCAGCCCCACCGCCCGCGCCCCGGCCCGCGTCGCCATGGCGAGGCCGTCCTCCGCGACGAGGTAGGTGCGGTCCATGTGCACGTCGCGCGCCGTCAGCACGGCGATGCTTGCCTGCCGCCACAGGTCGAAATCATTTGACCAGTTGGGCGAATCCGAGCCGAGCGCGATGTTGGCGCCGCGCCGCCAAAGTTCGCCGTGGCGGCCGTGGACCGAACTGCCGTGCCCCCACATCATCGACGCCGCCGGCGCCCAGGCGATCGAGGTGCCGCGCTCCAGCAGCGCGTCGCACTCGGCGTCTGTCAGGTGGTTGGCGTGGCCGAAGGTGACGTTGCGGTCGAGGAATCCGGTCTCGAACAGGTGCACCAGCGGGTCCTTGCCGAAGCGCTGGCGGTCGGCCTCGGTATCGGCCGGGCTGTAGGATTGGTGTATGTTGAGCGTCACGCCGGCGGCGTCGGCGCAGGCCTTGGCCTCCATCATCAGCTCCTCGCTGGCGGTGCCGAGCCCGAGCACGGCCACATGGCCGGTCACCAGCCCATCCGGATCGGCGTTGCGCTCCAGCTGCTTGCCGAGTGTCGCCAGCGCCTCGGCCCTGGTCTGCGGCGCGCGCCGCAGCACGGTGTGCAGGCGCGCCTGCGCCGCGCAGGTGGCGCAGCCCTCCGCCGCCTCGGTCTTGCCCTGCGCAAAGCCCTGCGGCTGGTCCCAGATGAAGGCATCGCCCAGCACCGCGCGGATGGCGACTTGTTTCGCCGCCCGCGCCGCCATCTCCGGCACCAGCACCGTGCCGGCTTCCATGAAGCACGTGGTCCCGTTGCGCACCATCTCGACGCAGGCGAGCAGGACCGACAGGTATTCTTCCTCGTCGGTCACCGTGTTGTAGAAATGGCCCTCGAACGTGTCGAAGGACTTGCTCTCGACCAGATGATCCGGCAGGGCGCCGCGAAAAAGCTGGAACGAGGCGTGCAAATGGCATTCGACGAAGCCAGGATGCACCGGCGCGCCCTTGGCATCGATGCTTCTCGCGGCCTGATAGCGCGCGGCGATGTCGACATCGGCGCCGACCGCGAGAATGCGACCGTCGGCGCCGACGGCGACGGCACCGTCTTCGTGGATGGTCGCGTCATCGTCCATGGTGATGACGTAGCCGTGGCGGATCAGCAGTTTCGCTTCGGCCGGTGCGGTGCTCATTTGTTACCTATCCTCGACGATCGCGGCCGCGGTCTCGGCCCATGACAGGCTGACGGCGGCGCCGGCGTCCAGCCCTTCGGCCTCCTCGTCGCGCAAATCGGCCCAGACGAGCTGGTCGGATGCGAGCCGGACGCCAACGCGCACGCTGCTGCCAAGGTAGACGATCTCGGCGACGGTGCCGGCGAGGCCCGCAGCCCCCGGTGCCCGGTCGAGGCGCACCGCCTCGGGGCGCACCGACAGCGCGATTTTCTGGCCGGTCGCCCGGCCGTCACCATCGGCGGCCACCTTCATGGGCGCCGCCCCGATCGCGACCATGAGCCGGCCGTCCTCGCGACCGAGGACATCGCCCGACAGCAGGTTGGCTGCCCCGATGAAGTCGGAAACGAAAACCGAATTCGGCCGCCGGTAGATGTCGCGCGGCGTGCCTTGCTGCACGATGCGGCCGCCATTCATGATGGCGATGCGGTCGGACATCACCAGCGCCTCGGTCTGGTCGTGGGTCACGAAGACGAAGGTGGCGGCAAGCCGCCGCTGGATGGCGCGCAGTTCGAGCTGCATCTGCTGGCGCAGCTTGAGGTCGAGCGCCGACAGCGGCTCGTCGAGCAACAGAACGCGCGGCTCGCAGGCGAGCGCGCGGGCGAGCGCCACGCGCTGAGACTGGCCGCCGCTGAGCTGCGAGGGCTGGCGGTCGCCGAGCGCGTCGAGGCGCACCAGCGCCAGCATCTCGTCGACGCGCGCGCGGATGCGCGGCTGGTCCCAGCGGCGCAGCTTCAGGCCGTAGCCGATGTTTTCGCGCACGCTCATGTGCGGAAACAGCGCGCCGCGCTGGAAGACCAGGTTGGTCGGCCGCTTGTCCGGCGGCCGGCCGGTGATGTCCTCGCCGTGGATGTGCACAGTGCCGGAGGTCGGGTGCTCGAAGCCGGCGATGATGCGAAGCAGCGTTGACTTGCCGCAGCCGCTCGGCCCCAGCAGCGAGACGAACTCGCCGGCTGCGATCTCCAGGTCGACGCGCTCCAGGGCGGTCTGCGTGCTGAAGCGCTTGTGCAGCGCCGCGATCTCGACTTCGGGCCGGCTCATGCGCCCGACCTACGGCCGAGCCGGTTCGAGGCGACGACGAGACAGACCAGCAGGGCGAAAAGCAGCGTGGCGATGGCGTTGATCGACGGATCGACGCCACGCCGCATCAGGCCCCAGACGAGCACCGGCACGCTCTGCTGGTTGCCGATGTTGAACCAGGTGACGACGAACTCGTCGAGCGAAAGTGCTGCGGCAAGCAGCATCGCCCCGATCACCGAGGGGCGGATCAACGGGAAGGTGATGTCGCGAAAGGCCTGCCATGGCGAGGCGCCGAGGTCGCGCGCGGCCTCCAGCGTGCTGAAGTCGAAGGTTTCCAGGCGGGCATTCATGGTGAGCACGACGAAGGGCAGGCTGACGATCATGTGTCCGATGGCGGCGTTGAACAGGCCCTGCGGCTGACCGAGCACGCGGAAGAAGACGGCGAGCGAAATGCCGATCACCAGCAGCGGCACGATCGCAGGCAGAAGGCTTGCCGACACCAGCGCCGAGCGCAGCCAGAGCCGCTTGACGGCAACAAGGCCGAAGGCGAAGGCGACGCCGAGCACGCCGGAGAAGACGGCGGACGTCAGCGCAAGGATCAGGCTGTTCTGCAGCGCTGTCGTGATCAGGGGGTTGGCCAGCGCCTTGCCGTACCAGTCGAGCGTGAAGCCCTCGATCGGCAGCGAGAGACGTGGCGAATTGGTGAAGGAAAACAGCACGATCACCACGATCGGCGCGTAAAGGTACGTCAGCACCAGCGCCACGAAGGCGCGCGGCAGGAGGCTTCTCACCATCGCGTCGCCCTCGCGATCGCCTTGGTGACGACAAGGTACGAGACCAGCATGACCGCCACGACCACGAACGCCATGGCGGCGCCCAGCGGCCAGTTGGAGCCGATGCCGCGGAACTGGTCGGCCACGACATTTCCGATCAGCAGGCTCTGAGTGCCGCCGACCAGCGATGGCGTGACGAAGTCGCCGGCCGAGAGCAGGAAGGCGAAGGCGAATGCGGTGCGCAGGCCGGGCATCACCATCGGCAAGAGCACGGTGCGAAGCGTGTACGCGGGCCCGGCGCCGAGGTCGCGCGCGGCCTCCAGAAAATCGCGCGGCACGTTGAGCATCGCCGAATAGAGCGGCAGCACGGCAAGCGGCAGCAGCAGCCCGCTGAGCGTGATGACGACCGCCGTGTTGCTGTAAATTAGGAACTCCAGCGGCTGGTCGATCACGCCCAGCCACTGCAGCGCCGAGTTGAGCAGGCCCTGCTTTCCCAAAATGGTGCGCCAGGCGTAGATGCGCACGAGGTAGCCGGAAAACAGCGACAGCAGGACCAGCTGCAGGATCAACTGGCCGCGGCGTTCGAACACGAAGCGCATGCAGTAGGCGAGCGCGAAGGCGATCGGCACGATCAGCGCGGTGGTGGCGAAGGCGACGCCGATCGTGCGCAGCATCAGCACGCGGTAGAGCGGCGAGGTCAGGATCTTCCAGTAGTTCTCCAGCGTGAAGCCGGGGATGAGGACGAAACCCTTCGCGGTCCAGAAACTCAGCACGAACAGCGCCAGCACCGGCACGGCGAAGAACAGCGCATAGAAAGCGGCGGCCGGCAGCAGCGCCGCAAGCGGCCCGATGGCCGGTCGATCCGCTGCTGCAAGCCTGGTCGCCATGGTCTCCGTCGAGGCTCAACGAAACGCCGCACACATCATGAAGCGGCGGCGCGCCGAAGGGAATGCCGCCCCGGCACGCGGGACGCCCTCAGGACACCTTGAACGTTTGCCAGGCCTCGACCCAGGAGGGCGCCCCGACGATGTCGCCGTCCGGCTCCTGCGGCGGCACGACGATCTGCGTGCCAAGAATGCCGCCGCCGGGCTTGCGGACGTTGTCGTAGGGGAACATGCCGCGGATCGCCTCGCCCATCAGTGGGTAGGCCGCCTCGACGGTGCAGCCCGAAGCGAGTTCTGTCGCCAGAGCGGCGTTGGATTCCGGCTTGGTCATGAAATCGATGAAGGCGTAGGCATTGTCCGCGTTCGGCGCATCGACGGCGATGGCGTAGGCGTCGGACCAGTAGAATGTGCCGTCGACCGAGGGCGAGCCGACGACGAGTTCGACGCCCTTGTCCTTGGCGATCATCACCTGGTAGGCCCAGCCGCCGATACCGATCGAGGCGTCGCCGCGCACCAGCACGTCGGCCATGTCGCCATGCGAGGCGCCGATCGTGACCACGTTGGGCTTTACCTTCAGCATCGCGTCCAGCACCTGCTGCAACTGGGCTGCGGTGAGCCGGCTGGGTTCCGGCATGCCGAGCGAGGTCGCCCACAGCCAGATGTTGCCGAACGGATCGTCGAGCAGGACGAGTTGACCCTTGTATTTCTCGTCGGCGAAGTCGGTGTACTTCGCCGGCATCGCGTCCCATTTCTTCGGATTGTAGACGCATGGCTCGTCGCCCCAGATGATGGGGATGCCGTAGGTCTTGCCGTCCCTGACCAGCCACGGCGCGTCCTTGAAGGCAGGCCACAGGCCGGCCGCCGTCGGAATGCGGGCGAGGTCGAGCGGCTGGAACAGCTCCACATTCGCCTTCAGGATCGCCAGCTGGAAATCCTTGTTCGGCGTCAGGATGTCCATCGCACCGCGGCCGCCCGTGTTGAAGCGTGTCAACGCCTCGTCCGCGGCCGACTGGAAGGAGGCGTTCATCTTGATGTTGTTGGCCTCCAGGAATGGCTTGGCAACGTTGGCCCCGTGCTCGCCGTCCCAGCCGAGGAAGTTCAGCTCGCCGCCGAGCTTCGGCGTGTCCTGCGCGCTTGCCGGAAGCCCGAGCACGGTCAGGCTCGCCATGCCGGCGGCGCCCTGGATGAAGCTGCGGCGGCTGACGGCCGAATTCAGCTTCGCGTCAAGAAAAGTCCTGAGTTTCTCGTCCACGGTTGTTCTCCCTTCCCGTCTGGTGAGAGCGCCTCTGGCGGTTTCGAATCCCCTTGATGCCGGACTGCGCCGGCCTTGGTTGAGATTACGCGCAGTTTTGTATATGAAGTCAAGTGCCGCTTATGAAGCGGTGTTGCTTTTGTTGGAACCGTCCCGATGATGGCCAACCGAAGGTCGCGTTGGGCATCGGTAAGGCATCGTCCCGGAGAACAGGCAGCCCATGCAGCTACACGGCAAGGCCGCGCTCATCACTGGCTCCACGCGGGGAATCGGCCTCGCCATCGCAAGGCGCTATGCCCGGGAAGGCGCCACCGTCGCGATCGTCGGCCGCGACCAGAACGCGTGCGAGGTCGTCGCGGCATCGATCGTCGCCGATGGCGGCCAGGCGTTCGGGATTGCCGCCGACATCAGCCGCATCGCAGGCCATCAGGCGCTGGTCGACGCGGTGGTCGCCCGCGCCGGCGGAATCGACATCCTGGTCAACAACGCCGGTGTGGTCGACATCGAACCGCTGGCGGAGATCACCGAACGGTCCTGGGACCATGTCTGGGACATCAACGTCAAAGGGCTGGTGTTCCTGATCCAGGCCGTGTCGGCGCTGATGATCCGCCAGGGGCGCGGCGGCCGCATCATCAACATCTCGTCGGAATCCGGCCGCAAGGGCGAAAAATTCGTGCTCACCTACGGCGCGACGAAGGCCGCGGTGATCCACATCACCCAGAGCGTCGCCTTCGAGCTTGCCGGGCACGGCATCAACGTCAACGGCATCGCGCCGGGGGTGGTCCACACCGAGATGTGGGACGAGGTCGACCGGCGGCTCGGCTCGTTGCACGGACAGCGCCTGGGCGAGCTGACGCGCCAGTCGGAGGCGGCGGTGCCTCTCGGCCGCCTGGGCAAGCCGCAGGACATCGCCGGCGCCGCGGTTTTCCTCGCCAGCGACGATTCCAACTACATGACCGCGCAGACGCTCAACGTCGACGGCGGGAACGTTCCGAGTTGATAACCGGTGCTAACCCTGCAGTTCGGCGGCGATCTCCTCGCAGGCGATTTTCAGGCGGGAAAGCAGCGCCTCGAAGTTCGGCGGGGCGCTGCGTCGGCTCACCACCGCCACCGTCACGCAGGCGATGGCGCGCCCGTCTCCGACGAGGATGGGGCAGGCGATGTCGGTGACGCCGACGATGTCGCGGCTGTCGTGGATCACCGCGCCCTCGCGGCGCACCGTATCCAGTTCGGCCTGTAGCGAGGTCGGGTCAGGGCGGTCGCGCATCAATGTCAGGCATTCCGCGATCATTCGCTGGCGCACCGACGGCGGCTGGAAGGCCATCAGCACCAGGCCGGAATGTGCGTCGGCCAGCGGCCGTCGGTAGCCGAGCTTCAGCGAGAAGTTCATGTCCGCACCGCCCGATGCCGCGGCGATGACCACCGTCTCGCCACGATGGGCAACGACCAAGTGCGCGGCCTGGTGGACCTCCTCGGCGAAGCGTTCGACGATCGGCGCGGCAGTGGTGACGAGGTCGCGCGCCCGCGCGGTCTGCATGCCGAGGCCGAAAAGCTTGTTCGACAGCGTCAGCCCCTCGCCGCCCTCGTCGCGCTGCAGGTAGCCGCGCTTCAACAGCACGTGCACCATGCGGAAGATCTCGTTCTTCGAGCGGCCGAGCTCTTCGGCGATCTGCCGCGTACCCATCGGGTGACCTGCTGCGGCGAGCAGTTCGAGGATGTCGAGCCCCTTCTCAAGGGCCGGAGCGCTGTAGCTCGTTCGGTCGTCGCTCATAACCATCGCTTCATTAATGACGCTTGACGCTACATATGAAGCAACGATAGCCTGTCTGCCAAGAGGAGGTGCAGAACTTCGCGCCTCATGGTTCCCCAGCGCCGGCCCCCGGCGCGCCTGCCTTGCAACGTTCAGCGATTCCCGCATGTCCACAGCCCGCACCACAATCGACTTCGACCGCAAAGGCAAGCAGATCGGCTTCCTCGACATTCCGCATTCCCCGCACGAGGACGCGTGGGGGGCAACGCGCGTCCCGCTGGCCTGCATCGGCAACGGCAGCGGCCCGACCGTCATCCTGCAGGCGGGCAACCATGGCGACGAATATGAGGGGCCGATCACGCTCGGCGAGCTGATTCGCGATCTCGATCCGGGCACCGTGAGCGGGCGCCTGATTTTCCTGCCGGCGGTGAACACGCCGGCGGTGATCGCCGGGCGGCGCACCTCGCCGGTCGACGGACTGAACCTCAACCGCACCTTTCCGGGAGATCCCAACGGCAGTATCACGCAGCAGATCTCGGCCTATGTCAGCACCGTCATCATGCCGCTCGGCAACGCCTATGTGGACCTCCACTCCGGCGGCTCGTCGCTCAGCATCCTGCCCAGCGCGATCATCGAGCCGGCGGCCGACCCGGCGTTGCGCCGCCGCAACGTCGAGGCCGTGCTCGCCTTCGATGCGCCGCTGACTGTCGTCATCGACAATCTCGGCGAACCGCGCACCTCGACCGCGACGGCGGTGCGCGCCGGGCTCGTCACCGTCGGCACCGAGATGGGAGGTGGCGGCACCGTCTCGCTCGACGCGCTGGCCGTATGCCGGCGCGGCGTGCGCAACCTGCTCGGCCATTTCGGCGTGTTGCCGCCCACCGGAAAGGTCCCGGAGGCGCGGCCCGAGAACATCCTGCGCATTCCCGGGCACGACGGCTATGTGCTGGCGACCGCTGACGGGGTGTTCGAGCCGTTCCATGCGCTCGGCACCGCGGTCAGGGCCGGCCAGGAGGCGGGCCGCATCCACAATCTCGCCGACCCGGGGCGGCCGCCTGAGGTTCTGCGCTACGGCGCGGACGGGATCGTCTATGGCCGGCGCCAGCCGGGCAGGGTGGTGGCAGGCAACTGCTGCACCGCCATCGCCGCCCCATACCGAGGCGATCTGTCGTAAGCGCCGGCGTGTGGATCGGGCCGACGGCTTCCGGCGACGCGTCCGCAGGCCCGCGCGGGATCAGATGACCTGAAAACTCTGCGTCGGCTACCGTGGTAGCCCAAAGGCGCTCCTTTCTCGATCGTGCGCTTGGTGAGGGTCGCCGCGTTGTTCGGATGACGGGCCCGCCAGCGGTCTGGATCATCTCCGACCAGGCGGATAAGCCTTTGTTCCGCGTGTTATGGCGGCACCCTGCTCGCAGCGGTCGACCCGAACTTCGAATGGATCAGGCTCGCCCAGCGCATTCCCGTGCGCATTACGCTCGCCGACGTGCCCGCCGGTGTCGAACTCGCCGCCGGCATGTCGGCGACGGTGGTCGTCCATGCCCCTTGAAGCGCGGAAAGCGCGTGCCGCGGTTCCTGTCTCGTGGCATTGTCGTAGGCAGGCCTATCCCTCGCGCGATGGCGCTGGCATTCTGCCTGCCGCGGAAGTCACTTCGGACTGTCGCGGGTAACTGCACGTCGAACCCCGAATGGTGAGTGTGATGATCAAGCGCTGGATATTGTCGGTGGGACTGGCGACTGCCCTGCTGGCATCGCCGACGGTTTCCGTGCCGGAGGCGACTGCTCAGACCAGCGTCAACATCAACATCGGGGTGGGCACCAGTCTCAACCGAGGCCGAGGCATAACCTGCAGCCAGGGCGAGAGGCTTCTCCGCAACCGCGGCTTCCGGGATGTGCGACGCGTCGATTGCAGCGGCCGGTTCTTCATCTATCGGGCGTGGCGCGGAAACACGCGTTTTGAAATTTCGGTCAGGCGCAGCGACGGCCGCGTCGTCGACATGCGCCGGATCGGCAGAAGGTAGCGCGGCGCTCGAATTATCTGGTGTGGCCGCGCGCGGTGGAGTTTCCGGATCGGCCAGGCGCGGCGAATTGGAAACCCTTCGTCGCTCTATTCGGGGGCGAAATGGTGAGCATCCATCGCGCGACACGGAACACGCTGGTGGCGGTGACGCGGAGCGGGCGCCCGGCTCACAGACGAAATGTTCGTCATGCCTCGCTTTTTCGAGATCGAAGAGCTCGACATGCTGGCGATCGGCGCCTGGATTCTAGGGACGGGCGGCGGCGGGTCGCCTTATGCCTCGCACCTCGTCGCCCGGCACAGGCCCGGCGGATCGACACCCTCCAATCCGCCCGAACCTCATCCACAAGCCGCCGCCGACGGGCAGGCCTCATAGCTTTCGGCGGACGACATCCTGCAGCATGGCCTTGTCCAGCGTCAGGTCGGCGACGATCTTCTTCAGCCGGTTGTTCTCGTCCTCGAGCTGGCGCATCCGCTTGACCTCGGACGGCGTCAGGCCGCCGTAGCGCTTCTTCCAGTTATAGAACGTCGCGTCCGAAATCCCCGCCTTGCGGCATACCTCGGCGACCGCAGTGCCTTCCTCCGCCTGCCGCAGGATGAAGGCGATCTGCGCCTCCGTAAACTTCGACCTCTTCACGGAATCCTTCTCCCGATACCGGGATCATAAGTGGAAAATTCCAGCTCAGAACGCTCCGAAAAGCGGGACGCAGGTCACAACTGATAGTGCGCCACTTTCGAACATCGGAAAAGCTCTGCGCCTGTATGGGTGGTTAGTGAACGGGCCGCCGACTGGCGCGACACCGGCTACCGCCGACATGCACGTGGGACAACAGCGAAGAGAGCGCGCCGACGGTCAGCGGCATTAGGAGGACGATGCCCGCCGGCATAGCCCGGACCAACTTGGACTGCAGACTCATTTGCCCACCGTGCCTGCTTTGATCGTAACCTCCTTCGCCGCCCATGGCGACGATCGAAAACGCGAAGTTCACAGTGCCGGCCTTTTCGACGGTCGCATTCCCTGGACCGCCTTGCCTTCCTCGGCGATCCACGAACTCGTGACTCGATTGTCTTGCCTCGGCAATCAGCGCCATGGCATCCACGTCGCGCTTGTGCGGTCCGCTGTCGGCATACCTACCTAGTGGATCGGAAGGAGGTGCCTTAGGGCAACATAATAGAGCCTGGTCGATGGGCTGCGGAGCTGACTTGCACCAATGACGCCTCCGCTTTAGTAAACGTATGTTTGCAAACGAGGCGCGTTTGAAATCCGAGAGACCTTTGCGCTCCCAACCGACCCGCGACCGCATACTCGCCGCGGCTCGCGAAATCTTTGGGCGCGACGGATATGAGCGCGCGACCATACGGGCCATCGCATCGGCCGCGTCGATCAACGCATCGATGGTGATGCGCTACTTCGGCAGCAAGGAACTGCTCTTCGCCCAGGTCGCGGACCTCGACTTCCAAGGGGACTTTCTCGCGAAACTGCCCAGGGATCAGATCGGCGAAGGCCTGGTCCGGCACGTGCTGAACCGCTGGGAGGACCCGGAAACCGGTCCCGCGATGGCAGCGATGTTCCGTGCCTCTCTCACGCACGAGCCGGCGCGTGCACGCCTGGGCAACCTGTTCGGGGCGGAGGTTGGCCGCCTGTTCGCCGCGCTTGGCGTGACCCAGGCCTCGCCCGAGACCCCGCCGCTGATCGCAACCCAGATCCTCGGCTTGGGTCTGGCCAGATACGTTCTGCGTCTTCCCCCTGTCGTCGCACTGCCCGAAGATCTGCTCGTCAGCAGGATCGGGCGCGTCGTGCAGGACTATGTCGACGCTGCGCTGGCGAAGGGCTAGCCCCACCATCTGCCGTGTTGGACGTCGAGACCACTCACTAGCCCGAGTTGCGAGGGATTGATTGCGCCCGACAGCCGCCGCAAGCGCGCGGCGCGCTCGGATACGACCCGGGCACGCACGCCGATCACAAATTTCTTGTCCGCCTCCCCGTCAACGGAATTGCGGCCGAAACGGATGTGTGCAAACATTTGTTTTAACAATCCTGGCTTGCAACTCGGACGCTTCGGCCTCCGGTTGCAGCGCACGTGTCCCATTCAAACTGAACGGCTGCAGAGGAACTCATGTCGGTCCACTCCAGACTTATCCGGGGGCGGCTCGGGGTCGCTCCGGCCATTCAGCCGCATCACCTGGACCGGCAAGCCCTCCGCCCTGGCTTGCGCGGGATGCTGGCCACCACCACCGCTTTGATCGCGGTTGCGGCGCTTGCGTCTCCGGCCTTCGCACAGACCTGCACCCTGCAGGACGGCTCCTGCGTGATCTCGACGAACGGCGCCGACGGGCATGACGGGCCCGATGGGACGATCACCGAGAAGAACGGATCCTGGGGCACGGAAGGCTCGGCGGCCACCGACATCGTCACCACCATCGAGAATATGGGGGGCCTTGTTTCCTCCGGCGTCGCGTATTCCCCGATCAACATCACTGCTTTCGGCGGCAATGGCGGCCAGGGCGGAAACGCTTACGCGGACATTACGGAAAACAACTTCGGCGGTAATGGTGCCGATGGCATGGACGGCGGCGCGATCAACGCCACGATCACCACCAGCAACGGCTATGCCACCCCCGGCACGACCGGTCTGCCCATCAGCGGCGTCACGATCGCCTCGCTCGGCGGAGCGGCCGGCGGCGGCGGGGTCGCGAGTTCTCCAGAAGGCAGCATAGGCAATGGCACGTCCGGGACGGGCGGCGATGGCCAGAATGTCGTCGCAACGGTCGGGGGCAACTGGCAAAGCACGACCGGCGATGGACTCTATGTGGCCTCGATCGGCGGGGCCGGCGGCACCGGCCGGTCGACCGGCTTCGGTCTCGCCGACGGCGCGAATGGTGGCCAGGGCGGCAATGCGGGCTCCGTGCAGGTCACGGCCACCGGCATCTTCATCGGCGCGGCGGCGGGCGTGGAAGTCATCTCGGCCGGAGGTGATGGCGGCGACGGCGGAAACGGCGGCAACGGCGAGAGCGATGACGGCGGCGATGGCGGCAATGCCGGGAACGGCGGCAACGCCACGGGAACGCTGGCGACGGGCGCGCAGGTTCTCATGCAGCAGACTCCCGGGCCGGGTTTCGTTGTCGGTTCCTTCGGCGGCGCCGGTGGTGCCGGCGGCGCCGCCACCGGAGCCGGCGATGCCGGAGCCGGTGGCAATGCGGGGAACGCGGCAGCCATCATCAACGGACAGGTCACCATGTCCGGCCCCGGCCAGGGCTATGGCGTGCTGGTGCAGTCGATCGGCGGCGTCGGCGGCAATGGCGGCCGATCCGGCGCCTGGTTCAACCCGCAGAGCGGCAACGGCAATCAGGGCGGCACGGCCGGCACCGCGACGATCACCGGAACGGGGGCCTCCATCCAGACCGGGACCGATCAGGGTGTCGGCTTCCAGACCGCCGTTCTGGCTCAGTCGATCGGCGGCGGCGGCGGCGTGGGCCCCAGTTCCAAGGACGGGTGGGTTGCCATCGGCGGGGACGGTGGCAATGCCTCGCCAGGGAACACTGCAGGTGCCTCCCTGACCAACTCGACGGTTAATACCTTCGACTTCGCCTCGTCGGGCATCGTCGCCCAGTCGATCGGCGGCGGTGGCGGTGTGGGCGGCGATGCGACCAGTTCGGTGGGCCTGATCGTCAACATGGTGGTCGGCGGCAACGGCGGCCAGGGCGGCAATGCCGCCGACGCCTCCGCCGCTAACCTGGGCGCCGGCACCATCACCACCCTTGGTGATCAGTCATCGGGCGTAGTGATGCAGTCGATCGGTGGCGGTGGCGGCTCGGGCGGCGCCGGCTATGGCACCACCGTCAGCGGCTTCTTCGGCGCCTCGGTCGCTGTCGGCGGCGCCGCGGGATCGGGCGGTACCGGTGGGACCGTCAACGCGGCGCAGGCCGACAACAACTCGGGCAACATCCTGACCTCGGGGGCGCAGAGCTTCGGCATCCTGGCGCAGTCGATCGGCGGTGGTGGCGGGTCTGGCGGCGCTTCGACGGCCAAGAGCTACGTATTCTCGGGCGGGAATGCTCCGGGTCTCTCGCTCACGTTGTCGACCGGCGGCAGCGGCGGCGGTGGCGGTTCAGCGAGTACCGTGTTTATGCAGAATTCGGGCTTCGTCGCCACCACCGGCAACGGGGCGGCAGGCATGGTCGGCCAGGCCATCGGCGGCGGCGGCGGTACTGCCGGCGACGCGGATGGTGCGGCAAGCGCGTCGGGAGGCAGCTTCGACTTCTCCGCAGATATCTCCCATGGCGGCAATGGCGGCGGCGCCGGCGACGGCGGGGTGGTGACCGGCGTCAATGACGGCCTGATCATCACGCGTGGCGAGTCGGCCGACGGCATGCTGATACAGTCGATCGGCGGCGGTGGCGGCTCGGGCGGCGCGGGTGACGCGCTGGCCAAGGCAGGGGGCAAGGTGGGCCTGAGCATGTCGCTCGCCATCGGCGGCCAGAGCGCCGGCGGTGGCGAGGGCTACGACGTCTTTGCCACCAACAATGGCGCCATTCTGACCGTCGGCGACGGCGCGTACGGCATCGTGATGCAGACGATCGGCGGCGGCGGCGGCCGCGGCGGCGGCGCCGCCGCCTCGAACTCCGGCAAGATCGGCCTGGGCGTGGCGATCGGCGCCTCGGGCGGTAGTGGCGGCGACACCTTCTACAACGGCTCAAACTCCGGGGTGACCAACACCGGCACGATCCTGACCTACGGCGCCGACGCGGGCGGCATCCTCGCGCAGTCGATCGGTGGTGGCGGCGGCGCGGGCGGCACCGCGGGAACGACGCTGGGGACGTCGGTCTCAAACGACGACGGCTCGAACGGCAGCAACGAAAGCGTCGGCAAGACCATCGCCGCCGTCGCCGGAGACGACAAAAACGTCTACAACAACATCGCCTGGCTCGCCACCACGGCCGCCTCCATGCTCGGCCAGCCGATTAGCGATGGCGACATCGTCCAGAACCTCGATCAGACCGCGGCTGCCGCCGGCAGCGTCCAACTCGGCAATGTGACGACGAACAACACACTGGTGGTCGCGGTCGGCGGTAAGGGCGGCGCAGGCGGTGCAGGCGGCGACATCTCGGTGACGAGCACCGGCACCGTGGCCACCATGGGGAATATGTCGGACGCCATCGTCTCACAGTCGATCGGCGGCGGCGGCGGTAAGGGCGGCGCCGCGACGACTGCGGGGACGAACAGCTGGTCGAGTCCGGGCATCACCTCGGGCGTCGCCGTCGGCGGCGGTACCCAAGGCGCCAGCAACAACCCCAACGCGACCAGCAGCGCCCAGGCATTCATCAACAATACCGGCTCGATCATTGCCACCGGGGCGATTTCCGGGGGCCTCATCGCCCAGTCCATCGGGATGGGCGGCGGCATCGGCGGTTCCACCAGCATCACCACCACCGACAGCGAGGGCAACCAGGTTCTGGGCTTCCCCGTCGCGGTCGGCGGCACCTCCGAGGCGAAGAACGGCATCGGCCAGGCGGCGGTGGTGAAGAGCTCGGGCGCCATCCAGACCCTTGGCCATGACAGCTACGGCATCATAGCCCAGTCGATCTCGGGCGGCGGCGGCATCGTCAAGACACTGGCCGCCAATCTCGATTATGCCGGCGGCTCGGCCGTCACTTCCTCGGCCAAGTCCTTCTTTGCCGACATCAGCCTCGGCTCCGACCACGGCGTCATCTCCGGGATTTCGGGCGCGGCTCTGGTCACCACGACGCAGGGAGGCACGATCACCACCAGCGGCGACAACAGCTTCGGCATCCTGGCGCAATCGGTCGCCGGCGGCGGCGGCCTTGCCCTCGGCGGCACGCCGACCGGCACCACGGCGCTCGACCTGTTCGGCAGTGGCGGGAAGACCGGCAGCGTGAACCCGGGATTGAGCAACAACCCGGATGTCAACAGTGGCGTGGTCGTTGAAGTCGGCGACGACATCACCACCTCGGGCAATGGCAGCGTCGGCGTCTTTGCCCAGTCGGTGGGCGGCGGAGGCGGCATTTCGGGCAACATCGGCGCAAGCACGAGCTACGGACAGGCGACGGCCAATCACAGTAGCTTCGTCGGAAATGGCGGCGACGTGCAGGTCACTGTCGATGCCGGCGCGACGATCACCACGACCGGCACGGCCGCCGCGGGCATCATCGCCCAGTCGGTCGGCGGCGGGGGCGGCTGGGTCGGCACGGAGAAAGGCGCCTATGTCGGTTCGGCCGGCGGCAGCGGAGAAGGCTATCCCGTCATCGTCTCCGTCAACGGAAGCGTCGATGCGCAGGGTGGATATTCGCCCGGCATCTTCGTGCAATCGACGGGAGGCGCCGACAATGGCGGCGAAGGCACCGGCTCCCAGCTCTCGGTCACGGTGGGCAGCGCCACGAACAGCACGGCATCGGTCTGGGGCGGCAATGTGGGCTTCGACCAGGCGGCGGCCGTCTACTTCGCCAACGGCGGCACCGTCGATTTCCCGAACCAGCTGATCAACTACGGCAACATCGCCACGCACGACACCGTGGCAGGGACTGCGATCTTTGGTGATGGCAAGTATTTCCAAGGCACCAATTACGGCACGATCACCGGCAACATCCACCTGGCGACGGGCGACATCACCAATGAGGACGGCGGCACCATCCATACCTACTCGGATGTCGATCTCGGCGGCGGGCAACTGCTGAACCGAGGCACGCTCGACCTGACCGGGGAAGCCGACGAGACCACCCTGTCAGGCAACTATCTGGGAGAGGCCGGCAGCAGGATCGCCGTCGGCGCCGACTTCGTCAGCGGCAAGTCCGACCGCCTGACGGTATCGAGGGACGCGACCGTGAACAGCGGCATCGCGGTGCTCGCCAGCACGCTGGTTCCCGGAACGCTTACCGTTCTGACCGCCGCCGGCGCGCTCGATGCCACCGGCGTGAGCGATGCGACCGGCTCCCACATCTTCGATTTCACGCCGGGGATATCGGGGAACGCGGTGAGCATCACATCGTCCGCCGAATTCCTCACGGATGGGCTCACCCGCGAGGAAAGCGGGCTTGCCACCCACCTGCAACGGATATGGGACGGCGAGGACCCTGGAGCGCTCGCCCATGGCTTCGCCGCGCTGTCGACGATCGCCGACCAGCCGACCTACGCGGCCGCGCTCGACAGCCTGATCAGCCGGCAGGTGGCGGCGATCGCGACGGCGCGGTTCGACGCCAGCCGGGCCTTCGTCGCCAACATGAACAGCTGCCCGGTGTTCCTCGGCGACGGGCTCGTGCTGGAGGAAACGAACTGCGCCTGGGCCCGCTTGATCGGGGGCGAGGTCGACAGGAATGCGAGCGAGTCCTCTGTCGGTTTCACCGCCAGCACGACAACGCTGCAGTTGGGCGGCCAGTACGAAACGTGGGATGACATATTCATCGTGGGTTCGCTGGCCTATGAAACCGGCAGCGTCGACGGTGCGTCCGCCTCATCGAGCGCGGACGGCAACGTCTTCCTAGGCGGTGTCGGCCTCAAGTATCAATCCGGCCCGCTGCTGGCGTCCGCGATCGTCGACTTCGGCCGGGGCGACTTCGATTCGACGCGACTGATTTCGATAGGGGGTGAGACTTTTGCGGCCTATGGCTCGCCGACAGCCTCCAATGTCGGCGTGCACGGAAGGCTGTCATACGAATTCCCGTTCGAGCGCTTCTACCTGCGGCCGTCGCTGGATCTCAATGCGAGCTACATCCGGATGGACGGATATGACGAGAGCGGAGCGGGCGACTTCGACCTGAGCGTCGACGGCGTCGATGGCTGGAGTTACGCCGCGACGCCGATGATGGAAATCGGCACCCGCATCGACCTCGACAACGGCGCTACCCTGCGTCCCTTCCTGGGTGTCGGCGCAACATTCACCAGCGGGACCGACTGGGTCGAAACCTCCCGGTTCAGCAGTGCTCCAGCCAGCGCGGGCGACTTTACGTCGCGGATCGAGAACCCGGATCTGCTCGGCGTCGTGAAGGCTGGAATTGAAGTCATGGCTTCCAGAAATTTCGACGCGACGCTGCAATATAACGGCGCCTTCGGCAGCGACCTTTCGGCCAACTCCGGAGCATTCAAGTTGACCTGGCGCTTCTGAAATCCCGATGCTCATTTCGGGCCGGATACGACGACGGCCTTGAGGGAAAGCAGATGGGCACGCACAACCGAAGGCTGAGACTTTTCTCGAGGCGTGCATGACAGGCCGGACCGGCGGGGAACTCGTCCAGGATTTCCTGGAGACCTATGAAATTCCGCTCGTTTTCGGCAATCCGGGAACAACGGAAACCACCTTCCTTGCGGCGGTCGCGGCATCGAAGGCGACGTACATGTTGTCCCTGCATGAATCCAGCGCCGTCGGGATCGCCGCCGGCTATGCGCTTGTCACGGGCAAACCGTCGATCGTGAGCCTCCACACCTATCCTGGCCTCGCCAACGGCATGTTCAACATGCGCAACGCCCTGATGTCCGGCATTCCCCTGCTGGTGATCAACGGGCAGCAGGATTCGCGATTCCTCATCCACAATCCCGTGCTCGGCGCGCCGAACACCAGGCTTGCCGAAACCGCCACCAAATACGCCTACGAAGTGACCGGTATCGACGACCTCAGCGTGGCGCTGCAGCGTTGCTATCTGCAAGCGAGACTGCAGCCGCCAGGCCCGGTTTTTCTCTCGATTCCCATGAACTTCATGCTCGAGCGAACCGAGCGATCGGCATTCAAGAAGACGCGCATCATCGATGATGCGACGCCCGTTTCCATCGGTGAGGTTGCGCGTGCCTTGAAGGCCGTCCCGCAGGGCAAGCTTGCCATCGTCGCCGACTATGCGGTGGGGGCTGCCAACGGCATCGACGCGGTCGGCCGCATCGCCAGCGCGCTTGGCGCCGACATCTATGCCGCGCCCTTCCATGTGCAGGGCACGGTCGACCCGCTTCATCCCAACTTCCGCGGCCAGCTTCCCCCGACCACGCGGGAAATCAGCCAGACCCTCGGCCGCTACCAACCATGCTGCTGGTCGGCGAGAAGGTCGATACCTTCACCTACAACGGCCTCTGCGCGATTCCTGGCGAATTGCAGGTCATCCAGATTTCACCGGCCGCCGGGCAGCTTGGGTTCGACTATCCCTGCGACATCGCGGTGCTCGGCGACATCAAGGCGACGCTGGACGCCTTGGCCACCACGCTCGGCGCACCGCCTTCGCCGGCGTCCGAGCGGGCCGTAGACGTCGCCTCGCTCGAAGCCAAATATCCCCCGAACGGAAAGCGACCGAGCGACGCCCTGATCCTGGGCGTATTGCGCAATCTCGATCCAATGACCCATGTGGTCACCGAAGGGTCCTCCGAAGATCAGATCGTGCAGGACATGGCCGTGCGCCTCGGCTTTCGCAACGTCCACTTTTCCCCCCGCGGCGGCGGGCTGGGCTGGGCGATGCCGCTTGGCGTCGGCATCGGCCTGGCCACCGGAAAGCATGCGGTCTGTTTCGTCGGCGACGGCGGCAGCCTGTTCTCGATTCATGCGCTCTGGACCGCGGCCCGATACAAAATCCCGTCCATCTTTGTCTGCTTCGTGAACCGCGAATATCGGCTTCTGAAGGATCTGTGGTGTCAGGCCATGGGGACAACCATGGACACTGCGCGCTTCGTGGGCCTGGATTTCGACGATCCCAGCCTGGACATGCAACATATCGCCGAGGGTTTTGGCGCGCGGACGGAGCGGATCGATTTCGCTGTTCGTATCGACGAGGTTCTCGGCCGCGCGCTCGGCCATGACGGACCGAGCTTCCTGATCATCGACCGCGAACCCTGACCGGGCGATCTTTCATGATCTCACGACCGTCACCGTGCCTGAAAGCAGGCCCTCTTGCCTGTTCAACTTACGAACGGCAACAGGCTGCGCACGTGCGGGTTGCGAAGGTACAGCCCGCCCCAGGTCATAACGCCGAGCAAAAAGGAGATGATCTGCGGCAGAGATACAAGGGAACCGAGCCGAAAGTGGGTGCAGATTGCGCCCCCGAGGAAACCCGTAATGAAAATGGCACCAAGCACCGCAGTCTGCGGAATGGCGTACAGCACCGCGCATACAAGGGTGATCACCGCCAGCGGCGTCGCGGCGCTGTCGGAGAAGCCCGTGGCAGCGAACTCCGCCTTGGTTGCCGATCGCGCAAATTGAATATGGGCGGCGTCGGCCAGCAGAGCGAGCGTTACGAGCGCGCTGAGCGCCCAGCCTGCCCACCCGCAAATTGCGGAATGCGAATCAATGACTTCCATGAACCCTCGTCCAGTAGAGCCAATCGGAGCGGATGTAACCGGCCTTTGCGGACAGTACCCTAGCGAGGGCGGAAGAGGAACGAAAGCATGACGATGAGTATCGCCGGTCGCCCGCACGCGGAGCGTCGCCTGAACGGCACACAGACGACCGGGCGGCAGTACCGCAACCTCAGCGAGCCTTCCCTTGCGATCCGTCGCACGAACAATGTCGGCGTGACGGTGCGTGACGGAACGACGCTGCTCGCCGATCTCTACCAGCCGGATTCCGAAGGCACCTTTCCTGCGCTGGTCTCCTTTTCCCCATATCCCCGCCAAATCCAGGATGTCGGCGCGCCGCTTGGCTTCATTGAGGCCGGCGCATCCGATTTCTTCGTTCCCCGTGGCTACGTCCACCTGATCGTCAATGCCCGAGGCACGGGCGGTTCCGGCGGCGTCTGGACGATGCTCGACCAGCAGGAACGGGACGACCTTTACGACCTCGTCGAATGGACCGCCGCCCAGCCCTGGTGCGACGGCAATGTCGGCATGCTCGGGGTCAGCTATTTCGCCATGGCTCAGTTGGCGGCGGCGGTCACGAAGCCTCCGCATCTGAAGGCGATCGCGCCGCTGCTCACCACCGACGACGTCTACGATGCCGTGTGGCACCACGGCGTGCTCAACGCCGGCTTCATCTCCGCCTGGCTGCCCGCCGTCGGCGTGCTTTCGCAAAAGCCGGATGCCTTCTGGCGGGGCTGGCGCCTCGATCTTGTCCGCGACGTGCTTGCCATTCCCGCGATCCACGCGCGCATGCAGAACATCAACGGCGAGCGCATCGTCACCGTGCTCAAGGACGTCATCCATTCCCGGTATCCGGAGCACCCGTTCGGCGAACTTTGGCGCGCCGTGGCCGTCGAGCACCCGACCCACGACGGTTTCTGGGACGCGCGCAACACCCGGCCGTTGCTGGCGTCGGTAGACATTCCCGTCTATCTCGGGGCCGACTGGGACAACGTTCCGCTTCATCTGCCGTCGACGTTCTCTGCCTGGAATGCGCTGCGCCACAATCCCAACGTTCGGATGGCGATGCTCTCGCCCGGCGGTTTTTCGTGGCCGTGGGAATGCCTCCATCACGAGGTACTCGCTTGGTACGACCAATGGCTCAAAGGTCGGGATACCGGGGTGCTGGAAGGTCCGCCGATCCGCTACGAGATTCCCGGAGTTGAAGGCTGGCGAACATCGAAAACATGGCCGCCGGAGGAAGCGACGCTGACGCCCTTCGCCTTGCGCTCCGATGGCGTGCTTGCTCCCGAGGAAGGCGATCCCGGTTGTCGCGAGTATCTCCATATGCCGGCCGGTTCGGGGGCGCCGTCCAACGCCAACCCTCCCGAACTGCCGGCAATGCTGCACTGGGAGACGCCCCCCTTGGAGGGGGACCTGGAATTCGCAGGCAACATCGAGCTCACGCTCGAAGCGAGCATCACCGCGCTCGACACGTCCTGGATCGCCGTGCTCTACGACGTGCCGCCCAAGGGCGAGCCGGAGGCGATCACCGCCGGTTGGCTCCGCGCCGCCTTCTCGGCTGTCGACGAAGCGCGGAGCATGCCCGGTGCCCCTGTACCGGATTGCCGCACGCCGCGGGCGGTTCCGGTCGGAGAGCGCGTCACCTATCGAATTCCGCTGGTTCCCAACGCGCGGCGCATTCCCTTGGGCCACTGCCTGCGCCTCGTGATCGCGTCGTCCGACGAGACCGACAAGACGCCGACCGTACTCGGCTTCACGCATGTCGTGGTTCGGGAAGCCAGCCGAAACACGATCTACAGCGGATCGCGGCTGTGGCTCCCCATCCTGCCTGGCCCGGCCACCCGGCGGTCATGATCCGACAAAGCCCACCTTTGGTCATGAGAGTTCGGGGGATGTCGCGACCGTTCGGAACAATTGGGAACACAGCAGGCGTTGCGAAGCCCGCAGATGTCGGTCGCGGCGCCAGGCCAACACCACTTTTTCCACGGCAACCGCAACCCGAGTTGTCGAATCGCAGGAGATAAAGATGACCGATACTGTTCTCGTTGCTGGAGCCGGCCCGGTCGGGCTGACCATGGCGCTCGAGCTCGCCCGATACGGCGTCCCGGTGCGCCTGATCGACAAGGCCACGACTCGCGCCGGAACCTCGCGAGCCATCGCCATCTGGCCGCGCACGCTGGAACTGCTGGACCGTGCCGGAGGCAGCAAAGAGTTGATCGATGCCGGCGTCAGGGTCACCGTCGCCAATATCAATGCGGGTGGCAGGCAGATCGCGCGCATTCCGCTCGACGGCATCGATACCCCGCACAGGTTTGTCCTGATGCTGGCCCAGAGCGAAACCGAGGCCATCCTGCAGCGCCGCGTCGAGGCGGCCGGCGTCCGCTGCGAATTCGGAACCGAGCTGAAAGGCCTGACGCAGGACGAAGGCGGCGTGGTGGCCACTGTCTCCTATCCCGACGGCCGCCTGGCGACCGAGCGTTTCGGATGGGTCGTCGGCTGCGACGGCGCGCACAGCGTCGTCCGCCACGGCCTTGGGCTTTCGTTCGACGGCGACACAATCGCAACCGACTGGGGACTGGGCGACTTCCTCCTGACCGGTGTCCCCTTCGGGTACGATGAACTCGTGACCTACTGGCACCATGACGGTCCCATCATCTACTTTCCGCTGGCGCGGAACCGATACCGTATCATCGCCAGCCTCGGCCCGTCGAAGGGCGACAAGCCGACGCCGCCCACGGTCGAGGAATTCCAGGCGCTGGTCGATACCCGCAGCCCCGTCGGCATCAAGCTTGGCGAACCGGTCTGGCTCTCCGCCTTCCGCATCAACGAACGCCAGGTTCCGACCTATCGCACCGGGCGGGTGTTTTTGGCCGGCGATGCCGCCCACGTCCACAGTCCCGCCGGCGGACAGGGGATGAACACCGGCATGCAGGACGCCTTCAACCTCGCCTGGAAGCTGGCACTCACTGCCCGCGGCCTGACCGCCTCGCCGACGCTGCTGGACAGCTACAGCCCCGAACGCCATGCGGTAGGCGCGGAAGTCATCGCCGCGGCCGGCAGGCTGACCAAGATGGCGCTGATCAGCAATCCGGTCGCGCAGGAAATCCGCAACGCGCTTGGTCATCTCATCCTCGGTCTGACTCCGGTCCGGAACGCCATCGAAGCCCAGATGACGGAACTCTCGACCGGTTATCCCGACAGCAGCCTCAATGGCCCGCATCGCGGATCGCGGCAGAAGCCGGGTACGCGCATGAAGCCCCTTGACGGCGAAGTGCCCTATGGCACTGGCGACATCCCGCGCTTTACCCTGCGCGCGAACGAATCCCCGTCTTTCGTCCATTCGCTCGTCGATCCCGTCGTAAGACCCGGCACGCCTGGAAACGGCATCGAACTCGTTCGTCCCGATGGCTATCTCGCCATGTCCGCGCATGCGGGCGACTGGGGTTCGGTCAAAGCCTATCTCGATCGCATTACGGGATGAACGGCTTCGACGCCCGACCGCGCCGCCTGACATTCGCGCGCCGGCTTGAGGCGCTCGAACCCGACCGGTCGGTGGAGCCGACCTCCTTAGCCCAACCAGCCTGAACAGGAAGAAAGGAACCTCAGATGTCCGACACGCACATCACGTCCCGCCGCAATCTTATCCGCCTTGCCGCCGCTGGCGCGGCTGCCGCCTCCGTCGCGGCGGTCTCGACGACCACCGCCGACGCCTATCAGGGCAACATGGAGCGCGCGCTTTCATCGCTCTATGACGCGCTTGCCTCGCTGCGCGAAGCCAGTTCGAACAAGGGCGGTCACCGCGTGAACGCCATGAAACTGATCCAGGATGCCATAGCCGAGGTCAACGCCGGGATCGAGTTCGCCGACGAACATGGCGACGGCGGCCAGTAACGTCGACCGACGTCTTCGACAAACAACGCCGGCTGCGGCCGGAGATATCTTGCCCTAACTTAAGGAGACTTCCATGACAGGCACGATCTTGAAGACTTCGGCAGGCCTTGGTCTGCTGATCGCAACCACGCTTTCCGCCAGCGCCACGCCGATTGCGAAATCCGTGGCGCCCCTCGCGCCGGCGACGTCCGAATCCGTCATCCCCGTCGCGCAGGGCTGCGGCCCGGGCGGATGGCGCGGCCCCTGGGGCCACTGCCGCTTCACGCCCTACTACGGCCCGCTGCCCGGCGGTGGCTGGGCACCGCCTCCGCCGGCCTGGGGGTACTATGGCAACGGCTGCCCCCCGGGCTATTGGCGCGGCCCATGGGGTCACTGTCGCGACACGCCCTATCACGGACCGTTGCCCGGCGGCGGTTGGAAGTAACGTGAATTAAGAAGGAAATTCAACATGTTCCGCAAGACACTGATTGCGTCGGCAGCGACGCTCGCCCTGCTTTCGGGCATCGCCATGGCGCAGGAAAACGCTCCGGTCGACTCCGATGCTCCGTCCGCCGATGTCGCCATTGTCGACATCTACACCGAGGCCGACGCGGCAGCCGTATTGGCCGCCCGCATCGTCGCGCTGAAGACCGTGCTCGAACTGACGCCGGACCAGGAGAAGCTCTGGGCACCGGTCGAGGCTTCGATCCGCCAGATCGCGGCGGACTCGGCCAAGCGCAAGGCCGAGCGCGCGGTGGCCGAGCCCCCGGCGGACTTCCTCACCATCCTCGAGCGCACGGCCGACGCCGAAGCCATTCGCGCCGCCGACCTGAAGGGCTTCGTCGCAGCCGCCCGGCCGCTGGTCGACGCCCTGACCGAGGAGCAGAAACGCCGCGCGCCGGCCTTCCTCGGTCTGACGGAGAGCGGCTACGGGCCGCAGCCGACGAGCCAGATGTGGCTCTTCGAGGAAGAGGAAGGCTGACATTCCCGTAGATCGGAACGGGCGCGCACAAGGAGGCATTCCGACATGCGCCCCTCACCCCCGCGAGAGTCGGCGTCAAGTGACCGGCCTCTGAACTGCACGATGGCGGCATGAAACCCACGCACCCTCCCTCAAGCCCGAGGAGAATAGGGTCTCAATCACAATTCAGCTGACTTCCTTGGTCGCGCCATGTTCGACTGAAGATGTTTCCTGCGCTTCAGACTGACGGCGTATGCGCGACAAGGACTGCGGCGTGATCCCGAGATAGGAGGCAATCAGGTATTGCGGGATGCGATTGGCAGCACCGGGATGCTGGTCCATCCAGTCCCGATAACGTGTTGCCGCATCCTGCGTCTGAAGAGCCCGCGCGTATCGATTCTTTCGCCGGAACAGGTTTTCGAGCTCAATGCGATTGAAGTCGATCCAGTCCGGGTGCCGCCGGGCAGCTTCGTTTCGAATCTCGAACGGCCAGACTGCCACAGACGATGTTTCCAGCATCTCGATCGTGACCTGCGAGGGCATCTGGGCCGTCGCCGCGTCCACCGCCGCGATCAGCTCCACGGGAAACACAAAATCCAGTGTCACCTCATCGCCCTCGCCGGAACTGGTGAAAACGCGAGCAAGTCCGCTCAGCAATATGCCGATCTCGTGCTGCTCGTCACCCATCCTGCAGAAAGCGTCGCCGCGTTCGATCACCCGAACTTTCATCCGCGAAAGCAACCATTCGATCTCAGCTTGCGGGAAGTCCTTCCGAGACCGAAGATACCTTTCAACGGGATGCATGATCCGCTCCACCTGGCCGAGGAGCGTAGCACCGTCCCCGGTTGGTTGTCAGCAGATGCGACGCTGGACGATCGGCTGACATGCTCCAAGCCCACCTACCGGATCCGGCCTGAAGCGGAGCGGCCGGGCCAATCTACGGACGGATCGTCCGCGTGCCGGAGCGACCGAAGCGCACGGCATCTTCGATGCCGCCGCGCGGAATGCCCATGTCGTTCAATTCACGGTCCTCGAGGCCGCCGAGAACCCTCGTCGCCTGCCTCATCCTGTATTCGCGCCAAACATTCCGAGCAGCATGAAAAAACCACTCGGTGACGGTCACGAAGAACGACTGGTTGTGGACTGCTGTCTGCTTCATCTGAGTTCTCCAAGAGAGTGTTTCGATGAAGCCTTTCTATCGCCTGGCGACCTTCCCATCGTTCACACAGGATAACGGGGACCGCATTTTTTTCGGATTGCGACAAGATCATCTTCATCTGCCCGTACTCTTCGGCCAAGGCTGCGGCGTACTTTGATACATTGCCGAGGCACGAACTGACTTCGCGCAGGGTCTGCGCGAGATACCAGAGTGATACGGCGGCCCGCGTGAAGCCGCGGCATCGTCTTGGTGCCGCCCGGCACGGCCCCGTCACGAGCCGGCAAGAAAGTGGCCGCGTGTAATGTCGGAGACCTGTTGGTCGTGCAGGGTGATCGTGCCGTTCCCGAACGTCAGGACGAGGTCGTTGCCGTCCTGCCTGGAGTTGGCGAGCACGCTGTCCAGCTCGGCAGCCCGGCATTCGCGGGCAGGCCGATGCGCAGCGCTGCGACGCGGTCCAGATGGCGACGCTCCACTACGGCATTGGTGAAGTGCGTTGTGCCGATCATCACCGCCTCGATGCGCCCGAGGGCGGGATCGCCGGCGGCCGCGGCGACCAGATCGACGAGCGCCTGGCGCACACCGTCCGCGACATCGACGGTAGTCGGCCGTTTGAGTGCGGCGAGGACCTTGCCGTTTTCGAGCAGAACGGCATCGGTATTGGTGCCTCCCACATCGATCCCCACGCGGCTCATAAACGCCCCTCCCCGAAGACGCTGCGAAACTCAACGTCCTGGCCGAAGGCGCGCGGGCCGACATGACGCAGCCCTTCCTCCGTCTGATGGATCGGCTGCGACGGCAGGGCGATCACCGTGACCCTCTGACCGTAACGCAGGCTTTCGGTGCCGATCGCCTCGCCGGAGATGCTGTCGAGCACGCAGATCAGATCAGGCGTGGTGACGATCACCGCGCCGTCGCGCCGGCCGATGGTGAACTCGTTCTGGAAGGCAATGTCAAAGGACGCCCGGGCATCCTCGCCGAGGCCGGCCAAGCTGAGCGAGCCGCGCAAAAAACCCTCGGTCGTGCGTCGCTGCACGTCCATCACCTTGCCCGTGAAGAGACGCTTGCCCCCACCGGCGGCCACTGTCGCCATGACGGGGTCCTCATGGGCTCTCTTGGCGCGACGAACCTCCCGGCCCAGTGCGATCGCCTGCGAGAGACAACAAGAACCAGCGCATGGCTTCCTACGGGTCGTCCAAGGCGGCGGAGAGCCACCTGACGCGCAACATCGCGTTCGACCTCGGTCCGATGAACATCCGCGTCAACGCTTTCGAGGCATTTCTGTCGCGAGACTGTCAGCTGGCCACGGAAACGTCGTGAGGATTGATCGTTTGCTGAATTTCGACGATCTCCCGGCGCAGGATCCGGACGAAATCTCCGACGCTGGACTTTTTCAGCCTGGCACTCGTCATGTTGATCGCGATCGCGCCGGCGACATCGCCGGTTTCCAAGACGATGGGCACGGCGATTGCTGATATTCCCTCGACAAGCTTACCGTCGTCAACGGCGTAGCCCCGCTTGCGGATTTCCGTAAGCTCGCTCCGGACGTCGTTCGCCGTCAATCCATGGTAGCGGCGATACTGGATGTCGTTGGCGCTCAGGATGACCTCGGCCTCCCTTGATGGCAGCATGGCCAAGATGGCCTGGCTGGCGGGCCCGATGCCGAGAGGTATCTGTCCTCCCACCTGGCCGGTGAGGCTGTCTATCCTGTAGCCCCCATCCTGACGGTCGACGCAGACCGTATTGAAGCCGTTGCGGGCCATGAGAAAAACAGTGTCGCCCGTTTCCGCCGCGATCCGCATCAAGGCAGACTGGCAGGTTCGTCGCATTCCGGTCGTGTCGGCCGCCTTCGCACCCAACGCGAAGAGGGCAAGCCCAAGCCTGTACCGCTTCGTTTGTTCGTCGCGTTCGACGTAGCGGTGCCGCTCCAGGCCGCTGATGATGCGGTGAGCCGTCGACATGTTTAGGCCGAAAGTTTCGGCAATATCGGAAACCCGCGCACCGCCGCGCCCGACGTCGCCAAGATGGTTCAAGATTGCGACGGCGCGATCGAGCAGTTGCGTTCCTGTCGCCTTGTCCTCGCTCTCGGCCGTCTTCTCGCGCATTGCAATCCTTGGGACCAAAGCTCGCAGCGAACTGCGGAGTTGCCGATCCTTTATCATGACCGCTCTTGCAGAGACCAGCTACGGAGCCCTCTGAATTCTGGCCGCGACCATGGGCGCTTCGCCGGATGCCAAGGTCGGAAGCGGCATCCGCAAGGCCTCCAGAAGGTTGCCCGGCTCTCCCTTCCGAAGCTTGCAAAAAGCCGCAAGAAATGCGTCCAGATGAGCCGGTTCGAGCCGGCGTTCCGCCACTGTGCGAAATTTGCTCTCCAGACTGGCCCAGCCCATCGGGTTCGTCGGCTCGCCCAAGGGCGCAGAAACCTCTCTCGAAAGCATACCGCTTCTCGTTTTCAGAAGCACGCGAGCCGGAACCGCCTTTGGAAACATGGCATCGAGAGCCGGGTCGACCCGTAGCCGAATTCGTCGAGCAAGCGCGATCGTCGCCTCGTCCTTGAGGTCCTCCCTGGTGATCTGCACCAATGCATCGGCTCCTTTGGCCAACGCGGCGGCTACGCAGAAGGGGACGCTGTACTGGGCCGACTCGGTAGTCAGCGGCGCGATCTCATTGTTCAGCCGAAGTGCCCAGGAGAACGTTTCGACCTCGATCGACTCGATGTCGCCGGCGTCGAACCCGATCTCGGCCTTGAGATCGAGGACGGCGTCGATCGCGGAATGAGCCCACCGGCAGCACCCGTAAGGCTTGAAGTATATTCCGTCGATCGCCCACTCGCTCCCCAGCCCCTCGAGAAGCCGCCCGCGGTCAAATGCGGCATCGTTGTCCAGGAGGTCGACCGGACCGGTAAAGCCCTCGGCTGCAAGTTCGACGGCCACGAGAGCTGTCGCGGTCGCCCAGGGAATGCCCTCCTTCACATGGTTGCCCATGACCTTCGAGTAGGCGATTGCGGACAGGTTTGGTGCGGTCGCGCCGGCGATGGCGATCGCCTGCTCGATTGCACGGGGTTCGAAGCCGCGCAGCCAGGCCGCGGCAGCGGCGGCGCCGTAGCCTACCCAAGGGCCAGACACCAGGGTCGTCAGCTTTGCGAAATCGCGCGCGGCGGCAATGCGAACGGCAATCTCGTAGCCGAGCACCACGGCGGGGAGGATCCGCTCGGCCGAGCAACGGTATGCGGCGACGGTGGCGAGCACGGCGGGAATGATGGAAGCACCAGGATGTCCGGCGGCCGCGCGATGGCCATCGTCCAGATCGAGGATCGACGCGCTCGTGGAATTGACGAAGGCCGCACCGGCCGCGCTGGTGCGATGGTTGGTGAACCATACCGGCGCATCTCCGCCCCGCCAGATCGAGAGGGCTGCCTTGCGCGCCGCCGCGGTCGCATCTTCGCCCGTTCCGGCCAGCGCTGCCGTTGCCAGATCCAGCATGGCCGCCTTGGCCTGCTCAATGGGCCGATCGCCGATCTCAGGCACATCCGAGATGAACTCTGCAAGGTGTCGGGCGATGGTCATTCAGCTGCAGCCATTTGCCGAGGCGGTGAGGGCGCCTTAATCGACAATCACCACTATATGAAAAAATTCTCTTGTAAATCCCATAATGTGAAAGTATGCGTTAGGCCACGAGTGCGGATTGCGTGGGCTGGCGGATGGCACGTCATGTTGCAAAGCGGTTGGCCCGATGAAGGTTGCAGGGCAGACCGATGCCGCCCTGGTCAGGGCAGTTCAGGAGGCCCAGCGGGGAAGTTGTGCTTCAACGGTCCGGCCAGACGCCCTTCTGGGAGGCGCGGTGTTCGCGGCTCAGATTGAAGGCCGAAGATCTTCCGCCGACCGGCCGTTCCATGAAGGCCGCATCTGTTAACTTGGTTGTCTTGGCACCTGAACATTACATACGCGGGATAAGCACATGACCGGGAACCGACAGGCATTTGCGACCGAGGAATTCAGGGCGCGCGTATCGCGGGTCCAGTCCGAGATGTCGGCGAAGGGCATCGACGTCCTGTTGCTGCATGCCCCGGAAAACATTTATTACCTTACCGGCCACCAAACGTCGGGTTACTTCGCCTACCAGGTGGTTGTTCTCGGACAGACCGGTGATCCGCAACTGCTGCTGCGCTTCCTGGAAAAGGGCAATGTCGACGAGTATTCATGGCTGCCGGACGCCTTCACCTGGAAGGAGGGCGACGACCACGTCGAAAAGACGCTGGACCTCGTGCGCCGGTTCAAAGTCGCCGGGAAGCGGATCGGGCTCGAAAAGAGGTGCTGGTTCCTCACCTCTGCAATAGCCGATGCACTGGCCGCCGGGCTTGGCGAAGCCACGATCGTCGATGCCAGCCTCCTCGTCGACCGCGTGCGTGTGATCAAGTCTCCCGCCGAGATCGGCTACATCCGCCGTGCAGCGCAAATTGCCGAGATCGAGCAGCAGGTTGCCCTAGCGACCATCTGCGACGGCGCCACAGAAGCCCAGGTGGCGGCGGCAGTCTTTGCTGCCGGGGTCAACGCGGGCTGCGAGTACACCGGCCTACCGCACCACATCATGTCGGGCTATCGCTACAACGTCTGTCACGCGAACTGGAGCCCCAAAATAATCCGGCGCGGAGAGCTAGTGCTCCTCGAACTCTACGGCTGCCTTGAACGCTATCACGCGACGCAGATGCGCACGGTGGCCATCGGCGAGGCGTCGGATGAGGTCCGCCGGGCCGCCGAGGTAGTCGTCGCAGCACAGGATGCCGGTCTTGCCGCGATGAAACCAGGGGCCTCGGCACGCGAGGTCGACGCCCTGGTGCGGCAGCCGATCCGCAAGATCCGGCCGGAATACTACAACCGGACCGGCTACTCGACCGGTATCGGCTTCCCTCCCAAGACGGCGGAGTGGGAGGCGCTGGATTTCAACGAACAGGAGGATTGGGAACTCAAGGAAGGCATGGCCTTCCACATGCTGGCGCTGGCCTCGGGTTTCGGCATCAGCGAGACGGTCGTCGTGACCGGCAACGGAGTTGAGCGCCTCACAGGCTCGAACAGGCGCGAACTCCTGATCAAGTGATCAGGCAACCAGGGCGAGCCGAAAAATGGGAGTCCAACACATGTCAGAGAAGAGCATTTTCGACCGGCCTCTCGGCCGGCGCACGTTCCTTGCCGGATCGGCGGCCGCAGCGGCAACCACGGTTTTGCCCGCGCCATGGGTGGGCAAGGCATCGGCCGAGGAGTTCGCCGGCAAGGAGGTCCGCGTGCTGACCTGGTCCGACGCGACCGGACAGGCCGCTGTCAAGAACATTCTCAAGACCTTCGAGGCCAAGACGGGCGCCAAGGTCGTCGCCGACCTCACCGGCACGACCTCCGACATGATTGCCAAGATCAAGGCGTCTTCGTCAAAGCCCCAGTACGACGTGGTCATCCTGTCCGGCTTCGGCGCCAACGCGCTCGCGGATGCAGGCCTGCTCGATCAGCCGGACACCAGCGCCATCCCCAACCTTGCCCGAGTGCTGCCCGACTATCGAACCGGCGCCAAGGGCCATGGCATCGGGTATTTTCTCTGGAGCGACGGTCTCGTCTTCAACACGAAGAGGTATCCGACGGCGCCGCAATCCTACGACGTGCTTTGGGACGCCGCCAACGAAGGCAAGATCTTCCTGCCACCGGCGGACAACCTCTACGCGCTTGAACTGATCATCGTCGCCGCCAAGGCGGCCGGCGGCGACGCCCAGAATCCCGATGGAGGCTTCGACATCCTCAAGAAGCTGAAAGGCAAGAGCCTCGCCATCACATCCAACGCGAACCAGATCGGCGACCTGTTCCGATCCGACTCACTCAATGCCGGCGGCGTCTACTCGCCGCTGGAACTCTCACCCTTCATTCCAAAGCCCGAGTTCAACGTAAGCGGCACCTACGACCTCGCCGAGGGCTTCTTCGTCGACCTTCAGTACATGGTCGTTCCGAAAGGTCATCCGGGCGACACGGCGGTCATCAACGGCCTGATCAACCATGCGCTGGATGCCGAGGTCCAGGGCAAAATGGCCGAAGAGGTATGGTATGGGCCGATCAACCAGGATGCGGTCCTGTCCGACGCCGCAAAGAAGAGTCCTTTCATCCCCTCGCCCGGGGTCGTCAAAGACCGCGTCAACAAGGTCGACCCTGCGTATCTGGCAAGCGTGCGCGACGACTGGATCCAGCGCTATACTGATGCAGTGATGTGAGTCCGGCTCTCGTCGGGGCGGAATGTTCTCGCCCCGACGAGAGGATCGAACCTGTCGCCCTTGCCGAGCATGACGACTTCCGAGGCTGTATGGAACAGACCGCTCCCGTGCTGGAGGTCCGCAATCTTTCACGCACCTTCGCACACGGCTCGGTCAGGGCCGTCGATCATATCGATCTCGAAGTGCAGCCGGGTGAGATCGTGTCGATGCTCGGCCCCTCGGGTTGCGGCAAGACCACGACCATGCGCATCATTGCGGGATTGGACACTCCGACGTCGGGCGAGGTCCGCATTCTCGGCGAGGACGTGACCGGAAGGCCGCCGCACAAGCGCAATGTCGGCCTGGTCTTCCAGTCGCTCGCCATTTTCCCGCATATGAGCGTGATGCAGAACATCGCTTTCGGTCTGCGCATGCAGGGCCTTGCTGCCAGGGTGATCGAAACCAAGGTCGCCAAGGCATTGGAGCTTGTGCAACTCCCGTCCGCGAAATTCGCCACACGCCGTCCAGGCGAACTGAGCGGCGGGCAGCTACAGCGTGTGGCATTGGCGCGCACGCTGGTGACGGAGCCGGCACTTGTCCTGTTCGACGAGCCGATGGCGGCACTGGACCGGCGCCTTCGCGACTACATGGCGGTCGAGCTTCGGTCGATCCAGAAGCAGCTCGGCATTGCCGCGGTCTATGTCACGCACGACCAGGAAACGGCGTCGATGATGTCGGACCGCGTTGTCATCATGAACGCAGGCAAGATCGTCCAGGCGGGGACGCCGGAGGAAATCTACGAGCAGCCGAACTCGAGATTCGTATCCGAGTTCCTTGGCGACACGAACGTGCTGCGGGTCGAGCACGTGATCAGGCAGGCTGACGGCACTTCTCTGGTGCATGCCGAAGGCGGCGTCGTGACCCGAGCCGCAGGCTTAGCCGGCCACGACGATACAGGCGAGTCGTTTGCCATGTTCCGGCCGGAGCAGACAATCGTTCACCCGGCGGATCCGGGCGCCGCCTTCCAGGGCAAGGTGACCTCAGCGCAGTTTCGCAGTGGGCTCCATCGCTGGCAGATCGCCCTGCCTGGCGGAAAGACCGTGATCGCGCAGTCAACCGAGAACAGGCTCGCCACGTTGTCGGGCGACACGGTGTGGATCACCATCGATCCTCACAAGGTGAGGATCGTGAGGCAATGACCGCGATCGAGAGCTCCGCCCTCCAGTCGCTCCCGGTCCAAAAGCAAGGCGTGTCGCGAAGTCGTCCGATCGGGCTTCTGCTCGCTCCGGCCGGCATGCTGATCGGTCTTCTCTTTGTCTGCGCCCTGACCGTCCTGCGCATCAGCCTGGGAGATCGCAACGCCGAATGGACCGGCTGGAGCCTTCGCGCCTACGAACAGCTGGCCAGTGCCAGAAACGTCGGTATCATCGTCGACACGATCTGGATGGCGCTTCTAAGCGCCGCCATAACGACGGTGGTTGCCTTCCCGATCGCCCTCTTCATGACACGAACAAGATCACCCTTGGCCCGGCGATTGATCCTCATTGCGATCCTGCTGCCGATGATCATCAGCCTGCTGGTGCAGAGCTTCGGCTGGATGGCGATCCTTGGGCCCAACGGACTCTTCAACCAGGCCGCCTCTGTCGTGACGGGAGAGCAGCAGTCCTTTTCGCTGCTCTTCAACCGCACCGGCGTTCTGCTCGGCCTGGTTCAGACGACCGTCCCGCTTGCCGTCCTACCGGTCGCCGCGGCGCTGCGTTCGATCCCGGTGACGCTTGAGGAGGCGGCGAGCGTACTCGGTGCCAATCGCATCAGAACATACCGCCACATCATCCTGCCGCTGGCCTGGCCGGGCATGGCGGCGGGCGCAATCCTCGTGTTCGGCTTCAACACGGGCGCTTTTGTCGTGCCGTTGCTGCTCGGCGGGTTGAAGGTGTCGACCATAGCAGTCGTCATCCGTGACCAGATGGGCTCGCTGTTCAATTGGCCGCTCGGGGCGGCGCTGTCGGTCGTGCTGGTCGCGCTGGCACTTGCCGTGCAGTCGCTCAACCGCCTGATCGTCGGCAACCGCGCGGAGATCGAGCGGTGAGCGGGCCGAGCGCGACGGGCCGCGCCGGCTGGGAATGGGGGCTCGTCAAGGGACTCACGTTCCTTCTTGTGGCCCTGATCCTCGCGCCCATCTGCGCCGTGCTGGTGATTTCCTTCACAGGCGGAGAGACGCTTCAGTTTCCGCCACCGTCCTATTCACTGCGGTGGTACAAGGAGGTCTGGACGATGCTGGCCGGTCCAGATGCCGCCATCGCCAGGCTGCGGGAATCGCTGTTGGTGAGCCTGGAGATTGCGGTGCTGACGGCGCTGGTCTGCGTGCTCGCCGGCGTTCCGGCATCCTATGCGCTGGTGCGTTATCGGTTCGCCGGCAAGGCACTCGTCGAGGAACTGCTCGGCCTGCCCATCGTGTTTCCGGCCATCGTTCTGGGCATTGCCCTGCTGGTGCTGGTGAGCGCGTCCGGCGTCGACTTCGGCATCTTCCAGATCGTCGTCGCCCATTCGATCGTCGGCCTGCCTTTCCTCATGCGCAACTGCATGGCTGCGATGCGCGGTATCGACCCCGTCCTGGAGGAGGCGGCCAAGACGCTCGGCGCTTCCGCGCCAAAGGCGTTTCTGGAGATCGTCCTGCCGCTTGCCAGCGGCGGTATCGCCTCAGGCGCCATCCTCGTCTTCATTCTTTCCTTCAACGAGTTCACGCTCAGCTATTTCCTCTATACCGTCGACGTCTTCCCGCTCTCGATCTGGCTCTTCCAGCAGGCGAATACCTCCTTTAGCCCGGCTGTATTTGCGGTGTCCTCAGTGATCGTTGTCGTCAACGTCGCTGCGGTCCTGATCGTGGACGCAGTGATCGGAAGCCGCGGATCGGCGGCCTAGCGGAGGCGCGGAGAGACTTGCCCGATGTCATTTGACCCGTTTTGGCCGCTGGAGGAAATGGCTACCCGCTTTGCCCGGCATGAACTCTCGTCGGCCGAGGCCACGACCGAACTCATCCGGCGTATCAAGACCCTGGACGGCAGCCTGCATGCCTTCTGCCTCGTCGATGAGGAGGGCGCGATTGCACGCGCCAAGGCGTCCGACGAAGCGAGGGCCAGGAAGCAAATTGCGTCGCGCCTTCTCGGCATCCCCCTTGCCGTCAAGGACATCTTCGACCAGGCCGGCCGTCGCACGCATGCCGGTTCCAACGCTCTCGACGACCGCCTGCCCGACCGCTCCGCGAACGCAGTCGAGAAGCTGGAAGAGGCAGGCGTGGTCGTGCTCGGCCGCACCAACATGGTCGAATTTGCCTTTGGCGGCTGGGGAACGAACCCCGTTCAGGGAGCTCCCTGCAATCCGTGGGGCCTGGACAGTCGCCTCGTTGCGGGCGGGTCGAGCAGCGGCTCGGCCGTGGCGGTGGCCGCCGGTCTTGTTCCGGCCGCCCTCGGAACCGACACGGGCGGGTCCATTCGCACGCCGTCCGCCTGGTGCGGCATCGTGGGGCTGAAGACATCGGTCGGCCTCGTGGGTCGCGGTGGTGTCGTGCCATTGTGCCCCACGCATGACAGCGTGGGGCCGATGGCCCGCACCGTCCGTGATGTCGCGCTGCTGTTCGAAGCCATGCTGGGTGTTGATCGCCGTGATGTCGCCACGTGGCATGTTCCGTCGGTGCATCCGCTAGCGGCGATCGAGGACGGCGTTAAAGGGTTGCGGATCGGATTCCTCACCGAACGTGATCTGGCGGGAGTCGAGCCCGACATCCGGCTGCAGCATGATCGCGCAATTGCCGACCTCACGGCTCTCGGCGCCCGATTCCAGGAAATCACGCTGCCGCTGTCCGTAAGCGAATATCTCGCCAGCGGCGGCGACATCATGAGCGTCGAGAGCTATGCGCTCCTCGGCGGCTATGTCGATCGTGCGGACAGCCCCGTGGATCCGACCATTGCCGATCGCATCCGGCGTGGTCGCGACATCGGTGCCGCCGCCTATTATCGCCTCCTCGAGGACCGGCGCCTCGCACAGATCGCCCTTCTGGATGCCGCCGCCGGCTTCGACGCATTCGTCGCGCCCGGGTCGCATAGAAGCCCGGTGCCGCTTGCCGAGGTCGATGAAAGCCAGCCGCCCAACCACTTCGGCAGGCTGGTGAACTACCTCGACCTGGCCAGCCTGTCGGTTCCAGCCGGACTGACCCCGACAGGGCTGCCCGCCGGCCTGCAGATAATCGTCAGGAAGTTCGACGACGCCCTGGCACTGCGCATCGGGCGAGCGCTCGAGCGGGAGCGCGAAGGCCTGTTCATCCGGCCGCCCGGGTTTTGATTTCGGCAAGGTGTGAGCGATGACCATGAAAAGATTGACGAGAAGTCCGGGCAACCAGGCCGACGAGGCGTCGGCAGGTGAGAGCCTGGCGCGCCCGGGCACCTTCAGGAACGCCAGCGCCTTCAGGCCATCCTTCTTCGGTCACGGCTGCCTCCAGCCGGCGGTCGCCCCAATCAGCCCAACCTCCCGTTAGTCCTCTGCGAGCAGTTTCAACGCCAATGCCAATACCCGCCAGAGCAGATGTCGTCGTCGTGGGCGCCGGCATCATCGGGACGACAGCCGCCCTTTTTCTCACCAAACGCGGTCTGTCCGTTCTGCTGTGCGAAAAGGGGCAAGTCGCCTGCGAGCAGTCCAGCCGCAACTGGGGCTGGGTGCGCAAGATGGGGCGCGATCCGGCCGAGATTCCCCTCTCGATCGCCAGTGCCAGACTGTGGTCGCAAATGAACACGATCACCGGGGCTGAAACCGGCTACCGCCAAGCCGGCATCTACTATCTCTGCAAGGAGGGCAAGGATGTCCGGAAATACGAACAATGGCTGGCGCACGCCAGGGCGCACGAACTCGACTCGGCGCTGCTTGGTCCAGCGGCCCTGAAGGAACGGTTCCCTACGCTCAACGGTGCATGGGAGGGCGCGCTTTACACACAAAGCGACGGACGCGCCGAGCCGTCCCTGGCGACGGCGGCGATCGCCAGCGCATTGCGTGCAGGCGGCGGCCAGATCATCGAGAATTGTGCGGTGCGCTCGATCGAGACAGCCGCGGGCAAGGTTCATTCCGTCGTGACGGAGCATGGTGAAATACGCTGCGGCTCCGTCGTTCTGGCAACAGGCGCCTGGACGAGGCTGTTCTGCGGCAATCTGGGGATCGATTTCCCGCAGTTAAGGGTGATCGGATCGGTGATGAGGACCCACCCGCTCGATGGACCGCCTGAATGTGCGGTCGCAGGGCAGGACTTTGCCTTTCGCAAGCGCCTGGACGGCGGCTATACGATTGCCCAGAAGAACGCCAACATCGCGCAGATCGTCCCCGACAGCTTTCGCCTGTTCTCCCGCTTTCTGCCGGCCTTCAAGTCCGAAGGTAACGAGATACGTCTTCGCTTCGGCCGCCAGTTCTTCACGGAACTGGCCACCGCGACGAAGTGGCGGCCGGATCAGGTGACCCCTTTCGAAACCACCCGTGTTCTGTCTCCGAAGCCTTCGGCAAGGATACTGGCCGAAGGCCTGCGGAATCTGACGCAGGTCTTTCCCGAGTTCGCCAAGGCAACACCCAAGGAGAGCTGGGCCGGTGCGATCGACGTCACGCCGGATGCGGTTCCCGTGATCGACATGGTCGACGACATCGCGGGTCTGGTTGTCGCCAGCGGCTTTTCCGGCCATGGATTCGGCATTGGACCCGGGGCTGGGCATCTGATCGCGGATCTGGTCACGTCGGAAACGCCAATCGTGTCCGCGGAGCCGTTCAAGCTGGCCCGGTTCCACAAGCCGGTTGCGCACGATCGGTAGCAGCGAAATGCCCATGCAGCGGCCGCGTGGCGCTATCACGCAGCATTCTCTTTGCTTCGCCGAACCGCATTGCTTGGCGGGCCGCATCCACGAGGCGGTGAGCCTCCTCGATCAGAGGCAACACCGCGCGTTCTGCGGTGCGGCTATCGCTTGTGCGAAGCGAGCGGATCAGTTCGGTCATGAAGCGTCCAGTTTTCGGGTTCACGCACCATTGGAGGGATTCTGGCCAAGGTGTCGGAGATGGTTTGCCAGCGATGTCGTCGGGCAGAGGGAACCGAAATTCGAACCGATTTGCGCGCCGCGGGAGGTACTTCATCCGTGCCAAGACTCGCGTCCCTATAGCATGAAAGTGTAGCATGCTTGCGGACGTAACCCATTATGAAATCAATATCCTTGGGCAATTCAAAGCTTTGGCTTTGGAGTGGCGCACCCGGCGAGATTCGAACTCACGACCTTTGCCTTCGGAGGGCAACGCTCTATCCAGCTGAGCTACGGGTGCATTCCTGAGCCAAGACCGACGCGGCATCGTTGGAGGCCGGCCCGGGCAGCATGCAGTTCATAGCTGAACCGATTGGCCACATCAATCGGCAAAGTCGCACCGGAGTCGCATTGGCCTTTGGCTGCAGTCCTCGTCCGGCGTGCCCGCGAAGCGAGCCGCTCGACCAGGCCCGGGCGCGTTTGGATCGGATGCGCCGGTCGCCTCGTTGAACCGGTCGCTTCACGCCGCGCTGTACGGCAAGATCCCAACCCGCTTCCCGTGCAGACCGCTCGTTGGCTGCTGAACAGCGCGGGACCGGATTGTCGGGCCGAAGGATGCGGCGATCGACACGACGCCGATTCTGCTCGGCTGCCCGTGAGAAGGTCCGCGGGGTGCCGGCCCCGGATCGGCAGGCTCTCTCTCCAGCCATGCAAGGTTGCCGCCCCGGACGCCCGCCTCTATCCTGCGGGCAAAGCGAAGAGTGCTAGGCATGTCCACCGCATTTCCCGAGATCATTCTGGTGCGCCACGGCGAGACCGCATGGGCGGCGGCCGGGAAACACACCGGTCGCACCGACATCCCGCTGACATCGGCGGGCGAGGAAGCCGCGCGCGGCCTCGCCGGGCGTCTCGCTGGCGCGGCGTTCCCGACCGTCTGGACGAGCCCGTCGCGCCGGGCGCGGTCGACCTGCGAACTCGCCGGCTACGGGCAGGCGAGCGTCGTGCAGCCGGACCTCGCCGAATGGGACTATGGCGCCTACGAAGGCCTGACGACGAAACAGATTCTTTCCCGACGTCCCGGCTGGCAGCTTTTCCGCGACGGCTGCCCCGACGGCGAGACGGCAGCCGATGTCGGCGCTCGGGCCGACGCCGTGATCGCCACGCTGCGCAAGGAGGACACCGGCGTGCTGATCTTCTCCAGCGCGCATTTCTTGCGCGTGCTCGCCGCGCGCTGGCTCGGCCTGCCGCCGCAGGGCGGCGCCCTCCTGGTGCTCGGCACCGCCAGCATCAGCGTGCTCGGCTACGAGCACGATCTGTCCGAGCCGGTGATCCGCCGCTGGAACCAGCAGTGACCCTCACCGCGGCGGGATGTTCTCATCAGATCAGCAAGTCGCCCCGGCTGGTCGGCGTGGACCGGCCGACGCGATGGTCACGATGCGACTGCCTGCTTGCCGCGGCGCGTCGTACGTCTTGGGGTGGTGGGCCCGTACCTCGCCGGCGCCATGTCGAGCGCCGTCTGGCCGGTGGCGGCCGGCCGGCCGGCAGCGATATGCCGGCAAGGGATGCGCGGGACACTGGCGGCAGGCGTCTGCGATCGTCGGGGTTGACGAAACTGGATTGGTCAGGCCAATTGACATTGCGTAGAGGCGTAGGATGGGCGCTCGGCAAGGAGGGTTCCAGTGGCGGATATGGATGACATGGGGGTCGTCGTGGTCACCGGCGCATCAAGGGGACTCGGCCACGCCATCGCCCGCAGGCTGGCCTCCGGCGGCACCCGGTTGGTGCTTGCCGTGCGCTCGGCCCGGTCCGCAACCGATTTGCGAAGGGAATTTGGCGTGGCCGCCGAGGTGGTGGAGGCGGATGTGAACGCGCCCGACGCGGCCGCGTCGGTGCTGCGCGCGGGGCTGGATCGCTGGGGCCGGCTCGACGGCCTGGTCAACAACGCCGGCGTGATCGAGCCGATCGCGCCGCTGGCCGAGACCGACCCGGATGCGTGGGAAGCCTCGATCCGCACCAACCTCCTCGCGCCCTATCGCGTTTCGCGCGAACTGATCAAGCTCACCGCTGGCGCTGCCAGGCTGCGCATCGTGAACATTTCCAGCGGCGCGGCCCTCAATCCGCTGGAAGGATGGAGCGCCTACTGTGCCGGCAAGGCTGCGCTGTCGATGCTCACCCGCTCGCTCAATCTCGAATACGGGCCGGATCTGCTGGCTTTCAGCTTCCTGCCGGGCCTGGTCGACACCGACATGCAGGCGACGATCCGCGGTTCCGGTATCAATCGCGTCAGCCAGCTGCCCCGCTCGGCCCTGCGGCCGGCGGAAGAGCCGGCGGCCGCGGTTGGTTACCTCTTGTCAGGCGCCGGCGACGATCTCGCCGTCGGCGACATCGACGTCCGGGACGCGCAGTTCAGGCAACGGGCAGGGCTGCCGGCGCTTTAGGGGTCCGGACCTATTTCGGCGGTTGCGCCAGATAATCGTGCAGCACGTAGCCGGGCACCAAAGTGAAGTCGGCGCGCCAGTAGAAGCCTTCGAGCATGTCGCGGACCGGCAGCCGGTAGACCGGCGCTTGGACGTTCGGCCTCAGTTCGACCGTGCAAGGCCCCGACCAGCATTCGTGCACCGTGATCGAGCCGAGCCGGCGCGCGGTGAGCTGGCGGATCGCCGGCGTGCCGTCGATTTGATCGATTGCCTTCAGGTTGATGTTCAGCGCGAAGTCGAAATATTCGGCGAGCCTAGCGATTTCGGAACGGCGCTGCTTGTAGGCAAGCGTGCCGGTCAGCACGTCGATGCCGTTGCGCTCGATGGTTGCGACCCAGGCGTCGCCGCGCGCCTCCAGTTTCGGGTTCCCGAGCTTCTTGGGCTGGCCGTGCACCTCTCGGCCGTGCACCACGCCGCCGTCGGAGGAAAGGAACAGATAGGGCGAATAACCGCCGCTGACGCCGCCTTGCGGGTAGCGGCAGCCGACCATGACGTTGCTCTCGAAATACGGCCCGAGCCAGTCGGTGTCGTTCATGCGGTAGATGTGGCTGAGCACCACGTCCGATGTCGGTTCGAGCGGCGGCGGCAGGATGGCCGCGACAGCACCGGGATCGGTGCGCCAGGCAAGCGTCATCACTTCCGCGTTGCGGAAGGTGAAGGGGAAGGGCGGGACGGTCGGCGCGTCGAACGGCGTCGAAAAGCCGCCGGACAGGATGCGCTCCAGCGTGAGGCGCTGCTTCGCCTGGCTATTCCAGTCCGTCATTGCCCTTAGTCCTCGCTTCCATGGCCGCGCTGGTGGTTTCATGCACGCTGATCATGTGCCGCACCATGGCGTCGGTGATGCGGCCCGGATCGCGCGTCTCCAGCGCCGCAACGACGTTGCGATGGTCTTCGATCGAGCGCTCCAGCACGCCGGGCGTCTCCCATGCGACCTTCCGATACTCGGCGCCGAGCACGTAGAGCGCCTCCGAGATGCGCTCGAGGAAGGGGTTGCCGAGCGCGGCGCGCAGGGTCCGGTGGAACTCGATGTCGGAGACGCGGAAGGCCACTGGATCGCCGGTCAGCCCAGCCTGAACCTGCACGATCTTGGTCAGCCGTGCGATGGTGGCGTCATCGACGCGCATGGCAAGCAGCTGGCCCATCGCGCTTTCGACCATCACGCGCGATTCATGCAGAGCTTCGAAATTCTCGTCGGTGAGCGTGATCAGCATCTGCAGCGGCGAAAGGATCTCTGCCGCGGTCAGCGAGGTGACGAACAGGCCGCCGCCCTGGCGGGTCTTGATGACGCCGAGAATCTGAAGCCCGCGCACGGCCTCGCGAACCGACGGCCGCGAAACCTGCAGCATGGCGGCAAGGTCGCGTTCGGTCGGCAGCTGCTGGCCCGGCTTGACGCTGCCGGAGCGGATCAGGTCGAGCAGATTGTGCGCCACCTGCTCGGCGACCGAGACCCGCTCGATCGGGGCCATCCGGGAGAGGTCGGCGCTTGCTCGTTCCTGGTTGATGGTGCCCATGCGGGAGATTGGCCTCTCGAGACGCTCAAGTCACGAATTCTTCGGCTGCGAGAAGGGAACGCCGTAGTCGGCCTCGAAGCCGCCGTCCACATGCAGAACGTGGCCGCTGACATAGGCGGCGGCGTCCGTGCACAGGAAAAAGATGACATTCGCTATCTCGCCAGGAGTGGCGAGCCGGCCGGCTGGAATGCGTCCCAGGATCGGGTCGAGGCTGATACGCCCGCCGGCGATCGCCGTGCGCACCAGATCGGTCTCGACATAGCCGGGAGCAACCGCGTTGACGCGCACACCGCGCGCCGACCATTCGACCGCCGCCGTCTTGGTCAGCGACACGATCGCCGCCTTGGACGCGGCATAGGGCGCGCGCCCCGGCGCGCCCCTGGTGGCGGCAACCGAGGCGAGGTTTACGATGGCGCCCGACCCTTGCGGCAGCATGATACGCGCCGCCGCCTGCAGGCAGTGCAGCGTCCCGTGAAGATTGACGTTCAAGACCGCATGCCAATCGTCCGGCGCAAGATCCTCCAGCGGCGCATGGCGCTGGATGCCGGCATTGTTGACCAGTGCATCGAGCCTGCCCCAGCGGTCGAGCGTCGCGGCAAAGGCTCTTGCCACCGACGCCCGGTCGGTGACGTCGAGATGCAGCGGAAGGATTTTTGCGCCGTGGTCGGCTGCGCGCTGCCTGGCGCCCTCGGCATCGAGGTCGCCCAGGGCAACGCTCCATCCGGCCGCCAGAAAGGCTTCTACGGTCGCCCAGCCGATGCCGCGGGCTCCGCCGGTGACCAAAACGATTTTTTCCGCGCTGCTCATCCTATTCCCTCGTCCGGCTGGCGTGGCGGTATGCGAAACGCGTGAGCGTATCCGTATCGAGGCGCAGGCCGGTCCCCGCTGTCTCCGGCGGTGCGAGGAAGCCGCCGTCGACGTCGGCAAAGGCCGCGTGCTCCAGCAGCATGTGCGAGCAATCGAACGGGCGGTCCGTGGGGAAAATCTCGAGGTGGTCGGCCGCGGTATCGGCGAAGACACAGTGCCGGTGCACCTCCGGATTGACGTGGTAGGAGACCCGCAGGCCTCGGGAGACCGCGCGGGCGGCAAGGCCAAGCGCGGCGGTGACGCCGCCTATGGTGGTGGCGTCGATGCGCAGCACGTCCACTGCCCCACTCTCCATCAGTGCTTCGAGGTCGGCCGGACGGGTAACCTCGTCGCCCACGCCGATCGGAACCGGCGAATGACGGCGCATGAAGGCGATCTCGGAAAGCTTTGTGCGGTACATGGGGTCCTCGATCCAGGCTACGCCGAGGTCGCGCCAGGCCTCCGCCGCCTTCAGGCCGTCGCGGGCAGTCTTGCAGGACCAGGCGAGGTCGCAGGTGAAGCGGGCATCATCATGGTCCCGGAGCACCGCCGAGAGGATGCGGCTGACCGCCTGCGGATCGCCGTAGTGCGCGGCCTCCATCTTGAGGAAGGAAAAACCCTCGCCGGCGCGTCCCGAAAGACGCGCTGCGATGTCGGCCTCGGTCTCGCCGGCGATCTCGTAGCCCTCGACCAGGCCGACCGCGACCTTGCGCGGCGCGCCGCCCAGCAGCCTCCAGAGCGGCATCCCCGCCGCCTGCGCCTTCAGATCCCAGAGGCAGATGTCGACTATGGAGCGGGCGCGCCCGAGCACGCCGTCATCCTCCATCGCAACCGTCATGCGGGCGAGATCGGCGAGCCGCTCGCCATGGTCCATCGCGTCCTTGCCGAGCAGGGCAGGCGCGAACAGGTCGGAGATCGCCACGTCGACTGGCGAGCCGCGGGTATGCCCCAGGCAATCGGCCACGAGACCGCCTTTGGTCAGGATGCGCACGGCCGCGTAGCGCCGCGTGCTGATCGTGAACGCACCGAAGGACAACGGAGCGGGCAGGGGGATGGTGCAGGCCCAGGTCTCTATCCGGTCGATCGCCGAATCCGCGGTCATCCGAAGCAGAACTCCCTCGTTTCGAGCATTCGCGCGTTGGCCTTCGCGGCCAACAATCTTCTTGCACTTGCCCCTGGAACCTGCTGAATTGGTCAGGCCATTTACACTAGCTGCTCAGCCGGGACGATTCAAGCGGCAACTCTCGATGGCGCACACGATGAAGATAGGGGAATGATATGCGACTGACGGTCGGTGTCGTTGCGGTGCTGTTCAGCCTTGGTGCTGGCACGGCGCTCGCTCAGGAGTTCAAGAACGAGGCGTCGCCGCTTTTCGACAATTGCGGCGGCCCGGCCTATTGGTACGGCCCCGGCATCATGGTGAAAACCGGCAATCCGGACGGTATCAAGACCTACGACGACCTCAAGGGCAAGCAGGTCGGCGCCATCGCCGGTTCGGCTGCCGACGAATATCTGCGCAAGCTCGGCGCCGAGATCGTGCCGTTCCAGACAGATGCCGAGCAGTTCAGCGCGGTCGCCACCGGTCGCGTCAGCGCCATCGTCGACGACGACACCAAGATCAACCTGTTCCTCGCCGCCAACAAGGATTCGCCGCTCGAGCTCCTGAAAGGCGTCAAGGTGCCGGACGAACTGATCTTCGAATACGGCTACGGCTATGTCCGCCCTGGCCTGCGCCTCGAGGACTGCTCGCTGCGCTCGGCGGTGACGCAGGGCCTCGCCGAGGTACGCGGCAACGGCAACGTCTCGGCCATCCTGTCGAAATACGGGTTCTCCGACGCCAATCTCTTCTTCTTCCCGCTCAACAACTGACCGGTCGTCAGCGGGATTGGCGGGCTGAACGACGGCCGGCGGCGATAGCCTTCCGCTCTGCTGCCCACGGCAGTTGACCTGCCCCGTCGCCGCTGGAACGTTTTCAAGGTTCGGGCTGCCACGGCAGCCCGAACGCATTTGATGGCAGCGGGAGAGGCCTGATGGATCTTCTCAATCTCGAAGTGGTCGCCGACTACTGGCAGGTGTTCCTGCGCGGTCTGGGCATCACGGTTTTCCTCACTCTGTCGACGATGGTGCTTGCGACACTGCTCGCCATCCCGGTGGCGTTGGCGCGGATGTCGACCTACCGCCTCATTCGCTGGCCAGCCAACGTTTTCGTCGAGTTCATGCGGGCAACGCCGCTGATCCTGCAGCTGATCTACATCTACTACGTGCTGCCCAGCGCCGGCATCAAGCTTAACCCCATCACCGCGGCGATCACCGGGCTCACGCTGCACTACAGCGCCTATCTCAGCGAGGTCTTTCGCGGCGGCATCCAGTCCATTCCCAAGGGCCAGACCGAGGCATCGCTGGCGCTCGGCCTCTCCCACTGGCTGACCTTCCGCAAGGTGGTTCTGCCGCAGGCGCTGCGGGCCGTGCTGCCCACGCTCGGCAACTATCTGATCTCGCTGTTCAAGGACACGTCGCTGGCGTCCGTCGTCACCGTGCAGGAACTGATGTTCAGCGGACAGATCATCTCGGCCCGCAATTTCCAGTACTTTACCGTCTATACGATCACCGCGATCCTCTATTTCTCGGTCTGCTACCCCTCTGGCCAGGTGGTGCGCCTGCTCGAGGAGCGCTTGAACAAGGGCTGGGGGGTGGGGAAGGGTTTGGCGGTCGAAGCCGACAGGGTGAAGGCCTGACCTTCAAGGACGCTGAACTGCGCATCATGTCTGGGCCGGACCGCCGCCGCCCGATGCAGGCTTCGGCGGGCATCGCCGCCTTGCAATTTTCCTGTTCCGCAGCGCATTGGCGCTGTGCGATAGTGGCCGGCGCATACCAATAACGGATTCCGGAAAGCCTCAAATGAAGATCAATGCGTCGTGGTTGATGGTGGCCATCATGTTCGCTACCCCGCTTCCGGCGGTCGCGCAAACCGACGCCGACGCGACCGCGGCGGCGCCGCTGGTCGCGACTCAGGTTCGCGAGCAGGGGTTCGAATGCACCGAGCCGACCGGGGCGCAGCGCGATCCGAATGCTGACGGAGACGCGGTCTGGATCCTGACCTGCGGCAACGGCTCGTACAGGGTGAGGCTGGTTCCAGACCAGGCCGCTTCCATCGAGCCGCTGCAGTAAGCGCCGGCCCCGACGATCGAGGATGAGCGCCCGGATCCGGCCGCCGCGAATCGCGCGATGAGCGATGCGGTCGGAAGTACCGGCGCGCAACCGAGCCGGCAGGAAGCCGGGCGGCCGATTGTGCTGCTGTTGCTGCTCAGCGCCGTGGCAGGTTCGAGCGATGCTATCAGCTTCCTCGGGCTGAACGGCCTGTTCACCGCGCATATCACCGGAAACATCGTCGTCCTGATCAGTCATCTGGTCGCCAGCGGCGAGGCAGGAGTTGCGCAGGTCATCTCGGTGCCGGTGTTCATGCTGGTGCTGGGTCTGGCGCGCCTGCACGGGCTCGCGTTCGAAAAGCACGGCCGCGCCGCCGTGATGAGGATGAACCTTCTGCTGCATTTCGCCCTTCTCCTCGGCTTCTTCCTGCTTTGCCTCCCCTTGGGTCGAACCTTCGATGCAAACGCCCCGCTGGCCGTGCTGGCCGGCATGTGCGGCGTCGCCGCCATGGCGGTGCAGAATGTCATCGCCCAGACGTCGATGCGCGGCACCCCCTCGACGGCGGTGCTGACCAGCAATGTCAGCCGTTTCACGGTCGCTTTGGTGGAAAGCCTCGCCGGCCCGCCCGCGCTGCGCGGCCGCGCCGGCGACGACGTCGCCTGGACCTGGGCGCCCATCCTGGGGTTTGTCGTCGGCGCCGCGGCCGGCGGTTTTCTGGAGTGGGTGTTCGGCCTGCGCGCCCTGCTGCTGCCAGTGGTAGTCAGCCTGGCCGCGATCGTCGCGAACTGGCGCGCATCCGCCTGAGGGCGATTGGCCTCGCCGGCCTTCGGGTCTCTCCCGCCTCACGTTCGACGGCAGGCAAGCGAAGCGCGGGGGCGGCGACTTGGCCGCCGCCCGGGACGAGAAATCAGCCCTTGATGAAGGCGAGGAGGTCGGCATTGATCACGTCGGGATGCGTCGTGCACATGCCGTGCGGCAGCTTTTCGTAGACCTTCAGCGTGCCATTCTTCAGCAGCTTCGCCGACAGCAGCGCGGAGTCCGCGATCGGCACGATCTGGTCGTCGTCGCCGTGCATGACGTAGGTCGGCACGTCGATGATCTTCAGGTCCTCGGTGAAGTCGGTCTCGGAGAAGGCCTTGATGCCGTCGTAGTGGGCCTTGGCTGAGCCAATCATGCCTTGCCGCCACCAGTTCTGGATGATGCCCTGAGACGGCGTGGCGCCCGGCCGGTTGTAGCCGTAGAAGGGGCCCGAAGCGACGTCGAGGTAGAACTGCGAGCGGTTGTCGGCCAGCGCCTTGCGGAAGCCGTCGAACACCTCGATCGGCAGGCCGCCCGGATTGGTGGCGCTCTTGACCATGATCGGCGGCACCGCGCCGATTAGCACGGCCTTGGCGACGCGCCCCTTGCCGTGGCGCGCGACATAGTGGGCAACCTCGCCGCCGCCGGTGGAGTGGCCGATGTGGACCGCGTTCTTCAGATCGAGATGCTGCGCCACCGCGGCGACGTCGGCGGCATAGTGGTCCATGTCGTGGCCGTCGCTCACCTGGCTCGAGCGGCCATGGCCGCGCCGGTCGTGGGCGATCACGCGAAAGCCCTTGGCGAGGAAGAAGAGGAGCTGCGCATCCCAGTCGTCGGCGCTGAGCGGCCAGCCGTGATGGAACACCAGCGGCTGCGCATCGCGCGGACCCCAGTCCTTGTAGAAGATCTGAACGCCGTCCTTTGTCGTGACCGTACTCAATTTCTTTGCTCCTGTTTTCGGTTGGCGGCATTCTCCGTCTACGTTGGGACCGGGCCCGGAATGCCGTCTGCACTGGTTAGCTAGGCCGTCCCTGGGGAGGTTGCAGGAAGGCCGCCTGACAATGAGCCAAGTCGACTTGCCACACCAGTAGCCCGGCCTCGTTGCGGGCGGCGTGGAGGGCGCACGACGACCGCTGCGCCGCAATATTGCGCGATCGGCCCGTTCGTCGAGGGCCGGCACGCCGGAATTTGTGGAACTCCACGAGACTATTTCGGCAGCAGCCGGAAATCCTTGCCTTCCGGCAAAAGCTGGCCGCCGTCGACCACGATCGTCGTCCCGGTGATGTACTCGGCTTCGTCCGAGGCGAGAAACAGAAATGCGTTGGCCACGTCGCGCGGCGTGCCGAGGCGGCCGAGCGGGATGGAATCCTCCATGTTCCTGATGAACTCGGCCCCGCGCTCGGTCTCTATCCCCTCTGTCATGATGTTGCCCGGCTCGACGCCGTTCACGGTGATCCCGTAGCCGGAAAACTCCAGCGCCGCCGACCGGATGAAGCCGTTGATGCCTGCCTTTGTCGCCGAATAGTGGCCGTGGCCGGGGCTGCTGACATGCGGGCCCGTGATGGACGAGGTGAACAGCATGCGGCCGTAACGCTGCGCCTTCATCGGCACCAGTGCCGAGCGCGCCGCGTTGAAGGTGCCGCGCAGGTTCACCGCCATCACGCGGTCCCAGTCGTCCGCGCTGGTGTTCTCGATCAGCTGCCACGGATAGATGCCCGCGTTCTGGACGAGAATGTCCAGCCGGCCATGCGTCTCCAGCGCAAGCGCCACCGCTGCCTCGGCGTCTTCCGCGCGGGAGATGTCGGTACGGATGAACGGCACGCCGAGTTCACCGGCTGTCGTCCGGCCCAGCGCCTCGTCGCTGTCGGCCAGGATGAGTCGCGCGCCTTCTTCGGCGAAGCGCAGCGCAATGCCCTTGCCGATGCCGCGCGCGGCGCCGACAATCAGCCCCACCTTCCCTTCGAGTCTTCCGGCCATGATTGTCCTCAGGCGAGTTTCTGGCGGATGGCCTGCTTCAGCGTGTCGAGCAGCACGGCAGCGAGCACCAGCAGGCCGTGGATCACCTGCGTGAAGTTGGACGGCAGGCCCATCAGGTTGATCGCGGTGTTGATGGACGAAAGCAGCAGCACGCCGGCATAGACGCCGGGCAGGGAGCCGACACCGCCCTTCAGGCTGACGCCGCCGATGACGACCGCGGCGAAGGCGTTGAACAGCAGGCCGATGCCGAGATTGGCTGTGGCGCCCGAGGTGCGCACCACCAGCAGCCAGCCCGCGAGCCCGGCGATCGCGCCGGCGAGCACAAAGGCGATGATGAGGTTGCGCGTCACCCGGATGCCGGCGCGGAAGGTCGCGGTTTCATTGCCGCCGATCATGACGAGGTGCCGCCCGAACGGCGTCTTTCCCATGATCAGCGAGAACACCACGAAGCAGGAAATGGCGATCCAGGCCGTCAGCGGCAGGCCGAGCAGCCGCTGGATGCCGAACCAGCGGATCGCCGGCGCGAGATCCTGCGCCGAGCGGCCGCCGGAGACGGCAACCACGATGCCACGCACCCAGATATAGGCTGCCAACGTGATGATGAAGGCGTTCATCTTCACCTTGACGATGAGCAGTCCGTTCATCAGCCCGACGAGCCCGCCGATCGCCACCGCGATCAGGATTGACACCGGCACCATCAGCCACTCCGGCTGCAGTCGGTATCCCATCCCGATGCCGGCCGAGCAGAACAGGATGCCGACCGCCATCGCGCCGAGAGCGGCGACGGACTCGACCGAGAGGTCCATGTGGCCGGCGATGATCACCAGCGCCAGTCCGATCGACATCACGCCGAGCACGCTGGAAGCTTCGATGATGTTGGCGAAGATGCCGAGCTGGAAATAGTTCGGCACGAAGATCGAGAAGATCGCCAGCACGAAAAGCAGCATGAACCAGACGAGATTGTCCAGCACGAACTCGAGCATGCGGCGGGTGCGCGACGTCATGGTTCGATCCGGGAAGTGCGGGGCGAGGCGCCAGCTGGCGCCGAGACGGAAGACGGCGCTCCGCGCCCATTGGCGCGGAGCGCTGGATGGAGGCTATTCTACCGACTTCACCGTGTCGGCCGGCGGCTTCAGGTTGCCCCAGAAGGCGGGGTTGTCGACATTGCTCTTGTCGATCGCCGCGCCGGGGATCTTGATGTTGGGGCCCCAGGCTTCGATGGTCACGACCGAAGGCAGGCCGAGCACGTCGTAGTTGCCGGCCTTGATCTCCTGCTTGTTGACGATTTTGTCCATGAACATCGCGACCGCGGCGGCCTGCGCGTAGAGCGGCTGCTCGACCTCGACGTTCAGCCAGCCCTTGCGGATCAGGTCGAGGCCGACCGGAGCGCCGTTGGAGCTCATCATCATGATGTCGCCGGGCTTCTTGCCGGCGGCTTCCAGCGAGGCGACGCCCGCCACCGACAGGTGCGCGGCGTGGCTGAAGATCAGGTCGATGTCGGGATTGGCGATCAGCTGGTCGTTGACGATGGTGCCGGCCGCGTCGGCGGCCCACAGCATGGCCGGGTGCGAGATGATGGTGACGTCTGGGAACGCCTTCATCTTCTCCTCAAAACCCTTCTGGATGTCGAGCGTGTAGGGGTCGCCCGGATCGCCGAGCACCTGCAGGACCTTGCCCTTCACCGAGCCGTACTTCGCGTTGAGCAGCTTTTCGGCCTGCTCGGCCGCGACGTAGCCGATCTCGACGGTGCCCGCGACCGAGGTGAAGTCGGACGGCGTCGAGGTGATCTGGCGATCGAACTCGACGACCGGGATGCCGGCGGCGCGCGCCGCCTCGATCGACGGCTTCAGCGCGTTGAAGTCGACCGCGGCGAGGATGATCGCGGCTGGCTTCAGCGCGATGACGTCGTTCATCTGGCTCTGCTGGGCGTCGGTCTTGTTGTCGGCGTTGAGCGTCTTCATCTCGTAGCCGACCTGCTTGAGGAACATTTCCAGCGCGCTCACCGAGCCGGTCTGGAACTCGTCGATCAGCGTCGGGACCATGTAGTAGACGGTGCCCTTGGACTGGGCAAAGGCCGGCGTCAGCGCGGCCACTGCCAGTGCAAGGACACCGAAGGCGGCGAGTAGTATTCGCTTCATGTCGTTCGCTCCTGTTGTACCGGACCCCTCGATTGCCCCTCTGCCACCGGTCCGGCGCCGGCGAGCGTTTCTCCGGTGATCATCCTGATCACCGCGTCGGGGCTCGTTTTGCTGGTTGGCACGTCGCCCGCCACGACGCCCTGGCGGATCACCACGATCCGGTCGGCGACCTGGAAGGCCTGCTGCATGATGTGGGTGATGATGATCACGCCGATGCCCTGCCGGGCCACCTGGCGGATCATCTCGAGGCCGCGCCGCGTCTGTTCGACGCCGAGTGCGGCGAACGGCTCATCGAGCAGCACCAGCTTGCCGCCCCAGTGGACGAAGCGGTTGAGTTCGATCGCCTGGCGTTGCCCGCCCGACAGGTGCTCCACCTTGGTGCGCAGCGACGGGATGCGCGTGCCGGCGTCGGCGAGCGCCTTCGCCACCACCACCTCCATCGCCTTCTCGTCGAGGATGGGCACGCCGAGCACTTTTCGCGTGATCTCGCGGCCCATGAAGAAGTTGGCGACCACGTCGACATTGGTGCAGAGCGACAGGTCCTGGTAGACGGTCTCGATGCCGGCGGCCTTTGCCTCCGCCGGGCTCTCGGCCAAAAACTCCCGGCCGTCGAACAGCATGCGGCCGGAGGTGGGCGCCAGCCCGCCGGAGATGATCTTCACCAGCGTCGACTTGCCGGCGCCGTTGTCGCCGAGCAGCGCGACGACCTCGCCGCGGCCGATCGAAAAGCTGATGCCTTTCAGCGCTTCGATGGCGCCGTACTTTTTTGTGATGTTGTCGAGGACCAGCAGGGGTTCGCTCATGCCGCGATGCCCCTTCCTTCGGACGCGCCCTCGCGCTCGCCCGAAAACATCCGGCCGAAGCGCGGCGACAGCACGCCGGACACCGCAAGTGCGGCCGCTCCGCGCAGCACCGAATGCTGGCCGCCGACGGCGACCACCAGGCGCGGTGCGCCGCGGTCGCGCCGTGCCGAAACCGAGTTGGGAAGCTCGCCGCCAAGTGCGGCGAGGCGTTCGAGCAGGTGCGCCGGCGCCAGCCCGCCGAGCACGATGGTCTGCGGGTCATAGAGGTTTTCGATCGCGGTGACCGCATTGCGGAAGATCGGCGCGACCTCGGTCACCCACTCGGCCTCGCCTTTCCGGCTGCGTCGAAAAGCCTCCAGCGAGACGTAGCGCTCCAGGCAGCCGTGATTGCCGCAAGGACAGGCATCGCCACCGGGCACGATCGGAATGTGGCCGATCTCGCCGGCATTGCCCCAGGCGCCGCGCAGCACCGCGCCGTCATGGACCATGGCGCCGCCGAGGCCGACGCCGAAATAGAGGTAATAGTAGTCGGCGAACCGCGTGCCATGGCCGTAGAGCTGTTCGCCCAGCGCGGCCGTCGCCATGTCGGTGTCGACGAAAGCGGGCAGGCCCGTCGCCTCCGCCAGGCGTTCGCGGATGGCGACGTTTTCCCAACCCGCCATGGTGGTCGGCCCGACGAAACTCATCGACTCCACCCCGAACGGGCCGGGCATCGCCATACCGACGCCGAGAATGCGGCCCCCCGATCGCGCGCGGATCAATTCGGGCACCAGCGAGCGGATCAGGTCGAAGGCCGCGTCAGGCGCTACGCCCGGCGCATCGCGACGCGCATTCGCCACCACGTCGCCGCCGAGATTGATCAGCGCCGCCTCGATACCGAGCGGCGTCATGTGCACGCCCACCGCGAAGCCGCCCTCGGGGTTGGAGCGCAGCGTTGCCGGCGGCAGGCCGCGGCCCTTCGGCTCGTCGCGGGCCGACAGCACGTAGCCCTGCTCTTCGAGTTCGCGAACGATGGTGGAGACGGTCTGGACGGTGAGGCCGACGCTGCGGGCGATGTCGCCGCGGGTCGTGGGTCCGTGGAGCCGGATGGATTCGAGCACGATCCGGCGGTTGTACGGCCGCCCGAATTCCTGGTTGGTGCCCTTCAGCGCCATGCGTCTCCCACGCTCCGCGGAGCAGAGTTGCACCCCGATCCTATTCTGTCAAACGGTTTTCAGAAATCGCCGGCCTGGCAATGCGGCAAGGATTGCAGGCCCTTGATTGCTGAAATTCTGCGCTCTGCTAATGTACCGTTCGAAGCTGCCAGAATAGGCTGGCGCGGCCAGGACATGTCGATCGTGAGCGACGGGGCGGCTCGGCGTCGTTTGGCGGCCATCATGGCGGCCGATGTTGTCGGCTACAGCCGTCTCATGGGCACCGACGAGGGCGCGACCCTGGCGGCCTTCAAGGCGCACCGCAGGGAACTTCTCGACGTACGGATCGCCGGGCATTCCGGCCGCATCGTCAAGCTGCTCGGCGACGGACTGCTGGTGGAGTTCCCGAGCGTGGTCGACGCGGTCGCCTGCGCCATCGACATCCAGCGCGAGATGCGCGAGCGCAACGCCGAAATTCCACAGGAAAGGCGCATCGAGTTCCGCATCGGCGTCAACCTCGGCGATGTCATCTTCGAGGACGACGATATTTTTGGCGACGGCGTCAACATCGCCGCGCGCATCGAGAGCCTGGCGCGGCCGGGCGGCGTTGCCGTATCCGGCTCGGTGAGGGACAGTGTCGGCAGCCGGTTTCCCCTGACTTTCGAGGATACCGGCGAGCAGGTGCTGAAGAACATCGCGCGTCCCGTCCGGGTCTACAACCTTCAGGTCTTTCCCGACGAGGCGCCTACTTCGACCGTCGTGCGTGCTGCGGCCGAGCCCGTCGCGCGAGAAAAGCCCTCGATCGCGGTGCTGCCGTTCGACAACATGAGCGGCGATCCGGAGCAGGAATATTTCTCCGACGGCATCACCGAGGACATCATCACCGATCTTTCGAAAGTGCCTGGCCTGCTGGTGGTGGCCCGCAACTCGAGCTTCGCCTATAAGAACAAGAGCCCGGACATCCGCGCGGTCGGTCGCGAGCTTGGCGTGACGTCGGTTCTCGAAGGTTCGATCCGCAGGGCCGGAAACCGCGTCCGCATCACCGCTCAGCTGATCGATGCCGCCAATGGCGGCCATCTGTGGGCGGAGCGCTACGACCGCGACCTTACCGACATTTTCGCCGTCCAGGACGAGGTGACGCTGCAGATCGTCCAGGCGCTCAAGGTCACGCTCAGTTCGTCTGCCGCGCTGGCCGCACCGGCCAATCGCACCGCCAGTGTCGAGGCGCACGACTTCTTCCTGCGTGGACGCGAACTGATGGCGGGCGCCATCAAGAGCCGTGACGTGTTTGAGCGCGCCGTCGCGGCGTTCCGGCGCGCGATAGAGCTTGATCCCGCCTATGCCGAGCCCTATGCCGGCCTGGGCCTCGCCTATTGCAACGATTTCCAGAACCGCTGGTCGGATACGCCCGACCCATTGGGTCTCGCCGCCTATTTCGCTGCCCAGGGAACCGAAAAGGGGCCGAACGAACCCTACGCGCATTACGTGTCGGCGGTCGTGACCATGTGGCAGCGCGATCTCGACGGCGCCAAGGCCGCGGTTGAGAAGACGCTGGCGCTGAACCCAAATTTTGCCCCTGCCTATGGCGTTCGCGGCCTCACCCTGGTCTATTTGGGCTATCCGCAGGCGGCGATCGCCGACCTCGAGCACTCGATGCGCCTCGATCCGGTGTTTACGCACCAGTACATGCACTTTCTCGGCACCGCCTATCTTGTCGCCGGCCGTTATCCCGAGGCGGTGGCGGCGTTCCGCGAGCGCATCCGGCTGGTGCCGAACACCGACCTGTCGCGTGCGCTGCTGGCTTGCGCGCTCGGCCATCTCGGCGAGGCCGACGAGGCCAGGCGGGTGTGGCGCGAACTGATGGAGGTCAACCCTAAATATTCGCTCGACCAGCATCTCGGCCGGCTGCCCTTCCGGGACCCGGCCGGAGCCGAGGCCATCCGCGCCGGCCTCGCGGCGGCGGGCCTGCCGGCCTGAGCGCCGCGTTCTTGGCCGAAGTCAGAGCGGCGGCGCGTAGACGGGAGTCGGGATGCCCTCCATGCGCGCCTTGATCTGCAGGGCGACGAATTTCGAGAAGAAGCGCGACAGCGCCAGGTTACCGCCCTGGAGCCAGAGGTTTTCCTGCACCAGCGGCTTGTACATGTTGCGCAGTTCGCCGTGCCAGGGGCCGGGGTCGTTGCGCGTACCGGAGCCGAGACCCCAGCAGGTGCCGATAGCGTCGCCGACCTCGCGCGAGACGATCTTCGCGATCACCTCGTGCATGGACTGGAAGCCGGTCGATTGGATGATCGCATCGGCGGCGATCTCGGTGCCGTCGGCGAAGCGGATGCCGGTGGGCGCCAGCCGGTCGATCTCGACGCCGGACTTCACCTTGATCTCGCCGTCGATGATCAACTGCGAGCCGCCGACGTCGACATAATAGCCCGATCCGGTGCGATAGGCCTTCATCATCAGGCCTGTCTCGTCGGGGCCGAAATCGAGCAGGAAGCCGGTCGCGGCGAGCTTGTCGTAGAAGGCCGCGTCGCGGGCGCGGATCCTGTCGTAGAGTGCCTTCTGCTTGGCCGGCTGCAGCGCGAACGGAGTGGCGGCGGCGATCATGTCGGCCTTGTCGACGTCGATGCCGTTCTCCACGGCCTGCTCGGAGTAGATGTCGAACGCCATCTCCATCAGCGTCTCGGAGCGCACCACCGTCGTCGGCGAGCGCTGCACCATGGTCACGTCCGCACCGGCTTCCCACAGGTCGACGGCCACGTCGTGGCCCGAACTCGCCGCGCCGATGACCACCACTTTCTTGCCGCGGTATTTCGATCCGTCGGAATACTGGCTGGAGTGGAGGATTTCGCCCTCGAAGCGATCGTCGCCGGGCAGTTCCAGCATCTTTGCCGGGCCGTAGGCACCGGTGGCGAAGATCAGTTGCGCCGGGCGCAGCGTCACCGGTCTGCCACCGCGCACAAGCTCCACCGTCCAGCGCTTTTCGCCGGCGTCGAATTTCGCCGAAACGCATTCGGTGCGGCCCCAGTAGGTCAGCTCCATTACCTTCGCATACATCTCCAGCCAGTCGCCCATCTTGTCCTTGGGCGTGAACACCGGCCAGTTGGCGGGGAAGGGGATGTAGGGCAGGTGGTCGTACCAGACCGGGTCGTGCAGCACGAGCGAGCGGTAGCGGTTGCGCCAGGAATCGCCGGCTTTCGCGTTCTTCTCCACGATCACCGCCGGCACGCCAAGCTGTCTCAGCCGCGCGCCGATCATGATGCCGGCCTGGCCGCCGCCGATGATCACGCAGTAGGGGTCGGCACCGTTGCCGTATGCGGCTTCCTCCGCCGAGCGCATCTCCAGCCAGGTCCTGCGATTGCGGTCGGCGCCATGGCGCACGCCCATCGGGCGGTCGCGTCCGAGCGCTTCTTCATGGCCGTCGAGCGACTGCAGCGTGGTGAGGATGGTGCGGCACTTGCCGCCCTCTAGCGAAAGGATGCCGCTGCCGCGGCCGGCCGCTGTTCTGAACTCGAACCAGGCCTCGACCGGTCCCGACGGAGTGCGCGAGGCGGCCGTCACCTGCCAGCCGGTGGGGTTTGTCGCGGCGAGCGTCGCCTTCAGCATGGCGGCGATGGCGGCCTTGCCTTCCATCGTCTTGACGTTCCAGGTGAAGGCGACCAGGTCGCGCCAGCAGCAATCCTCGGCGAACAGGTCGAGCGCGGCATCGAGATCGCCGGCCGCCAGGGCCTCGGCGAGGCAGGAAAGCCAAGCAGCGGCGGTGGCCGCCGGTGCGGTATCGTGCATGAAAAAACTCCAGGTATCGGGCGGCGCGGCAGGCGGCGCCCCTGAAAACTCAGTCGCCGAGCGGCTCCAGTACCTTGCCCTTGCGGTGGTTCAGCACGGTGTACTTGATCCGGCGCAGCGTCTCGCGCGCGTCCGGGTCGAGCCGGTAGCCGACGGCGGTGGAAACCAGGTCCAGGATTGCGAGAAAGGCGTAGCGCGAGGCTGTCGGCTTCAGCGGGTCGGGAAACTCCGGCACGTCGACCGTCAGCGCCAGGTCGACCACGCCGGCCAGGTCGGTGTCGGGCGCGGTGATGGCGATCGCCTTCGCGCGGTAGTGCCTGGCGAGCGCGACTGCCTCCACCACCTCGCGCGTGCGCCCGGTGCCGGAAATCGCGATCACCAGGTCGTTGGGCTTCAACGTCGACGCGGTCATCTTCATGACGTAGGGGTCGGAATGGGCAGAGATGACGACGCCGTAGCGGAACAGTCTGTTCTGCGTCTCCTGCGCCAGCGCGGTCGAACTGCCGCCAAGCCCGAAGACGAGGACCTGGTGCGCCTTGGCCACCATGTCGGCGGCCCTCAGGATGTCGGCCGGGTCGATACTGCGCTCGACCGCGCTGAGCGCGCTGCGAGCCTCGCCGAAAACCACGTTCCACAGCGGCGAGCCGTTCTCGCTCGGCTCCGGTGGCGGCAGCGGCGACAGGTAGAGCCGGCCCACTACCACGCTCTGCGCCAGCTTCAGCTTGAAGTCGCGCACGCCGTCGCACCCGATGGCGCGGCAAAAACGCGTCACCGTCGGTTCGCTGACGTCGGCGCGCCGGGCGATCTCGGCATTGGAGGCGTCGACGGAGAAGGTCACGTCGGCCAGAACCACGTCGGCGACGCGCCGCTCGGCGGGGCGCAGATCGGCGTAGGAATCGCGGATCTGCGAAAGAATGTCCGGGATCGGCTTCGAATAGGCTTCGCCGGCCGAATCGTCCGGCCGATGCGGACGCATCTCGGCCTTCGTGGTCACGGGGTCCAGTGCGATTTCCGTCATTCGATCAGCCGATGCAACCATCTCGGGAGAACAGGGGCTCGCGCCCCGGTTGCCTTTGATTTGTGCCACTTTGTAGGAAAGTTACGTGCGGCGCAAGCGCCAAATTGCCTGCAAATCTGGCACTTGGGAAATATGCCGAGACTCATGGCGCCGTGCGCTTGACTCATTTCGTCGGATAGTTACAAACTGCGATTGGAGGGTTTCGGAAGGTCGGAAGCGCCTCCATACACCGCCACGGACAGCGCGAGGCACGATGGCTGCGGGGTCTTCCACGCAACCCAAGCTCAGGGTGAAGGGCGCGACCAAGGTGTACAACACCCGGTCGGGCGACCTGCTCGCTCTCGACCGCTGCTCGCTCGACGTCATGGCCGGCGAAATCGTCACCATCGTGGGGCCGTCCGGCTGCGGCAAGACCACGCTTCTGTGGTCGATGTCGGGGCTGCATCACCTCAGCGCCGGCGAGGTCCTGCTCGACGGCAAGGCCGTGACCGGCCCGAACCCCGAGATCGGCATGGTGTTCCAGGAGGCGAACCTCCTGCCCTGGCGCAACCTCGACGCCAACATCAACTTTCCGTTCGAGATCAAGGGCACCAAGCCCGACCGCGTCTGGATCGACGAACTGCTCAACCGCGTGGGCCTCGAAGGTTTCGGCGGCCGCTTCCCGCGCGAACTCTCTGGCGGCATGCAGCAGCGCGCTGCTCTTGTGCGCGCGCTCTCCTACAAGCCTTCGGTGCTGTTGATGGACGAGCCGTTCGGCGCGCTCGACGCCTTCACCCGCGAGGAGATGAACCGGCTGGTCGAGGAGATCTGGCTGGATACGCGCACCACCATCGTGCTGATCACCCATTCCATCGACGAGGCGATTTTCCTCGCCGACCGCGTGGTGGTGATGAGCCCGCGCCCTGGTCGCGTCGCCAGCATCCACGAGGTGCCGTTCCAGCGCCCGCGCTCGCTGGAGATCATGTCGACAAAGGAGGTCTTCGACCTCACCAACGCCATCAAGCTCGAGATCGTCGGCAACCAGCAGAGCCGCTTCCCGCAGGGCGCTCCGCGGGCGGCCGTGGCGGCGCAGTAGAGGACAGCGTGAGCGAGACCGACGCCATACCGGAATTCAAGGCCAAGCATGGCGGCGCCGGCGACGTCGGCATCACCAACATGTCTGCGCTCACCTCCGGCCCGGGCATCAAGTCGATGGGCGAGGTGCTGGCCATCGTTCTGGTGGCGGTGGTCATCATCGGCGGCACCGAACTGCTGCTTCACATCTTCCAGGTTCCGCAATACGTGCTGCCCAAGCCGAGCGAGATATTCGTCGCGCTGATCAAGGATTTCCCGCTGATCGCGCCGCATCTCTTCTACACGCTGGTCGAGCTGTTTGCCGGCTTCGCCATCGGCGCCACGGTCGGGCTGGTTCTCGCCGGCGTCATCACCCAGTTCCCCTTCGTGGAAAAGATCGTCACGCCCTACATCCTGCTGCTCGTCACCACGCCGATGCTGGCGCTCGTGCCGCTGCTCATCCTGCGCTTCGGCTTCGGCTACGAGCCGCGCATCATCGCGGTGGCGCTGGCTGCCGGGCCGATGGTGATGATCAACGCCGCCACCGGCTTCCGCCGCGTCGATGCCGGCAAGATCGCGCTCGCCCGCTCCTACGGCGCCTCGACGCTGCAGATCTTCTGGAAGATCCGCGCGCCGATGGCGCTGCCGATGATCTTCGTCGGCCTGATGGTGGGTTCCATCTTCGGGCTGCTCACCGCTGTCGGCGCCGAGATGGTCGGCGGCGGCTTCGGCCTCGGCAACCGGCTGACGTCCTATTCGTCCATGATCCAGATGCCGCAGTTTTTTGCGGTCGTGCTTATCCTCTCCATCTTGGGCATCCTCATCTACGTGCTCTTTTTCCTGCTCGGAAAGAAGTACGCGAGTTGGGAGGCCTGAGCGAAAGCTCCTGGCGCCGGGAGGAAATGGTGCCGGGAAGGAACTAACGGGAACGATCCATCAAAAGGGGATTACGCCATGAATAGATTGTCCATGCCCGGCAGCATGAGCCGCCGCACCTTCCTGCAGGTCTCGGCGGCCGGCGTCGTGACCGCCACGACGTTGCGCCCGCGCCTTGCCAGCGCCGAGCCCTATTCGAAGTTCACCTGGATCTCGCCGCGCGGCACGCTCGAAGTGCTCGACGACTATCCGTACTGGATCGGCAAGAAGATGGGCTACTTCGACAAGACCGAACTCGGCATTGACACCGACATGCAGCCCGGCCCGTCGGATGGCACGGCGACGGTGAAATTCGTCGACGTCGGCCAGGCCGACATGGGCTTCCCGTCGCCCGGCGTGTTCTCCTTCGCGCTCGAGAACGGCATGAAGCTGAAGTCCGCCTTCCACATGGGCGCGCTCGACACCTTCAGCCTCGCATTCCGCAAGGGCGAGGGCACCAACGACCTCAAGCAGCTCGAGGGCAAGACCATCCTGCTCGGCTCCGCCGCCTGGCAGTCGATCGTCGACCCGATGCTCGGCGTGCAGGGCGTCGACATCACCAAGGTGAAGTATGTCGAGGCCGGCTGGCCCACCTGGGCGACCGCGCTGAAAGCCGGCCAGGGCGACGCCGCGCTGTCATGGGAAGGCCTGCGCGCCGAGTGGATCGGCAGTGGGCTCGACTTCGAATATTGGCTCGGCGTGAAGCGCTCGCCGCTGTTCGCCAACACCTTCGTGGTGCGCGCCGCCGACCTCGAGGATCCGGACAAGAAGGCCTTCCTCGACAAGTACCTGCGCGGCTGGGCCATGGGTCTCGAATTCGGCTACCTCAACCCGCGCGCCGCGGTGGAGGCCGTGTTCGAGCAGTTCCCGACGCTGGCCACCAACATTGGGCCGGAACTCGGTACCACCTCGATCCTGCAGCAGATCGCGGTGTTCCGCGGCGACATGTCGAAGCGCAAGGGCTGGGGCGACCACGACATGGCTGCCTGGCAGACCTTCTTCGACGAGATCTACAAGCTCAAGCAGGTCTCCAATCCGATCAAGGCCGAGGACGTCTGCACCAACGACTGCATCGGCCCCGCCAACGACTTCGACCACGCCAAGGTCAAGGCTGACGCCGACGGCTACAAGCTCAGCGACGCCTTCGCGGCGATCGACGTCGAGAAGGTCCAGGCGCACCTCTACGACCAGGCCGTTCCGGGCTGATCGAAGCTAGCAATATGGCGGGCGGCACGCAGTGCCGCTCGCCGTCAGACGATAACAAGGCAATGTCGCACGTCGCCATTGTCCCCCTCATCCGGCCGCTTCGCGGCCACCTTCTCCCCGGTGGGGAGAAGAGGTTGCCGGCATCGCCGCTGCGCCCCTCTCCCCTCGGGGAGAGGACGCGAGCGTAGCGAGCGGGTGAGGGGGAGCGAGGCCTCGTCAAGCGGACGATCAAGGGAGGGCCTGATGGCCGATAAGGTGAAAGTTCTCGTCGTCGGGCTCGGCAACATGGGCGCCTCCCACGCCAGCGCCTACCACCGCAATCCTGGCTTCGAGATCGTCGGGCTGATGAGCCGGTCGATCAAGTCGAAGAAGATCCCGGACGAACTCAAGGGCTACCCGCTGTTCGAGGATTATGACGAGGCGCTGCGGGTAACGAAGCCCAATGCCGTCTCGATCAACACCTGGCCGAACACGCATGCCGAATACGCCATCGTGGCGATCAATGCCGGCGCCCACGTCTTCATGGAAAAGCCGCTGGCGACCAACATCGCCGACGCCGAGGCGGTGGTGAAGCTCGCCCGCGAGAAGAACAAGAAGCTCGTCCTCGGCTATATCCTGCGCGTCCATCCGAGCTGGGTAAAGTTCATCGAACTCGGCAAGACGCTCGGCAAGCCGCTGGTCATGCGCCTGAACCTCAACCAGCAGAGCAACGGTCCGGCCTGGACCTGGCACAAGAACCTCATCGACAGCCTGATCCCGATCGTCGATTGCGGCGTCCACTATGTCGACGTCATGTGCCAGCTCACCGACGCCAAGCCGGTGCGCGTGCACGGCATCGGCGCCAGGCTTTGGGCGGAGGCCGACAAGCCGAACTACGGCCACCTGCACGTCACCTTCGACGACGGCTCGGTCGGCTGGTACGAGGCCGGCTGGGGGCCGATGATGAGCGAGGAAGCCTTCTTCGTGAAGGACGTGGTCGGCCCGAACGGCGCCGTCTCCATCGTTCCCGGTCATTCGGAAGGTAAGGACCAGCTTACCGACGTCTCGGACTCGGCCGATATCGACCGCCATACCAAGACCGACGCGATCCGCTACCACCACGCCGAGGTCGGGCCGGACAAGAACTTCGTCCGCAAGGACGAGATGTTCAACATGACCGACGAGCCCGGTCACCAGGATCTCTGCGACCGTGAGCAGGCCTTCTTCCTGAAGGCCATCCAGGAGGACCTCGACCTCACGGAATCGATGGATGCGGCGGTCAACAGCCTGCGCATCGTTCTGGCGGCCGAGCAGTCGATCTACGAGAAGCGCGTCGTCGAGCTCGCCTGAGGCAATTGCACCGCCACGGCCGGTGCGGGTCCGTCGGGGCCTGCCCATTTCCGGCCGGCAGAACGGAGAACACCGATGAGCGTGTCGGCAGTCGCGGACGGCTACGATCTCGTGCTGAAGGGCGGCCGCGTGCTCGACGAGCGCAACGGCGTCGACGCCGTCCTCGACGTCGCGGTCCAGGACGGCAGGATCGCCTCCGTCGGAAAGGACCTTGCGGCCGGCGCACGCAAGGTCGAGGATGTCGCCGGCGCCATCGTCGCGCCCGGCCTGATCGACGTCCACACCCACGTCTACCACAAGGCGACCTCGCTCAGCGTCGATCCCGGCTTCATCTCGCGGCGCTCGGCCACCACCACACTGGTCGACGCCGGCAGCGCCGGCGCCGGCAACTACGACGGCTTTCGCGACTACGTGATGGCGCGCTCGCCCTACCGCATCCTCGCCTTCCTCAACGTCTCCTTCCCCGGCATCTTCGGTTTCGACAAGGGCGTCTCGATCGGCGAGGCGACGCTTCGCGAGATGCTGCCGGTCGACCGCTGCGTCGCCAAGATCGAGGCCAACCGCGACCGCATCGTCGGTGTGAAGGTGCGCATTGGCGGGCCCGTGACCGGTGCCTTCGGCCTCGGCGCGCTGGAGCTGGCGCTGGAGGCCGCCAACGCCGTCGGCCTGCCGTTGATGACCCATATCGGCACCGCCCCGCCCAGCTATGCCGATGTCGTCTCGATGCTGCGGCCGGGCGATATTCTTACGCATTGTTTCCGCCCCGATCCGAACTCGGCAGTCGGCGCCGACGGAAAGGTGCTGACAGCCGTGCGGGCCGCCCGCGAGCGGGGCGTGCTGTTCGACATCGCCCACGGCATGGGCGCCTTCGGCTACGACACCACCGAGCGCGCGCTTGCCGATGGCTTCAAGCCCGACCTGATTTCCTCCGACGTGCATGTCATCGCCATCGAGGGGCCGGGCTACGACCTGCTGCACACGATGAGCAAGCTCTTGAACTGCGGGCTGACGCTGCCGGAAGTGATCGGCATGTCGACCAGCCGGCCGGCGCTTGCCATCCGCCGGCCCGACCTCGGTCATCTCGGCGTCGGGGCACCGGCCGACATCACGGTGCTGCGCCAGTTCGAAAGCAACTATGTCTTCGAGGACGTGGTCGGCACGACGCGCCAGGGTTCGACGCTGCTGCAGCCGGTGTCCGTCTATCTTGGTGGCCGGCCGATGGAAGTCAGCCGGCGTCCCTTCGAGGAGAAGTTCCTCCTCGGCTGCCACCATCATCACCATTGAGGGCGCGGCAATGAGCTACAAGGCGATCTACACCTACGCCTGGGACCTCGCCGAAACGGGCGTTCCCGCCGCGGCGAAGGAGTTCCGCGACCTCGGCCTCGACACCGTCACCATCGCGGGCAGCTACCACGCGGGAAAGTTCATGCGCCCGCACGGCAAGGGCGGAAAAGTCTTCTTCCCGGATGACGGCACCGTCTACTTCAGGGCCGACCCGTCGCGATATGGCGCCGTCAAGCCGGTGCAGAACGGGCCGCTCGGCGAGCGCGACATTCTGCGCGAACTGGTCGAACAGAGCGGCATGGCCGTCAACGTCTGGCTGGTCCTGCTGCACAACACCCGTCTCGGCATGGCGCATCCCGACGCCGTCGTGCGCAACGCCTTCGGCGACCCGTATTTCTACAACCTCTGCCCTTCCGCCCCGGAAGCGCGTGCCTACGCCATCGGCCTCGCGAAGGACGTGACCGAGAATTATCCCGTCCGCGGCATCTCGATGGAGGCGCCGGGCTTCACGCCCTATGCCCACGGCTACCACCACGAATTCGCGCTGATGAGGTCGAACCCGTGGCTGGAGAACATGCTGGGTCTGTGCTTTTGCCGGCACTGCGTGGCGGGCGCGCAAAACGCGGGCATCGAGGCCAGCCGTTTCAAGGCCGAAGTTGCATCCGACATCGCGGCCTATCTCGACAGCGACCTCGACTATCCGGCCGATATGGCGGAAGCCTTCTGGCGCGCCGACATCGTCGCCGACGGAGACCTCCGCCGCTATCTCGATTTCCGCAGCAACGTCGTCACCTCGCTGGTCGCCGAGATCCGGGCCGCGGTGCGCAGGGACGCGGAGGTGGCGGTCATTCCGTCGGTGGCGCGGCCGACCGGCGGCGCCTGGTACGAGGGCAGCGACCTGCCGGCGCTCGCAGAAACCGCCGGCATCATCGAGGCCTGCTTCTACGAACCGGCCGCGATGCGCATCAGGTCCGACCTGTTCGACATCCGACGGCGCCTCAAGGGCAGGGGCAGGCTGCGCGGCATCCTGCGGCCGTCGCATCCGGACATCGCCAGCAAGGGCGAATTTCTGGAGGCCGTAGCGGCATTGCGCGAAGGCGGCGTCGACGAACTCGCCTTCTACAACTGGGGCCATCTGCGCCGGGCGAACCTCGCCTGGATCGGCGAAGCCATGCGGGGATCGGCATGATCGGGGAATTTGCAGGCAAGACGGTTGCCATCACCGGTGCCGCCGGCGGCATCGGCCAGTGGCTCTGCCGCTTCTTCGGCGAGCAGGGCGCCACCATCGCGGCCCTCGACCGCAATCCGAAGGTGGACGACCTGATCGACCAGCTCGGCAAGGACGGCATTCGTGTGAAGGCGGCCGTCGCCGACATCGCCTCGCCGGAAGCGGTGAAGGCCGCCTTCTCGCGCTTCGGCGATGTCCACCTGCTGATCAACAATGCCGGCGTTTCCCGCCATCCGACCCTCGGGGCCACCGACCCGAGAGGCTGGGATTCCGACATCGCGGCCAACCTCAACGGCGCCTATGCCTGCGCCCACGCCGTGCTGCCGCAGATGGTCGCGCGGCGGTCGGGCAATATCGTCAATGTCGGCTCGGTGAACGGCCTCTCGGCGCTCGGCGACCCGGCTTACAGCGCCGCAAAGGCCGGCATGATCGCCCTGACAAGATCGCTGGCACAGGAATACGGTCGCTACGGCATCCGCGCCAACTGCGTGCTTCCGGGCACCGTGCGCACGCCCATCTGGGACCAGCGCAAGGCGAAGGACCCCAATGTGCTGAAGCAACTCGAACGCTGGTATCCGCTCGGCCGCATCGTCGAACCGGAGGAGGTGGCGCGCGTCATCGCCTTCCTCGCCTCGGATGCCGCCAGCGCGGTGACCGGCGTCGCGCTGCCGGTCGATTGCGGGCTGACGGCCGGCAACATCGTCATGGCGCGCGAGCTGACGCTCGAGGACTTTTGAGAGGGAGGAGTTTCATGGACCGTCTGCGCATCGGGGTGATCGGGCTCGGCTGGTTCGGCGAAATCCACGCCGAGACCATCGCCGGAGTACCCAATCTGGAACTCGCCGCCCTGTGCACCCGCACGCCGGATCGGCTGGCCGCGTTGGGCGAAAAGTTCGGCGTGAAGAAGCTTTTTCGCGACTACCACGACCTTCTTGCGGATCCCGACATCGACGCGGTCTCGGTCTGTACCATGTGGGACCAGCATCGCGAACCGGCGATCGCGGCGCTCAGGGCCGGCAAGCACGTCTTCCTCGAAAAGCCGATCGCCTCGACGGTCGAGGATGCGCGCGCGATCACCGCCGCCTCGAAGGGCGCCAGGGGCATCCTGTTCATCGGCCATGTGGTCCGCTTCAATCCCCGCTACCGCATGGCCAAGCAGGCGATCGACGAGGGCCGCATCGGCAGGATCGTGGCGCTGTCCTCGCGCCGCAACATCCCGGCTGCCTGGACGCCCACCATCCTCAACAAGATCGGGCCGATCGTCGGCGACGCCATCCACGACACCGACATCATGCTGTGGTTCACCGGCGACCGCATCGCCTCGGCCTATGCCCAGACCGTCGACGTGCGCGGCCTGAAATTCCCCGACATCGGCCAGACCATGTATCGCTTCGCCGGCGGCGCGACCGCCACGCTGGAAACCGTGTGGTGCATGCCGGAAAAGACGCCGTTCGACATCGACGAGCGCATGTCGATCATCGGCACCGAAGGCATCATCCACGTGCAGGACACCTTTCCGAACCTCGGCATCGTCGACGGCACGCGCCTGCATTCGCCCGACACGACCTACTGGCCGATATTCAACGGCGTGCGCGGCGGCGCGCTGCGCGACGAGTTCAGCTATTTCGCCGCGACCGCGCTTTCCGGCGGCAAGGTCACCATCGGCACGCCGGAGGATGCCACCGCAGCGCTCGAAGCCACGCTTGCGGCCGAGGAGTCGGCGCGCAGCGGCGATGTGGTGAGGATCGGCTGATGCAGGAATCCGATTTCATCTTCGACCATGTCGGCATCACCACGACCGAGGTGCAGCCGCAGGAGGATTGGGTCGAGGCAAGCAAGATCTGGGTCACCAACCCGCGCAATCACCCGGAGCACATCGAGTTCCTGCGCTACCGCGAGGACAGCACCGTGCCGCACGAGGTGCGATACAATCCGCACGTCGCCTATCGCGTGAAGGATCTGGCGCCGCATCTGGCGGCCGAGGGCGTCGAAATCCTCATCCCGCCCTTCCTCGTCGGCGACTTTCTCGAGGTCGTGTTCGTGAAGAAGCATGGGATGGTGTTCGAGTACATGCGCTACCTGAAGGAAGGCTGGTTCGGGAATTGAGTTTGTACTACCCCCTCACCCGGCCTCCGCTTCGCTCGGCCACCCTCTCCCCGCTGGGGAGAGGAGATCGTTCAACGCTCCGCCCAATCGGCGAACGAATAGCCGTAGCGCAGAAATCCTCCTCTCCCCAGCGGGGAGAGGGTGGCCCACCCTGAGCAAGGCGAAGGGGAGGCCGGGTGAGGGGGACACTGGAAATCGTGGACGCTGATATGACAGACCTGCCCGAAACCGTCCGGTCGCGCATCCTGCCGCTCGACCGCACCCTGGAAACGCTCGAAACGCCTGCGGTGCTGATCGATGTCGACATCGCCGACGCCAACCTGAAGCGCTGGCAGGAGCGCTGCGACCGCGCGGGCCTCGCCAACCGCCCGCACATCAAGACGCACCGCAGCGTCGCCTGGGCGCTGCGCCAGCTGGAACTCGGCGCCAGGGGCATCACCGTCCAGACCGTCGGCGAGGCCGAGGTGATGGCCGACGCGGGCATCGCCGACATGTTTCTCACCACCAACACGCTGGGTGCGGCCAAGCTGGCACGCCTCGGTGCCGTGGCCAAGCGCACCGATCTCTCGGTGGTGGCCGACAGCGAGGCGGTGGTCGACGCCGTCGCCGCGGCTGCGCAATCCGTCGGCGCGAAGATCCGCGTGCTGGTCGAGTGCGATACCGGCGGCGGGCGCTGCGGCCTTTCTGACCCCGCCGCGATTGCGGCGCTGGCTAGTTACATTTTCAGTAAGTCAGGGCTTACATTAGGCGGGCTGATGACCTATCCCGCGGCCGGTATGCGGTTGCAGGGGGCGGCTGTGCTCGCGGCCGCGATCGCCGGCTGTCGTGACGCCGGCCTTGAAGTACCCGTCGTCTCGACCGGCGGCAGTCCCGACATGTGGCTGGACGAGGGGTTGGCGCCTGTAACCGAATACCGCGCCGGCACCTACATCTACAATGACCGAGCCCTGCTTTCGCGGGACACCGCGCGGCCAGAACACTGCGCGATGACCGTGCTCACCACCGTGGTCAGCCGTCCAACCTCGACGCGAGCCATCATCGATGCCGGCTCCAAGGCGCTGACCTCCGACCTCCTCGGCCTCAAAGGCCACGGCCTGATCATCGAGCACCCGCAGGCCGTGATCTATTCGCTCAACGAGGAGCACGGGCTGGTCGATGTCTCGCGCTGTGCGGCGCCGCCTAAGGTCGGCGACCGCGTCCGCGTCGTGCCCAACCACACCTGCGTGGTCTCCAACCTGTTCGACCGGGTCTATCTGGTCAGCGCCGGCAGGCTACTCGGTGCCCTGCCGGTCGATGCGCGCGGCAGGTCTGGCTGAGAGGGATGCGCTTGGTTGGAAGGCGCCTGCCGCCACGCGGCGGCGTCGCGAGCATCCCACCGGCTGTGTCTTGACGGCGACGGCGGCGCCAAACAAACATGGCGGAGTCTGCGGCGCGGGCCGCCGGTATCCAGGGAGGACGGATGTCGGAAAACGCAAAACTCGCCGCCAGGATCTTCCGGGCGGCGTCCGGCAAGGACCGTTTCGTCGTGGCGATCGCCGGGCCGCCGGGAGCGGGCAAGTCGACCCTCGCCGCCGAGATTGCCACGCTGCTTTCAGAGTCCTCGGCGATCGTTGTTCCCATGGACGGCTTCCATTTCGACGACACAATTCTCAACGCGCGCGGACTGCGCTCGCGCAAGGGTGCGCCCGAAACCTTCGACGCGGCCGGCTTCGCCGCGCTGCTGCAACGAATCCGTCGCCGCGAACCTGACATCGCGATCCCGATCTTCGACCGCAGCATGGAGCTTTCGCGCGCCGCCGCCGCCATCATCTCGGCTGACACGCGCTTCATCCTCGTCGAGGGGAACTACCTGCTGCTCGACGAGGACCCGTGGCGATCGATGGCCCCGCTGTTCGACCTGACCGTGTTCCTCGACGTGCCGCGCTTCGAACTGGAGCGCCGGCTTTTGAGGCGCTGGCATGAGCACGGCAAGAGCGACGCCGATGCGCGTGCGTGGGTTGCCTCCAACGACATGCCCAACGTCGACCGCGTGATCGGCGCAAGCCGCAAGGCGGACCTGTCGGTGCGCGAGTAACGTTAACGGAACCTGACCGGTGGCTTTTTCGTTCTGGGTGCGTGTATTTGGAGTTGAAGGAGGCCACCGATGGCGACAAGCAAGAAGACGCCGGAAAAGGCGAAGAACGCGAAATCAAGCGGGGCAGCGCCCAAGCGGCGTGCTTCTGACGTGAAGGCCGTTGCAGGTGCTGCGAGCGGAAGCCCGAAATCGTTCGGCAAGCGCACCGTGCCGGTCGGAGCGGCTAACGCCGCGCGCAAGGCCGGGCCGAAAGAGGCCTCGCTTGCAGGCAAGGTGATGAAGGTGGCAGTCTCCGTGGGCGAAACGGCTATCGGCGCGTTCGCCGCCGCGGTATCCCTGGTAAGGCGGTCCCCGCGGGACAAGAGTCCCGCAAAGGGCTGATTTTAGGCTGGCGGATGAGAGCCTTGCGCTGCGCGGGAACCTAGGCTGCCCGGAATGCGACGACAGCATTCGTTCCGCCAAAAGCGAAGGCGTTGCTGAGCGCCGCCCGAACCTTGCGAACCCGCGCAACATTGGGGGTAACGTCCAGGTCGCACTCGGGGTCGGCTTCCCTGTACCCGATTGTTGGCGGTACGACGCCGTCGCGAATGGCCATCACGCAGGCAATCATTTCGAGCGCCGCAGATGCGCCCATGCAATGGGCGTGCATGGATTTCGTCGAGGACACCGAGAGCCCGTCGGCGGCGTTGCCGAACACGCGCCGGATCGCCCGCGTTTCGATTACGTCGTTGATCTTCGTGCCGGTGCCGTGAGCATTCACGTAGTCGATGTCGGACGCCGAAAGATCCGCATCGGCAAGGCAGGACCGCATCGCGGCCTCCGGCCCCTCGACCGTCGGCGCGACGATGTCGGAAGCGTCCGCCGACATTCCGGCGCCCGCGATCTCGGCCAGGATGGTGGCACCGCGCGCGCGAGCGTGCTCCACCGTCTCAAGCACGGCCACCGCAGCGCCCTCTCCGACCGCCAGGCCGTCGCGATCGGCGGAAAACGGACGGCACTCCTGCCGCGCCAAGGCACGCAACGCTTCCCAGCATTTCAGGACGCCCCAGACCAGCGGCGCATCGGTGGCGCCGGCCAGCATGATGTCGGCGCGGCCGAGCCGCAGCTGGTCGCACGCTGCCGCGAAGGCGTGGTTGGCCGAAGCGCAGGCGGAGGTAACACCGAACACGGGGCCGCGCAGTCCGAAATTCATGCTGACCTGGCCGGCGGGCGCGCCGGGCATGATGCGGGGCACCGTCAGGATCGGGGCCCGGGTCTTGCCCTCGGTGAGCAGGCTCCAGTAGGTCTCGTCGACGGTTCCGGCGCCAAAAACGCCAGTGCCCATGACGGCGCCGATGCGGGTGCTGTCGACCGCGCCGAGATCGATCCCGGACTGCTTCAGGGCCTCGCGAGCTGCCAGCACCGCCAGCAGGCTGAACCGGTCCATCGTGGCGGCGCGCTTGGGATCGATGTCGTGCTCCGGCAATGACTTGATCTCGGCCCCGTAGCCGACCTTTAGCTGGCGAAGGTTTATCGTGGTGATCGGTCCGATGCCTGGGCGACCTTCCCGCATGGATTGCCAGATCGATGGGGCGTCGGTGCCCAGCGCGCAGAGACCGCCGATGCCGGTGATGGCAATTCGCGCGCGAGCCATGTCAGCCTTTGCTTGCGACCAGCGTGCGCACGGCGTCCACGATGTCGCCGACATTCTGCAGCCGGTTCCAGGCCTCCGCGGCGTTCATGTCGACCTCGATGCCATACTGCTCCTCAAGGTCGAAGATGATCTCCGTAAGCTCCAGCGAATGGACGCCGAGCGAGGAAAGGTCGGTGCCCGGCGTGATTTCTCCGGCTGCGGGGTCCGCATGCGCCTTGATCCGGGCGATGATATCGGTTTCAAGCTGATCAGCCATGGCACCGTTCCTTTCAGCGTTCCGGTTTGAAACGCGCAATTTTCTCGTTGGCTGCAGCGATGCACGCCGATTGTCTGCGGAACCCCCCTCGGGCAGGCATGCCGACACGCAATAGAAACCAAATCCCCCTTTTGCAACAAGGGATTTCTCGCCGCCTGCGCCGCGGCCGGTCGGCTGCGTGAGCGCGGCCGGCGCACCGGCGCTGCAGCGCGTCTCCGCGCGCGGCGCCCTGGCGGTCGAGGTCAAGGCCGGTCGTACCCGAATCTCGACGCTCTACCAGGAAGGCGCGGCCAAGATGCGGATGCCGGCCGTGGCCGGCGATCCGCTCGAAGCCGTGCTCATAAACACGGCCGGCGGCCTGACGGGCGGCGACCGGCTCGCCTGGCAGCTTTCGGCGGGTCCCGGCGCTTCGCTGCTGGCCACGACCCAGGCCTGCGAAAAGGTCTACCGTGCGGGCGGCGGCCATGCCTGCCTTTCCACGCTGCTGACGGTTGCCGAAGGCGCCCGTCTCGCCTGGCTGCCCCAGGAGACGATCCTGTTCGACCGCTCGGCGCTGCGCCGCAGCCTCGATGTGGTCCTTGCGCCCGGCGCCGAAGCGCTTCTGCTGGAGGCGGTGATCTTCGGCCGCCATGCCATGGGAGAGCGCACCACGCAGGCGCTATTCTCCGACAACTGGCGCGTCCGCGTTGCCGGCAGGATGGTTCATGCCGAGGCCTTCGCCATCGGTCCCGACGCCGCCTCGACGCTGGCGAAAAACGCCGTGCTGGCCGGCGCGGCGGCCATGGCGACGCTGCTGCTGCTCTCCCCAGCTGCCGCCGGGCAGGTCGAGGCGGCGCGCGAAATCGTCGGCGAAAGGGGTGGGGTCAGCGCTTGGAGCGTCGGCGGGACTGGCAAGCTTCTTGCGAGGCTTGTCGCCGAAGATGGCTACGCCTTGCGGCAACGGCTGGTCCCGCTGATCAAGCTGCTCAACGGTCAAGCAGGCCTGCCCAAAGTTTGGTCAATCTAGGGATACGCTCGCACCATGAACCTCACGCCCCGGGAAAAGGACAAGCTGCTGGTCGCGATGGCCGCGATCGTGGCGCGCAGGCGGCTGGAGCGCGGCGTGAAGCTCAACCACCCGGAGGCGATCGCGCTCATCACCGACTATGTCGTGGAGGGCGCGCGCGACGGCCGTACCGTCGCCGACCTGATGGAGGCCGGCGCCCATGTCGTCTCGCGCGGCCAGGTGATGGAAGGTGTGGCCGAGATGATCCACGACGTGCAGGTCGAGGCGACCTTTCCCGACGGCACCAAACTCGTCACCGTCCACGAACCGATCCGCTGAGGCCGCCATGCTCGAACTCAGGCCCAATTGCGAATGCTGCGACAAGGATCTGCCGCCGGACGCGCCCGACGCCATGATCTGCACCTATGAATGCACCTGGTGCGCCGACTGCGTCGAGACCGTGCTCAAGGGCGTGTGCCCGAACTGCTCCGGCAATCTCGCGCCGCGTCCGATCCGCCCGGCGGCGAGGCTGGCCAGGCATCCCGCGTCCACGGTCAGGGTGCTGCATCCGGGCGGCTGCGGCTCGCGCGCGGCATAAAGGGGAGCGACATGATTCCGGGCGAAGTCATCACGGGCGCCGGCACCATCGAGATCAACGCCGGGCACCCCACCGTCGTGCTGAAGGTCGCCAACACCGGCGACCGGCCGATCCAGGTCGGCAGCCACTACCATTTCTTCGAGACCAATGCCGGCCTGCGCTTCGACCGCGAGAAGGCGCGCGGCATGCGCCTCGATATCGCCGCCGGCACGGCGGTGCGCTTCGAGCCGGGGCAGGAGCGCGACGTAACGCTGGTGCCGCTCGGCGGCAAGCGCGAGGTTTTCGGCTTCCAGCAGAAGGTCATGGGCAAGCTGTGACCGGCGCGGCCCCACTCGCCACAGCCGTCGCCCCCACAAAGCGTCTGCCGGCAAACCTGCCGAGCATTTCGTAGAAAAAAGCCCGGCCAGCAGAAAGGTCAAAGATGCCCGCCAGGATTTCGCGTCACGCCTATGCCCATCTCTACGGTCCGACCGTGGGCGACAAGGTGCGGCTGGCCGACACCGAACTCTTCATCGAGGTCGAGAAGGATTTCACCGTCTACGGCGAGGAGGTGAAGTTCGGGGGCGGCAAGGTCATCCGCGACGGCATGGGCCAGAGCCAGGTTTCGCGCGCGCAGGGCGCGGTGGATACGGTCATCACCAACGCGCTGGTTGTCGACCATACGGGCATCTACAAGGCCGACATCGGGCTGAAGGACGGGCGCATCCACGCGATCGGCAAGGCCGGCAACCCGGACACCCAGCCCGGCGTCACCATCATCGTCGGCCCCGGCACCGAGGCGATCGCCGGCGAAGGAAAAATTCTCACCGCCGGCGGCTTCGACGCGCATATCCACTTCATCTGCCCGCAGCAGATCGAGGAGGCGCTGATGGCCGGCCTCACCACCATGCTGGGCGGCGGCACCGGCCCCGCCCACGGCACGCTCGCCACGACTTGCACCCCTGGCCCGTGGCATCTAGCCCGGATGATCCAGTCCTTCGACGCCTTCCCGATGAACATCGGCCTCTCGGCCAAGGGCAACGCCTCGCTGCCGGCTGCGCTGGAGGAAATGGTGCTGGGCGGTGCCTGCGCGCTCAAGCTGCATGAGGACTGGGGCACGACGCCCGCCGCCATCGACTGCTGCCTCTCCGTAGCCGACGACTACGACGTGCAGGTGATGATCCACACCGATACCCTCAACGAGAGCGGCTTCGTCGAGAACACCGTGGCGGCCATCAAGGGCCGTACGATCCATGCCTTCCACACCGAGGGCGCCGGCGGCGGCCACGCGCCCGACATCATCAAGGTCTGCGGGCTGCCCAACGTCATCCCGTCGTCGACCAATCCGACGCGGCCTTACACGGTGAACACGCTGGCCGAGCACCTCGACATGCTGATGGTGTGCCACCACCTCGACCCGTCTATCCCGGAAGACATCGCCTTCGCCGAGAGCCGCATCCGCAAGGAAACCATCGCGGCGGAAGACATCCTGCACGACATCGGCGCCTTCTCGATCATCTCCTCCGACAGCCAGGCCATGGGCCGCATCGGCGAGGTGATCATCCGCACCTGGCAGACGGCCGACAAGATGAAGCGCCAGCGCGGCAGCCTGAAGGAGGAGACCGGCGACAACGACAATTTCCGCGTCCGCCGCTACGTCGCGAAATACACCATCAACCCCGCCATCGCGCACGGCCTGTCGAAGGAAATCGGCTCGATCGAGGTCGGCAAGCGCGCCGACCTGGTGCTGTGGAACCCGGCCTTCTTCGGCGTGAAGCCGGACATGGTGCTGCTTGGCGGCATGATCACCGCCGCCCCAATGGGCGACCCCAACGCCTCGATCCCGACGCCGCAGCCGGTGCATTACCGCCCCATGTTCGGCGGCTACGGCAAGGCGATCACCAACACCTCCGTCACCTTCGTCTCGAAGGCCGCGCTCGATGCGGGCCTGCGCGGCAGGCTCGGCGTCGACAAGGCGATGGTCGCGGTGGAAAACACCCGCGGCGGCATCGGCAAGGCGTCGATGAAGCTGAACTCAGCCACGCCGCATGTCGAGGTCGACCCCGAAACCTACGAGGTGAGGGCCGACGGCGAACTCTTGACCTGCGAGCCCGCGACCGTGCTTCCGATGGCGCAGCGGTACTTTCTGTTCTAATCTTCCTACATGGCAAAGCCGCTCAAAAAACCCGCCGACACGCTCTACGAACGCGACTTCTACGCGTGGACGCAGGAGCAGGCTGCACGACTGGCGGCTCGCGCGCACAACGATATCGACTGGGACAATGTTTCGGAGGAGATCGACAGCGTGGGGCGCAGCCAGAAGCATGAAATCCGCAGTCGGATGAAAGTGCTTCTGCAACATCTGCTTAAGTGGGAGTTCCAGCCTCGAGGGCGCTCCAACAGCTGGCAGTCGTCCATTTCCGAGCAAAGGACGCATATCTCCGGCATTCTGAGCGACAGCCCAAGCCTGGGGTCATTCCCCGCGGAAGTCCTGGATTGGGCTTACACGCGCGCCGTCCAGTCTGCGTCGCAAGAGACACGCATCAGCCCATCGATCTTTCCGGAGACATCGCCGTATTCGATCGACCAGACTTTGGATCCGGCCTTTTTTCCGGGCGAGCAGTGGACCCCTGATGCGCTTGTCCGGGATTGATGCGGGCGCCGGCCGGGGCGCCGGCTTTGCCCGGTGTGCCTTTTCGGTGCACGATGCGGACATGAACAATAATTGACCTACGCGTCCATGGCACCGAAAACCCGATGAAGCTCTCCCTCAACACCGATTTCACCAAGCTGCCGACCGCCGAGCGTTTTCGCCGCGCCGGCGAGGGCACTTCCGGGCCGGCGGCCGGCCACGTCGCCCTGCCGCATGACGAGCGCCACATGCGCCGGCGCGTGCTGGCACTGGCAGGCGGCGACAAGCTTTTGGTCGACCTGCCTGAACCGGTCGCCTTGGCGACTGGCGATCGCCTGGTGCTTGACGACGGTCGCGAGATAGAAATCGTCGCGGCGCCCGAGGAACTGCTGTCGATCGTCGGCCGCGACGCGGTGCATCTGGCCGAACTCGCCTGGCACATCGGCAACCGCCACCTCGCCGCCGCGATCGGGCCGGCGCGCATCCTGATCCTGCGCGACCACGTCATCCGCGACATGCTGGAAGGGCTGGGTGCGGAGGTCACGGACGTGGTCGAGCCGTTCGAGCCGCTGCGCGGCGCCTATTCGGGCCATGCCGGGCACGATCATCACCATCACGGCCACGATCACGACCACGATCATCATCACGACCATGACCATGGTCACCACCATGACCATGACCACGGCCATGATCATCACCACGATCACGATCACCACCATGGCCATGGCGGGCACTCGCACGGCGCCCGCGATGCCTTCGGACGCCTGCCGGGCGATCCGCACTACGGCCACAACCATGGCTGAACCAGCCGCGTCGCGCGGCCTGATCCGTTTGCAGACCTGGCTGTCGCCGGCGTTCCCGGTCGGCAGCTTTGCCTACAGCCACGGCCTGGAAAGCGCCGTCGCGTCCGGCCTCCTCGCCGATGCCAAAAGCCTCGCCGACTGGCTGGAGACGCTGATCGAGGCGGGCTCCGGCTGGAACGACGCCGTGCTTTTCGCCGAAGCCTGGCGCCGCTCCGGCGGCGACCGGCTGGCCGAGGTGGCCGAACTCGCCGAAGCGCTCGCCGGGTCGGCCGAGCGGCACATGGAAAGCGTCGGCCAAGGCAGCGCCTTCCTGGCGGCCTCCGGCTCCTGGCCGGCGCCGGCGCATCAAGAGCTGCCGCCGGCATGCCCCTATTGCGTGGCCGTCGGAGCGGTTGCCGGCGCGCAAGGCGTGCCGCTGGAAGATGCGCTTGCCGCTTTCATCAATTCCTTCGCCACCAATCTGCTGCAGGCGGGCATACGCCTGGGCATGGTCGGCCAGTCCGACGCGGTTGCCATTCTGGCCGGCCTCGAGCCGGTCGTCCTCGCCGCCGCCCGCCGGGCGGCATCCTCGTCGCCTGAAGACCTCGGCACGGCCGCGATGCTGTCCGAGATCATGGCGATGCGACACGAAACCCACTATTCGAGGCTGTTCCGCTCATGACCCAGAAACACGGCCCGCTCCGCGTCGGCATCGGCGGCCCGGTAGGCTCCGGCAAGACCACGCTGACCGAAAAGCTCTGCAAGGCGATGAGTCGCGACTTTTCCATCGCGGTCGTCACCAACGACATCTACACCAAGGAGGACGCCATGATGCTGGCGCGCCTGCAGGCGCTGCCGGAAGAGCGCATCATGGGCGTGGAGACCGGCGGCTGCCCGCACACCGCCATCCGCGAGGACTGCTCCATCAACCTGCAGGCGATCGCCGCGCTGGAGAAGAAATTCCCCGACCTCGACATCGTCTTCATCGAATCGGGCGGCGACAACCTTGCCGCGACCTTCTCGCCCGACCTTGCCGACATCACGCTCTACGTCATCTCGGTCTGCCAGGGCGAGGAGATCCCGCGCAAGGGCGGCCCCGGCATCACGCGCTCCGACTTCCTGGTGATCAACAAGCAGGATCTGGCGCCCTACGTGAACGTCAACCTCGACGTCATGCAGGCCGACGCGGCGCGCATGCGCGGCAAGCGGCCGTTCGGCTTCACCGATCTTTCGCGCGGCCGAGGTCTGGCGGAAGTCGTCGATTTCATTGTCGAGACCGGCGGCCTGCGCGCCGAGCGCAGCGCCGCCTGACGCAAGGTCGAAGGCCCGCCGCGGCGGGCCAGCAGATTTCCATTGCGGATACCTCCATCGCACGGCATCTTCCGGCGATTCCCCCGCGTGTCCCGACAAGTCGGGAGCCGGATTCGTGAGACACGCGCAAAAGCGAAGATATGCTGCGCGGAACGCGAATCCGACCGATTGCGGCGCGCCCTAGGAGCCAGACGATGAGCATCGCACGCCTGCACAAGGACACCCGCACAAACCTGCCCTTCTATGAGGAGCGGGTGGATCTGGCCTGCGCCTTCCGCTGGACCGCGCGCCTCAACATGCACGAGGCGGTCGCCAATCATTTCTCCCTCGCAGTCAACGAGGACGGAACGCGTTTCCTGATGAACCCCAACCAGATGCATTTTTCGCGCATCAAGGCGAGCGACCTGCTGCTGATCGACGCCCATGATCCGGAGACGCTCAACGGCCCCAACGCGCCGGACCCGACGGCATGGGGCCTGCACGGCGCCATCCACCGCAACGTGCCGCACGCGCGCTGCGTCATGCACGTGCATTCGATCCACGCCACCGTGCTCGCCTCTCTGGCCGACTCTTCGCTGCCGCCGATCGACCAGAACACCGCGACATTCTACGGCCGCTATGTCGTGGATGCCCACTATGGCGGGCTTGCCTTCGAGGAGGAGGGCGAACGCTGCTCCACGCTATTCACGGACCCGAAGCACAAGGTCATGATCATGGGCAATCACGGCGTGCTGGTCATCGGCGACAGCGTGGCCGACACCTTCAACCGGATGTTCTACTTCGAGCGCGCCGCCGAAACCTACATCAAGGCTCTGTGGACGGGCCGGCCGCTGCGCGTGCTTTCACACGACATCGCCGAGAAGACGGCGGCTGAGATCAACGACTATCCGGGCCAGGTCGAACGCCACCTCGATGAACTGAAGGCCATCCTGGACGAGCAGGAGCCCGCCTACCGCAACTGATCCGGCGCCGCGCGTTCGGACATGATGGTGGACAACTGGTGCCGGAGAGCCAGCGCATGACGGGCTTGTCATGATACGGCGCGCGCGCAGGGCCTATACGCTTCAGCTTCTGCCACTGCTGCTTGGCTTCATCATCCTCGCCGTGGTCATCGGCATACGCGCCTTCTTGGTGGAGAGCCAGCATCACGACAACGCCGAGGTTCGCGCCACGCTGGAAGCCCAGCAGCGGCTGCTCGCTGTTCTGTCTCTGGTTCAGGACGCCGAGACGGGCCAGCGCGGCTACTTGCTCACCAGTGAGGACAGCTACCTCGAACCCTACGCCCGGGCGACTGACGTACTGCCGCGCGAAATCGACGAGGTCCGCAAGCTGGTGGCCGACGATCCCGTCCAGACCGCCAAAATGGACGAACTCGCCTCGGCCATCAACGACAAGCTGGCCGAAGTCAGCGCCGTGATCGCCTTGCAGCGCAGCGGCAACACCGCCGGTGCGATCGAGATGGTCCGCACCGACCGCGGCCAGGACCTGATGGACCGCATCCGCGCCCGGATCGACGAGGCGCTGCTGCACGAGCGCGACCGGCTGCGCCAGCGCCTTGATGTTGCCGACCGCTCTGCGGGATGGCTTCGAACCGGCTCCGTCGCCGCGCTCGGCGGCATCCTCGTGCTCGGCATCTACGGCGTCTGGAACGCGCGCCGCCGGCTCGGTGACGTCGAGGCGGCACAGAACGCGCTGCTGCAGACCAACGATGCGCTCAAGGCAGAGATCGCCAATCGCGAGCGTGCCGAACTGCAGACCCGGCAGTTGCAGAAAATGGAAGCGATAGGCCAGCTCACCGGCGGCATCGCCCACGACTTCAACAACATGCTGGCCGTCATCGTGAGCGCGCTGAACCTGATGCAGCGCAAGATCGCGCGCGGCGACATCGATATCGGGCAGCTCGTCGACGCGGCCGTCGATGCCGCTGGGCGCGCCGCAGGCCTGACCTCGCGCCTGCTCGCCTTCTCGCGCCAGCAGCCGCTTTCCCCGCAGGTGATCGACGCCAATCGCCTGGTGGCGGGCATGTCCGACCTGCTGCGTCGGTCGCTCGGCGAGGCCATTGAACTCGAGACCGTGCTCGCCGGTGGGTTATGGCGCACGCACGCCGATGCGGGGCAGCTCGAAAATGCCATCGTCAATCTGGCGGTGAATTCTCGTGACGCACTGCCCGAGGGCGGGCGGCTGACGATCGAGACCGCGAACGCCCATCTGGACGAGCGTTATGCAGCCGAGAATGCCGACGTGCCCGCGGGCCAGTACGTGCTGGTGGCGGTGACCGACACCGGCGAGGGCATGACCCCGGAGGTCGCCGCCAAGGTGTTCGACCCGTTCTTTACCACCAAGCCGGTGGGCAAGGGCACGGGCCTTGGCCTCAGCCAGGTGTTCGGCTTCGTCAAGCAATCCAACGGCCACGTGAAGATCTATTCCGAGCCGGGGCAGGGGACGACCGTGAAAATCTACCTGCCGCGCTATTTCGGTCAGGAGGAGCAGCAGGCCGCGCCAATGACTTCGGCGTTGCGCGCCGGTACGCCGACCGAAACCATCCTCGTCGTCGAGGACGATCCGCGCGTCCGCCACCTCAGTGTCGCCTCGTTGCGCGACCTCGGCTACACGATCGTCCATGCCGCCAGCGCCGCTGAGGCTCTGGATCAGATGGCCGCCCATCCGGGGATCGACCTCCTGTTTACCGACATCGTCATGCCTGGGGTCAGCGGTCGCAAGCTGGCGGACGCGGCCGAGAAGCTGAAGCCGGGCATCAAGGTGCTGTTCACGACCGGCTTCACCCGCAACGCCGTCGTGCACAACGGCGTGCTCGACCACGGTGTCAACTTCATCGCCAAGCCGTTCACCATCGAGGCGCTGGCGGCCAAGGTCCGCGAAGTGCTGGACCAGTAGGCGCGTTCAGGTCTCCACGGCGGCGAGCCGGCGGGCGACAAGCTCGGCCAGCCGCGCCGCCACCTCGTCCTTGCCCATGAGCGGCCATTTCTCGACGCCCGACTGAGTTACGATCGTGACCTCGTTGCGGTCGCCGCCCATCACGCCGCCCTCATGCGAGACGTCGTTGGCGACGATGACGTCGGCGCCCTTCTTCTTCAGTTTCTCGCCGGCGTTTGCGAGTAGGTTCTGCGTCTCGGCCGCGAAGCCGATCACCAGGAAGGGGCGCTTAGCATGGTGGCCGATGCCGGCCAGGATGTCCGGGTTCTCAACCATTTGCAGGGCAGGCGCCCCGGTGGGCCCCTTCTTGATCTTCTCGCCAGCCTCCGAAGCGACCCGCCAGTCGGCGACCGCGGCGACCATGATCGCCGCGTCCACCGGCAGCGCTGCCTCGACCGCGGCCTGCATCTGCCGCGCCGTCTCGACATGCACCGTCGAAACGCCGGCCGGGTCCGCAAGCGCCACCGGGCCGGAGACCAGCACGACCTCCGCGCCGAGCGCAGCGAGTGCGGCGGCAATCGCGTGGCCCTGCTTGCCGGATGACCGGTTGGCAATGTAGCGCACCGGGTCGATCGGCTCGTGCGTCGGACCCGAGGTGACGACCACACGCCGGCCGGCCAGCGGGCCTGCGCCGCGACCAAGCAGCTTCTCCACCGCGGAGACGATCTCCAGCGGCTCGGCCATGCGGCCCTCGCCAGTCTCGCCGCTTTCCGCCATCTCGCCGCGCGCCGGCCCGACCAAACTTATGCCGTCGCCGGCGAGCGTCGCGCGGTTGCGGCGCGTGGCCGGGTGCGTCCACATGCGTGGGTTCATCGCCGGCGCCATAAGCACCGGCTTGTCGGTGGCGAGCAGAATGGCCGAGGCGAGGTCGTTGGCGAGTCCATTGGCGAGCTTGGCCATCAGGTCGGCGGTCGCGGGTGCCAAGACGATCAGGTCGGCCTCGCGCGACAGCCGGATGTGGCCGACATCATGCTCGTCGTTGCGGTCGAACAGGTCCGTGAAGACGTGGTCCGCCGAGAGCGTCCCAGCCGCCAGCGGCGTCACGAACTGCTGAGCCGCCGCCGTCATCACGCAGCGCACGGCGGCGCCGCGTTCACGCAGCCGGCGGATCAGGTCGAGCGACTTGTAGGCGGCGATGCCGCCGCCGATCACGAGCAGGATACGCTTGCCGGCGAGGCTCATGGGGAAGCTTCCCAAGGGTTTATGACAGCGATGCCGCAGTGCTCGAAATCGCTGACATTGCGTGTCGCTACCGCATAACCGCCGGTCAGCGCAATCGCTGCGATCTCGCAGTCTATCTCCGAGATCGGACGGCCCGACCTGCGCCGCTGCGCAAATATGCGGGCATATTGAAGCGCGGCGGGCTCATCGAAAGCGAGCACCTGGGTCTGCAAGCTTTCATCGAAGAAGACGGCCAGAATGTCCGCGAGTGCCTGCTTGCGCTTGCCATCCGGCATCATCGCCAGTCCGGTGAGCAGTTCCGCCTTGTTGACCGCAGTCGTGAAGAGCCCGCTGTTGGGTTGTCGCCTCAGCCAGTCGCCGACATTTTTGTCGGGAACCGGCTTGAACGCCTCTGAGATGACGTTGGTGTCAAGGATGATCATCGTCGCCATCCCAGTCTTCGAACGGGATCGGGCGGGCGGCGGGTTGGCGGTCGGGGATCGGGATGTCGAAGCCTCCCTGCGTTTCGACCAAGGCCCTGATGTCGTCGTAGAGGTTGGCGTTCCGCGACGGCTCGTCTTGCCTGGCTGCGGCCTCGCGCAAGACGGCGCGAATCTCTTCCTCCATGGAATGTCCGCGGCGCGCCGCGCGCAGGCGAAGGCCCTGCTTCGTCTCGTCTTCGATATTGCGAACGGTCAGACTGGCCACGCTACTGGCTCCTACATTGACTGCAATGCAATCAATGTACGCATTGACAGCATTGCAGTCAAATCAGGCCACGTGCCAGGCGATCCAGAGCAGCGCCAGCGCGATCACCCACAACGCGATGCGGCCGGAGCGCGTATGCCGCGCCTCGGCCTTGCCGATGGCGCGCGCCGTCGCCTCGTCGAAGCGCAGGCCGTGCTCTGCCATCGCGTCGATTTCGCGCGACAGGCGTTCGGTCCGTGCGGCGAGTTCCGGCGCCTGCCGGGCGAGCGAGAACAGCGCCTGCGCCCCGTCCTTCGCGTCGATGAGCAGGCCGCGAGGTCCGAGATTGTTGGCGATCCAGCCGCTCACAACCGGTTCGGACGTCTTCCACATGTTGAAATGCGGATCGAGCGTGCGCGCTACACCCTCCACCACCACCATGGTCTTCTGCAGGAGCACCAGTTCGGGGCGGGTTTCCATGTCGAACAGTTCCGTCACCTCGAACAGCAGGGTGAGCAGCTTGGCCATGGAGATTGTTTCAGCCGGTTGCCCGTGGATCGGCTCGCCGATGGCACGGATCGCCTGTGCGAAGGCGGCGACGTCATGCGTGCGCGGCACATAGCCGGCCTCGAAATGTACCTCCGCCACGCGCAGATAGTCGCGTGTGATGAACCCGTACAGGATCTCGGCGAGGAACCGGCGCTCCTTCTTGCCGAGCCGGCCGGCAATCCCGAGATCCACTGCGACCAGCGTGCCGTCGGCCTGCGCGAACAGGTTGCCGGGGTGCATGTCGGCGTGAAAGAAGCCGTCGCGCAGCGTATGGCGCAGGAACGACTGGATGAGCGTCGCGGCCAGCGCCTTGAGGTCGTGGCCGGCCGCCCGCAGCGCCGGGACGTCGTTGAGCTTGGTGCCGTCGATCCACTCCAGCGTCAGAACGTCGCGGCCGGTCCGCTCCCAGTCCACCGACGGCACGCGAAAGCCCGGATCGTCCTTGGTATTCTCCGCCAGTTCGGACAGCGCCGCTGCTTCCAGGCGCAGATCCATCTCCATCTTGGTGGTCTGCGCCAGCGTGTTGGTGACCTCCACCGGCCGCAGGCGGCGCGAGGCGGGGATGTAGCGTTCCTGCAGCCGGGCGGCGAGGAAATAGCTTTCGAGGTCGCGCGCGAAGCGCCGTCGCACGCCCGGCCGGATCACCTTGACCGCGACCTTGACCGGCCGGCCGTCGCGCTCGACCTCGGCCGGGTGCACTTGGGCGATCGATGCCGCCGCCACCGGCTCGCCGAAGCTCGCATAGAGCGCCGATACCGGCCGCCCGATCGTCGCCTCGATCGTTTCACGGGCCTGCGCCGTCGGAAACGTCCCCATCCGGTCCTGCAGCAGCGACAGGTCGGCCGCGATCTCGTTGCCCACCACGTCGGGCCGCGTGGCGAAGAACTGGCCGAGCTTGACATAGGACGGGCCGAGCCTGGCGACCGCGTCGGCGAGCCGTTCGCTGCGATCCAGCTGACGCGCCCGCCGGCGCGTCAGCACCTTGGCCGCCCGCCAGCCCAGCCGGGGCATGCCGGTCAGTTCCTCGCCGGGCAGGGCCGCGATGACGCCTTCGCGCACCATCACCCAACCGGCATGCGCCAGCCTTATGGCGGCTCCAACCGTCGTCATTGCACGGCGCTCAAAGCTTCCAGGCCGAATGCAGCGCCGCGATGCCGCCCGAATAGTTGCGCCAGGTCACGCGACCGAAGCCGGCCGCGCGGATCATGTCGGCGAAGTCCGCCTGCCGGGGGAACTTGGCGATCGACTCGACCAGGTAGGAATAGGGTTCGGCGTCGCCGGTCACCATCCTGCCGATCTGCGGGATGGCGTTGAACGACCATGCCTGATAGGCGCGGTCGAGCAAAGGCGTGTCGACTTCGGAGAATTCCAGGCACAGGAAGCGACCGCCGTGCTTCAGCACCCGGTAGGCTTCGGACAGCGCGACATCGATGCGTGGCACGTTGCGAATGCCGAAGGCGATCGTGTAGGCGTCGAAGGTGGCGTCCGCAAACGGCAGGTCCTCGGCATTCGCCTCGACGAACTCGATCGTCTCCAGCCGTCGCTTGGCGGCGCGCTCGCGCCCGACGTCGAGCATGGACGCGTTGATGTCGAGCACGGTCACCGCCGCCTGCCCGTGCGACGCATCGGCGATGCGAAAGGCGATGTCGCCGGTGCCGCCGGCAACGTCCAGTGCCTTCCAGCCGGCGCGGCGCGGCGGGTTGAGCCAGGCCACCATCGCGTCCTTCCAGACCCGGTGGAACCCCCCCGACATCAGGTCGTTCATCAGGTCGTAGCGGTTCGCAACCTTGCGGAATACGTCGTCCACCAGCGGCTGCTTTTCGCCGGGCGGCACGGTGCGGAAACCGTAGGAGGTCTCCATTCCGTTAGCGGTCGTTCTTTGTGGTGACATGATTGTGTTCCAACCAGTTTGGCGCGGACCATAGCCGATGGGGGCACCGGGCGCTATTGTTCCAGGTGGCGGTGTTGCGCCGCACCGCGGGCGTGCTGACAGGGACCACCGAATGCCACTCAAAGCCGAGCTGCACTGTCATATCGAGGGCGCGGCGACACCGGATCTGGTTCTGAGGCAGGCGGCAAAATACAACGCCGATGCATCCCCCTACATCCGCGACGGCGAGTTCGTGTGGCACGATTTCACCTCGTTCCTTGCAGCCTATGACTTCTCCGCCGATCTCTTCCGCACCGAGGAGGACTATTCGCGGCTGGCTGACCACTATCTCACCAGCCTCGCTCGCGACGGCGCAATCTATTCCGAGGTCTTTATCTCGCCCGACCATGCCCGCAAGGCCGGCCTCTCGCCCGACGCCTACACCAACGCGCTCGGCGAGGGCATTTTGCGCGCCCGCGCCAAGACCGGCATCGAGGGCCGCATGATCGTCATCGGCGTGCGCCATTTCGGCGTCGAGTCGGTTGAGGCGACCGCGCGTTTTGCCGCCCGCTGCCGGCATCCGTTGGTCGTCGGCTTCGGCATGGCCGGCGAGGAGCGTTTTGGCGACGTCGAGGACTACGTGCGGGCCTTCGAGATCGCGCGCGAGGCGGGGCTCGGCATCACCGTCCACGCCGGCGAGCTTGCCGGCTGGGAAAGCGTCGAGGCCGCGCTCGACCACATCCGCCCCTCTCGCATCGGCCATGGTGTCCGCGCCATCGAGAACCCCGACCTTGTCCGGCGGATCGCCGACGAGGGCGTCGTGCTGGAATGCTGCCCCGGCTCCAACCTCGCGCTCGGCCTGTTCGACGGATTTGCCAACCATCCGCTGCCGAAGCTGCGCGACGCCGGCTGCAAGGTGACGCTGAACTCCGACGACCCGCCTTATTTCGCGACCTCGCTCAAGCTTGAATACGACAACGCCGCCGAGCATTTCGGCATGAACGACAAGACGTTGTCCGCCATTACGCGCACGGCGCTCGAGGCCTCCTTCGCCGACCGCAAGACCAAGGCGGCGCTGCTTGCGCGTGTCAACGGCAACGGCCGCTGACCTTTTGCCGACATTTCCTGTGGTTCGGCTGCGCTTTCGCTTTCCCGTTCCGCCCCGCGCTCGATAGGATGGCTGAGGCCACACGAGGAGCAGCACATGGGCGTCACCGTCGTCGACCATCCGCTTGTCCAGCACAAGCTCACCATCATGCGCAACAAGGAGACGTCGACCGCGGGCTTCCGGCGGCTGCTGCGCGAGATCTCGCTGCTGCTCGGCTATGAGGTGACGCGCGACCTCGAACTCACCACCATGCATATCGAAACGCCGCTCGAGCCGATGGACGCGCCGATCCTGGAGGGCAAGAAGCTGGTGTTCGCCTCGGTGCTGCGCGCCGGCAACGGCCTGTTGGAAGGCCTGCTCGACCTCGTGCCGGCGGCGCGCGTCGCCCATATCGGCCTCTACCGCGACCACGACACGCTGCAGGCGATCGAATATTTCTTCAAGGCGCCGAGCGATCTCGCCGACCGGCTGGTGATCGTCGTCGACCCGATGCTCGCCACCGCCAATTCGGCCATCGCCGCGATCGACAAGCTCAAGGCGCGCGGCGCCACCAATCTGCGCTACCTCTGCCTGCTCGCCGCGCCGGAGGGCATCGAACGCTTCACGAAGGCGCATCCGGACGTGCCGGTGTTCACCGCCGCGATCGACAAGCATCTCAACGAGAAGGGCTACATCGTGCCGGGCCTCGGCGACGCCGGCGACCGCATGTACGGCACGAAGTAGCGATGTTCGAGCCGACGAGCGACCGCGAATTCCATGACTGGCGCGCCGACCATCCAGACGGATTCGTCTTGAACTTCCGGTCCGCGAAGAACGACTCGAGCTATGTGGTTCTTCACAAGGCGAACTGTGGCTCGGTTGGTTCGCATGTCGCCGACGGCGGATTCACGCAGCGCGTCTACGGAAAGGCCTGCGCGACCACCGTTCGCGAACTCGAAACATTCGCGATGACCCTGGGACGTTCGGACGGCACGTTTTCGAAGCGCTGTGGACAGTGCGTCCCGATCGGATAGGACAGCCTACTTCTGCTCGACGATGTCCTTTTCCAGCGGCACCAGCAGGGCGGCGAGATCCTTCTGCTCCTGCTCGGGCACGTCGAACTTCGCCATCGTCTGCCCGAACAGTTCGAGCGAATGCTGCCAGTCGGCCTTCGTGATGTGGAGCCCGGTGTGCACGGTCTTCATGTCGCGGCCGGTGTAGTTGCAGGGGCCGCCGGTCTGGACACAGATGATCTCGATGAAGTGGGCGCGGACCTTGCCGAAACTGTCCGTGGAGAAGCCGACGAAGAAGCGGCCGAGGCTCTGGTCGGCGGCCAGCCGCCCGAGCAGGTCGTCGGTGACGGCGGCGATCGCGTCGTAGCCGCCGATGCGCTGGTAGAGCGTCTTGTCGGTGGTGGCGGAATCCGCCGCGGTTGCGGCAAGCAGCGCCGAGCCGAAACCGGCCGCGGCAATGAAGCGTGAAACGATGTTCATGTCCTTGCTCCCTCAGGTACTGGACGCTCTATCTTACGCTACGTCAGTCGAACCAGTTTCACCGGAAAGCGGATTTTTTGGCAAGGATTCGCCGGCCATGGGCGTTGCCCGCCTCGCGCCGGCGGACCGCCGCGCCCCGCCGCTCACAAATCGTTAACTCCGTCGCAGGATCGGCCGTCGCCCGGCCGCGCGGTTAATCGCTTGGCGACGCTACCCGGCGATGTTGGGCCGGTCTCTGCGAGTGCCGCATGCTGCGCCTGTTCGTCATCTTCCTGGTTTCGGCCGCCGCGGCCGCGGCGATTCCCGTTGCCTACCAGTACGATCCGCAGGCGTTTCGCCAGCTTCTCGGCAGTTCGTCGGGCGATAGCGCGGAAGCGACCGCCCAGCCTGCAGAGCAGCCGGCCGTGCGCCCCGTTGCCGCCCCGGCACAGCCCGACCCCGCGCCGCTCGGCCGCAAGGTGCGCATCGACGCCGACCCGCGCGGCCATTTCGTAACCGATTTCAAGCTGAACGGCCGCCGCGTCACCGCGATGATCGATACCGGCGCCACCGCCGTCGCCATCAACGCCTCGACGGCGCGGCGCATCGGGCTGGCGGTCACGCCAGCCGATTTCGCCCACCGCGTCGCAACAGCAAACGGCACCGCACGGGCCGCGGTCGTGCGCATCGACGAACTGCAGGTCGGCAAGGTGATCGTCAACGACATCGACGCCCTCGTGCTGGAGGACAAGGCGCTGTCGGCCACGCTGATCGGCATGACTTTTCTGCAGCGCCTGTCGAAATATTCGGTCGAGGACGGCGCGCTCCTCCTGGTGCAGTAACGCCACTCACCCCTGCGGCGTGATCCGCCGTACCACCGCTTTCTGGCGTGGCGGCTTGGCGCGGCCTATTGCGTAGGCGGCGCTCAGCGCACGCGCCGCGGCCTCGGCCTGATCCTCGCTTCGGGCGTGGATCACGGCAAGCGGCTCGCCCGCCGAGACGGCGGCCCCGACGGGCAGCAGCGCCGTGATGCCCACGGCGTGGTCGACCGGATCCTGGGGCCGGGTACGCCCGCCGCCGAGCGCCACCACCGCGAGCCCGACCTCGCGTGTCGCGATGCCGGTCACGAAACCGGCGGCGCGCGCCTCCAGCACACGCTCCACCGGCGCGCGCGGAAGATGCCGCTCCGGCTTCTCCACCAGGTCGGCGGGGCCGCCGAGCGCGGCCACCATGCGCTGGAAGCATTCGGCTGCGGCCCCGGTGCCGAGTGCCTCGCGGGCGCGACGCTCGCCGTCCTGGTGAGAAGCGGCGATGCCGGTGGACAGCAGCATCTCGCCCGCCAGCGCCACGGTCACCTCCTCGAGCCGCTGGTCGCGCCGGTGCCCGGTCAGAAAATCGACGGCGTTCTGCACTTCCACGGCGTTGCCCGCCGCCGAAGCCAGCGGCTCGCTCATGCCGGTGATCAGTGCCGTCGTCGGCAGGCCGGCGCCGTTCGCCACCTCGACCAGGCTGGTCGCTAGCTCCGCCGCCTCGCGGCTTTTCACCATGAAGGCGCCGTTGCCCACCTTCACGTCCAGCACCAGCGACTGCAGGCCGGCGGCCAATTTCTTCGACAGGATAGAGGCGGTGATCAGCGGCACGGATTCCACCGTCGCGGTGACGTCGCGGATCGAATAGATGCGGCCGTCGGCCGGCGCGAGGTCGGACGTCTGGCCGATGATCGCGCACCCCGCCGCGAGCACCGCGTGGCGGAAGCGCGCCTTGTCCGGCTGGCTGACATAGCCGGGAATGGAATCCATCTTGTCCAGCGTGCCGCCCGAATGCCCGAGGCCGCGGCCGGAAATCATCGGCACATAGGCGCCGCAGGCCGCAACCATCGGCGCCAGCATCAGCGAAACGTTGTCGCCGACGCCGCCGGTCGAGTGCTTGTCCGTCACCGGGCCGGGCAGGTCGGACCAGTCGAGCACCGTGCCGGAGTCGCGCATGGCTAATGTCAGCGCCACCGCCTCCTCGCGAGTCATGCCGTTGAAGAACACCGCCATCGCGAAGGCGGCGATCTGGCCTTCCGACACCGCGCCGGAGGTCACGCCGGCGATGAAATGCGCGATCTCCTCGGCCCGCAGGGCGCGGCCGTCGCGCTTCTGGCGGATGATCTCCTGGGGCAGCATCAGCGTGTACCGAATGGGGCGCCGAGTTCCTTCGCACCCGCCTCTGGCCTGCCGGCCATCTCCCCCGCAGGGGGGGAGATTCGCGGCTTCGCGTTCGGCCTACATTTTGTGCTTGCGGCGGCGATTGGCGAAAGCCGTCGTGCCAGCCAATCTCCCCCCTTGCGGGGGAGATGGCCGGCAGGCCAGAGGGGGGTGCGCCGAAGCACCGCCATACGAGGGAACTCACGCATCGCCCAACCCCTCGCGAAGCACGTGGCGCAAAATCGTCGCCAGCCGCGCGCCGCCGATCGGTGCCATGTCCTTGGTCTCCTGGTGAGACAGTTCGGCGCCGGTCATGCCGGCGCCGTAGTTGGTGATCACGGAGCAGGCGGCCACGCGCATGCCGTGGAAGCGGGCCATTATCACCTCCGGCACGGTCGACATGCCGACGGCGTCGGCGCCGAGAATCTTCGCCATTCGAATTTCCGCCGGGGTCTCGAAGGACGGACCGGAGAACCACATGTAGACGCCCTGGTGCAGCGTGGTGCCCGTCGCGGCCGCGGCCGACTTGAACGCGGCCCGCAGATCCGCGTCGTAGGCGCCGGTCAGCCCGACGAAGCGCCGGTCGGTGGGTTCGCCGAACAGCGGGTTGGAGCCGGAAAAGTTGATATGGTCCTCGATCAGCATCACTGCGCCGGGCGGAATGTCGGGGTCGAGCGAGCCGGCGGCGTTGGTGAGGATCAGCGTACCGACGCCGAGGGCGGCCAGCGCGTCGATCACCGGGCGCATCACGCCCGCATCGCCGTGCTCGTAGTAATGCGCGCGGCCGGCCAGAATCAGCACCGGCGTCCCGGCGAAATGGCCGGCCAAGACCTCGCCGGCATGGCCCGAAACGCCGCCGACCGGGAAGCCGGGCAGTTCGCCGTAAGCTATGCGGATCGGATTCTTCACCTCCGCCGCAAGGCCGCCCAGCCCGGAGCCGAGGATCAGCGCGGCGCGAGGAACGAGCCCGTCGAGGCGCTCCACCAGGATGTCGACGGCGCCGCTCACTTCAGGATGTCCCCGCGAAAGCCGTAGGGCAGGATCCATTCCATCGTCACGGTCTCGACCACTCCGTGGGCGTCGCAAAGGTGCAGCTTGGTGTCCGGCTGCGTGAATTCGGCGAGCCGCTGCCGGCAGCCCCCGCAGGGCGTCACCTTGGCCATGCGCTCGGCGATCACGGCGACCTCGGTGATCCTGCCGCCGCCGCCCATGATGTAGTGGCCGAGCGCGGTCGTCTCCGCGCACCAGCCTTCCGGATAGGACGCGACCTCGATGTTGGCGCCCGAAAACACGCGGCCGTCGTCGCAGCGCAATGCGGCCCCGACCGGAAATTTCGAGTACGGCGCATAGGCCTTGGCCATTGCGGCCTTGGCGGCCAGGAAGAGGTCGTGGGGTGCTGCTGTCATTGGGGCCTCAAGAGCGAATAGCGAATAGTGAGTAGCGAGTAGTGAGTAGTGAGTAGTGAGTAGTGAGTACTAAATTGTCACCAATCGCATTGCCCTTGCTTTGAATTCGGCTAATCCACGTTCTATTCGCTACTCACTACTCACTACTCACTACTCACTACTCACTACTCACTACTCACTACTCACTACTCACTACTCACTACTCACTACTGACTACTCACTCATCTTTCCTTCACATACGGCACGCCGCCGGCCCTTGGCGGAATGGCCTTGCCTATGAAGCCAGCGAGCAGAATGACGGTGAGGATATAGGGCAGCGCCTGCATGAACTGCACCGGCACCTTGCCGATCACCGGCAGCGGCGTTCCCTGCAGCCGGATCGACAGCGCGTCGAGGAAGCCGAAAAGCAGGCACGCGAACATCGCCGGCACCGGCTTCCACTTGGCGAAGATCAGCGCGGCGAGCGCGATGTAGCCGCGTCCGGCGGTCATGTCCTTCACGAAGCCGGCGTTCTGCGACAGCGCCATGTAGCAGCCGGCAATCCCGGTCAGCACGCCGGTGCAGATCACGGCGCGGTAGCGCAGCCAGGCGACCGAGATGCCGGCGGTGTCGACCGCGGCCGGGTTCTCGCCGACGGCGCGCAGCCTGAGCCCGAAGCGGGTGCGGTAGAGCACCCACCAGGTGAACGGCACCGCCAGGAAGGCCAAGTAGGCGAGCAGCGAGTGCCCCGAGAGCAGGCCGGAATAGAGCTGGCCGATCACCGGCACGTCGCGCAGCGCGTCGGCGCCCGGCAGCGTGATCGCGCCGAAGCGCGCTTCGGGCGGCAGTGAGGGCGTGCGCCCACCCTGGTTGAACCAGGCCTGGCCAAGGATGATGGTCGAACCGGCGGCGATGAAGTTGATCGCGACTCCGGACACGATCTGGTTGCCGCGGTGCGTGATCGAGGCGAAGCCGTGCACCAGCGCCAGGAACACCGCGATCAGGATGCCGACGCCGAGCCCGATCCAGGCCGAGCCGAACACCGCCGCGGCCGCCGCGCCGGCGAAGGCGCCGGCCAGCATCTTGCCTTCCAGGCCGATGTCGAAGATGCCGGCGCGCTCGGAGTAGAGGCCCGCGAGGCACGCCAGCAGCAGCGGCACCGAAACCCGGATCGTCGAGTTCAGGATGTTGATGAGCGCTTCGATGAAGTCCATCAGGCACGCTCCCCGGCAGGCAGGCCGACGGTTCTTGGTGCGAGCGTCGCGAAAATGGTCTGGATGGTCGGCCGGAACAGGTGTTCGAGCGCGCCGGCGAACAGGATGACGAGCCCCTGGATGATCACGATCATGTCGCGCGAGATGGCCGGCATCTCGAAGGCGAGTGCCGCGCCGCCCTGGTAGAGCATGCCGAAGAGGATCGCGGCCGGCACGATGCCGGCCGGGTGCGAGCGCCCCATCAGCGCCACCGCGATGCCGACGAAGCCCGCGCCCGATACGAAATCGAGCGCCACATTATGCTGGTCGCCCATGATCGGGTTGAGCGCCATCATGCCGGCAAGCGCACCGGAGATCAGCATGGTGATGATGATGATGCGCGCCTCCGAAATGCCGGCATAGCGCGCCGCCTTCGGGCTGAAGCCGTAGGTGCGGATCTCGTAGCCGAGGCGCGTGCGCCAGATCAGCGCCCACACCGCCACCGCCATCACCAGCGCCAGCAGGAAGGCGATGTTGAGCGGCGCCGACGGCCGCACCGTCAGCCCGAACTCGTTGAGCAGCCAGCCGAGCTTGGGCAGTTGCGCGCCCTCGGCGAACTGGCGCGTCTGCGGGGCCATCGAGCCGCGCGGCTTCAGGACGTCGACAAGCAGGTAGACCATCGCCGAGGCGGCGATGAAGTTGAACATGATGGTGGTGATGACGATGTGCGAACCGCGCTTGGCCTGCAGATAGGCCGGGATCAGCGCCCACAGCGCGCCGACGGCGGCCGATGCGAGGATCGCCAGCGGGAAGGTGAGCCACCACGGCAGCACGCTGTCGAAGGCGAGGCACACCAGCGCCACGCCGAGGCCGGCGATATAGGCCTGTCCCTCGCCGCCGATGTTGAACAGGCCGCAGTGGAAGGCGACCGCGACCGCCAGCCCGGTGAAGATGAAGTTGGTGGCGTAGTAGAGCGTGTAGGCGATGCCCTGGCCGCTGCCGAACGCGCCCTGCACGAGGATCTCCGCGGCGCGGAACGGATTCTCGCCGACCAGCAGCACCACCAGCCCGGCGACGATGAAGGCGACGACCAGGTTGACCAGCGGGATCAGCCCGTAGTCCGCCCAGCGCGGCAGCTTGGCATAGGGCGTGCTCATTCGGCGGCCTCCCGGTGCTCGACGCCGGCCATCAGCAGGCCGAGTTCGCCCTCGGAGCACTCGGGCGGGCGCTCGCCGGCGATCGTGCCGCCGCACATCACCAGGATGCGGTCGGACAGCGAGCGGATCTCGTCGAGCTCGACCGACACCAGCAGCAGCGCCTTGCCGGCGTCGCGCATGGCGATCAGCCGCTTGTGGATGAACTCGATCGCGCCGACGTCGACGCCGCGCGTCGGCTGGCCGACGATCAGCACGCCCGGGTCCTGCTCCATCTCGCGCGCCAGCACGATCTTCTGCTGGTTGCCGCCGGAAAAATTGGCGGTCCTCAGCCGGGCATTGGCGGGGCGGATGTCGTATTTCTGGATCTTGTCCTCGGCGTCCGTGACGATCGCGCCGATGTTGAGGAACGGGCCGTTCAGGTAGCGCTCGTCGTCGTGATAGCCGAGGATCGAATTCTCATTCTCCTCGAACTGCAGCACCAGCCCGACATGATGACGGTCCTCCGGCACATGCGCGAGGCCGCGGTCGCGCAGCTCGCCCGGATCGGCGTGGCCGACCACGTCGATTGGCTTGCCGTCGAGCTCGACCATCCCGGATACTGCCCTGCGCGTGCCGGCGATCGCCTCCAGCAGTTCCGACTGGCCGTTGCCGGCGACGCCTGCGATGCCCACGATCTCGCCGGCGCGAACATCGAAGGAGATGTCGTCCACCATGGTGACGCCGCGCGAATCTTTCACCGTCAGGTTCTTCACCGCGAGCTTGACGGCGCCCGGATGCGCAGTGCCCTTCTCGACGCGCAGCAGCACCCGGCGGCCGACCATCAGCTCGGCCAGTTCCTCGACCGAGGTCTTCGCGGTTTCCCGCGTCGCCACCATCGTGCCCTGGCGCATCACCGAAACGGTATCGGTGATCGCCATGATCTCGCGCAGCTTGTGTGTGATCAGCACGATCGTCTTGCCCTGCTGCTTGAGCTGGGCGAGGATCTGGAACAGATGGTCCGCCTCGGCCGGCGTCAGCACGCCCGTCGGCTCGTCGAGGATCAGGATTTCGGCGCCGCGATAGAGCGCCTTCAGGATTTCCACGCGCTGCTGCAGGCCGACCGGCAGTTCCTCGATGATGGCGTCCGGCTCGACCTCGAGGCCGTATTCGCGCTCCAGCCGCTCCAGTTCCGAGCGCGCCTTGGCGATCGACTTCTTCAGCAGCGGATCGCCTTCCGCCCCAAGGATGACATTCTCGATGACGGTAAAGTTCTCGACCAGCATGAAGTGCTGGTGAACCATGCCGATGCCGACGGCGATGGCGTCGTTGGGCGTCAGGATGGCGGTCGGCTTGCCGTTGACGCGAATTTCGCCGCTGTCGGCCTGGTAGAAGCCGTAGAGGATCGACATCAGCGTCGACTTGCCGGCGCCGTTCTCGCCGATGATCCCGTGGATCGTCCCGGGCATGATCTTGAGATTGATGTCGCGGTTGGCGCGAACCGCGCCGAAACTCTTGTTGATACCTATGAGCTCGATCGCCGGTTCCGGCATGGAGAGTTCCCACTCGCTGGTATTTTTATCGTTTGATCAAACTGCTAGCATGCCGGCCATGCCGTGCCAATGCAACGAGCGGCCGGCCGGAAAGCGCGATGGACAGCAGAGCAGACCGCATCACCACCCTGGAGGAGCGCGCCGCCGACCAGGAGCGTATCATCGAGGAGCTTTCCGGCCAGATCGCCGAGCAGTGGAAGGTCATCGAACGCCTGCAGGCGAGACTGGACGCGCTGACGGAACGGTTCCTGGCCGTGGAGGAGAGTACGATTTCGGCGCCGGAGGCGACGAAGCCGCCGCACTGGTAGGAGGAGGTCATGGGCGAGGAGGCCGACCGCACCGCACGCGCCGGGCAGTACGTCGCGGGCAGCATGAACGAGGTCGAGCGCGAACGCGCCGAGCACGACCTTGCCTACGACCCGGCCTTCCGCGATGCCGTGCTGCGGCTGGCGCAGGCGACAGGTCGCATCGCCAGTACGGTCGACGAGCGGCGCTGGAGTGACGTCGCCAGCAACCTTTCCGCGCTGCCCCAGATGAAGTCGGCGCTGCCGCAGAATGTGCCGGCGACGGTTCCCCCGTCCGCATCAAGGTCGCCCACTGGCCAGCCGGCCGCTTCCAGGCCGGCCACGGGCGAGGCGTCCGGAAAGCCGTTCGCGCAGCTGCGGCTGCAACTGTTCTTGCTGGGTGTGGTCGCGTTCATTGCCGGGGTGGTTGTCGGCCGCGTCTCCGGCGCCTGGTTCTGATTGGGTCTAGCCGGAAGGCGCGGCCGCGATCGAGGCGCGCACCACGAGGTCGACAGGCCAGATTTCGGTCTCCGGCGCGGTCTCCAGTCCGCCGATGCGAGCGGCGAGCCGGGCCGCAATGCGTGCGCCGGCGGCGCGGATCGACGAGCGCGTCGTCGACAGCGGCACCGAAAAGCTCTCCGGCTTGAGCCAAGGAAAGACGTCGTCGTGTGCAACCAGCGAAACGTCGTCCGGGATGGCAAGGCCGAGGTCGCGGACCGCGCGCACGACGCCCAGCGACATGATAAGGCTGGAACACGCGAGCGCGGTCGGCCGCGGCGACCGTTCCAGCAGCGCGCGCGCGGCGCGGTAGCCGTTCTCCTCGGTCATGGCGACGGAGCGGATGTCGGACGGGTCGAGCGCCAGCCCGCCCTCAGCGAAGGCGCGCCGCATCCCGCGCTCGCGCAGGATGGCGAAGGTCTCACGGTCGTCTCCATTGATCAGCCCGATGCGCCGGTGGCCAAGCTGGATCAGCAGCCGTGCCGCCTCGAAGAACGCGCCTTCGTTGTCGATGTCCATGAAGGGATAGCCGAAGCCCAGCCCCTCGCTTCGGCCGTGCACGATATAGGGCAGCCCGATCTCGTTGAGCAGCGTGACGCGACGGTCGGCCGGCCGTGGCGACGACACGTAGACGGCGTCGACATGCTTTCCAGCGACGATGCGTCGGTACGTCGTCTCCTGGTCGTCGGCGTCGGCGGGCGAGAGCACCAGATCGAATTCGTGGGCGCGCGCATAGTCGCCCAGCCCCGACAGGAATTCCACGAAATGCGGGTCGATGTCGACGCTTCCGCCCGTCGGCATCACGTAGCCGATCATGCCGGCCTTGCCGGTGGCGAGCCGTCTCGCGCTCGGGTTCGGGCGGTAGCCGTGCCGCCGCGCGGCATCGATCACGCGCCGGCGCGTTTCCTCGCTGACCTCCGGGTAGCCGTTTAGCGCGCGGCTGACCGTGGTCTGCGACAGATCGAGCATGCGCGACAGTTGCTTGAGGTTCACGAAAAACGTCCAGTTCCGTCAAAGCGCTTTGAAACGCGGATGAATTGCGTTCGTCCGCCTGGTAAGGAGCGCCGCCGGATGCTAGTCGCAAAGAGGGGCTTCCAAAAGCTCATTTTCATGTCGCAATGCGCAAAAACTGCGCTGCACTGCGAATTAAATCGATTTGCATGCGAAGCCTCTTGACGACGCCAAAAAAGTCTGGCTCAAAAGACGGCAAGCCAAAGCGCTTTGGAAATGCGGTTCGAGCACAGGCTCGCCAAATTCGAAAGCGGGCTCGACGGGATGGAGGTTCCGTCCTAAGGTTTCGTATTCCACTGGGAGGAATTGGCATGCACAAGACGCTATTGGCTGGCACGGCTTTCGCGGCGATCCTGCTCGGCTCGCCCGCATTCGCCGACCTGAAATTCGCACCGGGCGAGGATTCCCGGTTTACCTGGTCCAACTTCGACGACTTGAAGAAGGTCGACCTCAAGGGCGAGACGCTCACCATCTTCGGTCCGTGGCGCGGCGAGGACGAGGCGCTGGTCCGCTCGGTTCTCGACTATTTCGTCGCCGCCACCGGCGTCGATCTCAAATATTCCTCGTCCGAAAACTACGAGCAGCAGATCGTCATCGACACACAGGCCGGCAGCCCGCCCAACATCGCCGTTCTGCCGCAGCCCGGCCTGATCCAGGACCTGGCCTCGAAGGGACTCCTCAGCCCGCTCGGCCAGGAGACCGCCGATTTCGTCATCGAGAACTACGGCGCCGGCCAGTCGTGGGTCGATCTCGGCACCTTCAAGGACAAGGAAGGCAAGCCCGGCTTCTTCGGCTTCCCCTACAAGGCCGACCTGAAGTCGCTGGTGTGGTACGTGCCGGAGAACTTCGAGGAGGCCGGCTACAAGGTTCCCAAGACCTGGGAAGAGTTGCAGGCGCTCATGGACCAGATCGTCGCCGACGGCGGCGTGCCGTGGTGCATCGGGCTGGGCTCAGGCGGCGCGACCGGCTGGCCGGCCACCGACTGGGTCGAGGACATCATGCTGCGCACGCAGCCGCCGGAGGTCTACGACAAGTGGACCAAGAACGAGATCCCGTTCAACGACCCGGCCGTCGTCAACGCCTTGCAGGTGTTCGCCGACATCGCCACCAACGACAAGTATGTCGACGGCGGCAAGGCCGCGGTCGCGGCGACCGACTTCCGCGACAGCCCGAAGGGCCTCTTCAGCATCCCGCCGAAGTGCTACATGCACCGCCAGGCCTCGTTCATCTCGTCCTTCTTCCCCGAAGGCACCAAGCTCGGCGAGGACGCTGACTTCTTCTACCTGCCGCCGATGGCGGCGCACCCCGAACTCGGCAATCCGGTTCTCGGCGGCGGCACGCTCTTCACCATCACCAAGGATTCCAAGGCTGCGCGCGCCTTCATCGAATATCTGAAGATGCCGCTCAGCCACGAGATCTGGATGGCGCAGTCCGGCCTGCTCACCCCGCTCAAGACCGCCAACCAGGCGGCCTACGCCAACGACGCGCTCAGGAAGCAGGGCGAGATCCTGGTCAACGCGTCGACCTTCCGCTTCGACGGCTCGGACCTGATGCCGGGCAAGATCGGCGCCGGCGCCTTCTGGACCGGCATGATCGACCTCGTCGGCGGCAAGCCCGCTCCCGATGTCGCGGCCGACATCCAGAAGAGCTGGGACGCCATCAAGTAGCATCCGCCCACAGCGGGGAGGACACCTCCTCCCCGCCTCGCCATGCTCGGCGCCTCTTCCCCGTCTCGGAGGGGTGGAGAGGGGCCAGCCCGAACGCTTATCCTCCCCCACCCCGAGCTTGTCGAGGGGAGTGGGGGAGAGGTGTCACGCGCAGCGTGACGGAGAGGGGCGTGCGCCTGACCGTCGGGTCATCCGGTGCGACCGCTTCCTCGCAAGCACGAGTTCGCAGGAGGGGAGGAAGCCATGGCAGCGCAGATTCTGTCCGCCATCATTACCATCATCATCGGTGTCGGCGGCGCGGTGGTCTATTTCTGGGGCGCCAACCGGCTGCTCGACCTCGCGCTTCCGTCCCGCGGCGTCACTGGCATGGCCGCCATCGACAATCTGCGCCGCCAGGGCCTGATCCGCCCGTGGCTGTTCATCGGTCCGGCGCTCATCATCCTGACCGTCTACCTTATATACCCGGTGGTGAAGACGCTCTGGCTGTCCTTCCACGACCGCGCAGGTGTCGAGTTCGTCGGTTTTGCCAACTACGCATGGGCCTTCACCGACCGCGAGTTCCAGAACTCGATCTTCAACAATCTGCTGTGGCTTGCCGTCGTTCCGGCCGCTTGCACCTTCCTCGGCCTGATCATCGCCGTTCTCACCGACCGTATCTGGTGGGGCACGATCGCCAAGAGCCTGATCTTCCTGCCGCTCGCAATCTCCTTCGTCGGCGCCAGCGTGATCTGGAAGTTCATCTACGAATATCGCGGCGAGGGCCAGGTGCAGATCGGCCTGCTCAACGCCATCGTCCAGTATTTCGGCGGCACGCCGCAGGTGTGGATATCGCTGCCGTTCTGGAACAACTTTTTCCTCATGGTGATCCTGATCTGGATCCAGACCGGCTTCGCCATGGTCATCCTCTCGGCCGCGCTGCGCGGCATTCCGGAGGAAACCATCGAGGCGGCCGTGATCGACGGCGCCAACCCGTTCCAGATCTTCTGGAAGATCATGATCCCGCAGATCTGGGGCACCATCGCGGTCGTCTGGACCACGATCACCATCCTGGTCCTCAAGGTCTTCGACATCGTGCTGACGATGACCAACGGCCAGTGGAACAGCCAGGTGCTCGCCAACCTGATGTTCGACTGGATGTTCCGCGGCGGCGGCGACTTCGGCCGCGGCGCCACCATCGCCATCATCATCATGATCGCGGTGCTGCCCATCATGATCTGGAACATCCGCCAGGCCAACAAAGAGGGAGGGCGCTGAGATGGCACAGGCCAGCGGCAATCCGGCCGGCAAATCCTTCTTCGGCAAGTTCGGCGTCCACATCGCCGTCCTCATCTTCGTCGCCATCTGGACGATCCCGACCCTCGGCATCCTGGTGTCGTCGCTGCGCGACAAGGACCAGATCATCGCCTCGGGCTGGTGGAATTCCTTCTCCAGTTCCAGCCAGACCGAGGGCGGGCGCCTGCCCGGCGCCTCGGCCCAGGTCGAGAAGGATGGCAAGTTCGTCATCGAGGGCAACATCTTCGGCGACGGCCCGGCCCGGCAGATTTCGGCTTTTGGGACGCGCGCCCAGGCACCGACCGAGTTCGCGGCCGGCACCGCCGCCGACCTCAAGGACGGTGTCACGCTGCAGCTCAACGAGGACGGCACCTTTGTGCTCGCCTCGCCCGTCGCCTTCGAGGGCGATCGCGGCCAGCGCGTCTACTTCCAGTCGTCCGCCCCGCCGCGCTTCACCACCGACAACTACCAGACCGTGCTCTTTTCCGAGGGCATCGGCCGCTCCTTCATCAATTCGCTCACGGTCACGGTGCCGGCGACGATCATCCCGATCATGATCGCCGCCTTCGCCGCCTACGCGCTTGCCTGGATGCGCTTTCCGGGGCGCGCGCTGATCATCGCGGTCATCATCGGCCTCTTGGTCGTGCCGCTGCAGATGGCGCTCATTCCGCTGCTGCAGTTCTACAACGGCGTCGCCATGTTTTTCGGCGTGCCTTCGAAGACCTATCTTGGCATATGGCTGGCGCATACCGGTTTCGGCCTGCCCTTCGCCATCTACCTGCTCCGGAGCTACATGGCCGGCCTGCCTCGTGAGCTGATGGAATCGGCCCGCATCGACGGCGCCAGCGACTTCGAGATCTTCATCAAGATCGTGCTGCCGCTGTCCTTCCCGGTGCTCGCCTCCTTCGCCATCTTCCAGTTTCTGTGGGTCTGGAACGACCTGCTCGTCGCGATCGTCTTCCTCGGCTCGGGCTCGGACCAGCTGGTGCTCACCGGCAAGCTCAACGCGCTGCTCGGCTCGCGCGGCGGCGACTGGGAGATCCTGACCACGTCGGCCTTCGTCACTATCATCGTGCCGCTGCTCGTGTTCTTCTCGCTCCAGCGCTACTTCGTGCGCGGCCTGCTGGCCGGCTCGGTGAAGGGAGGCTGAGCGGATGCAAAGCTCGGTCACCCCCTCCGGTCCTTCGGACCACCTCCCCCATCGAGGGGGAGGAGTGCGGAGAACCTGGCGCCTCTCCCTCCCCTCGACGGGGAGGGTGCCGAGCGAAGCGAGGCGGGTGGGGTGCTGCCTGCTGAGACTGCAACAGCTGGACTAGGAAAATGACGGCTTCCCCAACGACTTCCGACAAGGACTGGTGGCGTGGCGCGGTGATCTACCAGATCTATCCGCGCAGCTATCAGGACACTAACTTCGACGGCATCGGCGACCTCAAGGGCATCACGAAGCGGCTGGCCTACATTGCCGGGCTCGGCGTCGACGCGGTCTGGATTTCGCCCTTCTTCACCTCGCCGATGAAGGATTTCGGCTACGACGTGTCCGACTATCGCGGCATCGACCCGATGTTCGGCTCGCTGGAGGATTTCGACGACATGATCGCCGAGGCCCACCGCCTCGGCCTCAAGGTGATGATCGACCTGGTGCTCTCGCACACTTCGGACGAGCATCCCTGGTTCAAGGAAAGCCGCACCTCGCGCACCAACCCCAAGGCCGACTGGTATGTCTGGGCCGACGCCAGGCCCGACGGCACGCCGCCCAACAACTGGCTGTCGATCTTCGGCGGCTCGGCCTGGCAGTGGGATACCCGCCGCCAGCAATACTACATGCACAATTTCCTGGCCGAGCAGCCCGACCTGAACTTCCACAACATGGCGGTGCAGGATGCGCTGCTGGAAGTCGTGCGCTTCTGGCTGCAGCGCGGCGTCGACGGTTTTCGGCTGGATACGATCAATTTCTATGTCCACAGCCAGGGGCTGGAGGACAATCCGGCGCTTCCGCCCGACCAGCGCAACGACCAGACCGCGCCGGCGGTCAATCCGTACAACTACCAGGACCACATCTACGACAAGAGCCGGCCGGAAAACATCGCCTTTTTGAAGCGCTTCCGCGCCGTGCTCGACGAGTTTCCCGCCGCCTCCTCCGTTGGCGAAGTCGGCGATTCGCAGCGCGGGCTGCAGGTCGTCGCCGACTACACGGCTGGCAACGACCGCGTGCACATGTGCTACTCCTTCGATTTCCTCGAGCCGGAGAAGATCTCAGCCGCGAAGGTGCGCAAGGTGCTCGAGGATTTCCAGAACGTAGCCAGCGACGGCTGGTCGTGCTGGGCCTATTCCAACCATGACGTCGTCCGCCACGCGACCCGCTGGGGCGCCAACGAGGTCGACCGCACGGCCTATCTCAAGGTGATCTCGGCGCTGCTCTTGTCGCTGCGCGGTTCCGTCTGCCTCTATCAGGGCGAGGAACTCGGCCTGGGCGAGGCAAGCCTAAAGTTCGAGGAGCTTCAGGATCCGTACGGCATCCGCTTCTGGCCGGAGTTCAAGGGCCGTGACGGCTGCCGCACGCCGATGGTGTGGGAGGCGAACGCGCCCAATGGCGGCTTCTCGACCGAAAAGCCCTGGCTCCCGGTTCCGGACGAGCATCTGCAGATGGCGGTGAACAGGCAGCAGGGCGACGCCGCCTCGCTGCTGGAGCACTACCGCCGCTTCATCGGCTTCCGCCGCGCCAACCCGGCGCTGGTCAGCGGCGACATCGAGTTTCTGGCGGCCGATGGCGACGTCGTCATCTTCACCCGCATGCACGGCAACGAGGAGATCGTCTGTGCCTTCAATCTCGGCCCGCGTTCGGCCACAGTGGATCTCGGTGCCGAGACCACTTTGGCACCGATCGACGGGCACGGCTTCAAGGGCGTCGGCGAGGGTGGCAAGCTGAAGCTCGGCGCCTATGGTGCCTGGTTCGGGCGGTTTGCGTGAGCGGCGCAGTCAGGGAATTCTGGAGGGTAGCATGGCCAACCTGCATCTGAAGAAAGTCGAGAAAGCCTACGGCGCCGTGAAGATCCTGCACGGCATCGACCTCGACATCGAGTCGGGCGAGTTCATCGTGTTCGTTGGCCCCTCCGGCTGTGGAAAATCCACGTTGCTGCGCTCGATCGCCGGCCTCGAGGAGATCACCGGCGGCACGCTGGAGATCGACGGCCAGGTGGTCAACACCGTGCCGCCCTCCAAGCGCGGCATCGCCATGGTGTTCCAGTCCTACGCGCTCTATCCGCACATGACCGTGTTCGACAACATGGCCTTCGGCATGAAGATCGCGCGCGAACCCAAGGCCGAGATCGAGCGCCGCGTCCGCCAGGCGGCCGACATCCTGCAGCTCACGAAGTATCTCGACCGCCTGCCCAAGGCGCTGTCGGGCGGCCAGCGCCAGCGCGTCGCCATCGGTCGCGCCATCGTGCGCAACCCGAAGGTCTTTTTGTTCGACGAGCCGCTGTCCAACCTCGACGCCGCGCTGCGCGTCGCCACCCGCATCGAGATCGCCAAGCTGAAGGAATCGATGCCCAACACGACGATGATCTACGTCACCCACGACCAGGTCGAGGCGATGACGCTGGCCGACCGCATCGTGGTGCTAAAGGAAGGCCACATCGAGCAGGTCGGCTCGCCGATGGAGCTCTACAAGAACCCCGGCAATCTGTTCGTCGCCCAGTTCATCGGCTCGCCGGCCATGAACATCCTGCCCGGCAAGATCGAGAAAGCCGGCAACCCGACCATCATCAGCCATGTCGGCGGCCGCAAGGCGACCGTGCCGATCGCCACCCCCGCTTCGGCGACGGGCTCGGCGGTGAGCTTCGGCGTGCGCCCGGAGGACCTCATCTTCGGCGACGGCGGCGAGACGCTGTTCGAGGGGCCGGTGGACTATGTCGAGCAGCTCGGCGAGGTTCAGCTCGTCTATGTCGACATCGGCCGGGGCGCGGAGCCCCTGGTCGCCAAGGCGCCGGGCAATGTCGAGATTGTGCGCGGATCGACGGTCAAGCTTTCGGCCGACCCTGGCGACCTGCGCATCTTCGACGCCGGCGGCCTGTCCTTCTCGCGCCAGCCGATCCCGCAGGCTGCCTGACCGGAGCTGTCAGGCGGCGCTGGCGTCCTTCGCCAGCGTCGCCTCCGTCAACTCGACCGCGCCAACCACGTAGACCTCCGTCGCGCCGCCGCGGCCGCGGAGCTTGTGCTTGCCTGCCGGGATCGTCTCGAAGCGGTCGTCGAGGCGCGACGCCGTCTCGCCCGAGATCAGGATCGCGGTGGGTTGATCCGGCGCCAAAAGCTTGCCAAGCTCCTGCAGCCGCTGGCTGACATTCACCGTATCGCCCACGATCGTGTAGTTGACCCGGTCGGACGCACCGATGTTGCCGACGATCGCCGGGCCGGTGTGGATGCCGATACGCACGCGCAGCCGCGGTCGCCCGGCGGCCACGGCTTCCTCGTTGTCGGCCTCGAGTTTTTCGCGGATCACGGCCGCCGCCCGCACCGCCGCCGCCGCATGGCCCTTGAGCCGGTCCGGCGCGCCGAAGAACGCCATCATGCCGTCGCCCAGAAACTTGTCGACCGTGCCGCCCTGTTCGTCCACCGCGCCGCACAGGATGGCGAAGTGGTGGTTGAGGAGCCGCGCCGCCTCGGCCGCGCCCATCTCTTCCGACAGCGCGGTGAAGCCGGCGATGTCTGTGAACATCACGGTCACAATCGCCTCGTGCGATTCCGTCACGCCGATCTCGCCGGTACGGACGAGCTTCGCGACCAGCGAGCGCGGGATATAAGTGGAGAAGGCGCGCAGGCCGACCAGCATGGCGTTGAAGGCCTGGGCCTGGTCGTCGAGCTCCTGCACGCGGCTCGGCGGCAGCGGCGTCACATCGTCGAGCTCGAAATTGGCGACCCGCTGCGCCTGGCCGGCGATCACCTTTACGGGCCGCGACAGGCGCTTGCCGAGCAGGATCGCCGCCACCACCGCGAGCAGCAGCGCCCCGAGCCCGACCAGGGTGGACAGCCAGGCGCGCATGATCTCGTCGCCGACGTCGCCGCTCGAATAATAGGCGCCTATGGTCCAGGGCCGCTCCCCATAGCCCTGGACCTGTCGCGTGATGACGAAATAGTTCTGTTTGTTGGTCCACGGCCGGAAGTTGTTGCCCGCGCCGTCGAGCGTGATCTCGGAAATCTCGAAATTCTGGTTGGCGTTCGAGCGCAGCTCCTCGAGTTGCTCGCGCTCGGCATAATGCGCCAGCACCGGGTCATCGAAGCGTTTCAGCGGCATCAGCGGCACGATGCCGCGCGTCTTTGCCTCCGCCTCGGCCAGTTCGCTGTGCGCCAGCACGCGGTCGTCGCCGTCGAGGATGAAGGCGTGCGTGCCGAGCCGGCCCGACAGGTCGCGGGTGATGCGCGACAGCGTCTGCAGCTCCACCGGCGCCACCACCAGTCCGCGCCGGACTCCGTCGCGTATCAGCGGCTGCGAGACATTGGCGAAGATGCCGTACTCGTTGACGACAAAATCGTTCCACGCGCGGGCGTCCGTCAGCCGCCGCTCGCGCAGCAGCGCCTCGACCTGGGGCGATTTTTCCCTGTTCGGCTTGGCGATCTGGATTGCACCGCCCGACTCGCCTTCGCCGGTCCGGAACACGCCGCGCTGCATCAGGTCGTCGGTGTAGATGAAGATCCCGGTCGCCTCGGGAACGGAGGCGAGCGCGCCGGACAGCGTGTCCGTCATGGCGCCGCCATCGTCGATGTCGAAGGCGCCCTGGGCATAGAGTTCGGCCAGACCGTTGACGGCTGCCTCCACGCCGCTCATGTGGTCGCGCAGCGACTCCTCCATGGCGTCGACCAGCAGGTTGGACTGCGCGGCGAGAAGGTCGGTCGTGTTGCGGTAGTTGGCGCTGACCGACAGCGCCAGCACGCCGCCGACCGAGAGGAACACGAGCGTGCCGAAGCTCAGCGCCAGGATCACGGCGACGGGGATGCGCCGCCGCTGCACGGCGGGACGCGTCAGGCGCGTCGGCTCTGTCGACGTCTCCATGCCTTCAATCTGGTCTCTGACCGGCTGAATTGACAAGCTGCCCAGGCTCGCAAAGCATCATATCACTTCCTGGCGCGGTAGTCTGCCGCTGCCGCTCCAGGTTGCAAGGTGCGCGCGACCTAGCCGACGAATGTGTCGAAAAGCAGCTTCAGGTTCAGGACCACGATGACGCTGGCGACGATCCAGGCGATCGCCGCAACCCAGCGCGGAATGACGAAGGTGCCCATCTTGCGCCTGTCCGACACGAAGCGGACGAGCGGGATGACCGCGAAGGGAAGCTGCATCGACAGGATCACCTGGCTGAGTATGAGCAGATGCGCGGTGCCGCTTTCGCCGTACAGCGCCGTCACGAACACCACCGGGATGATGGCGATGCCGCGCGTCAGCAGGCGGCGAGCCCAGTTCGGGATCCTGAGCCGAAGAAAACCTTCCATCACGATTTGGCCGGCCAGCGTGGCGGTAATGGTCGAGTTGAGGCCCGAGGCCAAGAGCGCGACGGCGAACAGCGTCGAGGCGATGCCGAGGCCGAGCAGCGGCGAGAGCAGCTGGTAGGCCTCTTGGATCTCGGCGACCTCGGTATGGCCGTTGGCATGGAACACCGCCGCTGCCACAATCAGGATCGAGGCATTGATGAACAGCGCCAGCATCAGTGCAATCGTGCTGTCGGTGGTCGCCCACTTGATGGCATCGCGCTTGCCCTCATCGGTGCGCTCATAGGCGCGCGTCTGCACGATCGAGGAGTGCAGGTAGAGATTATGCGGCATCACGGTGGCGCCAATGATGCCGATGGCGATGTAGAGCATCTCCGGATTGGTGACGATCTGCGAGCTCGGCAGAAAACCTTGCAGCACGCCGGCGACCGGCGGCGCGGCCGCCACGATCTGCACGATGAAGCAGACGGCGATGACGATCAGCAGCGCGACGACGAAGGCTTCCAGGTAACGGAAGCCGCGATTCATCAGCATCAGCAGCAGGAAGGCATCGAGCGCCGTGATCAGCGCGCCGGCCACCAGCGGGATGCCGAACAAGAGTTGCAGCGCGATCGCCGTGCCGATGACCTCGGCGAGGTCACAAGCGATGATCGCCGCCTCGCAGGCCAGCCACAGCAGGAAATTGACCGGACGGGAATAACTGTCTCGGCAGGCTTGGGCGAGGTCGCGCCCGGTGGCGATGCCGAGCCTTGCTGCCAGCGCCTGCAGCAGGATAGCCATCAGGTTGGACAGAAGGATGACGGAGAGCAGCGTGTATCCGAACTTGGAGCCGCCGGCGAGGTCGGTGGCCCAGTTGCCCGGGTCCATGTAGCCGACCGACACCATGTAGCCCGGCCCCGCGAAGGCGAGCAGCCGCCTGAACCAGATGCCGCCGGTCGGGACCAGGATCGTCGAGTTCACCTCGGGCAGGCTAGGGCGCGCATCCTCGTCGCGGCCGGCAAATTTCCACATCGGCCGCAACGCCTCGGTGCTGGTCATTGGCTAATGGTCCACGGAACGCAACTTCGCTGATACCCATAATGTGCGACAAGGCTCAACATTATGCAATAGGCTATATTACATTGATCGAGCTTTTTCCGGCCGGCGCCGAGCCCCGAAAAGGGATGCCGGAAAAAACCCCGGTGCCAAATCAAAGCATATGCTATGAAACTTGCATGGCCGCCGCGCGTGGCCGGCAAGGCGCGGCAGGAATGGCGCCGAGGCTACGCAGGAAAACGCCGCGGGCGAGGGTGCCGTGGCGCCAGAGCGGAGGAAGTCGTTTGGCAGGCGCACGTCGATCCGTGCCGCGCGAGCGGCCGCTTCCCGACGCCGATGCCCATTCCGAGGGCTTCCGGCAGACGCGGGAGGCGCAGCGCAGCGCGCTGGTCGAGGACTATGTGGAACTCATCGCCGACCTCATCGAAGACGGCAATGAAGCCCGCCAGGTCGACATCGCCGCGCGCCTCGGCGTCGCCCAGCCCACCGTGGCAAAAATGCTGGCGCGGCTGGCGGCCGACGGGCTGGTATCGCGCAAGCGCTACCGCGGCGTCTTCCTCACCGAGGCCGGCCGCGCGGTCGCGCAGGAGAGCCGCGCCCGCCACCAGACGGTCGAGACCTTCCTCCGCTGCATCGGCGTGAGCGCCGAAACGGCCCGCATCGACGCCGAAGGCATCGAGCACCACGTCAGCGCCGAGACGCTGGACGTGTTTCGCAAGTTTGTCGCGGCGCGGCGATAGGGAGAGGCGCGCCAGGTTCCGGACTCTTCCCTTGATGGGGGCGGTGGCCCGGAGGGTCGGAGGGGGGTGGAGTCGGATCACATCAATCGCGACGCGCTTTAGTCCGCTCGTCCTTCCGGCTTTTGTTGACGAAGCGCCGGCGGAAGGCCAAAAACGTCGCCACCGCCGCTGTGGCGGCAACGACAACATCTTGCGACGGGATGAAACGATGGCAAATGCCGAAATCGGCCTGATCGGCCTTGGCACGATGGGTTCCAACCTGGCGCTCAACATCGCCGACAACGGCCATCGCATCGCCGTCTGGAACCGCACAACGTCGCGGATCGGCCAGTTCATCGCCGACGCCGGCCCGCTGGCCGACCGCCTCGTTGGTTGCGACACGCTGGAGGCGCTCGCCGCCGCCATCCGTCCGCCGCGCCCGATCATTATCATGGTGCCGGCGGGCAAGGCCGTCGACGACCAGATCGCCGTGCTGCGCAAGGTGCTCTCTCCGAACGACATCATCATCGACGCCGGCAACGCCGATTTCCGCGACACCATCCGCCGCTTCGCCGAGCTCAAGGATTCGGGACTCACCTTCATCGGCATGGGCGTGTCGGGCGGCGAGGAGGGCGCGCGCCACGGCCCCTCGATCATGGTGGGCAGCACCGAGGACGCCTGGAAGCGCGTCCAGTCGGTGCTCACCGACATCTCGGCCAAGTTCCAGGGCGAGCCTTGCGTGGCCTGGCTCGGCACCGACGGCGCCGGGCACTTCGTCAAGACCATCCACAACGGCATCGAATATGCCGACATGCAGATGATCGCCGAGATCTACGGCATCCTGCGTGACGGGCTGGGCATGGGTCCGAAGGAGATCGCACCGGTCTTCGAGCGGTGGAACAAGGGGCCGCTCAACTCCTACCTGATCGAGATCACGGCCAAGGTGCTGCTGGCCGACGACCCGGCCACCGGCAAGCCGGTGGTGGAGATCATCCTCGACCGCGCCGGCCAGAAGGGCACCGGCAAGTGGTCGGTGATCGAGGCGCAGCGCCTCGGCGTGCCGGCGACCGCCATCGAGGCTGCTGTCGCGGCGCGTGTGCTATCCTCGCTGAAGACCGAGCGCGAGGCGGCCGAAAAGGTGTTCGGCAAGCTCCAGGTCAAGCCGTTTCCGAAAAGCGACACGGTCTTTTCCGACCTCGAACAGGCGCTGCTCGGCGGCAAGATCGCGGCCTATGCGCAAGGTTTTGCCGTGCTCAAGGCGGCATCGGCCGAGTTCAACTGGAACCTGCCGCTGCCGACCGTCGCGAAGATCTGGCGTGCCGGCTGCATCATCCGCTCGCAGTTCCTCGGCAAGATGGCCGAGGCGTATAGCGGCGGCCCGATCGACAATCTGATGGTGGCGCCCGCCTTCGTCGAGGTGATGAAGGGCGCCCACGGCCCGTTGCGCCGCGTTCTGGCGGGTGCCGCCGAGGCCGGCCTGCCGACTCCGGCGCTCTCCTCGGCGCTCAACTATTTTGACGCCTACCGCCAGGGCCGCGGCACCTCCAACCTGATCCAGGCGCAGCGCGACTTTTTCGGCGCGCACGGTTTCGAGCGCATCGACCAGCCCGGCGCCCACCACGGCCCGTGGGGCTCCGGCTTGGCCTGATCCGTCTGGAAATGCAGTGAAGGCGGCCGCCCACGCGGCCGCTCTTCTTTTATACCTTGATTCCATTATATTGGAATGTAGAATGCATATATGAGCACTACGGAAGCCGACATCGACGGTCGCATCGGCGCGCGCATCCGCGCGTTGCGTGCCGAGCGCCGGCTGACCCTCGACGGGTTGGCGCACGCGGCCGACGTGAGCCGCGCCATGCTCTCGCGCATCGAGCGCGGCGAATCGAGCCCGACCGCCCAACTGCTCAGCAAGATCTGCCGCGGCCTCGGCATCACGCTGTCGGTTCTCTTTTCCGCTACAGAGGCGCCCGCCAGCCCGCTGTCGCGCCGCCGCGACCAGCCGACATGGCGCGACCCCGCGACCCGCTATCTGCGCCGCAACGTGTCGCCGCCCGGCACCGGCTCGCCGGTCGACATCGTCGAGGTCGAATTTCCGCCGGGCGAAAGCGTGGCGCTCGACAATCTCAGGCTGTCGGGGGTCGACCAGCATGTCTGGGTTCTGGACGGCGAACTCGAAATGACGGTCGGCGACGAGGTTTTCTGCCTCGGTACGGGCGACTGCCTGGCCATGCGCCTCGATCGCCCGACCGGCTTTCGCAACCGCTCGGACAGGACCGTCCGCTACGCAGTCGTCATCAGCCGTGGAGGCACCGCGCCGTGAGCGACACCCTTTCGCAGTCTAAGATCGCAATCCGCCCGCTGCATGCTCGCGAAGCCGAGGCGCGGCTCGACGAACTGGCCGATATCCTGGTCGATGCGGTGGCTCACGGCGCTTCGGTCAATTTCCTCGGCCGCCTCGCGCCAGCGGAAGCGCGCGCCTTCTGGGCGACCCAGCTTCCCGGGATCGCGTCGGGCGACAAGCAGCTTTTCGTCGGCGACGATGGCGCGCGCCTCGTCGGCACCGTGCTCCTGATGAACGCGCCGCAACCCAACGCCCCCCACCGTGCCGACGTCGGCAAGATGCTGGTGCTGTCGTCGCTGCGCAGGCAGGGGCTGGGACGCCGCCTGCTCGATGCGGCCGAGCAGGCAGCGCTTGCCGCCGGCCGCTGGCTGCTCCTGCTCGACACTGAAAGCGGCAGCGCCGGCGAAATGCTCTACCGCAGCCGCGGCTGGATCGAATGCGGCCGCGTGCCGGATTATTTCATCCGCACCGATGGCGTCATCGCCGACACCACGCTCTTCTACAAGCGGTTGCGCTGAACGGGTGCCGGCGGTCCGCCTTAACCGTCGGTTCACCAATCCCGTTCATATTCCGGAAAACGTCCGTCGCCGGAGATCCGCAATGCCGTTCTGGAAAGCCGCTCTTTCTGCCGCCGTTCTGGCTGGCACCGCAGCCTACGCGGCACCCGCATCGAGCGGCACGCTCGAAGTGGTGATGAACCAGGCCAAGATCGTCAAGCTGTCCAGCCCTGCCGACACCATCGTCATCGGCAACCCGCTGATCGCGGATGCCTCGGTGCAGGACGCCACCACGGTCGTGCTCACCGGCAAGGGGTTCGGCGTTACCAACCTGGTCGTGCTCGACGCCCAGGGCAATCCGATCGTCGACGAACAGGTGGTTGTCAGCCGGCAGGACACCGACACGGTACGCGTCTACCGCCGCGCCGACGTGCAGACGCTGTCTTGCACGCCGCGCTGCGAGGGCGCCTACAAGTCGGACGCCGAGCGTCAATCCGAAGCTGAAATGAACGCCGGCTTCTGAGTCCGCTCCGCGGCCGTGCAAATGGTTACCGGCGCGTAAACCTTAATTCGAAATTTCGAATGGCCCTGCACACCGGACTGAAACCGGTTTGCGGTATATTGCCCTGTGGTGGTGCAAGGGTGTCGGCAGGGGTGTAGGCGATGAGCCTCGTCAGGACCGTTAGGGTGCCCGGCGCGCGACGTATGTCGCTCGCCTTCATGAGGCGATTCCGCAGCGACGAGAGCGGCAGCACGGCGATCGAGTTCACGGCGCTCGCAATTCCGTTCGCGCTGCTCGTGTTCGCCATCCTGGAAACCTGCATCTCCTTTGCCGGACAGGAAGTGCTCGCCAACGCCACAGACGACATTGCGCGCCAGATCCGCACCGGCCAGATCAAGCGCACGGACATCAACCAGACCAAGCTGCGCAAGCTGATCTGCGATGAACTGCAGATCATCGTGGCCGACGGTTGCCCGGGTCTAGAAGTCGACCTGAAGGAATATGCGACGTTCGCCGACGCCGCCAAGGTGCACGTCAAATATACCTCCGACGGCGACATCGACACGACTGGGTTCGGCGCCAGTTCCGGTCTGTCCATGTCCAAGAACATGCTGCGCGTTTTTTATCGCTGGCCGGTCATGACCGATCTGATGCGCAAGTCCATGTCGAACATCAAGGGTGGCTATACGCTGCATTTCGCAACCGTGACCTGGCAGAACGAGCCATTCGATGACTGAGCGGAGCTTTTAAGCCGGGAATAAGAAAAGAAGATGGGCGCTAGGGGCATGGCAATGAACGGACGGGAACTGGGTGAGTTCGTTGCGCGGCTGCGCGACGGGCTCTCGCGCCTGGCGCGCGATCGCCGTGGCGTCGCCGCCGTTGAGTTCGCCTTCATCGCGCCGCTGCTTCTGTGCATGTACTTCGTCACCATGGAAGTCGCCCAGGGCATCGAGACCAACAAGAAGGTCAGCCGCGTCGGCAGCATGGTCGGCGACCTTGTGACCCAGCAGCAGTCCACCACCAAGACCGAGATCGACGCCATCATGGCCATCGGCGGCGCGCTGCTCGAGCCCTACGGGCGCTCGAACCCGGAAATTGTGGTTACCGCGATCGAGATCACGGACGAGGCCACGCCGAAGGTCAGGGTCGTCTGGTCGCGCAAGCTGAAGGACGGCGCATTCGGCACGGGCGCCGCGGCTGGCACGACCACCACGGTGCCGGCCTCGCTGAAGATCCGCAATTCCTTCCTGATCCGGACCGAGAGCAAGCTGAAGTACGAGCCGGTGATCACCTGGGCCGCCGAGAGCAAGCAGCCGCTCGGGCTGGCCTCCGCGTTTGACGGTATCTCGATGGGCGAGACCTACTATCACCGCCCGCGCATGAGCCAGTCGATCCCCTGCACTGGCTGCTGATTACTTGGATGGGCCGACTGCACTTGCGGGCAGGGAACACTGGCCCGCGCCGATTGGCGATTGCCTGCCGCGCGGCCTGACCTTATCTCTGCTCTGAACGCAAGCTTCCGCAGGATCATTCTAGCGCCGATGGCCAGGGCCTTTCTGTTCGTGCTCGATTCCTTCGGGATCGGCGGCGCCGCCGATGCCGCCCGGTTCGGCGATGCCGGCTCCGACACCTTCGGCCACATCGCAGCCGCCTGCGCCGCCGGCGCCGGCGATCGTGCCGGCCTGCGCGCCGGACGGCTCGACGTGCCGGTCATGGCGTCGCTTGGGCTTGGCCGCGCCGCAGCCGTGGCGACTGGCCGCGATCCGCTCGGCACCGCCGCTCGCGCGCCGGGCGCCTTCGACGGCGCGGCCGAGGAGGTGTCCAGCGGCAAGGACACGCCGTCCGGCCACTGGGAGATCGCGGCTGTGCCCGTGCCCTTCGACTGGACCTATTTTCCGCAGACCGTTCCGGCCTTTCCGGCGGACCTGACCGAGGCGGTCATCCGCGATGCGAAGCTTCCAGGAATTCTCGGTGATTGCCATGCCTCCGGCACCGAAATTATCGAGCGCCTCGGCGAGGAGCACATCCGCACCGGCAAGCCGATCTGCTACACCTCGGCCGACTCCGTCTACCAAATCGCTGCGCACGAAACCCATTTCGGTCTGCAGCGGCTCTATGACCTCTGCGAGGTCGTGCGCCGGCTGGTCGATCCGCTGAACATCGGCCGCGTGATCGCGCGCCCCTTCGTCGGCGAGACCGCCGCGACCTTCGAGCGGACCGCCAATCGTCGCGATTACGCCGTGCCGCCGCCCGAGCCGACGCTGCTCGACCGCGTGACCGAGAGCGGCCACAAGGTGATCGGCATCGGCAAGATCGGCGATATCTTCGCCCATCGCGGCGTCTCCGAGACACGCAAGGGCGGCGGCAACATGGCGCTGTTCGACCGTGCGATGGAAGCGATTGGCGACGCGCGCGCCGGCGACCTCGTCTTTGCCAACTTCATCGACTTCGACACGCTTTTTGGCCATCGCCGCGACATCGCCGGCTATGCGGCGGCGCTGGAAGCCTTCGACCGCCGCCTGCCCGAGGCAACCGGCGCACTGGAGCCCGGCGACCTGCTGCTCCTCACCGCCGACCATGGCTGCGATCCGTCGTGGACCGGCAGCGACCACACGCGCGAGCGCGTACCGGTGTTCGGCGTCGCGTCCGGCCTGCCGGGCGGGTCGGTAGGCTTGCGAAAAACCTATGCCGACATCGGCGAGACCATCGCCGAGCATCTCGGCCTGCCGGCCGGCCGCCACGGACGCTCCTTCTTGCCGCTGATTGCCGGACATGCCTGAACTTCCCGAAGTCGAGACTGTCCGCCGCGGGCTGCAGCCTGTGCTGGAGGGCGCGCTGATAATGTCGGTCGAGGCGCGCCGGCCCGACCTGCGCTTCCCGTTCCCCGACGGCTTCGCAAAACGTCTCGCCGGCCGGCGCGTCACCGCGCTCGGGCGCCGCGCCAAATATCTCACCGTCGCCACCGAAGGCGGTCCGCTGCTGATCTGCCATCTCGGCATGTCGGGTTCGTTCCGCATCGAGTCCGAGCTCGACGGCGCGACGCCCGGCCTCTTCCACCACGAGCGCTCGAAGGATGCCGCCCACGATCACGTGGTCTTCCACGTCGCGCCGACCGCCGGCCCGGCTGCGCGCATCGTGTTCAACGATCCGCGCCGCTTCGGCTTCATGCTGTTTGCAGGCCCGGACGGCACGCACCCGATGCTCGACGGTCTGGGCGTCGAGCCGACCGGCAACACCCTCGACGGCGCGCTGCTCGCCACTCTTCTCGCCAACAGGAAGGCACCGTTGAAGGCCGCGCTGCTCGACCAGGGTCTGATCGCCGGACTGGGCAACATCTATGTCTGCGAGGCGCTCTGGCGGGCGGGGCTGTCGCCGCGCCGCGCCGCGGGCAGCATCGTCGCGGCCGGTGGCAGACCGACGGAGCGCACCAACCGCCTCGCCGAAGCCATTCGCTCGGTCATTGCCGATGCCATCGCGGCCGGCGGCTCGTCGCTGCGGGACTATATCCATGCCGACGGGTCGCTGGGCTATTTCCAGCATTCGTTCTCTGTCTACGACCGCGAGGGCGAACGCTGCCGCAAGCCCAGCTGCAAGGGCTACATCGCACGCATCGTGCAGAGCGGCCGATCGACCTTCTTCTGCCCGGTCTGCCAGCGCTAGATTGCTTACGGAGGTTACCACGATGGCATACGAAACGATCCTCGTCGAAACGCGCGGCAAGGTCGGGCTGATCACCCTCAACCGGCCCAAGGCCCTGAACGCGCTGAACTCGGCGATGATGCGCGAGATCGTCGCCGCCGGCCGCGCCTTCGACGCCGACGAAAACGTGGCCGCCATCGTGCTGACCGGCTCGGAGAAGGCATTCGCCGCCGGCGCCGACATCAAGGAGATGCAGTCGAAGGACTATGCCGGCATGTATCTCGAGGACTTCTTCGCCGGTTGGGAAGAGTTCACGCGGCTGCGCAAGCCGGTCATCGCGGCGGTGTCCGGCTATGCGCTCGGCGGCGGTTGCGAGCTTGCCATGATGTGCGACTTTATCATTGCCGGCGAGAACGCCAGGTTCGGCCAGCCCGAGATCACGCTCGGCGTCATGCCCGGCATGGGCGGATCGCAGCGGCTGACCCGCTTCGTCGGCAAGTCGAAGGCGATGGACATGTGCCTCACCGGCCGCATGATGGACGCCGCGGAGGCGGAGCGGTCCGGGCTGGTGTCGCGCGTGGTCGCCACCGCCGAACTCATCGAGGAGGCGCTGAAGGTGGCCGCCAAGGTGGGCGAGATGTCGCTGCCCGCGGTGATGATGACCAAGGAAGCCGTCAATCGCGCCTACGAGACCACGCTCGCCGAGGGCCTGCGCTTCGAGCGCCGCGTCTTTCATTCCATGTTCGCGCTCGAGGACCAGAAGGAAGGCATGGCGGCCTTCGCCGAGAAGCGCACGGCCAACTTCCGCAATCGCTGAAGCCGGCAAGGAATTTTGCGCCGCGCGCCGTTGACATCGGCGCCGCGCCTCTATTATAAGCCGCACCAACCGAGGCGGCCCGTGGGCTGCCCGATTGTTTTTTGCGCCCCGCGTTGCAGCGCGGCGTGATCCGACCAGAGATTGAAGAGAGGCACCATGGCCAATACCTCCTCGGCCAAGAAAGCTACGCGCAAGATCGCCCGCCGCGCTGCGGTCAACAAGAACCGTCGCTCCCGCGTCCGCACGTTCGTGCGCAAGGTCGAGGAAGCGCTGGCGAGTGGCGACAAGGCCGCGGCCCAGGCTGCGTTCCTCGCTGCGCAGCCGGAATTGATGCGCGCCGCCAGCAAGGGCGTGCTGCATCGCAACACCGCATCGCGAAAGGTTTCGCGCCTCGCCCACCGGGTCAAGGTCATGCCGGCCTGATCTGCAAAATAGCAGCCGATTCGATAGCCAAGCCCGGCGGTTTCCGCCGGGCTTTTTCTTTGCCGGCGAGAAGTTTATCCCGGCGGTTGAAAAGACCTCGCCAGCCCTTGTGCCGCTAAGCTTCGGATTTTGCCGGCATATTACATCCGACTAACGGAAAATTTCCTCCGCGGCGTCCTGCGTGATTCTGGCGCTCGCTAGAAAAGTCGTTGCAAATCAGCGGTTTGCGGAAGGTTATCCACAGCTTGTCCAGATTCGCGGGCGCCCGTTGGGACACGAAAGCTGTCAAGAGAATTATTTGAAAAATTTTCTGATCGGGTCCTCCGGAAAGAATGCAAACCGAAAGGGTTTGAATCACAAAGGGCTTTGACGTTTGCACCCCTGTGGAGGACGTTGCAGAAGCGCGTCACCAAGCCTGATTCATTAAAAATTGGTTAGCCTCAGCCTTGTGCTGTCCACAGCGTTTTTTGTAAGGTCCCTCACATCGAAGGGGCGCGGGAACGGGCCCGCGAACTAGCCAAAAAAGGCCGACGTTCAACGCGGAGTATTTTGCCGCGAGTGCTTTTGGCTGGCCCGTCGATGGTGGCGAGAGTGGGGTAAACAAGGCACGTGACGAGAGCTTTCCGGCCTGAGGGGCCGGGGGGTCGGTGCTTGTGGCGGGGCGGCAAAAAATCGCCGAGGTCTGGCTGTGTCAGGTCGGGAGCGCTCGTTCCCGGCGAGGGTGATGGCGTTTGCCGGTGAGGCGTGGACAGTCGCGGCTGCTTTTCGTTTGAAGGCGACGCGGCGAACGAGGCTACGAGACAGGGAATCTGAAAATGCAGAGCGGCATCGAAAGGGAAAAGGCGAGCGGCCTTCCCTTTCCTCAAACCATGATCGGGGCAGATGGAATGACGGCTTCCGTGAACGCGGAGAAGATCTTCGAGCGGGTCAGGACGCAACTGAAGGCGAGGATCGGGGCCGATGTCTATTCCAGCTGGTTCGGACGCATGAAGCTGGCGGAGGCATCCAAGGGGCTGGTCCGGCTTTCCGTCCCGACCGCATTCCTGCGCTCCTGGATCAACAATCACTATCTGGACATGATTGCCGAGCTGTGGCGGGCCGAGGATCCGGATCTGCTGCGGGTCGAAATCGTCATACGGTCGGCCACGCGCAGCCTTCGTGCCGAGCCGGAAGCCCCGGTCGAGGCGAAAAAGCCTGTCCGCGCATCACAGACCGCATTGTCGACGGGCACCGTCACGGCCGCCAAGCAGGATCGTCCGCCGGTGTTGCGGCCGTCGAACGTCGAGGCTGAGCAGCACCACAGCGTGCTCGGCTCGCCGCTCGACGCGCGCTACACCTTCGATTCCTTCGTCGACGGGCCGCCGAACCGCATCGCCTTCGCGGCGGCGCGCGCCGTGGCGGAGCAGGCGTCCAGCGCGGTGCGCTTCAACCCGCTGTTCCTTCATGCGTCCGTCGGGCTCGGCAAGACGCACCTGCTGCAGGCCGTGGCCGCTCATTCGCTGGCCGCGAATCCGAACGCTCGCGTCGTCTATCTGACCGCCGAGTATTTCATGTGGCGGTTTGCCACCGCCATCCGCGACAACAATGCGCTGACCCTCAAGGAGCAGCTGCGGGACATCGACCTTCTGATCATCGACGACATGCAGTTCCTGCAGGGCAAGTCGATCCAGAACGAGTTCTGTCATCTGCTCAACATGCTGCTCGACAGCGCCCGCCAGGTGGTTGTGGCGGCGGACCGTCCGCCCGCCGAGCTGGAATCGCTGGAGCCGCGCGTGCGCTCCCGCCTTAACGGCGGCGTTGCGCTGGAAATGGGCACGCCGGACTTCGCCATGCGCCTCGACATCCTCAAGCGGCGCCTCGCGGAGGTGCAGGCCGAGGATCCGGGCATCGAGCTCGCCGAGGAAGTCCTGGCCCACGTCGCGCGTTCGGTCACCGGCAGCGGTCGCGAACTCGAGGGCGCGTTCAACCAGCTTCTCTTCTGGCGCCGCTACGAGCCGCCGGTGACGCTGGAGCGCATCGACGAGCTGCTCGGCCACATCTACCGCTCGGGCGAGCAGAAGCGCGTCCGCATCGAGGACATCCAGCGCGTCGTGGCGCGTCACTACAACGTCTCCAAGGCCGAGCTTCTGTCGAACCGGCGCACGCGCACCATCGTGAAGCCCAGGCAGATCGCCATGTACCTGTCGAAGATCTTGACGCCGCGCTCGCTGCCCGAAATTGGCAGGAGATTTGGGGGCAGGGATCACACGACAGTGCTGCACGCGGTGCGCAAGATCGAGGATTTGTCCACGACGGACCAGACTCTGGCCCAGGAGATCGAGCTGTTGCGGCGGCTCATCACCGATCAGGCCTGAGCCTGCCGCGGTCGCCGCCGAGGGACCTGACGGCGGCGGTTGTGGAAAAAGCCCGCGGGACGCCATGGCGTCGCCGCGGGCTTGCCTTCAAGGGGGTTTTACTGTCAGTTTGCGCAGATTCTGACCCCAAGTTGCGGAGTTTCGCGGCAAGTCCGGATGGCGTGCCGCCCGTTCATTACAAGTGAGCCTGTTTCGTCATGCGCGTGATCCTCGAACGCTCCAATCTGCTGAAGTCGCTCAACCACGTTCACCGGGTCGTGGAACGGCGCAACACCATTCCGATCCTGTCCAACGTGCTGCTCTCGGCCACCAAGGCGGCCCTGGAGATGAAGGCGACCGACCTCGACCTCGAAGTGACGGAGGCGACGCCCGCCAGCGTGGAGCGGGGCGGCGCCACCACCGTGCCGGCGCACCTGCTCTACGACATCGTGCGCAAGCTGCCGGAGGGCGCCGAGGTCATGCTGCGCACCGACGACGACGGCAATTCCATGTCGGTGATCTCGGGCCGCTCCAGCTTTCGCCTGCAGTGCCTGCCGCAGTCCGACTTCCCGGAACTGTCGGCCGGCTCGTTCTCCCACATCTTCCGCATTCCGGCGGCCGAACTGAAGGGCCTCATCGACAAGACCCAGTTCGCCATCTCCACCGAGGAGACGCGCTACTACCTCAACGGCATCTTCCTCCACGCGGTGGAATCGGGCGGCAAGCTGAAGCTGCGCTCCGTCGCCACCGACGGCCACCGGCTCGCCCGCGCCGAGGTGGAGGCCCCGGCAGGCAGCGAGGGCATGCCGGGCATCATCATCCCGCGCAAGACGGTGAGCGAACTTCAAAAGCTCATCGACGACCCGGACGTCGCCATCACCACCGAGCTTTCCGACACGAAGATCCGCTTCACCATCGGCGCCGTCGTGCTGACCTCGAAGCTAATCGACGGCACTTTCCCGGACTATCAGCGCGTCATCCCGACGGGCAACGACAAGGCGCTCACCATCGACCGCGAGAGTTTTGCGCGCGCGGTGGACCGCGTGTCGACCGTATCGTCAGAACGCGGCCGCGCGGTAAAGCTCAGCATCGCCAATGGCCAGGTGACGCTGGCGGTCAACAACCCGGATTCGGGCAGCGCGACCGAGGAGGTGGCTGCCGACTACAGCGCCGACCCGCTCGATATCGGCTTCAACGCGAAATACCTGCTCGACGTCGCCGCCCAGCTTACCGGTGAGCAGGCGCGCTTCATGCTGGCCGATGCCGGGTCGCCGACGCTGATCCAGGACACCGCCGACGACCACGCGCTCTACGTGCTGATGCCGATGCGCGTCTAGCGCGTCTACCGGTGGTAGCCCATGCCGGACCAGACCCGCGTCAGCCGGCTGACCCTCACCGATTTCCGCAACTACGCCGGGCTGGCGCTCGACTTCGAGCCCGGCCTGGTCGTGCTGACCGGCGACAACGGCGCCGGCAAGACCAACCTGCTCGAGGCGCTATCGCTGCTGTCGCCTGGGCGCGGGCTGCGCCGTGCCACCTATCCGGAGATCGCGCGCGAGGGCACGCCGGGATTCGCCATCCATGCACGCGTCGACGGCGGGTCCGGAGAGGCCGAGATCGGCACCGGCACGATCGGCAACGACGCGCCCGAGGTCGGCCGGCGGGTGCGCATCAACGGCGCCAATGCGCGCTCCGCCGACGATTTGCTGGAATGGCTGCGCGTCGTCTGGCTGGTGCCGGCGATGGATGCCCTGTTCACCGGGCCGGCCGGCGACCGTCGCCGCTTCCTCGACCGTCTGGTGCTGTCGATCGACCCGCACCACGGCCAGCGCGCGCTCGACTACGAGAAGGCGATGCGCGGCCGCAACCGCCTTCTGGCCGAAGGCTCGCGCGACCGCTCCTGGTTCGACGCGATCGAAGGGCAGATGGCCGAGACGGGCGTGGCGATCGCCGCCGCCCGCGCCGAACTGGTGCGGCTGCTCGTCCGCTCGATCGCCCGGCTTCCCGCCGAGGGCCCGTTCCCGCAGGCCGACATCGAGCTTTCCGGCGCGATCGAGGCCATGATAGGGCAGGCGGCGGCCGTCGACGTCGAGGAAAAGTTCCGCGCCGCGTTGCGCGACGGCCGCGAGCGCGACCGCGCCGCCGGGCGCACCCTCGACGGGCCGCACCGGTCCGACCTCGTGGTCCGGCACAGGCCGAAGGCGATGCCGGCCGAACTCTGCTCCACCGGCGAGCAGAAGGCGCTGCTGATCGGCATCGTGCTGTCGCATGCCCGGCTCGGCGCCGAGATCACCGGTGCGGTGCCCATTCTCCTCCTAGACGAGATCGCCGCGCATCTCGATGCGGGCCGCCGCGCCGCGCTGTTTTCCATCCTGGCGGAGCTGGACTGCCAGGCCTTCATGACCGGCACCGAGCCGGCGCTGTTTTCGGCGATCGCGGAGCGGGCACAGTTCCTTGCCGTCGATCACGGTGCCGTCCGGCCCGGCCGTGCCGCCTGACAAACCGCGCCGCGATGTCTATGTTCGCGCCATGACCCGCAACGAGCAACCGCCCTTCAACCCCGAAGAACTCGAGCGCTACGCCCGCCACATCGTGCTGCCGGAGATCGGCGGCCCCGGCCAGCAGCTGCTGAAGCGCGCCCGCGTGCTGGTGATCGGCGCCGGCGGCCTCGGCGCGCCGGTGCTGCAGTACCTCGCCGCGGCCGGCGTCGGCACGCTCGGCATCGTCGACGACGACACCGTCTCCCTCTCCAACCTTCAGCGGCAGGTGATCCACGACACCGCGTCGATCGGCACCGGCAAGGTCGACAGTGCGGAACGCGCGATTGCCGCGATCAACCCGCATGTCCGCGTCGTCGCCCATCGCCTGCGGCTGGACGCCGGCAACGCCGCGGACCTGATCGCCGGCTACGACGTGGTCGCCGACGGCTCCGACAATTTCGAGACGCGCTATGCGGTGGCCGACGCCTGCGCTGCCGCCAAAAAGACGCTCGTGCATGGGTCGGTCGGCCGCTTCGACGGCCAGGTGACCGTACTGAAGCCGTTCGAGAGAGCCGAGGATGGGCGTCCCAACCCCACCTATCGCGACCTCTTTCCCGAGCCTCCGCCGGCGGGGCTGGTCCCTTCCTGCGCCGAGGCCGGTGTGCTCGGCGCGCTGACCGGCGTCATCGGCACGCTGATGGCGATGGAGGTGATCAAGGTCGTCGCCGGTATCGGCGAGCCCCTGGTCGGCCGGCTTTTGCTTTACGACGGCCTTTCGGCGCGCTTCGACACCGTGCGCTACCGCGCCCGGGCGACCTGATCAGGCGGCATCGCTCCCCGAAAAGGGGGCGGGCAAACGGTCCTGCGCTTTACGCCAGCAGGGCATAGAGGCGCGTTTCCTGCAGTACGGGCTCGGCGGGCGTCGCCCCATAAACCTCCCAGTTGATGCCGGCGAGCGCCAGCCCCTCGGCTTCACACCAGGCGAGCAGCGTGCCCCAGGCGCCTGCCAGGCCCTCGAAGCCGCCGACCAGCAGGAAATGCGCCGCGCGGCCGGCCGGCAGCGCCGACGGTACCACGTCACCCTGCGGGCGAAATTCCTCGGCCACGATCGTTCCCGGCTCCATGTAGAGGAAACCGTCGACCGGCGGGCGCCACAGCGTGCAGGTCTCCGCGGCCGTCAGGCCGAGCGTGGCGAGGGCGTCGGCGATCTTGGCGCGCAGCGTGCGCTGCGCCTGCGGGATCATGTCCATCGGCACCTGTGCCTTCACGACGGCGGTGGTACGGCGCTCGACGTCGACGATCATGCAGGCTGACGCCCGCGGCGTAGTCATGGCAGTCATTCTAGCGCTCCTTGGCTGGCCGCGGCGGGCCAGCCCGCGCGGGGGCGTCCATCCGCCCGATGGCGCAAGGACGAACGGCCGCACGCCGATCCGACGCGCACCCACGAAAAATCATGTGCCGGTTGTCACCCTTCGGCGGAATGACCGGCAGCCGCGGGAACTAGCCCTTGCCCAGGCGCTGGCGGGCAGCGACGGCCGGATCCAGCGTGAAGAGCTCCTGCGAGCGGCTGACGCCGCGCAGCGCGTAGCGGCCGACCGAAACCAGCGCACTGCGCTCGGCCTCCGGCAGGCAATCGCGGAAATCGGACGAGAACAGAACGTCACGATCGGCGGACCGGCACATGGAGGCGATGCGGCTCGCCTCGTTCACGGCCTGCCCGACGACGGTGAAGTCGAGCCGCTCCTTGCTGCCGATGTTGCCGTAGAAGACGTCGCCGATATGGAGGCCCAGATAGATGGACGACACGGGGCGCCCGGCCGCCTGGCGGCGCTCGTTGAGGGCCGCGAGCTTCATACGCATCTTCTCCTCGCCGCGCAGCGCGGCCAGGCAAGCCTGCGAGGGATCGTCTGCGGTGAAGATCGCCAGCACGCCGTCCGCCATCAGCTTCAGCACGTCGCCGCCGGCCGAATGGATCGCGGTGATGGCGACCTCGGCGTAGTCGTCGAGCAGCGTGATGATCTGGTCGGACTCGATGCGCTCGGTGAGCGCGGTGTAGCCCTGCATGTCTGAGAACCAGATGACCGCGTTGATGCGCTCGGTGGCGCCGCGCACCATGCGACCCGCAAGAACCCGGCGGCCGGCGTCCCTGCCGAGATAGGCCGATACCAAGGACTCGGCGACGCGGGCCAGCGAGGCCGACTTGATGGCGAGGCCGAGCACCGGCACCAGCCGGCGCAGCGCCGCCAGTTCATGGTCGCTGAAGCCGTTGGGATCGTTGGTGGTCCAGCGCGAGATGAAGCAATCCATCTCACCGATCGAGGCTTCCTTGTCGAAGCGCTGGACCATGGCGAAATAGTCGGTCTCGCCCTCGGCCCTCAGCGTCTCGACGCCATCGAACCCGCCGGTCTCGCCGAGCTGCAGCCGGTATCGCACCGCGTCCAGGCCGCTCTGGAGCAGGTGGTAGAACACGCTGTTGCGCCAGGCGTCGGCACCCTCGCCCTCTGCGCTCGACCCGTATTCCGAAACCGCCGGCTGGTTGGGACTGTCCCGTATCCATGAGAAGACGCGGCCTTCGTAGACGGGGTGCAGCGTGTCGATGATCGCGGTGCCGCGCGAAACGCCGATGCCGGCCGCGACGCAGCGTTCGCAAAAGCCGTGCAGCAGCGTGATCTCGCCATCGCCGGCGAGCCCGCGCTGCACTGTCCACTCGGCCACTTCGGCGATGTCGGCGTCGTTCATCCTGACCCTTGGCCCGCATCCCGCACGATGGTGCCGCGAGCGGACGTTTTCAAGTCAGCGTCCTGCCTTCAGCGTCGAAGCGGTACATCCTGGCCGGATCGGGCGTCACGAAGAGCCGGGAGCCGGGCTCGGCATTGTAGGCGCCGAAGAGGCGCACGGTGATAAGGCCGGCCTGCTCGGTGTCGAGATAGATGTTGGTGTCGGCGCCGAGATGTTCGCAATGGATGACGTTGCCGGTCCAGGTGCCGGATTGCGGATCGACGGCGAGATGCTCCGGGCGCACGCCGACGGTGCGCGCGCTTTCGCCAAGCCGGGCGCCATTGATGAAATTCATCTTCGGCGAACCGATGAAACCGGCGACGAACTCGTTCGCCGGCGAATTGTAGAGCTGCATCGGCGCGCCGATCTGCTCGATGCGGCCGCCGTTCAGCACCACGATCTTGTCGGCCAGCGTCATCGCCTCGACCTGGTCGTGGGTCACGTAGATCATGGTGGCCTTCAGCCGGCGGTGAAGCTGGGCGATCTCGAGGCGCGTGTTGACGCGCAGCGCGGCATCGAGGTTGGACAGCGGCTCGTCGAACAGGAAAAGCTTCGGCTCACGCACGACTGCGCGGCCGATGGCGACGCGCTGGCGCTGGCCGCCGGACAACTCGGCGGGGCGGCGCTTCAGGTACGGCTCCAGCGACAGCATGGCCGAGGCGGCTGCGACCCGCCTGGCGATTTCGTCGGCCGGCGTGCCGATCTGCTTCAGGCCGAGGCTCATATTGTCCTCGACGGTGAGGTGCGGATAGAGCGCGTAGGTCTGGAACACCATGGCGATGCCGCGGCGGGCCGGCGGCACGACGTCGACCGCCTGGCCGTCGATGCGCACGGAGCCGGAGGTGGCGTCCTCCAGCCCGGCGATGACGCGCAGCAGTGTGGACTTGCCGCAGCCCGACGGGCCGACGAAGACGACGAACTCCCCGTCGGAGACCTCGAGGTCGATGCCCTTCAGCACGTCGGTCTTGCCGAAGCTCTTCTTCACGTTCTCGATCTTCAGCGAGCCCATGTGGATTTCCCCCGGTATTGCGCGCGCTGCGGAGCGGGGCTTGCAAGGAAAAGGTCGCGCCCCTCCGCACCCCCCTCTGGCCTGCCGGCCATCTCCCCCTCAAGGGGGGAGATTGGCAGTTTCGGCAGACACGCTAACCTTTCAACGCCGGCGATTGGCGAAAGCAGAAGCGACATCCAATCTCCCCCCTTGAGGGGGAGATGGCCGGCAGGCCAGAGGGGGGTGGGCCGGAGTGCGTGCATGTCCGCCCTCACAGCCGCATCGCCTTTCCGCTCCGCACGCTCTCGTCGGCGGCGAGGCAGACGGCCAGCGAGCGCACCGCATCGTCCATGTGACGCGAGAGGTCGATGTCCTCGCGAATGGCCTTCAGCAGGAACGCCTGTTCGAGGTCGCAAAGGCCCTGGTGGTCCGGCTCGCCCTGCATGGACAGCATCTCGTCCGGCCGGGCGAACCTGCCGTCAGGGCCGCGCTCGGCGCGGTGCACGCGGATGCGCGAGGTTTTCGTATGCGTGTCGATGTCGTCCGATTTCGCGCTTTCGTCCATGACGATGGAGACGCAGCCCTTCGGCGACATGACGTCCTTCACGAAGAAGGCCGCCTCCGAGATCATCGGCCCCCAGCCGGCCTCGTACCAGCCGACCGAGCCATCCTCGAACAACACCTGCAGATGGCCGTAATTGTACATGTCGGGCGCGACCTCGTCGGAGAGCCGCAACCCCATGCCGCGCACCTCCACCGGCTTGGCGTCGGTGATCTGGCACATCACGTCGACATAATGGACGCCGCAGTCGACGATCGGCGAGGTGGTCTGCATCAGCTGCCTGTGGGTTTCCCAGGTGGCGCCGGAAGACTGCTGGTTGAGGTTCATGCGGAAGACGTAGGGACCGCCCAGAGCGCGCGCCTCGGAAATCAGCCGCATCCAGGACGGGTGATGGCGAAGGATGTAGCCGACCACCAGCTTGCGGCCGTTGGCCCTGGCCGCCGCCACCACCCGATCGGCATCGGCGACCGTTGTTGCGAGCGGCTTCTCGACGAAGACATGGCAGCCGGCCTCGAGTGCCGCGACCGCGTAGTCGGCATGCGTGTCGGTATAGGTGCATATCGACGCGACATCGGGCTTTTCGTCGCGCAGGGCGGCGAGGAAATCGCGGCGGATGCCGTGGCGCGCGAGGCTCTCGGGCAAGGCGACGTCGGAACGGTTGACCAGCGCGGCGATATCGAAGCCGGGGTTGGTTTCGTAGGCGAGCGCGTGGCTGCGGCCCATGTTGCCGAGACCGGCCACGACGACGCGCAGGGGTGCTTCGGTCACTGCTTTACCCCGTGCATGCCTGCTTGAACTTCATCAGATCGGCGCCGCCGTCCTTCGTGGACGCGAGCGGCACCGAATAGCCGGCGACATTGGCCGTCACGCTGGCGGCGCTGGCATCGGTTAGCGCGTCGAAAAGGGCGCTGTCGTCCTGGAAATGCAGCGACAGATCCCAGTCGCCGTTCATCTCGTCGAGCGAGACCGTGACCGCATTGACCGGCAGCTCGACCGCCTTGCCGCCGATGGTGAAGGTCACCTTTGCCTCGCCCCATTCCTTGTCGAGCAGCGCCTTGGCGAGCTTGCGGACGTCGGGGGGATTTTCGCTGCTTGCGCCGAGAAGCGTCATCGCCATGCCGTTGCCGAAGGCGCCGTCGCCCCGGCAGTCAATGACATGGCTGATGCATTCGGCCGCGTCCTCGGCGCTGCAGGGCGTGTAGGCGATCGTCCTGGCGTCGTCGGACAGGATGCCGGTGAAGGTCTCGGCGCCGGCTGGAGCAGCCGCCAGCGCAAGTGCGATGGCGAGCGGAATGCGCACGGTCATTTGACGGCTCCGGAGGTGATGCCGCGAATGAGCTGGCGCGAGAAGATCAGATAGAGGATCAGCACCGGCAGGATCGCCAGCGAGAGGGCCGCCAGCACGGCGTTCCAGTTGGTGACGAACTGGCCGATGAAGATCTGGGCGCCCAGCGTCACCGTCTTGGTGCCTTCGGAAGGCGCCAGAATGAGCGGGAACCAGAGATCGTTCCAGATCGGGATCATGGTGAAGACGGCAACGGTCGCCATCGCCGGCCGGACCAGCGGCAGCACCAGGCGGAAGAAGATGCGATACTCCGACAGGCCGTCGATGCGGCCCGCGTTCTTCAGGTCGTCCGACACCGTCTTCATGAACTCGGACAGGATGAAGATGCAGAGCGGCAGGCCCTGCGCGGTGTAGACCAGGATGAGCGCCGTCAGCGTGTTGACCAGCCCGCTTGCGACCATCAGCTGCAGGATCGCGACCGTGGCGAGCCGGATCGGGATCATGATGCCGAGAGCGAGGTAGAGGCCCATCAGGAGATTGCCGCGGAAGCGGTATTCCGACAGCGCGAAGGCCGCCATCGCGCCGAACAGGATGACGAAGAACAGCGAGCCGATGGTGACGACCAGGCTGTTCTGAAAGTATTGCAGGAAGTCGCCCTGCGCCATCACGGTGGTGTAGCCGACCGGGTCGAAGGTGGCCGGCGTCGGCAGCGAAAGCGGCGAGCTAAAGATGGCGGCGCGCGACTTGAACGAGTTGACGACGATCACCAGCACCGGGAACAGCGCGATGATCGTGTAGGCGATCAGCACGGCGTGCGCGGCGGCGGAGCGCCCGGGTGACGAGGTGGCGCGGCTCATGCGAGGCGCTCCACGGGGGTTATCGGTCGTGCGGCGTCCACGGACACGATCACCCCCTCAGAACTGGTAGCGCCGCAGGCGCGTCTGGATGAAGAAGAGATAGACGCAGACGCCGGCGAGGATGATGGCAAACATCATCGAGGCGATGGTGGCGCCCATGTTCGGATCGCCGAGCTGGAGCTGGAAGCCGAAGAAGGCGCGGTAGAGATAGGTGCCGAGAATGTCGGTGGAGAAATTCGGCCCGGCGAGCGCGCCTTGAGCGGCGTAGATCAGGTCGAAGGCGTTGAAATTGCCGACGAAGGTGAGGATCGAGATGATGCCGATGGAGGGCAGGATCAGCGGCAGCTTGATCTTCCAGAACTGCGACATGCCGGTGATGCCGTCGCATTCGGCGGCTTCCAGCACCTCGTCGGGGATCGACAGCAGCGCTGCGTAGATCAGCATCATCGGGATGCCGACGAACTGCCACACCGAGATCAGGCTGAGCGCCGTGAGAGCGTACTCCTCCTTGCCGAGCCAGGGCTGGAACAGGCTTTTCAGGCCGATGGCACCGAGGATTCCCGGAGCGACGCCCCAGATCGGCGACAGGATCAGCTTCCACACGAAACCGACGATGACGAATGACAAGATGGTCGGGATGAAGATGGCGCTGCGGTAGAAGGCGCGGAAGCGCAGTGCCGGCGCCGACAGGATGGCCGCGATCAGCACGCCGATCGGGTTCTGCACCAGCATGTGGATGATGAAGAACCAGACATTGTTCCAGAGCGCGTTCCAGAAGCCGACGGACCAGCGCGGATCGCCGAACAGCGTGCGGAAATTGTCGAGCCCGACGTAGACGGACTGCTGGTCGACCTTGCGGAACAGCGAAAGCTGCAGCGTCCCGAACAGAGGCACGATCATGATGGCCGTGTAGACGAGCACCGCCGGCGCCAGGAACACGGCGATGTGCCAGCGGATGGGACGTCTCTGAACCTGGTCTGGCATCACCGTGAACGCGCCCCTTGCCGACTTTCAGGCGTTTGCGGAGAAATTCCCCCTCACCCGCTCGCTGTGCTCGCGTCCTCTCCCCGAGGGGAGAGGGGGCGCAGCTGCAGCGCCGGCGACCTCTTCTCCCCAACGGGGAGAAGGTGGCCGCGAAGCGGCCGGATGAGGGGGATGTGCCCGGGTGACGATCCCCTAGGGTCTGGCCCCCTCTCCGGTTCGCCGCGCAAACCACCTCTCCCCCGCTTGCGCGGGGGCGAGGTGCAGACGGCTTACTTAGCCGGCTTGTACCAGCTGTCGAGGCCTTCCTGCAGGCGCTTGGCAGCGGCTTCCGGCGTCTCGGTGCCGTTGATGACGTTGGCCGAGGCAACCCAGGTCTCGTTTTCCAGGTTCGGCGTGCCGCGCGACAGGATCTGGTAGGTTGAGCGGATCGTCGGCTTGCACTTCTCGCGCCAGGAGACGAATTCCTGGGCCAGCGGGTCCTGCATCGTCACCGGCGTCGAGGACAGGCTGAAGAAGCCCGGCAGCGCGTTGGCGTAGATCGAAGCGAAGTCCGGCGAAGCCACCCAAGACAGGAAGGTCTTGGCGGCGTCGGCATGCGCGCTCTTGGCGTTGAGGCCGATCGCGATGTCGGTGTGGTCGGAGATGTAGCAGGTGTCGCCTGCATTCTTCACCGGCGGCGGGAAGGCGCCCATTTTGAACTGCGCCTGGCTGTTGAAGCCCGAGATCTCCCACGAGCCGGCCGGGTAGATGGCGGCGCGGCCGAGCGTGAACAGGTTCTGGCTGTCCGGATAGGTCTGCGCCTCGAAACCGTCGCCGAGATAGGGCTTCCACTTGGCGAGCTCGGCATAGGGCTCGACCCACTGCGGATCGGTGAGCTTCTGCTCGCCCTTGATCAGCGCCAGGCGGCCTTCCTCGCCCTTCCAGAAATTCGGGCCGATGTTCTGGTAGCCCATGGTCGCGGCTTCCCAGAGATCCTTGGTGCCCATCGCGAGCGGGATGTAGGTGCCGTCGGCCTTGATCTTGTCGAGCGCGGCGTAGAACTCGGCTTCCGTCGCCGGCACGGCAATGCCGAGCTTGTCGAAGGCATCCTTATTATAGATGAAGCCGTGGATGACCGAGGCCATCGGCACGCAGAAGGTCGCCTTGCCGTCGTCGGTCTGCCAGGCGGACTTGGCGACGTCGGAGAAGCCGTCCATGCCGGGCAGGCTGGTGAGGTCGGCCAGATGGCCCTTGGTGTAGAGGTCGAGCGAGGCGTCGAACGGACGGCAGGTGATGAGGTCGCCGGCCGAGCCCGCGTCGAGCTTGGCGTTCAGGGCGGCGTTGTACTCGGTCGGCGCCGACGGCGAGAACACCACCTTGATACCCGGATTCTTGGCCTCGAAGGCCGGAATGAGCTTTTCCTGCCAGATGGAGAGGTCGTCGTTGCGCCAGCTCTCGATGGTGAGCGTGACGTCCTCGGCCGAGGCGAGGGCGGCGGAGCCGAGCACGGTTGAAGCCGCGAGCAGCGCCGTCAGCATTTTCCTGTTCATGTTTGCAGTCTCCCTGTTTGACCTTGTTCAGGTTCGGTTCTAGCGAGCTTCCGTGCTCCCCTTCAGGCTCGACAGCGCCGGCCTGAGTTTTTGGCCGGTCCTGTCGAGCAATTCCTGCGCCGCGGCGACGTCGCCGACGCCGGCGGCCATCAGGATGGCGGCCTTGACCGAGCCGCCGCTGGTCTCGAGATGCGCGCCGGCCTCGTCCGGGTCGATGCCCGCCACCGCCGCGACGATGCGGGCGGAGCGGTCGCGCAGCTTGGCGTTGTCGGCGAAGAGATTGACCATGTAGCCGTCGTGGACATGGCCGAGATGCACCGCCGCCAGCGTCGACAGCATGTTCAGCGCGATTTTTTGGGCGGTGCCGGCGCCCATGCGGGTCGAGCCCGCGATGACCTCCGGCGGGGTCGGCAGCAGGATCGGGATGCGCGCTTCAGAAAGCAGCGGGGCGCCGCCATTGTTGGCGATCGCGATCGTGGCAACCCCGTGCTCCGCGGCGGCGCGCAGTGCGCCGAGCGCATAGGGCGTCGATCCGCTGGCGGATACGGCGATCAGGCAGTCGCCGGCGCCGAGGCCGGATTCCTCAACGTCGAACCGGCCCTGCGCGTCATTGTCCTCGGGCGCGCCGGCAAGGTTCTCCAGCGCGGCAGCGCCGCCGGCGATCAGCACGACGATGCGATCCCGCCCGATGCCGTAGGTGCCCGGCAGTTCGAGCGCATCGGCAAGCGCCATCAGGCCGGAACTGCCGGCCGCGGCATAGGCGAGCCGGCCGCCACCTGCTAGGCTGCCGGCAACGGCCTCAGCCGCGGCGGCAATGCCTTCGATGGCCATCGAGACGGATTTCGCCGCTTCCACCTGCGCCCCGGCGAGCACGCGGAGGATGGCGTGCGGAGGCAGAAGGTCGAGCCCTCCCGCGTCCTCGTGCACGCTCTCCGTCTGCTTCAGCGACATGCAAATCCTCCGTTAACTGGACAATACCAAAAAAATACCACTTGTCCAGCGCCGTTAACGATTGCAGCGGCAGAATTTCGCTTCAATGCCGAAAATTTCAATAAATTCCGCGATATAGCCCGTGAATGGCACGTGAGCGAGGCTAACAAATGAATTAACACTTGGCTATTGGTATTTTATTGGTATTATGCAGCGCGGAGGGAACCAGCGTGTCATTCGTTCTCGGCATAGACGGCGGTGGAACAAGCTGCAGGGCAGCGCTCGCGCTTACTTCCGGCGAGATCGTCGGACGCGCGACGAGCGGCGCCGCCAACATCCGTACCGACCTCACCGGCGCGCGCCAGCATATCGTGGAAGCGGCGCGGCTGGCCTTCGTCGAAGCCGGCCACGACCCCGCGCTGATACCGCAGACGCCGGCGGTGCTCGGGCTGGCCGGCGCCAATGTCGGCACCTATGCGCGCCAGTTGGAGGCGATCCTGCCGTTCTCGCACAGCCTCGTCGAGACCGACGCACTGATCGCGCTCGACGGGGCGGTCGGCGCCGGCGACGGCGCGATCGGCATTGTGGGGACCGGCACGGCCTACATGGTTCGCCAGGGCGGCGAAGCCCGCTCGATCGGCGGCTGGGGTTTTCTGATCGGCGACCAGGGCAGCGGCGCCAGGATCGGCCGCGACCTACTGGAGGAAACGCTGCTTGCGCATGACGGCATCAGGCCGGGCTCGCCGGTCACGGCGGCGGTGCTTGGCGCCTTCCGCAACGACCCGCGCGACGTGGTCGAGTTCACCACCACGGCCAGGCCCGGCGATTTCGGCGGCTTCGCGCCGATGGTGTTCGAGCACGCCGACAGGGGCGACACCGTCGCCGACGGCATCATCCGGCGGGCGATCGCGGCCATCGAAGCCTCGCTTGCCGCGCTCGACCTCAAGGCGGGCGCGCCGCTCTGCCTGCTCGGCGGGCTGGCGCCGCTCTATTCGCCGCGGCTCGCGCCGCGCTTCCGCGACCTTTTGCGAACGCCGGTGACGGACGCGCTGGGCGGCGCCGTGGCGATAGCGGCGCGGCGCTTCGGAGGCCGGTCGTGAACGAGACGGCGGAGCGCTTCTTCCTCAGCGTCAAGGAAGCGGCCCAGGGCGGCGCGCCGCTCTATTTGCAGCTCAAGCGCAGCATCGAGGACGCGGTGCGCAACGGCACGCTGCGCCCGGGCGATGCGCTGCCCTCGGAGCGCGACATCGCGCAGAAGGCGGAAGTTTCGCGCGTGACCGTCCGCAAAGCCGTGCACGACCTCGTCAAGAATGGCGTGCTGGTTCAGCGGCACGGCTCAGGCACCTTCGTCGCACCGCGGCGCGAGCGCGTCGAGCAGTCGCTGTCGCGACTGACCTCCTTCACCGAGGACATGGCCCGGCGCGGCATGTCCGCGCGCTCGGTGTGGCTCGACCGCGGGCTCTACTCTCCCTCCCCCGGCGAGATGATGGCGCTGGGGCTGACCGCCAACGAACTGGTGGCGCGGGTGAGCCGGCTGCGCATCGCCGACGAGACGCCGATGGCGATCGAACGCGCATCCCTCGCCGCGAGCGCGCTTCCCGATCCGGCCGCGGTGGCCGGCTCGCTCTACGAGGCGCTGGAGCGAACCGGCAGCCGGCCGGTGCGCGCGGTGCAGCGAATCTCGGCCACCAGCCTGGGCGAGGCCGACGCGGCGCTGCTCGAAGTGCCCGCGGGCTCGGCCGGGCTCAACATCGAGCGCATCTCCTATCTCTCGAGCGGCAAGGCGATTGAGTTCACGCGATCGGTCTACCGCGGCGACACCTACGACTTCGTGGTGGAGATGCGGCTTGCCGCGGATGCGGACAACGGGAACGGACGGTGACGATGGACAGCCACATGCGACGCGAGATCGCCGAAATCCCGCAGGCGGCCGCGCGCCTGCTGGACGCCGCCGACCCGGTGCTGCCGGAAATCGGCAGGCGGCTGGCGGCGACGCCGCCGCGCTTTTTGACCACGGTGGCGCGAGGTTCTTCCGACCACGCGGCGTCGTACCTGAAATATGCGACCGAACTGGTGGCGGGCATTCCGGTCGCCTCGATCGGCCCGTCGGTAGCTTCCATCTACGGCGCGAAACTGCGGCTCAACGAATCGGCCGCCATCTGCATTTCGCAATCGGGCAAGAGCCCCGACATCGTCGCCATGGCCGAGACTACGCGGGCCGGCGGCGCCTTCACCATCGCCATCACCAACACGCCGGCTTCGCCGCTGGCGGAGGCCGCCGACGCGGCAATCGACATCAAGGCCGGCCCGGAGCGAAGCGTCGCGGCGACCAAGACCTTCGTCAATTCGGCACTCGCCGGCCTCGCGATCCTCGCACATGCGGTGCAGGACCGTGCGCTGCTTGATGCACTGGCCGACCTGCCGCGGCATCTGGAAAAGGCCGTCGCCTGCGACTGGATGGCGTTTGCCGGGGCGATCGCCGGGCAGGATTCGCTGTTCGTGCTCGGGCGCGGGCCGTCATTCGCCTTTGCCGGCGAGGCGGCGCTGAAGCTCAAGGAAACCTGCTCGCTGCACGCTGAGGCCTATAGCGCGGCCGAGGTCATGCACGGCCCGCTGGCCCTGGTGGAGCCCGGCTTTCCGGTGCTGGCGCTTGCCGCGCGCGACGCCGCCGAACCGTCGGTCGCCGAGGCCGCCGACCTGCTGGTCGGCAAGGGAGCGGCGGTGTTCGCCACCTCCACGCTGGCGAAGAAGGCGCATGTGCTGCCGTTCGCCGCGACCGGGCACCCGCTGACCGATCCGGTCTGCCTGATCGTCTCCTTCTACGCCTTCGTGGAGGCCTTCGCGCGGCATCTCGGCCTCGACCCCGACCAGCCGCGCAACCTGCGCAAGGTGACGGAAACGCTATGAGCGCACGCACCGCCTTTTCCGGCGCCCGCATCTTCGACGGCGAACGCTGGCACGAGGATGCGGCGCTGCTGGTTTCTGGCGGGGATGTGGTGGGGATCGTGCCGGCGAGCGCGGTGCCGGCCGACGCGGCAAAAATCCGGCTCAACGGCGGGATGCTGGCGCCGGGTTTCGTCGACCTGCAGGTCAACGGCGGCGGCGGCGTCATGTTCAACGATCATCCCGATGTCGGGTCGATCGAAACGATCTGCCGGGCGCATGCGCCGTTCGGCACCACGGCGCTGCTGGCGACGCTGATCACCGACACGCCGGAGATCACCGCGCGCGCGGTGGAGGCGGGCGCAGAGGCCGCGCGTCGAAAAGTGCCCGGATTTCTCGGCCTGCACCTCGAAGGCCCGCATCTCTCGGTCGCGCGCAAGGGCGCGCACGACCCGAAACTGATCCGGCCGATGGGCGACGCCGATCAGGCGGCACTCATTGCCGCCCGCGCCCGGGTGCCGGTGCTGCTCACCACGGTCGCGCCGGAGTCGGTGAGCAATGAGCGCATCCGGGCGCTGGCCGACGCGGGCGTTGTGGTGAGCCTCGGCCATTCGGATTCTTCCTGCGCCACCGCGCTGGGCGCGGCCGCGGCCGGCGCCTCGATGGCGACGCACCTCTTCAACGCCATGAGCCAGATCGGCAACCGCGAGCCGGGGCTGGCGGGGGCTGCGATCGGCAGCGGCGCGCTTTATGCCGGGCTGATCGCCGACGGCATCCATGTCGACCCGGTGACGATGGGGATCGCCTTGCGCGCCAAGCAGGGGCCGGCCAAGATTTTTCTCGTCACCGACGCGATGGCAACGATCGGCACCGACATGCAGTCGTTCCTGCTCAACGGGCGGGTGATCAAGCGCCACGACGGCCGGCTGACGCTGGAGGACGGGACGCTTGCCGGCGCCGACCTCGACATGATCTCGGCAGTGCGCTTCGTGCACCGGGCGATCGGCCTGCCGCTGGAGGAGGCGCTGCGCATGGCCTCGCTCTATCCGGCGCAGGCGGTACGCCAGCAGGCGCACCACGGGCGGCTGAGCAGAGGCAGCGCGTCGAATTTCGTGCACCTGTCGGACGCGCTCGAGGTAAAGGGCGTGTGGGTAGGCGGCAAGGCGGCGTAGCGGGCCGTTGGGGGGTGATGCCGACGCACCACCGCGTCTGCTTCATGCGACCTCGATGGCTTGTTGGTCGCGCTCCTTCGCACCCCCCTCTGTCCTGCCATTGCCAAGTGTGAAAGCGCGCATCATCGTTGTGTTCCTTCGCGGCAATGACCAATCGCGATCCGAATGCATCCCGACCCCCAAAAACAAAACCGCCGGGCTTTTCGCCCGGCGGGTCTGCATTCCGGTGACCGGTCAGCCGATCAATACGGGCAGGCGTCGTCCGACATGTAGTCGTGGACTTCGATCGTGCCGGCGATGATGTCGGCCTTGGCCTTCTCGACCGCGGCCTGCATCTCGGGCGTGATCAGGGCCTTGTTATTCTCGTCCAGCGCCCAGTCGACGCCACCTTCCTTGAGGCCGAGATTGTTGATGCCGGCCTTGAACGAGCCGTTCTTGGCATCGGTGAAGGCGTTGTAGACGGCAGTGTCGACGCGCTTCAGCATCGAGGTCAGCACCTTGCCGGGCTGCAGGCCGTTCTGGTTCGAGTCGACGCCGATGCCGAGCTTGCCGGCATCAGCCGCAGCCTGCAACACGCCGACGCCCGTGCCGCCCGCCGCCGCGTAGACGACGTCCGCGCCCTGGTCGATCTGCGTCTTCGTGATTTCGCCGCCCTTGGTCGGGTCGTTCCAGGCAGCCGGCGTGTCGCCGGTCATGTTCTGGATGACCTCGGTCGCGCCGCCGGCCTTGGCGCCGCCGACATAGCCGCAGCCGAAGCGGCGGATGAGCGGGATGTCCATGCCGCCGACGAAGCCGACCTTCTTGGAGGTCGAAGCCATGCCGGCCAGCACGCCGACCAGGTAGGAACCTTCCTGCTCCTTGAACACGATCGAGCGGATGTTCGGCTTGTCGACCACCATGTCGACGATGGCGAAGTTGAGGTCCGGATAGTCGGTGGCCACCTTGTCGAGCGCCTCGGCCCACGAGAAGCCGGTCATCACGATCGGGTTGCGGCCTTCCTCGGCGAAGTGGCGGAGCGCCTGCTCGCGCTGCGAGGCGTTCGACACCTCGAACTCGACATAGGCGACGCCGGTCTCGGCCTTGAATTTTTCGGCGCCGTTGAAGGCAGCCTCGTTGAACGACTTGTCGAACTTGCCGCCCAGATCATAAAGCAGCGCCGGCTGGATATCGGCGGCGAAAGCGGGCGCGCTCATCGCTGCGGCGGCGAGCAAGCCAAGAACATAACGTTTCATGTGATCCACACCCTGTCGGTTGTCTTTTTGGACGCAACGCCGCCGAATCGGCCTCCCGGGCGAAATCGGGGCGCATGGCAGGGTACCAGTGGCACCCCGCTCATTGGCACAATCTTGCACGGCCACAGGCAAAATTCACGCGGAATTTTGACCTGTTGGAAAAGGAACGGCCGATCCGAAGCCCGTCAGGCGGTTGCCGCCGCCGGTATCGGACAGCTCACGCCGGTGCCCTTCAAGCCGCAATAGCCATAGGGATTCTTGGCCAGATACTGCTGGTGGTCGGCCTCGGCGAAGAAAAACTCCGGCGCCGGCGCGATCTCGGTGGTGATGCGGCTGCCGGCGGCCGCCTTCAACGCAGCCTGGTAGGCGTCGCGCGAAGCGATGGCCTGGCGCTGCTGTTCCTCGCCGAAAGTGTAGATCGCCGAGCGGTAGGTGGTGCCGACATCGTTGCCCTGACGCATGCCCTGGGTCGGATCGTGCTCCTCCCAGAAGATCTTCAGCAGTTCTGCGTAGGAGACGATCTTCGGATCGAACACCACCAGCACGACCTCGGCATGGCCGGTCAGCCCCGTGCACGTCTCCTGGTAGGTCGGGTTCGGCGTGACGCCGCCGGCAAAACCGACGGCCGTCACCCAAACGCCGGGGGTCTGCCAGAACAGGCGCTCGGCGCCCCAATAGCAGCCCATCCCGAAGATGGCGGTTTCCAGCCCCTCGGGATACGGCCCCTTCAGCGGGCGGCCGGAGACGAAATGCTTCTCCGCCGTGGGGATCGGCCTGGCACGCCCGGGCAAGGCCTCATCGGGCTTGGGCAGATTGAGCTTCTTGTTCAGCATGTCGCTCAGAAAGAACATTCTCTTTTCTCCGTTCGTGGATCGGCCTCCGGGAGGCCGATCAGATTTCAGCGGCAAAGCGCGGCCTGCGCTGCGGCCGCCGGCCGAGCGCATAGAACAGGAATGACAGCACCAGGAACACCACGAACCCTGGCAGGCTGAGCACGCGGTTCGTGACCAATTGCCAAGCCAGCGGGCTGACCGAGCGTTCGAGGAAGCCTCGGAACGCCTCGAGAGTGTCGGGCGAGGTATCGGCCCAGCTCGTGCCCAGCGGCGTCACCACCAGTCGCGATGCCGCGACGGAACGCGTCGCGTCGATCACGGCCATGATGACCGCGACCGCGAGCAGGATGGTGGCAAATACCCGTAGGGTGAATCGGATCATCGTTCCGGCGGGTCAAGCTGGCGGCGCCGCGCCGCCCTTCGCGCATAGAAATATGGTGCCGGCGCCGGTTCTGCAATTGCCAGAGTCTTTCCCGCACACCCATGCTGCGCGCATGCAGTGCGCGGCGGCCGATTCGACGCGCGTAACCATACCGATCGCCGGATCGGAGACCGGGGGAGCCAAAATGCAGAAACTGCCGACGACTTTTCCGGACTTTGGGCTGACCGAGGACCAGCGCCGCGCGGCGGTGCGGACGCACTACTACGAGACCCCCGCCATGGACGGGAAGCGCGGCGAGATCTGGTGCTACTCCGACGCCATCGCCTATTCTGCCGGCGAGAGGGTCACGCTGTTCATCAGTTCGACGGCATCGCGCTTCGATCTCGAGATCGTCCGCGACGGCGGCACGGAAACGCCGGTGATGAGCCGCAGCGGGATCGCCGCGCGCTGGCAGGACACGCCCGACCAGTCCTCGGTCGAGGGCTGCGGCTGGCAGGCGAGCTTCGATTTTGCCGTGCCGCCGGACTGGCCGTCGGGCGCGTACCGGCTGACGCTGACGGCCGATGGACGCGACGGCGCGCCGATCCGCTGCCACCACCTCATCATCGTCAGGCCGAACCCGGGACGAAAGCCGGGCCGGGTGCTGCACGTGGCATCGACCGCCACCTGGCTCGCCTACAACACTTGGGGCGGCTCCAACCATTACGAGGGCATCACCGGCCCCAACCGCGACCAGTACGCCACCACCGTGAGCCGGGAGCGGCCGTGGTGCCGCGGGTTCGTCGTGCTGCCGCCGGATGCGCCACGCGTGCCGCTGGAGGTTTCGGTGCCGCCGAAGACGGTGCCGCGCTATCCCCACATGGAATGGGCTTTTGCCACCGGCCACTCCAAGAAATACGCTTCCTCGGGCTGGGCGAGCTATGACAGCCACTTGTTCCGCTGGGCCGAGCGAGCGGGCTACGACGTCGACCTCACCGGCCAGTTCGACCTGCATTTCTCGCCGGAAATCCTCAACGGCTACGACTGCGTGGTCTTCGTCGGCCACGACGAATACTGGACCTGGGAGATGCGCGACGCGGTCGACGCCTATGTCGAAGGCGGTGGTCGTGTCGCCCGCTTCGCCGGCAATTTCATGTGGCAGACGCGGCTGGAGGACGCGGGCCGCCGCCAGGTCTGCTACAAGTATCGCGCGCGGGCCGAGGACCCGGCCTATCGCGGCGGCGATGTGCGCCGGGCGACCAATTCCTGGGAGGCGCCGGAGATCGGCCGACCCGGCTCCGCGACCTTTGGTTTGAACGCGACCCGGGGCGTCTACACCGGCTGGGGCGGCTGCATGCCGCGCGGCGCCCGCGGCTTTCCGGTCTACCGGCCGGAACACTGGGCGTTCTCCGGCACCGGCATCTACTATGGCGACCTGCTCGGCGCCGAGGGCCATGTCTACGGCTACGAGGTCGATGGGCTCGACTATGAGATCCGCGGCGGCCTGCCCTATGCGACGGCGGACAGCGGCGCGCCGGACGGCCTGCAGATTCTGGCCGTCGGCCTCGCCAGCCAGGTCGAGGAAAGCGCCGATATTCCGATCGAGGACCAGTTCCTGCGCGACGACGACGGCCGCTTCACGGCCGAGACGCTGTTCGGCGAGGCAAGCGACGCCAATATCGATAGGGTCAAGCGCGGCAACGGCATGATCGTCAATTTTCCGCGCGGCAACGGCGAGATCTTTCACGCCGGCAGCTGCGAGTGGGTGGCCGGGCTGCTGCGCCGCGACGCCATGGTGGAGAAGGTGACGGCAAACGTGCTGGACCGGTATCTGAGGCGGTAGCCCGTGTGGGTCTATGACGCACGCGACTGGAATTCGACTATTTCTCGGCATGGACCGACCGGCACGGCCAACGACGTGGCAGCCAGTGTTATGTCGGGCAAATCGCGGACGGAATCCCGCGAATCGACCAGCACTCGCCGATCCGCGTCGCCGAGAGCGGCGAGATTTCCGTCACCGAAATAGCCGATCGCACGCAACACCTGCGCCGGCTCACCTTTAAACATTACTTTGAAAGCCGCCAGAGCCTGCGGCAACGACATGCCGGCGCGCAGCAACTGCGCTATGTCGCGATAGTCGCGAAGGTCGGCGCGGTCGAGAATGGCCTTCAGCTTTGTTGCCAACAAGTCTTCGGGTGCAGCAACCAGAAGCGTCTTGTCGGTCGTCAGAAGTGGTTCCGAGACCCGCCCGATGCCCAAACCTCCGAAGAACGACAGCTTTACCTGCCCGGACGGCACGGGGACCGATACGACCAGCGTTTCCGGCGAATCCTGAAGGGTTTTGGTGTCGCTTGTGAAGTCCAGCACTGTCTTGATGTTATCCTTCGAGAGCGGTTCGGAAGAAAAGAAATCGAAATCGACCGACTCCCGATGGCCAAGCTGCAGAGCTATCGCCGTGCCCCCGTATAGCACGAGCGAAAGGCCGGGCGTTGGCGCGAGACGAGGCCAGATCTCGCGCTGCGCCGCCGGCAAGATTTCAAAGGCCGGTTTGAAGCACTTCGGCATCGAATCGTCTCGCGGGCGGCGCCTCGGGAACGTCATGCTCCGTAGAAAACCCGAGCCGTCCACGCCAAAAATCCCAGGATCTGGGCGTAAGCCAGCCGGGTTCCGCGAGCTTCATTACTGCTGCCAGTTCGCCGGCGGCGAACAGACGTTCGACAGCCCGGATATCATCATAGGTCCCGAGATTCATGACTTGCGCAAGAATACGGCGGCAGCGCTCTTCGGGCGAGCCTTCCAGCTGCCACCATACATAGGTGGGAGCGAGGGCCGCCAGGAGGTGTTCGCGTTCACACACCAGGTCTAGATCGGTCGTCCTGCCCGGGCTGTCCATCGATGACGTCACGATGCTCAATCGTTGCCACCCTATAACGACGGCCGCCATCCAGACATTGTTGGCGGCTGAAAAATCGTATCCAGCCCGCCCTTACACGTCCAGGTTGGCGACGCTCAGCGCGTTTTCCTGGATGAAGTCGCGGCGCGGCTCGACATCGTCGCCCATCAGCCGCGAGAACAGGCTGTCGGCGTCGGTGGCGTCGTTGACCCTGACCTGCAGCAGCGAGCGCACGTTCGGGTCGAGCGTCGTCTCCCACAGCTGCTCGGCGTTCATCTCGCCGAGACCCTTGTAGCGCTGCACGGACAGGCCCTTGCGGCCATACTCGAAGATCGTGTCGAGCAGATGCAGCGGACCGGAAATGGTCTGCGCCGCCTCCTTGCGCCGCAGCACCGGGGGCTGCGAATAGACTTCGCCGAGCCGCCCTGCGTAGCGATCGATGGCGCGCGCGTCGGCCGACTGGATCAGCGCCATGTCGAGCGCGGCGGTTTCCTTGACGCTGCGCACGGTGCGCTCGAAGACATAGCCGCCCGGTCCCTCGTTGGAGGGGTTGGTGCGGCCGCTCCAGCCACGCTCGGTTTCCTCGGCGATGGCGTCGAGCCGCAGCGCGACGCGCTCGGCCATCGCATTGGCGCGGCCAAGGTCGTCGAAGATGTCGGGGCGCAGCGCCCCGGCGATCGCCGCCTGCTCCACCGCCGGGCGCGGGTAGCGTGAATGCAGGCCCTGGACGAGCTGGCGCACCGCGCGCGCATCCTGCACGGCCGCGCGCAGGTCCGGGCCGGCGCGCACTTCACCCGAGGCGAGCGTCAGCGTCGTATCCTCAAGGCCGGTGTCGATCAGATAATCCTCGAACGCGGTCTCGTCCTTGACGTACTGCGTGCTCTTGCCGCGCGTCACCTTGTAGAGCGGCGGCTGGGCAATGAAGAGATGGCCGCGCTCGATCAGTTCCGGCATCTGGCGGAAGAAGAACGTAAGCAGCAACGTACGGATGTGCGCGCCGTCGACGTCGGCGTCCGTCATGATGATGATCTTGTGGTAGCGCAGCTTGTCGGCGTTGAACTCGTCCTTGCCGATGCCTGTGCCGAGCGCCGTGATCATGGTGCCGATCATGTCGGAGGAGAGCATGCGGTCGAAGCGCGCTCGCTCGACGTTGAGGATCTTGCCGCGCAGCGGCAGGATCGCCTGGTTCTGGCGCGAGCGGCCGCCCTTGGCGGAGCCGCCTGCCGAATCGCCCTCGACGATGAAGATTTCCGACTTCGCCGGATCGCGCTCCTGGCAGTCGGCGAGCTTGCCGGGCAATGAAGTGATGCCGAGCGAACTCTTGCGGGTGATGTCGCGCGCCTTGCGCGCCGCCTCGCGGGCGGCGGCGGCCTGGATCACCTTCTCGATGACGATCTTGCCCTCGGCCGGATGCTCTTCCAGCCAGGTGCCGAGCGCCTCGTTGACCAGACCCTCCACCACCGGGCGAACCTCGGAGGAGACCAGCTTGTCCTTGGTCTGCGAAGAGAATTTCGGGTCCGGCACCTTGACGGAGAGGACCGCGGTCAGGCCCTCGCGGCAGTCGTCGCCGGTCAGCGCCACCTTTTCCTTCTTGGTGAGGCCCGAGGATTCGCCATAGCCGGCTACCTGGCGGGTAAGCGCGCCGCGAAAACCGGCGAGATGGGTGCCGCCGTCGCGCTGCGGGATGTTGTTGGTGAAGGCCAGCACATTCTCGTGGTAGCTGTCGTTCCACCACATCGCCACCTCGACGGCGATGCCGTCGCGCTCGGCGCGGATGGCTATCGGGGCCGGGATCAGCGGCTTCTTGGTGCGGTCGAGATAGCGGACGAATTCCTCCAGGCCGCCGTCATAGTGAAGTTCCTGGCGCTTGACGTCGGCGTGGCGGGCATCGGTGAGCACGATGCGCACGCCGGAATTGAGGAAGGCGAGTTCGCGCAGCCGGTGCTCCAGCGTGTTGAAGTCGAACTCGACCATGGTGAAGGTCTCGGACGACGGCAGGAAGGTGATCTCGCTGCCGTTGCGGCCTTCGTAAGTTCCGGCCATCCTCTTCGGCTCGTAGGTGCCGGTCTGGCGCAACGGCGCGTCGGCGTCGCCATGGGTGAAGCTCATCTCGAAGATCTTGCCGTCGCGGCGGATTTTCAACTTCAGCCATGCCGACAGCGCGTTGACGACGGAGACGCCGACGCCGTGCAGGCCGCCGGACACCTTGTAGGAATTCTGGTCGAACTTCCCGCCGGCATGCAGTTGGGTCATGATGACCTCGGCCGCCGACACGCCCTCGGTGGGGTGAAGGTCGGTCGGAATTCCGCGGCCATTGTCGATGACCGTACAGGAACCGTCGGGGTTCAGCGTCACCGACACGAGGTCGGCATGGCCCGCCAGCGCCTCGTCGATGGCGTTGTCTACCACCTCGTAGACCATGTGGTGCAGGCCCGAGCCGTCGTCGGTGTCGCCGATATACATGCCCGGCCGCTTGCGCACGGCATCCAGGCCCTTGAGAACCTTGATGGAATCGGCGCCGTACTCGGAGCCCGGGTCGGGCTGGATCGACGGTTCTGCGCTCATCTGGTGCTTTCTTCGAGAGACCGTCCGCAGCCCGCTGAGAGAGGGCTTCGATTCGACGGATTTCCTATGCCTGGAATATAGGCGGCGGAGGCCGATTTTCCAAGTTTTTCAGGCATTTTAGAGGTGGAAAGAGCCGTTGTTTCCGACGTTCGTGCAACCCTCATGAAATGGTGAAAGAACCGTCTGCAGAAACGGCCGCCGCGCGACCTCGGAAATCGCCGAAATGGGTGCTGTCCAGCCTAACGGCAACCGGCACCGGCCAGCCCATTTCGCGGGCCAGGATCAGGCCGAGCAGCAGGATTGCGTCGGGCTCGTGCATGACGATTGCGGCCACGCCGAGCGCCTCGAGGGCGCTCCTGCGGCCGTCGCGATCGAGTTCCGCCACCGCATGGCGGCCGGTTCAGGTGTAAGATGGGCACGGCCAGCCGGCGGCCGCCGGCAAGCCGCTCCAGCGCGGAAAACTCCGCAAGCGACAGATGCCGACGCGTCGATGCGGGCCGGCGCGCTTGCCGTAGACAGCGCGCCTGCGCGGCGGCCGCCATGGCGGGCGTGACGCGGATCACCGCCTCCGGCCGATGCGCACTCTGGATGCCGTTGACGCAGTTTGCAATCCCCACCCCTCACCCTCCCGCAAGTGGAGGGGCCGGCGGCGCCGCATTTCCAAACCGACCATCCTTCTCCCCCGCCTGGGGTGAGATGGACCGCCGAAGCAACCCGTTGAGGGCGGGCTTCGCCTGGCTTCTGCTCAGGCGTCAGCCTTGAAGGTCTGCTTCTGCGATCCGAGCCCTTCGATGCCGAGTTCCACCACTTCGCCCGGCTTCAGGAAGCGCTGCGGCTTCATGCCCATCCCGACGCCGGGCGGCGTGCCGGTGGAAATGATGTCGCCGGGATGCAGGCTCATGAACTGGGACAGGTAGGAGACCAGGTATTTTACGCCGTAGACCATCGTCCTGGTCGAGCCGTCCTGCATGGTCTGGCCGTTGACCTTCAGCCACATCTTCAGGTTCTGCGGGTCGGGGATCTCGTCCTTGGTGACCAGCCACGGGCCGATCGGCCCGAACGTGTCGCAGCTCTTGCCCTTGGTCCACTGGCCGTGGCGCTCGGTCTGGAAGGCGCGCTCGGAGACGTCGTGAGAGACGCAATAGCCGGCTACATAATCGAGCGCCTCGGCTTCGGAGACGTATTTCGCGGTCTTGCCGATGACGACGCCGAGTTCGACTTCCCAGTCGGTCTTCTGCGAGCCGCGCGGAATGAGCACGTCGTCGTTCGGGCCGACGATCGCCGACGAGGCCTTCATGAAGATGATCGGCTCCGGCGGCACGGTGGCGCCGGTTTCGGCGGCATGGTCGGAATAGTTGAGGCCGATGCAGATGAATTTTCCGGTTCCCGCCACGCAAGGGCCGATCCGCGGATTGTCGTCCTCCAGCGGCAGGCTGGTGAGGTCCACCGATGCGAGTTTCGCCAGCGCGTCCGGGTCGATCTCGCTGCCGCCGACCTCCACCATGTGCGCCGAGAAATCGCGGATGTTGCCGTCCGCATCGATAATCCCCGGACGCTCGCGGCCCGGCTCTCCATACCTCAACAGCTTCACGCGAAAATCCTCTCCAAAGTTCCGTCAAATCCGGCGGCAACAGCCGGCCGCCGTCGCGGCATAGCGCCATCGCGGCTCGTCCGGCAAGCCGTCAATCGCCGTAGGGCACCCAGACGTTCTTCACCTCGACAGCGCGCCGAAGGAAGGTTTCCCCGCCGGCTTCGGGCGAGCGCCAGTCGATCGACCGGCCGCCGCTCGTCCACATCCGCTTGAGGTTTCCGACCGACTCCGCTTCCGCGTTGCGGCAGATATCGGCTTCCGCCACGATCCACAAGCCGTCGACGTCATCGTGTTTGGCGAGCACCGGAGCGAGTTCCGCGATGCGCCCGGTGACGATGTTGAACGCACCGGCCGGCACGTCGGAAGTCTCCAGTACCTGGTAAAAGTCGGTGGCGACGAGCGCATGCCGCTGCGAGGGCACCACAACGACGGCGTTGCCCATTGCGAGCGCCGGCGTCGCCAGCGACACCAGCCCCAGCAGCGGAAATTCCTCGCCCGGCACGATGCCCAGCACGCCGACCGGTTCGTGAAGCGCCAGCGTCACAGCGCGCGCCGGCGGGTTGTGGACGCGGCCCTCGAACTTGTCGGCCATGCCCGCCGCCTCGAACAGCCGCTCGATCGCGAGATCGACCTCAGCCTCGGCTGCCCGTCTGGCGCCTGCGCCGAGCTCCACCAGCCGTTCCACGAAGGTGCCCGCGCGGGCGGAAAGGTTTTCCGCCAGGAAATAGAGCACCTGGCTGCGGTTGTAGCCGGTAGCCTCGCCCCAGCTCCTGGTCGCCGCGCGGGCGGCCGAAACCGCGTCGCGAATGTCCTTGCGGTTGCCCAGCCCGGCCTCGCCGGCCAGCCGGCCCTTGGCGCTGGCCACCGCGAAGGAGTAGTTGCCGTCGGGCCTGACCTGCTTTCCGCCGATGTAGAGTTTTGCCGTGCGGTCGATGCCCGCGGCTTCCGCCGACGGCGCCGTCGTGGCGGCCGCGGCTGGCTTCAGCGCGGCGCCCAGCGGCAGCGGCGAGGCGAGATATTCGACCATGCCCTCCTTGCCGCCCTCGCGGCCGAACCCGCTCTCGCGATAGCCGCCGAAGCCGGCGGAGGCGTCGAACATGTTGGTGCCGTTGACCCACACCACGCCGGCCTTGAGCTGCGGCGCCACATGCAGGGCGAGGTTGATGTTCTCGCTCCACACAGAGGCGGCCAGCCCGTAGCGCGTGTTGTTGGCGAGCTCCACCGCCTCTTCCGTGTTGCGGAAGGTCATCGCGGCCAGCACCGGCCCGAACACCTCCTCCTGCGCCAGGATGTTCGCCGGCGCGACGTTGGTGGCGAGCGTCGGCAGATGGAAATAGCCGGTGGCGGGCAGCGAAAAATCCGGCTGCCAGCATTCCGCACCTTGCCTGGCGCCCTCGGCGACCAGCCCGCGCACTCGGTCGAGCTGCGTGCGGTCGACCAGCGGCCCAATGTCGGTGTTCTTGTCGAGCGGGCTGCCGACGATCAGCCGGCTCATGCGCGCCTTCACCTTGGCGATGAAGGCCTCGGCGACGCCTTCCTGCACGAGCAGGCGCGAGCCGGCGCAGCAGACCTGGCCCTGGTTGAACCAGATGCCGTCGACCAGCCCTTCCACAGCGCTGTCGAGGTCGGCGTCCTCGAACACCATGAAGGCCGACTTGCCGCCGAGCTCCAGCGACAGTTTCTTGCCCGATCCGGCGGTCGCCTTGCGGATGATCTTTCCAACCTCGGACGAGCCGGTGAAGGCGATCTTGTCGACGCCGGCGTGGTTGACGATTGCCGCGCCCGCCTCGGGTCCGCCCGGCACGATATTGACCACGCCCCTCGGCACGCCGGCGCGCTCGCAGATCTCGGCGAACAGGATCGCCGTAAGCGGCGTGAACTCGGCCGGCTTCAGCACCACCGTGCACCCGGAGGCCAGCGCCGGCGCGATCTTCCAGGCGAGCATCAGCAGTGGAAAGTTCCACGGGATGATCTGGCCGACCACGCCCGCCGGCTTCGCGCCCGGGAACTCGCGCGCCAGGGATTGCGCCCAGCCGGCATGGTGGATGAAGTGGCGGATGGCGAGCGGCACGTCGATGTCGCGGCTTTCGCGGATCGGCTTGCCGTTGTCGATCGATTCCAGCACCGCGAGCAGACGCTGGTGGCGCTGCATGGCCCGCCCGATCGCGTAGAGCACTTTTGCGCGCTCGTAGCCGGAGGCCGCCGACCATTTTGCCAGCGCCTTGCGCGCCGCCGCCACCGCCGCGTCGATATCGGCCTCGCCGGCGTCGGACACCTTTGCCAGCAGCTTCGTCGTCGACGGCTCCAGCACGTCGAAAGTCTTGCCGCCGGCGGCCGGCTTCGACTCGCCGCCGATGAACAGCGAGCGGGAAAAGTCGCGGCCGGCGATCCACGCATCGGCCTCGTTGCGGGCCTCCGGCGCCGGTCCGTATTCCATCGCGTGGTAGCGTTCGAGGATGTTCATGGCTGGCTCCTCACGCCATCGCGTGGCGGTGCGTGGCCGAATAATGCCCCGTCAGGTGATGCTCCAGCTGCCGCTCGATGTCGGTGAGCAGACTGGACGCGCCGAAGCGGAACAGCTCCGGCTCCAGCCAGGGGCGGCCGAGTTCTTCCTTCATCAGCACCAGCCAGTCGAGCGAGGCTTTTGCGGTCGAAATACCGCCGGCCGGCTTGAAACCGATCATGAAGCCGGTCTGCTCGAAATAGGCGCGGATGGCGCGGCACATCGCGAGCCCGACGGGGAGCGTGGCGTTCACGCTCTCCTTGCCCGTCGACGTCTTGATGAAATCGGCCCCGGCCATCATCGCCACCATCGAGGCGAAGGTGACGTTGCGAAGCGTCGACAGATCCCCGGTGCCGAGGATGACCTTGATGTGGGCATCCCCGCAGGCCGCGCGCATCTGGGCCACCTGGTCATAAAGCTCCTCCCAGCGCGCGCCATAGACCAGCCCGCGCGGGATGACGACGTCGATCTCGTCGGCGCCGTCGGCGACCGATGCCTTGATCTCGGCCAGCCGCGTCTCCAGCGGCGACAGGCCGTGCGGGAAGGCCGTCGACACGGCGGCGACGTGGATGCCGGTGCCCTTGAGCGCCGCCACGGCCGTCGCCACGAACGGGTGGTAGACGCACACCGCCGCCGGCCGGATCTTCTCGCCGCCGATGCCAAGTGCTGCGACGAGATCGGCGCGGAACGGATTGATCGCCTTGGCGCAGAGCCGCCGCACGCGCTCGTCGGTGTCGTTACTGTTCAGCGTGGTCAGATCCATGCAGGCGACCGCCCGCAGCAGCCAGGCGGCCTGGTTGTCGCCCTTGATCGAGCGCCGCTTGGTCAGCGTGCCGACGCGCCGCTCCAGCGCGCTGCGGTTCACGCCGCGCATCGATTCCAAAAAGCCGAGGTCGAGCTTCATGCCCGGGTTGCGGGCAATCCCCTGCGCCGGCGCCGGCTCGTTGGCGGCCTCGCGCGCGGGCAGCGAGGTGATCTTGCCGGCATGTCCCGAGGCTTCGACGGCAGTGCGTTGTAGTCCGGCCATCTCGATCTCCCTGACAATCCGGCAGCGTTCTGCGGGGCCGCCGACGAAGAACCCTTCTACCCCCCGGCGGTACGCCCCGGCAAGTTCGGTGTCTTGGTCTGCCGCGCTCGTGCTGGCGCGGTCGGCTCAAACGGTTGGTTATGCAATCGGGGAGCAGCAGATCGCTTGCGCGAGCTTCATCTTGCCGTCGTAGCCGGGCAAATCAACCGGACGTGGCATTGGCGTGGCCCCGATCAGCAATGCGCGAGATGGAAGCGGAGGAGTAACAGCCCCCTGCTCACCCCACGAAGGCGCGTTCCACCACGAAGGTGGCCGGGTTGCTCAGCGAACCTTCCTCGAAGCCGAGGCGCTCGACCAGGTCCTTGACGTCCTTCAGCATGGCCATCGAGCCGCAGATCATCACCCGGTCGGTGGCCGGGTCGAGCGGCGCGATACCGAGGTCGGCATAGAACTTGCCGTTCTCGATCAGCGTGGTGATGCGGCCCATATGATCCGACGGTTCGCGCGTCGTGGTCGAATAGAGCGTGAGGCGGTCGGCGGCGAACTCGCCGATCAGCGGGTCATCCTTCGCGTTCGCCACAAGTTCCTGCCCGTAGACCAGTTCGGCGCGCTCGCGGCAGGTGTGGGCCAGATAGACATGCTCGAACTTCTCGTAGGTGTCGGGGTCGCGGGTCAGGCTGGCGAACGGCGCGATGCCCGTGCCGGTGGCGATCATGAACACGCGCTTGCCGGGCGTCAGCGCATCGGTCACCAGCGTCCCCGTCGGCTTCGGCCGCATCAAAATGGTGTCGCCGGGCTTGATCTTCTGCAGTTCGGAGGTCAGCGGCCCGTCCGGCACCTTGATCGAGAAGAACTCCAGTTCCTCGTCCCAGGCGGGGCTCGCGATCGAATAGGCGCGGTAGATGGGTTTGGCCGCATTCGGCAGGCCGATCATCACGAACTCGCCGGAGCGGAAGCGCAGCGACTGCGGCCGGGTGATGCGGAATGCGAACAGGCGGTCGGTATAGTGCTTCACCGAAACCACGGTCTCGGCGTGCACGCCGGCGGGAATCGGGAACTGCGGCTTGCGCGCCTCTTCGGTCACGGCAGGTGCGACGGAATTCATCTGGTCCAACCTTTTGTCGGCGCGGCCAAGGCCGCCTGGGCGGGCTCATAAGCGTTTTGACGCAGTCGCGCAACGCCTTGGAAAGCCCGGCCCTTGCCTGCCGAATTTATTAGTATACAAATGAATTTCGCGTCAAGACGGGAGGCCGGAAGCGCGTTCCGGAGCTCGCCGTTTCCGGGGCATTGGCATTACGGGTTTCGTGGATGGCTGAGAATGAACCGGCGGGCGAGGCGGTCGTTGCGGGCATCGACGTCGGCGGCACCTTTACCGACCTGATCCTCATCGACGGCCGCGATGGCGGCCGAGTGCGCCTCGCCAAGACGCCGACCACGGTCGACAACCAGGCTTTTGGGGTAGTCGCCGCACTGGAGTCGACGGGCTATCCGGTCGAAAAAATCGACCTCATCGTCCACGGCACGACCACCACCACCAACGCCGTGCTGGAACGCCGGCTCGCCCGTACCGGCATGGTCACCACGCGCGGATTTCGCGACGTGATCGAACTCGGCCGCCGCACCCGCCCGCAGGCCTACGGCATGACCGGCACCTTCGTGCCCGTCATTCCGCGCAATCTGCGCCTCGAGGTGGGGGAGCGCATGCTGGCCTCGGGCGCCGTGCACACGCCGCTCGACGAGGGCGAACTGCGGACGGCGCTGCGTACCCTGCTCGACCTTGGCTGCGAGTCGCTGGTGATCCACTTCCTGCATTCCTACGCCAACCCGGCGCATGAGAGGCGGGCCGCCGAGATTGCGAAGGAAATCTGGCCGAACGACTACATCACCGTCGGTCATGAACTCCTGTCGGAGGCGCGCGAGTTCGAACGGGGCGTCACCGCTTCCGTCAACGCCTCCGTCCAGCCGATCCTCGAACGCTATGTCGAAAGACTGCGCGCCGAACTGCAGGGCAGGGGGTACGGGCGCGATTTCCTCATCATGAACGGCAATGGCGGCATGATCTCGGCCCGCTACGTCACGCGCGAGTCGGCGAAAACGGTGATGTCCGGGCCGGCCTCCGGCGTCATCGCCGCCGCTTATACAGGGCGCCGCGCCGGCCACGAAAATCTCGTCACCTACGACATGGGCGGCACCTCCACCGACGTGGCGCTGATCCGCAATGCCGAGCCGGCCGTCTCCAACGAAACCGAGATCGAATATGCGATGCCGATCCACGTGCCGATGGTGGCGGTCCACACCGTCGGCGCCGGCGGTGGCTCTGTCGCGCGCGTCGATGCGTCCGGGCTCATCCAGGTAGGGCCGGAGAGCGCCGGCGCCCGGCCCGGGCCGATCTGCTATGGCCGCGGCGGCACCGAGCCGACCATCACCGACGCCAATCTGGTCCTCGGCCGACTTTCGCCGAAGAAGCTGCTGGCGGTCGACAATCCGGTCACGGTCGAGGCAGTGACGAAAATATTCGCGGAAAAGATCGGGGCGCGCACCGGGCTGGACGGTGTCGCCGCGGCCGGCGCGGTGCTGCGGCTCGGCAACATCAAGATGGCGGGCGCGATCCGCATGGTGTCGGTGTCGCGCGGCCACGATCCGCGCGATTTTTCCCTGTTCGCCTTCGGCGGGGCGGGGCCGCTTCACGCCACCTCGCTTGCCCGCGAACTCGGCCTGCCACGCGTGCTGGTGCCGGCGCGGCCCGGCATCACCAATGCGCTCGGCTGCGTGGTGGCGGATCTGCGCCACGATTTCGTCAACACGCTGAACCAGCCGGTGGCCGCCCTCGACGAGGCCGCACTGCGCGCCATCCTCCAGCGCCACCGCGCCGACGGGCTCGCCCTGATCGAGCAGGAGGCGGTGCTGCCGGAGGCGGTGCGCTATCTGCATTCCGCCGACATGCAGTTCGTCGGCCAGACGCACATCCTCAACGTGCCGCTCGCCTCGCCGGAGGTGACGCGCGCCCAGCTCCAGCGCCTGTTCGAGGAGGCGTACTTCGCCCGCTTCAAGGTGGCGCTGCCGGAAATCCGCGCCAACCTCGTCAACCTCAACACCTCCGTCATCGGCGCGCGGCCCGCGGTCGACCTGTCGCGGCTGATCGACCCGGCAGGCCGCGCGACGACGCTGGCCGGTGCGCTCAACGAGACGCGAAAGGTCTGGTTCGGCGGCGTCTGGCACGACACCCCCATCTACGCCCGCGAAAGACTGCCGCTCGACGCGGTGGTCGAAGGCCCGGCAATCCTGGAGCAGATGGACGCCACCACCGTGCTGGAACCGGGCGACCTCGCCCGCTCAGACGCCGATGGCAACGTCGTGATCGAGGTGGGGAAATGAAAATGGTTCACCCCCTCACCCGGCCTCCGCTTCGCTCGGCCACCCTCTCCCCGCTGGGGAGAGGAGATCGTAGCGCGCATTCGCCTGTCCCTCTGAGAGGTTGGCCGCAGTGCCGGCGGACCTCCTCTCCCCAGCGGGGAGAGGGTGGCCGAGCGAAGCGGAGGCCGGGTGAGGGGGCATCGCACGCCAATTCCTCCAATGGAGGCGCTGCTTGAGCATGTCGACCCTCGACGCCATCACGCTTTCCGTCATCCAGGCGGCTCTCCAGCAGACCTGCGACGAAATGGATCTGGCCTTTTCGCGCGCCGCCTTCTCGCCCGTCATCGCCGAGGCCAACGACCGCTCCGACGGCATCTATTCGGCCGTCGACGGCTCGCTGATCGCGCAAGGGTCTCAGGGCCTGCCGGTCTTCGTCGGCGTCATGCAGTATTCGACTAGGACCATCATCGAGATGATCGCCCGCGGCGAGGTCGCGGCACCCGAGGAGGGCGACGTCTATATCGTCAACGACCCCTATCTCGGCGGCACGCATCTAATGGACGTGCGTTTCGCTATGCCGGTGTACCGCAACGGCAAAATCTTCTGCTGGCTTTCCAACACCGGTCACTGGCCGGACATCGGCGGCGCCGTACCCGGCGGCTTTTCCGCCTCCGCCAATGCGGTGGAGCAGGAAGGCCTGCGCCTGCCGCCGGTGAAACTGTTCAAGAAGCGGCAGCTCGACCCCGAAATCTACGCCATCATCCGCTCCAACATCCGCATCGCCGACCAGCGCATCGGCGACATCCGCGCCCAGGCCGCAGCGCTCTATGTCGGCCAGGAGCGCCTTTTCGCCATCCTCGACCGTTACGGCGACGACACCGTGGTCGCCGCGATCGCGGAACTGCGCCGCCGCGCCGCCGAGCAGATGCGCGCCAACATCGCGCTTGTGCCTGACGGCAGCTACAGCGCGAAGGCCTATGTCGATTCCGACGGCGTGGTCGACCGGCCGCTCACCATCGCGCTGACCGTGGAGAAGGTGGGCGACACGCTGACCTTCGACTTTTCGCGCTCCAGCCCGCCCTGCATCGGCCCGATGAACAGCGTGCTCGCCACCACGCTGTCGTCCGTCTACCTCGCCATGCGCCACATCTTTCCGGACGTGCCGATCAGCGCCGGCGCCTTCGAGCCGCTGGTGGTGAAGCGGCCGGAGGGCACCTTCCTCGATGCCCGCTATCCGCGCCCCGTCTCCGGCTGCGCGGCGGAGGTCTCGCAGCGCATCGCCGAGGCGGTGTTCGCGGCGATGGTGCAGGCACTGCCCGAAAAGGTTACAGCCGCGCCCGCTGGCTCCAGCGGCAATTTCGCGCTCGGCGGACACGATCCGGCGCGTGGCCGCGACTTCGTCATGTACCAGATTTCCGGCGGTGGTTATGGTGGCAACTTCACCCATGACGGCCTCACCAACGGCTGCTCGACCATCGGCATCTCGAAGTCGCCGCCGGTGGAGATCATGGAGCAGGCCTATCCGGTCCTCTACCGGCACTACGCGCTGCGCGAAGGCTCGGGCGGAGCCGGCAAGCACCGCGGCGGTTTTGGCCTTGCCTACGAGGTGGAACTGCTGCGCGGCGAGGCCCGCGCCTCCTTCGTCATGGACCATGGCCGCTTCGGCCCGCAGGGCGTGCTCGGCGGTGCCGACGGCGCGGTCAACGAGGTGACGGTTTTCCGCGGCGGCGCCGCCCATGTGCCGCCGCACCTTTCCAAGGAGCAGGACATTCCGCTGAAGGCCGGCGACCGCGTGCGGGTCGGTACGCCGGGCGGCGGCGGCTTTGGCGATCCGCGCCGGCGCGACCCCGAACTGATCCGCCGCGACGTGGCGCTCGGCTACTACACTGCCGAGCAGGCGCAAGAACTGTTCGGCACCGGCCCAATCGCGTAGCGGCGTCAGGCCTCAATGCGTGTTGGCGCCCCCTCCACCACTTCGTGGTCCCCTCACCGCGTGAACGTGGGAGGATTGAGGTCGTGCAGGCGGCACCGCCAATCCTCCCCTGCAAAGCGGGGAGGGGGACCGCTGAAGGCGGTGGAGGGGGCGCAAGGCGCCGTGACGGTCTGCCGGATGCGATAATCTGTGACGTGCCCTTAATCGTCCGCCGGCCGCCACTCAGACGATACCGGCAAAATGCGCGTCGAGCGCGTCGGAAAACTTCTTCGCGATCTTCTTGAAGCCCGGCGGCTCGGGATGCAGCTCGTTCGCCCAGTCGGCCGGCTTCAGCGTGCCCTGGGTCTCGACGAGGTGGAAATTGTTCGCCGGTTCGGCGGCAAGCGTTTCGAGCAGGCTCTGGAACGCCGTCAGCGCTTCCTTCGCGATCTTGGTACCTTGAGCAACCGACCACCGGCAGAAATCCAGCGACGGCTTCAGCCATGGCCCCGAGCAGGCCGGGTGCGCGCCGTTGGGGATCGGAAAATCGTAGCCGTGGCCGAAGATCGGCACACCTGGCGCGATGCGGTCGCGCAGCGCAAACAGCGATCGGTAGCCTGCCTCGACCATGCCCAGCGCCTTCTTGAACCGGTTGGCGTTGAGGCCGGCGGCGACGCCGTCGTTGAAGTCGAGGAAGATGCAGAACTGCTCGCCGGCGATGTCGTTGCCCCCGGCGGAAAACAGGATCGCGTCCGGCCTTCCGCTCGGCCAGTTCATCGGGTTGCGGAGCGCCGCGATCAGCCGTTCCTGCTTCGGCAGGGATAGCGCGTCGGTGGAGGCGTCGCCATGATGCGCGAGGTTGAGGATCGTCGGCGGTCTCGGCCCGATGCGTCGCAACTGCGCGATCACGTCGGTGTCGGCGAATGGCAGGCCGTTGCCGGTCAGCGGATAGTCGAACCAGGAATCGCCATGCGCCAGCATCACCAGCGGCCTGGTCGCGACAGCCTCTACGCCCAGCGTCGCCGCCGCGGCTTGCGCGGCTTCGAGCCGAACCACGTTCTTCTGATGGACCCTGGTGCGACGCGCAATATCCTCGTCGATCCGGCGCTGGACCGATTCCTGGATGAACTCCGACTGATCCATGGGGCACCACCGCAATCGACGGTTGCGCCTCATTACTTACAATCATTTGGCCCCCGAGGGAAGCGGCGGCCGGTATACTGCCGGAAAACCTTGCGTTGCCGGATGTTACATTTCGCGATTTTTCCGCGATCGCCGATCTTATGGCGAAATGCTCGGGCAACCGGCAGGCATCACTGCTTGCTTGCTGAAATCATCCAATTTTCGACAGCAGCCGTGCCAGGGTCGCGGCCTCGCGCTCGGTCAGCGGGCTCAGCGTCTGGGCGGTGATCGTCTTGGCGAGCGGCAGCACGCGCTCGAATAGCTCGCGACCCGCGTCCGTGAGGCTGACCATCAGTCGCCGGCGGTCGCCCTTGTGGCGCGACAATTCCACCAGCTCGCGCGCGCACAGCCTGTCGATCACGCCTTTCACGGTGGCGGCATCCATGGCGATCAGCGAGCCCAGCCGGTTCTGCGAGGTCGGGCCCGCCTGATAGAGCTTCGCCAGCGCGGCGAACTGCGGCGTGGTCAGGTCGCCGATTTGGCTGGCGAAGATCGCCAGGTGCCGCTGGTTGGCCTTGCGCAGCAAAAAGCCGACCTGCTCCTCCAGCCGGTATTCGTCCTCCGCCTCCGGCTCAGCTTCGACCACCCGCAGCGTCTTTTGTTCGCCGGTCACCGCTGGCCGTCCCACACCTTGATGTCGGGGACCGCCAGGCCGCCCATGCGGTCGTGCACGCGCGGCCCACACGCCATGGCGAGGATGAAGACGATCTCGTCCGGGCGCGGCCCGTCGACCGCGCCTACTTCCATGGCGTCGAAATGGCTGCGCACATAGGCGGCATTGATGTGGCCGAGTGGAATGTCGACGCAGGAACCGAAGCCGCCGACCTTCATCGCCGAAGGCACGATCGCCTTGGCGCCGCCCAGCCGCTCGCGCATCGCGTAGCCGCCCGGAACGTGCCACAGCGCGCCGTGCTCGATCTCGCCGGCGCTGCCGACGATGGCGCCCTTGCCGTAGCCGTCGATCGCCTTGATGTCGCCACCCAGCGCCGCGATCAGCCGGTCCGTCAGTTCCAGCCCGAGCGGCTTCAAATCGTCCATCGCGCTCTGCAGTTCCTCGAAATAGCGGCCGGCGAAGGGGTTTTTGACCACCGCCAGCGCGGCCGCGCGCCGCCGCGGCACCTTTGGCGCCGGCCCTCCGTCATGACGGATCTCCTCGCTCAGCACTGCGATCTTGCGGACGCGAAACTCAGGCATGCACTTCCTCCGGTTCTTTCGCGGCAGTATCGACCCCCTCACCCGGCCGCTTCGCGGCCACCCTCTCCCCGCTGGGGAGAGGAAGGCGTTTGACGTCTGCCCCGAGTTGGAGGCCTGGCTCCGACGGTAGAGGACCTCCTCTCCCCAGCGGGGAGAGGGTGGCCGCGAAGCGGCCGGGTGAGGGGGCGGTTGTATCGTTAGCCGAGGGTAGGCCTACCGTCCGCGCCTCGCCGTTCAGAAACAGCGCCGCCGCCACCATAAGCCCGCGCCGGCGCAGATCCTCGGCCACCGCGCGCCCGGCATCCAGCGCCGCCGCAACCTCGGCCGCCGTCAGTGCCCCGACCCCCGTCGTCACAAGCCGCGTCCCGAGATCGCTGTCGGGCGCCAGCTCCGCGGCCGGCATCCGCGTGATCGCAGCGTGCCCCGGCAGATTGACCGCGTTGGCGATGATCGTCGCCGACGCGTCGGCTTCCGCGCCGCTGCTGGCCAGCACCGTCACCGCATCGGCGATGCCGAGCGAAAAGCTGCGGCCGCGCCAGCCGCTGGTGGCGACGCCGCGCACGCCGTGCTCGGCTCTCACCGTCACGCGATCGGCAAAGCCGTTGCCGGTGCCGGCGACCGCAAGCCGCATCGTCTCGCCGGCGGCCAGATGCAGCGCGATGTCGCCGCCATTGTTGACGTAGGCGCGCTCCAACTGAGCGACCGCCAGCATCGCCGTGAGAATCTCGTCGGCCACCGATCCCGCCACCGCCGCCATCGGCGTGATGAATTGTTCCGACAATGGCGCGACCGCCGCCTCCATGCGCCGCGCCGTCGGCCCTGCGAAATTGCGCGGAACGATCCCCACCGGCCGGCGCAGTTCGACAAGCTCCTCGACCAACTCGCCGAGAATCGTCTGGAACCGGCCAACCGCCGCCCGATAGGCGGCCTGCCGACAGGAATCGTCGCCAAACGCCTCGACGATCAGGTCGATCGGCCCGTGGTTGAGATGCAGCCGGCGTCCGTCCGGCAGCCAGTGTGCCTGCGGTCCGTTCACCTGGCACCGGCGCCCAATTGACGAAGCTGCTCCAGCGGCGGCCAGGCGTTGCCGCGCGGCGCGACCGCGTCGCGGCGCGCGTTGAGGTATTCGCCGCCCCGCTCGCGCACATCGTCGACTGTGCGGATCTCGTGCTCGTAGCCGCCGAGCGCCACATAGTGGTCGCGCCGCAGCGTAAACTCGATCGGCGCCACCAGCGCCGGGGTCGGCACGTAGCCGAAGGCGTTTTCCGGCACGCGCATGACGTCCACCATCAGCGTGATGCCGCCGCCCGGCCAGACATAGACCGGCGCGCCGCCGACGGTGACGTAGGTCTTCAGCGCGTGCACAGAGCGCGTCAGGTTGACCGGGTTCTCGGTCACGCCGGCGCGTAGCGAGCCGCCGGCGCCGCCGACGAACATCACCGTACACAGGGCCGGCTCGCAATTGTCCTCGATCAGCTCGACCGACTTCCGCAGCCGTTCGGGGAACGGCTTTTCCACCGGCCTCAGCGCCTCGTCGAGTTCGTAGTAGGCGAACTGCTCGCCCGTGGTGGACACCATCAGCATCGACAGCCCCGGCCGCGCGCCCTTCTTGGCGTTCCAGTCGCCCAGGATGGAGAGCGGGTCCGAAATCGTCGTGCCGCCCCAGCCGAGGCCGGGTTCCGACACCTTGAAGTAGCGCCCAGGCGTCGAGCGCCGGCCGATGATCTTGATGCCCGTATCCTGCCAGCCCAGAACCTTGCCGGCCTGATGCTCGGATACAACGCCGGTGATGTGGTCGTCCACCACCACAACCTCGTCGACCAGGCCGCGCCATTGCGTGGCGAACATGCCGATCGTGGCGGAACCGCAGCCGACGCGCATGCGGCTTTCCGTCTTGCCGTCGATCACCGGCGGCATGCCGGCCTGCACAATCAGCGTGGCGCCGCCGTCGACGGTCATCTCCACCGGCTTGCGGTTGCACAGGTCGAGCATCGCCGCGCAGGTCACGCGGCCCTCTGCCTTGGTGGAGCCACCGGTCAAATGGTGCACGCCGCCGAGCGACAGCATCTGCGATCCGTATTCGGCGGTGGTGACATGGCCGATCATCTCGCCCTCGACCCGCACCGGCGCCGCCTCGGGTCCGACGAAGCGGTCGGTGTCGATCTTCACCTTCACGCCGCAGTAGGAGAAGATCGCCTCGGTGACGACGGTCACCAGGTCGACGCCCTCGACTTCCTGGCTGACGATGAACGGCGCCGGCTTGTAGTCCGGATAGGTCGTACCGGCCCCGATCGCCGAAACGAAGCGCCGCTCGGTGTTCAGCGCGCCGCCGTCCCATTCCTCGCCGTTGGCGAATGGCACCAGCGGCATCGGCGCGCCGGTTTCGTGGTGCAGGATGGTCAGCGGGTCCATCCGCACGATGCGCCCGCCAACATTGCCGTAGCGGTCGCAGGCGCCGGTGCGGCCGTCGGCGATGTAGCACATCACCGGGCAGGCGTCGCAGCGGATTTTTTCCCCGGTGGCCTTCGCACCGGCTTCATGCGTCTCGAAGCGCTCGGCGAGTTCGCTCATGGTCGGCACCCTCTTCCTTCTCCCCGTTCACGGGGAGAAGGTGGCCCGAAGGGCCGGATGAGGGGCGGGAAGAACCCGTCGCATATGGCCACGGCGCGACGCCGACGCCCCCCTCCCCCTTGTGGGGAGGGATAGAGGGTGGGGGTAGAAACGGCTTCGACGGCCTCCAAACTGGTTCTGTGGCGGGGCTGTTCGGCAAGGTAGCGCCCATCAATACCCCCACCCTCTATCCCTCCCCACAAGGGGGAGGGGGGCGCCAGCGCTGCATTTTCCTCATATGCGACAGCCCGGCGCAAACGGGCGAGGATCCGCGGTGGGACCGCCGGCACGCCCTTGATCCTCCCCCGTTTACGGGGGAGGGGGACCGCCGAAGGCGGTGGAGGGGGCGGCGTTCGCACGCTCATTTGGCCTCCCGTATCGCGGCCCGGATGCGCGACGGCGTCGCCGGCAGCCTGGTGATCAGCACGCCGGTTGCGTCGCGGATTGCGTTCAGGATCGCCGGCGCCGTCGGGATCAGCACGTGCTCGCCGAGCCCCTTGGCGCCGTATGGCCCCTCCGGGTCGGGAACTTCGACAAGAATCGTCTCGACCGGCGGCACGTCGCCGATGGTGGGGATCAGGTAGTCGTGCAAATTCTCGGTGCGGCCGGGAATGTATTCCTCCATCAGCGCCATGCCGATGCCCTGCGCGATGCCTCCCTCGATCTGGCCTTCCGCCAGCAGCGGGTTGATCGCCCGACCGACATCGTGCGCGGCGGTGATCTTCAGAAGCTTCACCGTGCCCAGCGCGACGTCGACCTCGAGTTCGACCAGCTGCGCGCCGTAGCCGTAGACTGCATAGGGCTTGCCCTGGCCGTTGGCGTCGAGCGGCCTGGTCGGCGGGTCGTAGGATTCCTGCGCGCGCAGCACCAGCCCGTCATCGCCCAGCGGATCGGTTGACAGGTCGATGCGGCGCACCGCGTCCGCCTCGCGCACCACAAGCGCCGCGCCTTCGAAGGAAAGCGCCGCGGCACCCGACACGTTGGCGCGGCGCAGGATCGCCTCGCGCAACGCGCGCCCCGCTTTCTCCGCCGCCTTGCCGGTCACATAAGTCTGCCGCGAGGCGGAAGACTTGCCCGCATCCGGCGTGATCGCGGTGTCGGCGCCCTTGAGGTCGAAGCTGTCCAGCGGCAGGCCGAGCGCGTCCGCGCAGATCTGGGTGATGACGGTGTTGGAGCCCTGGCCGATGTCGACCGCGCCCTGGTGCAGCACCACCCTGCCGGCCGGCGATATGCCGACCTTGATCGTCGACGGATTTGGCAGCGAGGTGTTGCCGCAGCCATACCAGCAGGAAGCCACGCCCACTCCGCGCCGGAATGCGGTGGCGGTCGCGTTGAAGGCTTTTGCGTCGGCCACCGCGCGGTCCCAATGCGGCACCAGCGATTCGAGGCAGGTACCAATGCCGACGCCCGATTCCAGCCTTTGGCCGGTGGTGGTCTTGTCGCCGTCGCGCAGCGCATTCTTCAGCCGGAATGCCAGCCGGTCGATGCCGAGCTTGCTGGCAAGCTCGTCATAGAGCGTCTCCTGCATCAGCGTCGCCTGCGGCACCCCGAAGCCGCGGAAGGCGCCGCAGTTCGGCCCGTTGGTGTGGATCGCACGCCCGCGTGCCCGATAGTTCGGCGTCCGGTATGGCCCCGAGGCGTGGACCGGCACGCGGCTCGCCACCGTCGGCCCCCAGCTGGCATACGGCCCGGTGTTGAAGTCGCCGTCGAACACCATGCCGGTGACGGTGCCGTCCGCCGCCGCGCCGATCGAGGCGCGCATGACAGCCGGGTGGCGCTTTGTGGTCGACATCATCGATTCGGGCCGCGTGTAGGCAAGTGCGGCCGGGCGGCCGGTCTTCAGCGCCACCAGCCCGATCAGCGGCTGCACGGAAAGGTCGAGCTTCGAGCCGAAGCCGCCGCCGGTCGCCGTCGGCACGATGCGCACCTTCTCAGGCGCCAGCCCCAGCACGGCGGCGGTGTCTTCGCGGTCCATGTAGGGCGCCTGCGTACAGGCGGTGATCACCAGCGTATCGCCGTCCATCGCCGCGAAGCCGGCCTCCGGCTCGATATAGGCGTGCTCGACATAGGTGGTTTCGAGCGCGCCGGTCACCACCAACTCGGCGGCTGCCAGCCCGGCTTCCGGGTCGCCGTGCAGCACATGCCCCTCGACCAGCAGATTGCCGGCACGGCTCGCATGCACGAGCGCCGCACCGTCGGCCTTCGCCTCGGCCGGCTGCATCAGCGGCGGCAATTCGGTCCAGTCTACCGGGAACTGCGACAGATCGAGGTCGGCCGCCGCCCATTTCTCCGCAGCCACGATGGCCACGGCCTCGCCGCGGAAGCGCGCGACGCGTTCCGCCAGGGCGGGCTGGTCGACGAAGGGCGGGATGACGCCGAAGGCGTTACGGCCGGGTATGTCGGCCGCCGTATAGACCGCCATCACGCCGGGATTTTCGGCCTTGTAGGCGGCAAGATCGCCGAACGTGAACCCCGCGTGATGATGCGGCGAGCGCACCACCAGCACCATCAGCGCATCGGCCGGAAAGCCGTCGCCGCCGAAGCGCTCCGTTCCGGTGACCTTCTGCACGCCGTCCAGCCGGATCGGCGATGCGCCGACCGCATGGCCCTCCGCCGGTGTCGGCGATTGGCCAATCTCCCCCCTTGAGGGGGAGATGTCCGGCAGGACAGAGGGGGGTGCGAAAGAACTCGACCTCTCAGCCCCATCCCCACCGTTTGCCCATGCTTGACTATCCAGCGGTGCGACGGAACTCTCCCCCGCCGCCACCACCGCCGCGATGATCTTGCGATACCCCGTGCAGCGGCAGAGCACGCCGCCCAGCGCATCCTTCACCTGATTCTCGTCAGGCGCCGGTACCGCTTCCAGCAATGCGCCGGCCGCCATCAGCAGCCCCGGCGTGCAGATGCCGCATTGCGCCGCGCCATGTTCGAGGAAGGTTTGTTGCAGCCGCGACAGCGTGTCCTTCGCCAGCCCCTCCACGGTGCGGATCGAGGCGCCTGCCGCCGAAGCCGCGGGCACCAGGCAGGCGCACACCGCATCGCCGTCGAGAATGACCGTGCAGGCGCCGCAGTCGCCGGCGTCGCAGCCGACCTTGGTGCCTGTCAGCCGCAGTTCGTCGCGGAGCACAGAGGACAGCCGCTGCAGCGGCGGCGCGGTCACGGCGACCTGTGCGCCGTTCACCTCGAAGGCGATCGAGATGCGCTCGCCGCTCATGCCGCCGCCCTCGCTGGGCCGGATGCTGCGAAAGCGTCCGCCAGCGCGCGGCGAACGATCTCGCGTGCCGCCTCGCGCCGGTAGTCTGCGCTGCCCCGCACATCGTCGATCGGCGACAGTTCGGTGAACAGGTCCGCCGCGACGGCATCGCCGATGTCGGACGCCGTCGCCCCCACGAGCCGCGCCTCCAGGCCACGCAGCCTCTGCGCCACTGCCGAGCAGGACCCAACCGCGACCGCCGCGCCTTCGATGCGCCCGTCGGCGCCGACAACCAGCCGCGCAGCCGCCATGGCAATCGAAATCACCAGGTAGCGTCGCGCGCCAAGCTTCTGAAAAGCCGAGGCGCCGACCGTCGCCGCCTTCGGGATTCGTACTGCCGTCAGCAGTTCGCCGGGCCGAAGGTCGGTGATGCGGTTTCCTGTGATGAATTCCCCGAGCGGTACCTGGCGCTTGCCCGCTGTCGACGCAACCTCGACGTCGGCATCCAGGATCAGCAGCGGCGGAACGCCGTCGGCGGCCGGCGACGCGTTGCAGAGGTTTCCCGCGACCGTCCCGGCGTTCTGGATCTGGACCGAGCCGACCTCGCGCGCGGCCAGCTGGAGCGCGGCGAAAGCCGGCGGAAACCGGTGCCGCACGATGTCCGTCCACCGCGCGCGCCCCCCGATCACAAGATGCTCGGCCGTCTGGGAGATGCCGCGCAGTTCGGAAAGGCCGTTTATGTCCAGCACGTTGTCGCGGAAGGGGCGGTTGCCCTGCGCTGGATAGAAGTCCGTTCCGCCCGCCAGGATCCGCCATCGGCCGTCGGCGAGGAGCGTCAGCGCCTCGTCGAGATTTTGGGGTTTTGCGTAGCGGATCACGCAATGCCTCGCGCCGAAGGGCGGCCAGAATTCATTCGTGTACAAATGATATGAGCGGCTGCCGGCGTTGTCAAAGCGGAGTTTGGCGGAAGCTCCGCTGAGCAGCGGAACGCGGTTGCGGTTGAGCATATTGCGGTGCACAAAAGTAACCGTCATCCGCCGAGAGCCGTGAAATTGGAACCCCTTTGCCCGCGTGTGCATTGCTCCTGCATAGCGAGGCTGCAAACCTAAAATTCGCCGAAAATTAAGGCTTATTGCCGAAAATCCAGGCATTTCTTGCTTCGTTCACGGTTATCTATGCCTATATGTCAAAGGTTGATCGCCTGGGACTGTTGACCGCAATTCATTGTGCATGGCACAAAAGACACCGCTAATTTGACCAGAACGGAGCCGTAGAACTTGACCTTGAAGCCTGTCGCCGCGGCCCAGCCGAACACCTTCGCGTTCGAGACCAGCGCGCTCGTAAAGCCGACCGGCTTTCGCGAGTATGATGCACGCTGGTGGTTCGGCCATCCGGCATCCGACAAGGTGCCCGAACTCAATCTGATGGGCGTGCAGGCGCTCGGCATGGGACTGGGCACCCTGATCCGCCGCCTTGGCGTCGGGCCCGACATCGTCACCGGCCACGATTTCCGCAGCTATTCCATGGCGATCAAGCTGGCGCTGGCCTCCGGCCTGATGGCCGCCGGCGCGCGCGTCAAGGATGTCGGCCTGGCGCTGTCGCCGATGGCTTACTTTGCGCAGTTCGCGCTCGACTGCCCCTCCGTCGCCATGGTCACCGCCTCGCACAACGAAAACGGCTGGACCGGCGTCAAGATGGGGGCGCAGCGCCCCCTGACGTTCGGGCCGGACGAGATGACGGCACTCAAGGAGATCGTGCTCAATGGCGACTTCGATCTCACCGGCGGCGGCGCCTACGAGTTCGTGCCGGATTTCCGCGAGCGCTACCTCGACGAACTGACCGACGGCAAGCGCATAGCGCGCAAGCTGCGCGTGGTTGCTGCCTGTGGCAACGGCACCGCCGGCGCCTTCGCCCCGCAGGCGCTGGAGCGCATCGGCTGCGAGGTAATCCCGCTCGACATCGAACTCGACCACACCTTCCCGCACTACAACCCGAACCCGGAAGACATGGAGATGCTCCATGCCATGCGCGACAAGGTGCTGGAGACCGGCGCCGACGTAGGGCTCGGGTTCGACGGCGATGGCGACCGTTGCGGCGTGGTCGACAACACCGGCCGCGAGATCTTTGCCGACAAGGTCGGCGTCATGCTCGCGCGCGACATTTCGGCCATCCACCCGAACTCGGTCTTCGTCGTCGACGTGAAGTCGACCGGCCTGTTCATGACCGACAAGGTGCTCAGGGATCAGGGTGCCCGCACCGATTACTGGAAGACCGGCCATTCCTACATCAAGCGCCGCGTCGCCGAACTCGGCGCCATCGCCGGCTTCGAAAAATCCGGGCACTTCTTCTTCAACCCGCCGATCGGCCGCGGCTATGACGACGGCCTGGTCACCGCGATCGCCGTCTGCCAGATGCTCGACCGCAACCCGGACCGCACGATGGCCGACCTCTACGACGCCCTGCCGCTCACCTTCGGCACGCCGACCATGTCGCCGCACTGCGACGACGAGGTGAAGTACGGCGTGGTCGAGCGCGTCATCGAGGATTTTTCCGCCATGCAGCGCGAGGGCAAGCCTTTCGCCGGCCAGAAGATCACCGACGTCATCACCGTCAACGGCGCCCGCGTGGTGTCGGAGGACGGCACCTGGGGCCTGATCCGCGCCTCCTCCAACAAGCCGGAGATGGTGGTCGTCGTCGAAAGCCCCGTCTCGTCGGAACGCCGCCGCGAAATGTTCGAGGCGATCGACGCCGTCTTGCGCAAGAGCCCCGAAGTGGGCGCCTATAACCAGAGCATCTGATCATGGATTACGGAACTTCGGTCATGGCCGATCGGATTGCCTGCTTCGTGATGAGCGGCGGCGTCGGCTCGCGGCTGTGGCCGCTATCGCGCGAGGACAATCCGAAACAGTTCCACGACCTGTCGGGCAAGGGCTCGATGCTGGTCCGCACCATCAACCGCATGCGTGCCCGTCCCGACGGCGAGACCCCGGTGTTCCTCATAGGCTCCGAGCGCCACGCCCAGCGCGTCGGCTCCGACCTCGCCGCCATCGACCTCGGCGGCGGCCGCGCCATCTTCGAGCCGGTCGGCCGCAACACCGCCGCGGCGGTTGCCATCGCCGCGCTGACCACGCTGCGCAATTTCGGCGACGACCTCGTTCTCGTAGTGCCGTCCGACCACGAGATCACCACCGACGCCGATTTCTGGGCGACCGTCGAGGCCGGCACCGTTGCCGCGCGCGCCGGCAGCCTGGTCGTGTTCGGCATTCCGCCCACGGTGCCGGAAACCGGCTACGGCTATATCGAGGCCGGGCCGGCGCAGATCGGCCTGCCGCATCGCGGCGTGACCCGCTTCGTCGAGAAGCCGAACCTCGAAACCGCGAAGACCTATCTCGCCGCCGGCAACTTCTTCTGGAACTCGGGCATCTTTCTGTTCCGCGCCAGCGCAATGCGCGACGCCTTCCGCGCGTTGCAGCCTGACATCTGGGCCTCAGCCGAGACCGCGCTCGATGCCGCCAGCGACCAGGCCGACGGCCTCTATCTGCCGCTCGACCAGTATCTCGCCGTGCCGTCGAATTCGATCGACTACGCGGTGATGGAGCGGGCCGGCGACATCGCCATGGTGCCGGCGAGCTTCCGCTGGAACGACCTCGGCTCGTGGCAGTCCCTGCTCGACGTCAGCCCGTCGGACGAGAACGGCAACGTCATCTTCGGCGACGTCGTCGCCATCGACACCGAGCGCTCGTATCTGCGCAGCCAGGGCCGGCTGCTGTCGGTCATTGGCCTGAAGGACATCGCCATCGTTGCGACCGCCGACGCCACTTTCGTTGCGCCTGTCGCCCAGAGCCAGAACGTCAAGAAGATCGTCGAGCGGCTGGAAAAGAGCGGCCGCCTCGAAACCAAGTTCACGCCGGCGGACGACCGCGTGCTGCGTCCTGGTTCATGGCGCAAGCGCGTCCAGCACTGGCTTTTCGAGGAGGCGCTGCCGCTGTGGTCGACGCAGGGCGTCGATAACCTGCATGGCGGCTTCCACGAGGCGCTCGGCTTCGACGGCCGCTCGCTCGGCAAGCCGAAGCGCACGCGCACCATGGCGCGCCAGATCTACGCCTTCGCCGAAGCCAAGGCGCTCGGCTGGGCCGGGCCCGCCGACGCGCTGATCAGCCACGGCATCGATTTTCTGGTCGCCCATGCCCGCAGCCCGCGCGGCGGATGGGTGAGGGCGCTGAACCCGGACGGTTCCGTCGCCGATCCGGTCGAGGACGCCTACGACCATGCCTGCGTGCTCTTGGCGCTAGCGCATGCGCACGAGGTCGGCCATGCCGGCGCTCTCGAACTCGGCCGGGAGACGCTGGCCTTCCTCGACGAACATCTCGAGGACCGCCGCATGACCGGCTTCCTGGAGAATTCCGACGGCGCGGAGCTTCGACGCTCCAACCCGCACATGCACCTGCTCGAAACCTTCCTCGCCTGGCACCGGATCACGGGCGACCGTGCCCACCTGCGCCGCGCCGCGCGCATCGTCGAGCTTTTCCGCAGCTGCTTCTTCGACCCCGACAGCTGGACGCTGGGCGAATTCTTTGACGACGACTGGAAGCCGGCCGGCGGCCAGCAGGGCGAATGGACCGAGCCCGGCCATCATTTCGAATGGGCGGCATTGCTGGTCGAGTTCGCCCATGCCAGCGGCCAGAACGCCATCATCTCCTATGCGCGCAAGCTCTACGCATCGGCAGTGGCCAACGGCACCAACCGTGCAACGGGCCTTGCATTCGGCGCGGTCTCGCGGATCGGCGTGCCGCTTGATCCGGTGACGCGCAGCTGGCCGCAGACCGAGGCGATCAAGGCCGCCGCCATGCTCGACGGCATTGACGGGCGCGACCTGAAGCCCGAGATCGAAACGCGCATCGGCCAGCTCTTCCGCTGGCACATCGACCCGGCCCCCAACGGCCTGTGGATCGACCGCATCGACGAACGCGGCCGCGCCATCGCCACCGAGGTGCCGGCGAGCATCCTCTACCACATCACCTCGGCGCTCTCGCGCTACCTTCGCAAGACCGAGAACCTCGGCTGACGTTCTTTTTCGCCGGCGCACTCGTCGCCGGCACGCCGAGCCCGCCGCACCACATCCCGCATCCTTGTCGGCTGCGCAGCCGTGCCGCCTTTTTGTCGCCGAACGCTCTGGTGTAAGAAGGTGCACGCCCGGGCACTGCGGCTGCCGGTGCGCGTCGGCGTTTGGGGGGGTTACGAAGAAAGCGCATGAAGCCAGTCCTGAAGCGTCTCGTCGCCGCTCTGCTGCTCGTCCTCCTGCCGTCGGCTGCCTTCGCGCAGGATTGCGTGGTGCTGCTGCACGGCCTGGGGCGCACCGACACCTCCTTCCTTCTGATGGAGGAGACGCTGAAGAACTTCAACTACAAGGTCGTCAACGAGACCTACCCGTCGATGGACGAGCCGATCGACCAACTCATCAGGCATGTCGACGATTCGGTCGCGATGTGCGGCGAGGTCGACAAGATCCACTTCGTCACCCATTCCATGGGCGGCATCCTGGTGCGGGCCTGGCTGACCAAGCGGCGCCCGGAGAACCTCGGCCGCATCGTCATGCTCGCCCCGCCCAACCACGGCTCCGAGGTCGTCGACACTTTCGGCGACTTCGCGATCTACGAATACCTCACCGGCCCCGCCGGCATGCAGCTCGGCACCGGCGCCGATAGCGTGCCGAACGCGCTGGGCGCCGCCGATTTCGACGTCGGCATCATCGCCGGCAATCGCTCGGTCAACCCGATCCTTTCGACTACCTTCAAGGGCCCGAACGACGGCAAGGTCTCGGTCGAGAGCACCAAGCTCGAGGGCATGAAGGATCACATCGTGCTGGCGACTACGCACACCTTCATGATGAACAACCCGCTGGTGATCGCGCAGGTGCTGATCTTCCTGCGCAAGGGGCACTTCGACCACGACCTGACGATGCTCGAACTCTTCCGCAAGGTCGTCGGCAATTGACCGGGGCAGGGGCTGACATGACCAAGGAACCGAAGCAGCCGGTCAAGCGCAGCCGCGGCAAACGCTTCCTGATCTGGGGGCTGTTGGTGCTCGCGGTCGTTCTCGCCGGCGTCGTCGCCGTCTCCTTCCTGCAGCCGCCGATGCGGCTGATGCCCGCCCCGCAGGTGTTTCTCGACAACGGCTCGACCGTCTTCGCCAAAGGACCGGAGGTGCTGGCCGATCCGCAGATTTCGCTGTTCTACGCCACCAACCGCCTGCCGTTCGGGCCGCGCGACAGCCGGCTCTACGCCGTCGTGCCGGGCCGCGACACCCAGCTTGGCATCGCCACCATCCGCATCGGCGACCAGGACACCACCTGGGAGAAGATCTACCAGTGGTCGACCCGCGCCGACTATGACGACCGCCGGCCCTTCCTCAACCTCGAGAACATGGCCGAAAAGGCGTCCATCGAGCCAGATGCCGAACTCACCCCCGAGGCGAAGGCATGGTTCGCCGAGGTCAGCGCCGCACTGAAAAACAACCGCGTCCAGGACATCATCGTCTATGTCCATGGCGCCAACACCACCGTCGAGCGCGCCGCCGGACAGGCCGCGCAACTCTACCATTTCACCGGACGCAACGCGGTCGTCGTGCTGTTCGTCTGGCCGACAGCGGAGAATTTCCTGCGCTACTCGCGCGACATGGTGACGGCGTTCGGCGCCGCGCCGCACCTCGCCAAGCTGGTCGAGTTGCTGAGCGAAAACACCGAGGCGCGCAAGATCGACGTTTTCACCTACAGCGCCGGCGGCACGGTCGGCAGCGACGCGATGGCGATGGTCGGCCGCGACGCCGCCGAGCCGGGTGCCGAGCCGACCCGTCTGGGCGAGGTCTATCACGCCGCGCCGGATGCCGATTTCCGCAGCTTCGTCGATGACCTGCAGGCCTATTCCGGGCTCGCGGAACGCGTGACGGTCGCCGCCAACCTCAGCGATTCGGCCCTGCGACTGTCGCGCGTCGTCAACCGCGCCTCACGCGCCGGCCGGCCGGACATGCGCGAACTCAGCCCGGAAGCGACCGACTGGTTGCTCGACGCCTCCACCAAATACGGCCTCGAAATGCTGAGGGTGAGGCCGGAGAACATCCCCGGCCTGTCGCAAAGCTCGCACACCTTCTGGTACGACGATCCGTGGGTCAGCAGCGACGTGCTGATCACGCTGCTCTACCATCTCAACGCCGGCCAGCGCGGGCTGGAGGAGGGCACCGCCTCTTCCGGTGCGCGCTACTGGACGTTCGGACCCGACTATCCGGCGCAGCTCGCCGCCGTGCTCAACCAGCTCCGCAAACAGGGCGAGGAACTGCCCTACGAACGCGAACAGTAGCCGCGCGCTTCGCAGCCTTGCTTAGGACGACGGCTGCGACGGCGGGCGCGCAAAGAGCTGCAGCCGGTCGATTCGCACCCGGATCGGCTCGCCGTAGTCGGCCAGCGTGTAGGGCCGGTCGGGCTTGATCTGGATGACGACGTAGCTTTCCAACGATGGCGCGCCGCGTTCGGTCGAATAGTCGATCGGCGTGTAGCGCTCGATGGCGATCACGGTGCCGCCGGTGGCGGGCTCGCCGTTGAAGAGCGAGATCGCCGCGCGGTTGCCCACCGCAAGGCCGGTCGCCTGGCGGCTCGGCGCCCGCACCGTGAAGATCACGGACGAATCCGGCGCGGCCAGCACCGCCACCGGCGAGCCGCGCTGCACAACGCTGCCGGGTGGCGTCGGCGTGGCGACCACCACGCAATCGCAGCCGGCGATCAGGTTCTGGGTGCGGCCCTCGGGATCGGTCAGCGTGCCGACCACCGAATCGCGCACCACGCGGTCCATCGCCTTCAGCGGCAGCGATTCGATCACGCCGTCGCTCGGCGCACGCACATAGTTGCTGGCCGGCGTGCCGACATAGCCGTCGAAGGAGAGAACGTTGAGGCGCTGGTACACGGCGGCGGTGACATAGCCGACGAGGCCAAGGCCGAGCAGCGCAAGCACTGCCATCGACGTGCCGCGGCGAATGGCGTCGACGGTGCGCTCGGTCTTGCCGGCGCCCTTCTTCACCGCCTTGCGTTCGGGCCCGAAATTCTGCCGCGCATTGATCGACAGCACGTCACCGGAGGTCACCAGTTCGCCCGAAACGTAGGCGCCGACCAGGTACTGCAAAAACGCCGTCTGCGTATTCTCGATCTCGATGAAGCGGCAGCCGGTGACGCCGTCGGTGACGTGGCGCACCTCGCAGATCACCGGAATGTTGAAGTCGAAGCCCTGCAGCGGAAACTGCAGCCGCCCCTCGAAGACGGTGCCGACGCTGCGCTCCGGCTTCAGGTTGCGGATGCCGATGCCGCCGACCGACCAGTCGGGCACTTCGAACTGCCTGCCGTCGACTTCGATCGCGATCGGAATACGGATGCGCACATGCTGCCGCTGGGTTTCGGCTTCGTGGACGATGCGTGGCTGCCGCGTTTCAGGCCGGGGCGTGGGCACGAAATTCTGGTTCATGGCAGCCAAAACACCTTCAGGTCGTCTGGGGTGAGCAGGGGCAGCGCTCCCACGACCGTGGTCAGCGCGACGAGAAACAGGCCGATGGAGAGGACGTGGACGTAGGCGGACGACATGTCGTGGGCGAACTTGGCCCAGCCGGTGCCGCCGAATTCGCTCTTGGTCTTCTGCCGCGTCCACTTCTGGCGGTCGAGGCGGAAGAAGATATAGGTCTTCACCAGCGATCCGAAGATCTGGTTGTAGTAGAGCAGGAACGGATAATACCAGGATACTTCCGAGCGCACTGTGAGCAGCAGCAGCGTCTGCATGTAGCGCGTCAGCGCCACCCACAACAGGTAGAGCGGCAGCGCGAACGGATCGAGCGTGAGCGCCACGGTGATCGCCGCGACGGGGCCGACTAGGCTCGTCCACATCGAGACGCGCTGGTCGATGATGCACCACCAGGGGAACAGGCCGATTCGGCGCGGGCCGACTGCGATGGCGCGCGAATTGGTGCGCAGCATGTTGCCAAACCAGCGCACCATCAGCGCCGCCGACGAGGCGAAGAAACTCGGATGCGGCGGATGCTCGATGGTGCGGATGCGCACGTCGGGCAGGTAGAGCATCTCGGCCCCGCTGCGCAGGATGTGGAACCAGCTCGACTTGTCGTCGCCGGTCAGCATTTTCACGCGGCCGAGCCGCCAGTGATGGATGTAGTCGGCCTCGACGCCGGCGATGAATTCGGGGTCGGTCACGACCTCGGCGCGGAATGCCGACATGCGGCCGGTCAGCGTCAGCACGCGGCGCGACAGGCCGACCGAGCACATCAGGATCTGCCGCTGCGCGAAGCGCATCGAATACCATTCGCGGAAGATGCGGGCGCCGACCACGTCGCAGATTTCGTCGGTGGTCAGCGCGTCCGCCTTCGGGAACAGCTTGAAGAACGGCATGGACTTTTCGAGCAGCCCCGGCTCAAGGATGGTGTCGCCGTCGATGACGCACGCAACGGAGCCGGCCGGGGGGCGGTCGGTGGAAATGGCGCGGAAGCCGAAGGCGAGTGCATCGCGTTTGCCGGTCCCGCCGATGCGCACGAAGACGAGCTTGATGTGTGGCGGCGGGTTGGCGGCGACGAACAGCTCCTTGATGAGTCGCTGGTCGGCCATCTCGACGATCGACGCGATGATGGTGGCAGGCGCATCGTAGCGCACCGCCTCGGCGATCACCGAGGCGTAGACGTCGCGCGTCGTGTCGACGGCGATGCGGAAGCTGGTCACCAGCAGGTAGACATGGCTCGGCCGCCCGGCCTCGCCCAGCGCTTCCGCTTTCGCCCGCCAGCGCGGGAACACGATGTGCCGGTAGATGAGGGCGCGCACGAGGTGGATCGCCGCCCAGCCGTAGCGCCAGATCCCGATGACGCCGATCACCAGCAGGAAGTAGCCGGAAGAGCCGTCATAGACCTCGCGCGGCGCTGCGATCAGCACCGCACCGAGGATCAGGCCGTAGATCACGAGACCGGTCAAGTTGCGCCCTGGATGAAGAGTGTTGCCCGAGACATGGCCGGGGGGATCGCTCCCCCGGGCCGAGCGGTGCCTACCAGCAGATTCCCTGGTAGCTGGCGGAGGACCGGCGCTTGGGGTCGAGCCGGACCAGGTCGATGATCTGGCGGCTGCCGCCGACGCGGCCCAGATGGCCGGTGATGTCCTCGTCGCGTTTGCCCACGACGATCACCTCGCTGTGGTCGACCAGGTCCTCGAAGTCGTCGACCATCAGGCCGGATAGGTGCGGCGCGTAGGATTTGATGAAGTTGAGGTTGGCGCCGACCAGGGCGTCGTACTGCACGTTCGGATCGTAGATGCGCAGGTTGTAGCCCTTGCCGTAGAGCCGCTCGGCTAGCTCGACCAGGGGGCTTTCCCGCAGGTCGTCGGTGCCGGTCTTGAAGCTCAGCCCGACGATGCCGATCCTTTTCGTGTTGGAGTGCGCGATCATGCTGTAGGCCTTGGCGAGCTGGTTCTCGTTGGCCTGCAGCGTGGCATCCAGCATGGGCGTCGGCACGTCGAGCAGTCGGGCGTTGTGGCGCAGCGCCCGCAGATCCTTGGGCAGGCACGAGCCGCCGAAGGCGAAGCCGGGCTTCAGATAGGCCGGCGAGATGTTGAGCCGCTTGTCGGCGCACAGCACGTCCATCACTTGGTAGCTGTCGACGGCGGCCGCCTTGCAGATGTTGCCGATCTCGTTGGCGAAGCTGATCTTGACCGCGTGCCAGGCATTGTTGGCGTATTTCACCGCCTCCGCGGCGCGCAGCGGCACCACGATCGGCTCCACCGGCAGGTGGCTGACGAGCGCGACCAGGCGGGCGATCGAGGCGACGTCGTCTTCGAACTGGCCGAAGACGATGGTGCCCGGATCGTAG